>Ga0070665_100000134_pt1 | contig 139586 bp, 127 predicted proteins | sample KBSS13metaG_FD_65862 | JGI IMG/M metagenome (GOLD analysis project Ga0070665, IMG submission 65862) | Switchgrass rhizosphere microbial communities from Kellogg Biological Station, Michigan, USA - KBS S1-3 metaG | ecosystem: Host-associated > Plants > Roots > Rhizosphere > Soil ...
GGGCCGTGTTGACCGCCGAGAGGAGCGGCGGGACGGCGTCGAGCATCTGGGTGTAGCGCTCCAGCTCCTGCCGGCCGTTGACCACCTTGGCCTGGTAGCCCGCCCAGCGCGCGAAGAGGTCCGATTCGCCGCCCGTGGCCTTCAGCGTCTCGATCGTCTGCAGGCCGCCGATCGCCGTGCCGAGGAGCTTGCCCTGATCCTGGACCAGCCGGCGGTTGCCGTCCACCCGCTTGCGGGAGACGAAGCGGAGGGCCGCCACGTTGAGCGACACGACGGCGATCCCCACCAGGGTCAGCACGGCGTCGTACTGGAAGAGGACGGCGGCGAAGAAGACGACCATCAGGACGCCGAGGGCGTTGGTCGCCAGGTCGCGCGAGAGGAGCTGGGCGACGCGGTCGTTGATCGCCACCCGCGAGCTGATGTCCCCCGCGAAGCGTTGGCTGAAGAACTCCGAGGGCAGGCGCAGGACGTGCCAGAGGAAGCGGCTGGACGAGCCCACCGCCATCCGGGTCTCCAGCCGCAGGAGATAGACCTGCTGGATCCAAGTCAGCGCGCCGGTCAGCAGCGCGGCGGCCCCCATGGCGAAGAGCAGGGGGAGCAGCCAGTCCCGCCGGTTCTCCAGCAGCACGCTGTCGACGAAGACCTTGGAGAAGACCGGGACCACCAGTCCCGGGATCGCCAGCGCCAGCCCCGCCAGCAGGACGAAGGCGAGAGCCGCCCGCGAGCCGGCGAGGCGGCGGCGCAGGGCGGGGATCAGCCGCGGCGGATCCCCCTGGCGCTGGAACTCGGGTCCCGGCTCGAAGGTCAGCACGACCCCCGTGAACGCCTGGTCCAGCTCCTCCTCGCTCACCTCCCGCGGCCCCGCCGCGGGATCGTTGAGGAAGACCCTCCCCTTGCGGAAGCCGTCGAGCACCACGAAGTGATTGAAGTTCCAGTGCAGGATCGCCGGCAGAGGCATCGAGCGCAGGGCTTGCGGCTCCTTCTTGAACCCCTTGGCGGCCAGGCCGTAGCCGCGGGCTGCCTTGACCACGTTGCTCGCCTTGCTGCCGTCGCGCGACACGCCGCAGGCGACGCGCAGCTCTTCGAGGGGGACCCAGCGACCGTGGTGGGCGAGAACGATGGCGAGGGCGGCAGCGCCGCACTCGACCGCTTCCATCTGCAGGACGGTGGGCGAGCGGCGGAGCCTCACAACCCGGTCGCCTCCCGGACCTTGGGGATGATCAGGCGGATGGGGCGGTCCTCCTGGACCACGATGTCGCCGGAGGCCAGCGTGCCGCTGCTGATCTTGAGGTTCGGCCCGCGGGAGGAGGACCAGCGGTAGCCGGTGGGCGTCGCGGGGTCCCGCGTCAGCGCGACGTTGACCTGGATCGGCGGTCCCTGCTCCATCAGCCGGGTCACCAGGGCCTCGTTGCCCAGCAGGCGGATCATGCCGCGGGAGGTCGAGGGGAACTCCGCCACCCAGGTCACCTTGCCGAGCAGCGAGCCGTACTCCTCGCGCTTGACGGTGCTCGGCGAGAGCCGGACGGTCATGCCCGGCTGCACTTTCTTGCCCGTGGAAGCGGGGACGAAGAGCACCGCCTGGAGGTTCTCGGAGAGCACCTCGACGCTGAGGATGGCGGTTCCCGGGTTCACCACGTCGCCGCGGTTGGCCAGCACCTCGAGGACCCGGCCGGAGTAGGGGGACAGGATGTTGACGTTCTCCCCCAGCTTGGCGTTGAGCTCGCCGATCTCGAGCTCGAGGTCGTGGATCGCGGTCTGGCGCGCCTGGAGCTGCTGGTCGAGCTGCTGGTCGGCCTCGATCCGCTTGAGGTCGAGCCCGTTGAGGTCGAGCCGCGCCTGCGCGAGCTGGTCGCGCTTGGCGTTGAGCGACTGCTGGGTGTTGAGGAAGGTCTCGCGGGTGATCAGGCCGTCGTTGAGCAGGGCCTGCTGGGCGTCCAGGCGCTCGCGCAGCAGGGAGACGTCCTTCTCCAGGGTCTCGATGCTCCGCTGGAGATTCGCCCGCTGCTGCGCCAGGTCGCGAGCCCGGAGCTGCTTCTGCTGGCTGGCGATCCGGAGCGCTTCCGCGTACTGGTCGCGCAGGACCGCCTGCTTGGACCGGTCGTCGGCGATCTGGCGCAGCAGCGCGTCCTGCTGGATCCTGGCCACCGGCTGCCCCTTCTCGATCACGTCGCCGACGCTGACCAGCACCTCCTGGACCTGGCCGGCGGCGTTGGAGACGAGGTCGGAGATCCCGCCCTGCCGGAGGAGGATGCCGTCCCCCTGGGAGACGGTGGGGATCGAGCCGAAGACCCCCCAGCCGATCGCGGCAAGGAGGATGGCTCCAATCCCGGTGAGCGCCAGCCACCCCTTCGGATCGGTGACCTGCACCATCTGGTCGAGCTGCTCGGGGGAGGAGAGCCGCTCCAGGGCCACCTTGCGGAAGATCATCGCGCGCCCTCCCGGGGAGAAGGGAGGGTGGTCAGGCGCGAGACCTCGACCTCTCCCGCCATCCCTTCTTCTCCCAGCAGGGTCCCGGTCTGGAACCGGAGCTCGAGCAGCGAGAGGGCCAGGGCGAGCTCGGCCGCGACCTCGGTCTGCCGCGCCGAGACCAGCCGGTCCCGTTGCGAGATCAGGTCGAGCAGGGTCGAGGTTCCACCCTTGAGCTTCTTCTCCTCGTTGCCGACGGTCCGCTCGAACAGTCGCACCGCCGCGCGGGCCCTTTCGAGCCGCAGGGCATCGCGCCCCACGGCGTCGAGCGCCGCCGGGACGTTCGCCCCGATCCCCTTGGCTACCAGGTCGATCGCCAGGGCGCTCTGCCGGCGGGCGGCTTCGATCTGCAAGAGGGCGCCGCGGGCGCGCTGGTTGCGGGTAGGCCACGAGAGCGCCAGGGAGGCCAGGGCGCCGGCGCCGGGGACGTTGCGGTAGAGCGGCGAGAGGAAGTCGCCGGCGCCTCCGCCGGCCGCGATCCCGGAGTAATTGGGGGCCAGGATCAGGTCGAGCTGCGGCTTGAGCGCGTTCTCGGCCGCCTTGCGCTGGAGGTCGAGCTCGGTCTCCCGTTGCCGCGCCGCCTCCAGGTCGGACCGGCGGCGGAGGCCCAGCTCGATGAAGCTCCGCGCCTCCACGTTCGGCGGAACCTCCTCGGGCCGGAGGCTCGGGAAAGGATCGGAAGGGAGCGGCAGGGCCGCGATCTCCTGCGGTCCGAGACCGATCTCGCGCCCCAGGGCCTGCCGCTGCGCGAAGAGGTCGCGCTCGCCGCCGATGCGGGCCGACTCCGCGGCGGCCAGGTTCGCCTCGAGCTGGACGAGGTCGGCCGCCGGCACCTGGTCGGCCTGGATCAGCTTGCGGGTGTTCTCCAGCAGCTCCCGCGAGCTCTGCTCGTTGACCCGCAGCACCTCGAGGTTGTGCTCCGCCGCCCTCACCTGCCAATACTGCGTGGCGACCACGCGCAGCCGCTGGCTGACGGTGTGCCGCAGGTCGAACCCGCTCGCCACCACCTCGCTCTCGGCGGCGAGCTCCTCCGCCTGCACGGCCGCGCGCCCCCGGCCGCGCAGCAGCGGCTGGCGGAGCTGGAACCTGACCGTCCCCGTGTTCAGGGCCCCCGAGCCCGCGGTGATGTCCTGGTTACGGTCGAGCTGGAATTGCGGCTCGAGGACCAGGCCGCTGCGGAGCTCCTGGCTGATCCCGAAAGTGCCTTGCAGCGTCCGGGTCTCCCGGCTGGAGGAGAGGGATCGCGGCTCCTTGCTGCTGGTCTGCGTCAGCCCCGAGACGACCACCGGGTCGAACCTCCCGGACGCGATCTGGAGCGCCCCGCGCGCCGAATCGACCCGGGCCGCGTCGATCGCCACGTTGGGGTCGTTCGCCAGCGTCAACCGCACGGCCTCCATCAGCGCCAAGCCTCCCGGAGGCGCGTCCTGCGCCAAAGCGGCCAGCCCACTGAACACCGCCGATAGAATCAACATCGAAAACCTGCGACGATGGTTCAAGGTACTTTAGGCTACCAGCATGAGCAGAATGCTTCAACTTGAGGCCCTCGGCGCCTCCCACGCGGAGGCCGGGGAGCTGCTGGCCTACAACGAGAACGTCTTCGACCTCGGCGCCCTCACCTCTGAGGTGCGCTTCCCGCTTCCGGATGAGCCGTTCGTCGCTTTCTGGGAGGACGTCGAGCGGGAGGCTCAGACCCGCGGCGCCTTCGCCGTGCTGCGCGAGCGCCTGCCGCAGCTCCGGTTTCCGATCCGGGCCGGGATCAGCGAGACCGAGCCTTACCGGGCCGCCACCCGGCGCGGCGTCCCCGTCGAGACCCTGCCGGAGGCGACGGGGCTAGAGATCGCGCGGCCGGAGGCGATCGAGGTGGTGATCCACCCGAGCCCGGCCGGCCGCATCCCCCTGCTGATCGCCAGGAGCCGGCCGGAGTTCGTCGCCCTGATCCGGGCGCTCACGAAGAAGAACGAGCCGGAGCCCGTCCCCGACGCCCAGGGGGCGCTGATGGTCTCCGGCTACAACAACTGGAGCCGGGTCGGCGAGCTGCGCCGCCGCTGGGAGGCCCTGGACCCGGCCGGGCGGGAGACCGTGACCTGGGGGGAGGAGCTCCAGCGGACCCCGCGCGAGCTCTACCAGGACCGCTTCATCCTGCTCTCCGACGGCCCCTACAGCGCCGTGCCGGCCGCCGACCTGGGCCTTGACGAGACGGAGTGGCGCGAGATGTCCCTGATCATCCGCCGCGAGCACGAGTGCGCCCACTACCTCACCCGCCGGCTGTTCGGCTCGATGCGCAACAACCTGCTCGACGAGCTGATCGCCGACTATGCCGGGCTGGTGGCCGCCACCGGCGGGTTCCGCGCCGACTGGTTCCTGCGCTTCGTCGGGCTCGAGGAGTTCCCCCGCTACCGGCCCGGGGGGCGCCTGGACCTCTACCGGGGGAAGCCGCCGCTGTCCGACGGCGCGTTCCGGGTTCTCCAGGCCCTGGTCAAGTCGGCCGCCGGGAATCTGGAGCGGTTCCGCGCCCCGCGGGAGATGGCGCTGACGATCGCGGCGCTCGCCTCGCTGCGGCTGGAGGACCTCGCCTCGGAGGGCGCGGAGGAGCTGCTCAAGCGGGCGGCGATTGCCGCCGCCGCCGCGGTGTGCCCCAGCGGCGACCAGTGGGAATCCTGGAGGAAGTAGAGGATCTCCCCCCGCGCCGCCCGCTGTCGGAAGACCGGCGTCAGGTCGAGGAACCCGGCCTCGGGGTCCTCCCGCCGCACCACGGCGGCCAGCCGGTCCGGAAGGTCGTTCTCCCGCCAGCGGCGCGGCGCGGCGTTGGGGGCGAAGCGGGTACGGTCGAGATAGATCCGGTCCTTGCTCGGCACGAAGACGACGAGGAACCGGGCGCCCTGGCCGCGGCAGAGCCGGCTGGCCTCGCCCAGGGTCCGGCCGACCACGTCCAGGTCGGCGATCTCCCGGGGGGAGAGGGCGTGGGCCGCGTACTCGAAATACATCCGCACGTCCCGGCCATCGCTCGCCTTGAACTCACCATAGGGGTAGGCCAGGGTGCCGGTGGCGTCCTTCCCCTCCTTGGTGCGGCCGAAACGGCGCAGGGCGTAGAGGGCGTTGCGGGTGAAGGAGCGCAGGGCGAAGGAGTGGTTGCGCCGCGACAGCTCGGGCCAGATCGGCAGCGCCGAGCTGTAGCGCTCGACGTCCTGGAGGTCGTTGCCCTCGAAGAAGGCCCAGACGCAGGCTTTCGGGTGGAGCGGTAGGCCGAAGCGCCGGAGCACCTCCAGCTCCTGCTGCGGACCGTACCAGGACTGCCCCAGGTTGACCACGCCGCGGTGAAGATCGGCCCCCAGGCGGGCGGTCACCAGCTCGGCCGCCGTCACCCCCCACCCCTCGATGAAGGAGTCGCCGACCACGACGACCTCCGCCGCGTGAGGGTCCGGGCGGTTGCGGAAGCCGTTCTGATCGTACTCGTAGAGCACGCCGTCCCAGACGAACCGGTCGTGCGGCCGGTGGAGGTGGAGCAGCGTGGGATCGACCAGGTTGCCCGGATGGCTCCACGGCTGCGCCGCGGGGGTCCCGAAGAGGACACGGAAGTCGACGACATGCAGCAGGACGAGCGTCTCGAGGAGACCGACGAAAAGCAGGGCCGAGGCGCTGGTGACCGCGAACCCCTTCGCCAGCTCGCCGCGCCGCCGCCGCGCGATCCAGAGGGCGATCCCCCAGCCCAGCAGGTAGAGGGCGAGGATCCCTGAAAGCAGGTAGATGTTGGGGGAGAGGCTCGGGCTCGCCCAGAGATGGACCCCCAGCGCCAGAAGCCCGCCCAGGAGCGTCAGCCGGAGCGCCGTCCGGCCCGGTTCGGTGTTCCGCATGGCGGCTCTCGCAGAAAGCAAGAGGCGGGCCAGGGATGGCTCAGCCGGCCAGGCTGGCGAAGAAGCTCCAGTCGTCCTCTTCCAGCGGGATTCCCTGGCGGCGGCGCCGGGCGGCGGTCTCCGCCTCGAGGTCCCCCGGCGTCACGACGCGGGCTCCGGCCACGGCCGGCTCGGCGCGGACCTCCCCGAGAAGATGGGAGAGGCCCTCGCGGAAAGCCACAGGTTTGCGGAAGGCGGCCACGTCGAGGGCGATGAAGAGGTGGGCGACACGGCGGGGCTCGTCAAAGGGGGGCGCGTAAAGGTGGGAGAGCTCGGCGTCGAGGGGCATCCCGGCGAGCAGGGCGCAGAGGATCTCCACCATCATCCCCAGGCACTGCCCCTTGTGCCCTCCCAGCGGCTGGAGGACGGTCTCCTCCCCGTCCACCACCCAGCCGGGCTCCAGGGGGAGGCCGTGCGCCCGGTGGTGCTTGACCTTGGAGTAGGAGACCTGGCTGGTGGCGAAGTCGGCGCAGAAGAGGTCGTCCCCCGCCCCTTGCGCCGCCATCGAGATCGGGTTGGTGCCGAAGACGGGCCGCGTGCCGCCGTGCGGTGCCACCAGGGCGTCGCTGTTGGTGAAGGCGAGCCCGATCACCCCCTGGCGCGCCATCGCCAGGGTGTAGACCCCGGCGGCGCCGAAGTGGTTGGAGTCGCACACGGACACCGCTCCCACCCCGTGCTCGCGGGCGATCCGCACCGCCTCGTCCGCCGCCACCCGGCCGGCGACGAGACCCAGGGCCCCGCCGGCGTCGAGCACCCGCGCGGCGCGCTCCCCCGACCAGCGGAGCTCGGGGTTCGCCCGGCTGCGGCCGCCGTCGAGCTCGGCGAGATAGGTGGGGAACAGGCGGACGCCGTGGGTGTCGACGCCGCGCAGGGAGGTCTCGAGCAGCCCGTCGACCACGTACGCGGCGTGCTCCGCGGAGAGCCCCCGCCGGCCCAGGGCCTCGGTCATCAGGCGGGCCAGGGTTTCGGCGGGGACGGTCCTCAATCGATCCTCTCGCGGACGAAACGGGCGAAGCGATCGATCCCCTCGGCGATCCGCTCCTCGTCGACGTAGCTGAAGGAGAGCCGCACCTGCCGCTCGCGTCCGGGGGTCAGCGCGAAGAAGCGCAGCGGGCAGACGATCACCCCGTAATCGCGTGCGCAGGCCGTCAGGCACTCGTCCGTGAACTCGAAGGGGAGGGTCACGGTGAGGAAGAACCCCCCCTCGGGCCGGTTCCAGCGCACCCCGCCGGCCCCCCCGAGGGCGGCTTCCAGGCAGGCCAGCATGCGGTCGCGGTTCGCCCGGTAGAACGGCAGCTTCTCCTCGACCAGCGGGCGCAGCGATCCCCCGGCCTCCAGGAGGATGCCGCCGGCGATCGCCTGCACCACGGTCGAGGTGTTGACGGTCGTCAGGCTCTTGATCTTCGACAGCTCGGAGGCGAGCGACACCCTCCGGCCACCGGAGCCACCGGGGAGCAGGACCTGCTGGTCGGCGACCAGATAGCCCAGCCGCAGGCCGGGAAACAGGGTCTTCGAGAAGCTCCCCATGTAGACGACGACCCCGTGCTCGTCCAGCGCCTTGAGCGTGGGCAGCGGCGGGCCGTCGTAGGAGAACATGCCGTAGGGGTTGTCCTCCCAGATCAGCATCTCGTGCTCGCGGGCGAGGGCGAGCAGCTCGCGCCGGGCCTCCACCGGCATGCGGGTGCCGAGCGGATTGTTGAAGTCCGGCACGTCGTAGAGCGCGCGCGGGCGCCGGCCCATCCGCCGCGCCTCGGCGATCCCCGCCGCCACGGCCGCGGGGTCGAGCCCGCGCTCCCCCGTGGGGATCGGGATCAGGGTCATCCCCATGATCCGGGCGAGGCCGGGGACGCCGATATAGGCGGGGTCGCTGACCAGCAGCGCGTCGCCGGCCGGGTCGATCAGCCCCAGCAGGAGGATGGCCATCCCCTCCTGGCAGCCGGTGGTGACCAGGATCGACTCCGGAAGGGCGGCGATCCCCTCGTCGGCCGCGAGCTGGCGCGCGATCAGATCGTTGATGATGCCGTTGGTCTTGTTGTACTGCCCGAGGTCGTTCCAGACCGCGCGCTCGGAGGCGCCGGAGGCGGCGGCCCGCGACTCCACCCAGAGCGCGGCCCGGCCGAGGCTCCCCTCGACGTCGAAGAACCGCTCCGACGGCCGCCCCGGAGCGAACGAGACGGCGTCCGGATAGCGGAGCACCACCTCGTTCAGGAAGTTCATCACGTCGAGCAGCGGATCGGCGAGCGAGCTCCTGAGGGTGATATCCATGGGCTCCGCGACCGGGCTCAGAAGGCGTTCTTCTTCTCGAGCTGCTCGAAGAGCTGCTGCACGCTCTGGTCGGAGAAGTCGCCGCCCAGCCGCTCGATGAACTCGAACATCATGCCGGACCCCGGGTCGCGGGTGGAGAAGATCTGCCGCAGGCCGGGGCTCTGGATCACCGTGGTGTCGAACTCCATGCCCGCGGCCTTGAGATCCTCCGCCATCTGCGGCAGGTTGTCGACGCCGACGGCGATGTGCTGGACGCCGGGCCCGAAGTGCTCGACGAAGCGGGAGACCTGCGACTCGGGGGTGGTCCCCTCCAGCAGCACGATGGTGACCGTGCCGGCGGTGAGCACCGCCGAGATCATCGCCGTGGCCTTGCCCTCGGTCCGCCGGCGCTCCTTCAGCTCGAACCCCAGGACGTCGGTGTAGAACCGGATCGACTCCTCGAGATCGCGGACGGCGATCGCGACGTGGTCGATCGATTGGGCGTATTTGGCGAGCAGCGCCGCGGGCTTGATTTCATTCGACATAAAAGACTCCTCTAGCTGGGGGATTTCCCGAGCGACCTCGGGTTGGGCGATCCTGCCCATAGAAGTGCGCCTCCCTCGGCTCAACGGGACGTTTCTCGCCGACAAACTATCACCGGGCGCGCGGCGCTGTGGCATCCTGGGGAGGATGGTGGACCGCGCGCCCGCCCTGCGGGCCATCCTGCTGGGAGCGAGCAATCTCAGGATCTCCCTCCCCTTCCTGCTCGACCATGTCCGGCGGCGGGCCGGCGGGCCCGTCGAGACGCTCGCCGCCTGCGGCCACGGGCGCTCCTACGGCACCTGGAGCCGCTTTCTCTTCGTCCGCCACCTGCCGGGGATCGCGGGCTGCGGCCTCTGGCCGGAGGTCGAGCGGCGCCCCCCGCTCCCCACCTTCGCGCTGGTCACCGACGTCGGCAACGACCTGCTCTACGGCGCCGGGGCGGGCGAGATCGCCGCCTGGGTGGAGACCTGCCTCGACCGGCTGGGCCCCGCCCAGCAGGAGATCGTCATGACTCTCCTCCCCCTGGCGCGCCTGGAGCGGCTCTCCCCCCGCCAGGTCCGGCTGGCGGCCTCGCTGCTGTTCCCCGGCCGGGAGGTCGCCTGGCCGGCGCTCCTCGACCGGGCGAGGGACCTCGACGAGCGGCTGCGGCGGATCGGCGGGGAGCGCGGCGCGCGCCTGGTCGAGCCCGCCGCGGACTGGTACGGGCTCGATCCCATCCACCTCCGGCGCCGCTCGCGCCGGGAGGCCTGGAGCCGCATCCTGCCGCCCGCGCCCGCCATGCCGGGGCCCTCCGCGAGGGCCCGGAGGATCCCGCTCCTCGGCACGGCGGAGGCCCGCCTGTTCGGGGTCCCCCTGCGCCGTCCGCAGCCCGCGATCCGCCTCGAAGACGGGTCGACGGTCGCACTTTTCTAAGCCGGAGACCCGAAAAAGTGCTCATTTGGCCCTAGAGGTTCTAGGGCGAAGAAGATTCGACCCGGTTTTTACGTCTTATCTGGGCAGGAGGATTCATGCCCATGGACGGAACCTGTGACATCGGATACCAGCGTCTTTTCTCTCAACCCCGGATGGTCCGGGACCTGCTTCGCGGCTTTCTGCCGGAGGAGTGGCTCGGCTGGCTCGACCTCGTCACCCTCGAAAGGCGGGACGGCGGAACGCCTGGCGACCGGCCGGACGGCACCCTGATCTGGCGCCTGCGCTGGCAGGGGGGCTCGGACTGGGTCTACCTGCTGCTCAAGGCTCAGGGGGAGGTGGACCCCTTCATGGCCCTGCGCCTGGAGCTCGACCGCAGCCTGCTCTACCGCGCCCTGCTCCGCCGGCGCCGGGCGGCGCGGCTGCCGGCCGTGCTCCCCGTGGTGCTCTACAGAGGCGAGACCCCGTGGGCCGCCCCGCTCGACGCCCGCGAGCTGTTCCTGCCCCTGCTCCCCGCCCTGCAGCGCCACGTGCCCTCGACGCGCTACCTGCTGCTCGACGCCGCGAACGCTCCGCTGCCGGCGAACGCCGGGGAGGAGAACCTGGTCGCGCTGCTCTGCGAGCTCGAGCGGAGCCGGACGGCCGAGGCGGTCGACCCCCTGCTGGAGCGGCTGGCGGCGCTGCTCGCCGGCGCCGGGACCGAATCCCTGCGCCAGGCCTGGAGCATCTTTCTCGGCTGCTCGTTCCTGCCCCGCCGGTTCCCCGATCTCTTCGCGGCCACCATGCCGGAGGGTGTGCTAGCGTGAAGACGACACGGAGGACCCTGAGATGCGGAACACCCTCAACGATCACGTCCGGATCCCACGCCAGGCCGCCCGCGACCTCGCCGGTTTCCGCGCCTGGGCGGTCTCCCGGCGCTTCCCCAGGCACGGGCGGATCGATTTCCTGGCCGGCGACCTCGAGGTTTGCATGAGCCCCGAGGATCTGCAGACCCACAGCCTGGTCAAGACGGAGATCGCGGCGATCCTCCATCTCCTGGTGGCTCGCCAGGGGCTGGGGGAGGTCTACGTCGACCGCGCCCGGGTCTCCAGCCCGCCGGCGGATCTCTCGGTGGAGCCGGACGTCGTCGTCGTCCTCTGGGAAACGCTCGACAGCGGACGGTTGCGGTATATCCCCGCCGCCAGCGGGAAGCCTGGCCGTTTCATCGAGATGGAGGGGGCGCCGGACGTCATCGTCGAGATCCTCAGCGACAACTCGGTCCGCAAGGACCTCGCCCGTCTGCCGCCGCTCTACGCCGCCGCCGGCGTCCCGGAGCTCTGGCGAGTGGACGCCCGGCATGAGCGGCTCCGCTTCGAGATCCTGGAGCTCAGACCGGGCGGCTATCGGAAGATCAAGCCTGACAGGGAGGGGCGAACGCGCTCTCCCCGGCTCGGCTGCCGGTTCCGCCTGGCGCGCCATCAGACGCGCCCCGAGCGCTGGAGCTACCGGCTGGAGCACGATTGAGCGGGGACGCCCCCTTCCGGCTGCTCGAAACCGGCGAGGAGAACCGCTTCCGGATCGAGGTCCCGGCGGCGAGCCCGCTGTTCGCGGGGCACTTCCCCGGCAGCCCGATCCTCCCCGGCATCGCCCACCTCGCGATCGTCGAGCGCGCCCTGGGTACCCCGCTCGGCGCGGCGCGGTCGGTGAAGATCCGCCGGCCGGTGGCGCCGGGGGAGGCGCTGGAGCTCTCCCTCGGCTCTCCCGGTGAGGGCGGCTGGACCCGGTTCGAGATCCGCCGCGAGGAGGAGATGGTAAGCAACGGGGCCGTCGTCATGGGTACGGGCGGGGCGGAGCCGGAGGATACGGAGTTCCCAACCGTGGGCGAGCTCCCCATCCTCCTCCCGCACGCTCCGCCGGCCCGGCTGGTGCACGCCGTTCTCGAGGTCTCGGCGGCGGGGATCGTCTGCGCGGCCGAGGTCCCCCCGTCCCATCCGCTGGCGGCCGCGGGACGCGCCCCCGCCCTGCTCGGCATCGAGGCGGCGGCGCAGGCGGCGGCGGTGCTCGAGGCGCTCGCCCGCCGGGAGGAGGACCCGGGGCCCCGGATCGGCTACCTGGTCGGCGTCCGCGAGGCGCGCTTCGCGGTGCCGTCCCTCCCCACCGGCCGGCCGTTCCGGGTCTCGGCAAGCCTGCAGGGGAGCGCTCCCCCGCTGTCCATCTACGAAATCGCCGTGGATGGAGCCGTGACCGGCACGGTCAGCACGTTCCTGGCTACTCGTGGCGAATGATTGACATCGGATCGACGCGGGTGGCCCGGTAGGCCGGCAGCGAGCTGGCGGCGAGCCCTACCATCGTCAGGATCAGGACGACCGAGACGAAGACCGCCGGATCGGTCGGCGTCACCCCGAAGAGGAGCCCGGAGAGGACGCTGGTCGCCCACGAGGCGGCGATGAGCCCGAGAAAGAGCCCGACGAGGGTCAGCCCGAGCCCCCGCCGGAGCACCATGACGATGATCTCCGAGGCCCGGGCGCCGAGCGCCATGCGGATCCCCAGCTCGCGGGTCCGGCGGCTGACGGCGTACGACAGGGTGCCGTAGAGACCGATCGCGGTGACCAGCAGCGCCGTCAGGCTGAAGGTCCCGAACAGCCAGGAGAAGAGCCGCGGCTGGGCGAGCGTCTCCTCGACCTCGTCGCTGAACCGGCTCACCTTGACGCCGAGGTTCGGATCCAGCTTGCGCAGGATAGCGTGGACGGGATCCACCGCGCGCAGGGGATTGCCCGCGGTCCTCACCTGCAGCGCCATGGTGGGCTCGTAATGCTGGGCGAAGGGGAGGTAGAAGTAGGGGTGGGGCTCGGCCGGCAGCTCCGTGAAGCGGATCCGGCGCACGACGCCGACCACCTCGCAGACCGTGCCCTCCCTCAGCGTGACGCGCTCCCCCACCGCCTGGCGGTCCGGCCACAGGATTCGCGCCGCCGCCTCGTCGAGGATCACGACCGGCGGGGCCCCCTTGCGGTCGGCGGCCGAGAAGCCCCGGCCGCGGACGAGCGGGATCCGCAGGGTGTTGAAGAACCCCGGGCTCACCACGTTGTACTCCAGCATCACCGGCGGCCGCCGGACGGAGCCGTCCGCCGGCTGCAGGCTGCCGAGCCGGCTCTCTCCGGCCTCGCGCGCGAGCGGCACGGTCAGCGTCAGCGTGGCGGCCTTCACGCCGGGCAGCCGGCTCACCTGATCGAGGAGCTGATCGTAGAAGGCGTAGCCGGAGGACTCCTGGACGCCGCGCAGCGACAGGTCCATCCTCAGATTCACGATGTTCCGGCTGTTGAACCCGGTCTGGACCGACCGCAGGTTCTGCAGCGTGCGGACGAACAGGCCGGTGCTGACGAGCAGCATCAGGGAGAGGGTGACCTGCCCGACGACGAGGATCTCCTGCAGGCGGGTGCGCCCGCGCTCCTGCGATCCCTCGCCCCCCCGGCGCAGCATCGGCACGGCCTGCCGGCGCGTGGACCAGAGCGCGGGCGCCAGACCGAAGGCCAGGCCGGCGGCCAGGGAGAGGCCGACCGTGAAGGCGATCACCCGGCCGCCGACGGCGACGCTGACCGTCGGCAGGAACCGTCCCAGGGAGAGCCCCTGGATCGCGTCCACCACGAAGAGCGCCAGCAGAAACCCGGCCACCCCGCCGAGGCACGAGAGCGCCACGCTCTCGGTGAGGAGCTGGCGCACCAGACGGCTGCGGGTGACTCCCAGGGCGAGCCGGACGCCGATCTCCTCCTGCCGTGCCGCCGTCTTGACCAGCAGCAGGCCCCCCAGGTTGGAGCACACCACCAGCATGAGGAGCGCGGTGACGATCGCCAGCAGCAGCAGGGGGGCGGAGAGGCTGTTCTGGCTCCCCGGCCAGACGCCGAGCCCCGGGTAGAGCGCGAGTTGCGGCGGGCGCTGCTCGCGGGGCAGGCCCGCCCCCAGGCGGTCCGCCAGCTGGTCCATCTCCGCCTGGGCACGATCGAGGTCCACCCCCGGCGCCAGCCGGCCGAAGAACCAGAGCAGCCAGGCGGGGCTCTCCGCGACGAGGCCGCCCGGCAGACGCGTCGGGAGGATCAGGGGCGCGGTCTCCATCGGCATCCAGACCGCGGTCTCCTCGGTGTGCAGCGTGCCGTGGAACCCCGGGGGCGCGACGCCGATCACCACGAAGGTGCGGCCGTTCAGGTTGATCGGGCTGCCGATCACCTGCCGGCGAGCGCCGAAGGACCGGCGCCAGAGGTCGTAGCTGATGACCGCCACGGGCTGCCGCTCGCGCCCCCCCTCGCCGGGGACGAACAGGCGCCCCAGGGCGCTCTCGAGGCCGAGGAGCTTGAAATAGTTGTCGGTGACCAGCTGCCCGCTGACGCGCAGCGGCTCGCCGGTGCCCGCCAGGTTCAGCGGCAGGGCAAAGTAGGCCGCCAGATCGGTGAAGACACGGTTGGCGCTCCGGTAGCGCTGGAACGCCGGATAGCTGAGCGCGGGCGAGTACTCCTCTTCCGGGAGCCCCGGGATCGTCTGCGGCTTGGCGGCCAGGGAGACGATCCGGCCGGGGTTCGCCACGCCGGGGAACGGCCGCAGCAGCAGCGCGTCGACGACGCTGAAGACCGTGATGCTGGCGCAGATCCCGAGCGCCAGGCAGGCGACCGCCACGATCGTGAAACCGACGTTGTTGTTCAGCTTGCGGAAGCCGTACCGGACATCCAGGGGAACGCTGATCATAGGAAGTTCGAACCGCGCCGTCGCAGAATTGAAGACGGTCCTCCTTGCCGGGAGTTCCGCCAAAGATTAGCATCTTTGCATGGCCATGAAAACTGGATCCTGGACGCTCGCGCTTTTTTTCCTGGTTACGGCGCTCGCCGGGCAGAGCTCGCCCGGGCAACAATCGCCGATCCAGTGGCCGGTCCCGCCGCCGGGCCCCCCTCGCCCCGTCCATGACGCCGCCGCCTTGCCGCGCGTCCTGATCGAAGCCCCCGAGCTCGCCGCCGCGCTGGCGGCGGGCGCCATCCCCCTCGACGCCGCGGATCTCGGCGGCGATCCCGGCGGCGGCCTCGACAGCCTCCGCGCGCGGCTCGCCGGGCTGGGGATCTCCGGCCGGGAGACGGTCGTGGTCCATGGGACGGATCGCGAGGCGGTTGCCCGCGCCTACCGGCTCCTGCGCCAGGCCGGATGCGCCGAGGTCCGCGTCCTCGACGGCGGCCGGGATCCCGAGACCGGCCCGCCGCGCCGCGCCGCCGCCGCGTTCCACCCCACCCCGCGCGGCGAGGAGGCCGCGGCGGACGCCGGCTGGATCGCCGGCACGTTCGCCCAGGCCGGCGTCCAGCTCCTCGACGTGCGCGATGTCCGGGGGTGGGAGCGCTGGGAGACCCCTCCCACCTTCGCCGCCGGCCACATCCCCTACAGCCTCCCCTTCGACCCCCGCGCCCTGCTGCCCGCGGGCGGCGGCTGGCCGGACCCGGACGCGGTCCGCGGCTATTTCGCTTCTTTCGGCCCGCGCCCCGGCGATCCGGTGCGCCTGGACTCCACCTTCGTGCTCTATGGCGAGGACGCGCGCGATCCCCGGCCCGACCTCGGCTACCTGCTCCTCAGTCTGGCCGGCCTCGACGCCCGCGTCTTTCCGGGCGGATGGAAGGAATGGAAGGCGGACGGCGCGCGGCCGGTGGTGAGAGTGGTCTCGGCCGCGGACCTGGCGGCCCGCCTGCGGCGGGAAAACCCCGGGCTCGCCGCGGACCGCCCGCCGCGCGGCCTCCTCCTGTTCGACCTGCGCGAGCCCCGGGACTTCGCGATCGGCCACCTGCCGGGGGCGCTCAGCCTCCCCTTCCTCCACTTCTCCGACGACTTCGGCAAGGCGGTGGCGGCGGGGTGGCCCGGCGCCGACCGCGCCACGATGCCGCTGGTGCTCTACTGCTATGGAATCGACTGCGTGCGCAGCCGCAAGGCGGGGGCCCAGGCGGCGAGCCTCGGCTTCCGTGACGTGCTCTGGTTCCGCGGCGGCGTCGAGGAGTGGCGGCAGGCCGGCTATCCGCTCCTCGACTCGCCTCTCCCTACTCCGTCTCCTTCGGCCCGGGAGCGGGACGTACCCGCAGGTGGAGACGGACGTCCTTGATCCTGACCTCCGGGCCGTCGTCGAGCGCCAGCGTGTCGGACGTGCTCAGGGCCAGGTTGCGGTCGGCGTCCCGCCAGCCGCGGGAGGTGTGCGCCCGCCCCTCGCGAGGCTTGACCTCCACCCAGCTCTGCCCCTTGAGCTCGGCCTTCAGCGTGCCCGACGGCTCGACCACGAGCCCGGTCTCCAGGTAGTAGCCAGGCCCCATCCAGGTGACGACATAGGCATGACCGTTGAGCTGCACGGTCGCGCCGATGGTGAGCGCCACCTGGGTCTCGACGTGGAGGGTCCCACAGGTCTTGGTGTTGTGCACCGAGTCGCAGTAGGCCAGCGACTCGGTGCCCGGCTCCGCCTCCAGGATCATCTCCTGCGCCTTCGCGGCCGCGGGGAGTAGCGTCAGGCCAAGGACGGAGACGATTACGGTGGGGAGGATGACGCGACGAAACAGTTGCATGGTTCGGCTCCTTTCGAGAAAAGAATCCCCAAAGCGATCTCATGGATCGACCGCCTCTCATCGGCCTCCCCAGACTAGATGGAAAACAATCGAATCTACGAAGATTTTACCACTGATCCAACGGGCCACAGCCGGCGGAAGCAGAACCACTGGTGCGGCTGCCGCCGGATCACCTGCTCGAGATCGGCGGTGAACCGGCCGAGCGCCTCGCGGAGATCCTCCTGCCGGTTCCCGCTCTGCGCCACGTGGATCGCGGGCCGCAGGATGCAGCGGTAGCGCAGCCGCCCCTCGCGCAGGACGAAGACGGGGACGATCGGCACCCCGGCGGCGCGGGCGAGGGCGGCGGGGCCGACCGGCAGAGCGAACGGACGGCCGAGCAGGTCCACCTCCACCGTGCGGCCGCCGGAGCGCGGGCGGTCCCCCTGGAGCGCCACGACCTCCCCGCGGCGCAGGGCGTCCAGGAGATCCATGCCGAGCTGCGGGTCGTCGGCGAAGTGGGTGGTGTAGAGCTCGCCGCCGCAGCGCCGGATCAGCCCCTCGATGAACCGCTGCGCCCGCGGATCGGTCTCCGGCTCGCGCACGACGTGAACCCGCCGCCCGTCCCGCGACGCCGGGAGCATCGAGCCCACCTCCCAGGCGCCGATGTGGGCGGTGGCCAGGATGAAGCCGCCGGCGCCCCCCGCCAGCTCTCTCCAGGCGTCCAGCCCCTCGGCCTCGATGGCGAAGGCGCGGTCGGTGCTCAGCCGCTCGTAGCGCTCCGAGAGGCACCAGGCGAAAGTGTGGAAGGTGCGGTGGATGCGGCGCTGGCGCTCCCACCAGCCGCAGGGGCCGAGCACCGCCTCGAGGTTGGCGGCGATGGCGGCGCGGATCTTCCGCAGGGCGATCCAGAAGAAGGCGGTGAACACGTTGAGCACCACCCGCAGGCCCCAGTTGGGAAGGATGGAGACGCCGAACTGGTGGATGCGGAACCAGAAGACCCCGGTGACATGGAAGGGCCCGAGGAGCCGGCGGCTCCAGCCGCCCTCCGGCGCGTGCGGCGGGGTCTCGCGGGGAATGGCAACGCTCATGAAAGCCGTCTTTCGTCCTTTCCGTCGTCCATACTGTCGTCGTCCGTTGCCTCATTGTCCCACGGTTCGGGCTTTGGGCGGCGGTTTCTTTCCAAGCCGGCCTCCAGGGCCGGCAGCACCAGGATGGTGGCCAGCAGGCAGGCGGCGATGCCGCCGCCCACCAGGATGCCGGCATGGCGCAGGCCGGGCACCCGCGACGAGAACAGGCTGCCGAAGCCGATCACGGTGGTCAGCGTCGCCAGGGAGAGGGCGAGGCCCATGTCCTCCGCCGCCCCCTTCAGGCCGCGCTCCGGGTGGAGGCGCTTCCAGTGGACGGCGTGCCCTCCGAGGTCGATGCCGGTGCCGAACAGCAGGGGGATGGTGAACGCGGCCAGCAGGTCCAGGGGGAGGCCCGCCAGACCCCAGAGGCCGAAGGTCCAGACGCTGCCGAGGGCGAGCGGGAGGGCGGCCAGGAGCGCGTCCCGCACCCGGCCGCGGAAGGAGGCGAGCACCACCGCGCCGACCAGGATCAGGGCGAGGACGCCCGACCGCGAGAGATCCGTCAGGGCGAGGTTGCGCAGCTCCCGCCCGACCCGCGGGATGGAGGCCAGGGCGACGTCCCCAGGCCGCGGGGAGAGGCGCGCGAGCTCCCGCGCCAGGGCTTCCGTGTCGACCCCGGCGCCGCTGCCCAGGGGGAGACGCACGTGCACGGCGACCACGGCTCCCTGAGGCCCCTGGCGCACCAGCTCCGACATCCAGCGCGGCCACTGGCCGAGAGGGGGCGCTCCCGGGTCCTTCCCCTGCCCGATGGCTCGCAGAGTCTCCAGGGCGGGGGCGAAGGGGTCGAGCCGGAAGCCGGCCGCCACCAGCTCCCGCCGCAGGTCGTCCGCCGCCCGCTCCAGAGGGAGCCCGTGCAGCTCCGCCAGGCGCCGCTGGAGGCGGCCGCCGCGCACCAGCCAGTCGGCGGGGGAGGTGATCTCCGCCTTCGGTCCCAGCCGCGCCGCCAGCAGCTCGCGCGCCGCGGCCGCGCGGTCGAGCGCCTCGTCGAGGGTGCGCCCGCGCAGGACCACCGAGAAGGTGTCCAGCCCCACGGAGAAGGTTTGCACCAGCAACCGCTCGGCCTCGGCCGACGGCGCGTCGGCCGGCCGCAACGTCCGCAGGTCGGTGGAGAGCTCCAGGCGCGAGACCCCCCAGCCGGAGACCAGGGTGAGCAGAGCCGTGAGGGTGAGCGACAGGCGCCAGTGCCGCGCCGACCAGCGGGCGATGCCGGCGAAGGCCGGCTGCCCGAACCGGGGCCAGAGCCGCAGCGGGCGCAGGCGGGCCGAGGCGCGCGGGAACGCGGCGGCGAGGGCGGCCGCCACCGTGGCGGTGGTCACCAGAGTGGTCATCACGCCGATGGACAGCACCAGCCCCACCTCGTGCAGCAGCCGGAAGTGGGCGATCCCCAGCGCGGCGAGCCCCGCGGCCGTGGTCAGGGCCGCCGTGGAGATCCCCGGCCCGGTCTCCCGGAAGGTCGCGGCCAGCGCCGCCGCGACCTCCATTCCCCGCTGCCGCAGCTCGCGGAAATGGACCGAGGCGTGGATGCCGTAGTCGACCCCCATCCCCAGGAGGGCGGCGGTGAAGCCCACCCCCAGCGCGCTGATGCTCCCCAGCTCCAGCGCCGCCCCGCCCACCATCCAGATCGTGCCGGCCGCCACCCCCGCCAGGATGATGGTGGTGAAGAACCACCCCTCGAAGCCGAGGATCATCACCAGCGCCAGCCCGAAGATCGTGCCCGAGGCCGAGTTGGTGAGATCGGCGCGGAAGAAGGCCTCGTCCTGGGCGGCGTAGATCGGCCCCCCCACGGCCTGGAAGTCGAGCGGCACGCCAGCGGACTCGCGGACCGCGCCGTAGGCCCCCTGAAGCGCGGCGATCAGGGCGCGCCCCCCCGCGGGGTCCATCTCGGCGCTGGCGGGAGTGAGGATCACCAGGGTGGCGCCGCCGTCCGCGGAGACGAACGCGCCGCTCAGGGGGTCGATCGGCAGCGACGAGGCGGCGGCCCCGAGCAGCCCCTCCGAGAGGCCCAGGGGGTCGGCGGCGAACAGCGGCGCCGCGAAGCCCCCCACCGGGCTGCGCAGCGCCCCCCGCATCTCGGCGACGCGGTCGTGGATGGCCTGGGGCTCGAGGCGGCGGGCGAGGTCTTCCCGCCAGCCGGGCGCGCGGAGCAGCAACGGCATGCGGGGAGCCACGTGGCCGAAGAAGAAGCGCTCGTCCTCCTCCGTCAGGCCGGCGCGGGCCTCGGCCACCAGCGGGCTCCGCCGCATGCGGTCGGCTAGCTCGCTGGCGGCGTTGATCAGGACCTCCGGTTCCGCCGGCCGCCCGCCCCGCGCGCGCACCAGGATGAACACCTTCTCGAAACCGCCGAAGGTGCGCAGGAAGGTGCGGTAGTCCTCCGCCGCCGGCGCCCCCTCCGGCAGCAGGGACTCGATCCGGGTGTCGATGCGGAACCGGGAGGCCGGGATGAGGCAGGCCAGGGTCAGCAGCAGCGAGGCCGCCAGCACCAGGCGCGGCCGGCGGGCGATGAAAGCGGCGAACGATGACGAGAGACGGCCGAGCATGGGGGACCTTGCGGAAAGGAGATCAGGCCGAGGCGCCGGCGTCCACCACCAGCGTCTGGCCGGTGATCGCCGCCGCGCGGTCCGAGAGGAGGAAGCAGACCGCCTGCGCTACGTCGGCCGGCCGCACCCCCTGGGCCAGGCACTCGCCGGCGCGCAGGTAGGTGACCGCCGCCTCGGGCAGCCCCGCCGTCAGGTCGGTGGCGACGAAGCCGGGGACCACGGCGTTGACCCGCACGCCGCGCTTGCCGGTCTCCCGCGCCAGCGAGCGGGTGAGCCCCAGGATGCCGGCCTTGGAGGCGGCGTAGGCCCCCTGGCCTGCGACGCCATGGAGGGCCGACAGCGAGGAGACGTTGACGATCGCCCCCCGCCGCCGCACCATCATCCCCCGCAGCACCGCCCGGCAGCAGCGGAAGAGGCCGCCGAGGTTGGTGTCGAGCACCGCCTCCCAGTCCGCGTCCGAGGTCATGGCGAGGAGCGACTCGCGGCGCAGCCCGGCGTTGTTGACCAGACCCGCGACCGGCCCCAGCGCCGCCTCCACCTCGGCGACCAGGTCGTCCGGCCGCGCGGGGTCGCGCAGGTCGAGGTGGAAGGCCAGCGCTCCGGTCGCCGCCGCGACCTCCCGCGCCGCGTCCTCGCCGGCGTTCCAGGTGAAAGCGACGCGGGCGTCCGGCTCGGCGGCGAGGGTCTCGACGATCGCCCGGCCGAGACCCCGGCTGCCGCCGGTTACGAGGACCGCGCCCATGGCAGCATCTCGAGCCGGGCGCGGGCGACGGCGCCGGCGATCCGCAGGCTGTCCAGCAGCGGCCGGTAGTGGCTGGTGGTCCGCCCGTCGGCGAAGCCCAGCCGCACCGGCACCGTGATCACGCGGAAGCCTCGCCGGGCCGCCCGCACCACCACGGCGCTCTCGGCCTCGAAGCGCGCCTCGGGGAAGCCGACGTCCTCGATCAGGCGGCGCGAGTAGAAGCGGAAGCCGGTCTGGATGTCGGCGAGATGCTGGCCGGCGGCGAGCGAGATCACCCGCGAGGAGAGGCGGTTGCTGGCCCGGCGCACCGGGCCCATCTCGCTGAACAGGTGATCGCGCACGCCGAGCACCAGGTCGCCGCCGGCCGCCGCCGGCGCCAGCAGCTTGGGGATCTCCTCGGGGAGATGCTGGCCGTCGGCGTCGAGGGTGATCACGCCGTCGAAACCGCGGCCGAAGAGGTCGGCGAAGGCGAAGGCGAGCGCCGCCCCCTTGCCGCGGTTGCGCGTGAAGGAGTGGACGCGCGCGCCGGCGCGGCGGGCCTCCTCGGCGGTGCCGTCGGTCGAGCCGTCATCCACCACCAGCACCTCCGGCACCTCGAGCAGGGCGCCCCGCGCGACCGCCCCCACCGAGGGGGCCGCCTGATAGGCGGGGATGGTAGCGGCGATTCGCAGAGTCACGACTCCTCCCTCGAATGGCGGGATTTTAGCCCAACCCGGCAAGATCGCTTTCTCATCTCCGGAAAACCCAAGGGCTCAGGCCCTCCCCAGCACGACCCACGCCGCCGCGCCCCCGGCCGCCAGGCTGGTGGCGAGGACCACGGACGGGGGCGGCAGAGGGGAGCCGTCGAGAGGGGAGAGCCCGAGCCCGGGGTCGGGCTCTTCGCAGCCGGGGGTAGGGCCCATTGGATGGCCGGCCGCCGCCAGCACCGCCGCGGCCAGGTGGCCGCCCCCATACTCGCCGGTGACCGCCTTGGGCGCGGCGACCGGCGGCAGGGGCACGCCCGCCCAGACGGCGCGCAGCACCTCGGCCTCCAGGCGGTCGCCGTCGATCGAGCCGGCGGCGCCGGAGACCACGAGGTCGACGCCGGCGGGCTCGACGCCGGCGCGCTCCAGGGTGCGCCGCAACCCCCGGGCGAGCGCCCGGTGGCCGCCTCCCCAGCCGGAGGGGGTCGCCGTGGGGTCGAAGGCACTACCCCAGGCGAGGATCCGGGCCAGGGCGCGGCCGCCGCGGGCGGCGAGGCCGGCGGCGCTCTCCAGCACCGCGATCGTCCCCCCCTCGCCGGCCAGAAAGCCGTTGCGGCGGCGGTCGAAAGGGCGCGCCAGCTCCTCGCCGCCCGCCTCCGCCCGGGCCAGGGCGCCGAAGCGGTCGAGCAGGGCGTGCAGGAGCGGCGTCATCTCGTCCACCGAGCCGGCGAGGACCCGGCCGGCGCGGCCGGCGGCGATCTCGGCGGCGCCGGTGCCCAGCGCGATCAGCGGCCCGGCCTCGCGCTGGCAGATCGTGAGGCTCGCCCCGCGCGCCTTGAGGGCGATGGCGATCTGCGCCGCCGGCGCGTTGGCGACGCTCTCCATGAACAGCGACGGCGAGGCCGCCTCCGGGTTCTCGAACAGGATCTGCTTGAGCAGGGTCTCGGTGTTGGTGGACGGCCCGAAGGCGGTGGCGATCACCACTGCCGTGCCTGCCTCCCCGGCGGCGTCCGCCGGGTCGGCGGTGTCGATACCGGCGCAGCGCAGGCCCATGCGCGAGGCCGCCACCGCCAGCTTCGAGGGGGGGCTCATGCGGCGCGACTCCGCCGGCGAGAGCCAGCCGGCCAGCGCGCCCGCGGGCAGCAGGCAGGCGCGGCGGGCGCCGCCGGGGAGGTGATAGCCGGCCGCGCGGTCGACCTCGACGGCGAGGGGAGCGCCGGCGGCCAGGGCGGCGGCGAGACCGTCGCAGCCGCTCCCCCAGGCGCCCAGGGTGCCGAGGCCGGTGACGAAGACCGGCTCTCTCAAGCCGCCGGGCCCATCCACCGCGAGAAGACGAGCGCGGCGTTGGACCCACCGAAGGCGAGACTGGTGGAGACCGCCGCCCGCGCGCCGGCCAGCGGGAGGGGATCGTCGAGCACCAGCGCCACCGGCAGCTCCGGATCCGCGGCGCCGTCCCACCGCACCGGGTGCAGCTCGCCGTGCCGCAGGCAGAGCACCGTGGCGACCGCCTCGATGGCGCCGGAGCAGCCGAGCAGATGGCCGATCAGCGCCTTGGTGGCCACCAGCGGCATGCCGCCGGCGCGCTCGCCGAACACCCGCCGCAGCGCCTGCCACTCGGCGGCGTCGTTGAGCGGCGTGCCGGTGCCGTGGACGTTGACGAAATCGATCGTTCCGGCGGCGAGGCCGGCGTCCGCCAGCGCCGCCTCGAGCGCCGCCGCGGCGCCCGCTCCCGAGGGGTCGGGCGCCGTCATGTGATGGGCGTCGCAGGAGGCGCCGGCGCCGGCGAGCACCGCCAGCGGCTCGGCCCCCCGCGCCAGCGCCCGCTCCAGCGGCTCCAGCACCAGCACGGCCGCGCCCTCGCCGAACGACATGCCGGCGCGCTCGGCGCGGAACGGCCGGCAGGGGACCTCGTCCACCGAGCGCAGGGAGTTGAAGCCGGCGTAGGTGAGCTGGCAGAGGGAGTCGGAGCCGCCGGCGATCGCCACCTCCACCTCGCCCGAGCGCACCGCCGCCAGCGCCGCCCCCAGCGCCAGCGCCCCGGAGGCGCAGGCGGAGGAGTAGGTCGCCACCGGGCCGGTGACCCCGAGGTGGCGGGCCACGGCGTCGCCGGGAGCGTTCACCTGCTGCGGGATCAGGGCCGAGAGGCGCGCCCGCCGCGGGTCGCGCAGAAACTCGGCGAAGAAGAGCTCGCTCTCGTACATGCCGCCGGTGCTGCTGCCGAAATAGACCCCGATCCCGGCCTCCTCGCGGTCATCCTGGTCAAAAGGCGTCGCCAGCCCGGCCGTCTCGACCGCCTCCAGGGCGGCGAAGAGGGCGAAGCGGTCGGCGATCGACAGGCGGCGCCAGCCCGGGCAGACGCGCGCCAGAGTCGCCGGCGGCGCTTCCACCTCGGCGGCCAGATGGGTGCGGTGCTGGGAGTGGTCGAAGCGCTGGAACGGACCGATGCCGGGCTGGCCCGCCCGCAGGCCCGCCCACAGGGGAGGGATGCCCCAGCCCAGGCCGCAGACCGCGCCGACCCCGGTGACGGCGACCCGCCGGTCCGGCTGATCTGGCTGCATGACAGGTTCCAGGGGTGCCACCTCTCGGCGGTCTTCTAGGTCCGCCCCTCGATGAACTGGGAGAGCGTCGAGACCGAGGAGAAGACCTCGCGGCCGATCTCCTGGCTCTTGATCCGGATGCCGAATTCCTTCTCGAGCGCCACCACCAGCTCGAGGGCATCCACCGAATCCAGCCCCAGCCCCTCCCCGAACAGGGGGGCCTCGTCCTCGATCATCTCCGGCCTCACCCCCTCGAGGTTGAGGCTGTCGACGATCAGGCGCTTGATCCGGGCCGTAGTGGCTGCTGCTTCCGACATACGAGAAGAACCTCTGAGATCCGGCGGCTCCAGGTCCACCGTGCGGCACGATCCGCAGGTTTTTAACTCCGGGTCGTCAATGCTAGCGTGCCCCGGGGGGCGCTGGCAACTCGAACCCTTTCTTCAACAAGTCCTTAGCGATCCCGGGAGGCCCCGCCGCTGGTATCATCCCCCCCTTCGCGGAAAGGAGACGAGCGGCCGGTTTGAGCACCCAAGACCCCATCCTCCAGGCGTTCGAACGTCTCGCGCGGCGCGCTCCCCTCGCCCCTCTGGTGGTCTCGCCGGAGCGGCGGGCGACCGTCGGCGACGTCGACGCCCTGGCGCGCGCCGCCGGCCGCCGGCTGGCGGAGAAGCCTTGGGCTGCAAAGCTCGCGCCAGGGACCGTCGTGGGGCTCGCCGCCGCCAACGGCCCCGGTTTTCTCGCTTCCCTGCTGGCGCTGCGCCGGGCGGGGCTCGCCGTCCTGCTGCTCGATCCCCGGACCCCTGAGCCCGAGGTCCGCCGAGTCCTCCGCGCCCTGGGAGCCCCCGCTCTCCTGCGCTGCCCCGAAGGGTGGCCGCAAGGTCCGGAGGAATGGTCCATCGTGTCTCCTCCGGAGGACGCGTCGGAACCGCCCTTCCCGGCCCCCCCTGTCCTCTTTCCGGATACGGCGGTCGTCAAGCTCACCTCCGGCTCCACCGGCTGCCCGCGCGGCATCGCCGCCTCCTCGGAGGTGCTGCTGGCGGACGACGCCGCCCTCACCCTCTCGATGGGACTGTCGGACGCCGACCGCCTGCTCACCACCATCCCCCTCTCCCACTCCTACGGCCTCGCCAGCCTGGCGCTGCCCGCCCTGGTGCGCGGCACCCTGCTGGTGATGCCCGAGGCCTCCGGCATCTACGACCCCTTCGTCACCGCCGCGCGGCTGGACGCCACCTTCTTCCCCACCGTCCCCGCCTACCTCGACGCCCTGGCGCGGATGGCCGAGCCGCCCCCCCGGCCGGACTCCCTGCGGCTGGTGATCACCGCCGGCGCCCCCCTCGCCGCCGCCACCTCCGCCCGCTTCCGCGAGGCCTTCGGCCTGCCGGTCCACGTCTTCTACGGCTCCAGCGAATGCGGCGGCATCTGCTACGACCGCGAGGGGGGAGCCGCCGAGCGGGGCACCGTCGGCGCGCCCGTCGAGGGGGTGCGGGTGCTGGTGGAGCCCGACGACGGCCGCGTCACCGTCGAGTCCGCCGCCGTGGCGTCCGGCTACCTGCCGGACCCCGACGAGCGGCTCGCCGGCGGCCGCTTCCGCGCCGGCGACCTCGCGGTCTGGCAGGACGGCGAGCTGGCCCTTCGCGGACGGGTGGACGACCTGGTCAACATCAAGGGGAAGAAGGTCAACCCGCGCGAGGTGGAGACCGTCCTGGCCGGGCTCCCCGGGGTCGACGAGGCGGTCGTGCTGGGGGTCCCGCTGGGCGGCGCCGGCGAGCTGCTGCGCGCCGTGGTCGCCTGTCGGCCGGGGAGCCTCACGGCCGGCGAGGTGATCTCCTGGTGCCGCTCGCGCCTCTCGGCGCACAAGGTGCCGCGCAGCGTCCTCCTCGTCGACGCCCTGCCGCGCAACACCCGCGGCAAGCTCGACCGCGCGGCGCTCCTCGCCCTGGAGGCGGACCGCCGTGCCTGAGCCCTACCGGCCGCCCCCGCTGCTGCTCGGCTCGCTCGCCCTGCACGCCGCCGCCGCGGTCGCCCTCGCCGCCGCCCCCCGGCACTGGCGGGCGGTGGCCGGCCTCTGCTTCGCCGACCACGTGACCCTCGCCGCCGCCAGCCTCTGGCCGCGCGGCCAGTGGGTAGGGCCCAACCTGCTCCGCCTCCCCGCCGGCAGCCCGGAGGAGAGCCGCGAGATCGCCCTCACTTTCGACGACGGGCCGGACCCCCGGGTCACCCCGCGCGTGCTCGATCTGCTCGACGCCGCCGGCATGCGGGCGACCTTCTTCGTCATCGGCCGCCGCGCCCGCGCCCATCCCGACGTCGTCGCCGAGATCGCCCGCCGCGGCCACCGGGTCGAGAACCACACCGACACCCACCCTCACCTCTTCGCCTGCTACCCCGCCGGCCTCCTGCGGCGGGAGATCGAGCGCGCACAAGGCGCGATCGCCGCGGCGGCCGGGCGGCGCCCCCGGCTCTTCCGCGCCCCGGCCGGCCTGCGCAACCCGCTCCTCGACTGGGTGCTCCACGGCTCCGGTCTCCACCTCGTCGCCTGGACCCGGCGCGGCTTCGACGCCGTCGAGAAGAGCCCGGCGGCGATCGCCCGCCGCCTGCTCGGCGGTCTCGCGCCGGGGGACATCCTGCTCCTCCACGACGGCCGCGCCACCGATCCGCCCGCCGGCAACCCGGTCGTCCTCGAGGTCCTGCCGCGGGTGCTCGAGGCCCTGGCAGCGCAGGGGCTGCGGTCGGTGCCCATCCCCGATCCACCCGGGACGGCCCCATGACCGAAACGATCGAAACGAAGAGAAAAAAGAAGAGCCGCGCGGCGCGGGAGGTCCAGGACGTCCTCTACAAGATGCGCACCGAGGGGATGTCCCCCGGCAAGCAGGCGGCGGCGGTGGCGCTGGGGGTGTTCATCGGCTGCTCGCCGCTGATCGGCCTGCACCTCGCTCTCTGCCTGCTGTTCGCCAAGCTGTTCCGGCTCAACGTCGGGCTCACCTATCTGGCGGCGCACGTCAGCCTGCCGGGGATCACCCCGTTCATCCTGCTGGCGGAGATGGAGACCGGCCGCCGTCTGCGCGGGCAGAGCTATCTCCACATCCACGTCGCCGATCTCAAGGAGCTGGGCCTGCGCCAGGTCGGGGCCGACCTGCTGATCGGCAGCGCGGTCATCGGCGGCGTGCTCGCGGCCCTCTTTGGCCTCCTCGCCTGGTGGCTGGCGCGCCGCCGGCAGGCGCACCCCGAGCTGGAGGCCCTCCTCGAGGAGGCGGCCTGCCCGTACCTGAAGCCCGGCATCTTCGACTGGGAGTTCGTACGCGGGAAGCTCCGGCACGACCCGCTCTACTTCAATCTCCTGCGCCGGGGGTTCCTGCCGGCCGAGGGGACGCTGCTCGACCTCGGCTGCGGCCGGGGGATCGTCTTCGCCCTGGTGCTGGCGGCCCACGTGCAATCGGCGAAGGGCAAGTACCCCAGGGATTGGGCGCCGCCGCCGCTCCACTTGGCCTTTCACGGCATCGAGGGGCGCCCCAAGGTCGCCGAGGCCGCCCGCGAGGCTCTCGAAGGCAAGGCGGTGATCGAGGACGCCGACCTGCGGACCGCCGCCTACCCCGAGGCCGACGCCATCCTCCTGCTCGACGTCCTCCACTACCTGCCGGCCGCGGAGCAGGAGGCCGTGCTGGCGAAGGCCGCCGCCGTCCTGCGCCCCGGCGGCGTCCTCCTTCTCCGCGACGCCGACGCCGCCGCCGGCTGGCGCTTCACCACCACCCGCCTCCAGGAGCGCTTCTCCGCCCTCCTCCGGCGGCACTGGAAGCAGCGCTTCCACTACCGGAGCGCGGCCGAGTGGACCCAGCTCCTCGAACGTCTGGGGCTGGCCGTCGACCTCCAGCCGATGGGGATGGGGACGCCGTACGCCAACGTACTGCTGGCGGCGCGGCGGAACCCATAGCCCCACCTTCGAAGCCCGGAGTTTTTTCCTCCACCCGGAACGGGGGGAGGTCAGGAGGGGGGCTTTCCGGAGTCCGGGACCGCTCCTTGCCTGGGGCGCCCCCTCCTGACCTCCCCCTGAAGGGGGAGGAAAAAGACAACTGCACCCCCTACTCGTACCGGATCGCCTCCTGCGGATCCACCGCCGCGGCCCGGCGCGCCGGCATCCAGCTCGCGAAGAGAGATACCCCGGCGAGCAGCAGCGGCACCGCCACGAAGGTCGCGGGATCGGTGGGAGTGACGCCGTAGAGCAGCGCGATCATCAGCCGCGTCACCGCCAGGGCGAAGGCGAGGCCGATCGCGACGCCGGTCAGGGTGACGGCCAGCCCCTCCCGCAGCACCATGCGGGAGATGTCCCGACGCTGCGCGCCGAGGGCCATCCGCACCCCGATCTCCCGCTTGCGCTGGCCGACCACGTAGGAGATCACGCCGTAGATCCCCACCGCCCCCAGCAGCAGAGCGACCAGGGCGGCGATCACCAGCAGCAGCATGGTGAAGGAGGTCCGCGCCATCGAGTGCGCCACCATCTCCCGCATCGGCCCCACGCGGGAGAGCGGCAGGTTGGGATCGAGCTCGCGGATCACCCCGCGGACGGGCGCCACCAGCGCGGCGGGATCGACCTTCCCCTTCACCACCACGAAGAAGCTCCGCGGCGCCCACTCTTCCTTGGCGTCGAAGCGCACCATCGGGAAATAGATGCTCTCGACCGGCTTCTCCTCCAGGCCGCGGTTGTGGACGTCGCCGACGACCCCGGCGATCGTGTACCAGTGCGGTTCCGCCGTCATGCCGGCGGTCAGCCGCTTGCCGATCGGGCTCTTGCCCTTCCAGAAGCGTTCCGCGAGACTCCGGCTCACCACCACCTCCCGCCGCGACAGATCCAGGCGGTCGAATGCCCGCCCCTCGATCACCGGGATGCCCATCGTCTGAAAGAACCCGGGGCTGACGAAACGGGTGCCGAGCAGCGGCGGCACCTCGTCGGGCGGCACCGGGAAATCCTCCATGCTGTAGGCGCTGGTCGAGTCGCCGCCGGAGAGCGGCAGGGGGTCGACGGTGGCCACGCCGGCCACACCCGGCAGCGCCCCCACGCGGTCGAGGAGCTGCCGCACGAAGCCGAGGGTGGCGGCGGTGTTCGGGTAGACGGCTTCCGGAAGGTCGAGCCGCAGGGCAAGGACGCCGCGCGGATCGAAGCCGGGGTCGACGCCGCGCAACCGCCAGAAGCTCTTCACCATCAGTCCCGAGCCGATCAGCAGCACCAGGGCGAGAGCCACCTGGGCGATCACCAGGACGTTGCGGGCGCGGTGGCGCTCGCGCCCGCCGGTGCCGCCGCGTCCACCTTCCTTCAGGGCCGGCACCAGCGCCGGATGGCCGTAGCGCAACGCCGCGAGGCCGCCGCAGAGGAGACCGGCGAGGACGGAGAGCAGGAAGGAGAAGAGGAGCACGCGGCCGCCGACGGCGATCTCCTCCAGCCGCGGGATCCCCTCCGGGCGCAGGGACATCAGCAGACGCACGCCCGCCCAGGCCAGGGCGAGCCCGAGGGCGCCGCCGAGCAGCGCCAGCGTCAGGCTCTCGCCCAGGAACAGGCGGGTGACGTCGCCGCGCGTGGCGCCGAGGGCGGTGCGCACGGCGACCTCCCGCTGCCGCCCCTCGGCGCGCACCAGGAAGAGGTTCGCCACGTTGGCGCAGGCGATCAGCAGGATGCAGGCGACACTCCCGAGCAGCACCCAGAGCACCCGCTCTACGTTCCCCACCACGTTGTCGCGCAGCGGGTCCACCAGGACGGCGAACTTCGCGTGCTCGAGCATGCCCCGGTTGATCTCCCCCTTGCTGTAGACCTCCGGGATGCGCCAGACCAGCCCCGAGAGCTCCCGGGCAGCCCGCTCCGTGGAGACTCCCGGAAGAAGCCGGCCAACGGCCTGATAGTTGAAGTTGCCGGCCTCGAGCTTGGCGGTATCGATCGTCATCGGCACCCAGAGCTCGGTCTCCGGCGAGGGGAAGCGGAACCCCGGCGGCATCACGCCGACGATCCGGTGCTCGACGCCGTCGATCCGCAACGTCGTCCCCAGCGCCTTGAGATCGCCGCCGAAGCGGCTCCGCCAGAGATGGTCCGAGAGGACGGCGACCTGCTCCACCCCTGGTCTCTCATCCGCTTCCTGAAGCGTCCGGCCGTGGGCCGGCGGCACCCGCAGCACCGAGAAGAGCGAGCCGGTCGCGGCCGTCGCGCCCAGCCGCTCGGGGCTTTGCCGGCCCGTCAGCGTCACCGAGCCTTCCGAGTAGATCCCCAGGTCCGCGAGCACCCGGTTCTCCCGGCGGTAGAGGGCGTAGGTGCCGGTCGATTGCTCGAAATGGAGGTTATTGATCCCCGGCGCGTCGTTCCAGACCCCGACCAGGCGGTCCGGCTCCGGATAGGGGAGCGGCCGGATCACCACCGCGTCGACGACGCTGAAAATCGCGGCGTTGGCGCCGATGCCGACGCCCAGGGTGATCACGGCGACCAGCAGGAAGCCGGGGCTACGGCGGAGCCCCCGGAGCAGGGAACGGAACGTCGCGGGAACAGAGCTCATCGGCACCTCCAGAAGCAGACGGCGGAGCGCCGCCTCCAGGGCACACTACGGGGCAGGGGACGAAAAGGTTACAGCCTCCACCAGGAATGTTTCGGAAACCGCATAACGAGCGCCCCCATGGGTTTCAATAGCTTCGCCGCGAGCTGTTTTGCTGTCCTTCACCAGTCCCGGGAGATGTTCCGGAGACCCGCAACCGGGTTACCATGTCCTTACTTCTTTGATCTCCTGAAAGGAGCGGTAGATGAGAATGCACGCTGTGCTGTCTTTCCTTGCCGGAGGATTGCTCGTCCTCGCCGCCTCGCATCCGGCGGCGGCCGAGGGCCGGGTCACCTTCAACGACATGGTCGTCCAGAAATGCCCGGACGGGAGCTGCCCGTGGAAGCTGAGCTGCGGCGTGGAGGGGAAGCCGGAGTCCGAGATGTTCGCGGGGACCAAGGCGAAAACCAAGTACACCGTCAACATCAACCGCGGCCTCGACATCCGCACCTTCCCGGCGGAGATCCGCTGCACCGCCTGGCGGGACACCGGCTGGATCGGCACCACCTGGGACAAGCTCAACACCACCACGATCAGCGTCCCCGCCGGCGGCGAGTACACCCTCGACATCAACAGCCGTGACAATGGCTCGGTGACCGTCCGCATGAGCGTGGACAGCCTCGAGATCTACATGCCCTCGCCAGCCGCGCCGGCCGCCGCCCCGGCCAAGGCCACGGGGAAAAAGCCCGCGGCCGCCGCCAAGCCCCAGCCCGTGCCGCAGTATCTCGGCATCTTCAACCCCGAGCCGGAGGGGCGCGCGGTGGTGGTCGGCCTCGAATGGGGCCCGTTCAAGAAGCGCGTGGACGAGCTCGCCTCGCGGGGGCTCCAGCTGATGGACATCGAGACCTTCGAGCAGGGGGGTAAACCCTACTGGAGCGGCATCTTCCGGAGCACCCAGATCTCGACTCTCCTGCTGGCCAACCAGGACTGGGACACCTTCCTCAAGAACTGGAAGACGGTCACCGGCAGCCGCAAGCGGCTGATCAACTTCACGGTCTACCAGAACGGCGGCAAGACCAATTTCGCGGGGATCTTCCGCGATCTGAGCGAGAAGCACTCCCTCTGGGTCGGCCAGTCCCGCAAGGACTTCGAGGCCAAGGTCAAGGAGCTCGCCGGCACCCAGGGGCTGCGGCTGCTCGACATGAACGCCTACCGCGCCGGCGGACCGTCGCTCCTCTACGCCGGGACGTTCCGGTATCAGGACACCCCCAAGGAGTTCTGGACCGCCCTCGATCAGAACGCCTTCAACGCCAAGTGGCAGGCGGCACGCGCCAAGCAGATGCAACTAGTCGACGTCGAGACCTACAAGGACGGCGACAAGCGCTACTACGACGCCATCGTCCATGCCGGCTCGCCGGGGGAAGTGGCCCTGAACCTCGACGCGCCCGCCTTCACGGCCCGCTGGCGCGACATGGTCGCCAAGGGGCTCCGCCCGACCAACCTATCGGTCTACCGGGACTAGCGCACCTCACCGCAGGGGCGGTCCATGGGGCCGCCCCTGCATTCCATCCGATCAGGCAGGATAGAACTCCACCTCGCCCGCCTCCCGTGTCAGGAGCGTGCCGGCCTCGCCGCGGGCGATGCGGGTGACGTCGGCGAGCGCGCCGATGGCCGCCGTCTTGCCGGTGCGCTCGGCGAACTCGACCGCGGCCTCGACCTTGGGGCCCATCGAGCCGGTGGCGAAGTCGTAGGCGGCGAGGGCCTTCGGCGAGGCCCTCCGGATCGCCCGCTGGGTGGGCTTGCCCCAGTCGAGATAGACCGCGTCGGCGTCCGTCGCCATGATGAAGAGGTCCACCTCCAACTCGCGCGCCATCAGGCAGCTCGCCCGGTCCTTGTCCACCACCGCGTCGATCCCCTGCAGCCGGCGCCCCGGCGCGTACATCGTCGGAATGCCGCCGCCGCCGGCGCAGACCACGATGCACCCCTTCTCGAGCAGCCACTTGACCGGCCGGATCTGAAAGATCCGCTTCGGCAGCGGCGACGCCACCACCCGCCGGAAGCCGTCGCCGTCCGGCGCCATCACCCAACCCTTCTCCGCGGCGAGGCGGCGGGAGTCTTCCTCCGTGTAGACCGGACCGATCGGCTTGCTCGGATTCTCGAAGGCCGGATCGTCCGGATCGACCTCCACCATCGAGAGGATGGTGGCGAACGGCTGCTCGAAGGGGAGAAGATTGCCGAGCTCCTGCTCGATCATGTAGCCGATCATCCCCTCCGTCTGGGCGCCCAGCACGTCGAGGGGAAAGGCGCTGGCCTGCTGATAGGCCGCGCTCTGCAGCGCCAGCAGCCCCACCTGCGGACCGTTGCCATGGGTGATCACGAGCTGATGCTCGCGCCCCAGCGGCGCCAGAGCCTCGGCCGCGATCCGGACGTTCCTTCGCTGATTCTCGGCGGTCATCTCTTCGCCCCGCCGTAACAGGGCATTGCCGCCCAGGGCTACCAGGATTCGCATGCGCGGACTCCCAAGTTCTGGCCGGCTCGCGCCGGGAAAGAGGGAAGTCTACTCCCGTGACGCTCACCTCCCCCCCTTCGTATACCTTGAAAATGGAAGAGAGCCTCGCCGCCTCCCCCGCGTGGGAGCTGTTGCACGGAGCCGACCGCCTCCTGACCGAGGTGATCGCCGGCCGGGACCTTCTGCGCCACTGGATGCGCCTGTGCGTGACGATGGCGGCCTGCGCCGCCGTCTACGGAGCCGTCCTCGGGCTCTGGCACGGCCCCCGGCTCGCCGCCTTCGACGCCCTGAAGCTGCCGCTCGTCCTCCTGCTCACCTCCGCGCTGACCGTGGGCTTCGCCTGGACGGCGGCGGCGGCGCTGGGGCTCCCCCTGCGCTTCGGCCAGGTGGCAGTGCTCACCTTCCTGGCGCTCACCGTGGCCAGCGTGCTGCTCGCCTCGCTCGCCCCGGTCGCCTGGTTCTTCAATCTCAGCGCTCCGGCTCCGACCCCGGCGGCGCGCACCGCCCACAACCTTCTCTATCTGCTGCACACCGCGTTCGTGGGTGCCTGCGGCCTCGCCGGCACGGTGGCGCTCTGGAAGGCGATGCGGCGGCTCGACGCTCCGCTCGGCACCCTGCGCGCGGTCTACGCCGTCTGGGTCGCCGCTTTCGCCCTGGTAGGGAGCGAGGTGGCCTGGGCGCTGCGGCCGTTCGTGGGCAGCGTCTACATGCCCGTCGTCTTCCTGCGTCCGGACGCTCTCGAGGGCAACGTCTACGAGTTCATCTTCACCGACATCCTGCCGCATTTCGTCTCATGGCTCTGATCTGGACGCTTTGAATCTGGAGGAAACCGCGAATGGAAACGCCGCTCTCCGCTCCGCAGGTCCCGCACCCCCACACCCTGGCGGGCGTCTTCAACGAGCTGCTGACGCGCCCGCTCGCCTTCCTCGACCGGACGCGCAACGGCGGCGAGGCCTCGCCCTTCCGGCTGCTCGCCGCCTCGGCTCTCTGCTATGCCCTCTACGGCGCGGCGGCGGGATTCTTCCAGGGCGGCGACCAGATCCTCGTCGCGGCCCTCAAGGCGCCGCTGATCATCTTCTTCACCCTGCTGCTCTGCGTGCCGAGCCTCTACGTCTTCTCCGCCGTGGCGGGGGCTGAATGGACGCGGCGGAATTTCACCGTTCTGCTCGCCGGCTTCGCGGCGACCCTGGCGCTGGTCCTGCTGGCGCTGCTGCCGATCAACTGGCTCTTCTCCACCAGCAGCCGGCAGCTCGGCGGCGCGGCCTTCTTCCAGTTCTTTCTCTGGCTCCTCGCCCTCGGCCTCGCCTGGAGATTCCTCCGCCATGGACTGCTGGCGAGCGGCGCGCGGGGAGGGATGATCGTCTGGCTCTTCCTCTTCTGCATCGTCTCCCTGCAGGCGGCCACCTTCCTCCGCCCTGTCATGCTGAGGAAGCCGGGAGTGCCGATCTTCGTCAGCGGCAAGAAATCCTTCATGGAGCAGATCGGGGACGTGTTCGACGAGCCGGCGATGCCGGCGGCGAAGGCGCCGGCCACGAAGAAGCCTTGACGGGACGCCCGGGCATCAATGCCCGGGCTACACCTCAAAAGAAAAGCCGCCTGAAGGCGGCTCCGAAAAAAGATGAGCCGGGTTCACCCGGCTTTTCGTTTCCAGCGTAGCCCGGGCATTGATGCCCGGGCGGGGTGCGGATCGCACGTCCTCCCCTACGTCCCCCGCACCGCCCGCTCCACCGCCGCCCGATCCCCGGCCTCCATCGCGATCTCCGCCTCCAGGCTCTCGCGGTCGCGGAAGATCGTCGCCACGGCGGCGATCCGCCCCCCCTCGCGGAAGGTGACCACGGCGTCCTTCCCGGGGATCGATCCCGAGACCTCGATGGCGTCCCATTTCGTGGCGTGCCCGACGTAGGAGATGGCGACGTCGTAGTGCTGGCTCCAGAAGAACGGCGCGTCGTCATAGCGCTCGTTCCGGCCGAGGATGTTTTTTGCGGCGACCTGCCCCTGGCGCTCGGCCACCACCCAGTGCTCGACGCGGATGCGCTCGCCCGAGTAGGAGTCGGGCCAGCGGGCGATGTCCCCCGCCGCGAAAATCCCGGGCGCGCTGGTCTCCAGAAACTCGTTCACCAGCACGCCGTTGTCCACGGTCAGCCCGGCCGCCTCGGCCAGGGCGACCCGGGGCCGGACGCCGACGCCGATCACCACCAGGTCGGCGGGCAGCGCGGAGCCGTCGTCGAGCCGGACCTCCCCCTCGCCGATCGACGCCGGCTTGCGGCCGAGCCGGAAGGCGACCCCGTGCTCCTCGTGGAGCGAGCGGATGAAATCGCCGAGCTGCGGCCCGAGAACCTTGCCGAGCGGGCGGTCCTCGGGCCCTACCACCGTCACCTCCAGCCCGCGCGCCCGCAGCGACCCCGCGGCCTCGAGGCCGATGAAGCTCGCCCCGATTACCACCGCGCGCTTCGCCCCTTCAGCCGCCGCGATGATCGACCGGCTGTCCGCCAGCGACCGGAGATAGCGGACGTTCGGCCCGTCCGCCCCCGGGATCGGCAGGTGGACCGGCTCGGCGCCGGTGGCGAGGAGCAGCGCGCCATAAGCGAGCGTGCGGCCGTCCGCGAGGGTCACGGTCCGCGCCAGCGGATCGATTGCCGTCACCCCGGTCCCGAGGATCAGCTCGATCCGGCGCTCGTCGTAGAACTCGCGGGGGTGGAGCGGAATCCACTCCTCGGGCGCGTTGCCGGCGAGATAGTCCTTCGAGAGATTGGGCCGGTCGTAGGGGATGTCGGCTTCGGGACCGATCATGGTGATCGTCCCCTGATAGCCCTCGCGGCGGAGCGCCTCGGCCGCGGCATTGCCCGCCGCTCCGGCGCCCACGATGACGACCGGCTCGGGGCCGGACGCCTGAGGCTGCGGGATCGCCTCGATCTTCTCGCGGACGGCGATCCGCTCCCCCTCGCGCTCCACCCTGTAGCAGGAGACCGGATTGAGGGCCGGCGCCCGCAGCGCCTCGCCGGTGCGCAGGCTGAAGCAGGCGTGGTGCCACGGGCAGCGCACCGAGTCGCCCACCACCACCCCCTCGGCGAGCGGGCCGCCATAGTGCGTGCAAGTGGCGCCGACGGCGAAGATCTCCGCCCCACGCCTCACCACCAGCACCGCCTCGCCGCCGCTGTGCCCGAGGAGCTGGCCGCCCTCCGGCAGATCCGTCAAGGAGACTCCCCGAGCGAGATCGGGACCCGAGAGTTGCGCTTCGCCGCTCATGCGTTATCCTCCCTCTGCAAGCCGAGTCCTATCCTACTGGAGGATTGGAACGGCAGGGACCGGGGTCCGGGAATCGGGGCAGGTGTTCCACGCCGCCCGACCCATGAATTCATCTCCTGGACCCACGGGTCGAGGATTCCGACCCACGGGTCAAGGAGTCCGACCCACGGGTCGAGCTCCGCGACCCACGAATCGCGGGCCCCGACCCGCGGGTCCGGCGCTCCGGTCCACGGGTCGCGCGCCCTGACCCCTGGGTCCGGCCCTCCGACCCACGGGTCGCGCCCTCCGAACCGCGGGTCCAACTCTCCGACCCGCGGGTCGCGCACTCCGAACCGCGGGTCCGGCTCTCCGACTCGCGGGTCGCGCACTCCGAACCACGGGTCCGACTCTTCAATTCGCGGGTCGCGCGCCGCGAACCGCGGGTCCGGCTCTTCGGCTGGTCCTGTAGGATGGTCCGCCGACCAAGGACGAAAGGGAACTGAGGGAGCCTATCGTGGAAAAACTACCGGAGCTTTTCGCCAACAACCGCCAGTGGGCGGCCGAGATGGTCGCGAGCGAGCCGGCCTTCTTCGCGCAGCTCACCGCGCAGCAGGCGCCCGCCTATCTCTGGATCGGCTGTTCCGACAGCCGCGTGCCCGCCAACCAGATCGTCGGTCTGCCGCCGGGGCAGATGTTCGTGCACCGCAACGTGGCGAACGTCGTGATCCCCACCGACCTCAACTGCCTCTCGGTGCTCCAGTACGCCGTCGACGTGCTCGGCGTGCGGCACCTGATCGTCTGCGGCCATTACGGCTGCGGCGGAGTGCAGGCGGCGCTCGCGGGCACCAGGCTGGGGCTGATCGACAACTGGCTGCACCACGTGCAGGAAGTGCGCAGGAAGTACGGGCGGGACCTCGCCGCGCTCCAGGGCACCGCCCAGGCCGACCGGCTCTGCGAGCTCAACGTGCTCGAGCAGGCCGTGCACGTGAGCGAGACCACGATCGTGCAGGACGCGTGGGCGCGCGGCCAGGATCTCACGATCCACGGCTGGATCTACCGCCTCGACGACGGGCTGCTCCGCGACCTCGGGTTCTGCGTGACCGCGCCGGCCGAGGTCACGCCCGCGCTCACGAAGGCAGTGGCCGCGCTCGGCGTTGCGCCATGAACACCAAGGCCCTGATGGCCGCGAGCGCGCTATTCATGGGCTGCCTGGGCGTGGCCGCCTCGTTTCTGCCGCAGGAGATCCTGGCAGTGATCGGAGCGCCTCCGCAGGGAGTGCTCCCCCTGCTGGTGCAACTCGGGGGCGCGCTGTACGTAGGCTTCGCCATGGTCAACTGGATGGCGAAGGGAAACCTGCTCGGCGGCATCTATAACCGGGCCGTCGCGATGGGAAACTTCGCTCATTTCGGCATCGGCGCGACGGTCCTGATCAAGGGCCTGCTCGCCGGCCAGAGAGTGCCCGGGATCTGGATCGGCGGCGCGGCCTACTCGGTGTTCGCGGTCTGCTTCGCGCTCGTCGCGTTCGGATCGCCGGTGAAAGCGACCTCTTGAGAAAAACTTTCTGCGCCCTGGGGCTGGTGATGTTCGCGGCCGTCGCGCCGGCACAGGATCGCCATCCCGGCCCCGGCCTCGCCCGGGCTGCCGAATCCCAGGTAGGCGTCACGGTCACCTATGATCCTTCCTACGTCCGGCTGACCTATCCGGGAGGCGACGTTCCACCGGATCGCGGTGTCTGCGCCGACGTCGTCATCCGCGCGTTCCGCCAGATCGGCATCGACCTGCAGGTTCAACTCCATGAGGACGTCAAGCGCCACTTCAATGAATACCCTCGCCTCTGGGGCTTGCGGCGGCCCGATCCGAACATCGATCACCGCCGCGTGCCCAACCTGATGACCTATTTCAAGCGACAGGGCAAGGCTCTCCCGGTCTCAGCGCCTTATCAACCCGGCGACGTCGTCGCTTGGCGGCTCTCGAACGGGCTCCACCACATCGGCGTCATTTCCCAGCACAGGGCGAGCGGCAACAGCCATAACCTTGTCGTCCACAACATCGGCCAGGGCGCCAGGACCGAAGACGTCCTCCACGCCTTCGAGATCATCGGGCATTACCGCTGGTGAGGGTCAGAGGCTGTACAAGCCTTCGCGCGCCGCGACGTGCCGAGGGTTAGCGGCGGAAAGCAAAAGGGACCAAAGGGACCCCGGGACAAACAGGGACGACAAGGACAAACACGGACGCCGTGGTCCCTCAGTGTGCTTCTTGTCCGTGTCTGTCCCTGTTCGTCCCTGTCTGTCCCTGAGGTCCCTTTTTCTCAACCCTAAGGCCGCTCCCGCGCCGCCGCCCGGATCGCCTCTTCCAGGCCGGCGAGGAACCGCGAGCGGTCCTGCTTCACCATCGACGCCGGGCCGCCGGTGACCACGCCGGCCTGGCGGAGCTGGGACATCAGCTCGCGGGTGGCCAGGGCGTCGCCGATCGAGTCTTCCGTGAACAGGTGCCCCTTGGTGCTGAGCACCCGGGCGCCCTTTTCGAGACAGCGGCCGGCGAGCGGGATGTCGGCGGTGACCGCGACGTCCCCACGGCCGATCCGCTCGGCGATCCAGTCGTCCGCCTCGTCGAAGCGCCCTCCCACCACCACCTGCTGGATCTTCTCGTCCATGGGCACGGACATCCGGCTGTTCGACACCACGTAGACCTTCCAGCCGTGCCGGCGGGCGACGCGGTAGATCTCGTCCTTGACCGGGCAGCCGTCGGCGTCGATATAGATCTCGTGCATCGGACCGGATCGTAGCACCCGCGTCCTTGCCGCGCGGCCGGGCTGGTGGGAAACTTCCGCATGCTCGAACCGCGCTCCATCCTTGCCGTCACGATGCTCCTGCTTCTCTCCAACTGCTCCAAACCGCCGGCTCCGGCCGCGAGCACCCCAGAGCCGCAGCAGCAGGAAGCCGCCGCGAGCTTCGTCAATCAGGTCTGGAAAGTGAGCCGGTCGTCCGGCGTCGAGCCGGGGATGATGTACGTCTTCCTGTCCGACGGCACCCTGGTCATCACCTCGCCGCACGGCAAGCCCGCGTTCGGAACCTGGAAATCCGAGAGCGGGGGGTTGACCATGGTGGAGGAGTCCATTCCCTACAAGGTCGAGATCCTGAAGCTGAGCCCGTCCGAGTTCACGATCCGCGTCCACAGCCCCGGCGAACCGCTGGAGATCACGTTCGTCCCGGCGGACCGTCCTCAGGAAAGCTGACGCAGGGCCGCCTCGAGCCGCGGCAGGGCTTCTTCCACGTCCGCCATGGAGACCGCGCCGACGCTCAGGCGGAACCAGCCGTCGTCCTCGGTCGAGCCGAAGGCCTGGAAAGGCACCACGGCGATGCCGGCCTCGTCGAGCAGCCAGCGGCGCACGTCGTCGTTGGTGCGCAGCTCGCCCCTGCCGGCGAACTGGCGGCCGAAGGGGTGGATGCGGGCGGTGAGATAGATGGCGCCCATCGGCGGGATGCTGTCCACCGGCAGCCCCTGCCCTTTGATCGCCTGGAGACCCGCGTGCAGCCGGTCGAGGCGCACCTGGAGCTCCCGCTGGAAGACCTCCTCGTACTGGCGGATGCCCTCCGGATCGTCGAGCAGCTCGACGGTGGCGAACTGCTCGGCGCGCGGCGCCCAGGCACCGATGTGGCCGAGCACGGCGGCCAGCCGGGAGATCACGTCCACCGGCCCGACGGTCCAGCCGACGCGCAGCCCGGTGGCCGCGAACCCCTTGCTGATGCCGTCCACGAACACGGTGTAGCGCGCCATCTCCGGAATCAGCTCGGGCGGCGTCACGTGCGGGATGCCGCCGAAGCGGAGCATCCAGTAGATGTGATCGTAGAGCAGGAAGAGCGGGCGCTCGCCGCGGCGGGCGCGCCCCTCGTTCTCCTCCAGGATGGCCTCGCAGATACCGAGCAGGTCCTCGCGCGTGAAGGCGGTGCCGGTGGGGTTCAGGGGGGAGTTGAGGCAGAGCAGGCGGGCTCCGGGGAGGGCCGGGAGCAGATCCGCCCGGCTGGGGAGGAACCGGTGCTCCGGCCGGCAGACCACCGGCACGCCCACGGCGCCCACCATGTGCACGTAGTGGTTGTTGTTCCAGCTCGGCACCGGATAGACCACCCGGTCGCCGGGATCGCACAGGGTGCGGAAGACGCAATAGATGATCGGCCGGGCGCCGCCGGTGACGAGAATCGACTCGACCGGGTAGCGCAGGCCCAGGTCCCGTTCGTAGAACCGTGCCACGGCCTGCCGCAGCTCGGGGATGCCGCTCGCCGGGGGGTAGTTGGTCTCCCCGCGCTCCAGCGCGGCGCGAGTGGCGTTGGCGAGCCGGGCGGGGATCGGGAAGTACCGGGGGTCGAAATCCCCCACCGTGAGGTTGCAGACGGTCCGCCCCCCGGCGACCAGGGCGCGGATCTCCGAGGCGATGCGGAGGATCTCCGAACCGACGAGGCCGGCCGCCATGGTGGAGACCCGGGATTTGGGATCGGGTCCGGAATCACGGGCGAGCGCCGCTAGGTCGAGGCAGGTCTCTTGAGTTTCCATTGGGTTGACTATGCCAGGATCGGACCCGGCATTCCAGAGGTCCGGGGGCACCATGCCGCCCGGCCTACACCCTCCCAGGTGCGGCCATGGGTGCGGGGGGAGACAGCGGCCCCGCCGGTCATGCCCGCCGCAACCCTTCCCCCAGATGCTCCAGCCCCCGGGCCACATCCTGGGGCATCACCGCGAAGCCCAGGCGGAAGTGGCGGGGGGATTCGAAGAACTTCCCCGGCACGATCGAGGTGTCGCGGCCGCGCAGCCAGTCGTGGAGGGGCTCGCTGTCCTCCTCGTTCCGGAGGCGCGGGAAGACGGTCATCGAGCGCGTGGGGACGACGCAGTCGAGCCGCTCCCGGTGCTCGGCGAGGAAGTCGCGGATCCGCGCGATGTTGGGGTCGAGGATCGCGCGGCTCCGCTCGGCCAGACGGGGGAGCTGCCGAAAGGCGGCGACGGCCAGGGTGTCGCTGGGAACCGAGTCCACAGCCTGCATCGAGTCCCGGGTGAGCCGCAGGCGGCGCGCGACGTCCGGCGCGCAGAGGACCCAGCCGCAGCGCAGTCCCGAGAGGCCGTAGCTCTTGGTCAGGCTGCTGGTGGCGAGCACGTGGGGGCCGAGGTGGACGTGGCTCGGCGGCGCCTCGTCGAACCAGATGTCGCGGTAGACCTCGTCCACCAGCAGATAGGCGCCGACCTGAGCGGCGATCCGCGCCAGCCCGGCGACCTCGTCCGGCGGCAGCAGCACGCCGCTCGGGTTGTGCGGATTCGCCAGCACCACGAGGCGCACGCGGTCGGTGAGCTGGGAGCGGATCTCGTCCAGATCCAGGCGATAGCCGTTCTCGAAGAGGCGCTCGAACCGGCGGACTCTGGCGCCGAGGAAACCGAGGGCGGCGAGGAGCGGCTCATAGGTGGGGCGCTCGACCAGCACCTCGTCGCCCGCCTCGATCAGCCCCGCGAAGGCGAGGAAGTTGGCGCCGGAGGTCCCGGGGGCGGTCACCACCTGCTCGGGCGCGACGCCGTAGCGCGCGGCGATCGCCTCCATCAGCGGGGGGTAGCCGTCCCGGTTCGCGCCGTTGACCTGGAGATCCCCGGGCTCGAGGACGAGATCCTCCGTCGAGCAGCCCAGCATCCCGCTGTTGGCGAGGTTGTACCGAGCCATGGCGTGATCCTTGGCCCACCGCATGTAGACGCTGCCTCGGGTCATGACTGAGCCTCTCTCTGATCCGTCGGAAAAGATCCGACGCGTCAGCCGACGTGTCGGAACGTCCGTAAACCTTTGTTTTTCAAGCAAATCGCTCGTTTTTTCCTGGCACCGGACTTGCCTTATGAGAAAGGCAGCCGACGTCAGCTTCCCAACAACTCCGGATCGCGCCGAACCGCTCGACCGGACTTCGAAAAAGGAGAACAGTATGGGCTTTTATGGACCGGAACCGTTCACTACCGCCACCGCCACCTACGTCTGGATGGGCCTGGGAAGCCCCGGCGCCTTCTTCGTCGAGGTTTCGGGCGACGCCCCGAACTATACCTCCGGCATCACCCTGGTCCGCGACCCCCAGTGGGTCGGCGGCCTGAGGATCAACGTCATGGGCTGGACCGGCCCGCTGGGCCAGGGGACCACCCCGTACACGGTCCACGGCTCCTTCCCCGGCTCGTTCGTGCCGGAGATCGTGGTCTCGGGCTCCAACCAGACGATCGTGGTGAAGGTCAACGAGATCCCCGCCGAGAAGGCGGACGACTACCTCCAGAAACGCGCCCAGGCGGCGTAGCCACGCCAGCGCGGGCCGCCTGCCCCCCCGGGCGGCCCGCGTTCGTCATCAATCCCCCATCATCAATCTCCCGTCGCCCGCGACCGCCAGAAGAAGTAGACCGGCACTCCCAGCAGGAAGATCCCGGTCCCGATCAGCGCGTTGCGGGTGTCGGTGAAGTAGATGTTGAGCACGATCCCCAGGCCCGCGAGGATGAAGAGGAGCGGTACCCAGGGGTAGGCCGGCACCGGGAACGGCCGCGGCGCGGCGGGCAGCTTCCGGCGGAAGACGATCAGCGCGCCGCCAGCCAGCGCGAAGAAGATCCAGTCCGCGAAGACGGCGTAGCTGAGCAGGCGGTCGTAGGTGTTCGACAGCGCGTAGGCGGCGGCGAGGCCCCCCTGGAGCAGGATCGCCGCGGTGGGCGCCCGGAACCGTGGGGAGAGGCGGGCAAGCGAGCGGAAGAAGAGGCCGTCCGCCGCCATCGCGTAGTAGACGCGCGGCGCCGAGAGCAGGGAAAGGTTCATGAAACCGAAGGTCGAGACCACGACCAGCAGGCTGATCACCTTGGCCCCGGTCTCCCCTACCAGGAGCGCCGCCACGTCCGCGGCCGGCGTTTTGGTGGCCGCGAGCGCCGGCGCCCCGAGGACGTGCACGTAGGCCACGTTGGCCGAGACGTAGACCGCGATCACGCAGAAGACGCCGGTCAGAATGGCCCGCGGCAGGTTGCGCTGGGGCTCCTTCACCTCCTCGGCGACGTAGTTAAGGTTCTGCCAGCCGCCGTAGGCGAACATCGCCGGCACCAGCCCCGCGAAGAAGGCCGAGAGCAGCGGCAGCCCCCCGAGGTCGGTGGGCACGAGCGGCTCGAAGGTCAGCCCCGAGTGGCGGGTGAGCAGGAAGGCGCCGACGATCAGCGCCGCCAGCGCCACCGTCTTGGAGAAGGTGAGGACGTTGAGCACCACGGCCCCCGGCTTGATCCCCAGCGCATGGAAGGCCGCGACGGCGAGGAGGATGGCCGCGGCGAGCCACCGCTCGCTGCCCGCCGGCAGATCGACCAGCCGCGCCACGTACTCGGCGAACGCCACCGCCACCGCCGCCGTGGCCCCGGACTGGACGATCAGCAGCAATCCCCAGCCGTAAAGGAAGGCGACCATCGGGGAGAACGCCTCACGGAAGAAGGCGTACTGCCCGCCCACCCGCGGCATCACCGTGCTCAGCTCGGCGAAGACGAAAGCCCCGAACAGGGCGATGAGGCCACCGGCGATCCAGACCCCGAGGATCAGGAACGGCGTATGGACCGCCCGCGCCACCACGTAGGGGTTGATGAAAATCCCCGAGCCGATGATGCCGCTGATGACGATCATCGTAGCGTCGAACAGGGTCAGACGCCGGGCGAAACCGGGATTCGGGCGCTCTTCCATGATGACTCTCTCCTCTTTGGCGCAGAAGTCTAGCCCAGGTCTGGCAAACACCTTGCTTGAGGCATCTCCGGAGGCATCCCCCTGCCGGAGATGCCTCCGAGGTTGTAATGTTGAATCGAGCCTTCGCAGAACCCCAGGAACATCATGAACCGGAGCCGGAGGCGCCCGAGCGGCAGCCGGAGGAGACGAAACGCCCCCGCCAGCCCCTCGGCCGGCGCGGCATCCTCTGGATCGCGCTGATCGCGGCCCTCCTCCTCATCGCCGTCCTGATCGCCCGGCACTTCGACGAATATCTCCGCCGCACCCTAGAGGCTAAGATCAACCAGCGGCTGCACGGGTACCACGTCACCCTCGGGCACGCCCATCTGAGCCCCTTCGGGCTGGCGCTGACCCTGGAGCGGGCGGTCATCCGCCAGGACGCCAATCCCGATCCGCCGGTGGCGGAGATCCCCCGCCTGACCACCAGCGTCGAGTGGCGGGAGATTTTCGCCGGGCATCTGGTGGCCGACGCGGTCTTCGACGGGCCGCGGGTCCACGTCAATCTGCCGCAGCTCCGCCAGGAGGACCGCGACCAGGTCAAGGTCCAGGATCGCGGCTGGCAGCAGGCCCTGGAATCGATCTACCCGCTCAAGTTCAACCTGATGCAGGTGCGCGACGGCGACCTCGTCTACATCGATACCGACCCCAAGCGGCCGCTCCACATCTCGCACTGGAACGTGATGGCCTCGAATATCCGCAACATCCGCTCGCGCGACCGGGTCTACCCCTCGACCATCCATTCCGACGGCGTGGTCTTCGACACCGGCCGCGCCGTGCTGGACGGCAACGCCGATTTCCTGGCCGAGCCCTACCCCGGCGTCCACGCCACCTACAAGGTGGAGAACGTGCCGCTCGAACGCCTGCGGGAGTTCGGGGAACGGGCGAACCTGACGCTCACCGGCGGCACCCTCTTCTCGCAGGGGGAGTTCGAGTACGGACCCAAGCACCGCGAGGCCCGCATCGCCGACGTCACCGTCCGCGGGCTCCGCCTCGACTACCGGCACACGGAGGCCACCGCGGCGGCCGAGAAGGCCCGCGGCAAGGAGGTGGCGAAGGTGGCGAAGGACCAGGAGCCCGCGATGCCGGTCGAGATCGAGCGCCTGCGGCTGATCGACGGCAACCTCGGCCTGGTCACCCCGGTGAAGGATCGCCGCGTCCGCCTGTTCGTGAGCGGCGCCGACCTCGACGTGACCAACATCTCCAGCGGCTTCCGGGAAGGGCCGGCGAAGGCCAAGCTGACCGGCCACTTCATGGGGAAAGGCTCGGCGCGCGCCGCCGCCACCTTCCGCGACGCCAGCAAGGGGCCGGACTTCAACCTCCTGGTGGCGATCGACGGGGCGAGCCTGCCGTCGATCAACGACTTCCTGCGCGCCTACGGCAAGTTCGACGTCGCTCAGGGGACCTTCTCGGTCTACTCCGAGGTCAAGGTCCACGACGGCCGTATCGACGGCTACCTCAAGCCGCTGTTCAAGGACATCAAGGTCTACGATCCGCAGCAGGACAAAAAGAAGCCGGTCCTGAAGAAGCTCTACGAGAAGATCGTCGGCGGCGTCTCTCACCTCCTGGAGAATCGCCCGCGCGACCAGGTCGCCACCGTCGCCGATCTCTCGGGGACGGTCTCGGACCCCGACACCAGCACCTGGGAGATCATCGTCCGCCTGATCTCGAACGCCTTCGTCAAGGCGATCCTTCCAGGCTTCGAGCGGGAGGCCAAGGGCGGGAACGGCGGGCGCTGAGCGGACCTTGTCCCGTTCGGCGCCCGCTGAACACATAGCTCTTTTAGAAGTCATTGTCCCTCGAAAGGAGACAAGATGAAGAGAGCTATGCTGTCTTTCGTCGTCGCCGCCCTGTTCCTCGCCGCCCTGCCGCTCGCGGCTCAGACCGGCACCTGGACCGCCGTCGGCTCGACCGGCGTGGTCGACGAGTCGGCCGCCGCGATCTATGCCTTTGGGACCACGAACCTCACCTATCTCGCCGCCAGCGGCTCCACGGCCTCCATCATCGCCCGCTACAACGTCACCAACACCTGGGGGGCTTCGGATACGCCGCCCTGGAAGACGCTGGAGATGGGCTATCTCGACACCAGCACCCTGGTGTCTCTGCGAGCCGAGCTGTATCAGGTCGATCCCTGCACCGGCGCCCAGACCCTCCTCTGCGCGGTGCTGAGCGTCGATTCGACAGCCGCCACCTGCAAAACCTGTTCGTTCAATCCCACCGTCAACTTCGGGAGCAACCTCTACTACGTCCAGGTGAGCCTCAACCGCTCCTCCGTGACGGTGACCCCGCCGTCGCTCTTCACGCTGCGGATCTACTAGGACGAGAGCGGCTCCGGGCCAAGCGGTTCGAGGCAATACCCGGCCCGCTGCCGCCGTCGCCAGAAGGCGGCTTCGGGCCAGCGCCTCTCCCGGGCGTAGTGATGGCGCTGCAAGTCGAGGCAGGCCCCATAGGCCCGTTGCATGAGATCGAGATACGCGAGACGGGCCTCCGCATGGCCGGCGAGGGTCTCCGCGATCGCCTGGGCGGCGTAGAAGCCGGAGCCCATGGCCGATCCGATACCGTGCGAGGAGAGGGGATCGTAGGCCGCCGCGGCATCTCCGAGAGCCAGCCAGCCTTCACCCGCGATCGTATCCAGACGGGACGTTTCGGCGGGAAGGATCCGCGGGGCGGCCTCCATCCCATAACCATGGCGCTCGACGCGGGCGCGGGTTTCGCCGGTCTCCTCCAGGGCACTCCACCAGGAAGCGGCACCGCGGTCCAGGAGGTCGCCGTCGGTCATGAAGGCGACCGCCAGGCGGCCGTCGGCGAGGAGGGCCGAGTACCACCAGCCGGAAGGGACCGCTTCCACCAGGGTATAGGTGTCGGCGGCCGGTGCCGGGCTCCGCAGCAGGGAGGCGGCCCCGACGAGACGGTCATAGCGCAGCCGGCGGGCGCCGAGCCGCCGCGCCAGATGAGCGGGTCTGCCGGTGGCGTCGGCGACGAAGTCGGCCCTCAGGACCTCCCGGCCGCTGGAGGATTCGATCTCCAGGCGCCAGCCGCCGTCCGCCGCCGAGCAGCGAACGAGGCGGCTCCCCCACCGCCAGTCCACTCCGGCGTCGCGGGCGCGCTCCGCGAGGGCCGCCTCGAAGGCGAGCCGGTCGACGTGCCAGCCGTCCCCCTGGGTGCCGGCGAGGAAGGGGCGCTCGCCCGGGACGTTGGAGCCCCAGACGGACCGGTTGCCGAGCGAGCGCAGGTGGCCGCCGCGCTGGAGGAGGTCCTCCAGTCCGAAGTCGCGCAGAAGACGCGTGAGCGTGGGCGGCAGGCACTCGCCCACCTTGCGCTCCGGCGCGGCGCGGGACTCCAGGACGACCACCCGGAGCCCGCGCCGGGCCAGGACGAGGGCTGCCACCGCACCCGCGGGGCCGCCCCCGGCCACGGCGACGAGGGGAGGGGGTCCCAACCGCTGGCCGCTCCTCAACGATCGTCGCGGCGGAAGGGGTACCGCCGCGGCCGCGGCTGAGCCTTGTGATCGGCCTCCGTGCGGGCCGGCAGAGCTTCCGTCGTCACCTCGCTGAAGAGCGCCTCGCTTTCCGGCGTGAGCGGGCTTTCGGCCCGTTTCACCTGCTCGAAGGTGGGATCGGGCTCATTGTATTTCTCGGCGCGCCCGGTCTCCACCCAGTAACGTCGCGGCCAGCCCGGCTCCAGAGGATCGCCGGACGGGCCGGGCGGCGCCGGCTGCTCGGCGATGATCCCCATCGCGTCCCAGTTCGCGACCATCTGGTTGATGCGGCCCTGGTTGGTGCCCTTGCCGGTCAGGTCGCGCAGCCAGAACTGGCGGTAGGTGAGGTGCTTCATTCTCTGGGCCGGCGGCAGGCCCGGCACCGAGAGGCGCTCGTAGGACTGCATGGCGAGCACCTGGTTGGGCACCCGCGCCGCCCAGAACGAAGGGAGCGAAAGGTAGTTCGAAGGGTTGTATCCGGAGAGGCAGCTCGCCTCGTCGGTCTGCCAGGGGACACCCAGCCAGCGGGTGAGAGTGCCAGGGCCGCTCGCCTCCAGGGGGCCGCCCAGGCCGAGCGCGATCTCGGGAGTGAGGAAGGGACCGTAGTCGTCCTCGGGCTGCTCGCCCGCGGGCAGGATGTTGAGCCGGAAGAGCAGGCCGCTCTCGTCCGGGTCCCGCCACATGCTGGGAACGCGCATCGGCCAGGTCAGCTCGATGCCGGGGTGGAACGGCCCCCCCAGGCAGTCCTCCAGCGGGGCGCGGTCCAGCGTGGCCGGCTGCTCGGCCAGGGGGACATCCTGGAACGACAGCCGCGCGGGTCCCCTCTCCCCCGTCTCGAAATCCCCCTCGGCCCAGCGCCGCAGCCATTCATATTGAGTGTTGGTCACCGCCAGGTCATAGATGGCGACGTCGAAATCGATGCCGTCGCCATAGAAGGGGGGCAGGCCGGTGGGATCGAGCGGCGGCAGGTCGGCGCGGGGCGAGGGGTCGGTCCAGGGCGGCGGCGGCTGGCGGAACCAGTGAAAAAGGGCTTCGCGGACCGGCCGGTGCTCGGGAGCGGGGCTGGCGAGCTTCTCGAGGTAGGCGGCATCGGTCAGGTCGCTCGGCGAGCCGGCGCCGAAGAGGAAGTAGATCCCCTGGTTCACCCACTGGCTGTTCACCAGCCGCTCGAAGAGGGGGAAGATGTGCTCCCAGAAGACCAGCTTCGGCGGCGGCGCGATCCACTCCTGGCGCAGGAAGAGGTCGTGGACGACGTCGTACAGGGTGACCACCCCATGCAGCCCCTGGCCGTAGTTGGGCGGGGTGACCGCCACCATGGCCGGCTCGGCTTCGAAAACGCGGTCGCCGAGGCGGACGGTGGCCCGCACCGGACCGTCCGAGGTGTCGTCGTACCAGCCGTCGTTGTTGGCGAAGGTGACCGCCTGGGCGCCGGAGGCCGAGGCCGAGTGGCCGGCGCCGCCGATGACGATCAGGCGACCCGCCTCGTCGGTGCGGAGTTCGCCCAGGGGTACGAGGATGGGCCGGCCCTCGGTAAAGGAGATCCAGCCCTGGTCGAAAGCATACTCGGAGCCTTTCCGATCCTGTCCGCTGATCCGTTTCGCGCCGGCATCGATCACCAGATCGTCGCGCTGGGCGCCGGCGACCGTGGCATTGCGGTAGGTCGGCGTCATCGCGAACTGCTTGAGGTCGAGCGCGTTCAGGAACTGGTACCAGGCGGCCTTGCGGTTGGCGAGGTGGACCTCCCAGACGATCTCGGCGTCCGCGGCGGTGATCTCCTGGACCACCTCCCCCGCCTCGTCATATCCATAGACGCGGAAGCGGGCCGCCTCGCGCCGGATCTCCCCCGCCGGCGTCTTGTAGCCCATGGGCCCGGGATCGGCCGGACGGCCCGGGATCTCCGGCGCGAGATAAAAGTCGTCCGGCGGCGCGTTGCCGACCCGGGAGATGCCGATGGCGGGGTGGATGGCGCAGCGAACGATACGATCGCTCTCGGACATGGGATTCCCTCTCCTGAATGCATTAGCTTCGGCTTAATTTTAGCATGCCGCGATAGAATGTCCGCGCAGTACTTCAAAGAGAAAACGCCGTCGAGGAGGAGGAAGACGCATGCGACTGGCGCTGGCCAATCTCAAGGGGGGAGTCGGCAAGACGACGACCGCGGTCAACCTGGCGGCCGCGTTCGCCCGCAGCGGCCTCTCGGCGCTGCTGATCGATCTGGACCCGCAGGCTTCGGCAACCTTCTCGCTGGGCGTCGGCCGCGATCAGGCGGGGGTGTCCACGGCGGAGGTGCTCACCGGCAAGGCGGAGGCCGCCGAGGCGGTGGTCGAAACCTCCGTCCTGGGGCTCTCCCTCCTCCCGGGCTCGCTGCGGCTGGCCGGCATGGACATGGCCCTGGCCCGCAAGCAGGAGCCGGAGAAGCTCCTCAAGAAGGCTCTCAGCCCCGTCCGCCGCCGCTACGACGTGATCGTGATGGACAGCCCGCCCGGGCTCTCGATCCTCACCGTCAACGCCCTCGCCGCCGCCGAGGCGTTCATCGTCCCGGTCTCCCCCCATCGCCTCGACACCGAGGCCCTGGACGGCTTCCTGTCGCTGGTCGACTCGTCGCGCGACCGCATCGGCCGCAAGGCCGAGCTGCTCGGTATTCTGCTCACCCTGGTCGACCACCGCACCAGCGTCACCGACGACGTGGTCGCCGCCGTCCGGCGCGGCTACGGCTCCAAGGTGTTCCGCACCGAGATCCCGATCAACGTCCGCCTCGCCGAGGCGCCCGCCCAGGGGCGCCCGATCTTCGACACCGAAAGCTGGTCGACCGGCGCCGCCGCCTACGGCCACCTCGGCGGCGAGGTGCTGCGGCGGGCGCGGAAGGCGGGGTTGCTGTAGGAAGCGAGGGCGACCGCAGGTCGCCCCTACAACCTCCGGCGCAAGGTGTACGTGGGGCGCAGGGTGTAGGGGCGACCTGCGGTCGCCCTCAGCGCCGCCCCTACCGGATTGTCTCCGTTTCACGCGGACCCTACTCCCCCTTCCTCCCCGCCGCCATCGCCTGCTGGACATAGCCCCTCAGGCTCCGCATGTTGCCGGTATCCATGCCGTGGACCGTGGTCTCCTGTTGCCAGACCTGGCCCACCGACTTGGTGATGCCGGGATCGCCGCCGGTGAACTCCTGGACCAGCTCCATCCAGCGGCGGGCGAGCGCCTGCACCCGTTCGTCGGCGGGATCGGTCCCCTTGTCCATCTCGGCCTGGACCTTGGCCATCAGCTCCGGCCACTCGGCCTCGACCTGGCGGATCCGCTCCGGGCCGAGCATGTCTCCCCTCTTCTTCAGCTCGTCCATCTGCTCCGGGGTGTAATACTTCTCGTACATTGTGGTCTCCTCGATGATCTGGAGGAATTCCTCCGTTGGAATCTTCTCGTCCGACTCCCAGCGCGCCGCGACTCTCTCCAGGCGGTCGCACAGGCCCTGCTGCAGCTCGATCCGCTCCTTCAGGTGAGCGATGTGGAGCCGCAGCACGCGGTCGGGGGTGACGTCAGGGCGCCGCAGGAACTCCCCGGACTCCTCCAGGGAGAACCCCAGGGTCCGCAGCGACAGGATCTGCTGCAGCCGCGCCACGTCGGTCTCGGTGTACAGGCGGTAGCCCGACTCCGAGCGGAGCGACGGCGAGAGCAGCCCGATTTCGTCGTAGTGGTGGAGCGCCCGCACGGACACTCCGGTCCGCCTGGACAGCTCGCCCACCTTCCAGGGCGGGGGGCGCATCGGTTGTCTCCTTTCCGGCCGGTCCATCTGGCCACAAGAAGACGATAGACCCTCACGTTGCGTGAGGGTCAAGAGGTTTTTTCAGATTCTTTCTACTTCAGGCGAGATCTAGTAGTCCGCGTACCCCTCGCGGGTGTGGACCCGGCCGCCGCCCCCGCGCAGCCGGACCTCGACCTTGTGCCACTTCCCGTCCCCCTTGGCGGTGGTCGGGTAATAGCCGAGGGCGTACTGCTGGCGCAGCTCCTGGAGGATGTTGCGGAAGGCCCCCTCCAGCTCGTTGATACGGTTGATCGCGAGGATACGGCCGCCGCTCTCCTGGACCGCCTTCTCGAGCTCGTCGAACTCGCGGTCGTTGCCCTTGAAGTCGCGCCAGGCGGAGGTGAACGACTTGTGCTTGCCGCCGAGCTGGATCCAGTAGATCAGCGACTGCCCGGCGCGGGCCTTCCAGAGGACGTCCGCGGCGGGCAGGACGCTGTGCACGTCCGAGCCGTCGGAGAACAGCACCACCACCCGCTGCCCCTGACGGGCGTCGAGGAGCTTGAGCGAGAGATAAAGGAAATCGTTGACCGCCGTACCCCCCGCGGCCTGGGTGGTGGCGATCGCCGAGTCGAGCTCCTTCTTGTCGGAGGTGAACGGGGTGAAGTTCAGTAGCCGGTCCGAGAACAGGGCGAGCATCGCCTCGTCGGACGGCTTCATGCCGTCGAGGAAGGCGCGGGTGCCCCGGCGGACGGCCTCCAGCCGCTCCCCCTGCATGCTCTCGCTGGTGTCGAGGAGCAGGACGGCGGTCAGCGGCAGCTCGTCGCGGCCGAAGGTGACGATCTGCTGCGGCACGCCGTTGTCGAACACCTGGAAGTCTTCCTGATTCAGCGTCAGATTGCTCTTGCCGAAGCTGGCCACGCTGGCGAACAGGGCGCGCAGCTTGAGGTTCATCTCGTCGTTGATCTGCACCGGCAGGGTCACGATGGTGTCGGCGCCGGCGGTACCGGAGGTGGTGTGGGCCACGGCCCGGAACTCGCGCCGGATGTTGTCGTCGCCGACGTCGAGGTTGAACTTGTAGGGGGGCTGCTGCGCCGTCCCCATCAGCTTGCCGTTGACGAACACCTCCACCCGGTCGACCTTCTCCCCGGAGCTCACGCCGACGTCCACCTGCGTGGTGCCGAAGACCGGCTGGTCCGGGCTGGGGCTCTGGATGCGTACCGCCACCTGGGCGAGCGCCGCGCCCGCGAGCAGCAGCCCCGCGGCCCCGGTCATGGCCGCTCGATGCAAAAGTGCCGCGTGAGAGCTCATGGCGCCACCCCCGTTCCCGTGGTTTCGGCGGGCGGAGCGCTCAGGGCCTGCGCCAGCACCTGGAGGCGCGACTTCGAGTTTTCGTCGAGGAACGTCCGCGTCGGCGCGAACTCGTCGGCCCGGACCGCGTTGTAGAGGTAGCGGGAGGCGCCGGCCTCACGGGGGGTGGACTTGGCGAGCGCCTTCTCGATCAGCGCGGTCGCCTCGCCCGGCGCGCCGCGGCGGTCGAGCACCGCGGCGAGCTGGATGCGCAGCCGCAGATCGTCGGGGAAGCGCTCGATACCCTGGCGCAGCACCTTCTCCGCCTCGGCGGCTCCCTTCTTGTTGCTGCCGTCGAGCCGGGCGAGCTCCTGGTAGGCGAGCGGAGTGACCCAGGAGGGCTCCTTGTCCGCCACCAGCCCGGCCAGCAGCTTGCGGGCCTCGACGTCCTGATCCAGCCGCTTGAGGTTGAGCGCCAGGCGGAGGCGGCCCTCGGCGTTGGCGGGCTCGATCTCCAGGGCCTGGCGCAGGAGCTTGACGGCGGTCTCGGCCTGCGCGTTCTTCTCGTAGACCGTCGAGAGCGCCAGCAGGGCGGCGATATTGCGGCCGTCCAGCTCGATCCCCTTCTGGAACATCTCCGCCGCCGGGAGCTGCTGGGCGGACTGCAGGAGCAGCCCGCCGAGACTGGTCAGCAGGCGGCTGGCGACGAGCTTCGCCCCCTCCGAGCCGGACTGCTCGCTGTAGAGAAGGGCGAGATCCTTGGCCATGTTGCGGGTGTGGACCATTGCCAGGGCGTGGCCGCGGCCGCCGCGCTCGAGCAGACGGCGGTAGGCCTCGTGATGGAGCACGGCGATCGGCACCAGCGCCTCGAGGTCGGCCCCGCCGACCTGGTGAATCACCGCCTGCTCCTCCTTGAGGAGGATTCGGTGGGTCCGCGCATCCGTATCCACCGCGACCGCCGTCTCGAGCTCGATCAGCTCGTCCGGCGCCTGGTCCGTCTGGCCCGCCGACCAGTCGGACAGGATCTTGCGGTACAGCTCCTGGATCTTCTCCGGCGGAATCTCTGCTCCGGCCCGCAAGCCCCGCGAACCGGTCCTCCCCCGTGCCTCCGTGGAAGCCGCGGGGCCCTGCGCCCAAGCAGTCTGGCCAGCCCACAGACAGACCGCCGCCGCGAGCCAGACTAGAGGCTCGCCAAAGTGCTTCCCCTCTGTTCGCGCACGCATGAGACCTCCGACATGGAATGCCTCCGTCCTCTCCTCCGGGGAGGATCAGACCAGATACTTAGATGACCTGCAATAAAATAAAACAACTCCGGATCATGGAGTCCTATTATAGGTGTTCTCGGGCAGGATTTCGTGACATTCGCGGAGTTTCCGCGTGGAAAGGCATCCAAGAAGGCAGAAGGGGCGCGAACGCGCCCCTTCTCGGAGTCCGTAGAGCCGGCGCGCGTCAGTTCACGGTGACGACTTTGACTCTCTGGCTCGACTGGAAGACATCGTCATACACAGAGACGGTCACTGAGTAGCTGCCCGCCGCGGGAAAAGTGTGGCTGACGCTCAGGCCACCTTGAGGCTGGAAGTCATAGGGATGACCAAACGTCCAGTTACATTGGCTGATATGCCCGTAGTCATCGGTGGAAGCGCTAGTAAACGTACAGGTCCTGCCGGCGCAGGAGAAGGTGAAATCGGCCGCCGGAGGATTGTCGACCTCCGGTCCTCCCGGAGGGGAGAACAGGAGGCGGTTGGGAGAACCTGTACCGAGGTTGGTCAGGCGGCCCACCGTGGCGTTATTGATGATGTAAGACTGAGCGCCGCTCGGCGTCGCGGCCGGAGTTCCCTGGAGGTACCGCGCAACAGCGCCGGCGACCAGCGGGGCTGCCCCTGACGTGCCGCTGAAAACGGGGGAGTTCCATAGATCCAGGTCTTTTCCTGGCGCGAAGAGGTCGACACAAGATCCGAAATTGCTGGACTCCGTCGAGTCGAAGATGGCTCTGGAGTCCGAGGAATCCGAAGCTCCGACGGTGATCACCTCCGGTACACGGGCCGGCGAGACATTGCAGGCGGATTGACCACTGTTCCCGGCCGCCACGACGACTGTCACGCCCGCGTTGATCATGCCCCGCACGGCGTCGTCCAGCATCTGGGAGAGACCACCCCCAAAGCTCAGATTGGCGACCGCCGGTTTGACCCGGTTCGCGGCGACCCAGTCGGCACCCGCGATCGCGTCTGATAGCAGAATCCCGCAATTCGATCCTGTCGAGATGAGATTGGGGTCCCGATGGCCGCCGCCTGTGGTGCTACAGGAGCCACACAAGGAACCGACGCGCACTGAGTTCAGAGTGACTCCCTTGGCCACTCCGCTGATACTTCCTCCCAGGATTTTCGCCACGCTGGTGCCATGTCCGTTGCAATCCCCGAAGACCGGGTTGCCGGAGCCATCGACGATCGCCGAAAAGGCATTGACCTTCCGGCTTCCGAACTCGAAATTGTCGTCCGCGATCCCCGAGTCGAGAACGTAGGCGTTCACCCCGGCTCCAGTCGTGGTGTACCGGAAGTGGTTGTTGAGAGGAAAATCCCGTTCGTCGATTCGATTGAGGCCCCACTGAAGGGGAATGGCCTGGTCCGTGAGGAGGGGGATCTCACGGTCCTGCTCGACGTAGGCAACCCGCGGATCGTTCGCCAGAGCCCTTGCCTGGGCTTCGGCCATCGTGACCAAGCTGCCCTGAAGGGCGTGTTCAAAAGTTCTCTCGACCCTGCCTCCATAGTAGAGGGTCATGCCCTTGACGACGTCGGCGGCGCTCTGACCGGGAGCAAATTTTTCTCCCTGTCGCCGGGAGCTCTCTGACCTCAGGACGACGAGATAGCGATCCTTCACAGGACGCTCGCCTTGGATGAACTGGCCGGCTTTGACGGCAGTCGTGACGCTCACCAGACCCAGCAGGAAAACGGCAACTCCCTTCACTGTGACTCTCCTTTCAAGAGTTATACATTTCCGTATTCTTAAAAATTATCGGACTATTTGGTCCCTGGGTCCACAAAAAAAGGGCGGGATCGCTCCCGCCCTTCTCTTCGAACGGCCCGCGGGCCGCTGCTTGCCTCCCTATCCGCGCGGGTGGCGGGGCCTGCGCGGCGGCTTGGTACCCTCGACGATCCACTTGGGAACGCTGAGGGAGAGAAGCAGGTTGCGCCGGGCTTCCGGCGTGAAGACGTACTGGGTGAAGTCGCCGGACGACGCCTTGCCGGTCGCGATCGCAGCCGTGGCCGATGGCAGGGGGCCGAAGACGAACGGGTAGAGGTCGACCTCCGGGATGTCGCCGCCGTAGGTGGCGTTAATCGAGTCGATGAACAGATTGGCGATGTAGGCGTAGCCGAACGCCGTCGGGTGGACGCCGTCATAGCTGAAGATGCCGCCGGTCAGGAACGCGCTGCTGTAGCTGATACCGCCGACGCGGATGCCGTTGGTCGCGAGATCGCGCAGCACGGAGTTGGCATCCACGAAGGCCGCGCCCTTCTCGCTGGCGACGGTGCGGATGGTGGTGTTGTAGGCGTCGACGTGCGTCTTGATGACTGCGGCCTCGGCGGCGGAGAGCACCGCGTTGTTGGAGAGCGGGAGGCCGCTGCCGCCAAAGGCGACCGGGACGCCGCGGCCGGTGGCGAGCTCGGCGCTGGCGGTGAGCAGCACGAAGTCACCCGCCTGGAGCGGACCGTCGGGGCCGATCAGCGGGATCGGGTTGCCGCCGGGGTCGCGGACGAGCTGATTGGTGCGCGGGTTGACGAGGAACCGCGGGATGGTGGTCACGAACGGGATGCTCGTCACGTCCGGGATGTTGGCGATCGCCAGCTGCTTGACGCCGGCGGTGACGGTGATGGCGTTGACCACCGCGCGGTACTCGGCCTCGAACTGGGCCGCGGAGGTCAGCGTTACCCCCTCGACGGCGATCCCGGAGGTGGCGGCGCCCAGGGCGTCGTTGTTGCCGATCCAGAGGGTGACGAAGGTCGGCTTCAGCGATAGCCCTTCCTGGAGCTGGGTGGCGTTCTGCCGGCGCAGAATGAGGTCGGAAATGCCGCCGGAGGTCTGCGTGAGGAGGTCGTGCAGCGTCTGGCCCGGAATCGCCATGTTGTTATAGGCGACCGGATGGTTGAGGTTGAGTGGCTGGCCCTGGCCCGGCGTGGGAGTGATCACGGTCGGGAAAAGGCCCTGCAGGCGCAGAACCCCGAAGTTCGGAGTCGAGCTGATGCCGGGAGCGCTGACCAGCGGCTGGGCGAAGCCGGTCGTCTTGCCGGTCGCCTGCCGGTAGATCAGGGCGGGATAGCTGTTGCGCTGGTACGTCTCGAGCAGCGCGCCGCTGGAGAAGCCGGCGGTCAGGCTGTCGCCGAAGGCGACGTAGGTCGTGAAGTTGGCCGCGCCGGTGTTCACCTGCGCGAACGCCGCCCCGCCCACCATGAGGAGAGCGAGCGCCAGGGCGCCCGCCTTTAGCTTGGAACAATGCATGTTGCGATCTCCTTGAATGGATCTCGGGTTAGTAGTTGAGCGTCACACCCAACAGCACGGCCTGCGTCTTGTAGGTGCCCAGGAAGGGGCCCTCACTGGCGCGGAACTCGTTCTTGGTGCGCTTCTTGAAGTCGAGGTACATGAGCCCGATGTCGTACTTGAAGCCGGTCGTGTGGCCGTAGCCGATGCAGTAGCCGGTGCGGTCGGCGTCCGGCAGGAGCGGCGAGACCCCCTCCTCGGGCTGCGGGGTCTTGTCGTAGACCAGCCCGAAGCGCCACTGCGTGGCCGGGCTCGTCGTCCAGCGCAGGCCGGCGCGGTAGCTGTAGGAGTTCTTCCAGTCCTGCGGCAGGCTGGTGTCGGGCAGGGATTCGCCGGGGCCGCCGGTGAAGTTGATCGGCACGCTCTTGAACGAGCTCCAGCCCGTGTAATTGAAGTCCGTCTCCAGCAGCAGGTCGCGGGTGAGGGCGAAGGCCAAGCCGAGGCTCGCCTGATCGGGGTAGTCGATCGAGGTCTCCACCGGAAGCTTCTTGCCGAAGGGGATCTGGGTTCCGACGATGGTGTCGAACACCGGGTTGCCGCTGGAGATCTGGGTCACCCGGGCGCTGCCGTCGTAGTCCACCGAGATCTTGCTGCGGTAGGAGAGGCCCCAGGAGAAGCTCTCGTTCCAGCGGTGCAGGATGCCGACGTTGAAGCCGTAGCTGTTCTTGGTGTAATCCGACTCGAGGTTCAGCCGGCCGACGTCGGCGGCCATCAAGGTGAACGGGTTGATCGCCGCGATGTGCCGGTTGAGCTCCACCTTGGAGACGCGGACGATGCCGCCGACGCCGATGCCGAAGGTCGGCGTCACCTGCCAGCCGAGCGTCGGGTTGATGTCGAAGGCCTGCAGCGAGGCCTTGGTCGAGAGGAAGCGGCCGGCGAACTGGTCCGGGTTCTCCCACGAGGTGGTGAGGCCGAACGGCGTCTCGATGCCGAGGCCGAACTTCCAGTTGGCGGTGAGCGGCTGCACCCAGTAGAGGTGCGGCGGGAACTCGGACAGGGCCTCCTGCTTCGCCGAATAGTTGGGCCCCGGGAAGGGAGCCGCGCCCTGGAACTCCGCCTTGGTGCTGTGGATCCAGGTGGCGCCGCCCGAGACGGCCGTCTTCTCGACGAACGCCAGGCCGCCGGCGTTGTAGAACAGCAGCGACGGATCGTCCGCCTGCGCAGTGAACGCTCCCGCCATGCCCGTGGCCTTGGAGCCCTGCTCGAAGATGCTGAAACCGGCCGCGTTGAGCGGTGCCGCGGCCAGAGTGACGAGGGTGACGACGCCTAAGGCCCCCCCCAACAAACCTCCTCGCCTATGCATGGATCTCCTCCTGTTTGATTCCAACCTGTTTGATTTCAATAAAATTAGTGGCGCCGACTCTCGATTCCTCCGAGGTGGCGCCCGAGTTGCGGAAATCGGGTCTCGGAAAGGTCTTTTTCGGCTTGCCTAAACGTTAGTCTCAACGCCCCGGGGTGTCAACGCCTTCGAGGATGGGGACAATGGGGGACAAACTGTTAGAGTAGGCTCCTTGGAGGTGAGCGACATGTTCGAGAGCCCGGTCCATCAGGAGACCTTCAACAAGCTGAGGGAGTACCTCGGAGAGCTGTTCGAGGAGCCCTATCACGACCCCGAGAACGACCATTTCTACGTCCGCTACGGCTCGACGGTGCTCGAGATCTCGGTCGAGGCCTACGGCGCCGACGAGACGGTGATCGTCATCATGTCCTACTGCGTGCAGGACGTGGAGCTCGACGAGGAGCTGATGGCGGGGCTGCTCGAGCTCAACCATCAGATGGCCTGCGGCCACTTCTCGCTGGTGGGCAACGACATCTTCTTCGCCCACTCGGTCTTCGGCAGCAGCCTCGACCCGCGCGACCTGCTGCGGGCGATCACCGCCGTGGCGACGGTGGCCGACGACTACGACGACCGGATCGTCGCCCGGTACGGCGGCCAGACCGCCCTCGAGCGCATCCAGGACACCGGCGGCCGGCGCCGGCGCCAGGAGATCGGGAGCGAGTAGGTGAGCGGCGGGCCGCCGCTCACCACTGGTTGCTCTTGACCGCCGCCTCCGCCTCGCGGTCGAGCTCGCGCGTCTTCTCGGACTCCCGCTTGTCGTAGAGCTTCTTGCCCTGCACCAGGGCGAGCTCCACCTTGATCCAGTTCCCCTTGAGGTAGACGGAGAGCGGCACGACGGTCAGCCCCTTGAGCTGGGTGCGGCCGAAGAGCCGCTCGATCTCCCGCCGCCGGAGCAGCAGCTTGCGCGTCTGCTCCGGATCGTGGTTCTCGCGGTTGCCGTGGCTGTAGGGGCTGATGTGAACGCCGACCAGAAAAGCCTGGTCGTTCTTGAAGTCGACGTAGCTGTCCTTGAGCTGCACCCGCCCCTCGCGCACCGACTTGACCTCGGTGCCCTTCAGGCGGATCCCCGCCTCGAAGGTCTCCAGGACGTGATAGTCGTGCAGGGCCCGCCGGTTGCTGGCGAGAGGGCGGATCGCGTCTTTTCCCTTGGTCGACATGGGGGGAGCATATCAAGCGGGGAGAGCTACCCCGCCGCCGCCTTCGCCCGCGCTCCCAGCTCCTTGAGCTCCGCGAAGTCCCGCCCCTTCACCTCCGGCCAGGTGACCCGGCGGGCGGCCATCGCCTTCTCCAGCCGCTCCCAGAGCTCGCGGTTCTGGACCGGCTGCCCCTCCTGGGTCTTCCAGCCGCGCTTCTTCCACCCCTCGATCCAGCGCGCGGCGCCGTTGCGCAGGTAGTCCGAGCCGGTGTGGATGGCGACGGAAATCCCTGAGGGCAGGCTGTCCAGCGCGGCGATCGCGCCGAGCAGGTCGAGCTGGTTGGCGGTAGTCGCGGGGAGCCCGCCGGCGAGGACCTTCTCCTCCCCCTGGCAACGAATCAGCGACGCCCACCCGCCTCGTCTCCCGGCGCAGGAGACGCGCAGGAAGACCTCCGCCTCGGGCGGCTCGCCCGGAGCGGGAGCGGCGGCGGCCCTTCCCGCCCGCTGCTTGCGGATCTCGAGCGTGGCGAGCACGTCCGCGCGCTCGTTCCAGCGGTTGCCGGCGTGCCCTTTGACCCAGTCCCAGCGGATCTGGTGCTCCTGGATCAGCTCGGCGAGGCGGCGCCAGAGATCCTCGTTCTGGAGCACGCCCTCCTTGCGCCGCCAGCCGCGGGCGATCCAGCCGGGGAGCCACTCGGTGATCCCCTTGCGCAGATAGAGGGAGTCGGTGAACAGGTGAACCCGGCAGCGCTGCGTCAGGGCCTCCAGGGCGCGGATGGCCGCCGTCAGCTCCATCCGGTTGTTGGTGGCCACCGGCTCGCCACCGGAGAGCTCGCGCGCCTTGCCGCTCGCCGGGTCGATCAGGATCGCCGCCCAGCCCCCGGCCCCCGGGTTCGGATCGGCGCCGCCGTCGGTGTAGATGGTGATTTCAGGGGTGGGTTCGGTCATCGAGGATCCTCAGGGGAGCGGCGCGCAATGTAGAGGAAACGGCGGCTGAAAGCAAAGCCCGCCCGGACATCAATGGCACGTCTCTTGCGGCACTTCTCGAGCGGGACCGGCGCAAAGCCGGGAGTTCTGAAGCTACTCCAGGAGGGCCCGCCTCAGTTCCAAACCTCATCTGTAAAAAGGAGGCATCCACGTGCAAGACGCAGTAACTTCAAGTTCATACCCACAGGGCACGGGATCGTACGAACGCTCCGCCGGGTTCGAAGCCGAACGGGAAGATTCCAGCATGATGTACCGGGTCGGCCAGGCCGCCATGGTCCTCAGCGGCGCGGCGCTGGTGGCCCTCGTCGCCCGGAGCCGCTGGTCCGGATCGCACCCGGACGACCGCGAGGCCTTTGAAACGGCTGAAACGGCCGCCGAGGCCGAAGCCACACCCTCGATCCATACCGCCCTCACCATCGACAAGCCGGCCGCCGAGCTCTATGCCTTCTGGCGCCGGCTGGAGAATCTCCCCCGGTTCATGAAGAACCTCATCGAGGTCACCGAGCTCGGCGACGGCCGCTCGCACTGGGTGGGCAAGAGCGCGCTCGGCCTGAAGGCCCAGTGGGACGCCGAGATCGTCGAGGAGCGCGAGGGGCGGTTCCTCTCCTGGCGCTCGCTCCCGGGCTCCATGATCAGCAACGCCGGCACGGTCTCTTTCGAGGACTCCCCCAACGGCCGCGGCACGATCGTGCGGGTCACCATGGACGTCGGCACCGGGCTCGGCAAGGTGGCCAGCAAGCTGGGCGGCGCCAATCAGCAGGAGGTTCGCGAGGATCTCCGGCGTTTCAAGGAGCTGATGGAAACAGGCGAGGTCGCGACCACCGACGGCCAGCCCCACGGCACCCGTTCGCTGATCGGCCACCTGCACAACCCCATCTGACCCGAGATTACAACAGCGCCTCGAAGAGGCCGGGAGAACTACGACATGAGAGCAAACTGCTGGAACGGAATCGGCGACATGCGGGTCGAGACCGTGCCCGACCCGGAGATCCTCAACCCCCGCGACGCCATCGTGAAGATCACCTCGACGGCGATCTGCGGCTCGGACCTTCACCTGTACGACGGCTACGTCCCCACCATGAAGAAGGGGGACATCCTCGGCCATGAGTTCATGGGCGAGGTGGTGGACGTCGGACGCGGCGTCAACAACCTGAAGGTCGGCGACCGGGTGGTCGTCCCCTTCACCATCTCCTGCGGCAGCTGCTTCTACTGCAAGAAGGAGCTGTTCTCGCTCTGCGACAACTCCAACCCCAACGCCTGGATCGCCGAGAAGATGATGGGGCACAGCCCCGCCGGCATCTTCGGCTACTCCCACATGACAGGGGGCTATGCCGGCGGTCAGGCCGAGTACGCCCGGGTACCCTTCGCGGACGTCGGCCCCCTCAAGATTCCGGAGGGACTGGAGGACGAGAAGGTCCTCTTTCTCTCCGACATCTTCCCCACCGGCTACATGGCGGCGGAGAACTGCCAGATCCAGCCCGGGGACACGGTGGCCATCTGGGGGTGCGGACCGGTGGCCCAGTTCGCCATCCAGAGCGCCTGGATGCTGGGCGCCGGCCGGGTGATCGCCATCGACCGCTTCCCCGAGCGGCTGGAGCTGGCGCGGAGCTGGGGGCGCGCCGAGACGATCAACTACGAGGAGGTGGACAGCGTCCTCGACACCCTGAGGGACATGACCGGTGGCATGGGGCCGGACTCCTGCCTCGACGCCGTGGGCATGGAGGCGCACGGCACCACGATCGACGCCAAGGTCGACAAGATGAAGCAGACCGCGAGGCTGACCTTCGACCGCGCGCACGTGCTGCGCGAGGCCATCCTGGCGTGCCGGAAGGGGGGCACCGTGTCGCTCGCCGGCGTCTACGCCGGGTTCGTGGACAAGGTCCCGATGGGTGCCGCCATGAACAAGGGGCTTACCTTCAAGATGGGCCAGACCCACATGCAGAAGTACATGCGCCCCCTGCTCGAGCGGGTCGAGAGGGGGGAGATCGACCCCTCGCGGGTGATCACCCACCGGCTCGCCCTCGACGACGCCCCCTGGGGGTACAAGACCTTCCGCGACAAGGAGGACCGTTGCATCAAGGTCGTCCTCAAGCCGGACGGCAACGGCGGCTTCCGCCAGCACGGCCACCTGGGCCACTCCCACAGCCACAGCGGCAATGGCGGAAACGGGCACACGCATTGATCAGCCCACCGGTCCGTGAAAACCTGCGGCGGCTGGCCGGACCAGCCGCCGTCCTTCTCGCCGGAGCCGCCCTCGCCGCCACGGCGCGGGCGCTCCGGCGCCGTCCGCCCATCCAGTTCCGCGACCGGGTGGCGGTGATCACCGGCGGCTCGCGCGGCCTGGGGCTGCTGATGGCCCGCGAGCTGGCGGCGGAGGGGGCGCGGATCGCCATCCTCGCCCGCGATCCGGCCGAGCTCGACCTCGCCCGCCGGGAGCTGGCGGCGATCGGCGGCCTCCGCGTGCTCGCCCTCCCCTGCGACGTGGGCAACGAGGACGAGATGCGCTGGGCGATCGACGCGGCGGCCGAGCGCTTCGGCCGCCTCGACATCCTGATCAACAACGCCGGCATCATCCAGGTCGGCCCCCTGGAGCACATGACGGTCGAGGACTTCGAGGAGGCGATGCGGGTCCACTTCTGGGGCCCGCTCCACGCCACGCTGGCGGCCCTCCCCCACCTGCGCAAGCGGGAGACCGGGCGGATCGTCAACATCTCCTCGATCGGGGGGCGGATCGCCGTCCCCCACCTCGTCCCCTACAGCGCCAGCAAGTTCGCCCTGGCCGGTCTCTCCGACGGCCTGCGGACGGAGCTCGCAAAGGAGCGGATCTACGTCACCACGGTCTGCCCGGGGCTGATGCGCACGGGCTCGCACGTCAACGCCCGGTTCAAGGGGAAGCGGGACGAGGAGTTCTCCTGGTTCGCGGTCGGGGATTCCCTGCCGCTGACCTCGATGGCCGGGAAGCGGGCGGCCTGTCGCATCCTCGAGGCCTGCCGCTACGGCGAGCCGGCCCTCACCCTGACCTGGCAGGCGAAGACCGCCATGGCCGCCAACGGGGTGGCGCCCAACCTCGTCGCCAGATGCCTGGAGCTGGCGGCCCGTTTCCTCCCAGGCCCCGCCGGCGAGGAGGGGCAGGAGGCCCGACCCGGTTGGCAGAGCTCCTCCCGCTGGGCCCCCTCGGTGCTCACCCGTCTCGCCGATGAGGCGGCGGTGGAGAACAACGAGTTGCGGGGGGCGGCGGTGGAGTATGGGAGCAATGGAAGTAAGAAGGAGGAGAGGGAAGTGGAGATGTGAGGCCCAGGCAGCGATACGATCTCTCCGGTAACAGACCGGGAGAGACGCCTTGGATAACCCCGAAATCGCCCACACCCTCGAGGAGGTCGCCGACATCCTCGAGTTCCAGAACGCCAACCCGTTCCGCATCCGCGCCTACCGCAACGCCGTGCGCACCGTCGAGACGCTGACGGTGCCGCTGCGGCGGTGGGTGGAGGAGAAGAAGCCGCTGACCGATCTGCCCGGGATCGGCAAGGAGATGGCGAACCACATCCAGGAGATGGTCGAGACCGGCACGCTCGGCTTCCGCGACGAGCTGCTAGCCGAGGTGCCGCGGTCGCTGATCGAGCTGATGCGCCTGCCGGGCCTCGGTCCCAAGAAGGCGAAGCGGATCTGGGACGATCTCCAGGTCGGCTCCGTCGACGAGGTGGAGGCCGCCGCCAGGGAGGGGCGCATCGCCGCCCTCCCGGGCTTCGGCGCCAAGAGCCAGGAGAAGATCCTCGCCGGCATCGCCGAGTACCGCCAGCACGGCAGCCGCTTCCTGCTCCCCGAGGCGGAGCGCTCCGTCGAGCCGCTTCTCGCCTACCTGCGCGAGATTCCCGAAGTGGAGCGCCTGGAGGTCGCCGGCAGCTACCGCCGGCGCAAGGAGACGGTCGGCGACGTCGACCTGCTGGCGATCGCCTCCCAGCCGGTCCCCGTCATGGAGCGCTTCCGCGGCTACGCCCAGGTGGACAAGATCCTGATGGCTGGCGACACCCGCAGCACGGTCGTCCTCGGCTCCGGGCTCCAGGTCGATCTGCGGGTGGTACCCGCGGAGTGCTACGGCGCCGCCCTCGTCTACTTCACCGGCTCCAAGGAGCACAACGTCAAGCTGCGGCGGCGGGCCGTCGAGCGGGGATTGCGAATCTCGGAGTACGGCGTTTTTGAGGTCCACGAGGACGTGCCGGGGGACTGCGTCGCCGGCCGCGAGGAGGCGGATGTCTATGCCACCGTGGGCCTCGCCTGGATCTCCCCCGAGCTGCGCGAGGACCGCGGCGAGATCGAGGCCGCCGCGGCCGGCCGGCTCCCCCATCTCATCCGGGTGGAGGATCTGCGCGGCGACCTCCACATGCACTCGACCTGGTCGGACGGCCGCAACAGCATCGAGGAGATGGTGGAAGCCTGCGTGGCCAAGGGGTACGAGTACATGGTCATCTCGGACCACAGCAAGTCGCTGGCGATGACCGGCGGGCTCGACGCCTACCGCCTGCGCGAGCAGTGGAAGGAGATCGACGAGGTGCGCGCCCGCCACCCCGAGATCCGCATCCTGCGCTCGATGGAGGTGGACATCCTGGGCGACGGCTCGCTCGACCTGGAAGACGAGATGCTCGCCGGGCTCGATCTCGTGCTCGTCTCCCTCCACTCCCGGCTCGACCTGCCGGCCGCGCAGCAGACCGAGCGCGTGCTGCGCGCCCTGGAGCACCCGGAGGTCAACATCTTCTGCCACCCCACGGCGCGGCTGATCAACCGCCGCAAGCCGGCCGAGTTCGACGTCGAGATCGTCCTGCGCCGGGCCGCCGAGCTGGGAGTGGCGGTGGAGCTGAACTCCAGCCCCAGCCGGCTCGACCTCAAGGACGCCCACCTCGTGCTCGCCAGGGAGCTCGGCTGCAAGGTGGTGATCGACACCGACTCCCACCGCACGCGCGAGCTGGAGCTGATGCGCTACGGCGTCGAGCAGGCTCGCCGCGCCGGCCTCGGACCCCGTGACGTGCTCAACACCCTGCCGTTCGAGGAGTTCTGGGCGGCGATCCAGCGCTGATCCTTCTTCTCACAACGTATGTAGGAAATACAGCAACTTACCTTTCTCCTCTCCTATCAGGGCGCTGGAACCCGGCCCCTCCATCCCCTCGGGATCTCCGGAAGCCCCGAAAAAGCGCCTCTTTCCGCGATCTTTTCTTTTTGGCATGTCGCTTGCTGGTTCTTAGAAGCCGTAAGGCGGTACCGCCCTGGATCACCTCAACTCGATTTACATCGGAGGGAAAGGAATGAGCGGACGGATCTTGATAACCGGCGGCGCCGGCTTCATCGGCTCGCACTTGGCGGACGAGCTGCTGCTGCACGGCTACCATATCCGGGTACTGGACGACCTCTCGGAGCAGGTGCATGGGCCGGGGGCCTCGCGCCCCGGTTATCTCTCCCCGGAAGTGGAGCTGGTGGAAGGGGACGTCCGGGACCCGGAGGCCGTGCGCAAGGCCCTGCAGGGAATCGACGCGGTGTTTCACCTGGCGGCGCGGGTCGGCGTCGGCCAGAGCATGTACGAGATCGAGCGCTACACCAGCGTCAACAACCTGGGCACCTCCGTGCTCCTGGAGGCCCTGATCGAGCGGCCGGTCGAGCGGCTGGTCGTCGCCTCCAGCATGAGCCTCTACGGCGAAGGGCTGTTCCGCGACGCCGACGGCCATCTGGTGCACGGCGGCGAACGCGACCGCGACCAGCTCCGGGCCCATGACTGGGAGGTGCGGGACTCCCAGGGGCGCGCGATGACCCCGCTGCCCACGCCGGAGACCAAGACGCCCAATCTCTCCTCCGTTTACGCGCTGTCGAAGTACGACCAGGAGCGCCTCTGCCTGATGGTCGGCCAGGCCTACAACCTGCCGACGGTGGCGCTGCGCTTCTTCAACGTCTACGGCACGCGGCAGGCGCTGTCGAACCCCTACACGGGGGTGCTCGCCATCTTCGCCTCGCGCCTGCTCAACGGCAATCCGCCGTTGATCTTCGAGGACGGTCGGCAGATGCGCGACTTCGTCCACGTCTCGGACATCGCCCGCGCCTGCCGGCTGGCGCTCGAGGTGCCCGGCGCCGCGGGCCACGTGCTCAACGTCGGCAGCGGCCGCCAGTACACCGTGCTGGAGATCGCCCGCGCCATGAGCGAGACGCTCGGCCGCGAGGACCTCGAGCCGGAGGTCACCGGCAACTACCGCGTCGGCGACATCCGCCACTGCTTCGCCGACATCACACTCGCCCGGCGCATCCTCGGCTACGAGCCGGCGATGCCCTTCGAACAGGGACTGATCGAGCTCGCCGCCTGGCTCGAGGGGCAGGTGGCCTGCGACCGCGTGGCCGAAGCACGGGCCGAGCTCGCCTCCCGGGGGTTGACCGTATGAGCACCTATGCGAGCACCCAGCGGACGAACATCCAGAAGACGGTCCTGATCACCGGCGGCTCCGGCTTCATCGGCACCAACCTGGCGCACCGGCTCGCCTCCTCGGGGTGCCGCGTGCGGCTGCTCGACAACCTCTCGCGCCCCGGCGTCGAGAACAACCTGCACTGGCTGCGCGAGACCCACGGCGACCGCGTCTCGATCGAGATCGCCGACGTGCGCGACGCCTTCGCCGTGCGCCGGGCGGTGGCCGGGGTCGAGACGGTGTTCCACTTCGCCGCCCAGGTGGCGGTGACCACCAGCCTGGTCGAGCCGGTCCACGACTTCGACGTCAACATCCGCGGCACGCTCAACGTCCTCGAGGCCGTGCGTGCCCAGGAGACTCCGCCGAAGGTTCTCTTCACCTCGACCAACAAGGTCTACGGCGGCATGGAAGACGTTGTCTTCCGGCGCCGCGGCCTGCGCTACGAGCCCTGCGACGAGAGCCTGCGCGCCGGTTTCGGCGAGGACCGGCCGCTCGACTTCCACAGCCCCTACGGCTGCTCGAAAGGGGCGGCGGACCAGTACGTGCTCGACTACGCCCGCAGCTACGGCCTGCGCACCGCCGTCTTCCGCATGAGCTGCATCTACGGCCCCCATCAGTTCGGCACCGAGGACCAGGGGTGGGTCGCACACTTCCTGATCCGCGCCATCGACGGCCGCCTGCTCACCCTCTACGGCGACGGCATGCAGGTGCGCGACATCCTCTTCGTCGAGGATCTGGTCGAGGCCTTCCTGCTCGCCGAGAAGAACATCGACTCGATCGCCGGCCAAGCGTTCAACATGGGGGGCGGCCCCGGCAACACCATCTCCCTGCTCGAGCTGGTCGACCTCATCGAGTCGCTCCACGGCAGCCGGCCCGAGGTGTTCTTCGAGGACTGGCGCACCGGCGACCAGCGGTACTACGTCTCGGACTTCTCCAGGTTCGCGGCGGCCACCGGCTGGAGCCCGCGTGTAAACGCGAGGCAGGGAGTCCGCAAGCTTTACAACTGGCTGCTGGAGTCCCGCGGCCTCCCCGCCGGACCGATCGAGGCCCCCGCGATGGCGGAAGCCCAAGCATCGTAAACCTCCTGAGGGCGGTCCGCTCCGGACCGCCCCTGCTCGACCGCTCCAGGCTTCGAGCCGCCCTCCGGGACGGCACGAATTTTGGATATATACCCGCGGCAGCATCTCGATTGGGCCCAGGGAGGGACCGCATGAGCACCAGCCATCCATTGCCCCGCAAGGTCTTGATGACCGCGGATACCGTTGGGGGAGTCTGGACCTACGCCGTCGAACTGGCGCGAGGTCTCGCCGAGCGCGGCGTCGAAGTGGCGCTGGCGACCATGGGCGACCCCCTGAACGACTTTCAGCGCGAGAAGGCGGACCGCATCCCCCGCCTCAAGGTGTTCGAGAGCACGTTCAAGCTGGAATGGATGGAGGACCCCTGGCGCGACGTCGAGAAGGCCGGCGACTGGCTGCTCGGCCTCGAGGAGCGGGTCCGCCCCGACCTCATTCATCTCAACGGCTACGCCCACGGCTCGCTCCCCTGGAGCGCTCCGATGATGATGGTGGGGCACTCCTGCGTCCTCTCCTGGCACAAGGCCGTCAAAGGGGAGGCCGCGCCGGCGGACTGGGACCGCTATGCCCAGGCGGTGACCGCCGGCCTCGCCGCGGCCGACCTGGTGGTCGCCCCGTCGGAGGCGATGCTCTCCGCTCTCGCCGAGAACTACGGGCGCTTTCCGGGCACTCTGCGCAAGACCCGCGTCATCCTGAACGGCCGCGACTCCCGGGCGTTCAAGCCGTCGGCCAAGGAGCCGATCGTCTTCGCCGCCGGCCGCCTCTGGGACGAGGCCAAGAATCTCGAGGCCCTGGACCGGGTGGCGCCGAACCTCCCCTGGGACATCTTCGTCGCCGGCGAGAACATCCATCCGGACGGCGGCGAGATCCGCCCGCACCACACCCGCCTGCTCGGGAATCTCTCCCAGCGGGCGCTCGCCGCCTGGCTCGGCCGCGCCTCGATCTATTGCCTGCCGGCCCGCTACGAGCCGTTCGGCCTGTCGGCGCTGGAGGCCGCCCTCTCCGGCTGCGCCCTGGTCCTGGGGGACATCCCCAGCCTGCGCGAGATCTGGCGCCACCGCGCCGTCTTCGTGCCGCCGGACGATCCGGAGGCCCTGGAGAGCGCCCTCAAGCGGCTGATCGACGATCCGGACCGCCGCGCCTCGCTGGCCGCCGGCGGCCGCGCCCGGGCGCTCCAGCTCACCCCCGAGAAGATGGTCGACAGCTATCTCGCGGCCTATGGCGAGGTCCTGACCGACCGCGCCGCCGCTCTGGATGCCGATCTGGACGATACCGGGTCTTATCCCGCGCAGGTTGCGGTTTAGCACCGCCCCATGCGGATCGTCTTCTTCGTCCATTCGTTGCTGTCGGATTGGAACCACGGCAACGCGCATTTCCTGCGTGGCGTGGCCGCCGAGCTGATCTCCCGCGGCCACGACGTCGCAGTGTTCGAGCCGCGCGACGCCTGGAGCCTGCAGAACCTGCTCGCCGACCGCCCGGATGCCCTCGACGGCTTCCACGCCGCCTACCCCACGCTCGCCAGCACGCGCTACGACCTCGCGGCCCTCGACCTCGACCGCACGCTCGACGGCGCCGACCTGGTGATCGTCCACGAGTGGAACGATCACGGCCTGGTGCGGCGGATCGGAGAGCACCGGCGGACCGCGGACTACCGGCTCCTCTTCCACGACACCCATCACCGCTCGGTCACGGCTCCCGAGAGCATGGCCGCCTACGACCTCTCGAACTACGACGGCGTGCTCGCCTTCGGCGGCGTCATCCGCGACCTCTATCTGGACCGCGGCTGGACGCAGAGGGCCTGGACTTGGCACGAGGCGGCCGACACCCGCGTCTTCCACCCCCTCCCCGGCGAGCCAAATGAAGGGGACCTCGTCTGGATCGGCAACTGGGGGGACGACGAGCGCACGGCCGAGCTCCACGAGTTCCTGATCGAGCCGGTGCGCGACCTGAAGCTGAAGGCCCGGGTGCACGGCGTCCGCTATCCCGAAGAGGGCAAGAAGGCCCTCGCGGAGGCGGGGATCGACTACGCCGGCTGGCTCCCCAACCACGAGGTACCGCGCGCTTTCTCCCGCTTCCGGGCGACCGTCCACGTGCCGCGCCGCCCCTACGTCGAGGCGCTCCCCGGCATCCCGACCATCCGCCCTTTCGAGGCCCTCGCCTGCGGCATCCCCCTGGTCTCCGCGCCCTGGAACGACGCCGAGGGGCTCTTCCGCCCCGGCCGCGACTTCCTGGTCGCCCGCGACGGTGCCGAGATGCGGCGGCACCTGCGCGACCTGCTGGCGGATCCGGCGCTGGCCGCCGAGATCGCCCGCTCGGGGCGGGAGACCGTTCTCGATCGCCACACCTGCGCCCACCGCGCCGACGAGCTGCTGGCGATCGGCCGCGAGCTCGGGATCAATGTGGAAGCACCCTTGGGAGCCACCGCATGAACATCGCCTTCTTCGGCTCGAGCCTGGTCTCCGCCTACTGGAACGGCGCCGCCACCTACTACCGGGGGATCATCCGCAACCTCGCCGAGCGCGGGCACCGGATCACCTTCTATGAGCCCGACGCCTTCGAGCGGCAGCAGCACCGCGACATCCCCGATCCGGAGTGGGCGAAAGTCGTCGTCTACCCCGCCGACGAGAGCGGGGTGGCGCGCGCGCTGGAAGCGGCCCGGGGCGCCGACCTGGTGGTCAAGGCGAGCGGCGTCGGGGTCTTCGACGAGCTGCTGGAGGCCGCCGTGCTCGACCTCCGGCGGCCGGGCGGTCTCGCCATCTTCTGGGACGTCGACGCCCCCGCCACCCTCGACCGCATGGAGAGCGATCCGGCCGACCGCTTCCGGCCGCTGGTGCCGCGCTACGACTTCATCTTCACCTATGGCGGCGGCGATCCGGTCGTCCGGGCCTACCGCCGTTTCGGCGCCCGCGAGTGCGTGCCGATCTACAACGCCCTCGATCCCACGACCCATCACCCCGTGGCTCCCGACCCGCGGTTCGAGGGCGATCTGGGATTCCTCGGCAACCGCCTGCCGGACCGCGAGGCGCGCGTCGAGGAGTTCTTCCTGAGAGCGGCGGCGGAGTGCCCCGGCCGCCGCTTCCTGCTGGGCGGCAACGGCTGGAGCGACAAGCCGATGCCGGCCAACGTGAGCTACCTCGGCCACGTCTACACGCGCGATCACAACGCGTTCAACTGCACCCCGCTGACGGTGCTCAACATCAGCCGCGAGAGCATGGCCCGCTACGGCTTCTCGCCGGCCACCCGGGTCTTCGAGGCCGCGGGAGCCGGCGCCTGCCTGATCACCGACGCCTGGGAAGGCATCGAGATGTTCCTGGAGCCGGACCGGGAGGTGCTGGTGGCGGCGGACGGCGAGGAGGTGGCCGCGCGCCTGCGCCGGCTGACGGCCCCGGACGCCCGCCAGATCGGACGGGCAGCCCTGCGAAGGATCCTGGCCGAGCACACCTACGCTCACCGGGCGGCGCAGGTCGAATCCATCCTGGGACTCACGACTCCCACGGGCGCCGGCGCCCGGATCCCAGCCGGCATGGAGGCACTTCCGTGAGGCACGAGCCGCTCGACATCGTCATCCTCGGGCTGTCCATCACCTCGTCGTGGGGTAACGGCCACGCCACCACCTACCGGGGGCTCGTGCGCGAGCTCCACGCCCGCGGCCACCGCATCCTGTTCCTGGAACGCGACGTGCCGTGGTACGCCGACAACCGCGACCTGCCGAAGCCCCCCTACGGCCGCACCGAGCTCTACTCGACGCTCGAGGAGCTCAAGGACCGCTTCGAGCCCGCCGTCCGCCGGGCCGACTTCGTGATCGTCGGCTCCTACGTGCCGGAGGGGGTCGAGGTCGGCCGCTGGGTCACCGACGTGGCGACGGGGATGACCGCCTTCTATGACATCGATACGCCGGTGACGCTAGCCAAGCTGGAGCGCGGGGATTACGAGTACCTCGCGCCCGAGCTGATCCCGCGCTACAACGCCTATCTCTCCTTCACCGGCGGGCCGACGCTGCGGCACCTGGAGCGGCGCTACGGCTCGCCGATGGCGCGGGCGCTCTACTGCTCGTTCGACCCCACCCTCTATCGCCCCGAGGCGATCGAGCCGCGCTGGGATCTCGGCTACATGGGGACCTACAGCGACGATCGCCAGCCGGCGCTAGAGCGTCTGCTGATCGAGCCGGCGCGGCACTGGGCGGAGGGGAAGTTCACCGTCGCCGGGCCGCAGTATCCCGAGGGGATCCGCTGGCCGAGGAACGTCAAGCGCTTCGAGCACTTGGAGCCGAAGAAGCACTCGCGGTTCTACAACCAGCAGCGCTTCACGCTGAACATCACCCGCGCCGACATGGTGGCGGCCGGCTTCTCGCCGAGCGTGCGGTTGTTCGAGGCGGCCGCCTGCGGGACGCCAATCATCAGCGACAACTGGCCCGGCCTGGAGACCTTCTTCAAGATCGGCGAGGAGATCCTGACCGCCAAGACCGCCGGCGAGGTGCTCCAGTACCTGCGGGACATCCCCGAGCACGAGCGCCGCGCTCTCGGAGAGCGCGCCCGCGCCCGGGTGATGCGCCAGCACACCGCCGCCCACCGCGCCGAGGAGCTAGAAGGGTACGCCCTGCGCCTGCTGGCCTCGCGCGTGGCCGCCTGACGGCAGCCTATTTGATCTGTATCTCGGCTGCCATTACCCTTGGCGAGACAGGAGGTGCTCTTATGACGTACACGAGCAAGCTCGCCAGTGACGGACAGGTCGAAATCCCCAGGCAGGTCAGGGAGTCCCTCGGACTGGCGACCGGGGACCTCGTCAGCTATGAGATCCGTGACCGCGAGGTAGTCCTGAAGCGCGTGGAGCCTTTCGACGCCGCATTCCACCGGGCTCTCTCCTCGACTCTCGACGAGTGGAGCTCCCCGGAGGACGAAGAGGCCTTTCGTGATCTGTGAGCCTTGGGATGTGGTGGTCGTCCCCTTTCCGTTCACGGAATCAGCCGGTAGCAAGCGGCGGCCGGCGCTCGTGCTGAGCCGGAGCTCCTTCAACGAAAGCGGGCATACGGTGCTCGCGATGATCACGACCAAGAACCAGCCTGCCTGGCCCGGCGACCTGGGGATCGGGGATCTGCAAACTGTCGGGCTCCAGAGACCCTGCATCATCCGGTGGAAACTCTTCACCCTCGATAATCAACTGATCGTCCGCCGGGTTGGTCAATTGGGGGAACTGGATCGGGGCAGGGCCATGCGCGCTCTTGGTGTCGTCCTGCCGTAAGTCACACCTTCTCGCCCTGCTCCACGTAGGCCTTGAACGCCTTCTCGAACAGCTCCCGCCACCCCTCCTCCAGGCTGGTGTGGGCCTTCTCCGTGGGCCGGCGGAACTCGGAATCGGTGAGCTCGAGCACGGTCTCCTCCCCCTCCGGCCGCAGCACGAGGCGGAGGAGCGAGGTCGCGGGGCCGCCGAAGGCGGCGGGCATCTGGCCGGTGAGGCCGAGGGTGCGGGGAGGATCGATCTCGGTGACCAGGTACCAGATCGCACCGGCGCCGTTCCCCCAGTCCTCGTACATCCGCCCTCCCAGGCGCGGCTCGAGGAGAAATCCCCGGGGGTCCGGCCCGGCGTAGAAGTCCCGCGGCCACCAGCGGCCGATCTCTTCGACCAGGGCCTGCCAAACCCGCTCCGGCCGCGCCGCGATCCGGACCTCCAACTCCACCTGCACCACGCCGATCCCGTCGTCCGCCATCACATCCTCCCCTTCCGGCCGTTCGGCCAGGGTCTTGAGACGCTGGAGCCCGCCGGCCCAGTGCGCCTCGTACGGCCGCACCCAGCGCTCGTAGAGCGCCTGCAGCGGCTGCGCGTTCAAGTGGTTCCAGCGCTCGCGCCCCTGTTTGCGGGGGAGCACGAGGCCGGCTTCGACCAGCACCTCCAGATGCTTCATCACCGCGAACCGGGTGCTCGGGAAAGCCTCGGCCAGCTCGCCCGTCGTCCGCGGACGCTCGCGCAACCGATCCAGGATCTCCCGGCGGGTCGGATCGGAGAGAGCCTTCCAGAGGAGCGCCAGATCATCCTTCATGTTACTAGATGGTCACATATCGAGAAGCTCGGGTCAAGCGGGCAACTGATATCGTCCCGGCAGGAGGAGAGATCATGGATAACCAGCCCATCCTCGGCCTGCGCACCGCGCTCTACCGGGTGACCGACCTCGACAAGGCGAAGGAGTGGTACCGCGCCGTCCTCGGCATCGACCCGTACTTCGACGAGCCGTTCTACGTCGGCTTCAACGTCGGCGGCTTCGAGCTGGGGCTCGATCCCGATACCTCCGAGGGAACGCCCGGCCCGGGCGGTGTCGGCGTCTACTGGGGGGTCGAGGACGCCGACGCGGCCCTCGCCCGTCTCCGCGAGCTCGGCGGCCGCGAGCACTCCGCGGTGACCGACGTTCGATCCCTTCGGCAACGTCTTCGGGATCATCGAGAACCCGCATTTCAAGATCGAGGGGCCGGCGCTGCCAACCTGATCCGGCCTGGCAGGCGATTTGCTGTTCTCCCCGGGAACCGCACGCAAGCCGCGGTCCTGATCCTCGTACCGGCGGAGAGACATGGCCAACTTCTCGGAAGCAGCGTCGAAGACAGCCTCGCTCGCGGACGACATCGCAGCGCTGGGCCCCTGGTTTCACAACCTCCATCTGCCGGACGGCACGCAGACCGCCCCCGGACACTTCCTAGGCGACTTCCCCACCTTCAAGTGGGAGCAGATCCGGGACCATCTGCCCGCCGACCTCAACGGCTGGACGGCGCTCGACATCGGCTGCAACGCCGGCTTCTACTCCTTCGAGCTGGCGCGCCGGGGTGCCACGGTGACCGGCATCGACCATGATCCCCACTACTTGCGGCAGGCGCGCTGGGCGGCCGGCCAGCTCGGGCTCGAGGGGCGCGTGCGGTTCGAGGAGAAGCAGGTCTACGACCTCGCGGCGAGCCCGGAGAAGTACGACCTCGTGCTCTTCATGGGCGTGCTCTACCACCTGCGCTACCCCCTTCTCGGCCTGGACATCGTGGCGCGGAAGGTGGGGCGGCGGATGATCTTTCAGACCCTCACCATGCCGGGCGAGGAGGTGGCCGAGCCTCCATTGGACATGCCGATCGACGAGCGGGAGCCGATGACGGAGCCCGGCTGGCCCAAGATGGCCTTTATCGAGCACCGGCTGGCCAACGACCCGACCAACTGGTGGGCGCCGAACCACGCGGCGGTCGAGGCGATGCTGCGCTCGTCCGGCCTCAGGGTGCTGGAGCGCCCCGGCCACGAGATCTATGTCTGCGAGCCCGGCGAGCCGCGCGAGGAGCTCGCCTGGATCGAGGACGAGCTGCGCGCCGCGACCGGCCGCGGCCGCTGAGGAGACGCGATGGCCGGCGACCTTGAGGAGGATCCCGCCGCGCGGCGCAGCCGCAACAAGGAGGACGAGAAAGGCCAGGAGCCCCAGAAGAGCTACGAGACGATCCTCGAGCAGGAGATCGCCGCCGGGCTCACCGAGCTGAAGCGCCCGGCCAAGGCCCTCCTGCTCTCCGGGCTCTCGGCGGGGCTCGACGTCTCCCTGGGCCTCCTCCTGATGGCGGTGATGCACACCCTGACCGACGGGGTGCTGATCAAGCCGGTCTCCGAGATCCTGATCGCCCTGACCTACGCGTCGGGCTTCCTGTTCGTGATCCTCGGCCGCACGGAGCTGTTCACCGAGCACACCACGCTCGCCGTGCTGCCGGTGCTCGACGGCCGCGCCTCGCCGAGGCAGCTCGGGCGCCTCTGGGGGCTGATCTACTCCGCCAACCAGGTCGGCGCCGCCGCCTTCGCCGCGTTCCTGGTCTTCCTCGGGCCGCGCCTGGGAATCATCGAGCCGCGCGTCTTCGGCGAGATCGCCTCCGGCCTGGTCGAGCCTCCGGGCTGGGTGATCCTGCTCAGCGCCGTGCTCGCCGGCTGGCTGATGGGCCTGCTCTCCTGGCTGGTGGCGGCGAGCCGCGATACCATCGGCCAGATCTTCATCGTCCTGCTGGTGACCACGGCGATCGGCCTCTGCCACCTGCACCACGCGGTCGTCGGGACGGCGGAGGTGCTGGCCGGCGTCTTCTCGGGCGAGGGGGCGACGCTGGCGGACTTCGGCAAGTTTCTCCTCTGGGCTACCCTCGGCAACATGATCGGCGGGTTCTTCTTCGTCGCGCTGATCAAGTTCGGGCATATCCGTTCCAGCAGCGAATAAATTCGATCAATTCCTTTGCTGATCGATTCGGCACGGATCTTGCGGAGGCCTCCTGTCGCATGAGCTCCACCGGGGCTTGCAGCAACGGGCTCCGGACTACAACTCGTACCAGCAACAGGAGGAACTCAAGATGAAGCTCGAATCCCTCAAGGATCTTTACCTCGAACAGCTCAAGGACCTCTACTCCGCCGAGACGCAGATCGTCGAGGCGTTGCCGAAGATGGCCGAGGCGGCCCATTCAGCGGACCTGCGGAAGGGGTTCAACGACCATCTGCGGCAGACCGAGGAGCACGTCCGCCGTCTCGAGAAGATCTTCCAGAACCTCCAGGAGAGCCCGAAGGGACATACCTGTGAGGGGATGAAGGGCCTGCTCAAGGAAGGCGCGGAGATGGCCAAGATGAAGGGGGAGCCCTCGGTGATCGACGCCGGCCTGATCGCCTGCGCGCAGCGGGTGGAGCACTACGAGATCGCCGGCTACGGCACGGTGCGCACCTACGCCGAGATGCTCGACAAGGATGACCACGTCACGCTCCTCGAGCGCACGCTCCAGGAGGAGGAGGAGACCGACGAGCGCCTGACCGAGCTCGCCGAGAGCCACATCAACCAGGAAGCGCAGGTCCGCTGACCAGCGATCCGGCGCGGGGATGGCGAACGCTCCCTTCCGCGGGAGCGCTCGCCATTCCTGGGGAGGAAGAAGAGGCCTCTATTCTGTGTTCTCAGCTTCGGACGCTCCGTCGTAGAGGAACGGGCCCAGTGCTACACCCCAACGGAGGTGAAGTCGTCAACGGGTAGCAGCCAATCCAAAGGAAGGGGTGAAAACCATGCCGGAAAACAGGACCACCACCGATCACGAAGAGATCCGCCGTTGGGCTGAAGAGCGCGGTGGGCGCCCGGCGGCAGTGGTCAATTCACAGAACAACGAAGATATCCCCGCGGGGGGTCTGCGGATCGACTTCCCCGACTATGACAGCGGGGAGCCTCTGCAGGAGATCACCTGGACGGAGTTCTTCGACCGCTTCGAGGAAGAGAACCTGACGTTCATCTTCCAGGAAGAGATGGTCTGTTGAGTCGGATCCGTAGATCGCGGAAGCCTTGAGGGCGGGGACGGGTTCCCCGCCCTTGCCATTTCAGGCGGCCTCGGCCCGCCCCTTCAGCAGCCGCAGCACCTGCGCCTCCAGCCGGCGCAGGCCGTTGGACTCGTCCGCGGGCGAATCCTCGACGGCATCCTCCAGGGTGTCCCGCAGGGTCCCCTCGAGGAAGCTCTGGATCACCACCGGGTGGACGTAGTACTTGCGGCAGATGGCCGGCCGGTTGCCGAGCTGGCCGGAGACGTGCTTGATCGCCTCGACCACCGCCTTGTTGGCCTCCCGCTCGCTCTCGCAGGCGCCGACCTCCAGCAGGGCCGAGAGGGCGAGCACGGTCCCCCCCCAGGTGCGGAAGTCCTTGGCCGAGAAGTCCTCGCCGGTGGTCTCGCGCAGATAGGCGTTGACGTCCTCGGAGCTGACGCTCTGGCGCTCGCCGTTTTCGTCGAGATATTGAAAAAGCTTCTGCCCGGGCACGTCGCGGCACTGCTTGACGATGCGCGCCAGGCGGCGATCCTGTACCTCCACCGAGTGCTCCTTGCCGCTCTTGCCGCGGAACTCGAAGCGCAGGGTGGAGCCCTCGACGTCGACGTGCTGGTCGCGCAGGGTGGTCAGGCCGAAGGAGTTGTTCTGCTTGACGTACTCCTTGTTGCCGACGCGGATCAGCGTCGTCTCGAGCAGCTTGACGACGGTCGCCAGCACCTTCTCGCGCCCCAGGCCGCGCTGCGACATGTCGCGTTCGATCCGCTCGCGGATCTTCGGCAGCGACTCGCCGAAGGCGATCATGCGGCCGAACTTGGTCTCGTCGCGCACCTCCCGCCAGTTGGCGTGATAGCGGTACTGCTTGCGCCCCCGGGCGTCGCGGCCGGTCGCCTGCAGATGGCCGTTCGGGCGGGGGCAGATCCAGACGTCGGTCCAGGCGGGCGGGATGGCCAGCTTCCGGATGCGCTCCAGCGTCTTCTCGTCCTTGACCGTCTTGCCCTGCGGATCGAGGAACGTAAACCCCTTGCCGCGCTTCTGGCGGCGGATGCCGGGCTCGTCGTCCGTGACATAGCGCAGGCCGGCGGCCTTGGCGCTCTCCAGGGGATCGACGAAAACGGCGATGGTCAGGCCGGTTTCGAGCTTCTCGCTCTCGTCAATGGCGATGGCGGTGGGCATTGGGTCACCTTTGCCGGGCTTCCGGCGCTCTGTTGCAACTCTTACCCGGAAGACACTCCAGGCAGGGGACGGACCGGCTCCTCTCTGCCGCCGCGCCCTACGGAATCGGCGTCGTCTATTGCATCGGCCGTGCCCGATGCGAGCCGTGGCACACAAACTGCAATTTCAATTCAGCGTTGCGTGTGTCAGGGCGGTCCCCGCCCGACTCTCCAAACCGAAACCTCGTAGAGCTGATGAGCACCACCGCGTCGATTTCCCCGGTTCCTTCTCCGGATCCCGAGCTCCGCTTCTCCGGTCCGCAGCCGCCGGCAGTCCGGCAGCTGGGCCGGTGCCTCGTCGTCTCCGACCGCCTGCCCATCCTGCTCACCCGCGAGGGGGGGCGGGGGTGGCGCGTGTCGCCGGCCAGCGGAGCGCTGATCTCGGCCCTGACCACCGTGCTGCGCGACCGCCGCGGGGTCTGGATCGGCTGGCCAGGGGTGGCCCAGGAGGAGACGCCGGGACTGCGCCGGGTGCTGGCGGGCGCCATTCACGAGGGGGGCTTCTCGCTGCGCCCGGTCATGCTGAGCGCCCTGGAGAAGCGGCACGGCTACGGCGGCTTCTCGGGCGAGGTGGTCTGGCCGCTGTTCCACGACCTGGCCGGCGAGTGCGATTTCCAGCCGGCCCACTGGCAGGGCTTCCTGAAGGTGAACCGGAAGTTCGCCCGCGTCACCGCCAGGACCCTGGCGCGCGGCGCCTCCGGCACGGATCTCGTGTGGGTGCACGATCATCTGCTGATGAACCTCGCCCTCGAGCTGCGGCGCCTGGGAATCGCCTGCCGCACGGCCTTCTTCCTCCACCTGCCGTTCCCCTCCCCCGACCTCTTCCTGCAGCTCCCCTGGCGGGAGCAGATGCTGAGCGGGCTGCTCGCCTTCGACCAGATCGGCTTCCAGACCGAGCGCGACCTGGAGTGCTTCCTGGCCGCCGTGCGGCGGCTGGCGCCGGCGACGGCGGCGGAGCGGACCGGCGACGGCCTCTGGTTGTTGCGGGGCTCCTGGCAGGGGGCCGCTTTCGACCTGCGAGCCGGCGCCTTCCCCGTCGGCGTCGACGCCCGGGAGATCGAGGAGCGCGCGGCGCGGCCGGAGGTGGCGGCGGAGGCGGCGGCGCTGCGCGAGTCGCTGGGGGGCGGCCAGCTCATCCTCGGCGTGGACCGCATCGACCGCGCCCACGGCATCCCCGAGAAGCTCCGCGCCTTCGCCGCGGCGCTCGCCCGCTACCCCGAGCTCCAGGAGCGCGCGACCCTGGTGCAGTTCGCCATCCCCTGCCGCGAGACCCTCCCCCGGCACACGGCGCTGCGCGCGGAGATCGAGCGCCTGGCCGGCGAGATCAACGGCGCGTTCGGCCGTCCGGGCTGGGTGCCGGTGCACTATCTCCACCGCCAGCCGGAGGCCGGCGAGCTGCTGGCGTACTACCGGGCCGCCGACGTCGCCCTGGTCACGCCGCTCAAGGCCGGCATGCATCTGATGGCCAAGGAGTACTGCGCCGCCAACCTGGAGGGGCGCGGCGCGCTGGTGCTCTCCGAATTCGCCGGCGCGGCGCCGCAGCTCGCCGCCGGCGCCCTGATGGTCAACCCCTTCGACACCCAGGCCGTCGCGCGCGCGTTGCGCCGGGCCTTGAAGATGAGGGATCGCGAGCGCGGGACTCGCATGCGCAGGCTGCGTGAAGAGGTGCGGACCCGCGACGTCTTCTGGTGGGCCGGGTCCTGCCTCGCCGCGGCATCCGCCGGGCGTCTGGACGGCGATCTGGACGAGAACACGGCCGCAAAAATACATTTCGGAATCCAATGAACAACAAGTTTTCCCTCCCTGTGGAGGGGGATGTCCACGGCTCGCTTGCGCGCGGCGTGCCGACCTTCTATAAATGTCCGCCGCGCCGGCGACTCCGGCCGCGTCGCCTGATGGAGAACGAGACATGGATGCCCCCGAGAATTCGCTGACCCCTCCGCAGTCCGGCGCGCCGCGCAACGATCTCGCGGGGCTGCTCGGCCCTGGCGTCATAACCCTGGCCCCGGGGGGTGACGTGCGTTTCGCCGACACGCGGGCGCTCGAGCTGCTCGGCTGTGCCGACGGCTTCGAGCTGGAGCGCCTCTGGGAGAGGCTCAAGGGGCGCCTGGAAGGCGCCGGCCTGAGCTGGAACGGCGCCGGCGGTGGCGGCCAGGAGCAGCGCGCCGTGCTCGACCTCGCCGTGGAGGAGGGGGCGGCCGGGGGGGCGCCGCACCGCCTGCTCTTCGATCTGCGCCGCGAGCCCGAGAGCGGCGGCGTGCTGCTGGTGCACAGCCTGGAGACGCTCTCCGGGCTGGAGAGCGATCTCCGGCTGACCTCGCAGATGCGGTCGGTGTCGCAGATCTCGCCGGCGGTGGCCCACGACCTGCGGGCGCCGATCAACGCGATGGTCTTCAACATCGAGATCCTCAAGGAGATGCTGGCCTCCGGCCGGGCCACCGACCCGGCCAACAAGGACAAGCTGCTGCGCTACGTCAACGTGCTCAAGGAGGAGCTCTCGCGGCTGCATCGCGGGATGGAGAACTTCCTGGCCTACATCTCGCCGCGCGGCGACCGCGACGAGACCCTCGACCTGCGCGAGCTGGCCGAGGAGCTGGCGACGCTGCTGGTGGCTCCCGCCCGCAAGCAGCAGGCGCGGGTGGAGTCCGAGCTGCCGGCCGAGGCGGTGCCGGTGGACGCCAACCGCTATCTGCTGCGGCAGGCGCTCCTGCACCTCGCGCTCGCCGCCCTGACCGGCGTGCCCAAGCAGGGGGCGCTCCACGTGCTGCTGACGCGCCGGGACGGCCGCGCCCGGCTGCGCCTGTACGGCGTCCGGGGCGCGGACAGCCCGGTGGAGGCGGACGGCGCGGCCCAGCCGGAACCGCCGGCCCCCGGGTTCGACCTCAGTTTTTCAGCGGGCGGCGCGCTCGCCCAGCTCTGGGTGGCGCGCGCAATTCTTGCCGCTTACGGCGGCGAAGCGCGGGCTATCGGCCCGGAAGGGGAAGGAATGACCGGGGTCTCTAGGGTATATGAGGTAGAATTGACGATCTCAGAGAACCCGAGTAACGGGAACAAAGGAGTGAGGTGACCATGCCACATGCGCTCGCGGTCGATGACGACCCAAATTTTCTCTCAGCTCTCGCCGAGCTGATCGAGGGGCAGGGTTTCACCACCAATACCGCCTGCACTTTGCGGGATGCCCGCTCGCTGGTCAGTCACCGGACCCCGGACGTGGCGCTCGTCGACCTCTACCTCCCGGACGGCAGCGGCATCGAGCTGCTCAAGGACCTCGAGCTCGGAGCTTCGACCGAAGTGGTGTTGATGACCGGCCACGCCGATGTCGAGAGCGCCGTCCAGGCGCTGCGGCTCGGCGCCAGCGACTATCTGACCAAGCCGCTCGACATCGGGCGGCTGAAGAGCATCCTCGCCAACGTGGCGAGCATCCAGCCCTCCGCGCAGACCCCCTCCTCGTCGGTCACCGAGACCCAGGAGGTGGGCCGCCTCGGCCTGCTGCTCGGGGCTTCGCCGCCGATGCAGGCCCTCTACGAGATGCTCAACCGGGTGGCGCCGACCGACGCCTCGGTCTTCCTGATCGGCGAGAGCGGCACCGGCAAGGATCTGGCCGCCCAGACGCTGCACCTGCTGTCGCGGCGGGCCAAGGCCCCCTTCCTGCCGCTCAACTGCGGCGCGATCTCGCCGACGCTGATCGAGAGCGAGCTGTTCGGCCACGAGCGGGGGAGCTTCACCGGCGCCCAGCGGCGGCACAAGGGGTACTTCGAGCGCGCCCACACCGGCACGCTCTTCCTCGACGAGATCACCGAGATGCCGATCGAACTGCAGGTCAAGCTGCTGCGCGTGCTCGAGACCGGAGCCGTGGTCCGCATCGGCGGCGACCAGGCGGTCGACGTCGACGTGCGGGTGATCGCCGCCACCAACCGCGACCCGCTCAAGGCGGTGCAGGACGGCAAGATGCGCGAGGACCTGCTCTACCGCCTGCAGGTCTTCCCGGTGATGATGCCGCCGCTGCGCGAGCGCGGCGAGGACATCCAACTCCTCGCCGACTACTTCCTCGGCCAGCTCAACGAGCGGCAGGGGACCGGCAAGGTCTGGAGCGAGGACTCTCTCGACCGGCTGCGCACGCACTCGTGGCCCGGCAACGTGCGCGAGCTCAAGAACGTGGTGCACCGGGCGTTCATCATGGCCGACCATGAGATCACCCCGCGCTGCCTGCCGCGAGAGGTGGGGGGGGACTCGGGCTCGATCCGCAGCCTGAACTTCCAGGTCGGCTCCTCGATCGAGGACGTGGAGCGCCGCCTGATCATGGCCACCCTCGACGCTTATGCGGGAAACAAGCGCAAGACGGCCGATATCCTGGGTGTCAGCCTCAAGACGTTGTACAATCGCCTCAATACCTACCGCGTAGAGTGACGGCGGCCGGGGAGTGGTACGGTTCGACACCTTGGGAACGGCTTTGGGTCCCTCGCCCCTTGAGGAGCCCCTCGTGAGGTTGTATACTCCGACGCCGTCCGACGACTCACTGATGACTTGGACAAGGGAGGCTGTGGCATAAATTCTGCTTCAGAGCAACTCTGCGGGTGAGAACCTGAAGCCACAGACTCGAACGAGACGACCAAGTCAAACAAGTTCAACAGTGAGGAGGAGGACGAAATGAACCGTAACTCTTGGATGGTACGCGCGCAGGTCATCTGTCTGGCGCTGGTCATGGCTCTGGCGCTGAGCGCCTGCAGCTCGACCAAGTCGGCGGGTACGCAGGTTGACGACGCCGCCATCGTCGCCAAGGTCAAGGCGAAGCTGGCTGCTGATGGAGATATCAATCCGTTCAACATCGACGTCGATTCGAACGATGGCGAGGTTGTCCTGCAGGGCACGGTCAAGAAGGACGACACCCGCAGGAAGGCCGAGCAGTACGCCCGTGACACCGACGGCGTTAGAAGAGTGAGAAACCTGATCAAGGTGGGAGATAACGGGTAGGCCGTAGCCCTCCTCGTCTTACATCAGTTCCATTTAACAAGGGAGAAAACAAAATGAAGAAGCTGTCCGTTCGCCTTTCGCTTCTCTGTCTGGTCGCTATCCTGGTGGTTCCGTTCGCCGGCTGCAAGAAGGAAGAGACCGACGAGGAGACCCCCGCGACCACGACCGACACCACGACTTCTACCTCGATGAGCACCGAGACCTCCACCGGCTCGATGGCTACCACCACCGACACCGGCATGGGCACGATGTCCACCGACACCGGCATGGGCATGGGCACGGACATGACCACGTCCTCGCCGATGGGCTCCGACACCACCCAGCCGCCGGCTGGCAAGTAGTCGCGGTCGCAGATTGGATCTGAAGGGCGCTCGCGAGTCGGGCGCCCTTTTTGTTTGCCTTCCCTCCCCTTTTTTTCCTCTGAAACGCCCTGTAAGAATTTCCCTCGCCGGTCCGGCTTTCTTCTGGCACCCAAGTTGCTCCCTTTCGACCGCTGAACCGCGGGGGTCGCGATCCCCACGGAGAACCCGCGATCAGGAGGCACATCATGGAGAGCTTGCAAGGGAAAAAAGTCGCCATTCTCGTCGCCGACGGCTTCGAGCAGGTCGAGCTGACCGGGCCGAAGGAGGCCCTGGACCGGGCGGGAGCGAAGACCGCCATCGTCTCCCCCGCCGAGGGGCAGGTGAAAGGATGGAACCACACCGAGTGGGGGGACCGGCTCCCCGTCGACGTCCCGCTCCAGCGGGCGAACCCCGAGGACTACGACGCGCTGCTGCTGCCGGGCGGCGTGATGAATCCGGACAAGCTGCGGGCCAATCCCGCGGCCGTCCGCTTCGTGAAGAGCTTCGTCGACGCCGGCAAGCCGATCGCGGCCATCTGCCACGGGCCGTGGACGCTGATCGAGGCCGGCGGGGTGCGCGGCCGGAAGCTGACCTCGTACGGGTCGATCCAGACCGATCTAAAGAACGCGGGCGCCAACTGGGTCGATCAGGAGGCTGTGACCGACGGCAATCTCGTCACCAGCCGCAAGCCGGACGACATCCCCGCCTTCAATAAGGCGATGGTCGAGCTGTTCGCCCACTCCGAGGTGGGAGCGCGGCGGTAGGCCCTACGAGGCCTGCTGGAAGACCTCGTCTAGGAACCGCCCGGCGGCGGCGCGGAACTCGTTCGTCCACTCGTGCCCACCCTCGAAGATGCAGGGGCGGACGTCGATCCCCCCGCCGCGCAGGAGCTCGACGTCGTGCTCCATCTTGGCGGCGTCGTACCACTCCTCGCTGGTGCCGCGCCCCAGCAGGACGGGCGGGAAGTGGCCGAGGTCGCGGCTCTCGAGCTCCGGCGGGAGATCGCCGCCGAGCACGATCACCCCGCGGCAAGCGTGGCCGGAGCCGGCGGCGGCGCGATAGGCCATGGCGGCCCCCTGTGAGAAGCCGAGGAAGGCGAGCCGCTCGGAGACCGGGAGCTCGCGCTTCACCGCGGCGACCACGCTCGTGACGTAGAGCAGGTTGTCGAGGATCGCCCGCTCGCGCTGCTGGCGGGTCATCCAGCTCGCGATGACCGCCCCCGTCCGGTTGTAGAAGGGGTGGAGGGCCTGCACGGCGCACAGCACCCAGCGGGAGGAGCCGGGCAGGCGGCGCAGCTCCTCCAGGTGTTTCTCGGCGTTCTCGCCGTAGCCGTGAAACCCCACGACCAGCGGGCACCCTTCCGGCTCCGGCGGGGCTTCGAGGAGGTAGCGGCCGTGGACCAGGGCCGCGATCTCCCGCTCCTGCGTGCGCTCGGTGCTCAAGCCCGGCGCCTCTCGGCGCGCTGGCGCAGCGGGGCCGCGAGCTCGCGAACCCGCTCCTCGAGAGTGCGCGGAAAGCCGGACTCGCTCCCCCGCTCCTCGATCAGCCGCACCAGCGCGCTCCCCACCACCACGCCGTCGGCGACGTCGCCCACCGCCGCGACCTGCTCGGGGGTCGAGATGCCGAAGCCCACGGCGAGCGGCTGGTCGAGCCGCTTGCGCAGACGCTTGACGTCACGCGAGAGATCGCTCGCCAGGGCGGAGCGCTCGCCGGTGACGCCGGTGCGCGAGACGTAGTAGACGAAGCCGGTCGAGGCCTCGGCCACCTTGGTCACGCGGTCGCGGGTGCTGGTGGGGGCGAGCAGGAAGATGGTGTCCACCCCCTGCTCGCGCAGCGCCGGGATGAAGTCCCGCTCCCCCTCCTCCGGCGGCAGGTCGACGCAGAGCACGCCGTCGACGCCGGAGGCGGCCGCCTGCTCGGCGAAGCGCTCGACGCCGCGGGCGTGGATCGGATTGAAGTAGGTGAAGAGGACGATCGGCACGCCGAGCTTGTCGCGGTGCCGGGCCACGAGCTGCAGGATGCCCGACATCTTGGTGCCGGCGGCGAGCGCCCGCGAGGCGGCCCGCTGGTTGATCGGCCCGTCGGCGATCGGATCGCTGAACGGCACGCCGAGCTCGATGATGTCGGCGCCGCCGGCGGCGAGCGCGTCGAGGTACTCGGCGGTGGCGTTCAGATCCGGATCGCCCGCCATCAGGAAGGGAATGAAGGCGCCCCGGTTCTCATGGGCGCAGTTGAAAAAGACCTCGTCGATCGCGCTCATCGCGTCTCTCCCCGTTGCCGGGCGGCAGCCGCCTCGGCGAAGGACTCCACATTGCCATCCGTATCCGCGGCGTGCTCGCGGTCCCATGCGAGCACGGATTCGACGTCCTTGTCCCCGCGCCCCGAGAGGTTGACGAGGATGACCCGCTTGCGCGACAGGCGCGGCGCGCGCTTCAGGGTCTCGGCCAGCGCGTGCGAGCTCTCGAGCGCGGGCAGGATCCCCTCGGTGCGGCCGAGCCGGTGGAAGGCGGCAATCGCCTCGTCGTCGGTGGCCGAGGTGTACTCCACCCGCCCCTCGTCGTGCAGCCAGACGTGCTCCGGGCCGATCGCCGGGTAGTCGAGCCCGGCCGAGACCGAGTGGGTGGGAGCGATCTGCCCCTCCTCGTCCTGGAGCACGAAGGTGCGCGTGCCGTGGAGCACGCCGAGGGCGCCGCCGGCGAACCGCGCCGCGTGCTCTCCCGATTTCGCGCTCCGGCCGCCGGCCTCGACGCCGATCAGGCGCACCCGGCGGTCCGGGAGGAAGGCGGTGAACAGGCCGATCGCGTTGCTGCCGCCGCCGACGCAGGCGATGGCGAGGTCCGGGACCTCGCTCCCCGTCTGGCGCTTGAGCTGCAGGCGGGCCTCGTCGCCGATCACCCGGTGGAAGTCGCGCACCATGCGCGGGAACGGGTCGGGGCCGAGCACCGAGCCGAGCACGTAGTGGGTGGTGCGGACGTTGGTGACCCAGTCGCGCATCGCCTCGTTGATGGCGTCCTTGAGGGTGCGGCTGCCGGAGTCGACGGGCACCACCTCGGCGCCGAGCAGGCGCATGCGGTCGACGTTGAGCCGCTGGCGGCGCATGTCCTCGCTGCCCATGTAGACGATGCAGGCGAGGCCGAGCGCCGCCGCCGCGGTGGCGGTGGCGACACCGTGCTGGCCGGCGCCGGTCTCGGCGACCACCCGCTCCTTGTCCATCAGGCGGGTGAGCAGGCACTGGCCGACGGCGTTGTTGATCTTGTGGGCGCCGGTGTGGAGCAGGTCCTCGCGCTTGAGGAAGATGCGGGCGCCGCCCAGCTCCTCCGACAGGCGCTCGGCGAAGTAGAGGGGCGTCGGCCGGCCGGCGAAGTCGTTGAGCAGGCCGGTCAGCTCGCGGCGGAAGCCCCGGGAGCGCCGCGCCCGGTCGTAGGCGCGGGTCAGCTCCGCCAGCGGCGCCATCAGCGTCTCGGGAACGTAGCGGCCGCCGTAGCGGCCGAAGTAGCCTTCCTGGTCAGGAAGGGCTCGGGGTCTCGCCATCTCTCACCTCCTGAAAGAGCCGCCGCAGCAGCTCCAGATCCTTGATCCCGGGGGCGGACTCCACCCGCGAGCAGACGTCGATCGCATAAGGGCGGGCGGCCTCGACCGCTCGCCGCGCGTTGTCCGGGCCGATGCCGCCGGCCAGGAACAGCCGCCGGTCCGCCAGCCCGGCGGCGGATTGGTAGTTCCACCCCTCGCCGGTGCCGCCATAGAGATCGCGATGCGGGGCGTCGATCAGGACCCCCCAGACCGCACTCCAGGCCGCCAGCTCCGCGCCGCCGGGCAAGCCGCCGGTGCGGAAGGCCTTGATCGTCCGGCCGGTGAGCGGTCCCATCGTCTCCGGCCCCTCGTCGCCGCTGAGCTGGACGAGGTCGAGACCGGCGCGCTCCACGGTTTCCGCGATCACGGCGGCCGGCGCGTTGACGAACACACCCACCAGCGGCACCCGGCCGCCCACGGCCCCGGCGATCTCCCGAGCCCGCTCGACGCTGACGTAGCGCGGACTGCCCGGATAAAAGTTTAACCCCAGGTAGTCGGCGCCCATTTCAACCGCCGCCAGCGCGTTGGCCGGATCGGTGACGCCGCAGACTTTGATCTTGACCGGCATCAGACCTCCGCTCCGATCAGCAGCTCGCGGAGCTTCGCCGCCGGATCCTCGGCGAGCAGCAGGGTCTCGCCGATCAGGAAGGCGTCGAAGCCGCTCTCGGAGAGCAGGGCGACGTCGAGGGCATCGCGGATGCCGCTCTCGGCCACCTTCACCGCCTCGGCCGGCAGGCCGGCGAGCAGCGCGATGGAGTTCTCCAGATCGACGTCGAAGGTGCGCAGGTTCCGGTTGTTGATGCCGACCATCTCCCACGGCTCGCCGCCGAGCTTGGCGATGTCGTCCGCGTCGTGGGTCTCGACCAGCGGCACCAGCCCGAGGCCGCGGGCGAGGCGGGCGTAGCGCGCCATCTCTTCCGGCTCGTAGAGGGCGGCGATCAGCAGGATGGCGTCGGCCCCGGCGTCGCGCGCCCAGGTGAGCTGGACCGGATCGACGATGAAGTCCTTGGCGATCGCCGGCAGCCCCGAGGCCGCGCGGCAGGCGGCGAGCAGGTCGTAGCCGCCGTGGAAGAAGTCGGGCTCGACGACCACCGACAGCGCCGCCGCGCCGTTCTCGGCGTAGAGGCGGGCCTGGGCCACCGGGTCCACCCGGCCGTGCAGCGAGCCGAGCCGGGGGGAGCCCATCTTGACCTCGGCGATGATCGCCGGATCGCGCCGCCGCGCCTTCAGATGCCCGAGGAAGGCGTTGTTCGCGGGCGTGCGCGGCTCCCCCTCGTCCCAGCCGGAGGCGTCGGCGCCCCCCACCTCGGCGATCCGCTGCCGGCGGCGCTCGGTGATCCGCAGCAGGATGTCCGGCGCGCTCATTCCGCGAAGCTCCTGAGCTCTTCCAGCTTGCGCTCGGCGGCGCCCGAGGCGAGGGTGGCCTGGGCGATCCGGACCCCCTCGTGGAGGTCGGCGGCGAGGCCGCCGACGTAGAGGGCGGCGCCGGCGTTGAGCGCGGTCACGTCCGCCAGCGCTCCGGTCTCGCCGCCGAAGACGCGGCGCACGGCGGCGGCGTTCTCCTCGGGGGAGCCGCCCGCCAGCTCCTCCAGGCGGGCACGGCGGAGGCCGAAGTCCTCCGGCTCGACGTCGAGCATCCGCACCTCGCCGCCCCGCACCTCGGCGACGCGGGTGCGGCCGGTGGTGGTGATCTCGTCGAGCCCCTCGCCGTGGACCACCAGGGCGTGCTCGGCCCCGAGCTCGCGCAGCACGTGGCCGATCGGCTCGACCAGGCTCTCGGTGTAGACCCCCATCACCTGCCGGCGCGCTCCCGCCGGGTTGGTCAGCGGCCCGAGGACGTTGAAGATCGTGCGCAGCCCGAGCTCCCGCCGCACCGGCATCACCTCGCGCATGGCGGGGTGCAGCAGGGGGGCGAAGAGGAAGGCGATGCCCACCGTGTCGAGCGTGCGGCCGGCGGTCTCGGGGGAGATCTCGATCTTCACCCCGAGGGCGGACAGCACGTCGGCGCTTCCCGAGCGGCTGGAGACCGAGCGGTTGCCGTGCTTGGCCACCGCCACCCCGGCCGCCGCCGCCACCAGCGCCGCGGCGGTCGAGATGTTGAAGGTGCCGCGGCCGTCACCGCCGGTGCCGCAGGTGTCGACCAGCCCCTGCCGCTGATGCGGGATCGGGATCGCCCGCCGGCGCATGGCGGCGGCGGCGCCGGAGATCTCGGCCACCGCCTCCCCCTTCATCCGCAGGGCGATCAGCAGCGCCGCCTTGAAGGTCTCGGTCACCATGCCGTCCATGATCTGGCCGAAGAGGTCCTCGGTCTCCTCGCGGGAGAGGCTCTCGCCGGCCGTCAGGCGGCTCAGCGCGGCGCGGATCTCAAGCGGCATCGGCGCCCTCCGCCTGGTTCGCCCGCTGGCACAGATCGAGGAAATTTCCCAGCAGATGGGCGCCGGCGCCGGTCAAGATCGACTCCGGGTGGAACTGCACGCCCCAGTAGGGGAGCTCGAGGTGGCGCATCCCCATCAGCGTGCCGTCGTCGGCCCAGGCGAGCGGCTCGAGCTCCGCCGGCAGGGTGCCCTCCTTGACCTCCAGGCTGTGGTAGCGGGTGGCCTCGAACGGGTTGGGCAAGCCGGCGAAGATCCCGAGATCCTCGTGGCGGACGGGGGAGGTCTTGCCGTGCATCAGCCGCGGCGCGCGGTCCACCCTGGCGCCGAACGCCAGCCCGAGCGCCTGGTGGCCGAGGCAGACGCCGAGCAGCGGCACCCGCGGGCGCTCGCGGAGCAGCTCCAGGCAGACTCCGGCGTCCTCGGGGCGGCCGGGGCCGGGCGAGAGCACGATCCCCTCGGGATCGCGCGCCAGCAGCGTCTTGACGCTCTCGGCGTCGTTGCGCACCACCTCGACCTCGGCGCCGGCGCCGGCGAGCACCTGCACGAGGTTGTAGGTGAACGAGTCGTAGTTGTCGATCATCAGGATCATGACCGTCTCTCCAGTTCCTCGGCGAGCGCCACCGCGGTGAGCAGCGCCGCCGCCTTGTTTCGGGTCTCTTGCTCCTCAGCCCCAGGATCGGAATCGGCGACGATGCCGGCGCCGGCGGTGACCGAGGTCTCCCCCGCGCGGACCACCAGGGTGCGGATGGCGATGCAGGTGTCGAGGTCCCCCGAGAAGGAGAGGTAGCCGACGGCGCCGGCGTACGGCCCGCGCGCCGTGGGCTCGAGGGAGTCGATGATCTCCATCGCCCGGATCTTCGGAGCGCCCGAGACGGTGCCGGCCGGGAAGCAGGCGAGCAGGGCGTCGAGCGCGTCCTTCCCCGTCGCCAGCTCGGCCTCGACGCTGGAGACCAGGTGCATGACATGGCTGTAGTGCTCGATCTCCATGAAGGTCGGCACCCGCACGCTGCCGGGCACCGCCACCCGGCCGAGGTCGTTGCGGCCGAGGTCGACCAGCATCACGTGCTCGGCGCGCTCCTTGGGATCGGCCAGCAGGTCCTCGCCCAGCCGCTTGTCCCCCTCGGCGTCCATGCCGCGCGGCCGGGTGCCGGCGATCGGGCGGGTCTCGATGTGTCGCCCCTGCTTGCGCACCAGCATCTCGGGGGAGGCGCCGACCAGCGACACGTCCGGGGATTCGAGCAGCACCATGTAGGGGCTCGGATTGACCATCCGCAGCGCCCGGTAGAGGGCGAGCGGCTCGATCCGGCGCGGCACCCGCCAGCGGCGCGCCAGCACGACCTGGAAGATGTCGCCGGCCGCGATGTGCTCCTTGGCCTTCTGCACGGCGCGGCGGAAGCTCGGGCTGTCGAGGCTCGGCAGGTCGGTGGCGGCCGGCCCGGGGGACTGCCCCGGCATGGCGACGCCGCCGCCCCCCGACTCCTCGGTGATCACCGCCGACAGCCGCGCCAGCTCCTTCTCCGCCTCGTCGACGCTCACCTCCCCCTCGATCTCGTTGGCGATCGCCAGCACGCGCTGGTGCGCGTGGTCGAAGACCACCAGGGTGTCGAAGCGGGCGAGCAGGGCGACGGGGAGGTCGAAGGGGTCGGCGGGACGGTTGGGCAGGCGCTCGACGAGGCGGATCAGGTCGTAGCCGAAGTAGCCGACGAAGCCGCCGGTAAACGGGATCGGCCCGGGCTCGCTGTGGATCCCCTGGAGGACCGCGTGCAGGGCCGCGAGCGGCTCGCCGGGCAGCGTTTCGCTCTGCCCCTTGCGCTCGACCTCCAGACGGTCGGGATAGAGCCGGTAGATCTCTCGCGGTGCGGCGCCCAGGAAGCTGAAGCGGGAGACCCGCTCGCCGCCCGACACGCTCTCGAACAGGAAACGGTACGGCGAAATCGCGGTGAGCCGCCGGTAGACCGCCAGCGGCGTCAGGCTGTCGGCAAGAAATTCACGAACGTGCGGCACGGCCCGGCGCGGCCGGCGCGAACCCCCCTCAGACATGGGATGACCTCCAAAACAAAAAGAAAAGACAGCAATAAATCGAGCTACGCATTAGGAGTGTCCCGAAGAGGCAAAACCGTGTCGCCGGATCAACTCTTCCGTGATTTCCCCAGGATCGACCCCGCTCGCCTGCAGCAGGACCAGCAGGTGATAGAGGAGGTCCGCCCCCTCTCCGGCCAGCGCCCGGCGCCGTTCGCCCTCATCCCCCGGCCCCCGGAGGACGGCGGAAACCGCCGCGATCGCGGTCTCGACCCCCTCTTCCCCCACCTTCTGGGCGATCCGCTCGATGCCGTGGGCGAGCAGCCGCGCGGTGTAGCTCGTCTCCGGGTCGGCGTCGCGCCGGGATTCGAGCACCGCCGCCAGCCATCCGAGCTCCAGCCGGGCGGCATTGGGCTCGAAGCAGCTCCGCGTGCCGCGGTGGCAGGTCGGCCCCGCCGGCCGCGCGCGCACCAGCAGGGCGTCGCCGTCGCAGTCGGCGGTCACCTCCACCACCTGGAGGGTGTTGCCGGAGGTCTCCCCCTTTTTCCAGAGCGCTTGCCGGGAGCGGCTCCAGAAGTGCGCCTGGCCGGTCGAGAGCGTCTTCTCGACCGCCTCGCGGTCGGCGTACGCGAGCATCAGCACCGCGCCGCTGCCGACGTCCTGGACGACGACGGGGATCAGGCCGCGGTCGTCGAAACGGAGAGTCGCGAGATCGATCATCGCCGGGCCTCCGGAAGCGGTGAGCAGAGGGTGATGAGGAAGCTGCCTTTTTCCTCCCCCTTCAGGGGGAGGCCAGGAGGGGGCGCCCCAGACAAGGAGCAGTCCCGGACGCCGCAACCCCCCCCTCCTGACCTCCCCCCGTTCCGGGTGGAGGAAAAAACCCGGGCTTCGACAAAGGTCCTCCCACGAACGTTCCGAAGCTCTTTCATTCCCCCTCCTCCCGCACGGGGAACCCCGCCGCCGCGATCTCCCGCTTCACATCCCCCACTGTGTAAGTCCCCTGATGGAAGATCGAGGCGGCGAGCACGGCCGCGGCCCCGGCGGCGAGGGCTTTGACGAGATGCGCGGCCTCGCCGGCGCCCCCGGAGGCGATCACCGGCACGGGAACGGCCGCGAAAACCTCCTCGATCAGCGCCAGGTCGTATCCACCCTGGGTGCCGTCGCGGTCGATGCTGGTGAGCAGGATCTCCCCGGCGCCGCGCTCGACCCCCTCGCGGATCCAGGCCAGGGCGTCGAGGCCGGTGGCGTTTCTCCCGCCACGGGTGACCACCTCCCAGCCACCCTCCCGCTTGCGGGCATCCACGGAGAGCACCACGCACTGGCTGCCGAAACGGCGGGCGAGCTCGCGGATCAGCTCCGGCCGCTCGACGGCGGCGGAGTTGATCCCGACCTTGTCGGCCCCGGAGCGCAGCAGCCGTTTGGCGTCGGCCTCGCTGCGCACGCCGCCGCCGACGGTGAGCGGCACGAAGACCTGCTCGGCGGTGCGGCGGACCCATTCGACATCCGTATCCCGCTCCTCGGGGGCGGCGCTGATGTCGAGGAAGACGATCTCGTCGGCCCCCTGCTCCGCGTAGCGGAGCGCCGACTCGGCGGGATCCCCCTGGTCGCGCAGGTTCTCGAAGCGCACCCCCTTGACCACCCGGCCGGCGGCGACGTCCAGGCAGGGGATCACCCGCCGCGCGAGGTTGGTGGGTCCATTCAAGAACATACGGCCAGCGCCTCCTCCAGCGTGAACGCCCCCTCGTAGAGCGCCCGTCCCACGATCGCACCCGCGATCTCGGGGAGCCGCCGCGCCGCTTCCAGGTCGCAGAGGGCGTGGACCCCGCCGGAGAGGAGCACCGGCAGCCCGGAGGTTCGCGCCACCCGCAGGGCCAGCCCGAGGTTCGGGCCGGTCATCATGCCGTCGCGCTCGACGTCGGTCACCAGGATCGCTGGGCAGGGCACGCCCATGAGATGGCCGCAGAGATCCCCGAGACCGCGCGACGCCCCCTCCCGCCAGCCGGCGATCCGCACCTCGCCGTGCGCCACGTCGAGGGCGGGGACCAGACAGCCAGGGCGCTCCTCCGCCAGGGCGCGGAAGCCGTCGACGTCCCGCGCCACCATGGAGCCGATCACCACCCGGTCGCAGCCGGCGCCGAGCGCCCAGTCGATCGCCTCGCGGTCGCGCAGGCCACCGCCGAGCTGAACCCTGGCGCCCACGGCCAGCATGCGCTCGATCAGCTCCCGCTGCGGTGCCTCGCCCAAGGCGGCGTCGAGATCCACGACGTGGATCCTTGCCACGCCGGCGCGGGCGTACGACTCCAGCACGGCGACCGGATCGTCGCCGTAGACCGTGGCCCGGGCGTCGTCCCCCTGGCGGAGACGGACGGCCCGGCCGTGGCGGAGGTCAATCGCGGGGATCAGCTCCATGTGCCATCTCCAGAAAGTTCGCGAGCAGCCGCAGCCCGGCCGGGCCGCTGCGCTCGGGGTGGAACTGCGTGCCCATCACCCGCTCGCGCCCGGCGACCGCGGGGAAGGCGCGGCCGTGGGTGCAGCGGGCGAGACAGAGATCGTCCGGCACCCCCTCGGGGGCGTAGCTGTGGACGAAGTAGACATAGCGATCGGCCAGGCCCTCCAGCAGCGGGTGCGTGGCCACATCGTGCAGCCGGTTCCAGCCGATGTGCGGCACCGGCACGGTCGCCGGCAGGCGGGTGACGCGGCCGGGGAGCAGGCCGAGGCCGTCGGTGGCGCCGAACTCCTCCCCCTCGTCGAAGAGGATCTGGAAGCCGACGCAGATGCCGAGCAGCCACGCCCCCCGCGCCAGCGCCTCGCGCAGCGCCGCCTCGACGCCGCCGCGCACCGCCTCACGGGGGGGCGCGAAGGCGCCGACCCCGGGGAGCAGCAGGCAGCGGGCTGCGGCGACCCGCTCCGGATCGGCGCTGATCTCGGCCCGCCCCCCCACCCGCTCGACGGCGCGGACGAGGTTGCCGAGGTTGCCGACACCGGCGTCGATGACCAGCGCGTTCATGCCGACAGCGTCCCCTTGGTGCTCGGCACGTCCGTGGAGCCCGAGCGCCGCGCGATCGCCTGCCGCAGAGCCAGCGCCGCGGCCTTGAAGGCGGCCTCGGCGGCGTGGTGGCCGTTGCGGGCGGCGAGGATGTCGAGATGGAGCGTCAGCCGTCCGCGGTCGGCGAACGCCTGGAAGAAGTCGGCGACCAGGGTGAGCGGGAAATCGGCCGTCACCCAGCCGCCGGCGATCTCGGGCGGCGCCGCGTAGTGGAAGGTGCCGCGTCCGGAGAGATCGACCACCGCCCGCGCCAGCGCCTCGTCGAGCGGCGCGTAGGCGTGGGCGAAGCGGACGATCCCCCGCCGGTCCCCCAGCGCCCCGGCCAGCGCCTCGCCGAGAGCGATCCCCACGTCCTCGACCGTGTGGTGGAGGTCGACGTGGGTATCCCCCTCGGCCGTGAGATCTATCCCCAGCCCGGCATGGGTCGTGAGCGCCGTCAGCATGTGGGCGAAGAAGCCGTTGGGGACCTGGATGCGCCGCGCCCCGCCGTCGAGGTTGAGATTGAGATGAATCCGGGTCTCGCCGGTCGTCCGCTCGACCGTCCCCATTCTTCCTTCTCCCTTGCCTTCTCCCCCTCTCCCGGTGAGGGAGGGTGGGAGGGGACGGGAGAGGGGGCCGGGGGGGGAGGGTTCGCCCCGCAACGCCGCCCGCGTCGCCCGCAGCGACGCCCCGGTCCCGATCGACACCCGGATGCAACCAGCCAATCCCGGATATCCGCTGACGTCGCGCACCCGGATGCTCCGCGCCTCCAGCATCTCCCGCACCTCGCGCGCCCGCTCCGGCGGCGAGCAGCGGATCAGCAGGAAGTTCGCTTCGGAAGGGAAGACCTCGAAGCCCTCCGCCGCCAGCATCGCCGCCCATTGCGGCCGGCGCGCCACGAGCAGCCCTACCCGGCGCCGCGCCTCCGCGTCCGCCTCCAGGGCCACCCGGCCCGCGATCACCCCGGGGTGGCCGAGGTTGTACGGCAGCTTCACCTTGATCAGCTCGGTCACCAGCCGGGGATCGGCCAGCAGATACCCGAGCCGCATCCCGGCGAGCGACCACGCCTTGGAGAAGGTGCGGAAGACGATCAGGTGCGGGTAGCGCGCCAGCAGCGGCCGGTAGTCGTACCGGCAGAACTCGCCGTAGGCATTGTCGAGCAGCAGCGGCGCTTCCAGCCTTTCGAGAAGCCGCTCCACCCGCTCGACCGGCAGGGCGTCGCCGGTCGGGTTGTTGGGCGTGCAGAGGAGGAGCGGCCGGCGCGGATCGCGCTCGACCTCGGCCTCCAGATCGTCGATGGGGATTTTCAGGTCCGCCCGCGGCGGCAGGAAGCGGGGAACGCCGCCGGCCTTGAGGACGAAGCTGCGGTAGAGCCCGAAGCTCGGCTCGGCCCCCAGCACCTCGGTCCCGGGGGCGACCAGCGCCGTCAGCGCCACAGAGAGCAGCTCGTTGGAGCCGTTCCCCACCAGCACGCCCTCGAACGGGTGATCGTGCAGGCGGCCGAGGTCCCGGCGGAGCTCATCCGCGTGGAAATCCGGATAGCGCGCCCAGTCCGCCGCCAGGAGCCGCGCCGCCATCTCTTCCTTGAAGCGGCGCGGGAGATCCCAGGGCACCTCGTTCTGGTCCAGCTTGTGGCGGCTGGGGGTCAGGTCGAGGTGATAGGCCCCGAGCGCCCGCAGCTCGGGGCGGACGAAGAGGGCGGGATCGAGAGGGCGGGTCACGCGGCAACCCTCCGAGTCCCATGAGGGCTCCGAAGGAGCCCAGGCATGTAGCCTGGGGCGTAAGCCCCAGGAAAGGAACCCAACCCAATCCAAGAGCCCCGAAGGGGCGACGGCACCTCATTGCTCGGCCGTGGACTGCCGTCGCCCCTTCGGGGCTCTTGAATTTTCGGGCATCGCACGACCTGGGGCTGACGCCCCAGGCTACATGCCGTTGCCCCTTGCGGGGCAAATCCTAGGTGCAATCTCATCCCAGCCGCCTCCGCGCCGCCGCCGCGTGCCCGGGCAGCCCCTCGACGTCCGCCAGGGCCGCCGCCGCCGCCGCGCGGTGGCTCGCCGCGACCGGCGTGAAACGGATGGTGTGGCTGCGGCGCAGGAAATCCTCGACGCCGAGCGACGACGCGAACCGGGCGCTGCCGCAGGTGGGGAGAACGTGGCTGGGTCCCGCGACGTAGTCGCCGAAGACCTCCGGGGTCGAGGCGCCGATGAAGATCGCCCCGGCCGCGCGGACGTGCAGGGCGAGCACCTCGGCGTCCCGCCCCACGAGCTGCAGGTGCTCGGGCGCGATCCGCTCGATCAGGTCGAGGGCCTCGTCCAGCCCCGCCACGACGAGCGCGGCGCCGTAGTTTTCCAGCGAGGCGCGGGCGGTCTCGGCCGTCGCGAGGCCGGCGAGCTGGCGGTCGATCTCCGCCGAGACCCGTTTCGCCAGCTTGGCGTCGAGCGTGATCAGTACCGCCGCGGCCTTGGGGTCGTGCTCGGCCTGGGCCAGCAGGTCGGCCGCCACCTCCGCCGGATCGGCGACCGGATCGGCCACGATCACCACCTCGCTGGGGCCGGCGAAGCCGTCGATCCCGACGTCCCCCACCACCAGCTTCTTGGCCGCGGTGACCCAGGCGTTCCCCGGGCCGGCGATCTTGTCCACCCGGCGGATGGTCTCGGTGCCGTAGGCCAGCGCGGCGATCGCATGGGCGCCGCCCATCCCCCAGATCTCGGTGACGCCGAGGCGGGCGAAGGTGTAGCGCAGAGCCGCGTTGGCGCGGTAGGAGGCGGGCGGGGTCGCGACCGCGATCTCCTTCACGCCGGCGATCTGGGCGGGCACCACGGTCATCACCACGGTCGAGGGGTAGCTCGCGCGGCCGCCCGGCACGTAGAGGCCGACCCGCTGGAGCGGCGTGATCCGCTCCTCCAGCTCCACCCCCTCCTCCTCCAGACGGTAGCCGGTCCGCACCTGCGGCGCGTGGAAGCGCTCGACGGCGGCGATGGCGCGCTCCAGCGCCTCGACGAAGCCGGCGGGGAGATCCGCGCCGCTGATCGCGGGGGACGAAAGCGCGAGGCCGGCGACCGACTCCGCGGCGGCGCCGTCGAGCTTCTGGGCGTAGTCGAGCAGCGCGCGGTCCCCCTTCTTGCGGACGTCGCGGACGATCTTCTCCGCCCGGCTCAGGGTCTTGGCGTCCAGCACGGTCTCACCGCGGCGGACGAGGCGCTCGACCGCGCGGCGGCCGGCTCGGGAATCGGCTTTCAGGACTTCGATCGGGCTCAAGAAACCACCCCCGCCGCTTCGAGGCGGCCAATCCAGTCGTTGAGGAGCGCCCGGTGGCGCTGGTAGGACGCGCGGTTGACCACCAGGCAGGCGGCGACCTCGGCGACGGTCTCGATCTCCACCAGGTGGTTCTCGGCGAGCGTGCGCCCGGTCTGGACGATGTCGAGCGCCAGCTCGGCCAGGCGCAGGATGGGGGCGAGCTCGATCGAGCCCGAGAGCTTGACGATCTCCGCCCCCCAGGCGCGCTCGGCCACCACGCGCCGCGCCGTGTTCGGATACTTGGTCGCCAGACGCACCTGGGTGCCCGCCGCCGGGAGCGTGTCCTCGCGGCCGATGAAGGAGAGCCGCGAGCGCCCCTGGAGCAGGCGCACCGGCACCAGCAGGTCGCCGTCCACCTCCCCCAGCACGTCGCTGCCGACGATGCCGCAGTCGGCGATCCCGTGCGTGACGTAGAGCGGCAGGTCCCAATCCTTCAGGGAGAGCACCTCGATCCCCTCCTCGGGGAGCCGCGTGCGCAGGCTGCGGCCGGAGCCGTCGAGGCCGTCGAGGCCGATCCCCGCCGCCCGGAAAGCGGCCAGCGCGGCGTCGAGGTTCCGCCCCTTGGGGAGCGCCAGACGGATCACGCCGAAGCCTCCAGCAGTCTTTCCAGGCTGAGCGAGAAGCCCGCCGCCGGCACCTCGGCGCCGAGGGCACGGAACAGGCGGTCGTAGCGTCCGCCGCCGCCGACCGGCAGCGCGGCCGGCCCCGCGTAGGCGTGGAAGACGAGGCCGTCGTAGTAGGGGCGGTCCCCCTCGCCTCCCGCGAGAAGCGGGTCGAGGTTGCTGCATGCGAACTCGGCGAGGTCGATCGTCAGCAGCACGCCGGGGAACTCGGCGGCGAGCTCGCCGCGCAGGGCGTGGAGACCGCGCAGCCGGTCCGCCGCTTCGCCTCCCAGCTCCTCCGGCCGATCCGGAACGCCGTTCTCCACCACCGCGAGGAGCGTCGAGCCCGCTCGCCGCACCTCTCCGCGCTCGCGCCGCGCCACCGCCGCCGCGAGGCGGAGGGGATCCTCCGCGCCCGCCGCGAGCAGCAATCCGTCGAGCGCGCCGGCGAAGCCCAGCACCACCTGCAATCCGTTGCCGCCGCCGGCCGTGGCCAGCTCCAGGAAGAGCCGCAGCACCTCGCGCTCGGCCCGCTCGCCGGCGAGGCCGAGCAGCTCGGCGCCGATCTGGTAGAACTCCCGCGCCCGACCCGCCCGTTCCTCCTGATAGCGGATGACGTCCCCCCGGTAGTAGAGGCGCAGCGGCAGCTCCAGCGACTCCAGCCGGGGCGCCAGCAACCGCGCCAGCATCGGCGTGAAATCGGCGCGCAGGGCGAGCAGCTCGCCGTCGCGGTCGACGAAACGGTAGAGCTCGCCGCGCGTCGCCGGGGTCAGCAGCGACTCGTAGGGCTCCAGGTAGTCGAGGATCGGCAGGATCACCTCGGAGTAGCCGGCCGCGATCAGCCGGCCCACCAGCCGCTCCTCGGCGTCGCGCCGCCGCCGGGCGCTCTCGAAGAGCAGCGCGGCGACGCCGGTGGGGAGGGCGGCGGAGACTCTCACGGGGCGTCCCCTGCTTCCGGGTCCAGCCCCGCGGCCCGGCGGGCCAGCTCGAGCGGCAGGTCGCGACCGGTCATCAGCCGGAACTGCCCGCGGGCCTGATCCACCAGCACCTCGCGGCCGTCGATCGCCACCGCGCCCTGGGCCGCCGCCGCCGCCAGCAGGCGGGTCGGCCGGTCCGGCAGGTAGACGAGATCGATCACCACCGCGCCCTGGCGGAGCCGCGAGACGTCGAACGGCAGCGAGTCGTCGGCGCCCCGGCCGAGCGAGGTGGCGTTGACCAGCAGCTCGAACCGGGAGGGGTCGAGGTCGGCGAGCGGGCGGAAGGTGACGTGCAGATGATCGGCGGAGCTCTTGCCCCGCTCCGGATCGCGGTTGAACATCGTCACCCGCGCACCGGCGCGGTCGAGCCCCGCCGCCGCCGAGCGCCCGGCGCCGCCGGCGCCGACCACCGCCACCTCCATCCCTTCGATCTTCAGGCCGCGGTCGCGCAGGGGGAGCACGACGCCGTCCGGATCGGTGGCCTCGGCCTCCCAGACCCCCTGGTTGCAGACCAGCGTGTTGGCGGCGCCGATCAGGCTGACCAGCGGGCTCTCGGCGCCGCAGACCGCCAGCGCCGACTCCTTGAACGGCGCGGTCACCGAGAGGCCGCGGATGGAGAGCCCGATCGCCTCCAGCCCCGCGTTCTCCATCACCTCCAGCCAGAAGTCGCCGAAGGAGTCGGCGTGGAACGGCAGGTAGACCGCCGGGATGCCCAGCGCGCGGTAGGCGGCGTTGTGGATGCGGGGGGAGAGCGAATGGGTGACGGGGTTGCCGACCAGGCCGAACAGCGCTTCGATGGGCGGCAGCTCCGGCAGGCCGTAGTCGCGCCGCAGGCGCTCGATCGAGATCTGCCCCGGCGCCCCCGGCACCTCGCCGAGCGCGCCGTACACCACCGGAGCGCCCAGGCGGGGGGCCACCAGCCGCGTCCAGGCGCCGATGGCGCCGGCGGCGAAGGCGGCGACGTCGCGGCGGCCGAGCGAGGCGAGCAGCAGCAGCGCCTGCACCTCCTCCCCCGCCTGCGCGGCCGTGGGCACCAGCTTGTAGAGCGCGGCGGGGACGGCGGCCATCCGCTCGAAGGTGGCGGTGAGGCCGTCGACCCCGGGGGCCGGCCCGTGCCAGGAGATCACCCGCTTCTCGGCCGGCACGCCCTTGAGGATCTCGGGGGTGAGATCACGCGCCGCCTCGAGATCCACGTAGTCGTAGCGGCCGGCGGCCTCGATCAGCCGCTGGCGGCGCCGCTCGGGCGTCCCCTCGGACCCGCCCCCCTCGGCGCGGCTGCGCAGCGTGTAGAGCAGCTTGCCCGGAAAGACGCGGGCCAGGCGAGCGGCGTCGAGGTCGCCGACGAGATCGGCGCGGATCTCCAGCCAGTCGACCCCCTCGAGGTCGGAGACCACGGGCACGGCGCTCCCCGCGGGGAGGGTCGTGACGGTCGCGACCAGTGTGGCGCGAGCCCGCGCGGGCGATGTCTCCAAAACGAAAACCTCCTTCCAGACCCGGAAGGAGGCGACGTGTGGCGGCAGGCGGTCTCTCGTCCCGGGTCCGTGACGCCGGGACGTGCCCGGCTCAGTTCACGGAGTGATGATGGCTCTGCGCACGCCAGCCCCAGACGGTGGCGATCTCGGGGCGGCGGTTGGTATTTTGGCGCATCATCTAAAATCCCGTTGAGGTTCAAGGATATCCCACGGAGTGGCGGGGATGTCAAGCGGAGGGCGCCCAACAAGGGCACGGTCTTGTTCCTCTCCCGGAACGGGGGAGGTTAGGAGGGGGGTGTTCCGGAGTCCGGGGCGTTTCCTTGGTTGAGGCGGCCCCCTCCTGGCCTCCCCCTGAAGGGGGAGGAAAAAGCAATCCCTGCCCCATGCGACAATAACCCCGCCATGCACAAGCTCGTCACCTACCTCCTCCGCTATGGCCTCGCGGTCGTCTTCGGCAACGTCTTCCTGGAGCAGATCGGCGCGCCGATCCCCGCGCTGCCGACGCTGATCGTCGCCGGGGCGCTGGCGCAGCGGGGGCGGATGGAGATCGTTCCGGTGCTCGCCGTGGCCCTCGCGGCGTCGCTGCTGGCCGACACCATCTGGTTCCTGATCGGCCGCTGGCAGGGGCACCGGGTGCTGCGCACGGTCTGCCGCCTCTCGCTCTCGCCCGACTCCTGCGTCCGCGGCACCGAGGATCTCTTCGAGCGGGCGGGCATGCCGTCCCTGCTCTACGCCAAGTTCCTCCCCGGCTACAACACCATCGCGCCGCCGCTCGCCGGGGCGATGAACAAGACCGTCGCCTCCTTCCTCTTCTGGGACGGCCTCGGCAGCCTCCTCTGGCTGAGCTCCGGCCTGCTGCTCGGCTACGTCTTCCATCACGCCGTGAACGAGGTTCTCCGCCACCTGGAGGACCTCGGCTTCTGGGCCGGCGTGATCGTGGGCGTGGTGCTGGCGCTGGTCGTCCTGGTGAAGTGGTGGCAGCGGCGGCGGATCCGGAAGATCCTCCGCCTCGCCCGCATCTCGGTCGGCGAGCTGAAGAGCCTGATGGACAGCGGCAACGCGCCGACCATCGTGGACGTCCGCAACCGTTCGTCCCATCTCCACGACCCGCGGCGCCTCCCCGGAGCCCTGCGGATGACGATCGACGAGATCGACGACCGGCTCGGCGAATTGCCGCGGGAGCGCGAGATCGTCCTCTACTGTGCCTGACCGAGCGAAGCCTCCGCGGCCCGTGTGGCTCGCGCTCTGATGGACAAAGGCTTCACCCGGGTCCGCCCCCTCGAGGGGGGGCTGGACGCCTGGTCCGACGCCGGGTATTACACCGAGGACGAGACGATCGTGGCGATCCGGCGTCCGGGCGCGGGCTAGAATCCCTCTCCAACGCAGAGGAGACGCTCCACCTTGCGACACCAGACCATCGCCCGCATCCTCAATCTCGTCGCCGACGAGGACCAGCAGATCCTCAACCTTTCCGTCTACGGCGCCCGTGCCCTCCTGCTCTCGGAGAACCCCGCCGACGTCCTCCAGATCGAGGGCTCCTTCGCCCTCCTCGCCCGCGACGGCCAGCGGGTGCGCCTGGCGCGCAGCCTCGACCGCCCGCTGCGCTATTTCCTCGCCAAGGAGAAGGACGGCCCGATGCTGGTGGTGGCCGACCGCATCGACCAGATCCGCGACGCGCTGGAGCGCGAGGGGCACGGCGACCAGTTCCACCCTTCCTACACACGGATGATCCCGGCCCATCACGTCACCGAGATCCAGCTCGTCGGCTGCCCCGATCCCAACCCGGTCTACCGGCGCTTCTTCGATCCGCCACGGGAGGTGCTGCCGCCGGATCTCGACGTCATCGGCGAGGCCTACGTCCGCGCGCTCTGCGAGGAGGTCCGCCTCTGGCTGGCCGCCCTGCCCGCGGCCGAGCCTCTGGGCGTCCTCTTCTCCGGCGGCATCGACAGCGGCGCGCTCCTGCTCGCCCTCTACCACGAGCTGCTCGCCGCCGGGCAGAGCCCCGCCCGGCTGAAGGCGTTCACCCTCGCCGTCGACGGCGGCGGCGCCGATCTCGAACAGGCCCGGGAGTTCCTCCGCCGCACCGATCTCCAGCTCTTCGGCGAGGTCATCGAGGCCAGGAGCGCCGATATCGACCCCTTCGCGGCCGTCGCAGCCATCGAGGACTACAAGCCCCTGGACGTCGAGTGCGCGGCGATGAACCTCGCCCTCTTCCAGGGGATCCGCGAGCGCTATCCCGGCTGGCGCCACCTCGCCGACGGCGACGGCGGCGACGAGAACCTCAAGGACTACCCGATCGAGGAGAATCCCGAGCTGACCATCCGCAGCGTGGTCAACAACCGCATGCTCTACCAGGAGGGTTGGGGGGTTGAGGCGATCAAGCACTCCCTCACCTACAGCGGCGGCCTGAGCCGCGGCTGCGTCCGGGGCTACGCCCCCGCCCGGCGGCACGGCTTCCTCTCCTTCAGCCCCTACAGCCGCCCGCGGGTGATCGCCGTGGCCGAGGCCATTCCGTTTGCGGAGCTGACCCAGGGCTCCCACGAGGCGCTCTACAGCCTGAAGGGGGAGGTGCTGCGCCGGGGCCTCCAAAGGGTGACCGGGCTCGATCTCCCCATCTTCCCCAAGCGGCGGTTCCAGCACGGCGCGGTCTCGGAGGAGACCTTCCGCGGCCGGTTCGATCTCCGTCCCGTGAAGTACCGGAGCCATCTGCTGAGCCTTTACCAGGGCTAGCCCGTGGAAGCGTCCTCGCGCTGGGTCCGCTCGCTGCGGGCCCCCCGGCGTCTGATCGACCCTCAGGAGCCCATCGGGCATCTCTGGGAGGAGGAGCGCACGCCGGACGGCGGGCTCCTCCCCGCCTTCACCATCTTCTTAGCCGGTGCCGAGTGCCCCTTCACCTGCGTCTTCTGCGATCTCTGGCGCGAGACCCTCGACGGGCCGACGCCCCCGGGCGCGCTGCCGGCCCAGTTCCGCAAGGCCCTCGCCGCGGCGGGTCCGCTGCCGAGCCCGGCGGCGGTGAAGCTCTACAACGCCAGCAACTTCTTCGAGCCGCGGGCGGTGCCCGTCGAGGACGAGGAGGAGATCCTCGCTCTCGCCGCCCCCTTCGCCCGCGTTACCGTGGAGTGCCACCCCCGCCTCATCGGCGGCCGCTGCCTGCGCTTCGCCGAGAGGCTGACCGGTCGCCTGGAGGTCGCGATGGGATTGGAGACGGTCCATCCCGAGGCCCTGCCGCGCCTGAACAAGGGGCTGACCCTCGACGATTTCGACCGCGCCGCCGGGACGCTGCGAAGCGCGGGGATCGGCATGCGGGCCTTCGTGCTGGTGGGCTCCCCGTTCGTGCCGCCGGAGGAGGCGGCCGAATGGGCGGTCCGCTCCGCCGTCCACGCCTTCGAGCAGGGGGCGGAGCGCGTCTCGCTGATCCCGGTGCGCGGCGGCAACGGCGCCATGGAAGCCCTGAGGGAAGCCGGCGACTTCACCCCGCCCCGGCTCGATCAGCTCGAGGAGGCCCTGGAGCGCTCTTTGGGTCTCGGGATCGTGACGGCCGATCTCTGGGATGTCCGCCGCTTCGCGAGCTGCCCGCACTGCGCGGACGCGCGCCTCGCCCGCCTGGACCGCATGAACCGCTCGGGGTCGCCGGAGCCGCGGATCGCCTGTGCGGTCTGTGGAGGGGGCTCTTGAAAATCGCTATCGTCGGCTCCGGCTTCGCGGGCTCGATCCTCGCCCGCATCCTCCAGATCCAGGGACACCGGGTGCTCCTCCTCGACCGGCAGAAGCACCCCCGCTTCGCCCTCGGCGAGTCCTCCACTCCGCTCGCCGCGATCTGCCTGGAGCGCCTCGCCGCGCGCTATGGCCTCGACGATCTCCACGCCCTCGCCGCCTGGGGTCGCTGGATGGAGCGGCTCCCCCACCTGCGCCGGGGGCTCAAGCGGGGCTTCACCTTCTATGGCCATGAGCCGGGACGTGCCTTTGCCAATGGCCCCGCCAATGAGCGCCGCCTGCTGGTGGCCGCCAGCCCCACGGACCGCATTGCCGACACCCACTGGCTGCGGGAGGACGTGGATCACCACCTTGCTCTTCAAGCCGGAGCGGTGGGGGTCGAGGTGCTGGAAGAGGTCGATCTGACCGGTCTGGAAAAGCTGTCCGGCGGCTGGCGCCTCTCCGGGACGCATCAGGGGCGGTCCGTCCACTTCGAAGCCGATCTCCTGATCGACGCCTCCGGCCCGGGCGGCTTCCTGGCGCGGCACCTCCCGATCCCCACGGTCGAGACCGGGCTCCACACCTCCCTAGTCTTCGGGCACTTCGAGGGGATGGCCCCCTTCGCCAACGTCGCGGGCAGCGCGGCGCTCCCCGCCGGTCCCTATCCGGACGAGCAGGCGGCCGTCCACCACATCCTGGAGGAAGGGTGGATGTACATCCTCCCCTTCGACCATGGAACGGTGAGCGCCGGCTTCGTGATCGCAGATCCTCGCGCCCGCGAAGAGCTGTCTTCCTACACGCCGGACCGTGCCTGGGAGCGCCTCCTGGCCCGCTATCCCACGCTGCGGGAGCAGTTCGCTTCGGCCCGTCCAACGCGGCCGATCGGCAAGATCCCCCGCCTCCAGAACCGTCTCGCGCGGGCGTCCGGGGACGGCTGGGTCCTCCTCCCGCACGCCTTCTGCTTCCTCTCCCCGCTCTTCTCGACGGGGATCGCCTGGAGCCTGCTGGCCGTCGAGCGGCTGGCCGGGCTGCTGGAAAGAGGTCCCGAGGGGCTCCAACGCTACGGCGATCTACTCAACCAGGAGGCGGACCACGTCCAGAAGCTGGTCACCGGAGCCTACGGGACGATGCGGGACTTCGACCGCTTTGCCGCCGGCTCCCTCCTCTACTTCGCCGCCGCCAGCTTCGCCGAGGCGAGCCAGCGCCTCCTGCCCGGTTCCGCGGACGGTTGGGCCTGGAACGGGTTTCTGGGGAGCACCGATCCGGTGACGCGGGAGATGGTGGACCGCGTCTTCCTTGCGCTACAGGGACCGGACTTCGAGGAGGAGATCCGGAACGCCATCGAGCCGCGCAATCTGGCGGGGCTGGCTGATCCAGCACGGAACCGGCTCTATCCGGTGGACATGGAGCCTCTGGTGGAGAACGCGGGGCTGCTGGGGCTCACGCAAGAGGAGATCCGGCGGGAGATCCCCCGGTTGCGGGGAGCGGTGGGCTGAAATTCACGAATTCTCGTCAGAAATCCGCGAATTTCCGTTGTGCGCTCGCGGATTCCGCTCCGCGCTTCGCGAGAGGCCGAAGAGAATCCACCGTCTACGATTGGGAATCCGAGAAGGCCCCTTGGGAATCCCCGGCTTCCTGAGCGGCCCTCGTGAGGGCCCACCGGAAATCCGGGAAGCACCGTCCGGCGCTCGCCAGGAGCGAACGGGAACCCGCGAACGCGGAATCGGCGTTCGCGAGCGCCGGAAGAGAATCCGGTGGTGTGGACTGTCTTGAAGAGGAGGCCGAGCCGGTGACCCGGTGCGTCTAGTCTTTGCCGAAGATGCGGCGGTGCATCCCTTCGTGGGAGATGATCCGCCCCTGCTTGGCGTCCTCGTCCTCGACGACAGGCTGGTCAACCGGGAGCAAGGACTTCGCGAGTTGCTCCACAAAGCGCAGAGCCGCAGGCACCTCTACGTCGGGGAGAGCATCCACCAGGACGTGCAGACGTTCTCTGTCGGTCATGGCTTGATCCTAGGAGCGTTTGACTGAACTGGCAATGACTCGGTTGCTTCGAGCAAAGATTCCGAAGTCGCCCGCAGGGCGGAATTTAAATCCCGGCCTACCCCTGAACCAGCCCCAGCACTGCCCGGATATCCCCCTCCAGCATCCGGTCCCGCAGCATCGTCGGCGCGGCTTCCCGCACCTGGAGGTAGAGCCGGCGCGTGCCTTCGCCGAGCGGCTCGGCGATCTCCTGCCGGCGCTCCGGCCGGGTCCGCTCCTCGAACTGCTCCGCCTCGCGATTCGCCTGCTCCCAGTCGGTCGAGGCGACGGGGCGCGGCCGGGCGGGATCGATCTCCATCGCCACCCGCCATTCGACGGCCTGGGCGGCCACCAGCAGCTCGATCGCCAGGACGGACTGCGCGTTGCGCAGCACCGTCCGCACCTTGCGGGCGGCGATGGTGGCCATGGCGTTGTGGTCCTCGGAGTTGGAGGAGGTAGGGATCGAGTCGACGCTCGCCGGATGGGTCAGCACCTTGTTCTCGGAGACGATGCCGGCGGCGCAGTACTGGATGATCATCAGCCCCGAGTTGATCCCCCGGTGCGGGATTAGGTTCGGCGGGAGGCTCCGGTTGTGGTGGCCGTCGAGCAGCATCTGGGTGCGCCGCTCGGAGATGTTCGCCAGCTCGGCCAGCGCGATCGCCAGCACGTCCGCCGCCATCCCCACCGGCTCGCCGTGGAAGTTGCCGGCCGAGTAGGAGATCCGCTCCCGGCCGTCGTACCCCGCCGGCCAGTTGGCCGCGAACTCGTGATCCAGGGGGGGCGTATCGTCGCCGGGGAAGAAGAGCGGATTGTCGGTGGCGGCGTTGATCTCCGCCTCGGCCACCTTCCGGGCATAGGCGATGGCGTCCCGCGAGGCGCCGTGGACCGCCGGCGCGCAGCGCAGGGAGTAGACGTCCTGCACCGCGCCCGCCCGCTCGATCAGCTTGCTGCCGCGGATCCCCGCGCGGACGTTCGCCGCGGTCGCGATCTGCCCGGCGAGACCCCGTGCCTGGTGGACGCGCGCGTCGAAGGCGCGGGCGCAGCCGCAGACCGCCTCGAGGCTGAGCGACAGGGCGCCGTCCGCGGTGTCAGCCAGACGCTCGCCGTCGTGGACGGCCAGCGCCAGCAGAGCCGCCGAGAAGGTGGCGCCGTTGGTGAGCGCCAGCCCGTCCTTGTAGCTCAGCGCGGGGACCTCCATGCCGAGGTCTTCCGCGAGATGCTCCAGCCCGGAGCGCAGCTCGCGCGTCTTCTTGGAAAAATCGTGCGAAAAATCCCCCGGCTCGCGCACGACGTAATACCGGCTCTCTCCCAGCAGCACGACGAAGAGTTGGGAGAGCGGGCAGAGGTCGCCGCTCGATCCCACCGAGCCGCGGATGGGCACCAGCGGCACGATCCCGCGGTTGATCATCGCCTGGACGGCGAGCACCACCGCGCGGCGGATTCCGGAGTGCCCCTTGAGGAAGGCGTTGAGGCGGATGACGAGCGCCGCCCGCACCACGTCCGGCTCGAAGTAGTTGGCGGGATTGCCGGCGTCGGCCGTCTCCCCCACGCCCACCGAGTGGCTGAGCAGGATGTTGCGCTGCAGCTCCTCCAGGCAGTCGGGCGCGATGGGGACGTTCTTGAACTCGCCGAAGCCGGTGGTGACGCCGTACTCCAGGACCGGCCGCCCCCCCTCCTTCTCCCACTCCTCGACGTAGCGCGCCACGATCCCCTCGATCTGCGTCCGGCTCGCGTCGACGCGGCTCCAGGCCTCCGGGTGCATCTCCACCTGCACCCGCGGATCGCGGGCGAGGCGGGCGAGGTCGGCGAGAGTCAGCGAAGCTCCGTCGAGGACGACGCTGGAATGCGCGGGGTCGCTCATCGCCGCTGCGCCTCGATCTGGTCGAGGATGGCGCGGATCGTCGCCACCAGCTCGCCGCGGGGGACCTCGCGCTGCCCGGGGCGCTCCTCCAGCCAGTCCTGCCGGTTGGCGATCGCCTCGGCGCGCTGGCGCCCCATCTCCATGTCCTTCAAGGTGACGATCCCCTTCTCCTTCTCGTTCGAGCCGTAGAGCAGAGCGATCGGCACGCCCCAGGCGTCGGCGTACTTGAGCTGCTTGCCGGGACCCTTGGCTGTGCCGAGGTAGAGCTCGGTCGGAATTCCCGCCCGGCGCAGCTCCCAGGTCATCGCGATGTAATCGTCTTGAAGGGCGGCATCCATGTTGGTGATCAGCACCTTGGCGGTCGACTTCTGGTGCCCCGTCCGGCCGAGGTGGACCAGCGCCGCGAGCAGGCGGTCGACCCCCATCGAGGCGCCCACGGCGGGGACCTTCTCGCCCAGGAAGCGCATCACCAGGTCGTCGTAGCGGCCGCCGCCGAAGACAGAGCCGAACTGCGGCGCGTCGAGCAGGATCGCCTCGAACACCGGGCCGGTGTAGTAGGCGAGGCCGCGGGCGATCGAGAGGTCGAGCGACACCTGGTCGTCGCCGTATCCCAGGGAGTAGAGATGGCTGGAGATCCGCTCGACGGTCGCGATCTCCTGCTCCGCCCCCTCGACGCCGGCGAAGAGGTCGCGGAGCTGGGCCACCACCTCGCGGCGGTCGTCGGCCGGGATCTTCAGGAAGCGCTCGATCTTGTCCACCTGCTCCTCGGCGAGGCCGACCCCCGCGATCGGATCGCCCGAGGCGTCGACGTAGCCGGTGGTCAGCTCCAGCCGAACCTTCTTCGGGCCGATCTTGTCGAGCTTGTCGAGCACGCGGAAGACGTCCGCCGACTGCTCCGCCGGGATGCCGGAGTAGACGAGCAGCGAGTTGAGGATGCCGCGCGAGGAGTAGCGAACCCGGAACGGCCCGACTTTGAGCGCGTTCAGGCTGTCGCACATGCCGGCGAGGATCTCGGTGTCGGCGACCTCCGAGACGACCCCGACCGAGTCGAGGTCGAACTGGGTGAACTCGCGGAAGCGCCCCTTGTCCGGCTTGTCGGCGCGCCAGACCGGCGACACCTGATAGCGGCGGAAGGGGCGCGGCAGGTCGCGGTACTGGGCGATCACCCGGGCGAGCGGGACGGTGAGGTCGAAGCGGAGACCCAGCTCCTCCTTCTCCGGGTTCCGCACGGTGAAGATCGACTGCTGGGCCTCGGAGCCGGCCGAGGAGCCGCGCAGCACGTCGAGGTATTCGATCGCGGGGGTGACGATCGGCACGAAGCCGTAGAGCTCATAGACGCCGCGAACGGTGTCGATCATCCACTGCCGCGCCAGCATGTCGGCGGGCAGGAGGTCGCGCAGCCCGCGCGAGATACGCGGTTCCACGGTCTCTGTCATGGGAACGTCCTCCAGCGGACTGCAGGTGCTGCTGTCAAGAAAAGAAGGGGCTTGGTACCGGCGTCCGGATTCGAACCGGAGACCTCCTGAGCCACAGTCAGGCGCTCTAACCAACTGAGCTACGCCGGCCCGGACGGGGAATGCTACGCGCAGGAGGGAACCTTGTCAAAGGACAGGCCGGAGGGCCCCTACCGCGCCACTAGCAGATTCGACGCGAACCGCCCCTCCGAGTCGGTCCACGTCTTGCGAACCTCGAAGCCGGTGTCCGCGGCCAGCGCCGCGATCTGCTCGCGGTCGAACTTGTAGGAGCTCTCGGTGTGGATCGTCTCCCCCTCGGCGAACGGAACCTCGATTTCCAGGCTCTGGATCGCCACCGTCTGCGCGCGCCGGCTCTCCAGGTGCATCTCCATCCGCCCTTCCCGCGGGTTGTAGACCGCCTTGTGGCGGAAGGCGCCGAGGTCGAACTCCCCTCCCAACTCGCGGTTGACGCGCACCAGGAGGTTCAGGTTGAACGCCGCCGTCACCCCCAGCGCGTCGTCGTAGGCGGGGACCAGCACGCTCTCGGACTTCTTGAGGTCCACCCCGAGGAGGAACCCCTCGCCGGGGTCGAGCAGCGCCCGGATGTCGCGCAGCAGGACGCGCCGCTCCTCCGGATCGAGGTTGCCCAGCGTGGAGCCGAGGAAGAGGACGAGCGTCAGCCCGGGCGCGCGCCGGTCCTCCCGGATCTTGCGCAGCGCCGTCTGGTACTCCCCGATATAGCCGGTGATGCGGAGGTCCGGATAGGAGAAGAGCAGCGAGCGGCTGCTCGTCTCGACGGCGGACTCGGAGATGTCCACCGGCACGTACTCGAGCTTCCCCTGGCGGGCCAGCAGGGCCTCGATTACCAGCCGCGTCTTCTGCCCGTCGCCGCTCCCCAGCTCCAGCAGCCAGACCGGCCCGCCCAGGGTGGCAAGGATCTCGCTCGCGTGGGTGCGCAGGATCTCGGCCTCCGCCCGAGTCGGGTAGTACTCCGGCAGGACGGTGATCGCCTCGAACAGGCGCGAGCCCAGCTCGTCGTAGAAGTACTTGGGATAGAGGAACTTGGGGGAGGCGGTGAGGCCGCGGCGGACGTCCTCCGCGAAGGTCGGGGCGACGCGCGCCGCTCCGACGCGGGTGAGGCGGAGGCGCTCGGTGGAAGGGCTCTCGGGGGCGACCGCGCCGTCCGAAAGCTCGGGACCTGCTTTGAGGTGGGTCTCCATGACGGCCATGGAAGCCCATGGTAGCATCCCGGCGCCGTCTTGGATGGGCTTTCAAGCCCCGCGTGTGACGGTTCTGTTTCATCCCTCGGGGAGGAAATCACATCAATGAGCGACGAGCGCGAAACTCTGGAGCTGGATGTCGTCTTCGTAGGCGCCGGGCCGGCCAGCCTGGCGGGAGCCTGCCACCTCGCCCGGCTGGCCAAGCAGAACGGTCTGGAGCTTTCGATCGGCGTCCTCGAGAAGGGGCGGGAGATCACCAGCCACGCGATCTCGGGGGCCGTGGTGGACCCGCGGGCCCTCAAGGAGCTCTTCCCGGACGACTGGAAGTCCGCCCCCTTCGAAGGCGAGATCGAAGGGGAGAAGGTGCTCTGGATGACGCCGAAGAAGGCGCACTCCATCCCCGTCCCGCCGCCGATGAACAACCACGGCAACTACGTCGCCTCCCTCGGCAAGCTCCTCAAGTGGATGGCCCCGAAGGTCGAGGCCGAGGGGGTGGACATCTTCTTCGAGTTCCCCGCCGCTCAGGCCCTGGTCGAGGACGGCCGGGTGGTCGGCGTCCGCACCGGCGACAAGGGGATCTCCCGCACCGGCGAAAAGAAGGCCAACTACGAGCCGGGCGTCGACATCCGCGCCCAGGTTACGGTGCTCGGCGAGGGGGTGCGCGGCACCCTGGTCAAGCAGCTCGCCGAGCCGTTCGAGCTCTGGAAGGGGAAGAACCCGCAGCTCTACGCCATCGGCCTAAAGGAGGTCTGGGACCTCCCCCCGGGGCGGGTCCAGCCGGCCAGCGTGATCCACACCATGAACTGGCCGCTGGGCTTCGACAACTTCGGCGGCGGCTTCATCTACGGCATGCAGAACGACCAGCTCATCGTCGGCCTCGTCGTCGGGCTCGACTACAGGAACCCGCTGCTCGATCCGCACGCCGAGTTCCAGCGCCTGAAGACCCACCCTGAGATCGCCAGGATGCTCGAAGGGGGGAAGATGTCCTTCTATGGCGCCAAGGCGATCCCCGAGGGGGGCTGGTGGTCGATGCCGCGCTCGCACGGCGACGGCTTCCTGATCATCGGCGACTCGGGAGGCACGCTCAACAGCCAGCGCCTGAAGGGGATCCATCTCGGCATGAAGTCCGGCATGCTGGCCGCCGAGACGATCGTCGAGGCCCTGAAGGCCGGCGGCGCCACGCCGGAGCGGCTGGCGGCCTACCAGGCGAAGATCGACGCGAGCTGGATCAAGGAGGAGCTCTGGCCGGTGCGCAACTTCCACCAGTCCTTCGACCACGGCCTGCTCGGCGGCTTCCTCCAGGGGGGGCTGGGGATGGTGACCGGCGGGCGCGGCTGGGGGGTCAAGGACCGGCTGCTGACGGAGGCGGGACACGAGCGGATGGTCCCCCTCAACACTCCCGAGGGGCAGCGGCTCGAAAAGCCGGCGCCGGTCGCGATCGACGGCAAGCTCACCTTCGACCGCCTGGCGGACGTCTACAACTCCGGCACCGCCCACGACGAGGACCAGCCGGTCCACCTGCTGGTGCACGACACCAGCATCTGCGTCGAGCGCTGCACCGTGGAGTACGCCAACCCCTGCCAGCGCTTCTGCCCGGCCGCCGTCTACGAGATGGTGGAGGACCCGACCACCCCCGCCGGCCGCCGGCTGCAGATCAACGCCAGCAACTGCGTCCACTGCAAGACCTGCGACATCATGGACCCCTACCAGATCATCACCTGGGTGCCCCCCGAGGGGGGCGACGGGCCGAACTACGGGAAGATGTAGGGTTTTGTAGAGTCGAGGGGGGGGCCGCGTTCTTCCTCCACCCGGAACGGGGGGAGGTCAGGAGGGGGGCGCTCCAACTCAGGAAACGCCCCGGACTCCGGAACACCCCCTCCTGACCTCCCCCGTGCCGGGGGAGGAAAAAATCTCCCCTACCCCTGCGGCCGGATCGAGCAGTCGCCGCTGCCGGTCTCGACGTGGATCTCGGTGCGGCCGTCGCCGCGCTTGGCGCCCACCACCTTGTGGCCGGACTTGCGGAGGACGGCGTCGGCGTAGCCCACGTTGAGGTCGCCGCTCCCCTGGTCGGAGATGATGTTGAACGAGGCGTTCGAACCGGCCTTGATGTCGACGTCGCCGCTGCCCGTCTCGGCGCTCAGCCGGCGGGTTTTGGCGAGCGAGCTCCGCACCGTGACGTCGCCCGAGCCGGTCTCCGCGATCAGATCCTCGAGCTCGACCGAGAGCACCCGGACGCCGCCGGAGCCGGTCTTCGCCACCACCCGGCCGGCCTCGCCGTCCTGCAGGGTGACGTCGCCCGAGCCGGTGTCGAGGGTCAGCTTGCCGGCGGAGACCTTCTGGACGACCACGTCCCCCGAGCCGGTCTCCACCGAGCCGTTGCCGACGAAGCGCCGCACCACCACGTCCCCCGAGCCGGTGCTGATCGTGGTCTCGCCGCGGGCCGAGCCGACGACGACGTCGCCCGACCCGGTCTCGATCCCCATCTGGCCGGTCTGCGAGGCGACCTGCACGTCGCCGCTGCCGGTCGAGATCGCCAGGGTGCCCTCGAGGTCCCCCCCGCGCACCTTGCCGACCGCGTTGCTGAAGGCCAGATTGGCGCCGGCCGGCAGCGAGATCCGCAGGTCCGTGTAAAGCGTCGGCGCCGAGCTCTTCCGGTAGTAGATCTTCACCCGCTCGCCGCGGTAGGTGGTCGTGGTGTTGCCGATGTTGCTGAGGAAGCTCAGGAAGGACGGCAGGCCCGTGTCGTCCCCCTCCCCATTCTTCTCCGTGGGATAGCTGTAGGACCGGTACTTGTCCACCGGATAGGAGAGGGCCCACTCCGGGCGCCCCTTCTTGTCGTGCCCCTTCACCCACCGCATCCCCTGGAGCAGCCGCTGGGTCTCGGCGGCGCTGCCGGCCTCGGCGTGGACGGTCGCGTCGACCACCACGTTCGGCCCCTGGCCGCGCACGATCTCGACGTGGCCGGCGAGATTGGCGAGACGGATCTCGCCCGTCGCCGGGAAGGGCTGCTGAAAGGAGCGGACCTGCTCCGCGAAAAGAGCGGATGTGCCACCCGCCGCGAGCGCCAGCCCCAGGGCCAACGCGGAAATCTTCGTCTCTGGCTTCATGACCTTGCCTCCCGTTTTTCCATTCACCGTTGAGCACTACGGGCGGCGGGAGGAAAAGGTTGCAGGAGGCCCCGGACAGCCCCGCGCGGTAAACTCATCCCCGCTTCCGACCATCCTGGAGGAGAGAACGCATGCGTCATCCGCTCATCGCCTGTTGCCTTGCCGCCGCCACGGCGCTCACCCCCCGTGCCGCGACCCCGGAGGTCCCGCCGCAGGAGCAGACCCGCCAGCTCACCATCGAGACCGCCCTGGCGCCCGACGCCTATGGCCGCCGGCCCCTGCAGCAGGCCTGGTCCCCCGACGGCAAGCACCTGGTCTACGTCTGGGACGTCGACAACGGCAAGGGCGACAAGAAGGACGACAAGGAAGCCCTCTGGAGCTACGACGCCGCGACCGGCCGCGCCGAGATCCTGGCGCGGCTCGCCGACCTCGGGGAAGGGGGGAAGGAGTTCGATCTCGACGCCTATTCCTGGGCCCCCCAGGGGGACTCCCTGCTCCTCTCCTCCAGGGGCGATCTCTACCTGCTGCCGCTCGCTCCCTCCACCCCCAAGGCCGGGAAGCTCCGCCGGCTGACCCGCACGGAGATCGAGGAGACCGACGCCCGCTTCTCGCCCGACGGCCGCCGCATCGCCTTCGTGCGCGCCCAGGATCTCTACGTGCTCGACCTCGCGAAAGGGCAGGAGACCCGGCTGACCAGCGACGGCCGGGAGAACACCACGCTCAACGGCATCGCCGACTGGGTCTACGGCGAGGAGATCTGGGAGCGCGAGCCCCGCGCCTACTGGTGGAGCCCGGACAGCTCCCACATCGCCTACTACCGCTTCGACGAGCGCTCGGTCGGCATCTACTCGCTGCTCAACGACTCTCCGCTCTACCCGGAGATCATCCTGCAGAAGTACCCGAAGGCCGGCACCAACAATCCGCAGGTGAGGATCGGCGTCGCCGATCTCGCCACGGGGAAGACCACCTGGATGAAGACCGGCGAGCCCAGCTCCTACCTGGCGCGGCTCCAGTGGACGCCCAGGGGGGACGCGGTCGCCATCCAGCGCATGAACCGGGACCAGAACCGGCTCGACCTCCTCCGCTGCGGCGCCGCCGACGGCGCCTGCGTCACCCTGGTGACCGAGCAATGGCGGACCTGGATCAATCTCGGCCGCGACTTCCGGTACCTCCCCGACGGCCATTTCCTCTGGGGCTCCGAGCGTAGCGGCTGGCGCCGCCTCTACCTCTATGGCGCCGACGGCACACTGGTGCGCCCGGTGACCCCCGAAGGGTGGTCGATCGCCGATCTCCACGCCGTAGCGGAGGACGGCACCTGGGCCCTGGTCACCGCCTTCGCCACCTCCGAGCTGGGCGCGATCGACCGCAAGGTGGCGCGGGTGCGCCTGGACGCCGCCGAAACTTCCGAAAACCGGGGCTGGGAGGTGCTGACCCCCGCGCCCGGCTGGCACCAGGCCCTGGTCTCGCCGCGCACCGGCTCCTGGGTGCACGTCTGGAGCGACGCCAACACGCCGCCGCGCATCGAGGTGCGGCTCGCGGACGGCGCGGTCGTCCCCTTCCCCGCTGCCGCGCCCAGGCTCGACGCGGCGGCGCTGCCGCAATGGGAGTTCCTCACCATCCCCGGGCCGGACGGTTCACGCCTGCCGGCGCGCCTGCTCAAGCCCGCCGGCTTCGACCCGTCCAGGCGCTACCCGGTGCTGATCTATCACTACGGCGGCCCCGGCTCGCAGGTGGTGGACAACAACTGGGGGGGGCGGTCGGTCTGGCACAAGCTGATGGCCTTGCGGGGGTTCGCCGTCTTCAGCGTCGACAACCAGTCCTCGATCTTCTTCGGCAAGTCGGGGGAGGACCGCGACTACCGCCGCTTCGGCCCGGTCAACCTCGCCGGCCAGCTCGCCGGGGTGGACTACCTGAAGAGCCTCCCCTGGGTGGACGCCTCCCGCCTCGGTCTCTGGGGGTGGTCGGGGGGCGGCGCCAACACGCTCTACTGCATCCTCAACCGCCCCGGGGTCTGGAAGGCCGCCGTCGCCGGCGCCCCGGTGACCGACTGGAAGCTCTACGACTCGATCTGGACCGAGCGCTACCTCGACCGCCCGCAGGACAACGCGGACGGCTACCGCGACTCCTCCCCCATCACCTACGCCGCCAACCTCAAGGACCGGCTGCTGATCGTCCACGGCCTCGCGGACGACAACGTCCACCCGCAGAACACCGTCCAGATGAGCGGCGCCCTGATCAAGGCCGGCCTCCCCGTCGAGCAGGCCTTCTACCCCGGCCAGAAGCACGGCTTCCGGCCGGCGGAGCTGCGGCACTTCTACGCCCGGGCGACCGACTTCTTCACCCGCGAGCTGCAGGGGGTGGAGGCGGGGGCTACTCCCCCGCGTACCGCTTCAAGATGATCGACGCGTTGGTGCCGCCGAAGCCGAAGGAGTTGCTGGCGGCGTATTCGAGGTCCACCTTGCGGGCCGTGTGGGGGACGAAATCGAGGTCGCACCCCTCGCCCGGCTGGTCGAGGTTGATCGTCGGCGGCAGGATCTGGTCGCGGACGGCGAGCGCCAGGATGCCGGTCTCGAGACCGCCGGCGGCGCCCAGCAGGTGGCCGGTGCAGGACTTGGTGGAGGAGACCGCCAGCTTGTAGGCGTGATCGCCGAAGACGGTCTTGATCGCCCGCACCTCGGAGAGGTCGCCGAGCGGCGTCGAGGTGCCGTGGGCGTTGATGTAGCCGATCCGCTCCGGCTCGATGTCGGCATCGCGCAGGGCGGCCCGCATCACCCGCACCGCGCCGTCGCCGTTCGGATGGGGAGCCGAGATGTGGTAGGCGTCGGCGCTCATGCCGTAGCCCACGATCTCGGCGTAGATGGGAGCGCCCCGCCGCTTCGCCGACTCCATCTCCTCGAGGACCACGAGACCGCAGCCCTCGCTCATGATGAAGCCGTCGCGCCCGGCATCCCACGGCCGGCAGGCCTTCTCGGGCTCGTCGTTGTGGGTGGAGAGGGCGCGCATGGCGCAGAAACCGGCGACCGCGAGCGGCGTGATCACCGCCTCCGTGCCGCCGGCGATCATCGCGTCCGCCTCGTCCGACTGGATGAAGCGGAACGCGTCGCCGATGGCATGCAGGCCGGTGGTGCAGGCCGTGGCCGGCGAGGTGTTCGGGCCCCGGGCCCCATGGTGGATCGAGACCTGGCCCGCCGCCATGTTGACGATCTGCCCGGGGATGAAGAACGGCGAAACCCGGCTCGGCCCCTTCTCGAGCAGGATCTTGTGGGTCGCCTCGATCAGCGGCAGGCCGCCGATCCCGGAACCGATGACCACCCCCACCCGGTCGGCGTTCTCCTCGTCGATCCGGAGCCCCGAGTCCTGGAGCGCGAAGCGGGCGGCCGCCAGCGCGAAGTGGATGAAGGTGTCGCTCTTCTTGACCTCTTTTTTATCGACGTAGTCGAGCGGATTGAACCCTTTCACCTCGCCCGCGATACGCGACGGGTACTCCGCCGTGTCGAAGCGGGTGATCGGGCCGATGCCGCTCTTCCCGGCGAGCAGGGCATTCCAGTTCTCGGCCGTGCCGACCCCCAGGGGCGACACCAGGCCGACCCCGGTGACGGCGACGCGACGTGGATCTCTCTTCAAGACTGGATCTTTGCCGAGGCTGGTGAGGTGAAAGGACCCTAGTTCTGGTCCCCGGCGTTGTTCTGGATGTAGTCAACGGCCTCGCGGACGTTGCTGATCTTCTCGGCCTCCTCGTCCGGGATCTCGATCCCGAACTCCTCCTCGAAGGCCATCACCAGCTCCACGATGTCCAGGGAATCCGCTCCCAGGTCCTCGGTGAAGCTCGCATCCAGCGTGACTTCCTCTTCGTCGACCCCGAGCTGCTCGACGATGATGCTCTTGACCTTATCTGCGATAGCCATCGATGACTCCCTCCTTGTCGATCTTATCGTGATCGGCCCGGGGCGCGCCCGCGCACGACCTGCGGTTCTAGCACAAAGCTCCTGCGCGAGTCCATTCAGAGATGTCAGATATAGAGGCCGCCCGAGACGTTCAGGGTGTGCCCCGTGATGTACCCCCCCTCCTGGCTGGCGAGGAAGAGCACGGCCCAGGCGATGTCGTCCACCGAGCCCAGGCGCTTCAAGGCGATCGATCCGGCGAGCTCCTCCTTGGAGGCCGCCGGCAGCCCTTCGGTCATCGCGGTCTCGATGTAGCCGGGGGCCACCACGTTGACCGTGATGTTGCGGCTCCCCAGCTCGCGGGCGAGCGACTTGCTGAAGCCGATCAGCCCCGCCTTCGAGGCCGCGTAGTTCGCCTGGCCGGCGTTGCCCATCATGCCGACCACCGAGGAGACGTTGATCACCCGCCCCCAGCGGCGCTTCATCATTCCCCGCACCACCTCCTTGGTGAGCGCGAAGGCGCCGGTCAGATTCGTCCGCAGCACCCGCTCCCAGTCGTCGAGCGACATGCGGGCGAGCAGGTTGTCGGCGGTGATGCCGGCGTTGTTGACCAGGATGTCGATGGCGGCGAAGTCCTCGGGCAGGCTCTTCAGCCGCTCACCGAAGGTCTCCGGCGCCGAGACGTCGAGCGCCAGCGGCCGGGCGCAGCCGCCGCCGGCGTCGATGTAGGCGGCCAGCGACTTCAGCTTCTCCTCGTTGCGCGCCGCCAGCACCACGCGCGCGCCCTGCAGGGCGAGCAGCTTGGCGATCGCCTCGCCGATCCCCTGCGACGCGCCGGTCACCAGCGCGGTCTTGCCGTCGAGCTTCATCATCGGTCTGTCTCCTCCTCCGCCAGCAACTGCCGGAGATGATCGGAATCCGAGATCCCGGTCGCGCGGGCCGACCGGACGATGCGCCGGTTCAGCCCCGAGAGCACGTTGCCCGGCCCCACCTCCACGAACGCCTCGACCCCCAGCGATTCTTCCATCCAGAGCACCGACTCGACCCAGCGCACCGGGCTGTCGATCTGGCGGATCAGGGCGTCGCGGGCCGCGGCCCCGGTGGTGGCCGGAGCGGCGTCGACGTTGGTCACCACCGGCACCCGCGGATCGCGGAAGTCGGTCGCCTCGAGCAGCGGCGCCATCCCCTCGCGGGCCGGGCGCATCAGCGGCGAATGGAAGGGGGCCGAGACGGCGAGCAGCGTCGCCTTGCGCGCTCCCCGCTCCTTGGCGAGCGCGACGGCGCGGTCGATCGCCCCCTTGTCGCCGGCGAGCACCGTCTGCGCCGGACCGTTCAGGTTGGCCACGGCGCAGACCTCGTCCCCCTCGGTCGCCTCGGCGGCGATGCCGGCGATCGTATCGGCGTCGAGGCCGATGATCGCCGCCATCGCCCCCTTGCCCACCGGCACCGCCTCCTGCATCAGCTCGCCCCGCCGGCGTACCAGGCGCAGGGCGTCGGCGAAGCCGAGCGCGCCGGCCGCCACCAGCGCCGAATACTCGCCCAGGCTGTGCCCAGCCACGGCGACCGGTGTCAGCTCGGGGGCCAGCACGGCGAGCGCGCGGTGGACGGCGGTGGCGGCCGCCACCAGCGCCGGCTGGGTGTTGGCGGTGAGGTTCAGCTCCTCCTCGGGCCCCTCCCAGCAGAGCCGGGAGAGCGGGAAGCCGAGGGCCTCGTCGGCCTCCTCGAAAGTCTCGCGGGCGGCGGGCGAGGCCTCGGCCCACACCTTGCCCATGCCGACCTTCTGCGAGCCCTGTCCGGGAAAGACGAACGCTAGCTTCTTGCTGGTGATGCTCATCCGGCTTCGGCCTCCTGGTGGTCATTGCCCAGAAGGCGCTCCTCCTGGCTGTGCAGCTCGGCGAGCTTGTCGCTGATCTTGCGGTCGAGCCGGGCGTTGGAGAACTCCGTGGCCCGGCGGATGGCATTGTGGATGGCGCGAGCGTTCGAGCGGCCGTGGCCGATGAAACAGCCGCCGTTCAGGCCGAGCAGCGGCGCCGCCCCGTACTCACTATAGTCGGTGCGCTCGCGGAAGCGGTCGAAGGCCGGCCGGGCGAGCTGGTAGCCGAGCTTGCCGCGCGGGCTCCCCGCGATCTCCTCGCGCAGCATGCGGAGGATGAACTCGGCCAGCGCCTCGGAGCTCTTCAGCACCACGTTGCCGACGAAGCCGTCGCAGACGATCACGTCCACCGTCCCCTTGAACAGGTCCCCCCCCTCGACGTTGCCGACGAAGTTGAGGCCGGTCGTCTTCAGCACCTTGAACACCTCGCGGGTGAGGTCGGTCCCCTTCCCCTCCTCCTCGCCGATCGACATCAGGCCGATCCGCGGCGAGGGGGTGCCGATCACCTCCTGCGCGTAGAAGTGCCCCATGACGGCGAACTCGCGCAGGTGGACCGGCTTGGTATCGACATTGGCCCCGACGTCCAGGAGCACCGTGCGCCCCTGGCGGTTCGGCAGCACCGCCGCCAGCGCCGGCCGGTCGACGCCGGAGACCGTGCCGATCACCATCTTGGCGGCGATCATCGCGGCGCCGGTATTGCCGGCGGTGACCATCGCGGCCGCCCGCCCGTCCTTGACCAGCTCGGCGGCCAGGCGCAGCGACGAGCGGCGCTTCTTGCGGATCGGCGTGATCGCCGGCTCGTCCATGCCCACCACCTCCTCGGCGTGGACGATCTCGATCCGCCCGTCCGAAAAGCCCAGGGAACCGTGCTTGCGCAGCTCCGCCTCCAGGCGGGCGCGGTCGCCCACCAGGAGGATCGAGCAGCCGTCCTCGCGGGCGGCCTGGAAGGCACCCTCCACCGCGCTCTGCGGCGCGAAGTCCCCCCCCATGGCGTCAACGGCGATCGGCATGACGGGCTGAAATGGGTGGCCGGACGTTGTCGATCCGGAGGATTGATCCCGGGATCTCCGGCTCCCTCTCCGCGCGGGAGAGGGAGAGAAGACCCGGGATCAGAGAGCCTCTTTGCCCTCGATCACCTGCCGCCCCCGGTACTGCCCGCAGCTCGGGCACGCGCGGTGCGGCAGCTTGACCTCGCCGCAGTTCGGGCAGGTGGACATGGCGGGATGCTCCAGCGCGTCGTGAGCGCGGCGCTTGTCGCGGCGGGCTTTGGAATGGCGGCGTTTCGGATTCGGCATAGTCGTCGAGCCTCTTCAGGAATCGTGTTATTTCTCTTCAAACCGGCTTTTCAGCGCGGCGAGAGCCTCCCAGCGGGGGTCCACCTTGGTCTCCGCGCAAGAGCAGGCCCCTTCGTTCAAGTCGGCGCCGCACTCCGGGCAGAGCCCTTTGCAATCGGCGCGGCAGAGCGGCTTCATCGGCACGTTGAGCTGAAGCTGCTCGATCAGGATGGGGTCGGTCTCGAGGATCTCCTCGTTGATGTACAACTGCCCCAGATCCTGCGCGTGCAACGCATGCTCGCTCTCCACTTCCGGATGACGGTCCACCAGGACCATCAGCTCGACGTCGTCCGTGGTGGGCTCGACGATCGGCTTCAGGCACCGGTTACAGCTCAGGGTCTGCTCGTAGGAGAGCCGCGCCCGCAGGAAAAATCCGGGATCGGCGAACACCACCTGGCCGCGCCAATGGACTGGACCGAGAGCCAGCAGCTCGGGGCGGTCCAGGGTCTCCGGAGAGACGTTCTGCGTCTCGTCCCAGTTGAAAGGTTCGTCACGAACCTGATCCAGCCAAATCTTCATGAGAAAATCTCCAACCGGGGCAACCGCGAAGGCTAAGGGATTTCCCCTCCCGCTGTCAATCACACTCCCGCAGACGGAGGAGGAAGGCGGAGGGCGACCGGGTCGCCAGGACCGAGGCCCGCTCACAGGCGGCGAGGGGGGAGAGCAGCGTCTCCCAGTTACGCCACCGCTCGACCTGCCGCCGGTCCGCCAGGGGAAACTTCTCCAGGCCCTTGCGGAACTGGGAGACCAGCCGCAGGGCCGGACGGGGTTTCACCCACAACCCCAGGATGATCTGGCCGGCGGCCGGCCGAGCGCCCGAACCGGCCCCGGCCGGCGGCACGAGCGTGGAGATCTGGGGAGCGAGAGCCTGGGCGCTCGCGAGACTCGCGTCATCCACGGCAACAACGCTCCATCCGGACGCATTCCCCCGCGGCATGTTCTGCGCCAGCAGCCCCGCGAGCCCCCGCGCCGGCACCGCCCACCGCTTCTCCCCCGGCGGGTTGAGCACCGCGATCCCCGGCACGTCCCCCAGGGGGCCGAGGTGCAGCCCTCCCCCCTTGGTGTCGAACAGCACCATCGCCGCTGGCGGCAGCGGCCGCTCCGCGTCGGCCGGCCAGGCCGGTCCGGCGACGGCGAGCAGCGCGGGAGCGTCCGCGCTCTCCACGAAGGCCGGCGCCGCCGGCACCGGCGCGCCTCCCGCCAGCGTCAGGGCGAGATCCCTCCCCTGCCGCCGGAGGACGTAGTCGCCGGCCGGGAAGTCCGAGACCTCCTCCCCCAGGTGGAAGATCCCCAGGCTGGCCGGGTAGTCCGGCGCGGCTCCCGCCGGCGCCGCCGGCAGCGCCGGCTCGACGCCGGAGCGCACCGTCCAGTAGCCGTCCCGCCAGGCGACCTGCAGGGCCCGCTCCTGGACCTCGTCGCGCCTCCCCCGCTCCTCGCGGATCGTGCCCCCCTTCAGCCAGGGGTTGTCCGCCAGGCGGCCGGCGAGCTTCGCCACCGCCGCGAGAGCGGGATAGACCCGCGCCACCAGCAGGAAGCGCTCGCCGTCGAGGTCCGAGCAGGCCACGATCTCGCTCGACGGCGGCACCGCGAAGGGGCCGAACGAGCGCATCACCGGCGCCGGCAGATCGGCCACCCGCGCCGCCGCGGCCAGATAGGCCGGACCGTCGGCGATCGCCCCCTCCAACTTGCCCAGGTTCTGGTGCGGATAGGGCACCCACAGGCAGGCGCCGTACTCGCCCGAGGCGAGCAGCCGCGCCGGCAGCCCCGCCGGCGCCGACGCCCGCTCGCGCGGCCAGTACCAGTAGAAGAAGTGCCCCGCGATCACCGCGACGAGGATCAGCAGGATCGCGAGCCGAAGAAGCCGACGCATGGCGCCGGAAGGTACCACGAGTGCCGGGAAGCCGGAAAACGGCTGGGGCCGGTCCGCGCGGACCGGCCCTATCGATCAACGTCCCGGGCGGCTCACTGGCGCCCGCAGACCGGGTTCACGCAGTGCGGATGATTCGCGCTCGGCCCGGCGTGGCAGTGCGTCAGGCTGGCGAACAGCGCCCAGCAGTCCTGGCCGGCGTTCGAGCACTTCCAGCCCGGGTGGAAGTTCGTGGTGCCGGGCAGATTGAGGTCGGCCAGACCGTCGCAGTTGGTGTCCACCGAGAACGCGGAGGGGATCACCGTCTCGTTGAGGCCCGGCTTGTAGCACCACGGCATGGCGTTGATGACCAGGGTGAGAGGCTGCTGCACCGGCCCGGCGACCTGTCCGTTGTCCACCCGGGTGAACCGCAGGCAGGCGTTGACCGCCAGGGTGCCGTCGAAAGTGCCGCAGGTGCCGCAGGCCGGGTCGATCTTGGCGGTGATCGAGGTCTGCTTCTGCGGACCGCAGAGGCAGGCGTCGACCTGCCAGTCGGTGTTGCCCACGCCCGGGCAGAAGACCGAGAGATTGCTGGTGCCGCGCATCTTCAGCGCGCGCAGGATGACCGGAATCGTCGCCGTCCCTGTCGAGCCGAACACGCCGTTCGCCAGGCGCTGCACGATGGTGTCCGTGCTGCCCGCGATCCCGGCGGGCACCGTCGTCAGCGGCACGCCGGTCAGCGGGATCGACCCCGAGAACGCGGACGAGCCCGTGCAGAAGAAGTCCGCCGGCAGGGGGTTGTTGGTAAAGTCGGCCTGCGTCCCCACCGCGGTCGAGAAGATGTCGATCCCGCTCGCGATCGTCGGCGGGGTGGCCGTGGCGGCCATCACCGGTGCCGCTGCCAGGGCACTCAGGACGATCAAGCAACAGGCCAGTTTCGAGGTGCTCATATGCATGTCCTCTCCTGTCTCGCGCACCTCCGGCTTGGAAGGCGCGACGTTGAAGTCTCGCGGCGGTCCTCGCGGACCGCCCGCAGGCATCGGGTGCACCCCAGAACGAGCAGTAATTTAGATTGTTTTAAATACTCTGTCAACAACGGAACTGCTCAGCGGTCCAGATCGACCTCGACGATCGCCGCCGCGAGCTCCCGCAGCAGGTCGTCCTCCCCCTCCTCCACCCCGAGGTCCACCAGCTCGGCGCTGGCGTCGCGGACGAGGTCGCTCAGCAGGTCGTCCTCCGGATAGGCGGCGAGCGGCGGGACGGCGCGAAACGGCGCGGCGCCGGCCGCGATCGTATCGCGCAGGAAGCCGGCATAGCCACGGGCCGAGGCGGCGAGGCCGTGATGGAGCTCCATGTGCCGGCGGGCGTTCTCCCCCATCCGGCGGCGCAGCGGCTCGTCGGCGGCGAGGGCGCGGAGGTAGGCCAGCAGCAGATCCTCCTCCGTGTCGTCGAGCGGCACCTTGGCGGCCGCGTCGTCCGGGATCTCGGCGAAGGAGCCCGTCTCGTTCACAATCAGCGGCTTGCCGAGACCCAGCAGGCGGATCACCGTGCCCGAGGTCTCCCCCGCGGTCGGGTGGCGCAGGTTCACGGCGACGTCGCAGGCCCGCATATAGAGAAGGAAGCGGTCGATCTCCAGCCGGCCGGTGATCGTGACCCCCGCGCGCAGCTCCGGAGTGAAGACGCGTTCGAATTCGAAGTGTGGCGAGACCTCGCCGACGATCAGCAGCCTGGCCGCCGGCACCTCCCGGCGCAGGCGGGCGAAGGCGCGCAGCAGCACCTCGGGGCGCTTCGAGGCGGTGAGAAAGCCGAAGGTCGCCACGGCGAAGGTCCCCGGCTCGATCCCCAGCGCGCGCCGCGCCTCTTCCGGAGAGCCTTCCGGCACCCCCTCCAGGCTCAGGTGATGCGGAACCGTGGCGACCCGCGCCAGCGGCCGCGAGGCGAGCACCCGGTCACGGGTGAAATGGTTGTGAACGATCACGCCGCGGCTGGCGTCCACCGCCCGCTCGAACAGCGGATAGCTCCAGGGGTCGAGAGGCACCCCGGTCGCCACGCACCGCCGGCCCATCGCCTCGCCCGTCTTGCCGTAGGCGTAGCGCATCTCGCGCACGTAGGCTTGCGGGTCGCCGGCGAAGAGGGTCAGATCCCGCACGAGATGATGGATCACGTATTCGTGCAGCACCACGACGCCGGGGTGATCGATCAGCGACCGGTAGATCGACGCGTGATAATCCCGGTTGTTGCCGAGCTGATAGAGCACGGCGTCGAACCGCCCCGCCTCGAGCAGCCCCGGCAGCGCCCGCGCGCCATGGACCGGAAAGCGTGTCTCCTCCGGCTTGAACCCCTCGTCGACGATCAGCTCGATCTCGCAGTGCTCCGCCAGGTGCGGCAACAGCTCGGCGCTGTAGTCCGCAATCCCGGACTTCATGGGAGGGAGGGGGCTGTAGAAGGCGACGCGCACGGACCAAGTCTATGCCATCCGGCCGCGCCGTCAGGTCATCAGGCCGCGGACGAGCTCCTCGTATTTTTCGAGGTATGGAAAGGGCGGGTCGGCGGACAGGGTCGGGCTGTCCAGATTGTGGCCGATCAGGTCCGCGTGGTCGCCCGGCCATTTCGCGATCGGCTTGCGGGTGCCGTTGCGCGTCGCGGATTTCAACGACACCACGCCGTCATTCTTGCCGGAAGCCTTGTGGCTCACGATCGCGAAGGTCGGCAGGAACAGCGCCGAGACCGGCAGGCCGAGCCCCCGCCGGCCGACTCCGGCGACCTCGAAATACCGCACGCGGGGATCGTCGGGGAATTCTTCGTTGAATCCGCGCGCCGTCACTTCCGACAGGTCGTGCACCGCGTTGGTGTTCTCGCGCAGCTCGGCGATGAATTCGCTGTGCGCTCCCAGGTGCGGAAATTTCGTGAACGGATTGGCCTTGTCGAGAAGGGTCGCGATCGGCGAGCCGAAATGCGGAGTCCCGATCGCGGTGAGCGATGCGATCCGGAGCGCGACGCCGCGCACGTTCCTGGCGATCAGGAAACGCGCGTCGAGCCCGCCCATGCTGTGGGCCAGGATGTGCACCGGCGACGCGTCGAATTTAGCGTCGAGAATCTGTTCGGCCAGCAGCTCGGCGCGTTGCTCGATCGTGCCCAGGGGCACCGTCGTCGCCGCCAGGACGTCGGCGCCCAGCTTCGTCCTCAGATGGTTGGCGACGCCCTTGAAATACTCGAGCTTGCTGAACCGATCGAACCCGAGAACGCCCGGAGCGAGAACGATGTTCATGGATTGAGGGGTCGTGTGAGCTTCATGGGATTTCTCGCTGCGGCAAGCAAGTTACCACAGCTTACGGCTGGCAGGGCTGCGGCGCCGGCGCTCGCGGATCGCCGCCCACGCGCCGGTCGATCCAGTCCAGGATGGCCCCGTAGGAAACCTGAGCGTTGGGATGCAGGTTCAGGTCGTTCCCGGCATCGGGGATGGCCACCGTCTCCAGGCAGGCGTCGGGGGCATAGAAGCGCGCCTCGTTGACCAGGGTGTTCGCGGCCGAGCAGGTCGGAAGGCCGCAGAAAACCCTGTCGTGGTCGCCGACGATCACCAGCACCGGGACATGGATGTCCCGCGACGGCTGTAGCCAGACGAAGGGATTGCTCAGCTCGCCCGTGGTGACGGTCTCCTTGAGCTGCTCGTCGAGCGCGACCACCTGGGGATCGAACGGCGGATGGTAGAAGAGATCGGCACGATGGCCCGGGCGGGCGGTCAGATAGCCTTCGGTCAGCCCGCGGCCGGCGAGGACCGGATCGAGGCTCGCCGGATAGAAGAACGAAAAGGCTTCCATCAGGCCCGCGCCTGGGGTGTGCGTCAGGCCGGTCAGGACTACGCCGTCCACGTCGCCGTAGTAGGCCGCCTCGAGAATCGTGATCGCGGAGCCCAGCGCGTGGCCGACCCCGACCACCCGCTCGGCACGGATACGGCCGAACTGGGGCACCACCAGATCCCCGCCCCGCAACGCCTGCACGATCTGGTGCGACACATAGGCGTCCACCTGGAGAGTGACGGCGCTCGCCGGGGGGTGATCGCTCCGGCCGACGCCGATGCGGTCGACGTTGACGACGGCATAGCCTGCCGCCGCCGCGCGCCGTACGTACGAATAGATCTCGGGCTGGTAGGGGAAGTCCCAGTAGACATGCCCGTAGGTCGCGCCCGAGGTCGTGATCTGGAACGTCTTGCCGTGAACGCTCCCCTCGGCGCAGAGATCCGCGACCACGTCGTAGACCGTGGCGTCGCCGGGCGAGAGGGTCACAGGGATCGACACCTCCTGGCACCGCAGACCGCCGGCTTCCGCGTGGACGGCCATAGGCGCGAGAGCCAGTAGCGCCGCGGCGGCGAGCAGCCGCGCGCCGAACCGGACCGTGGAACGAACGGCGGGAACTCGCGAATTTCGAACGTTGTTCATTCTTCTTCTCTCCAGGACTCAGTTTCATCGTCAGCGGGCTCGCTGAGGAGCCCGCCACAGATCTCGTTGTAAGGAAAGCGACGCCGAGGGGGAGGCCCCCCGCACCCTCTATATCAAGGGATCGGCTATCGAGGGATGGGCCCCAAGGGGCCGCCTACGACCTGCTTCCACGCCGTTCCCCGCGTGGCGGCGTCCAGCCGTTCGGCGAGGCGTGACAGATGACAGGTGGGAACCGCGGGAAAGAGATGGTGCTCCGCGTGGAAGAACATGCTGTAGCAGAGCCGGTTCACCCAGCGCCCCCGCTGCGTGCGCGCGAACAGTCCGCTCGGCTCGCAACCGTGATGAACCGTCCAGACGGCGAAGAAACCGGTCAGCGATTCGCCGATCAGCATCGCCAGAACGTGCCAGCGCAAAGCCTGGAGGGGGAGAACGGCCGCCAGGACGGCGACGGCCAGGAGCCCCGCCACCTCGGCGGCGATCCAGCGGCGCTTCGCGGGCGAGCCGAGCCGCCACGCCGCGCGATGCAGCCGGAGCGGGAACAGCGGCCCGACGAGGATCGCCTGCCACCAGACGAGGCGGGCGGTGGAGCCCTCCGCGTCGTCCTCGTCCAGACAGTGACGGTGATGATGAAGATGGGAGACCTGCACGGCGTGCATGCTGCCGAGCATGAGCAGACTCAGGCCGAACATCACAAAATCCTGCACTCGCCTGGGAACGCCGAGGGTGTAATGCTGCGCGCCGTGGGATTGCCGCAATCCGGTCAGAAAGAAATAGAACGAACAGACGGCGCCCAGGATCCAATGCCCGGCGGCATAGCTCGCGAAGGAGCCCGCCAGCCATGGCAGGGGGAGCACGAGCTCCCAGGCCTTTTCAGCCCATGTGAGTTGCAGCAGGTCGCGCCACGGAACGGCACGGACCCGGGCGTCGCCGCGGATCGTCGAGCTCGGCATGAGCAGACTCCCAGTTTTTTTGGTCTGGGGATTAACTTACCACAAAGCTGTTTCAAACGCCCGCGGCGATCGGCCGTTTGACCAGGTAGAGCGCGCCCGCGGTGACCAGCGTGCCGGCGAGGATGGCCACGACGTACATCCCCAGCGGCTCGACCGCGTGCGGGATCAGCAGGACGAAGACGCCGCCGTGCGGCACCATCAGCTTCGCGTGGGCCGCCAGCGCGATCGCGCCGGTCACCACCGACCCCGCCACCAGGCAGGGGACGACCCGCAGCGGGTCGCGGGCGGCGAAGGGGATCGCCCCCTCGGTGACGAACGAGATGCCCAGCACGGCCGCGGCCTTGCCTGCATCCCGCTCCTCCTGGGTGAAACGGTCCTTGAACAGCATCGCCGCCAGCGCCAGGCCCAGCGGCGGCGTCATGCCCGCCGCCATGACCGCCGCCATCGGGCCGTAGACCTTGGAGGCGAGCAGCCCGACGGCGAAGGTGTACGCCGCCTTGTTGACCGGCCCGCCGACGTCGAACGCCATCATCGCCCCGAGCAGCGCGCCGAGCAGCACGGCGCTGCTCGCCTGCATGCCGTTCAGCCAGCCGGTCAGCGCGTTGAGCACCGCCGTGACCGGCGGCCCGACGACGAACATCATGATCAGTCCCACCACCAGCGTCGAGAGCAGCGGCAGGATCAGCACCGGCTTCAGCCCCTCGAGATTCTGTGGCAGCTTGATGTGATCGTTCATGAATTTGGTCACGTAGCCCGCCAGGAAGCCGGCCGCGATGCCGCCGAGGAACCCCGCGCCCAGCGTCATCGCCAGCATGCCGCCGATCAATCCCGAGGTCAGGCCCGGACGGTCCGCGATCGAGTAGGCGATGAACGCGGCGAGCACCGGAATGTAGAGCTGGAACGCCGTGCCGCCGCCGATCTTCATCAGCGCCCAGGCGAGCGTGCCCTCCTGGGCGCCGGCGTCCAGCCCCCCCACCGCGAACGCCAGCGCGATCAGCAGGCCCCCGGCGACCACCAGCGGCAGCATGTAGGACACCCCGGTCATCAGGTGCTTGTAGGGACCGGTGCGCGTCGAGGTGCGAGGCGCCTTGAGCTCCTTGACTGATTCCGACGGTCCCGGGGCCGGAAGCGCCAGCGCCTCTTCGATCACTTTCCGGCCATCGTGCAGGGCCGCCTTGGTGGTGGTCTGGAAGAGGCGCTTGCCGGCGAACCGCGCCGGGTCCACATAGGCGTCGGCGGCGAGGATCACGGCGTCGGCGCGCTCGATCTCTTCCTCCGTCAACCGGTTCTTGGCGCCGACCGAGCCCTGCGTCTCCACCCGCATCTCGCAGCCCAGCGCCGCGGCCGATTTCTTCAACGCCTCGGCGGCCATGAAGGTGTGCGCGATCCCGGTCGGACAGGCCGTCACGGCGACCAGACGCTTCGCCGCGCCGGCGGCCGGCGCCGGTGCCGCGGCCGTGACCGGCTGCAGTTCCAGCGTCGGCGCCTCATGCTCTTCTTTCAATTCGGCGAGCGCGTTTTCGATCACCACGTGGGTCTTGCGGATGGCGTCGGCGACCGGCACGGCGACCATCGGCTTGCCCGCGAAGCGCGCCATGTCGACGTGAATATCCGAGGCCACGATCACCACGTCCGCCGCCTCTATGTCCGCGGGCGACAGCGGGCTTTTCACCCCTTCGGCCCCTTGCGTCTCGACCCTGAGCTCGTGCCCCAGGATCGCGGCGGTCTTCTTCAACGCCTCGGCCGCCATGTAGGTGTGGGCCACGCCCGTGGGACAGCCGGTGATCGCGACGATTCTCGCCATGGTGAAGCTCCCCTACTTCAAGAATTCGATCTCTACCTGATCGATCAGCTTTCGATGCGCCTCCCGGTCCTCGATCCCGGGGCCGACGCGCGTCACCGCGTAGGCGCCGCCGGCGGTGGCCATGCGGGCGAGATCCGCCAGCGGCAGATCGTGGATCAGCGAGTAAACGATGCCGCCGACCATCGCGTCCCCCGCGCCGACCGTGCTGCGGACCTCGACCTTGGGAGGGCGCGCCAGCAGGGCCTGCTCGCGATCGATGAACACCGCGCCGTCGCCGCCCATCGACACCACCACCAGCCGGGCCCCGCGCGCCAGCAGCGACTCGCCGGCGGCGCGGACTTCCGCGGGCGTCGCGAGCGTCCGCCCGAGCAGCTCGCCGAGCTCCTCGACATTCGGTTTCATCACTTCAGGAACGCTCGCCAGCGCCTCCCGCAACGGCGCGCCGCTGGTGTCGAGCACGACGTGCCCGCCGCGGTCCTGAAGCAATTCGATCATCCGCGCGTAGATGACATCCGGCGCGCCGGCCGGGACGCTGCCGCTGAGCACGAACCAACTTTCCGGCTCGACGAGCAGAAAGATCCGCTCGAAGAGCTCCGCGAGGTCTTCGGCCTCCGGCGCGAGGCCCGGGAAGTTGATGTCCGTCGTCTGCCGCGTCCGATCATCCACGATCTTGATGCCGACACGCGTGCGTCCCGGGATGCGGACGAAGAAATCGGCGATCCCCCGGCGGGTGAAGGACGCTTCGAAGAGGTCCGTGTTGTCGGCGCCGAGGAAGCCGGTCGCGGCGACCTCCACCCCGAGGTCGGCGAGGCAGCAGGCGACGTTCACCCCCTTGCCTCCAGCGTGCGACCGGCTTTCGGCGACCCGATTCACCCGCCCCGCGGCGAAACCCGGGACGCTCAGGGTCTGATCGATCGCCGGGTTGAGCGTGACCGTGACAGCTGGTATTTGCTTCATTCAACCAGCGCCCTTCACCAACGCGCGCACCGCCTCGGCGCTGTCGCAGGCGAGAGCCCGCCGGGCCAGGGCGACGGCGTCGCGCATGGAAACGTTGCGGACCCGGGCCTTGATCGCCGCGATGCTCGGAATGCTCACCGAGAGCTCGGCGACGCCGAGACCGATCAGGATCACCGCGCCCAGCGGCTCCCCCGCCACCCCGCCGCAGACGCCGACCCAGGCATTCTTCCCTTCCGTAGCTCGCACCGTCTGATCGATCATCCGCAGCACCGCCGGGTGCAGCCCGTCGGCCTGCCGGGCCAGCAGCGGATGGCCGCGGTCCATCGCCAGCACGTATTGCGTCAGATCGTTGGTGCCGATCGAAAAGAAATCGACCTCCGCCGCCAGCTCGGCCGCCATCATCACCGCCGACGGCACCTCGATCATGATGCCGATCTCGAGCCTTTCGGCGCCCAGCTCCTGCCGCACCTGCTCGGTGATCGCCACCGCCTCGCGCAGGTCGGCGAGGCCGGAGATCATCGGATACATGATCTTGATCGGTCCGTGCGCGGAGGCGCGGAAGATCGCCCGCAACTGGGTCTTGAACAATTCGGGATGGGCGAGGCAGAGCCGGATGCCGCGCACGCCGAGAAACGGGTTGTCCTCGGCCGCGAGATCGAGATAGGGCACCGCCTTGTCGCCGCCGATGTCGAGCGTGCGCAGGATCAGCGGCAGGCCGGCCAGGGCCTCCACCGCCTCCCGGTAGGCGGCGTACTGCTCGTCCTCCGAGGGGGGCGAGTCGCGCTCGAGGAACAGGAACTCGCTGCGCATCAGGCCGATCCCCTCGCCGCCGGCCTCCACGGCCTGCGCGGCCTCCCGCGCCAGGCCGGTGTTGGCGACCACCTCGATGCGCACGCCGTCGGTGGTGATCGCCGGCTCGTAGCGCGTCCGGTATTCCGCGTCGCGCAGATCCGCCAGCGAGCTCTGCGCGGCGCGCGCCGCGGCCAGATCGTCCGCGCCCGGATCGACATAGAGGACGCCGTTGTCGCCGTCGAGGACCGCCATCGCGCCCTCGGCCTGGTGCATCACCACCGGCCCGACGCCGACCACGGCCGGAATTCCCAGCGACCGCGCGATGATCGCCGCGTGCGAGGTCGGCCCGCCCCGCGCCGTGCAGAAGCCCAGGACGCGCGCCGGATCGAGCGCCGCGGCGTCCGAAGGGGTCAGATCCTCCGCCAGCAGGATCACCGGCTCGGCCGGCAATTCCGGCTCCTCCTCGATCACCTCCGCCAGCCGGCGCAGCACGCGGGTGCCGACGTCCCGCAGGTCGGTCGCGCGGCCGGCGAGCAGCGGATCGTCGAGCTTGGCCAGCGCATCCGCTTCCGCGTCGATCGATTCCCGCCAGGCCCATCCGGCGCTCTCCCCCTGCGCGATCCGCCGTTCGGCCCGCGCCAGCAGATCGGGATCGGCCAGGAACTCGGCGTGGGCAAGGAAGATGGCGGCGCCGGCCGCGCCGGACTTTGCCTTCACCTCCTGATAGAGCTCCTGGAGCTCCACGCGCGCCGTGTCGATCGCCTCGTCCAGCCGCCGGCGCTCGCGCTCCGGATCCTTGGCGCAGCGCTCGACGACGATCCGGCTCTGGCGCAGCAGGCGCAGCGGCCCGATCGCGAGGCCCGGCGATGCGGCCAGCCCCCGCACCGTGGCGCCGGCCGCGCGCGGCGACCAGCCGTGCGTGGGGCCACCGAGGACGATCTCCTCCGCCTCTTCCAGCTCGATCAGCCGCTTCAGCGCCGCCAGAGCGGCCTCCGCCTGCGGCCCCCGCGCCGAGATCCTCACCGCGCCGCCGGCCTTGACGCCGAGCCTCAGCAGGCCGGCGAGACTCTTGCCGTTGGCCCGCTTGGCGCCGTGGCGCACGATCACCTCGGCGTCGAACCCCTTGGCGGCCTCGACGAACGCCGTCGCCGGCCGCGCGTGCAGGCCGTGCGCGCCGCCCACCACCGCCTCGACGGAGAGACCGCCCTCGGCCGGCTCGCCGTCCTCATTGGACGCCGGGGCATCCACGCGCGGCGCGGTGAGCGCCGCGATCACCTCCCGCGCGTCCGGGGTGAAAGCGAGGCGATCCACCAGCTCGTCGTCGTAGAGCAGGCCGGTGAGATTGCTGAGGATGTCGAGATGCTCGTCCGAGCGGGCCGCGATGCCGACGATGAGGCGCGCCGTGTCCCCCTCCTGCCACAGGACGCCGTCGGGCACCTGGAGCACGGCGATCCCCGTGCGCTGGATCAGCTCGCGGTCCCTGGGCAGGCCATGGGGGATGGAGACGCCCTTGCCGAGATAGGTATTGGCGACCTGCTCCCGCGCCAGCATGCTCTCGGCATACCCCGGCTCGATGCACCCGGAGCGCACCAGCAGCTCGGCCACCTGCCGGATGGCATCCTCCTTCGATTCCGCCCGCGCGCCGACCCGGACGTTCGCGGCTTCCAGTTGCAGCATGCCCACCCCTCTCCGAAGGCCCCGCCGCTCCGCCGATTGAATCCGCGGCGAGGGGCTGGGACAGTCTATCCCGGGCGGGGGTGGGAGCCCGAGGCCTCTCTCCGAAGCACCGCCACCCTGGACTGCTCTGGAGGGGCGGAACTCGACGTTGTCGAAACCGAGGGATCGTCGCTGAAAGGCACCGCCCCCTCGGGGCGGATGAGAGAATGAGGACCTGCCTACCTGGCGCTGAAGCGCCAGGCTAATCAAATGTCGCCCTTTCAGGGCGGAGCTCTAGATTCCTGAGATATCGGCCCTTCGAAGCTTCAAGAAGAGAGCGCTTCTCACGGCCGATACTGATTCGCCCGCACGTTCCTCGCCGCCAGCGTAACCGTCTCCTCGAGACGCTTCGCCCGCGTCTCTGGACGCTTGGCGCTTTCGATCCACCAGAGGATGCCCTTTTTGACCGAGGCGGGAAAGGCCGTGAAGTATTCGCGCGCCGTGGGGTTCGCGGTCAACGCCGCCTCGAGATCGGGAGGGACCGTCAGCTCTTCGACGGCGTCGAGGACGCTCCAGGAGCCGTCCCGCTTCGAGGCTTCGATCTTCTCCAGGCCGGCGGGGGTCATCAGGCCTTGATCGATCAGCTTCTCCACCCGCTGCTTGTTGAGCTTCGACCAAGCGCTCTTCGGCTTGCGCGGCGAGTACAGCTGCTTGTAGCGGTGCTCGTCGATCTTGTTGGGCCGGCTGTCGATCCAGCCGAAGCAGAGGGCCTCTTCCACCGCCTCGGCGTAGACCAGATCGCGCTTGCCGCTCCCCTTCTTGTCGAAGACCAGCCAGACGCCCGGCGACGTGGCATGGTTCTCCGCGAGCCACTCGCGCCACGCCTGCCGGGTTCCGGGATGCACGGTGTCCGGGTTCAAAGAATCTCCACTTTCAAAACATTGCCCTGGCTGTCGGCCAGGAGCCGGCCCGAGTTGCTCTTGCCGTTGACGATGATCTCAATCTGGAGCTCCCTGGCAGGCGGCGGGCCGCGCTCCACGCGCACCCTTTGGATCTTGGCGCCTTTGAAAGACATCTTTTCCTTCGCCGTTCGCACGAGCTCGGGAATGCGATGCAGCGCCACCTGATCCAAGGAGAAGGGGCTCTCCGCGAGGCTTTCGCCGTCCTCGAGGAACCCTGGACTGGGGTCACCCACCTGGACGCCGGGGACGTTGAAGTAGTACACGCTCACGCCACCCTCAGCCTTGGGATCGCGCACCCGCAGCATGCCTGAGGATTCCTGGAAAGAGAGCGCCAGGACCCGTGTCTTGCCCTGCAGCCTCTGACGACAGGCCTTCAGCAGCGTGGAGAGTTGTGGCTCTTCCCATGCCGGACCCGCGGGTTTGACGGGGCCATCGCCGCCACAGGAAGTGACGGCCAGAACCGTCAGTGCGAGGGCTAGAAATCGAATCGGAGTCATGCCTGGATCTCCTTCAGCGAACCTCGAAGACCGCCTCGACCTCCACCGCCACGTCGTAGGGTAGCGCGCTGACGCCGACCGCCATGCGGGTGTGCCGGCCGGCGTCCTCGAAGATCTCTACAAACAGATCGGAAGCGCCGTTGATCACCTGCGATTGCGCCACGAAATCGGGCATGGAGTTGACATAGCCGGCGATGCGCACGCAGCGGACGGCGCGGTCGAGATCGCCGTCCAGCGCGGCCCGGAGCTGCGCCACGAGGTTCAGGGCGCACAGCCGGGCCGCCTGCTGCCCCTCCTCGACGCCGAACTCGCGGCCGAGCTTGCCGATGAAGCGGCGCTCGCCGTTCCATTGCGAGAGCTGGCCGGTGAGAAAGATCAGGTTTCCGGTGCGGACGGAAGGAACGTAATTCGCTCCGGGCTTGCTGGGCTCCGGCAGCTCGATGCCGAGCTGCCGGAGGCGATCGTCGACGCGGCTCATTCGAGGCCGTGCCCCAACGCCTTACGGAGCGGAAGGTCCTCGATGGGATCGGGCATGACCGCGACGATAGCACGCCCGCGAGCGGTCAGATGTTGATCTCCTCGCGCGACCAGATGTCACCATAATCCGTGACCAGTCCGCTGTCATCCACTCCGACACGCGCCACGAACCGGCCGCCGGCGCTTTCATAACGATAAAGATTTTTATCGAGGCGCTCGTACGACTGCTCGAGCGGCTCGAGCGCGAAGCTCGGAAAGCGGAGCCAGGCGGCCCGCACCGGCGCCGCCTCTCCTACCTTCAGATCGAGCCGGCGGATCGGGAGCGTGTTGGTCACCGGACTGAAGTTCAGGTCGATATCGATGCAGCCGGCCACCTCGGGACAGTTGCGGCCGTCGCGCCGCCAATCCCCGGAGGGGTCTCGCAGCACTTCGACCTCGACGCCGTGGTCTCCCACCCATCCCGAAACCTTCGCGGCGAGCGTCCGCCATATCGCGTCACAGTCGATCGTGTAATCCAGCCGGCAGGCCCGCCGCTCGTAGAGGAACACGGCGGTCCCCACGATCCGCCAGCCACCTTCGAGGGCGATCACACGGCAGGCTTCATGGCCGGGCAGATCGTGCCGCCGCCAGAGAACGGCATGCGTTTCCTTCTCCATCGTTCACTCCCCCAGAGCCGGCAGGATTCGCTCCGCGAGCCAGGCCGGGTAGCTGGCCAGAAGCCCGCCGTCGAGAATGGGAGGATGGCGCGCGGCCAGCGTTGCGGCGGTGGCGCGCAGATCGTCTTCCACTGTCTGCAGGGTGCCGAAGGACTCGAAGCCCAGCGTCCACCAGGTCTGGCCGTTCGCCGGGATCTCGATGCGCGTCAGCTCGACGTTGCATCCGTGCTCCGGCAGGGGAGCGTTCTTATCTTTCGGCATCTCTCCCGCGAGCTCGATCTCCCGGAGCGACGAGCCGCTGGCGTCGAACTTCCGCAGCAGGCGCCACTTGTGAATCGCGATCGTCGAGCCCGCCTTCAGCTCCAGGGGAGCGGAGATCCATTTGCACCAGAGCTCTATGGTGCCGGTGAACGGCGCCGCCGAGAGCTCGCCCAGCCCGGCGGCGACCAGCCCCTTGATCTCGATTCCATGATTCGCCTTGCCGCGGATCTTGAGGCCCAGCTCGCGCTGGCCCGGATCACGGAAATATTCATCAACCCGCGGATCGCGTCCGCCGCCGCCCGGAGCGTAGATCTCAACGTTGGAATGCTTGAACCAGCTCTCGAGGCCGGCGGGAGGATCGTCTTGCCAGAACCAGCGGATTTCGGCGGAGAGTTGCATGGCGGAAGAATCTCACGAAAGAGCTGCCGCAAAGATATCCTTGATCGGAGGCGGTAGAGACGTTCCAGGTCCTGAACGATACCCTCCCGAAGGCCACGGGGACCGCGGAACGTCTCCGCCGGAGGGCAGGCCGTCGCCGATAGCGATGCCCGGCCGGGGCAGGGCAATATTGTCTTTATTGTCTCTCTGAAAAGTTGCCGGCCTTACCAGGGGAAGTGACGGCTGGAGCTGCAAGCCCTTCGAAGAGACGTTCCGCGGTCCCCGTGGCCTTCGGGAGGGTATCGTTCAGGACCTGGAAGCGTCTCTACCGCCTCCGCCGAGAAGTTGCCGTGGCTTGGAGGTTCAGGCATCCCGCACATAGAGCGCCTCGTGGACCGCCTTGCCCCGCCGGACCTGCCGGATCCGGCCGGAGGCGCTCAGGCGGCGGAGGACGACGGACGCCGTTCCCGGCTCGACGGCCTTTTTCAGCACGCCCCGGTAGCGGTGGTTGACCTCCTCGGCGATGGCGCGGGCCCCGAACTCCTCCCCCACCGGCTGGAGATCGACGACGCGGGCGATCAGGCGACTGACCATCGGCCGGTTGCCGAAGTAGGCGATCTCCTCCTGCGCGCGGTCCTCCTCCGGAGCGGCGGGGGGCGCGGCGAGCTCCGCGGCGGCCTCGGCCGCGGCCTTGAACGCCTCGAAACGCTCGCAGGTCTTCTGCAGCTCGGCATCGTGCAGGGCGAGCTGATCGCGGTGGTGGGCCTCCTGCTCGGCGTGGAAGTTCCTCCGCCCCTGGTGAAAAGCGAGCCGCGTCTCCAGATTGGCCAGCATCTGCGCCACGGAAAGTGTCTTGCTCATAGAGTCTCCCAGCATGCCGCAATCTTCTCTCCGCTCACCGAGGCCGAGATTGGCTCGTTCCACCGTCGAGTCGCGACACTTTACCCAGACGGCTCCCCGAGAGAACGATACGGCGGAATGAATGCTTCTATGTCCCGACACTACCACATGGAATTGACCCGACCCAAGCCAACTTTCACCGCGCGAAGCTTATGCCGAGTCACTCCCTCCTTACGTCTTTCTGCACAACCCTGAATTGATCCGTCTTCGGGCGGAGTCACGTCATCCTGCTCGAGAAGTGCCCAGACACAGAGTGATCCAAGAAAGCATGGCTTTACATCACATCACTTCGTGCCTGAGTCGCGACATTGCATCCACCCTTGATAGGATCGATGGGTGCGAGTAGACATTTCCCCCCGAAGAGGAGTCACTTCAAGCTAGCCTCCCGTCATCACGGGCTGATCTCGCGCCATCACAGGTCCGCGCGCTTCCCCAGGGTCTTATCTCGCACCACTTTGAGGCTATAATGCCCCGACGTAAGCTTATGACGCGTCACTCGCTCCTTCCGCGGGAAGATCAGACGCTGAGTCTGAACACTTCCGCCCCGCGCTCTCTCCGCTAAACTCATCTCCATGGGTATCGTCACCCACCATGTCGAGTCCCCCCTCGGCTCCTGGACCCTCAGCCGGTGGAGCCCGCCGCATCTGGCGAGCCTGGTCGAGGGGTTCTGGTATTTCGAGGGGGCGACGACGTTCGCCCGCGAGCGGAACTTCCCCAATGGGATGTTCGAGCTGATCGTCCACTTCGGCGATCCGTACCGGGTGATCGAGGGAGACTGGACAGGGCGTTGCTCGACGGCCTGCTTCGGCGGCCTGCAGGCGAGCTCGTGGGTGGTCGAGGCGCCGGCGTCCTCGCCGCCGGTCCTCGGCGTGCGGCTGCATCCGGCCGGAGCCTACGCGCTGCTCGCCACTCCACTCTCGGAGGTGAGCGGACTGACAGTCGATCTCCAGGACCTCGCCGGCCGGGCCGCCGAGGAGCTGATCGAGCGCTGCCACGGTGCGGTCTCCGCCGGGGAGCGCCTGCACCGGGCGGCGGACTGGGTCACGCAGCGGGTAGCGCGGTTTCCGGGGGTCGATCCGGCGATCGCCTGGATCGCGGAGCAGATCGAGCGCGAGGAGGGCGCGGTGTCGATCTCCGAGCTGCGCGAGCGGGCCGGCTTCTCGAAGACCCGTCTCGTCAACGCTTTCCGGGCGCAGATCGGGGCGACTCCCAAGCAGTACGCGCGTATCCTCCGCTTCCGCCGGGCCCTCGCGATGGTCAACGCGGGCGCGGATTCGC
>Ga0070665_100000137_pt1 | contig 137413 bp, 111 predicted proteins | sample KBSS13metaG_FD_65862 | JGI IMG/M metagenome (GOLD analysis project Ga0070665, IMG submission 65862) | Switchgrass rhizosphere microbial communities from Kellogg Biological Station, Michigan, USA - KBS S1-3 metaG | ecosystem: Host-associated > Plants > Roots > Rhizosphere > Soil ...
GAAGGCGATGAAGTTCGCCAGCCCCTTCGAGGCCAGAACGCGCGTGATCGCCGCCGTCAGGGTCGTCTTGCCGTGATCGACGTGACCGATGGTGCCGACGTTGACGTGCGGCTTCGAACGATTGAACTTTTCCTTACCCATGGTCTCTCCCTCGAATTCCTGGATCTCGCGGTGAAATACCGGTTACCCGGCGGCTTTCGCCACGATCTCCTCACTGACGTTCTTCGGAGCCTGCTCGTAGGCGGCGAACTGCATCGTGTACTGGGCGCGGCCCTGCGACATCGACCGCAGGTCGGTCGCGTAGCCGAACATCTCGGAGAGCGGCACCCGGCAGGTGATCACCTGGGCGTTGCCGCGACCCTCCATGCTCTGGATGCGGCCGCGCCGCGAGGTGATGTCGCCGATGACCGAGCCCATGTAATCCTCGGGCGTGACCACCTCGACCGCCATCACCGGTTCCATGATGACCGGCCGCGCCCGCTTGCAGGCGTCCTGGAAGGCCATCGAGCCGGCGATCTTGAACGCGATCTCGGAGGAGTCGACGTCGTGGTAGCTCCCCTCGTAGAGGTCGACCTCGACCCCGGTGCAGGGGAAGCCCGCCAGCGGCCCCGTCTCCAGCGCCTCCTTGATCCCCTGCTCGATCGGCTTGATGAACTCCTTGGGGATCGTGCCGCCCACCACCTTGTTGTTGAAGATGAAATCACCCTCGGTGGTCGGCCGCATGTGGATCTTGGCGTGGCCGTACTGGCCGCGGCCACCGGTCTGGCGCACGTAGCGCCCCTCGCCGGAGGCCTCCTGGGTGATCGTCTCCTTGTAGGCGACCTGCGGCTTGCCGACGTTGGCGCCGACGTTGAACTCGCGCACCAGGCGGTCGACGATGATCTCGAGGTGCAGCTCACCCATGCCGGAGATGATGGTCTGGCCAGTGTCCTTGTCCGTATGGACGCGGAAGGTCGGGTCCTCCTGCATCAGCTTGGCCAGCGAGGTGCCGAGCTTCTCCTGGTCGGACTTCGTCTTCGGCTCGATCGACACCTCGATCACCGGCTCCGGGAAGTTCATCGACTCCAGCACCACCGGGGACTTGGGATCGCAGATGGTGTCGCCGGTGGTGACGTTCTTCAGGCCGACCGCCGCGGCGATGTCCCCCGCCCAGACCTCCTCGATCTCCTCGCGCTTGTTGGCGTGCATCTTGAGCAGGCGGCCGATGCGCTCGGTGCTGTTGCGCTTCGAGCCGAGCACCGTGGCGCCCGACTGCACGAACCCCGAGTAGACGCGGAAGAAGACGAGCTGGCCGACGAACGGGTCGGTCATGATCTTGAACACCAGCCCCGAGAAGGGCTCGGAGTCGTCCGAGTGGCGGACCACTTCCTCATTGGAGTTGGGATCGAGCCCCTGGATCGGCGGAATGTCGAGCGGCGACGGGAGGTAGTCGACCACCGCGTCGAGCAGCGGCTGGACCCCCTTGTTCTTGAAGGCGCTGCCGCAGGTCACCGGCTGGATCTGGTTGGAGATCGTCGCCCGGCGCAGCGCGGCCTTCAGCTCGTCGTTGGTGACCTCCTCGCCGGAGAGGTACTTCTCCAGGAGCTGGTCGTCGGTCTCCGAGATCGCCTCGACCATCACCTCGCGCATCTTGTGCGCCTGGTCGGCATACTCCTCCGGGATGTCCACCAGCTCGTAGGCGGCCCCCATGGTCTCGTCCTTGTAGAAGATCCCCTTCATCTGCAGGAGGTCGATGACACCCTTGAAGCGGTCCTCGCGGCCCCAGGGAAGCTGGATGACGACGGGGTTGGCGGCCAGGCGGGTGCGCATCATCGAGACCGTGCGGTCGAAGTCGGCGCCGATGCGGTCCATCTTGTTGACGAACGCGATCCGCGGCACCTTGTAGCGGTCGGCCTGACGCCAGACCGTCTCCGACTGCGGCTCGACACCGGCGACCGAGTCGAACACCGCGACGGCGCCGTCGAGCACGCGCAGCGAACGCTCCACCTCGGCCGTGAAGTCGACGTGGCCCGGGGTGTCGATGATGTTGATCCGGTGCTTGTTCCAGAAGCAGGTGGTGGCGGCGGAGGTGATCGTGATGCCGCGCTCCTGCTCCTGCACCATCCAGTCCATGGTGGCGGTACCCTCGTGGACCTCACCGATCTTGTAGTTGACCCCGGTGTAAAACAGGATCCGCTCGGTGGCCGTGGTCTTGCCAGCGTCGATATGGGCCATGATGCCGATGTTGCGCGTATCTTTCAGGGGTGATTGCCGTGCCATGGTCTAAACCTTTGACGTCTCGTCTCTAACCGCTCGTTATGTCTCGTCTCTTAGGCTCGAAGGAGGATTCCGCCCGGGGCCGCCAGCCGCCCCGAGGGGAGACCGGCGGAGACCCAGCTACCAGCGCGGTTGTTTACCAGCGGTAGTGTGCGAAGGCCTTGTTGGCTTCTGCCATGCGGTGCGTGTCTTCCTTCTTCTTGATCGCGCCGCCGCGGTTCTCGGCGGCTTCCAGCAGCTCGCCGGCCAGGCGGGCGCGCATCGTCTTCTCGCCACGCCCGAGGGCGGAGTTGATGATCCAGCGCATCGCCAGCGCCAGCTTGCGGGAGGGGCGCACCTCGACGGGGACCTGATAGGTCGAACCGCCGACGCGCCGGGACTTCACCTCGACCGCGGGCTTGACGTTCTCGATCGCCTTCTTGAACACCTTCATCGGGTCGTCGCTGGTGCGCGTCCGGATCGCCTCGAGGGCGTCGTACAGGATGCGCTCGGCCACCGACTTCTTGCCCTGCTTCATCACCACGTTGACGAACTTGGTGACCAACTGCGAGTTGTAGAGCGGATCCGGCAGGATCTCGCGCTTCGGAACTTCTCTGCGCCTCGGCATGACTTACTTGCCTCCCTGAGCCTTCGGTCGCTTGGCGCCGTACTTCGAGCGCCCCTGGCGACGAGCCTGCACGCCGACCGCGTCGAGCGTGCCCCGGATGACGTGATAACGGACGCCGGGGAGATCCTTCACGCGGCCGCCGCGAATCAGCACGATCGAGTGCTCCTGCAGGTTGTGGCCGACCCCCGGAATGTAGGTGGTCACCTCGATGCCGTTGGTGAGGCGCACGCGGGCCACCTTGCGGAGCGCGGAGTTCGGCTTCTTGGGCGTCTGGGTATAGACGCGGACGCAGACTCCCCGCTTCTGGGGGGAAGCCTGCAGCGCGGGGCTCTTCGTCTTGGTCTCCACGCGCTCGCGACCCTTGCGCACCAATTGATGAATCGTAGGCATGCGTCCAGATCTCCTCAGACCCGTTGATTCGATGTTCTTCCGCGGAGCGACACGACCCCAAACCCATCCAAGACGGGTCTGATGGCCCCAACTCCGGCCCCGAACGGTGTTCAGGGTTTAGTGGTCTTCGGTTTGAAGACTGTAACCGCCCCCGTCCCTGGCGGGACCATCGGCGGCGAAACCCGCAGAGTCTACATTGAGAGGCCGGCGCGCGTCAACAGACGACCGCGCCTTGACCCAATCCAGGTCGGCCAGCGGGACGCGCAGTATAACCGGAGCGTCCCCACTCCGCAAGGCCGGCGGTTTGAGCTCCCTTCCTTATCTATATAAGGTAAGGGGGAGACTCACCTCCCGGCCCGACTACCCAGCACGGACCTCACAACGACTACGGGGTGGAGTGTATTCCCATCCGGGGCTGATGTCCAGCCGCCCTCTTCCTCTTCTTCCTATGGCCAGAGCCACCAGATCGCCCCGCCCCCCGCCAGCACCGCGGCGAAGAGCACCGCCACCCGCCCGAGCATCCGCCGGCTGCCGAGGACGGCCACGATCCCCGCCTTGAAGACGAGGTTGGAGAGCACGGCGAGGAGGATCGCCCGCCAGCCGTCGCCGGGGGCGAGGCGGCCGCCGTCGACGAGGCGGGCGGTCGAGAGGGTGAGGGCGTCGACGTCGGTCAACCCCGAGAGCGCGGCGACCGTATAGAGGCCGGCGGTGCCGAAGCGGTCGCGGGCAAAGGCGACGGCGAGGAGCACGGCGGCGTAGATCGCCCCGAAGAAGAGGGCCGACCTGAGCTCCGCCGGGTTCCCCGGCTCCGGCGGTTTCCGCGCGGCCCGGCGGTCGATCAGCCAAGCGAGGAGCGCGAGCGCCGCCGCCACCCCGAGCATGGCCGCGATCGGCGGCGCCAGGGCGAGGAAGCTGCCGTGGGCGGCGATCGCGATCTCGACCAGCACGCGGGCAAAGACCACCGCCGAGGCGATCATCACCACCAGCGCCGCCAGCCGGGAGATCTCGGGGTCCTGCTTGGTCCGGCGGGCGTAGCTCGCCGTGGTGGCCGTGCTCGAGATGACGCCGCCGAGGATGCCGGCGAGGACCGTCCCTGCCCGGGCGCCGAGCAGCTTGTACCCCACGTACCCGAGCAGCGAGATGCCGACGATGAGGACGACCATCCACCAGACCTGGTAGGGATTGAGGACGCCGTAGGGGCCGAACGTGCGGTCCGGCAGCAGCGGCAGGATGACCAGGGCGATCAGGACGAGCTGCATGATCGCCTTGATGTCCGTCTCCCCCATCCGCCCCGCGAACTGGTGAAGAGGCTCGCGGAGCTGCAGCAGCACGGCGACCACCCCGCCCAGCACGACCGCCTGGGTCATCGACCCGACGACCACCCAGGCGCCGATGCCATACATGAGGACGGCCGCGAACTCGGTCGTCTGCCCCGGCTCGGCCTTCCCCTCCGGCAGCCGGGAGAGATTGCCCGCCGTCACCAGCCCCGCCGACGCCAGCAGCCCCACCGCCACCACCCACCCGCCGAACACCTGCCCGAGCTGCCCCGCCACCGCCCCGAACAGCGTGATCAGCGCGAACGTCCGGATCCCCGCGATCGCCGAGTCCATCCGCTCCCGCTGCAGCCCGACCAGAAGGCCGAGCCCGAGGGCGACCGCGAGTTGGAGGAAGGGGGTGGGGAGCATGGGGGGATTGTATGGCGGCGAGACGGGAAGGCGGCGACGGAGGCGTCCGCGCCCGGGCGTGAATACCTGATGAGACCCGCCCGGAGGGCGGAATCTATCCAGCCTGGGGTGCCAACCTACCCTCTTCTACACATCTCGTCTCGGGCTGGGTGACGTCCAAGGCCGGAGAGGATCGGGCTGGTCTTGCCGCCACGGAGACGCCCCGCCGTCCCCGTGGCCTTTGCAGGGTGTCGTAGAGCGCCTGAGGCGTCTCTACGGCACGGTGTTGCGGTAGCGATGATGTGGAGGTTACGGGGACCTCATAAGACGCGAGCTCTTCAACTCCCCCGACTCCTCCGTAAACTTCCCCTGGGGCCAGGCCTCCGACGTACCGTAGAGACGACCCAGACGATGTGCGCCGACCTTTCAACGGTCAACGCCGGCGGGTCGTCTCCGCGGCGGCGCTAAAGTCGCCTACTTCAATCCGAACCTGGCGCGGGAGGTGAGCCGCCCGCCTTCCGCCAGTGGCCCGGCCTCCAGTCCGTCTCCTCCCCTGCTGGAAACATCTCTCTCCAGAAGCCTACCGGCAGCGCGTCGCCAACATGGCCACCGAGATCGAGGAGGATGCTGCCGCGGCCAGGAAGCGGACGGCCGCCGAGCCGCTCGGAGTCGCGGCCATTCTGGCCCAGGATCCGGCGAGCCGACCCAAGCGGCTGAAGAAATCCCCGGCTCCGCTCTTCCACGCGGCGAGCAAAGCCATGGGCCATTACTTCTACGAGGGCTTCTCCTGGTTCGTGACGGCCTACCGCACGGCGGCCGAGAAACTCCAGAAGGGAGATCCCGACCCGCGCTTCCCCATCGGGAGCTTCCCACCGGCGTTGCCGTTCGTCGGCGCGTAGGAGGCGGCCGCGGCGGCAGATCCTGATCGGCTCTACCTGGCGATCTCGACCTCCACCGGCTGAGGGGAAGGAGAAGGTGTACCCAGGAAGCCGATTTGGCGTTAGTTTTATGAAACCGCTGTCGTAAGTTGCCGTCACGAGAGGCCTCTCGACCTCCCCAGGCTGCTCCCTGAGGACTTGACAAGTCGAAAAGCCCCTCTACGAGGCGTCGATTTTCTCCAGGGACATGGCACTGGGTGGAGGAAGAGAATGAAGGCTTATCCACGGACGTGGCACCTAGTCTCTCTCGCACCTAGTCCACCTAGCCTCAGCCTCTCGAGTTTCGTTGCGAGCCCTTACCTGGGACAGACCATTAGGGCCTGATCCCACCTTTCCGAAAGGCTTCACACTCATCTGCGTCTACACCATTTGTCCCTGAAGCGGTAGAATTCATTATCGCCCGCCTCTCAGAGTCATCCCGATGGGGCAACCCCTTGTTATGCCCGAATTCATGCGCTAGCACGCCGCCAGACATCGGATCACCCATAATGATGTTCAGACCAGGCTCTTCAGCACAGCCAGCGAATTTTCCATACCCAGTCGTTTCGCAAAGATTAGTACCGACGAGGGAAGTTACCAACTTTACCCTTGTACCGCTTTTACACAAGACACGCCGAAGCTGCGAAGGGCAAGTTATAACATTATCCGCATCCTTTTGGGCACCAAAATCTTCAACTCGACCATTCAAACGAAGTTCCACATTGCACGCCACGTCCCCCTTGAAATTTTCGTCCTTCAGGAGATTGGATGCCGCAATGAAGCTACCTCTCACCCTAGCTTCATCAATCATAGTGTCAACGTGACGAGATATCGTAACCGGGTGCACCACCAACTGACTTCCGGTTGGGTTCGCACCCTCGGAAGAACCCTCCGAACCCGAGGTTGTACCGTCACTACATGCCACCTTGACTTCTCCTCCTGAGAGCAGTGCTTCCCCCGCCGCATTCAAAGCTATCCGTAGATTCAACGTGATGTTATCCTTCGCACATTCAATTAATTCTTTTTTTTGACTCAGCTCTTCCAATCTTTTACGAGCCTCCTCTCTTCCTGATAAACCGAGTCCATTCATGACCGCGCGCACCATCACAACGCTCTTCCCGTCGCCAGCCCCCTTGAATGTCCATGACTGCTTTTCCCAAAACTCCACGTCTGTGCGCCTCAAGAGGTAATTTAGGGCCGTGTCATCATGGGCCGCCAGCAAGCCTATAGCCGACTGCGCAACCAATATGGCGTCAAAGCGGGCCAGACTGATCTCTCCCTTCGTCAAATCCACGTAAGACTCAAGAGAAGGCAGCGCACGGGCATCGCCAATGGCTCCTAAAGCAGCAATAACGCGACTGTGACTCCGCTCAAACCTAGACCGGAAAATGATATCTTCTAGAATAGGTATCGACTGCTTGCCCAGCAGATTCGCCTCATCATACGACACACCTGACGGTAAAGGCTTATCGATAAACAGCCTTACTCTCGCCAGGATCTCTCGCTTGCCAAGCTTTCCGGCATCGACAGATGCACCTGTGCGGGGAATGGGCAAACCTCCAAGGATCAGCACAGCAACAGCAATGAAAACAATTTCATATAGCGCCATGTTCATTGCTCCATGACAATAGGAGGACAAATCAGCCTGTCGCTGGGCTTTGGCCCAACCAGACCTTCGATATCCTGGCGCAATTGCGCCCTTACTACATCCTTCATGAGTGGAAGAAGCCCACCACCCTCGGCACAACCGGCAGTAACCGCGGCGGAGTCAATTACTTTCGCACTGAAGCGTTCGGCTCCGAGCTTGCTCCCAGGCGTGTTAGAAAAAGAAAAGTAGTGTTCGAAATGACTTGACACGGTGCAGTTATCCTGCTCAACATTGTTTGAGAACTTGAGCACGGGGCAAGAGCCCGCAGAACAGTCCAATTCAATTTTCGTAGCCAAGGCTCCCTTCTTTAAAATTAGAGTAGGATTGTCAGAACTGACTGACGATGTAAACATGACTCTTTCTGCCACAGCCTGGGTACGAAAGATCCCTCCGTTCACATCTTTGAAATTAATCGCTACTACCTTCTTATTCATCTGTGGTGGCTCTTCTTCATCAAACAGGCATGTTCTGGCCGCACTCCATCCGAAGTCGAATTCAGCGTCGAACAGACCCGCAAGATTTGGCTTGACCTTAGCTGCGGACGCCTGCACATCAGCCATTCGGATGAGCCACTTCGAGCTCCCACCGTCGGCGATGTCTTTGGGGAGCGGTTCATTTGGCGCGGGGCTGGGAGGCAGCGATACCTGGCCGTTTTCGGTTGCTAGATTGGCAATGGTATCTTCCAGATCGCATACCAGAAGAGTTGGCATGATTCGCTTACAGGCAGAACCCTCGAGAACCTTGAAGCTTCCACTGACTGCAAGGTATGGCTCATGGTCGCACTGGAGAGATGGTACATCTTTCACCAGATATGCCTTTATCGAGCTATCCCTCTGCGGAACAAAGACAATCAGCCCGGAGAACAAAAGGTAGATGACATGTGACACGATTAAACCTCCATTATGAGCCGTAAATTTGAAACGCAGCCCAGATCACTGGCTTGGCGGCTCGCGACCCCTTCAAGGCGAGACTGTCCATCTGCGTCTTTCGTAAAGCTTCGACAGGATCGCTTCTCTTCAGCAGATTCCGGTGAAACTTGATCAGAAACTCGGAAGACCCTTCGTCCTCAATTTTCCAAAGAGAACCGACGACCGCCGGCACTCCGATTGCCAAAAGAGGCCTTGCAAGGCTGGAAAGCCCCTCTCGTTGACTTGCGCCTTCTCCAAGAGAGGAACATGCCGCAAGAATCACAATGCGAGTCTTGGGCAGACTGTAGCTATAAAGATCGCGCGCGTATAGAGCACTCTGCTCCCCCAATCTTTGCGGACTCAAGAGAAGCATGGAAAGGAGAGGCTGACCACTATCTATTATCGCATGACTTGCAAAGTGGATCACGTCGGAGTGACTTGAAAATTTTTCGACTCTTCCAATAGTTGCCGCATTGCCGACCAAGATCTTGCTATAGGTATACAGAGAAGCCACTTCACGCGCCTCACGCTGGGCACCTTTGAGGGAGTCAAGACTTGGCCATAGCCTGCGGTCCAAGGTGGGGTCGCCGACTGCGAGAACGCTCCTCAATTGCAGGCCCAAGACACGACTTCTCCCTAGAGCTGCTACGTAAGTCACTGCGCTTGACATTGTGGTGACTTGATGGTCCTGAAGCAGATAGCGTTGGCGCTCCTCGTCCCACAATGCGGCAAACGGAACAGAATGGAGGGGGCCGTCAGGCACGAATACGATGCGCTCTCCCTCCCTGAGACGGCTCGAGAAGCCACTGAGCAATTGCCTCCAAAGAACACCCATCTGGCCTTGAAAGCCACCCTCTTTGCGGTGCTCCATTCCTCGCTTCAATGCCTTCACTTCGCGGTCGACTTCAGCTCTTGTAACTATTAGCTCAAAATCCTGAATTTCCGACCTGCGAACGAGCCATACATGTGCCTTTTCCCCGAGGAAGAAGTAGTTCACAACAACCGTATCTTGAGGTATGGTAGCCTGAAGATGAGAAATAAAATCTTCCGTAGCACCCCCGTCGAGATTCGGCACAAATGCGGCGTTCGATCTTAAATACTCGGTATAGCCTAAAGCAGTACGCGAGTTTCCAGATCGCAGTTGCAACATTGTCATTAGCTCGAACAGATTCCGCACGCGATCCAGGAATTGCTCTTGGAGACTTGCTTGCCGTATCTCTCTACGTTGCCTCTGAATGAGGCAAATGGCCTCATTGAGGTCTCGCCGCGCAATACCTAAGTTGCCTAATCCTGCGTGTGCCTGGGCACGCTGAAAGAGTAAGTCCACGACCTGATAATCATTATTTGTACGCCCCGAGAGTCGAAGAGCAGAATTCAGGACCTCAATTGCCGCTTTCGGAGCGTGGTCTATAAGAACACTGCTTTCCGTGAGCAAGAGATCACCTGCCAGCGATAAGCGAGCATCTTCGTCATTGATGTCCGCCAATTGGCTCCTTGCTTTTCCTAGGATACGGTGAGCTTTTTCACTCAATCCCAACTCATTGTAAAGTTCGGATACTTTGCGAAGGCTAGCTACTATAAGAGCAGGCTGACATGCAGCCGCACTCTCGGCAGTCATTTCGTTTTGAAACACAAGCGCAACGTCAAGATTGTTGCTCTGCCGCAGCAGAACCCCCGCCTCGTCCAGAATGATAAACCGCCGACGTGGATCATGAACTTGACCCAGCAATCGCAGCGCCTCCAGCTCATGGTGCCAAGCCAAGAACTTATCTCCAAGGTCGCGATACGAGGTCGCCATGAGACTCTCAGCAGCGGCGAGATTCTCAAAATCTCTAAACCCCGCAAATAGATCTGCCGAACGACGATAAGCGTCCAACGCCTCGACTGGTCGCACCAAGATCCCGTTAATTAGGCCAATGCTCCACCAAACCATTCCTAATAGCGAAGCCGAATCCTTCGGTTCGTAATCAGTAGCCAATGACTTTAAGGTAACTAAGGCTGGGCCATATCGAAAAACCTGCATGTCACAAATAGCAGCATGCAGTCTCGCCCAACCGCTAAAGGTGCTTCCACTTCCTGAAAGAAGGCTATCTGATTTATAAAAAAGATCACGTGCTTGGCTGAAATTAAGCCCACCCAAAAGTGACTTTCCTTGTTTATAAAGAGCATGTGCCTTAGCCAAGCGATCTGTTCGGCCTGGGTAGGCGCTAGCGCTATGAATTGAAGCTACTGCCTTTGAAACTGTGGGGTCTCCGCTTCTGAGAATCAGAACCTTACCGATTAGTCGTGCAGCATCAAGCAACCGCTCTGCCTCACCGCCCCTCCCTAGAGTCCATGCATGCCCCCAGTCACCCAGCAAGTTTTCACCATACTCCCGTATGGCTTGCGGATTTTGAGGCATGAGATCTTTTACAACTTCCTCTTCAATCAACGGATATTTCTCTCGTATCTTACTAATTTCTTCGCTTTTCAATCCCCCACCCGGCCACCTGAAGTTCTTCAAGTGAAGCCTAGCCTCATCTGCCCAAAATGAATCCGAGTCGTACCTTAGGTACTTGAGCCAAGCCTTGCGTGCAGCCCATACTAACGCTAGCCTTTCAAGACACAAGGCTCGATTAAACATTGCCTCCGGCGATTCAGCAGCCTGCAGCCCTTTTGAAGAAAAACTGAGAGCTCTTATAAGGTCGCCATCTCTGGACCTGGATAGATATAATGCAGACAGATCACTCCACATCCATGGCTTTGCCCCCTTACTTGCTGTCGCTCGGGTAAGGGTTTGAATTGCCAAGTCGAGTTCATTTCCGAAACTGTAGACCAAAGCCTCGTTTGAAAGGCGCTCGGCCTCTGTATCATTTCTGTTACTGTTGATGCTGGTAAGAGCTTCCTTCAATAGTCTTCGTGGGAGAGGCTTCCGGGCTCGCACCGGATCAAAGTTTGTGTAAGTCATTCCGAGCAGTCTTCCCTCGAGTGAGCGACTCGAGCCCAGCATCTCAATAAGCCGCGCCCTGGACTCGGATATCCCCGCAAGAGTCCTTTCCCGTGCCTTACGAGTGCTTATCACTAGGCACAGGCTCACTATCGCCCCGACTAGCAGCAGGACAGCCACGAGCAGTTTGATCGAAGACTTGAACCGCAAGGCGGCCACCTCTATTGAATGTATACACTAACTCTAGCACGGGAGTCCTTTGCGAACGTAATGGGCAAGTGCGGATATCTTTAGATATGCAGGTGCATCAACGGCTCGCCCCTACTCGATAGACGGAACGTCTTCAAGCTTTCGCACGCGCCTCGAACGCGGTCGGCTCCTCGCCGCTACCTCGATCGGGTTACTAGCCCATTCAACCGCCGGTATCGCAAGCCCTTACGATCGCGTGATGCGCGGTGGCGGCGCGGCGGTCTATTCTGAGGACTCGCAGGACAGCCCGGATCGGCCGTCCGAGAATAGAGAGATTCCTATAGAATCTCTCATCTTCAAGACCTTGAGAGAAGATTCTAGTACCAGTCCTCCATGGCCACCCTCCCCAATCCCCCCGACGACCTGACCCCCGAGCAGTTCTTCCTCGGGCACCTGAAGCTCATCAAGGAGATCGTCTCTTACTGCTGCCGGGGGTCCGGCTTCAGCCGGGAGGAGGCGGAGGACTTCGAGGGGCGGGTCAAGGTTAAGCTTATCGAGAACGACTATGCCGTCATTCGGGAATTCCGGGGACGGAGCAGCCCCAAGACGTATCTTATAGCCGTCATAGGTAATCTCCTTAAGGACCAACAGAACCACCTCTGGAGGAAATGGCGGGCGTCGGCCGAGGGGCTGCGGCTGGGCCCGGTGGCGTTGCGGTTGGAGGAACTGCTCTATAAGGAGTGGCGCTCCTTCGACGAGGCTTGTCAGATCCTGCGGACCAATGAAGGAGTAGAGTTGTCTGTGGCGGAGCTCGCGGACATCCAGAAGCGGATCCCGCACCGCAGCCCCAGGCAGATGGTTGGACAGGAGTGGCTGCAGTCCGAACCTACCCGGGAGTTGCGGCCGGATGAGCGGCTCCTGGAGAAGGAGCGGCAGGGGGAGCGGCGGAGGATCTACATGGCCCTCCAGCGCGCTCTCGATACCCTATCTAAGGAGGACAAGCTCCTCGTCAAGATGCGGACGGAGTACTCGGTGGCCGATATCGCCCGGATCTGGAAGGTGGAGCAAAAGCCCCTCTACCGACGACTGACAAAGATTTACGACAAGCTCCGCAAGGAGCTTGAGCGCCAAGGGGTGCGGCGGCAGGACGTGGATGACATCCTCGGGACTCTGGAGCCGGATTACCCTGACTTCTAGGGAAACCCGGGTAATCTTCCATAGATGTCCGTCTAATTGATCAGCGGGACTCGAAGTGATTCAAGAAATGCAGAAACTTGTACCAGAAGACGCAATGCCGATGACCGGGCATCCGTCCGCCGAAGAGTTGGCCGCCTACATCGACGGTAACCTCGGAAAGGAAGAGGCTGCCCGCGTCACCGCACACTTGGCCTCGTGCGAAGACTGCTACGACGTCTACTCCATGACCGCTCAGTTCCTGCTTGCGGCTGAACCCGCACCGCCGGATGAGAACATCGTTCGGTTCCCTCCGCGCAAGCTGAGCCAGAGACGCCGGTCCTTCATTGGGTACAAGACCGCCACTCTTGTCCGATGGCTCCCCATTGCCGCGCTTCTCCTGGTCGGTGTTGGAACCGGCACATTCCAATTCCTGGCGCCTCCTCCGGGGCTGGTGCCGACCAAGCTGGTTCCCCCATTCGCGGATCCGTCGAGCCTGGACGAGGGGTTGTGGCGGGGGCCGACCTATCGCGGAGATGGGGGCGACGAGGAGATCAAGCTCGACGAAGCAGCCTTCCGCATGGGTGTTCAGCTCGTGAATCTCCAGGCGAGCCTTAAGGCAGGCAATGCTCCGACAGCTCAGGACGTGGTGGCGCGCATCCTTGGACTCCTTGAGCCACAGCCTTTCACCGATGATCTTCAGAAGGGCTATAAAGGGATCACGGCTGCCTTGGACCACAAGCCCCCGAGCGAACTCCTTCCCGAGGCCTCCCGGCTGGCGCAGGAGTCTCGGGAGATCTTCGAGCCCACCACCCCTCTCGACCTCGGCCAGTGGGTCGAAGCCGGCCGGCTGGCGGCCCTCGCGCACAACCCGTCCTTCTTCCAGCAGTCGGACACCCAGCGCTTCCTCCGTCGCCTCCTCTGGCGCGACAAGCTGGGGCTCGGCGATACGAAGCTCGATCCGGTCAGCCGCGAGATCCTCGACCAGATCTCCGAGATCGCGTCCAAAGACGATCTCCAGGCGGCTGATTACGTCGCCCTGCAAAAGCAGTTCGATAGAATCCTCGAAAAATACTACCCTGATACGTAGAAAGAGCTTGCGACGGCCTGTCGCGAACTTTCGAGCGCTCGTCCAAATCTCCGGCCTATCGCCAGATCTCTGGCGATCTTGTCGCAATGGCCTCAGACAATGCGACATCTCCAGCGATTATGCGTCCTCTCCACGGACTACGCGACAGCTCCGACGACATCGCATTCTCTCCAGCGGCAGCGCGACGCCTCTGCCTTCTATGCGACGCCGACCGGGGACATCGCGACACCTCCACGGTCTATGCGTCGCCTCCAGCGGTTACGCGTCATAACCTGGGTACATTGCGACGTCTCCACCGACTATGCAAACACCTCCGGTGGCGACGCTTCGTCGTTATCAGACATCGCGACGCCTCCAGGGACTATGAGACGCCTCCAGCGACATTGCGACGCCTCCCATGGCGACGCAACGCCGTCGGGTGACATTGCGACGGCTCTGGTGACGCAAAACTAGCCGGAGGGCTGCCGGTCGGTCTCGTAGAGCGCCGCCAGCTCTTCCACCTGCTTCAGCACCCCTTCCCTTCTCTTCTTGAGCTCTTCGGCCAGGCGTCTCCTCGTCCTCAGCAGCAGGAAGGCCCTGGCTTCGTGCCAGAAGATCGCCCGGCGGTCGTGGAAGAGGAGGGCGATGTAGCCGGTGGGCGGGGCGAGCAGGGTGACGGCGAGGCCGATCCAGGGACCGAAGTAGTGGCCGGCGAACCAGCCTTCGGCGATCCAGGCTATGGGGAGGAAAAGGAAGGAGCCGAAGACTTTGTAGGTGGCTTTCTGGTCGCGGTCGCGGATGACCCTTTTCACCAGCTCCCCCACCAGTCGGTAGGCCGGGTAGTTGAGGACCGTCCCCACCGCCGCCAGGGGGAGGTGCACCAGCAGGCGCAGCAGGGTGTGGCCGATGAATTTCAGGACCGGCGAGGGGGGGTAGGCCGCTCCCACCTGGTCGTCCCGGAGGTCGAAGGCGCGGAGGAGCTCGTCGTACTCTTTGACGCACTGCGCCGCGGCGGCGACTTTCTCCGGGTGGCTCTCCCGCATCTCCCCATACCCCTCCAGGAAGGCGCGGCGGAAGGCGTACCCCTCGGCGAGACTCCCCCGCGTCGGCAGCTCGGCGGCGCGGTGGCGGTAGAGGTCCGCGGCGCGAGCGATCAGCCGGGCGTCCTCCCAGGTCTCGTAGTTGAGGGTGACCTCTTTCAAGGCGTCGTCGATGCGGGCGGTCAGGGCGCGGGCGGCGGCCACCGGGTCCTGGGCGTCGAGAGCGATCTCCGGCGCCGGGTCGACCGGCTCCCCCACCTGCAGCAGGACGCGGGAGCGGAAGGTGTGCTTGGAGTCGAAGAGGAGGCCGACGGGGACGATCCGGACGCCGGTGCCGGGGAACTTCCGCTCGGCCTCGAGGGTGATGCGCGCGGCGCCCGTCTTCAGCGGCTTGAGCGAGGGCTCGCTGTGGCTCGTCCCCTCGGGGAAGAGGGCGAGCGAGCCCCCCTTGGCCAGCAGCTCGTGGCAGCGGGCGAAGGTGTCGGCGTTCTTGGTGAGATCGGACCCCTCGTCCTGCCGGCGGTAGACGGGGATCGCCTGCGCCACGTCGAGGAACGGGCGGACGAACGGGTTCTTCCACAGGGTGCTCTTGGCGAGGAACCGCGGCGTCACCGGCAGCGGCCCGTAGAGCAGGGCCGGATCGATCAGCCCGTTGCCGTGGTTCGCCACCAGCACCAGCGGCCGGTCCCGCGGGATACGCTCCGCCCCCGCCACCTCGACCTCGCGGAAGAAGGCCTTGAGGATCAGGCGGACGAAGGCGCGGAGAACGCGGTCGGCGGGACGCATGGGCGCCGGGGAGACGGGCGGGTCGAAGGTCGGCTCGGCGGCCATGATCGGTTTTTGGGCTCTCCGGCACCTCTCTCATTGAAGCGAGGCGCCTGTTGGGGCACGGGAGTCGCGGGTACGTTGCAAGATCTTGCGCACTCTGTCAATCGGCGTCGCGGAAATTAGGGGCTGTGCTACCCTCCTTTTCAAGCAACTGGCAGCGCCGGCCGGCGTGAACGGCTCCGGCGACAGGAGACTATCGATGGCCATCAACAACCCTGTACCCGCTAAGAAGAGCACGCTCGATACCGTGGCGAACATCGCCATCATCCTCGTCTGCGCGATCGCGGCGGTGGTGCTGGTCCGCAATCAGTTCTTCCCCAGGACGCAGGCGCCGGGGGGAATGCCGCAGGTCGAGAAGGGGGAGCAGTACGACCAGCTCAAGGCGGTGGTGCCCGCCGGCAGCAACCGCGCCCTGGTGGTGGCGGTCCAGCCCGGATGCCACTTCTGCAACGACAGCATCCCGTTCTACAAGAACCTCATCGACCAGCGGAACCAGAAGAACTCGGCGGTCAAGTTCATCGCCGCGGTCCCCGCGAACGAGAAGCCCGAGGAGGCGCAGAAACTGGTCTCCGAGGAGTCGCAGAAGTTCGCCGCCGGCGGCGCCCAGCCGGACGGCATGGTGAACATCGACTTCGCCTCGATCAAGGTGCCCGGCACCCCGACCCTGCTGCTGGTGGACAACACCGGCAAGGTCCTCGACGTCTGGGTCGGCAAGCTCGATCCGAAGGCCGAGAAGGAAGTCTTGAAGACGCTATAGGAACGGCGCTCTTCAGGGCTCCCTCGAATCCTTCCCCTTGCCCCCTCTCCATACCGTGGAGGGGGATTTCGATTTTCTGGCACTCCTCTTGCTTTGGCAACGCCCGAGGGCAATGGCGCCTGGATGGAAAAAAGGAGTGCATCATGGAGATCGATTCCCTCAGGAAGCTCTACGTGGACGAGCTCAAGGACCTTTACAGCGCTGAGAAGCAGATCCTTCAGGCCCTTCCGAAGATGATCAAGAAGGCTCAGAACGAGCAGCTCAAGAAGGCCTTCGAGGATCACCGCGCCGTGACCGAAATGCAGGTCGAGCGCCTGGACCGCATTTTCGAGCTGCTCGGCAAGGCCGCCCGTGGCAAGAAGTGCAAGGCCATGGAGGGGCTGATCGAAGAGGGCAAGGAGATGATGCAGGAGGACATGGATCCCGAGGTGATGGACGCCGCCCTGATCGGCGCCGCCCAGCGCATCGAGCACTATGAGATGGCGGGCTACGGCACGGTGCGGACCTGGGCCCAGGTCCTCGGCGAGAAAGAGCACGTCAAGCTCCTGCAGCAGACTCTCGACGAGGAGGGGAACGCGGACAAGCTGCTCACCCAGCTCGCCGAGAGCACGATCAACGTCGAAGCCGCCGTGGGGGCTTGACGCTTCTTCAGGGGGAACCGCGGAGGCGCCCTTCCGGGCGCCCCGCCACCTCCAGGGCGGCCATGCGGAGGGTGTGATAGCTTCACCGCCCGGAAATGACCCATCTCCCTTCACACAAGCATGGAACTCGCGACCTCCTCGGGCTCTCCCTGGGGGCCCTCGGCATCGTCTATGGGGATATCGGCACGAGCCCTCTCTACTCGATGCGCGAGTGTTTCCACGGCGAGCACTCGGTCATCCCCACCCATGACAACGTGCTCGGGGTGCTGTCGCTGGTCTTCTGGGTGCTCATCGTCACCATCTCGATCAAGTACCTGATCTTCGTCATGCGCGCCGACAACCGGGGCGAGGGGGGGATCCTGGCGCTGATGGCGCTGATCCCGAAGAAGCTCCGGCGGGTCGGACCGGAGGGGCACTGGGTGCTGGTGGCGCTCGGCATCTTCGGCGCCGCCCTGCTCTATGGCGACGGCATGATCACGCCGGCCATCTCGGTGCTCTCGGCGGTCGAGGGGCTCTCGGTGGCGACGCCGCTCTTCAACCCCTACGTGGTGCCGATCACGATCGTCATCCTGTTCATCCTGTTCGTGATCCAGCGGCGCGGCACGGCCGGCATCGGCGCCCTCTTCGGCCCGGTGATGATCCTCTGGTTCCTGGTGCTGGCGGTGCTCGGCGTCCTGTGGACCCTGCGCTACCCCGCGGTGCTCGGCGCGGTCAACCCGTGGCACGCGGTGACGTTCTTCGCGGAGAACCGGTGGCGCGGCTTCCTCGTCCTCGGCTCGGTCTTCCTGGTGGTCACCGGCGGCGAGGCGCTCTACGCGGACATGGGGCACTTCGGGCGGCGGCCGATCCGGCTGGCCTGGTTCACCGTGGTCCTCCCCTGCCTGCTGCTCAACTACTTCGGCCAGGGCGCGCTGCTGCTGACCCACCCCGACGCCGCCAAGAACCCGTTCTTCGAGATGCTGGCCCGGCTCGGCCCGTCCTGGCTCCTCTACCCGATGATCGTGCTGGCGACGGTCGCCACGATCATCGCCTCGCAGGCGGTGATCTCCGGCGCCTTCTCGCTCACCCGGCAGGCGGTGCAGCTCGGCTACATCCCGCGGATCGCGATCGTCCACACCTCGAAGAAGGAGATCGGCCAGATCTACATCCCGTCGGTCAACTGGCTGCTGATGCTCGCCACCTTCGCCCTGGTGTTCGGGTTCCAGAAGTCGACCAACCTGGCCGCGGCCTACGGGGTGGCGGTCACCGCCACGATGGTGATCACCACCATCCTCGCCTACGTCGTCGAGCGCCAGGTCTGGGGCTGGCCGCGATGGCTGGCGGTTCCCCTGACCGCGTTCTTCCTGCTGATCGACAGCTCGTTCTTCGGCGCCAACATCATCAAGGTGGAGGAGGGCGGCTGGTTCCCGCTGCTGGTCGGCATCGCGGTCTACACGCTGATGGCGACCTGGAAGAAGGGGCGCCAGATCCTCTCCGAGCGACTGCGGGAGGAATCCCTGCCGATCGAGAGCTTCGTGGCGCAGGTCAAACCGGACTCGCCGCACCGGGTCCCCGGCACCGCGGTCTTCCTCGCCCGCGACCCCAACGGCACCCCCTCCTCGCTGCTCCACAACCTCAAGCACAACAAGGTGCTGCACTCCAAGGTGGTGATCCTGACCCTGGTCACCGAGGAGGTCCCCATGGTGGAGCACGAGGAGCAGCTCGAGATCCAGCCGCTGGGCAAGGAGTTCTACCGGGTCCTCGCGCATCACGGTTTCATGCAGACCCCGGAGGTTCCGGACGTCCTGGCCCTGATGCGGGAGAAGGGGCTCGACCTCAACCTGATGTCGACCACCTTCTTTCTCAGCCGCGAGACCCTGATCCCGAGCAAGGCGCCCGGAATGGCCATCTGGCGTGAGAAACTATTCACCGTCATGGTCCGCAACGCCCAACGCCCGACCGATTTCTTCCGGATTCCCGCCAACCGGGTGGTTGAGCTGGGACTGCAGGTGCGGCTGTAAACCCTCCTCTCGGCGGGGGCGAATCCCCGAAGGCGGCTCCCCAGAGCCATCACAAGCAGGGCAAGGGGTACCTCTTCGCGCTCTCCCTCGGCGCCCTGGGAGTGGTCTACGGCGACATCGGCACCAGCCCCCTCTACGCGCTGCGCGAGTGCTTCCACGGCGAGCACGGCATCGCCCCCAGCCATGAAAACGTGCTGGGCGTGCTGTCGCTGGTCTTCTGGGCGCTGATCATCATCATCTCGATCAAGTACCTGGTCTTCGTCATGCGCGCCGACAACCGGGGCGAGGGCGGAATCCTGGCGCTGACCTCGCTGGTGCCCCACGACCTGCGCGAGCACGGGCTCGAGCGGCGGTGGCTGCTGACGGCGCTGAGCCTCTTCGGCGCCGCCCTGCTCTACGGCGACGGCATGATCACCCCGGCGATCTCGGTGCTCTCGGCGGTCGAGGGGCTGGAGACCGCGACGCCCTTCTTCAACCCCTACGTGGTGGCGATCACGCTGGTCATCCTGTTCGCCCTGTTCCTCATCCAGCAGCGCGGCACGGCGGGGATCGGCAAGCTCTTCGGGCCGGTGATGATCCTCTGGTTCGTCACCATCGGCGTGCTCGGCGTCCTCTGGGTGATCCGCGTCCCCTCGGTGCTCGCGGCGGTCAACCCCTGGCACGCGGTGCGGTTCTTCCTGGTCAACCGGGGGCACGGCTTCCTGGTGCTCGGCTCGGTCTTCCTGGTGGTCACCGGCGGCGAGTCGCTGTACGCGGACATGGGGCACTTCGGCCGCCGCCCGATCCGGATCGCCTGGTTCGCCCTGGTCCTCCCCTCGCTGCTGCTCTGCTACTTCGGCCAGGGCGCGCTGCTGGTGACCCATCCGGACGCCGCCGCGCAGCCTTTCTACGAGACGGTGCGGCGGCTCGCCCCCGGGATGCTCTACCCGATGGTCGCGCTCAGCACGGCGGCGGCGATCATCGCCTCGCAGGCGGTGATCTCGGGGGCCTTCTCGCTGACCCGCCAGGCGGTGCAGCTCGGCTTCATCCCGCGCATCAAGATCGTCCACACCTCGAACGAGGAGATCGGCCAGATCTACATCCCGTCGATCAACTGGGTGCTGATGCTCGCCACCTTCGGGCTGGTGCTCGGGTTCCAGGAGTCGACCAACCTGGCGGCGGCCTACGGCGTGGCGGTGACCAACGCGATGATCATCACCACCCTGATCGGCTACGTGGTCGCCCGCCACCGCTGGAAGTGGAGCCGGCTGGCAGTGGCGCCGGTGGCCCTCACCTTCCTGATCATCGACAGCTCGTTCTTCGCCTCGAACATCATCAAGGTCCCCGACGGCGGCTGGTTCCCGCTGCTGGTGGGGGTCGCCGTCTATACCCTGATGTCGACCTGGAAGCGCGGGCGGCAGATCCTGGTGGAGCGGCTGGCGCAGGAGTCCCTGCCGCTCGAGACGTTCGTGGAGGGGGTCCGGCCGGACTCTCCGATCCGCGTTCCGGGCACGGCGATCTTCATGTCCCGCGATCCCAAGGGCGTGCCCACCGCCCTGCTGCACAACCTCAAGCACAACAAGATCCTGCACTCGCGGGTGATGGTGCTGACGATGGTCACCGAGGAGGTGCCGGTGGTGCCGCCCGAGGAGCGGCTGGAGGTCCAGTCGCTCGGCAAGGAGTTCTACCGCGTGATCACCCACTACGGGTTCATGCAGACTCCGGGGGTGCCGGAGGTGCTGGAGCTGCTCAAGGAGAAGGGGGTCGAGCTCGACGAGATGTCGACCACCTTCTTCCTCAGCCGCGAGAACCTGATCGCCAGCAAGGAGCCGGGCATGGCGATCTGGCGCGAGAAGCTGTTCGCCCTGATGGTCCGCAACGCCCAGCGCCCGACCGACTTTTTCCGCATCCCCGTCAACCGGGTGGTCGAGCTGGGGATGCAGGTCCGGCTGTAGAACGCCCCCCTCAGTGCACCTCGCCCATCAGCCGCTTGAGCGGGCGGATCAGGGCGACGGCGACCAGGGTGAAGAGCATGCAGACCCCGAAGACGGCGCCGAAGATCTGCGGCAGGGGGAACTTCTCGAAGACGGCCGCGACCTGGCCGCCGATGAAGTTGCCCTCGGCGGAGGCGAGGAACCAGATACCCATCATCTGGCTGACCACCCGCTGCGGCGCCAGCTTGGTCATCGTCGAGAGGCCCACCGGGCTCAGGCAGAGCTCGCCGACGGTATGCAGGAGGTAGACGGAGACCAGCCACATCGGGCTGACCCGACCGCCGGCCGGTCCGGAGGTCAGGGCCGCTCCCACCATCACCAGGAAGCCCACCCCCACGAAGAACAGGCCGTACGAGAACTTCGCCGGGCTCGACGGCTCTTTCCGCCGCCGGCCCAGGGCCAGCCAGATCAAGGCGAAGACGGGCGCCAGCATCCAGATGAAGGCCGAGTTCACCGACTGCAGCCAGCTCGCCGGGTACGGGATGCCGAGGAAGGTGGTGCGAGTGAAGCGCTCGGCGAACAGGTTGAGCGTCGAGCCCGCCTGCTCGAAGGCCGACCAGAACAGGGCCGCGAAGACGAAGAACAGCACGATGGCCCAGAGGTGCTTGCGCTCCTCGGGGGTCCACTTCAAGCTGAACAGGTAGCCGAAGTAGACGATCGGAATCACCAGCAGCGCGTAGCCGACATACTTGGTGATGTCCCCTATCGAGAGCCGTGCCAGCACGGCGAGCGCGACCACCGCCGCCAGGACGGCGGCTCCGATCAGCAGGTTCCGCAGATCCTTGGCGCGGGCCGCCGGATTGCCGGTGGCCGCCGGCGCGAGCCCGGTGGTGCCCAGGTGCCGCCCGCCGAGGACGTACTGGATGAGGCCGAGGGTCATGCCCACCGCCGCGGCGCCGAAGCCCCAGTGCCAGCTGTTCGCCGGATTCATACCGTGGCTCTGCAGGAAGCCGCGGAACTGGGTGCTCTGAGCGAGGAAGCCGCAGACCAGCGGCGAGAAGAAGGCGCCGATGTTGATGCCCATGTAGAAGAGCGAGAAGCCGGCGTCCCGGCGGGCATCCTGGGCGCTGTAGAGCCCGCCGACCATGGTGCTGATATTCGGCTTGAGCAACCCCGTGCCGGTGACGATCAGGACCAGCCCGAGAAAAAAGGACGTCTGGCTGTGGAAAGCCAGGCTGACGTGGCCCAGGGCGATGATGATGCCCCCCACCAGCACGCTCCGCCGCTGGCCGAGGAGCCGGTCGGCGATCCAGCCGCCCGGCAGCGCCGTCAGGTAGACCATGGCCGTGTAGAGGCCGTAGATCGGCCCCGCCGTGGCCGCGCTCCACCCCAGCCCCCCCTCGGCCACCGCGGCCGTCATGAAGAGGAGCAGGATGGCCCGCATGCCGTAAAAGCTGAACCGCTCCCACATCTCGGTGAAGAAGAGGGTCGAGAGGCCACGGGGGTGGCCGAGGAAATCTCCGGGTCCCGGGACAGCCTGGCCGGCGTTGCGGGCATAGGTGCCGTCGGCCGGGTTGGCGATTTCCAGATCAGGGGTCTTGACCATGAGCACCACCTAAAAAAAGGTTGATCTTGCCTGTCTTCGATTTCGAGAATCGCGAGCTTACCGCACCCGGGCGCAGCAAGCCCAGTGCCACCCGATCCCGCGCCGGAGCGCTTCCGCCCACCCGTCTTTTTCTGAGGACGAACCCGTACGCGGAACCGTTCACTCCAGAGGTCGATCGCGGGGCGGAAATCCCCCCTTCTCCTATAGAGAGGGGCATGGCACTCCCCTTGCGATATCCCCTCTGCGGTTACGAGCTTCACCCATCTGACCCGCGGCAGAACATCGCCGCGCGGCACCCAGGGGGAAGTCGGGCGCCCCCGCCCGGCTTCCCTCCCCTCCTCGATAGCTCCATCGGCATCAGCATCAAGATCAGCGCGGCGTAGAATCGCGGCACCGTCCGTCGGAGGACTCTGAAGGAGATCGCCATGGCCTCACCCGATCCGCTCTCCCCGCTGCGCGACTCGATCGCCGAAGTCGACCGCGCCCTGCTCGAGCTGCTTCGCCGCCGCATGGACCTCGCCGCCGAGGTGGGCCGCGTCAAGGCCGCCGCGGACCTGCCCGTGGTGGTGCGCGACGTGGAGGACCGGGTGCTCGGCCGCGCCCGCCAGCACGCCGAGGCCTGCGGAGTCTCGGAGGAGGTGATGGCGGAGGTCTTCCAGGGGATTATCCGCGGCTCGGTCGAACGGCAGTACCGGGTGGGGATCTCGCTGCGCGAGCAGCGCGGCGAGCGGGTGCTGATCGTCGGCGGCGCCGGCGGCATGGGCGGCTGGTTCCGGGGCTTCCTCGAGCTGGCGGGGCACAGCGTGGACCTCACCGATCCCACGCTCGGCACCCTACCCCGCGCGCCGGGACGCTTCGCGTCCCTGAGCGAGGTGGCGGACCTCGACGCCTACGCCGCCATCCTGGTCTCGGTACCGCTCGGCCGCACCGCCCAGGTACTGGAGGAGGTGGTGGCGCGGGAGCCGCGCGGGCTGGTGGTGGAGATCGCCTCGATCAAGGACCCGCTCTCGCCGGCCCTGGCGCGGGCTCGCGAGTGCGGGGTACGGGCGTTCGCCCTCCACCCGATGTTCGGACCCAGCAAGTCGCTCTACGAGCCGCTGACCTTCGTGCTCGCCGCCCAGGGGGACCCGGCGGCCGAGAAGAAGGAGCTGGCGCCGCTGCTGACGCACCCCTACACGAAGCTGGTGGCGGTCCCCTTCCCCCATCACGACCGCCTGATGGGCTGGCTCCTGGGGCTCGCCCACCTCTCGAACATCCTGTTCGGAGCCGCCATCGCCCAATCGGGGGTCGAGGCGGACGAGCTCCACGCCTGCGCCTCGACGACGTTTACCCGGCAGGCGACGACCGCGGGGTTCGTGCTCTCGGAAAATCCGGACCTCTACCTCGACATCCAGAATCTCAACCCGCACCGGCACGAGGTCTACGCCGCGACCCGCGAGGCGCTCGCGCAGATCGAGCGGCAGGTCGAGGAGCGCGACCGCGAGGGGTTCCGGCAGACCTTCGACGCCGCCCTGCGGGCGCTGACTCGGGAGGGGTAGGGGGGTGGAGGTGGAGGTGGCACACGGACGAACAGGGACGAACACCGACGAACAAGGACCGGGTGTCCGTGTTCGTCGGTGTGGGTCCGTGCTCGTCCGTGTTGCTCCCTAGCCTTTTTTAGCGGCCTTCTTCGCCGGAGCGCTCTTCTTCGCCGGAGCGGGCTTCTTCGCGGCCGCCTTCTTGGCCGGCTTCTTCGCGGCCTTCGCCTCGCCGGAGACGGCGGGCTTGGCGGTGGATTTGGCGGCGGGCGCGTTCTTCTTGCGGACCACCGCGGCGATCCCCGCCGCCGCGGCGGCCACGCCGGCGACCGCGGCAGCGGCCGATGCGAGGACGGTCTTGCGGCTTGCGGCCGGTTTCTTGGCGGCCGGCTTGGCGGTCGCGGGCGGGGCCGGCGGCGCGGTCTTATCGGACGGCTTCTTGCTCGAGGCCATGGGAAGCTCCTTTCTGGAGAGCCAAACGACAACAATTCCTGCTGCCGCGGCTTACAGCAAGAAACGTGCACACTTGCTTCACGAGCCGCCGAGCGCCTGGGCGAGATCCTCGATCAGGTCGTCCGGATGCTCGAGGCCGACCGAGACGCGGACCAGCTCCGGCGGCGTGAGCGAGCCGGGCCCCTCGCTGCTGGCGCGGTGCTCGATCAGGCTCTCGACGCCGCCGAGCGAGGTGGCGCGGGTGAACAGGCGCGCGCGGCCCACCGCCTGGAGGGCCGCCTCCCGCCCCTCCGCCACCCGGAAGGAGAGCATGGCTCCGAAGCCCGACATCTGGCGCCGGGCGATCTCGTGCCCGGGATGCGAAGGGAGCCCCGGGTAGTGGACCGCGGAGACGCCCGGAAGGGCCTCCAGGGCGCGGGCGACGGCGAGCGCTCCCGCGCTCTGGGCCGCCATCCGGCAGGCGAGGGTGCGCACGCCGCGCAGCACCAGCCAGTCGTTGAACGGCGAGGCGACCGCACCCAGGATGTGGCGCAGGTGGCCGACCCGCTCCCAGAACGGATCGCGGCGGGCGAAGACGAGGGCGCCCCCCTGGACGTCGCTGTGGCCGCCGAGGTACTTGGTGGTCGAGTGGAGGACGACGTCGGCCCCGTGCTCGATCGGCCGCTGGAGCACGGGGGTGGCGAAGGTGTTGTCCACCGCCACCAGGGCGCCGGCCTGGCGGGCGAGGGCGGCGGCGCCCGCCAGATCGACCACGTTGAGCAGGGGGTTGGACGGCGTCTCCAGCCAGACCAGCCGGGTCTCCGGACGGATCGCCGACGCCAGGGCCGCGAGGTCTCCCATGCCGACGAAGTCCGACCGGATCCCCCAGTTGGGGAGGACCTCCCCGGCGGCGGCGCGGAAACCGTAGTAGACGTCGTCCGGAAACAGAACGTGGGAGCCCGGCGGCAGGGCCTGGAGCAGGGCGATCCCGGCCGCCATCCCGGAGGCGAAGACGAGCGCCGCCTCCCCCCCCTCAAGGGGGAAGAGGGCGTCCTCGAGCTGCTCCTGGGCGGGGTTCGACTCGCGGATGTAGGTGTGGCCGCCGATCGGGACGCTCTCCGGATCGCGGGCGAAGGTGGTGGAGAGATAGATCGGCGGAGCCACCGAACCGGTCGCGGGATCGATCCGGTGGCCAGCGTGGACCGCGCGGGTCTCGAACCGCATCAACGGCTCTTCTGCGCGCAGCTCCGGAGAGCGTCTCCCCGGCCGCCCGCAAGGGCGCCGGCCTTGCCGAGGCTGTCGGCGAGGCGGCCGACACAGCCCACGAAGGCGTCGTGGCCGTTCGCGTCGACCTTGCAATCGGCGATCCGGTCGGAGATCCGGCAGCCGTCCGAGAACACCGTGTTGTCGACGCCCGAGTCGCAGCCGTCGATGATCACGGTCGGGTTGCTCGACGAGCCGATGCACAGATCGACGCCGTCCGCCACGCCGTCCTTGTCGGAGAACCAGCCGATGTCGGTCAACTGCTGGCGGGTCAGATCGGGGTCGTGCGTGAGGTCGCCGTTGATCGACGGCTCCATCAGCAGGTTGGGGAAGGCGACCGGATCCCAGTGCGAGTACGACGAGCCGAGGGCGACCGGGTTGGGAGCGTAGAGGAGCACCCGCCCCTGGGCGTCGGCGCCGGCGCGGATGCGCGGGTTGACGCCGATCGTCGCCGTCGCCTTGCCGCGGGTCGCCTTGGCCCGCAGCTTGTTGCCGTCGGCCAGGCTGATCCGGACCGCGGGGATGGTGATGCTCGCATCGGTGCCGGAGATCCCGGGGGGCGGGCTGCCGGCCACGTTGTCCGCGATGATCACGCCGATCGCGCCGGCGTCCTGGGCGTTCTTCACCTTGACCACGAAGTCGCAGGTGCCGCGGTCGATCAGCGCGATCTTGCCGCGGACGCTGGAAGAGATCGCCGAGCAGCCATCCGTCGCGGTCGATCCGCCGCCGGGGCCGTCCTCGTCCGCGTCCTTGGCCAGGAGGACGCTCCCCTTGACCCCCGGCGAGGTGAGCGGCGCGCCGAAGGTGGCGGTGCCGACGGCGAAGCTGCCCAGGGAGGCCGGCACGTTGACCGTCACCAGCGGCGTGCCCGACTGCAGCACGTGCGGCGCGGCGGCGAGGACGTTCTTGCCGATCCAGACCACGTGGTTGGTGTCGACGGTGGCGGCCCGGCGCTGCGCGTCGCTCAGCTTGGGCCAGGCCTTCTTGTAGGTGGTGCTGTAGGTGTAGGTGCCGTAGATGTCCGGAAAACCCTGGAGCTGGGCGCCGGTCGTCTTGTCGTAGTACCCGGCGAAGCCCAGGCCGTGGGCGAACTCGTGGAGCAGCACCGTCACCAGGTCGATGTTGCTGCCGTGGTTGCCGTCCAGGCCGTAGTACCAGCCGAGGCTCGGCAGGCAGCTCGCCTTGCCCAGGTCGCTGTTGAACACGGCGACGATGTCGTCCGCGTTGGTGTTGGTGGCGCCGGGGGCCAGGTCGTCGCCCGCCATCTTGTTGGCGAGCGCCACCGGATACCAAGTGTTGCGGAGCTCGGCGTGCGGAAAGTTGCCGAACAGCTGGATCGTCGACGCCGCGCCCAGCGTGCCGCTGGTCGCCGTGCAGGACAGGGATTGGAAGGCCGACTGGATGTTGATCGTCACCGGACTGTCCAGGATGGCTCCCCAGAGGTCGGCGGCATACTGGAAGGCGATGAGCCTCTGCTGGCCGACCGTGGTGCCGGAGTTGCCGCCGACCGGCGTCGCCGGCGCGGGATCGTTGAAGCCGACGCCCGCCGCGTTGGTGTTGACGATGACGATCTCGGCGGCGGCGAAGGACGGGCCCGCGAGCAGCAGCGCGGCGAGAGCGAAGAGCAGGACGCTCCGGTACGATCTGGTCATGAACATCCCTCCGTGTTACGGGGTACCTTGGAAAGCCATTATAACCGCTGAAGAATGAGAAAAGGGCCGGCGCTCGTGCACCGGCCCTGGCAGCTCTACGACGAGGCGAGCGAGTTGTCCAGGTGGATCAGTGGCTCGCGCGCGCGGCGCAGCTCTGGATGGCGCCCTTCTGGTTGGCCGAGATGACGCCCTGATTCTTGAGCGTGTCGGTGAGGTGAGCGACGCAGCTCACGAACGCGCCATGGTTGGCCGCGCCGACCGCGCAGTCGTTGACCTGGTCGGTGATGCGGCAGCCGGTGGCGAACGTGGTGTTGGTCACGCCCGAGTTGCAGCCGTCGATGACCACGGTCGCGCTGCGGGAGGAGCCGATGCACTGGTCGATGCCGTCGGCGACGCCGTCACCGTCGGAGAACCAGCCGATGTCGGTCATCTCCTGACGGGTCAGGTCGATGCCGTGGGTCAGGTCGCTGTTGATCGAGGGCTCCATGAGCAGGTTGGGGAAGGCGATCGGATCCCAGTGCGAGATCGAGGAGCCGGTGACCACCGGGTTCGGGGCGTTGAGGAGCGCCCGGCCGGCCGGGTTGGCGCCGGCGCGGACGGCGAGGTTGACGCCGAGCGTGACGTTGACCGTGCCGCTGGTGAGCGCCGTCTTGATGGCGTTGCCGTTGGCCAGGCTGATCCGGACCGCCGGGATGGTGATGGTCGGATCGACGCCGGACATGCCGGCCGGCGGGCTGCCGGCCACGTTGTCGGCGATCAGCACGGCGATGGCGCCGGCGTTCTGCAGGTTCTTCACCTTGATCGCGAAGCCGCAGGTGCCGCGGTCGACGAGGCCGATCTTGCCGGTGAGGTCGTTGGTGATGGTCGAGCAGCCGTCCGTGGTCGACGGGCCGGCGGCGTCCGCCGCGTCGAGGCCGACGACGACGTCACCGGTCACGCCCGGCGAGGCCAGGAGCGGGCCGAAGGTCGCGGTACCGACCCGGTAGCTGCCGAGGGCGGCGGGCGCGTTCACCGTCGCCAGCGGCGTGCCGAGCTGCAGCACGTTGGGAACCGCGGCGGTGACGTTGATGCCGGTCCAGACCACGTTGTTGGTGTCGATGGTCGCGGTCTTCCGCTCGAGGTCGGTCAACTGCGGCCAGGCCTTGTTGAAGGTGGTGCTGAAGGTGTAGGTGCCGTAGACGTCCGGGAAGCCGGCGAGCTGCGTGCCGGTCGTCTTGTTATAGAAGCCGGAGAAGCCCAGGCCGTGGCCGAACTCGTGGAGCAGCACGGTCACCAGGTCGATGTTGGTGCCGTGGTTGGTGTCGAAGCCGTAGTACCAGCCGGTCCCGGCCAGGCAGTTGGGCTGGCCGAGGTTGCTGTTGAAGTTGGCGGCGATGTCGTCCGCGTTGGTGCCGTTGGCGCCCGGGGCGAGGTCGGCGCCGGCCAGCTTGTTGGCCAGGGCGACGTGATACCAGGTGTTCAGGAGCTCGGTGTTCGGAAAGTTGCCGAAGACCTGGATCGCGCCGGCCGAGCCCAGGGTGGCCGCGGTCGCGGTGCAGGCGAGCGGGGTGAAGGACGCCTGGATGTAGATCGGAACCGGGCTGCTCAGGATCGAGCCCCAGATGTCGGCGGCGTACTGGAAGGCGTTCAGCCGCTGCTGGCCGACGGTGGTGCCAGGGTTGCCGCCGACGGGGGCGGCGGGAGTGGCATCGTTGAAGCCCACGCCGGGAGCGTTGTTGTTGACGATGACGATCTGGGCGGCGCCGAAGACGGGGCCGGTGAGCAGAAGGGCGGCGATGGCGAAGAGGCCGAGGAGTTTGGTGGTCTTCATGGTGTTTTACTTGTCCTCGAAGGCCGGAGCGGCGGTTAGAACGGCACTGGCATCGGCGGCACTGTCGACGCAGACCTCGCGGACGGAGCCGTCCGGCTGCACCTGCGCCATGGAAATGTTCAGGAACGAGCTGGAGAGGTCGACCGACATCGTGCCGTCCGCGAACTGCTTCAGCTCCGGCGTCGCGGCCGAGGCCTTGGTCATCTCCTGGATGCCCGCGACGAGAGCCTTGCTCTCGGCCGCCGTGGGCTGCCGGATCTTGCCGGTCGCGGGATCGATCGCGACCATCATGCCGGACTGGGCAGCCGGGGCCGGAGCCTTGGCGCGGCGCGCCTTGGCGGCATGAGCCGGAGCCGCCAGGCTCAGCACCGTCGCGGCGGCGAGACCCAGAGCGGCGATACGAACGCCTTTTCCATACGAATTCGTCATAACCGTCCTCCCGTTAGGGGTTGCATCGAGGCACGTTCCGAAGAGAGAACCGGCACCATGCCGGCCAGCGCTCGCGGAACGGAAGATCCAGGCCAAGAAGAAACGAGCTAATGTCTCAGTGCACGGTCCCGGGGAGCCCGGGACACTGGGGGTTCAGGTTTGTCAGCTTCCAAAGACACCCAGAGACACTCCTGTCGCCGTCCTACGTCCTTCTTCTTTCGGCAACCCGGCTATCTCTGAGAGACCCGCGGCTTTGCGTCACCGCCTCGCGGCGGCTTTGCCTTTTCGATGTGTGAGATCTGCGAGTTTGGAGTCGAACTTGTCTAATGTCAAGGCGTTTTTGTAATTCGCTCTACACATGGCACAACAAGCCCCGGGAGACGGCTATTCCCGCGGCCTGAAAAAAAACCGAAGAGAATAAGTTCTAATATCGAGTGTTTATATGAATTTGTTAATAAGCTGCAAAGAATAGGCGCCGGTCACCAGCGTTTTATTCCCATCTCGGGCCGCTGGCCCAAAATCTGGTCTGGTAAAAAATTCAACCCGGTCAGAGCAGCTCCACCTCGTACTGCTTCTCGTGGAGCGCCTGGCGCAACTCGTCGATGTGCCCGGCGTTGCGGGTCTCCAGGGTGACGTCGACCTGGGCCTCCCAGAAGCCGGCGTGCATGAAGACCCGGTCGTGCTGGATGCGCACCACGTTGCCGCCGTGCCGGCCGATCACCTGGAGCAGCTCGGCCAGCGCCCCCGGGCGGTCCGGGACATGGGTACGGACGCGCACCAGGCGCCGGCTCTCGACGAGGTACCGGTCGATGATGCGCGCGAGCAGGGCGACGTCGACGTTGGCGCCCGAGAGGAGCATGACGACGTGGCGCCCCGCCACGTCGGGGATCCGGTGGGCGGCCATGGCCGCCAGGGTGACGGCGGCGGCCCCCTCGGTGACCGTCTTGCCGGTCTCGACCAGGCGGACCATGGCGGCGCGGATCTCGTCTTCCGAGACGGTGACGACGGCGTCCACGGAGCGGCGGATGTGCTCGAAGGTGCGCTCGCCGGGCGTCTTGACGGCGATGCCGTCGGCGACCGACCGCTCGGCCGGGCAGACGCGGATCTGGCCGGCCTGGAAGCTCTCGGCCATCGCCGGGGCGGCCGCGGTCTGGACGCCGTAGATCCGCACCGACGGCCGCTTCGCCTTGATCGCCGTGGCGATGCCGGAGATCAGCCCGCCGCCGCCGATGGGGACCACCACCACCTCCACCTCCGGCGTCTGCTCGAGGATCTCGAGACCGATCGTCCCCTGCCCCGCCATCACCTGCTCGTCGTCGAACGGGTGGACGAAGACCAGCCCCCGCTCGCGCTCGAGCCGCCGCGCCTCCTGGTAGGCCTCGTCGAAGATCTCGCCGGCCAGCACGACCTCGCCGCCGAGCCGGCGGGTGTTCTCGATCTTGATCAGGGGGGTGGTCACCGGCATGACGATGATCGACGGCACCCCGGCCTGGGTGGCGCTGAAGGCCACCCCCTGGGCATGGTTGCCGGCCGAGGCGGTGATCACCCCCCGCCGGACCTCGTCCGCCGGCAGCCCGGCGATCTTGTTGTAGGCGCCCCGGACCTTGAAGGAGCCGGTGAGCTGGAGGGTCTCGTACTTGAACCAGGCGTGCGCGCCCAGCTCCTCGGAGAAGGCCCACGAGCGCAGGCAGGGGGTGGGCTGCACGATCCCGCCGATCCGCGCGCGGGCTTCCTCGACGTCTTTCAGGGTAATCATCGCGGGACGGGGCCTCGGAAAGGCGGCAGTGTAGCAGGAGGCGCCAACGAAAAACCCCTCTCCGGGAGGAGAGGGGCTCGGGGAATCGCGAGCGGAGAAATTTTCCTCTAGTGCGGGGAGCTCAGGGCGCCGGCGAGCGCCACGCCGGCCTCGGCGTCGACCGCCTCGGGGGCCTGAGTGTAATTCGCGCGCTGGAGCAGGGCCCCGGCCAGGCTGGAGCGGACCTGCCCCTCCATCCGGCCGTCGAGCTGGACCGCCTTGGCGAAAGCCTCGCGGGCGGCGCCGGTCTCCCCCTTGAGGGTCAGGATGGTGCCGAGCTGGTCGTAGGCGCGGGCCTGGTCCTCGGGAGAGGAGTAGAGGGCCAGGGCCATCCGGGTCACCTGCAGAGCGGCGCCGTACTGCCGGGCGCCGCTGTAGGCGCGGCCGACGCCGAGCAGGCAGTCGGGGCAGGGGCCGCCGGCGAGCTCGCTGGCCCGCTCGAACTCGGCCGAGGCCGCCTTGTAATTTCCTTCCTGGACGAGACGCTCACCTCTCTGCATCGCACGCGCGGTGTCCTCCTGGAGGGGGGCGGCATCCTGGGCTCGCGCGGCCGGAGCCAGCGTGAACACGGCCAGGGCTCCGAGGAGCGGCAGGAGGGGGAAGCTGCGATATTTTGGCGTCATCGTCGGCACTCCTTGTTGTATCTCTTAAAGCTGGGCGGTAAGTCTTCGCTTCGACTCAATCTCGGGAGCGACCCCGCCAGCCGGACGCAAGGGTATAAGGCAAAGAGCGTGCCAGCGAAGGGTCAAGAACTTTTCACCACCTGTTGCCGTTAGCATTCATAGCCGGCAACCTCGCCGCGTTCGGACTCAGGAGATCTCGATGGATTCTCAACTCCGCTGCCGTCCTCGCCGCGCCACGCGGCTCCTCGCCGGGGCCCTGGCGCTCGCGGCGTTCGCCGCTCCGGCTTTTTCTGCTCCCGCCGCGCCGCCCGCCTGGGTAGTGAAGAGCGACCAGAACACTCAGCTCCTGCTCGACAGCCTCGCCCGTTTCGACCCTGAGGGCGCCGGCGAGCTCGGAGTGCCGGGGCTCGACGAGCAGATCTTCGACCTCACGCCCGGCTTCCACGAGCGCCGCGAGGCCGCCACCCGGAAGGTGCGGGAGGAGCTGCGCCGCCGGCTGGCCGCGGAGACCGACCCCCGCGTCCGCCAGGACCTCGAGATCCTGATCCAGGCCGGTGACGACGACCTGAAGGGGGACGAGCTCGGGCGCAGGTACAACCTCCCCTACTCCAACGTCACCCAGATCGTCTTCGGCGGCCTCCGCGCCCTGCTCGACGACCAGGTGGAGCCGGCGCGTCGCCCCGCGGCCCTGGTGCGCCTGCGCAAGTACACCGGCATGGCGCCCGGCACCACGCCGCTGACCCGGCTGGCCGAGGACTACACCCGCTCGAAGCTGAAGAACGCCAAGCTGCGCGGCCCGTTCAAGGACCGGATCGAGCGCGATCTCGCCAACAACCAGACGGTGGTCGCCGGCATCGGCGAGCTGTTCAAGAAGTACGGCATCGCGGGGTATGAAGAGCCCTACGCCAGGCTCAAGGAGCAGCTCGCCGCCTATGACGCGTTCCTGCGCAAGGAGATGCTCCCCCGCGCTGGCGACGACTTCCGCCTGCCGCCCGAGCTCTACGCCAACCGCCTCCAGCAGGTGGGGATCGACATGCCGGTCGAGGAACTGGTGCGGCGCGCCGAGGTGGCCTTCAAGGAGATCCAGAGCGAGATGGCGACCCTGGCGCCGCTGGTCGCGCGCGAGAAGGGGCTCGGCGTCACCGACTACCGGGGGGTGATCCGCGAGCTGAAGAAACAGCAGATCACCGGCGACGCCGTCCTCCCCTTCTTCCAGGAGCGGATCAAGGCGCTGGAGGAGATCATCCGGCGCGAGGGGATCGTCAGTCTCCCCGACCGGCCGATGAAGTTCCGGGTGGCCAGCGAGGCCGAGAGCGTGGCGAGCCCCGCGCCGCACATGCAGCCGCCGCGGCTGATCGGCAACACCGGCGAGATGGGCGAGTTCGTGCTGCCGCTGCGCATCCCGGGTGCGCAGGGGGCTGCGAATCTCACCCTCGACGACTTCACCTACGACGCCTTCGCCTGGCCGGTGACCGCCCACGAGGGGCGCCCCGGCCACGAGCTCCAGTTCGCGTCGCTGATCGAAGGCGGGGTCTCGAAGGCGCGGGCGATCTTCGCCATGAACAGCGTCAACGTCGAGGGGTGGGCGCTCTACGCCGAGGCCGAGGTCAAGCCCTACCTGCCGCTCGACGGCCAGCTCGCCGCCCTGCAGAGCCGGCTGACCCGGGCCGCCCGGGCCCTCATCGACCCCGGCCTGCAGAGCGGCCAGATCACCCGCGAGGAGGCGACGCGCATCCTGCGCGAGGACGTCGGCCTCTCCGAGGGGATGGCCCTCCAGGAAGTGCAGCGCTACACCTTCCGCAGCCCGGGGCAGGCGACCGCCTACTTCTGCGGCTACACCCGGCTGATGGAGCTGCGGCAGGAGACCGAGCGCGCCCTGGGCCCGAAGTTCGACCGCAGGACCTACCACGACTTCCTGCTCGCCCAGGGGCTGCTCCCCCCCTCCTTGCTGCGCAAGGCGGTGTTCGAGGAGTTCATCCCCCTGCAGCGCAGGAAATAGCCATGGCATTGCCCTTGCGTAACTCTTGGTCAAGAAGCGCTCCGGCCTTTGTCCAGAGCCGTCTTCTTTTGCCGTCTGGCACAGTTTTCATCCTGAAAGGAGCGGAGACACCATGAGCACGAACAACAAGAGCCTCGCTATGGCAGCCACCCTGACCGGCCTTCTGATCGTGGGCCCTGCGCTTATCGCCCAGAACACCTCGGGATCGTCCGGAGGCGGATCCATGGATTCACACCCTGGGGCGACGCAATCCACCAGCAGCAGCATGTCGAAAAAAACCACCACCACCACCACGACGACGACGTCGAAGCTCAGCGCCAGCGACACCAAGTTCATGAAGACAGCGGCGATGGGCGGCATGGAAGAGGTCGAGCTCGGGCAGCTGGCGGCCCAGAAGGCTTCCAGCCCGGAGGTCAAGAACTTCGGCCAGCACATGGTCGACGACCATTCCAAGGCCAACGACCAGCTCAAGCAGCTCGCCGCACAGAAGGGCGTGACGCTGCCGGCTTCCATGTCCGCCTCGCAGAAGCAGGACATGAACAGGCTTTCCAAGCTCTCCGGCGCCGCGTTCGATAGCGCGTACGTCAGCATGATGGTCAAGGACCACAAGAAGGACGTCGCCGAGTTCCAGAAGGAGTCGAAGAGCGGCAAGGACTCGGACGTCAAGGGCTGGGCTTCCACGACCCTGCCCACTCTCGAGAGCCATCTGCAGATGATCGAGGGCATCTCCTCGTCGATGCACCCCTCGAAGAGCGCCAAGAAGTAACCGGCCCCAGTATCCGGGGCGGCCTCTTCGGGACCGCCCCGGCAAGTCTCCACTACAATCTCCCGCTTATGACCGACGGCTCTCTGGACCGGCTCCCCCGGACGCGGGAAGCGATCGAGGCGGGAATCCGTGACGGGCTCCACCTCGGCGCACAGATCTACGCCTCGCTGCGGGGCGAGCCCGTGGCCGGCGCGGCGCTCGGCGAGGACCGCCCCGGCGCGCCGCTCACCCGCGCTCACCTGATGCTCTGGCTCTCCTCCACCAAGCCGGTGCCGGCGGTGGCCATCGCCCAGCTCTGGGAGCGCGGGCGGCTCGAGCTCGACGATCCGGTGGCGCGGCACATCCCCGAGTTCGCGGCCAACGGCAAGGAGGGGATCACCCTGCGCCATCTCCTCACCCACACCGGCGGCATCCGGCTGCTCGACACCGGCTGGCCCCAGGCCTCCTGGGAGGAGATCGTCGCGAAGATCTGCGCCATGAAGCCGGAGCCCCGGTGGCTCCCCGGGCAGAAGGCCGGCTACCACCAGGCGTCGAGCTGGTTCATCCTCGGCGAGGTGATCCAGCGCGCCGGCGGCCGCCCCTTCTCCACCTACATCCGGGAGGAGATCTTCCAGCCGCTCGGGATGGCCGACTCCTGGATCGGCATGCCCCCCGAACGCTACCTCGCCTACCGGGAATCCGGCCGGATCGGGGCGATGTGGAACACCGAGGGGGGCGAGCCGAAGGACCACGGCTGGGACACCGAAGAGCGCTGCGTCCGCCCGAGCCCGGGCGGCAACGGCTACGGCCCGTTGAGCGAACTGGGGCGCTTCTACGAGATGCTGCTCGGGCGGGGCTCCTGGAACGGCCGCCGCATCCTGCTGCCGCAGACGGTCGAGGCCTTCACCGCCCCGCATCGCATCGGGATGACCGACGTCACCTTCAAGCACATCCTGGACTGGGGATTGGGTTTCATCGTCAACTCGATCCAGTACGGGGCGGAGACGGTGCCCTACGGCTACGGCCACCACGCATCCCCTCGCACCTTCGGCCACAGCGGCTACCGCTCGTCCACCGGCTTCGCGGACCCGGAGCGCGGCCTCGCCGTGGCGCTGGCCTTCAACGGCACGCCGGCAGGTGACGCCCACGAGCGGCGGATCCGCTCGGTGCTCGACGCGCTGTACGAGGATCTGGGGCTGGTCTGACCGGGAAAGCAGGGCGGCCCCGCGGGGGCCGCCCTGCAGGACTTCAAGCCGCGGGCTTGCAGGCGCCCTTGCTGGCCTCGCGCACCCCGGCGGTCAGCAGCTCGCACTCGTTCGCGTAGGTCTTGCCGTCGCAGCCGCACACCTTCGCCCCGCCGGTCGGGCAGGGGTTCTTGACCTTCACGCAGGTGCCGGCGAGATCGGCGACATTGCACATGTTGGTCGGATACCGGCAGGCCTGCCCTTCCGGGCACCGCAGGCCGGCGATGCCGCCGCACATGGCCCCTTTCTTGTCGCTCGCCCGATAACCCGACTTGCCCCCCGGACTAGCCCATCCGGAAACCGCCACACTGACCAGAAGGACGAGGACGAGGAGCGTACACAACCTGACGATCGCATTACGAACCATGGCTCAAGCCTCCTTGGGAAACCGCGTCGAGGGTGAAACAGCGGGAACGGCGCGGATGCTTTAAGAGTAGCTCAAAAAGCCACAGAGGAGATCCCCTGCCAGATCCACCAGAGCCCGACGAGGCGAAAGATCCAGAGCAGGTTCCGCACGCCGAGCAGAAAAAAATTGTGGACCGGGAAGGGGACCTCGAGCGGGGAGTGCTCGCGGGCGAAGAAATATCCGAGGGCGGCCACGTTCACCGTGACGCCGACCACCAGCTTGAACCAGGTGGTGGCGAGCGGCACCGGCGCCGGCTGCCCGGCAGCGGAGGCGGCGAGCGCGGTGAGCAGGAAGAGCAGGGGGAGGAAAATCCCCAGACGCAGGGGCCAGCGCCAGGCGTGCAGGAACGAGAAGAACTTCGCCGCCGGAGCGCGGTGCTCCGCGCAGCAGCGGGCCGCGACCTTGCGGGAGCCGGAGCGCAGCTCGAGCTCCACGGGCGTCCGCGGCGGGACCCGGTTGCACCAGAGGCACTTCACCGCCAGCACCCGCTCCATGTAAGGCCGGGCGAGGAAGCGGTGAACGACGATCAGGGCCACGCCGCCCGCCAGGCTCAACCCCACCGGTTCCGGGTGGCGCACGAAGAGGAACAGCACCGCCGGGATGAACAGGAAAAGGAGGAAGCCGGTCGCGTAGATCGCCAGCCGGTTGGGCGCGGAGCGAGGGGTGGTCATAGGAGGGGCGGATTATGGCATGGCTCGCCCGGGCATCAATGCCCGGGCTACGTTGGAACCAAAAAGCCGGGTGAACCCGGCTCCAAATCAATTTTCGAGCCGGCTTTCAGCCGGCTTTTCTTCGGAGATGTAGCCCGGGCATTGATGCCCGGGCGTGGCGGGCGGCTCAGCTTTCCTACTCCCTGCAAACCCCCAGATAACTCCCCCTCACGAACCCTGGAAACACCTGCTCCACCCCGGGGTTGCCCAGCCGGCGCTCCAGGATCTCGCCGAGCACCGTCCTGTAATCCGTGGTCACCGCGAGGTCGCCGGGGTCGGCCAGGGCCTCGGGGGCGAGGGTGGGCCAGCGGCCGTGGACCTTCCTGCCGTTGATCCCGCCCCCCATCAGGAACATGAAGCTGGCGGTGCCGTGGTCGGTGCCGCCGGAGGCGTTCTCCTCGATGCGGCGGCCGAACTCGGTCATCGTCGCCACCGTGATGTTGCCGATGCGGTCGTGGAGGTCGGCGTAGAAGGCGTGGAGGCCGGCGCCGAGATCGGCCAGCAGGCCGGGCATCTGGTCCGACTCCGTGTCGTGCATGTCCCAGCCGCCGAGGTCGACGCAGGCCACCTCCAGCCCGAGGTCGGCCTTGATGAGCTGGCCGATCTGCTTCAGCGCGTTGCCGAAGTCGGTGTCCGGATACTCGGCGCCGTGCTGGGGCTCGTACTGGCCGGGATCGGCGGCGGTCAGCCGCCCGACGGCGCCGAAGGTCTGCAGGGCCTGCACGTCGAGGAAGGTGGTCCCCGAGTAGAGCGCCGCCAGGGTGCCCTGGAAGCGGGAGATCTGGTCCTCGAACCCCTGCAGGTGGAAATCCGCGATCGAGGCGAGCGAGGTCGCCGGGATCGTCCCGCGCAGCGACGCCGGGACGAGGTCGCCGAAGCCGATCGCCCGGAACGGCGAGGTGTTCGCGGCGTCGACGGCCGCGAGGTGGCGGCCCAGCCAGCCGGAGAGCACCCGCCGCTCGCCGGGCGTGCCGCGCTCCATCCAGTCCATGGAATCGAAATGCGAGTGGTTGTTGACCGGCATCCCGGCGGCGTGGACCACGGCGAGGGCGCCATCGTCCCAGACCTCCTTCAGCGGCCCGAGCGACGGGTGGAAGCCGAAGAAGCCGTCGAGATCGACCGCCCGGTCCGGTCCCACGCCGGGCTCGCGGATACCGATGGTGGGGCGGTTGTCGTGGTAGTGGCGGTCGCCGAAGGGGACGACGACGTTGACGCCGTCGGCGCCGCCGCGCAGGAAGATGCAGACCAGCGTGTCGCGCTGGGAGGCGGCGCGCCCCGGGGCGGCGAAGGCCAGCCGGGGGAACCAGCCCGGCAGGGTGGCGGCGGCGCCCAGGGCGCCGAGGAAACCGCGGCGGGTCAGCTTGGACATAGGTCAGGCTCCTCTCGTCAGCGCCACTGGAAGTAGGGGGACCCGAGGATCAGGGCGATCAGCCCCGGGGCCTGCCGGTTCAGATACCACCCGGGGACCCGCGCGCCGGCGGGCCTGCCCTGGGCCACGTAGTCGATGAGGCGCGCGCGGTCGGGCTCGTCGAGCCGCCGCTGCAGGAAGAGGGAGGCCATGGCGTCGACGAGCTGGGCCGAGGTCTTCGCTCCCGAGCGGGCGACGATGCCGCGCACCGGCACCAGCACGTCGTCGCCGAACCAGCCGAGCGTCAGCGCCGAGGCGAGGTTCCAGCGGTTCAGCAGGCCGTTGGTGTTGGCCCAGGCGGCGCCGACGTCCGGGTAGCCGTTGGGGGGCTCCCATTCGAAAGGCACCTGGCCGAGCGGATAGAGGGAGTAGATCAGGTTGTCGAGGCCGTCCGGCGTCACCTGGGTCACCCCCAGGGCGCGCAGCGCGGCGACCAGGAACTCATAGGGGCGGCGCAGCTTCTGCTCGGCGGCGGCGAAAAACTCGTCGGCGAGCAGGATCGTGCGCAGCACGGCGCGGATGTCGCCGCCGGTCGAGGAGAAGGTCGCCGCCGCCCGGGTCACCAGCGCCGGGGGCGGCACGTCGGCGACGAAGCGGCGGCAGAGCTTGTTGCTGATGAAGCGGGCGCAGGCGGGGTGGCGGGCCAGGGTCTCGAGCACCCGCCGGCCGTCGAGCGCCCCCGGATCGCCGCCGGCGATGGCGACGCCGAGGACGGTCTTCGGCCCGGGGTCGTGGGCGCCGGCGTCGAACACCCACTCGCCGTCCGTCCCCTCGCCGTTGTAGTCGACCGTCCAGCCGGTGAGGCAGCGGGCCACCTCGTGGACGTCGGTCTGGGTGTAGCCGGCGTCGGAGCCGATGGTGTGCAGCTCCATCAGCTCGCGGGCGTAGTTCTCGTTGGGGCCGTCGGCGACGTTGCTCTCGTTGTCGAGGTAGACCATCATCGCCGGGCTGTGGGCCGAGGCGAGGAGGAGGTCGCGGAAGCGGCCGAAGGCCAGGGGGCGCGACACGGTGCGGTCGTCGACCGTCTTCAGCACCGCGACGTCGTCCTTGAAGTGATACATGCTGAAGTGGTTGTTCCAGAACTCGACCATCGTCTCGTAGAGCTGCCGCTTGCTGAACAGGGCCCGGTAGAGGGTGGCCCGCTTCAGCTCCATGGCGACCGAGTAGCCGCCGTCGTCGGCCTCCTCGGCGATGTCGTAGAGCTCCTGGGCCGACTTGCCGAGCGTGGGGAAGAGCGCCGCCACCTGGGCCTCGACCGCGGAGTCGTCGATCCGCTCGGGATGGAGCTGCTCGTCCAGCCAGGCCTCGATCCCCATCTGCCGGGCGCGCTCCAGCTCCCCCGGCCGCACGCCGAACGTCGTGCGGTGGAGCAGGTGGGCCACGCGGTCGGTCGACTGTGAGAACCGGGCGGTGATCCCCGCCAGCTCCTTGACCGGCAGGAGCCGCGGCGGCTCGCCGCTCTCCAGACCCTGGACGGGCCACGGCCGCAGGAACATCGCAGAGGCGATTCCCGCCCCCGCGGTCCCCTTCAACAGCTCCCTTCGGGACAGCACGTCGCTGCTCATCCTGATCCTCTCCTACGGGTTGTTGCCGTCATTGAAGCACGTCCTCGGGGAGAAGTCTATGCATGAGTTTGCATGAGCGTACGGTTCGGCCCCGAGGCCTCCAAAAGGTACTCGGGATGGCTCATGGCTTGCATTTACGGAACTTCCAGATGATGGCCGAGTTGAGAGCGATCTTTCGGAGTGGTTTGAGGACGGAGGGAGCGGACGGGTTGCCCCCCTCCTGGGGAGCGCTCGCGAAGGATTTTCCCGCGGTCGAGCTCCGGTTGCCGCCCAGCGCCGCCGGGAGGGAGATGCCAAGCCTGCTCGTGCCGGTCTCGGATTGGGAATCCAATTTTTTCAACTTCTACGATCTCGACGGACGTCTCGACGCCCTCGCCGAACGTGACGGGCCGTTCGCCGTGGAGATTCTCGGCGGCGGCGAGGAGCTGCCGCGGACGGCGCGCGCGGTCCTCACCCGCTGCCAGCGATGGATGGACCGCCGCAACGCCGCCTCGCGCGGCACGCTCTTCGACCGCGTGCTGAGCCGGCACCGCCGGGAGCACGATCTCGCGAAGCCGCTGGTGCGGGCCGATTACAACCACGCCCTGGACACCTGGCAGTGGGCGCTGCGGCTCGATCCGGGCGCGGACCTCGCCGTCCAGCTCGCGGCGCTCCTCCACGACGTCGAGCGCCTAGCCACCGAGGCGGACCGGCGGATCGAGCACCGCGCGGACGATTACCAGGCCTTCAAGGACCGTCACGCGGCGCGGGGGGCCGGGATGGCCGATGCCCTGCTCGCGGAGGCCGGCGTCGACGCGGAGACGCGGCGGCGGACGGCCCGCCTGGTCGCGGCGCACGAGCACGCCGCGGCGCCGGGGGATCCCGACGCCGGCGCGATCGCCCTGCTCAACGACGCGGACGCGCTCTCCTTCTTCTCGCTCAACAGCGTGGGCTATCTCGACTACTTCGGGCCGGAGGCGACCCGCCGCAAGGTGGCCTACACCCTGCGGCGGCTCCGCCCGGAGACCCGCCGGCTGCTCGACGGGGTGCGCCTGCGCCCCGCCGTATCGGCCGCCCTGGCCGCCGAAATGGAGGCACTCGTGGCATGAAGCTGGTGATCTTCGGGCTGACGATCAGCTCGTCGTGGGGGAACGGCCACGCCACGCTCTGGCGGGGGCTCTGCCGGGAGCTGGCGAAGAGCGGCCACCGGGTCGTCTTCTTCGAGCGGGACGTCCCGTACTACGCCATCCACCGCGACCTGCGCGAGCTCCCCGGCACCGAGCTGCGCCTCTATGCGAGCTGGGAGGAAGTGCTCGCCGCCGCCCGCCGGGAGGTGGCCGGCGCCGACGCGGCGATGGTGACCTCCTACTGCCCGGACGGCGTCGCGGCCTGCGAGCTCGTGCTCGCGGCGGACGGCCCGGTCGCCGTCTTCTACGATCTCGACACCCCGGTCACCCTCGAGCGGCTCAGTGCCGGCGAGAAGGTGCCCTACCTGCCGGCCGAGGGGCTCGGCGGCTTCGACCTCGTGCTCTCCTACACCGGCGGCCGGGCCCTCGACGAGCTGCGCGAGCGCCTCGGGGCCCGCCGGGTGGCTCCGCTCTACGGCAGCGTCGATCCGGAGACGCACCGGCCGGCCGCTCCGGTCCCGGCCTTCCAGGCGGATTTCTCCTATCTCGGCACCTACGCCGCCGACCGCCAGGAGGCGCTCCAGCGGCTCTTCCTGGAGCCGGCCCGGCGGCTGCCGGAGAAGCGGTTCGTGATCGGCGGCGCCCAGTATCCGGTCGACTTCCCCTGGGGGGCCAACGTCTGGTTCGTCCGCCACCTGCCGCCGGCGGACCACCCGGCCTTCTACGCCTCCTCGCCCCTCACCCTCAACGTGACGCGGGCGGCGATGGCTGGAATGGGCTACTGCCCCTCCGGCCGGCTGTTCGAGGCGGCGGCCTGCGGCACGGCCGTGCTCTCCGACCGCTGGGAGGGGCTCGACCGCTTCTTCGAGCCGGGCCGCGAGATCTTCACCGCCGGCGGCACGGAGGAGGTCTTCGAGATCCTCTCCCTACCCCGCCGGGAGATCGACCGGGTCGCCCGCGCCGCCCGCGAGCGGACGCTCGCCGAGCACACGGCGGAGCGGCGGGCGGCGGAGATGGTGGAGATGCTGCGGGTGGGGGTGGCGGCATGAGTATCTGGGGGATCGTCCCCGCCGCCGGCGTGGGCAGCCGTATCCAGCCTCTCGCCTTCTCCAAGGAGCTGCTCCCCGTGGGCAGCCGCCAGGACGGCGAGACGGAGCGGCCGAAGGCGGTCTCGGAATACCTCCTCGAGCGGATGATCCTCGCCGGCGCCACCCGGATCTGCTTCACGATCTCCGCCGGCAAGTCGGACATCGTCGAGTACTACGGCGGCGGCATCGGCCCGGCCCACATTTGCTACGTCGTGCAGCCGGAGCCGCAGGGGCTCTGCGACGCCCTGTTCCGCGCCCTGCCGCTGATCGGCGCCGAGGACCAGGTGCTGATCGGCCTGCCGGACACCGTCTGGTTCCCGGAGGACGGCCTCTGCCACCTCGACGCGGACGCGCTCTCCTTCCTCCTCTTCCCGGTGCGCAACCCCGAGCTGTTCGACGCCGTGGTGACCGACGGCGACGGCCGGGTGCTCGAGATCCAGGTCAAGCAGCCGGGCGCGGCCAGCTCCTGGGTCTGGGGAGCGTTCCGCATGCCGGCCCGGGTGTTCCGCGATCTCCACGCCCTCTGGCGCGAGCGCGGCGGACGGGACGTCTACGTCGGCACCCTGATCAACGAATGGCTGGCGCGCGGCGGCGTGGCCCGCGGGGTGCGCGCCGGCGAGGCCTATGTAGACGTCGGCACGCTCCACGGCTACCGCGAGGCGATTCAACTCCTGGAGCGGCGCGAGGTGCTGGCGTGATCGAAGCGGTGAAGCTGTGGAATGAGCCGAACAACAAGTCGCACTGGGATTTCGAGATCGATCCCGAATGGAAGCTGTTCGCCCGCATGGCGATGCTGGCGGGCGACGCCGTCCGCGGCGAGAACGGCACCCTGACCCGCGTCCTCGGCGGCATCTCGCCGATCGACGCCAAGTTCGTCCTCAACATGAAGGAGCAGGGCGTGCTCGATCACGTCGACGCCATCGCCGTCCATGGCTTCCCGCTCGACTGGAACCACTGGCAGATCGGCGAGTGGCCCGACCGGCTGGCCGAGGTCCAGGCACTGACCGACCTGCCGGTCTGGGTGACCGAGGTGGGGGTCTCGAGCTTCGGCGCCGAGGAGGTGCAGGAGTTCGGCCTCCGCCGTTCCGCCGAGCTCCTCCTCGGCCGCGCGCCGCGCATCCACTGGTACAGCCTCTACGACCTGCCGCGCGCCTGGCCGGCCACCACCCGCCACCGCGAGGCCGAGGGGTCGTCCTACTACCGGCACTTCTACATGGGCATCCTGCGCGAGGACGGCACCCCCAAGCTCTCCCTCAAGCACTTCTCCGATTTCACGCCCGAGCTCGGCATCTGCCAGTGGTTCCACTTCGAGGACCACCGGCTCGACGACGCCGTGCGCTGGCTCCGCCGGCTCGGGGTCAAGCGGCTGCGCACCGGCCTCTCCTGGGCGGACAGCTTCCGCCCCGGCGCCGACGCCTGGTTCGACCACCAGATGAAGGCCCTCGACGAATTCGACGTCACCATCACCTACTGCTTCACCCCGGAGCACCGCGGCATCCAGCCGCACCACACGAGCCCGCCGCAATGCCTGGAGGAGTACGCGGACTTCTGCGCCCGGATGACGAAGCGGTACGCGTAAGCCCGCGCCTGCTCGTCGTCGTGGCCCATCCGGACGACGAGACGGTCGGGGCCGGCGCCCTGCTCGCGCGCCTGCCGGACGTCTGGATCCTCCACGCCACCGACGGCGCGCCGCGCGATCCCCGCTTCGTGGCGCGGGGCTTCTCCGGGACCCGCGCGGAGTACGCCCGTGCCCGGCGGCGGGAGCTGGAGACCGCCATGGCCCTCGTGGGGATCGGCCCCGATCGTCTTCTCAGCCTGGAGATCGCGGACCAGGAGGCCGGCTTCGAGCTCCCCCGGCTCGTGGAAGGGATCGCCCGCGCCTGCCGGGAGGTCCAGCCCGGCAGGATTCTCACCCTCGCCTACGAAGGGGGCCATCCGGACCACGACGCCGTCGCGCTGGCGGTCCGGCGGGCGGCGCCGGGGATCGAGACCTTCGAAATGCCGCTCTACCACGCCGAGCCGGGGACGGAGAGGATGGTGGTCCAGGAGTTCCTCCCCGGCCCCCAGGAGGTAATCCTGACCCTCACCGAGGAAGAACGGGGTCTGAAACGGCGCATGATCCAGGCCTTCGCCACCCAGGAGGAAACCCTCCACGCCTTTCTGCCCCCTCGCGACGAACGGTTCCGTCCGGCTCCCGCCTACGACTTCACCCGTCCGCCTCACGCGGGCCGTCTGCAGTACGAGATCTGGGGGTTTCCGGTCACCGGTCATCGCAATGCGTAATTTGGCGTTCCCTTTGCAGGTGACGTCCTGCGATGTTGGTGGTTGCTGTTGCGTACCCTTTCTCTCCTGTCGGTCCGGATGTGGTGGGTGGAGCGGAACAGATCCTGACGGCTCTCGATGACGCGCTGGTTCAGGCCGGCCACCGGTCGGTCGTCATCGCCCGCGAGGGGTCTTCGTGCCGGGGGACCCTGCTTCCCCTCCCCGTCACAGAGTCTCTCGACGAGCGAGCCCAGGCCCAGGGTCATGTCCACGTCCGGCGGGCGATCGCCGAGGCGCTGGAGCGCTTCCCAGTGGACCTCCTTCATTTCCACGGCGTGGACTTCGCCTCGTACCTGCCGGCGGCCGGCCCGCCGGCCCTTGCGACGCTCCACCTGCCGATTCATCTCTACCCCGCGGAGGCGCTCTTCCCGCGCCGGCCCCGGACGTGGCTGCACTGCGTCTCGGCATCCCAGCAGCGCGACTGCCCGCCGCGTGTGCCCCTGCTGTCGCCGGTGTCCAACGGGGTCGACCTTTCGATTCTGCGGCCCGGTCCCCGCAAGCACCGGTTCGCCCTCTCGCTGGGCCGGATCTGCCGCGAGAAGAATTTTCACCAGGCGCTCGACGCGGCGCGGGAGGCGGGGGTCCCCCTGATCCTCGCCGGCGAGGTCTTCCCGTACGCGAATCACCAGCGCTACTTCCGCGAGGAGATCCGTCCCCGGCTGGGGCGCGGGGCTCGCTTCCTGGGTCCCCTGGGCCTCGCGCCCAAGCGGCGGCTCCTGGCGGCGGCGCGCTGCCTGGTCGTCCCCAGCCGGATCGCCGAGACCAGCTCGCTGGTGACCATGGAGGCCCTGGCCTGCGGCACCCCGGTCGTGGCGTTCCGCACCGGCGCCCTCCCCGACCTTGTCACTCACGGCAGGACGGGTTTCCTGGTCTCCGATGTCCACGAGATGGCCCGGGCGCTGCGCGACATCGAGGCGATCGATCCCGCCGAGTGCCGCCGCGAGGCCGAACGGCGCTTCTCGTCCGAGCTGATGATCTCCCGCTACTTCGACCTCTACCGGCAGCTCGTGCCGCAAGCCGTCCATGCCCGCTGAAGAAATTACATCCCTCGGCGACCTGGAGGCGCTTCGCGGCGACTGGACCGCCCTCTGCGACCGTGCGCCGCGCGCCACCCCCTTCCAGCGCCCGGAGTGGCTGATCCCCTGGTGGCGCGCCTTTCAACCGGGCGAGCCCTGGGTGCTGGCGGTCCGGCATCCAGGGCGGCTCACCGCTCTGGCTCCCCTGCTCGTCTATCCCAAGGAAGGAAAGAGGATCGTGGCCTTCTGCGGGGGAGGCATCTCGGATTATTGCGACGTGGTGACCGATCCCGCAGGGGAAGAGGAAGCCGTCGCCGCCCTGCTCGATCATCTGGCGGCAAGGCGGGAGCGCTGGGACCTGGGAGATTTCGAGCCCGTCCCCGGCGACAGCCCGCTCCTGCGAGCCGTGCCGGACGGCCTCGAAGCCCGGACCGAGCCGCGGGACGTCTGCCCGGGCCTGGATCTGCCCGACCGCGTCGAAGATCTCCGCGAGGTGGTCTCCACCCGCCAGCTCGCGAACCTCCGCAAATACCGCCGCAAGGCCGAGGCCCTGGGAGAGCTCCGCCTCCAGACGGTCGACGACCGCCCCTGGGAGGAACTGCTGGACATCCTGATCCATCTCCACGGCGCCCGCTGGAGCGAGCTGGGCGAGGCGGGGATGCTCGGCGGCGGCGGCCTGCGCGCCTTCCACCGCGAGGCCGCCGCCGGCTTCCACGCCCGCGGCCGCCTCGGCCTCTACGCGCTCTGCCTCGACGGCAAACCCCTGGCGGCGCTCTACGGCTTTCGGGAGAAAGACACCTTCTACTGCTACATGCAGGGGTTCGATCCCGAGTGGGCGAAGCTCAGCCCCGGGGCGATGGTGGTCGGCGCGGTGATCGAGGACGCCATCCGCCGGGGGGCGAAGCGGATCGACTTCCTCCGCGGGCGCGAAGCCTACAAGTACGCGTGGGGAGCGACCGACCGGGAGACGTTCCGGCGGACGCTGCGCTGAACGCCCTCGCCGTTTTCCCTTCCGCACCCGCAGATTCCGAGGGCGCGCCTGTGAGCTCGCGTTCGCCTCTGGCGGATTGCGGCCGCACACCCGCGAGCTCTCATCCGCCCCTCGCGAGTGCCCTTCGGGCCTTCACGAATTCTCGTCCGCCACTCGCGAGTGGCGATTCAGAATTCGCGGGGGGCGGTCCGGAATTCGCGGGGGGCGATCCGGAAACCGCGAATGCGCGATCGCGATCCGCGGTGGCCGGAGGAGAATCAGTCGGCTTCGTAGTAGTTCAGCCCGAGGTGCGTGATCTGCTCCTCGCCCATCAGGAAGCGCAGCGTGTTCTTCAGCTTCATCCCCTGGATGAACAGGTCGTGCTCCGGGTAGAGCACGGGCAGCGTCATCGGGCTCTTGAAGTAGAAGGAGAGCCACTCCTGGATGCCGTGCATGCCGGCGCGGCGGGCGAGGTCGAGGAAGAGGGCGAGGTCGAGCACCAGCGGCGCGGCCAGGATGCTGTCGCGGCACATGAAGTCGATCTTGATCTGCATCGGGTAGCCGAGCCAGCCGAAGATGTCGAGGGCGTCCCACCCCTCCTTGTTGTCCCCCCGGGGCGGGTAGTAGTTGATCCGCACCTGGTGGTGGAACCCCTCGTAGAGGTCGGGGTAGAGGTGGGGCTGGAGGATGTGCTCCAGCACCGACAGCTTGCTGACCTCCTTGGTCTTGAAGTTGTCGGGATCGTCGAGCACCTCGCCGTCGCGGTTGCCGAGGATGTTGGTCGAGAACCACCCCTGCAGGCCCAGCATGCGCGCCTTGAGGCCGGGGGCGAGGATGGTCTTCATCAGCGTCTGGCCGGTCTTGAAGTCCTTGCCGCAGATCGGCACCCGCTTCCTCGCGGCCAGCTCGCGGAGCGCCGGCACGTCGATCGTGAGATTGGGCGCGCCGTTGGCGAACGGGATGCCGAGCGAGAGCGCCGCGTAGGCGTAGATCATGCTCGACGGGATCTCGTCGGAATTCCGCCTCAAGCCCTCCTCGAAGGCGTCGAGCGACTGGTGGACCTCGGAGGCGTCCATGAAGATCTCGGTCGAGCCGCACCAGACCATCACCGAACGGTCGACGCCGCGCTCGCGCTGGAAGGTCTCGATCTCCTCGATGAGCTGGCGGGCGAGGTCCCACTTGCTCCCTTCCTTGATGTAGGTCCCGTGCAGGCGCTTGACGTAGCGGGGATCGAACACCCCCTTCATCGGCCGGATCGCCTCGAGATCGGGGCGGAGCTGGTGGAGCAGGCTCTTCTCGAGGACGTTGGCCTCGGCGGCGGCGGCGTAGGCGTCGTCCGGGAAGATGTCCCAGGCGCCGAAGACCAGATCCTCCAGCCTGGCGAGGGGGACGAAGTCCTGGAGGCGCGGCACCCGGTTCTCCGTCCGCTTGCCGAGGCGGATCGTGCCCATCTGCGTCAGCGAGCCGATCGGCTTGCCCAGGCCGCGCTTGACCGCCTCGACCCCGGCGATGAACGTGGTGCTCACCGCCCCCAGCCCCACCAGCAGCACGCCCAGCTTCCCCTCCGCCGGCTCGATGTGAACGCCCTTCTGGCTCATGAGGACCTCCCTTCGAAGCACACCCACAGCTTCTACAATCCCGTGCAACGCATATGCCATGAAGGTGTAAGAAAATCGCCTCCATGAGCGACACCCGCCCTGATTCCCGCCCAATCATCTGCGTCGACTTGAACGGCGTGCTCGACCGCTACACCGGCTGGAAGCACGAGAAGCACTGGGACCCGCCCCGCCCCGGCGCGGACGAGTTCCTCCGGCAGCTCGGCGAACGGGGGTTCCGGGTGGTCGTCTTCACCACCCGCTGGGCGGACGACGCCCGTGCCTGGCTGGCGGAACACGGCCTCGACCGCTGGGTCTCCGAGGTGACGGACAGAAAGCCCGCCGCCCATGTCTTCGTCGACGACCGGGCGGTCTGCTTCCGCGGGGACTACGGCGAGACGCTGGAGGAGATCGCCCGCTTCCGGGCGCACTGGGAGGAAGGGGAGTAAGGGACGGCGAGAACTACGGCGCCGCCCCTACCCCCTGAGTGATCGCGCGGCGCAGCCGCTCGGCGTAGCGCTCCATCTCGGAGCGCATCCCGGCCGACTCGGCGGGGGCCGAAGACTCCAGGGCCTCGGCGGCGAGGGTGTGGCGGCCGGTCTGGAAGGCCAGGTAGGCCAGCCGGTAGAAATCGAGCTGGACCCGCTCGGCGCGCGGCGTGCCGCCGCGGCGGGCCACGGCGTCGGCCAGGAGATCCAGCTCGGCCGGATCGAGATCGAATTCGACGGCGGCGCCGGCGAGGTCCCAGGCGAGGTCCTGGGGGCCGACGAGATCGTTCCCGCGGTGGTGATCGAGGGCGTCGGCCTTGAGGATCTTGCCGCCGCGCGTGACCAGCCACTCCCAGGCGTGCATCTTGTTGTCGGTGAGGACGAGCCGCTCCAGGCGGGCCACCTCCGGCAGCCGGCCGCGCCAGTCCTTGACGATCCCCGCCAGCATCGGCCCGAGCGCCCGCTGGGTATTGAAGACCATCATCTCGAACAGCTTGACCGGCGTCGCCCCGCGCTCCTCCACCGCCGCCGGCAGATGGGCGGCGCGGCAGGCGAGATAGCCCGCCACGGCGTCGAGCAGGCGAAGGCGGTCGACCTCGGGCGCGAGCGGCAGCGGGCGGACCTCCTCCAGCCAGGGGCCGACCAGGAAGCCGTGGCGCAGCCCGGCGATCGGCGGGATCAGCCCGGCCTCGCCGAGAACCCGGGCGACCGCCAGCTTCTCCCGGCCGTAGCGGCCGAGCCCGGCGAACTTGAGCAGCCAGCGCCGCCCCCCCGCGGCCAGCAGGTACTTGCGCCGCTCCCCCTGGACGTCCGCCGCCGGCCACAGGGAGCGGTCGGGGAAGAGCTTCTCCCGCCAGCGGCCGGCGCTCAGATCCTCCAGCTCCCCCTCCGGCTTGCCGGTCAGGTCTTTCACCCAGCTCGCCAGCGGCCAGCGCGCCTGGGGGGAGGCGAAGAGATCCTCGAACTCGGCCACCTGCCGGCGCGCCCGCTCCCAGCGCGCCCGGTGGCGCTCGCTGGAGTAGGGGCCCAGGCCGCCGCGGTGGCTGGGGAAGAAGGAGATCGACTCCGCCGCCACCCCGCGATCCTCCAGCCAGTCGGCCACGCAGCCGAAGGAGCTGCCGGAGAGCCCCGGCCCCTCGTCCACCACGGCGTAGCGCGGCCGGGCGCCGCCGCTCTCGCCCAGCAGCTCGCGCCCGAGCCACTGGCTGATCCCGACCTTGCGCGAGAAGGGGTGCCCCTCGGGGCGAACGCTGGCGACCGCGGCCCGCTCCCCCGCCACCGCCGCCACCGCGGCGGCGAGCCCGGTGCCGATGCTGCGGATGCCGATCACCCGCAGCGCCCCGGCCTCCCCTTCTCCGCGCAGCGCGGTCTCGGCGGCGGCGAAATAGGTCTCGGGATAGAGACCGTAGAAGGCATACCCCTCGGGGACGGAGACCTCGATCGTCTCCGGGAGCTCGGCGGCGAGGAGCTCGTCGAGCGCGCGCTCGATCGGGGCCGTGGCGAAGCGCGCGTCCTCTCCCGCGGGGAGGGCGCCGAAGGTGCGGAACGAGGGGAGCAGCACCGCGGCCACCGCCCGGGTCAGCCGCGAGGCCGCCTCCCCTACCGGGCTCGGCCGCTCGTCGCCGTTGACCGCGAGCTGCCGGTCGAGCACTCCCTGCTCCAGCTCCCCGGCCTCGACCAGCAGCTCGGCCAGGATGGCATGGCGCTCGATCCGCGGCTGAGTGGCCACCAGCCGTTCCAGGCCGGCACGCATCGCCGCAACCTTCTCCCGGGGGTCTTCGACCCGCTTGGCATCTCCGTAGACGAGCATGAGCGTCGGGTGTGAATGCAAACGGCGGACCGAGAGAAAGCTACTTGCCGAGCGCCGCCTCGGCCGCCGGCAGGGTGAGCCGGGCCCATTCGGCGTACATCGCGCCCGAGGGGTGGAGGCCGTCCCCGGCAACCAGCGAGCGCTCGGCCGCCGCCTTGCGGGAGATCGGCGAGACGTCCACATAGCGGGCGCCCGCGCGCGCCGTCTCCTCCCGGTTGATCTGATTGAAGCGGTCGATCTCGGCGGCGATCTTCCCCCGGTCGCGGCCGCTCTGTTCCGCGAAGGGGGTGACGCCCCAGTCGGGGATCGAGAGCACGACCACGCGCTCCGCCCGCCCGCCGGCGAACCCGACCGCCCGCCGCAGCATCGCCACGAAATCGGCACGGTAGGTCTCCGCGTCCCCTCCTCGATACTGATCGTTGACGCCGATCAGTAGCGTCACCAGCTCGTAAGCACCGTGAGGGGGTGCGGCGTCGATCCCCTGGGAGAGCTCGCGAACGGTCCAGCCGGTCCGCGCCACGATCTCGGGATCGGCGACCGCCACTCCCCGCTCCCGCAGCAGCGCCGCCAGCCGGACCGGCCAGCGGTCGGCCGCGCCGACGCTCTCCCCGATCGTGTAGGAATCCCCCAACGCCAGATAGCGCGGCGCGGGGGATCCAAACGCAAGCGCGATCACGAACATGACCCCGGCAACCAACGTGACTCCGATACTTGACATGTCAACTATGTACTCCTACAATGATTCCCGTATGGAAGACCTGAGCCCATTGCAGCGGGAGATCCGGCAGGGAAAGCCCTTCCGCTCCCGCGGACAGGAGGTAGTCGTGTCGCTGCTTCGCACGGCGGACCTCGTCCGGCGCGTGGTGGGCCGGACGCTGGAGCCCTATGACATCACGGCCCAACAATACAACGTGCTGCGTATTCTGCGCGGCGCGGGCGAGCAGGGGCTGCCGACGCTGGAGATCGCCGACCGGATGATCGAGCAGGCGCCCGGCGTCACCCGGCTCCTCGACCGCCTCGAGGCCAAGGGGCTCGTGCGCCGGCAGCGCTGCGCCCAGGACCGGCGGCAGGTGCTCTGCTGGCTCACCCCCGCCGGCCTCGAGCTGGTGGAGCGGCTGGACGAGCCCGTCGACTCCGCGGACGCCGAGGCCGTCGCCATGCTCACTCCCGACGAACAGGAGCGGCTGCTCCGGATGCTGGACGCGATCCGCGCCAGCCGCAGATAAAAAAATTTCGCCGGAAGGTTGAACCGACAACCTTTAATCCGACACTCATCCCCCAGGGGAACTTCAATTCAGGAGGAATTGCCGATGAACAGCAAAAAACTTTTCGCCGCCGCCGCTCTCGCCACCCTCGCCGCCCTGCCGTTGCGGGCGGAGAGCTACAAGATCGATCCCAGCCATTCGGAGGTCGGCTTCACCATCCGGCACATGGTCTCCAATGTCCGGGGGCGCTTCAACGACTTCGCGGGCACGGTCGACATGGACCCTAAGGCGCCGCAGAAGGGCTCGGTCGAGTTCACCATCAAGGCCACGAGCATCGACACCGGCAACGCGGACCGCGACAAGCACCTGCGCACGGCCGACTTCTTCGACGTCGAGAAGTACCCCGAGATCACCTTCAAGAGCGACTCGGTCAAGGCCGCCGGCAAGAACAAGTACGACGTGACCGGCACCCTGACGATGCACGGCGTCAGCAAGAAGGTCACGCTGCCGGTGACCTACCTGGGCGAGGGCAAGGACCCCTGGGGGAACACCCGGGCCGGCTTCGAGACCGATACCAAGCTCGACCGCAAGGCGTACGGCATCGTCTGGAACAAGGCGATCGACAACGGCGGCGTGCTCCTGGGCGACGACGTGAACGTCTCCATCAGCCTGGAGACCGTCAAGGCCGCCCCGGCCGCCGCGAAGGGCAAGTAAGGACAGGTTTGCAGGGGGCTGGCAACCGGCCCCCTCTTCTCTATATATAGGCGGCGTGAAGACCAACGCCGCCCGCCTCCTCGACTCCCTCGGCATTCCTTACGAGTTGCGCGACTACGAGGTCGATCCCGACGACCTCGCGGCCGAGTCCGTGGCGCGCAAGATCGGCCTGCCCCCTGAGCAGGTGTTCAAGACCCTGGTGGCCCGGGGGGACCGCACGGGCGTGCTGCTCGCCGTGGTGCCAGGGGACGCGGAGCTGGACCTGAAAGCGCTCGCCCGCGCGTCCGGCGACCGCAAGGTGGAAGTGGTGCCGCTGCGCGAGGTGACGCCGCTCACCGGCTACGTGCGCGGCGGGGTCACGGCGCTCGCCGGCAAGAAGGACTACCCCGTCTTCGTGGACGAGACGATCGAGCTGTTCGACGAGATCTCGGTCTCGGCGGGCGTCCGCGGCACCCAGCTCCTGCTCGCGCCGGCGGACTACCTGCGCGCCGTCCGCGGCACCGTGGGAGCGATCGCCAGAGACAAGGAGCTGCCGCCGTAGTATATTTACGGAGTTGCATGGGTCGCTCCATCCGGAGCTCCACGGCCATGTCCACTCTCTCTCCCGCTCCCGCGCTGACCGCCGCCGAGCTGATGCGGCAACTGGGATTCAAGTTCCCGGCCGCCGAGGGTGTGACCGCATCGCGGGGAGCTCGCCAGGACGCTCAGCCGGTCCGCGAGATCCGGCCGGCGCCGGCGCGGCGGATGCTCCACGTCACCAATGGCGATAGCGCGGCCGGGACGATCCGCCTCTCCGGGGTCGTCGGGGAGAGGAGTGAGGTCGCGGTCACCGCCGACGTGCTCCACGAGGGCCCGGCCCCCGGCGGCCTCCCCCCGGAACGGTGGCGGAAGGTGCGCGCCCGCTACCTCGCCGAGAGCGGCTACGACGACTACGACTCCTGTCTCGCCCGGCTCACCCGCTGGGACCGCACCCTCGAGGACTTCCGCTCCTACGACGAGGTCGTCCTCTGGTTCGAGCACGACCTGTTCGATCAGCTCCTGCTGATCCGCGCTCTCGATTTCTTCGCCGGCCGCAGCCTCGAGGACACGGAGCTGTCGCTGATCTGCATCGGCGAGTTCCCCGGGATCGAACCCTTCCACGGCCTGGGACAGCTCACGCCCCAGCAAATGGCCACCCTGCTGCCGCGGCGCCAGCGGGTCGACGAGGAGCAGAAGCTCCTGGCGCGCGACGCCTGGCGGGCCTTCCGCGCTCCGGACCCCACCGCCCTGGTGGCGATCTTCGGACGTGACACCTCCCCGCTACCCTTCCTCGCCGGGGCGCTGCGCCGGCATCTCGAGGAGTTCCCCGCGGTTGCCAACGGCCTCTCACGCTCCGAGCGGCAGATCCTGAGCGCGGTCGCCGCCGGGGCCGCGACCTTCGAGGAGGTCTTCCGCGCCACGCAGGCGATGGAAGAGCGGGTCTACATGGGGGACAGCTCCTTCGACCGCATCCTGCGCGAGCTCGCCGCGCCCCCCCGCCCCCTCCTCCGCCTGGAGCCAAGCGCCCAGGGCTCTCTCCGCTCGCTGCGGATCGCGCTCACCGCCAGCGGTCGCGGCGTCCTCGAGGGGCGGGACGACTGGGTGCGCAGCCGCGGCATCGACCGCTGGCTCGGCGGCGTTCACCTCCAGGGCGCCGAGGCGGCCTGGCGGTGGGACACTGAAACGAAACGGCTGTTCCGCACGTAGGGGGCTGCGAGAGGGGGCCTGGAATAGCGGATCGTCCCCGCTCCGTTTTGCTGCTCATACTTCGGAGGCCAAACCCCATGCATGTACACCCGGCGCGATTCTGGATTCGACAGGCTTTCCTCTATCTCGCCTTGCTCCTCGGCATCGCGGCATTGCCTGCTGCCGCCAGGCCGGCGTCCATCCTCGACGACGAGCAGTTCCGCGCCGACGTCCGGCAGGGGCTCGACCATCTCTACGACATGGACTACGACGGCGCCAACGCCGCTTTCGCGATGATCGAGCAGCACTACCCGGGCCACCCCGTCGGCCCGTTCCTGCGCGCGCTGCACCCCTGGTGGGAGATCCTGGTCGATCCCGACGACGACTCCCAGGACGACGCCTTCTTCCATGCCATGGACGAGGTGATCAAGCGCTGCGACCGGCGGCTCAAGGCCGATCCGCAGGATCTCGACGGCATGTTCTTCAAGGCCGGCGCCCTGGCGTTCCGCGGCCGGCTGAACACCGACCGCAAGAGCTGGCTGCGCGCGGCGCTCGACGGCCGCAAGGCGCTCCAACTGCTCGAGGAGGTCCGCAAGCGCGACCCGGAGAACCCCGATCTGCTGCTGGGGATCGGTCTCTTCGACTACCTGGCGGACGTGGCGCCCAGCCAGTACCCGGTCCTGAAGCCGTTCACCCGCTTCTTCCCCAAGGGGAGCCGCGAGCGGGGCTTGCGGGAGATCGCCGAGGCGGTCGAGAAGGGGCAGTTCGTGCAGGCCGAGGCGGCCTTCTGCCTGGTGCAGATCCACTACATCTTCGAGCACGACTACGCAACCTCGCTGCACTACGCCCGCTGGCTGCGCGACCGCTACCCGAACAACGCCCTCTTCCACGTCTACGAGGGGCGCACTCTCGCCCGCCTGAACCTCTGGCCGGACGAGCACCAGTCCCTACTCGACGTCCTGGAGCGGCATTCGGAAGGGAAGCCCGGTTATCGCGGCGACGTGATGACCCAGGCCCTCTACGTGCTCGGCCGGGACGACGTGCGGTGGCGGCAGTTCGGCGAGGCGATCCCGGTGCTCTCGCGGCTCGAAGGGCTGCCCGCGGGCACGGCCGGCGACTACAAGGCCTATGGCCGCCTCTACCGGGGGATGGCCCTCGACGCTCTCGGCCGGCGCGAGGAGGCCGTCTACTGGTACAACCGGGCGATGGCGTCGAAGCCCCCCGGCGAGGTCCGCGACAAGGCGCGGACCTACCTCAGGGCTCCGTATCCGGGCTGATGGCTGGGGTAGCGGTGGTGGCGGGCCGCCTGCGCAGCATGTAGATCACCCCGCCGACGGCCAGGGCGATGGCGCCGGCGATCAGGTTCTCCTTCTTCGCGCTCGCGGCGAAGACCAGGCAGAGCAGCGCGGCGGCGATCGGGATCAGCGGTCCGCCCGGCAGGCGGACCGCGCCCTGCCGCGGCAGCTTCCGGCGCAGCACCGGCACCGCCAGCGCGGTGCCGAAGTAGGTCGCGAGCCTTGCCACGGCCGACAGGGTGGCGAGCGCCTCGAAGGAGCCGGTGAAGGCGAGCGGCAGGGCAATCGCGGTCTGCAAGAGAATCGCCGCCGCCGGCGTGCGGTAGCGCGGATGGAGGGTCGACAGGAAGCGCGGCCCGAAGCCGTCCTGGGCCAGGGCGAAGAGATAGCGCGGCCCGGAGAGCACCGTGTTGCTGTTGGTGCCGAGGATCGAGATCACCCCGCCGACCGTCATCAGCAGCCCCCCCCAACTGCCCATGAAGCGCGCGGCGGCATCGGCCAGCGGGGTCTGCGCATTCACCACGCCCGGGAGGGTCCCGAGGGCCACCCACTGCACGCCCGAGTAGATCAGGGTGACGATGGCGATCTGCACGATGAGGGCGAACGGCACGTCGCGGCGCGGGTTCTTGAACTCGCCGGCCGGGGCTGCCGTGTTCTCGAACCCGGCGTAGGCGAAGAGCAGGAGCAGCACGGCGTCCCCCAGGGTTCCGGACCCCGGCTTGGCGGCGACCGAGGTGGCGAGGCTCGTCGAGACGTAGAAGATCCCCACGAAGACGAAGAGCAGGAGCGGCAGGGTCTTGCTGATCGCCAGGAAGACCGCCGTGCGCACGCCCGACTTGACCCCGATGATGTTGATCCAGGTCAGGGCGAGAACCGGCAGGACGATCGCGAGCCCCCTCCCCAGCCCCACGTTGGCGGCCGGCCAGAGGTAGCCGAGCGCCCGCGCGAAGCCCACGGTCAGCGAGGAGACCGAGGCGACCCGGGCGAGCCAGGTCATCCACCCCACCTCGAAGCCGATCAGCTCGCCGAACGCCTCGCGGGTATAGACGTAGGCGCTCCCCGGGCGGTCGAAGTAGCTCGCCGCCTCGGCGAAGCAGAGCACCAGCAGCAGCACCGCGAAGCCGGCGATCACCACCGCCCCCACGCTCGCCGCCCCCAGGATGGCCGCCGCCGCCGCCGGCAGCAGATAGACACCGCTGCCGATGACGTCGTTGACCGAGAAGCCGACGATCTCCCAGCGGGAGACCGCGCGGCGCATGCTCACGCTCTGGGGTGCGGCCGGGGGAGGGCTGGAGTCGATCAAGCTCGGTGATGGTATCCGAAAAAGGCGGAACAAGGGACGAGCAGGGACAGACACGGACCAACAAGGACAAAAACACGCAGGAGAACGCCGAGACCGTGGCCTTTTCCTTCTGGTTCCTGTTCGTCCGTGTTTGTCCCTGGTTGTCCGTGCTCCCTAAGCCTCGATCCGCGCGCCGACCGTCTCCGGCAGCACCCACACCCACAGACCCGCCAGGGCAGCGAAGCCGGCGGCGAGCGCCACCCCTCCCGCCAGACCCCAGCGGCCGGCGACGCCGGCAATGACCAGCGGCGCCACGAACTGCACGCCGCGGGTGACGTTCATGATGATCGACATCGCCGCGCCCCGCACCCGCGTCGGGAAGATCTCCGAGAAGTAGGGGCCGTAGCAGGACCAGGTCCCCGTCCCCACCCCGGCGATGAACATGCAGGCGAGCCCCACGGCCGGGCGCGAGGCCAGGACGTCCCAGAACAGGGTCACCATCAGCAGGCCCGCGGCCGTCACCGCGCAGTAGAGCGCGAAGGCGCGCCGCCGGCCGATCGAATCCGAGACCCAGCCGAAGGTGAGATACCCCAGCAGCGAGCCGGCCACGAAGGTCAGCGTCCACCAGCCGGAGCCGAAGATCGACAGCCCGCGGTCCTTCTGGAGATAGCGCGGCAGCCAGACGATGGCGAACCAGTAGGCGGACATGTTGAGGATGGTCAGGACGAAGGCCCGGGCGAACAGCCCCGCGAGGTCCGCCCCCACGAGCTGCGCCAGGATCGGCCGCCGGTCGCGGGCGCCGAGCTCGCCCGCGCCCAGCCGCCGGCGGTGCTCGAGCCAGAGGTCGGACTCCGGAAGGCGCCTCCAGGCGAGCAGCACCAGCACCGGCGCCGCGGAGAGCAGGAAGATCGGGCGCCACCCCAGGTGGGGCGCCAGGAAGGAGCCGACGATGGTGGCGAGGCCGAGCCCGGCCGGCGCGCCGCTCTGGGCGATGGCGCCGTAGCGCCCGCGCAGGGCCGGCGGGAAGGTCTCCCCCAGCATCGCCTGCCCCGCCCCCCAGGTGCCGCCGATGCCGAGGCCGGCGAGCGCCCGGGCGGCGAGCAGCCACCCGAAGCCGGGGGCGAAGGCGCAGGCCGCGTTGCCCAGCGAGAAGGCGGCGATCGAGAGGGCCATCGAGGCGCGGCGGCCGAGCCGGTCGCTCATCCAGCCGAAGAGGAGCCCGCCGACACCGGTCATCCCGACACCGACGGCGGTGAGGGTCGCGAGGTCCGCCTCCGTTGCCCCCAGCTCCCCCTGGATCTGCGGCAGCAGGAAGGAGAGGAGGGTCAGGGAGTAGAATCCCGTGCACCAGATCCCCCACGCGGCGGCGAGGATCCACCGATGCGCCGCGACCGGGCGGTCGTGGTCGCTGAGGCGCGCTGGAGCGGACTTCGGTGCCGTGAGCAAAGCCCGGACATCGTACCCGAAAATCCAATGAGATCTCCCCTTCTCCTGCTGCTGCTCCTCCTCCTCCTCGCCATCCCCTCCGCGGCGCAGAGCGATGCGCGCGGCGATCTCCTGCGGCGGATCAACGCCGAACGGCAGCGGGCGGGCTCGCCGCCGCTCCGCCTCTCCCCCGAGCTCACCCGCGCCGCGCAGGCACACGCGGCCGAGGTCGCCGCCCGCGGCTCGCTCAAGCTGCGGGCCGGCTCCACCGAGGAGATGCGCGAGCGGCTGAAGCGCGCCGGCTATCAGGCCCACGCCTGGACGGAGAGCCTGGCGGCCACCTCCGGCGGCCTCGAGTCGGTGCTGCGCGACTTCCGGCAGGGGGACCCCGAGACCTGGCGCAAGCTCCTGGATCCCGAGTACCGGGACCTCGGGATCGGCCTCGGCCAGGTGGGGCGGACGCCGCTCTACACCTTCCTCTTCGCCGTGCCGCAGGCCGACTACTTCGCGCGCCGGACGGCAGGGCTCCACGACCTCGCCCGGGTGCGCGCCGAAATGCTGGCGCGGGTCAATGCCGAGCGGAAGAAGGCCGGCGCTCCACCCCTGAGCCCGAATGTCCGCCTCGACCGGGCGGCCCAGCGCCATGCCGAGGACATGCTGGCCCGCGCCTACTTCGCCCACCGGAGCCCGGAGGGGAAGAGCGTTCGCGAGCGGTCCCGCGAGGCGGGCTATGAATGGCGGATGATCGGCGAGAACATCGCCGAGGGGCAGTTCACGGTCGCGGAGGTGATGGACACCTGGATGCACAGCCCCGGCCACCGGCGCAACATCCTCGATCCCGGCTTCCGGGAGCTCGGCACCGGCCTCGCCCTGGGAAAGAACAGTGACGGCTGGCAGGTGGAGTGGGTGCAGGCGTTCGGGGCCCGCCGCTAGCCCGAGAGCCGGCCGCTAGTGCACGTGCCGGTTGCCGGCCTCCTTGATCAGTCCCTCGATCGCCGCGTGGTCCGGCGCCTCGGGCTCCAGGGCGAGATAGCACTCGAGATCCGCGATCCCCCGCGCCGGGTCCCCCCAGCGCAGCGACAGCAGGCCGCGGTCGCGCCGCGCCCCCACGTCGTCCGGATCGAGCAGCAGGACGCGGTCTAAGGCGCCGATGGTGCGCAGGAACTCGCCGCGATGGAGATAGACCCGCCGCAGGTTGTTGAGCATGCGGATCAGGATGTGGCGCGGGCTCGCCGGCTTCAGCAGGCGCGGATCGAAGGCCAGCGTGCCGCCGCTCAGCCGGTCGAGCATCGCCCGGCAGTCCTCCTCGGTGAGGAGCCGGCCGCCGTCGAAGGGGTCGAAGAGGAGACGCGGGCAGAGCGAATGGCGCAGCAGGAAGTGGCCGGGGAACCCCACGCCGTCGAGCGGCACCCCGGCCCGCCGGCCGACCTCCATATAGACGAGCGCGAGGGTGATCGGGATCCCCAGCCCGCGGGCGAGCACCTCGTTGAGCAGGCTGTTGCGGGGATCGTAATAGTCCTCGGCGTTGCCGCGCAGCCCGACCTCGTCGACCAGGAAGCCGGCGAGCCGCTCCACCCGGCCGAGCTCGTCGGGCACTCTCTCCAGACGCGGTCGCAGCCGGGCAGCCATCTCGTCCAGCCGGGCGATCCAGAGGGCCGGATCGAGCCCGGGCTGCTCCTCGGCGGCGATCCAGAGCGCCGCCTCGGCGAGATCGATGTGCTCGTCGGGCAGCTCGGCGATCGCGGCGAAGCGCTCGCGGGGCGAAGAAGAGGAAGGAGAAGGGGTCGTATGCATGGCCATCCGTGAAAAGGATAGCGGATCGCTTCTGATTCCCGTTCCCGGGTCCGATGTATCGTTATCCTGAAGATATAAGGAGAGGGAGGGAGCCATGGACCGCATCCAGGTCGGTATTCTGATTTTCGACGATGTCGAGGTGCTGGACTTCGCGGGACCCTTCGAGGTGTTCTCGCGCACCCGCCTCACCCCCGGTGTCGAGTCCCGCCGCTCCGAGCAGAGCGCGCCGTTCCGCGTGTTCACGATCGCCCGCACCCGGGAGCCGATCACCGCGACCGGCGGCCTCGCCGTCATCCCCCATCACGCCTTCGCCGACAACCCGCGGATCGACCTCTTCCTGGTGCCCGGCGGATTTGGCACCCGCACCCTCCTCCATGACGAGGAGATGCTCGGCTGGATCCGGCGGACCGCCGCCGCGGCGCGCCAGGTCTCCTCGGTCTGCACCGGCGCCCTCCTGCTCGCCCAGGCCGGCCTCCTCAAGGGGCACCGCGCCACCACCCACTGGGCCTCCCTCGACCTCCTCGCCTCCCTCGACGCCGAAATCACCGTCGAGCGCGACGAGCGGGTGGTCGACGACGGCATCATCACCTCGGCCGGCGTCGCCTCCGGGATCGACATGTCCTTCCACATCGTTGAGACGATCTTCGGCCGCGAGGTGGCTGACGAGACGGCGCGGTACATCGAATACAGGCGTTAGTCTGAGTCGCTCGCCATCAGGATTGGCGCCTCCAGACTCATCATGAGTGGCTGGCACGCAAGTCTGGAATGGACGCTCCCCTGCCCTGGTTATCCTGATACGAGACCACGACCCCTCTGAGGCGCCGCGGTCGAGCAAGGAGATCCAGATGAGTGAAAGAATGACCCTTCCCGTTCTGCCGCTGAGGGACTTCGTACTGCTGCCGGGTGTGACGGCGCCGATCAACGCCGGCAAGCCCGCCACCCTGAAGGCGATTGAAGCCGCTCTGAACACGCCTGGGCGGCTGGTGTTCGCGGTGTCTCAGCGTGAGGACGTTCAGCCGGTCACCCCCGAGGTGCTCCACACCATCGGCACCGTGGCCCGCATCGGCCAGCTCCAGCGGGGGCTCGCCGGCATGCAGCTTCTCCTCCACGGCGAAAACCGCGGTATCGCGATGAAGATCGTCGAGAAGGACGGCCACCTGCAGGCCATCGTCCGCGAGGCGGAGGAGATGCAGCCCCTGAACACGCAGGATCCGGCTTTCGTCGCTCTCTCCCGGGAGCTGCGGGAGCGCGCGGCGGAGCTGGGCACCAAGTCCGGCCTGCCCGAGGAAGTCGTCCAGCAGGTGCTCGAAGGAGTGGACGAGCCGAGCCGGCTCGCCGACCTGGTGGCCGGCTACACCGATCTGAGCAAGACGCAGCGCCAGATGCTGCTCGAGACCCTCTCGGTCGAGGAGCGGATGCGGCGCGTCCTGGTGCACGTCCAGCGGCAGCTCAACGTGCTGGAGGCCCAGGAGGACATCAAGACCAAGGTCCAGGAAGAGCTCGGCGACCGCCAGCGCGAGATGCTCCTGCGCGAGCAGCTCAAGGCGATCCAGAAGGAGCTCGGCGAGGGTGAGGGTGGCAACGACATCGACGAGCTGCGCGAGAAGCTCGCCGGCCTCGAGCTGCCGGCCGACGTCCGCAAGGAGGTCGACCGCGAGCTGGGCCGCTTGAGCCGCATGGGCCGCGAGGCGATGGAGAGCCAGGTGATCCGCACCTATCTCGAGACCATCTCCGAGCTGCCGTGGAACACCCGCAGCCCCGAGCATCTGGACATCCCCACGGCGTCCGAGATCCTCGATACGGATCACTACGCCCTGGGCGACGTCAAGGACCGGGTGCTCGAGTTCCTCGCCGTCCGCCAGCTCCGGCAGGCCGAGGAGCAGGCCCTCAAGGCCGAGGAGGCCGTCGAGGCGGTCGACGAGATCGGCACCTTCGCCAGCGATGAGGTCGGCGGTTTCGACGAGGTCGGCAGCTTCGGCAAGGACGAGGTGGTGCCGCCCACGACCGCCGAGGAGAAGCGGAAGTCCAAGGGTCCGATCCTCCTCTTCGTCGGCCCTCCGGGCGTCGGCAAGACCTCGGTCGCCAAGTCGATCGCGCGGTCGATGGGGCGCGAGTACGTGCGCATCTCCCTCGGCGGCGTGCGCGACGAGGCGGACATCCGCGGCCACCGGCGCACCTACGTCGGCGCCATGCCCGGCCGCATCATCCAGGGCCTGCGGCAGGCCGGCACCAAGAACCCGGTCTTCCTGCTGGACGAGGTCGACAAGCTCGGCGTCTCCTACCAGGGCGATCCGTCGAGCGCGCTGCTCGAGGTGCTCGATCCGGCGCAGAACGACTCGTTCACCGATCACTACATGGGCGTGCCGTTCGACCTGTCGGAGGTGCTGTTCGTCGCCACGGCGAACTTCATCCAGAACATCCCCGGGCCGCTGCTCGACCGCATGGAGGTGGTGCAGTTCTCCGGCTACACGGAGCGGGAGAAGCTGGCCATCGCCCAGCGCTACCTGGTGCCGCGGCAGCTCCAGGAGAACGGCCTGAAGGCGGAGCAGATCGACATCAGCGACGCCGCCCTGGCCGAGGTGATCACCGGCTACACCCGGGAGTCCGGCGTCCGGCAGCTCGAGCGCGAGCTCGGCAAGCTCGGCCGCAAGGTCGCCCGCAAGATCGCCGCCCGCGAGGTGGAGCGGGTGGACGTCGACGCCGACAAGGTGCACGAGCTCCTCGGCCGGCCGAAGGTCCACCCCGAGCGGGCCGCCCGCGAGGATCAGGTGGGCGTCGCCACCGGCATGTACTACACGCCGATGGGTGGCGACATCATGTTCGTCGAGGTCTCGACCATGAAGGGGAAGGGCGATCTGGTGCTCACCGGCCAGCTCGGCGACGTGATGAAGGAGTCGGCCCGGGCCGCCTGGAGCTACGCCCGGTCGCACGCCGATTCGCTCGGCATCGCGCCCGAGTGCTTCGACCGCGACCTGCACGTCCACGTGCCGGCGGGCGCCATCCCGAAGGATGGTCCCTCCGCGGGCGTCGCGATGGCGACCGCGATGGTCTCCGCCCTCTCCGGCCGCAAGGCGAAGCACGACTTCGCGATGACCGGCGAGATCACCCTCTCCGGCCGGGTGCTGCCGATCGGCGGCGTCAAGGAGAAGGTCCTCGGCGCCGTACGCAGCGGAATCAGCGAGATCCTGCTGCCGAAGGACAACGAGGCCGATCTCGACGATCTGCCCCGCGAGGTGCGGGACACCTTGAAGATCCACCTCGCCGAGGATCTGGGCGACGCCCTCGCCCTGACCCTCCGGGGTGCCAGCTACCGCGAGGGGCGCCTCCGCTTCGAGACGCAGCTCGAGGACGGCACCTTCGCCAGCATTCCGCACTGAGCCGTCCCTGATCGTTCGGCTCAGTCTCCACGGCCGCCGCCCCTCCCGGGACGGCGGCATTTTTATTTTCAGGCGGCTCGGATTAGCAGGAGAAGCTGGTCGCGGGACGCGGGCCGCAATCGGTCCAGCAGGCACGCTGGGCGTCGTTGCAGTCGGTCAGGCAGGGATCGCGGACGACGCAACGGCTCTTGCAGAGGTTGTACTCCGCGGTGCAGTTGCTCCGGCAGGCGTTGTAGGCGTTGATGGCCGTGCAGTCGTGGGTCTGCCCGCAGCAGGTGACGGTGCCGCTGGCGCTCGAACAGGTGCCGGTCGCCACGGTACAGGTCAGCGTCGATCCCCCCGAGCAGGTCGCGGTGCAGGTCTGGGTCGCCGAGACCAGCGTCGGCCCGCCCCAGGTGGCCAGGAACACCACCGTCATCAATCCGATCATCACAAAAGCTCTGCGCATGGACTCTCCTCTCCGTGTGGATCCGTTGAAGCCAAGGATCTTCTCCTCATCTTCTCCGGTGCCTGGGAGGACCGGATGCGCGCATCAGCCCGGCCTGTCTACATGATCGGGCCGTCTTTCCTCGACTCGGCCTGGGGGAGGAGCCGGTCGCGATCGTGGGGCGGGTCTTCGTGGTCGGGGAGAACGTCCTCCGGCCATTCCTTCAGCCAGCTCCGGCGCTCCTCTTCGCTGGCGTAGTACTTCATGTACAGGAGCGTGTGCTCCTCGCTCCCGCTGCCGACCATATCGATATGGCAGGCATAGGCGGCGTTGTCGGGCATCAGGACCGTCGGCTCCCGCAGCACGTCGCCCCACAGCTCGGTGTACAGCTCGCGGTCGCTCAGATGGTTGGTGCTGTGCAGGAAGGTCCCCATCAGCGCGAGCATGTTGATGATTTCCCACAGCTTGCCGCCGAGCTGCGCGTCGTCCAGCTCGTCCGGCGGCGGCAGGGCCACGCCGGCCTCGGGCAGCACCTCGGTCAGGGGCCTCGGCTCCTGCTGCTCGAAAGCGGCGATGTAGTCCGCGAACTGGTCCTCGAGATCCTCCGGATCATCCTTTGACATACCGTCCTCCCACGGCAACCATCTCACACCGCCGGCTTCACACCGATCTGCTGGTACAGCTTCGCCGGGTCATATATCACACCGTCCTTGACGACCAGGGTGACGCGGCGGATGTCGCTGATGTTCCGGGTGGGATCGCCGTCCACCAGGATCAGGTCGGCGAGCTTGCCGGGGGCGATCGTGCCGAGCTCGCGGTCGAGCTTCATCACCCGGGCGGCGCCGAGGGTGGCGATGCGCAGCACCTCGGGCGCCGGGATGCCCGCCTGGACGTAGTTCTCCAACTCGTGGTGCAGGGTGAAGCCCGCCACGGAGTCGGTGCCGGCGACGATCGGAATGCCCTGGTCGTGGAGGAGGCGAATCAGGGCGAGGCAGGCGCTGAAGGAGTCGCTGTAGCGCTTCTCCATGTCCGGCGCGATGGGCAGGCTGCCGCCGAACAGTTGCCGCCGGACCTGATAAGGAAGGCGTTCGGCCACCGGGGCCAGGCTGGCGCTCACCGCGCCGGGACGGCTGATGAACCTGTCCTCGAGACTCGAGACGGTGGGGTCCACCACCGTGTGACGCTCCTTGAGCAGCCGGAGGAAGGCGCGCACGGGCTCGGAGGCGAGGTCCAGCTCCGCGGCGTGCGTGGCGACGGCGGAGATCCGGGCCAGGGTGCGGGTGTCGACCCCCGGGATGAAGTTGAGGAAGAGGAAATTGATGTGCTGGACCTCGTCGAACCCCGCGCGCACCGCATCGGCGGCCGTCATTCCGTAGGGGATGTGACCGGAGACCCGCAGGGCATGCTGATGGGCCTCGGCCACGATCGGCGGCACGAGCTTGGGGTCGAGCGAGCTGTAGAGCTTGATCTGCACGTAGCCGTGCGAGGCGTACTCGTCCACCGCGGCGCGCGCCTTGGCCTCGGTATCCACCAGCACCTTGGTGGGGCTGGCGTAGGGGCCTGGGCCGTCGATGACTCCGGCCAGCACCACGCGCGGCCCCAGGGCCCCGCCGGTGTCCCACTGGCTCTTGAGGTCGAGCAGGTAGTCCATGTCGTTGGCGAGGTCACGGCCGGTGGTCACGCCGGCGGCCAGATCGAGGATGCCGTCGGCCTCGGTGAAGTGCTGGTGCATGTCCCACAGCCCCGGCAGCAGCATCTTCCCCCGCGCCTCCACGATCTCCGCGCCGGCAGGCACCGGGACCTCGCCGTCCCGGCCCACCCCCTGGATGCGGTTGCCGGAGATGACGACGGTGATGCCGGACCGCACCGTTGCGGTCTCGGGATCGAAGAGATGGGCCCCCTTGACCGCCAGCGCCCCCGCCGGCCGGCGGCTGAGCTTCGCCGCCACCGCCTTGTTCCGCGCCGCCACCGCCTGGGACTGGGCCTTGATCAGCGCGGGAGCCGCCTCGTCCCACCCCTCGGGGAAAGCGGTGATGTAGCCGTCGTAGCGGCCGAAGAAGGTCTTCGGGTCCTCCATCCAGATGTAGAGCGGGGTGAAGCCGAGACCGGAGATGCCGTAGAGGGTGACGTCCCTCACCTTCTCCCCGGCCGCGATCCGCGCCGAGCCGATGGTCTCGATCGTGGCCTCCCCCTCGGGGAGCAGCGGCAGCCTCTGGTGCGGGCTGCGGAGCAGGGCGGTCGCCAGCAGGGCGAGAGAGAGGTTGTCGGCGGTACGGGCGATATAGAAGGCCGGACCGGCGATCTTCTTCTCACCCTTTTCCGGAACGTTGCTCCAGGTGGCGACCCCGTTGGCGAGATCGAAACGCTCGTCGAGCGGGTTCTTCCAGTAGCCGAAGCCGGTGACCTGCTCCCGCACGGGGATCCCCGAGCCGTCGACCCGGATACGGTCGGTGAGGTCTTGGCCGCGTCCACGGTCGCTCACCTTCAGGGTAAGGACGTTCTCGCCATCCGGCTCGATCCGCAGGGTCACGAGACCCGCGGGCCGCAGGTTGCCCAGACAGACCGTGTAGCGAAACTCCCCCCCGGAGGTCAGCGCGGCCGGCGCGGCAACCGCGGCCGGCGCCGCCCCGAGCAGAGCGCACAGGACGAGCGCAAGGGCGCAGGAATACACCTTTCCCATCGGATTTCTCCCCATCCCGGCAAAGCCCCTCGACAGGCGGGCAAAAAGTCAGCTCAATGTGACAGCGATGTTACAACAGGAACATCCTCATCCGACCGGTTTGACTCCCAGGGTTTGCCAGATCGCGTTCGAATCGTAGGTAAGGCCGTTTTTTACGGTCAATACGACTCTGCGAATGTCGGAGATACGATTCAGCGGGTCTCCGTCCACCAGGATCATGTCGGCCAACCGGCCGGGGGCGATCGAGCCGAGCTCCTGATCCCGCTTCATGACGCGCGCCGCGCCGAGGGTGGCGATGCGCAGCGCCTCGGGAGCAGGGATGCCGGAGTCCACGTAGAGCTCGAGCTCGCGGTCGAGGGTGAAGCCGGCCAGGCCGTCGGTGCCGGCGACGATCGTCACGCCGGCATCGTAGAGGGCCTTCACCATGTTCTGCATCGCCCGGTATGAATCGCGGTAGCGCTGCGCCTGGTCGGCCGGCGGGTTGAGGCCGCCGCCGTAGAGACTGCGCTGCACCTGCGGCGGCAGGCGGTCGGCCACCGCGGCGAAGCCGGGATCGACCTCGCCGGGCTGCCCCTTGAACATCCCCTCGAAGGTGGCGAGCGTGGGGTCGGAGACGATGCCGCGCTCCTTGAGCAGGGCGATGAAGCTCTTCACCCGGTCGGAACCGAGGTCGAGCTCGGCCCCGTGCTTGGCCACCTCCACGAAGCGGGACGGGGTGCGGGTGTCGATCTTGGGATCGAGGAAGTTGAGCATCAGGAAGTTGACGTGCTGGATCTCGTCGAACCCGGCGCGCACCGCCTGCTCGGCGTTCATGCCGTTGGGGATGTGGCCGGAGACCCGCAGGCCCAGCTCGTGGGCGCGCTTGACGATCGGCGGCACCAGCTTGGGATCGAGCGAGCTGTAGAGCTTGATCTGCACGTAGCCGAGCTTGGCGTAGCGCTCCACCCAATCCAGCGCCTCTTTCTCAGTGGAGACCAGGACCTTGGTGGGGCCGGCGTAAGGGCCGGGGCCGTCGATGAAGCCGGCCATCAGCACGCGCGGGCCGATCCCCTCGCCCGTTTCCCAGCGCCGCCGCATGTCCTGGAGCTCGTCGACGTCGTTGGCCAGATCGCGCACGGAGGTCACACCCGCCGCCAGATTGAACAGCCCGTCCGACTCGGAGAGGTGGACGTGCATGTCCCAGAGCCCCGGCAGGAGCGTCTTGCCGCCGGCGTCGATCACCTCCACGCCGGGGGGCACACTGACCTCGCCGTCCTTGCCCACCGCCTGGATGCGGTCGCCGGAGACGATCACGGTCATCCCCTGTTGAACCGCCAGGGTGGCCGGATCGAAGAGCCGGGCGTAGCGGATGGCGAGCCCGCCCCCCTGGGGGTGATGGGTGAGCCTGGCGGCGAGATCCTTGTAGCGCGCCTTCTCGGCCGCGGACTGGATGCTGGTGAGCCGTGGCACGACGTCCACCCAGCCTTCGCGGAAAACCGCCGCCCACCCTCCGACCGAGGCGAAGAGGTCGCGATTCTCGTCGAGCCAGACATAGCCGGGGGCGAAGCCCAGGCCGGAGAGCGAGTAGAGGTGGACCTTCTTCGTGGCCCCGCCGTTCTTGACCTCTTCGGTGGCGAGCTCCTCGATCCGCGCCTCCCCCGTGGGGAGGAGCGGCAGGCGGTGGCCCGGGGCCGCCAGCAGCGCCTTCGCCAGCAGGGCCGATTCCTGGGGCGGGCCGTTCAGGCTGAGAAAGAAGGCGGGCTCGCGGACCTCGCGCTCCCCCTTCTCCGCCGTGCTCTTCCAGGAGACCCGGCTCCCCTTGCGCTCGAACCGCTCCTCGACCGGGCTCTTCAGGTAGTCGTTGCCGGTGGTCTCGACGAAGGTCGGCAGCCCGGCGGCGTCGAGGCGGTACCGGCTGGTGGTGTTCGGTCCGCGCCCGCGGTCGTTGAACTCGAAGGTGTGGACCTGGGTGCCGTCGGCTTCGACGCGGGAGGCCGCGGAGCCGGCCCGGTTGCCGGAGAAGAGGAAACCGTAGTGGATCTCCCCCGGCTCGGAGACCAGGGTGACTGGCATGGTGGAAGCGGCCCGCGCCGCCGCCGGTGGCGCAGTACGGCAGCCGGCCAGGGACAGGCCGGCGAGGAGGGCGAAAACGATGGATGAACGGGTACTCCGCATGGGGATCTCCTTGACTGAGCTCGGAAATTATAGGGGGAGCGCCACGGAAGAACCCGCTCAAATCTACAGCTTTGTTGCTAATTTAGAATTTTTGATGTCGTCGCCTGTTGCCTGATCATTGTCCGATCTGCTGGAGCAGCCGGTCGACCGGCACCTTCCCCGACTGGGTGACCGGCACGGTGACCTCGCCCAGCACCGGAACGGCAAAGCGAAGATCGGCGTCGAGGGTGTACTCGGGGTCCTTGCGCCCCTGGAGGGTGCGGGCGACACGGTAGAGGTCCTCGAATTTGATGGTCACCGGCAGCTCGACGGCGGTGCGGCCGCTGGCGGTGATCGTCACCTGCCGGTCGTGCCGGCCCGTGAGCAGGGGCTCGCCGTTGAGCCGCAGCCGGTAGCCGATGCCGTCGAGCACGAGGTCCACGGCGTTGGGGTTGTCCACCCGGAACTGCACGAGCACGTTGGCCCCGGTGAGAGTCGTCCCCAGCAGCTTGACGCCCGTGACGTCGACCTCGGGCGCGGTCATCTCGGAGAGGGTGGAGAGGCCCGCACAGCCGGCGAGGGCGAACAACGCGGTGAAGAGGAGGAGGCGAAGGGGTCGGTTCATGGGTGGGCTCCTTTCATCCTCATCACCCTACCACTCCACGCAGAGCTTCAGACGCAGGTCCCGCTGCCGGTCACGGTAGAACAGGCACCCCTCGCGCCGGCCGTGGAGATAGAGGTCGCGCAGGATCTCGACGTCCTTCCGGCAATACTCCTCGACGAGATCGAGCCGCCCCTGGCGCACCCATTCGAGGGATTTGAGGCCGTCGGCGGACTTTCCGATCCCCAGCGTCTCCTGGGCGAGGTGGCCCATCCCCACCCGGAAACCGAGACGGGAGGCGACGTCCTCCAGCAGGTCAAGCGTCGGCAGGGTGCGCGCGAAGTCCTCCCCCGTATACCCGGCGAGGACCAGATAGTCGAAGCGCTTGATGTTGTAGCCGATCACCAGGGAAGCCCCGCGCAGAGCGTCCACCAGGGCGCGCACCTGACTCTCGGGGTAGACCTCCAGCCGCCCCTCCTCCAGGAAGCAGACCACGCCGACGGCGACCCCCATGCGGTAGGCCTTGTGCCAGCCCCCCACGTCGGCGGCGGAGCGGAGGGTCTCGAGGTCGAAGAGGACGGTGCGGCGCTCGCCGTTCCCCACCGTCCGCGCCGGGATCAGGGCCGGGCGCTGGAGAAGGAAGGGCTCGGCCCGGATCGGCTCGAACGCGGGCGCCGGGCCGGTCCGGAGATGGGCGTGGCGGCCGCCGGGGGCGGCATCATCGGGGACCCTCCCTCGTCCCGGAGGGGCGACATTTGAATAGCCTGGGGCGTGAGCCCCAGGTAGGTCGGATTCCCAGGAATTCATGAGCCCCGAAGGGGCGACACTCACCGCTCCATCGAGTGTCGCCCCTTCGGGGCTCTGGGATTGGATGGGCGGCCGGTCCTGGGGCTCACGCCCCAGGCTATTCAAATGTCGCCCCTCCGGGGCGAGGGAGGGGACAAGCCCCTCCCCTACGAAATCTGTATCGGAGGAGGTCGCCTCCTCCGCCACCACCAGCGTCACCGTCACCGGCTCCCCCCAGGGCACCGCCGGCTCCTCGCGGCCGAGCAGCAGGCGCAGCACCCGGGCGGCGCCGGGCTTGTCGAGCGGGCGGTTGCCGTTGCCGCACTTGGGGGACTGGACGCACGAGGGGCATCCCTTCTCGCACGGGCACCCCTCGATCAGCAGCAGGACCCGCCCGAGGAGGTCCGTCAGATCCTCGAAGCCGCGCGCGGCGATCCCCACGCCCCCCGGGTGGCCGTCGTAGATGAAGACGGCGCCGGTGCCCAATTGCGGGTGTAGGGGGTAGGAGATGCCGCCGATGTCGCCGCGGTCGCAGAGCGCCAGGATCGGAAAGAGCGAGATGCCGGCGTGCTCGGAGGCGTGGAGCGAGCCGAGGAAGTGCTCCCCCCGCTGGCGCAGGGTCTCCTCGGCCGGCCGCGGCGCCGCCCACCAGAGCCCCACCGTCTCGAACTCGACAGGGGGGAGGTCGAGCGGCGTCTGGTCGATCACCTCCTGGCCGTGGATGCGCTTGCGCTCGAAGCCGACCACCCGCTCGGTCACCTTGAGCCGGCCGAGCCAGGCCTGGAGCGGCCCCACGCTTTTCTCCTCCAGCACCTCCAGGATCTCGGTCTCCTTCTCGGTCAGCGGCGTCGTGAAGTAGTCGAGATCCGCCGCCTCGGCGATCGCCCGCCGCTCCTCGCGCTCCAGCGCCGAGACCAGGAACTGACGGCCGGCATGGAGATAGACCGCGCCGGGGTGGCACTCGTGGAGCGCACGCACGCCGTCGACCGTGCCGATCGTCCGGCCGCCGGCCATGATGGCGTAGGTCTCCCCCGCTCCCCGCAGGTTGACGTGGCGCTGCGGCCGGCGGCGCAGGGAGAAGATCTCGTCCCCCTCGGCGGCGGCGAGCAGGTGCCCCTGGCGCAGCAGCTTCTCCACCCGCGCCTGGTGCGGCGCGAGGTAGTCGCGGTCGTCCCCGCAGAGCGGCATCTCGGAGGCGGCGCAGACCAGGTGCGCCCGCGACACCGGATCGTTGACCGGATCGACGATCAGCCGCTCGCAGGGGCGCTCGAGGAACTGCTCGGGGTGGTCCAAGAAGTACTGGTCGAGCGCGTCGGGCATCGCCACCAGGGCGGTGATCGACTCGCGGCCGGCGCGCCCCACCCGCCCCGAGCGCTGCCAGGTGGCCATCATGCTGCCGGGGTAGCCGACGAGGATGCAGGCGTCGAGGCCGCCGACGTCGATCCCCATCTCCAGCGCCGAGGTGGAGATGACGCCGTCGAGCTTCCCCTCGAAAAGCGACTGCTCGATCCGCCGCCGCTCCTCGGCGAGGAAGCCGGCGCGGTAGCTCGCCACCCGCGCGGCGAGCGCCGGCTCCTGCCGCCGCAGCCAGGAGTAGAGGAGCTCGGTGATCCGCCGCGCCTTGGTGAAGACGATCGTCTTCAGGCCGGCGTTGATGAAGCGGATGAAGAGCTGGAGCGCGGCGGTGTACGGGCTCCCCTCCGGCCGGAAGAGCAGCAGGTGGCGGTCCTCGCGCGGCGAACCCGACTCGGTGATCCAGTGGAACTTCTTGCCGGTGAGCGTCTCCGCGAACTCGCCGGCGTTGGCAGCAGTCGCCGAGGAGGCGATCAGCGTCGGGTCCGACCCCACCGAGCGGCAGAGGCGGAAGAAGCGCTGCAGGACGTGATGGAAGTGGCTGCCGAAGATCCCGCGATAGGTGTGCAGCTCGTCGAGCACGATCCAGCGCAGATCGGCCAGGAACGGCCCCCAGCCGGTCCAGTGGCCGAGGACGCCGAGATGGAGCATGTCCGGGTTGGAGATCACCACCCGCGGGAAATTCTTGCGGATCGCCGTCCGCTTCGCGGCCGGGGTGTCGCCGTCGTAGATTTCGCACCCCGCGACCTCCGGCGGCAGCCCCGCGGCCTCGGCCAGGCGGAGGAACTTCCCCCGCTGATCCTGTCCCAGGGCTTTTAAAGGAAAGAGGAAGAGGCCGTGCCCGGGTCCCCCCCGCGCCGCCTCTTCCAGGGGAGGAACCTGAAAGACCAGCGATTTGCCCGAAGCCGTGGGAGTGGTGACCAGCACGTTCTCCCCCCGACGCACGGTCTCGATCCCTTCCGTCTGATGTGACCAGAGGCGCGGCACGCCCCCTCTCCCCAGCGCCCGGGAGATCGACTCCGGCAGATCGAGATCGCCGTAGCGGGCCTCGCTCCCCGGCAGGTGCGTGGTGTAGAGGAGCTGGGGTCCGAGCTTGGCGTCGCGGCTCAGCTCCTCGATCAGGGGGCCGAGAGTCGAGCCGGCGGGGAGAACGACGGAGGCGGTCGCATTACGGGGCATTACCGCCCGATGGTAGCACGTCACTCCGGACGCCGCCGCCCTGCTCCGGAGCGGCCAGGGCGGCGGCGAGCCGGTTCAGTTGATCGTCGAGCAGCGGCTGGGCTGATCGGAGCACCAGAGGATTTTGCCGTTGGCGTCCTTGCAGCAGTAGTCGCAACAGACCCACCCGGGATCGCCCGGGTAGCAGACGTTGTAGCCGCAGGAATTGGCCTCGGCGTTCCGGGCTCCGGTCGTGAGCGCGCCTCCCACGGTCCCCAGGGCCAGAGCCAGGAGCAGCAGCTTCTTTTTCATCGTTCCTCTCCTTTCGTCAGGTTGGATCGATCCAAAAGAGAAGGGTGCCCGCGGACCGGCCGCGCGGGCCGGTCAGAGCTGCGAGAGGAGCTCGCGCCGCTTGGCCTCGTACTCCTCGGCGGAGATCAGGCCGTCGTCGAGGAGGGCCTTGAGCTGGCGCATCCGCTCGGCGCCGGAGGGACCGGCGGGCGCGGCGAGGGGCATGCGGCCGGCGCCGCGATACTGCTCGGCCGCCGCCAGGATGGCGTTCTTGAACGGCAGCGGATGAGAGATGTTGCGGAACAGGGCCGCTCCGGTCTCGCTGGCGGTGTCGATCTCGACGTCGCCGTAATTGAGCAGCCGCCCCCAGAGGGTCTGCCGGTGCTCGACGTTGTTGATCTTGTCCAGCCGGGAGTCCATCGACCGCCGGGAGAGGACCCCGATCTCCTGGATGATCCGGTGATTGGTCAGCACGTAGTCGTTAGCGCGGCGGATGAAATCCTTCCAGGCGAAGATCAGCCCGGCGACCACCGCCACGGCGAGCGCGGCCAGCGCCGCCGGCAGTGACCACGAGGTGCCCTGGAACTGGAACCAGGCGACCGCCGCGATCACCAGGGCCGCCGCCGCCACGGCCACCAGCGGCGCCAGGGTTAGGCGCGTGACGTAGGCCCGGTAGAGGATCTCCTCGCCGGGCTGGAGCTGGGATTCGATCCGCATGAAATTGATGCTATCCCACCTCAGCGCTGGAAGGCGTAGGAGATCTTGAAGAAGAGCGCGCGGCCCGCCGGCTCCAGCCGGTCGTCCACCGAGAGGGAGCGGTCGTCCGAGTAGCCGAGGAAGAGGACGGTCTGCCAGTTGAGCTTGTAGGCGAAGAGGGCCGAGCCGTTGATCCCCTCGTCGCGGCGGGTGACGCCGGAGCCGGGAGCGTAGAGGTCCGTATTCCGATCGGTGCGGACGCGCTGGGCGATCAGCCGCAGGAAGGCGCGGGAGGTGAAGGTGTAGGTCGCCTTGACGCGGGCCACGTCGGCGGTGAACAAACGAGCCTCCCGCGAGCCCGAGCCGGTGGGCGAGACGTCGAGCCAGCGCCGGTTGGCGTTGAGCTGCACGGCCAGATGGTCCGTCGGCCGCACCGTCCCCTGCAGGCTGACCGTGGCGCCCCGGGCCGGCCGCACGTTGGCGAAATCGACGTCGTCGCCGAAAACGAGGTTGAGCGACACGTCGCCGATCCGTTGCGACGGGCTCATCTGCGCGAAGACCACATAGTAGGTGGAATCGAAGAGACGGCTGCCGGCGCGCACCTTGTCGGTCCGCTGCTCGACATTGATGTAGCTGTTCCAGAACCCCTGGAACTCGACGCCGGGGGCGAAACGGCGCAGGAGGAGGTCGCCTTTGCGGTCGTCGACGTTGCGCACCCGGAAGGAAGGGATGATGCGGCGGAACGGCCCCCTTTCAAGGTAGAACGACCGCCCGAGGATGGAGTTGGAGTCCTGCACGCCCACCTGCGGAAGAAAGCCGAGGTCCGCCCGGAACTCGTCGCCGATGTCGGTGTACCGGAGGTTCCAGAACCAGGTCCGGGTCGAGTGGTCCCAGCTCATGTAGCCGGCGTGCGAGCCGAGATCCTGCCCGTTCCACTCCGCGGCGAGACCGGGACGGTCCGGGGTCTGCGAATCGCTCACCAGGAGCTGTCCGGTGACCGTGTCGGCGCCGTTCGGGCGCCACTGGAAATCGGGGCCGAGGACCCGGTTGTGCCCGCCCCCCTCGATCTCGCGGTCGGTCAGCAGGAAGCTCGCGAAGGAATTGCCGAAATCCTTCCGCCCGCGGCCGATCACCACCCGCGAGGAGAAGTCCTGGTCGGCCAGGCTCGACCCATTGGGGCCCGGCAGGATGACGCTGCCGCCCCCCCGATCCTCGGTGACCAGGACGGTATAAAGGGCGTTCCCGGCCTCCCCGGTGGCCCGCAGCCCCCAGCGCGGGGAGGTGATGGTGCGGGTGTAGACCGCCTGCAAGGGAGTCGAGAAGAGCTCCAGCCCCTCCAGGAAGAACGGGCGCTTCTCGGGGAAGAACAGGGCAAAGCGCTCGTTGGCCGTGATCTGCGCCACGTCCGACTCGATCTGCGAGAAGTCCGGGTTGATCGTGGCATCGATCGCCGTGTTGGCGTTCGGCGTCCACTTGGCGTCGAGCCCGGCTTCCCAGTCGGCGGCTCCACGGGCCAGGGGGGTGCCGGCGCCCCCTTCCGGCAGCCACTCCTGGCGCCCGGTCGCGTACGGGGCCAGCACGACGTGATTGCCGCTCGGCAGCCCGGTGAGGCCGGTCATCTTCTGGGAGTGGCAGATGAAGCAGCTCGAGCCGCGCGGCAGCTTGCTGTTGAACATCTGATACCGGAAGTCGCGCGGCCGGTTGCGGTAGAGCAGGATGCCCCAGGTCTGGACGTCGGCCGAGTTGTAGCGCAGCGAGGAGAAGGGGATCCGGATCTCCAGCGTCCAGCCGGTGGGCGTGATCCGCGCCGACGATTCCCAGTAGAAGTCGGGAGAGTTGTCCTCGCCGCTGGTGTCGTTGCTGATCGCGTCATATTGAATGCCGCGCGGATTGGCCAGAAACATGAACGCGGTCTTGCCGTCGTTGCGGGTATCGAGGAGGACGCCGCCATAGTCGGTATAGCTCGGCACCTCGTCGCGGTCCCCCAGGGGAGCGCGGATGCTCTTCGGATCGGGGTCCGAGAAATCAAAGGCGGCGTAGAAGAAGCGATCGTCGTAGGTGAGCCAGGCGACCGTCTTCACCTTCGGCTCCACGCTGTCGCCGGGATTCGTTTCGTAAAAGGTATCCACCCGGGTCGCGCCGCTCCATCCCGGGTCCCCCAACTGGCCGTCCACCGTGATCGGCGCGGTCGCCTTCGTGATGTGAAGCGGTTCCTGGGCTGCCGGCTGGGCGCGCAGAAGGGCGGGAACGGCGAGGAGAAGTGCCAGGGCGAGGTGGTAGAAGCGGATCATGGAGCAGTCTACGACCGGGGTAAGAGGAAAGTTTCGGGATTTCCAAAGCCCCCCTCTGGCTCACGCCTTGCACCACTTCTGAACTGCTTTGAGCCCCTCCACGCAACGCCTGCTCGTCGTCTCCAACCGCCTTCCGATCGTGCTCGAAAAAAAGAGTGACGGCTGGGGTCTGAAACCCGGTTCCGGCGGCCTGGTGAGCGCGCTGGCTCCGGTACTCTCCCACCGCGGCGGCCTCTGGGTCGGCTGGCCGGGGATGGCGCTCGAGCGGGGGGGCGCCTGGGAGGCCGTGCTCGACGCGGGCTACAAGGAACGGGGATATGACCTCCTGCCCGTCCTCCTCTCCGAAGACGAGGTCAAGGATTTCTACGAGGGGTTCGCCAACGGCATCCTCTGGCCCCTTTTCCACGACCTGCTGGGGCAGTGCAATTTCGACCCTTCCTTCTGGTACGCCTATCTGAAGGTCAACGAGAAGTTCGCCGACGCCGTCCTCCACAACAGCCGGGAGGAGGATTTCATCTGGGTTCAGGATTACCAGCTCATCCACGTCGCCGAATACATCCGCCACCAGGACGAATCCGCCCGGATCGGCTTCTTTCTCCACATCCCGTTCCCGGCTCTGGACATCCTGCTGCGGCTCCCCTGGCGCGGCCAGATCCTCAGGGCCCTGCTCGCCTACGACCTGCTGGGCTTCCAGACTCCGCGCGACTCCCGGAACTTCCTCACCTGCATCGAGAACCTCCTGCCGGGAGTGGAGATCACCGACGCCGGCCCGGTCACCGAGGTCCGCGTCGGCTCGCGCGTGGTGCGGGTCGGAGCGTTCCCCATCGGCATCGATTTCAAATCCTTCGACGAATCCGCCCGCGCCGAGGACGTGGCGAACCGCATGGAGGAGCTCAGGACCCGGATGGGTCCCGCCCAGTTCGTCGTCGGAGTCGACCGTCTGGACTACACCAAGGGGCTGATCGAACGCCTGCAATCCTTCCGCAACGCCCTGGAGCGCCACCCGGAGCTGCGCGAGCAGGCCGTCCTCTTCCAGGTCGTGGTGCCCAGCCGCGAGGGGGTCGCCGAATACCAGGCCCTCAAGGCCGAGATCGAGCGGCTGGTCGGCGAGATCAACGGCGAGTTCTCGATGGCGGGCTGGGTGCCCGTGCACTACCACTACAAGAGCTTGGCCCGGCGGGACCTGCTGGCACTCTACCGCATGGCCCGGGTCTGCCTGGTCACCTCGATCAAGGACGGCATGAACCTGGTGGCCAAGGAGTTCTGCGCGGCCCAGGTGGACGGCTGCGGCGTCCTCATCCTCTCCGAGTTCGCCGGCGCCGCGGCGCAGCTCCAGGTAGGGGCGCTGCTGGTCAACCCGCACGACATCGAGGGGACCGCCGACGCCCTGAAGGCCGCTTTCGAGATGGACGAAGAGGAGCGCCGGCGCCGCATGGAGGAGATGCGGACGATCGTGCGCGAGCAGGACATCTTCTGGTGGGTAGACTACTATCTCCAGGCCGCCCTGGGCACCGTGCCCCACGATTTCCGCGCGCTGAAGGAGTACTTCCCCCCGATGGGGTTTGAAGAATACCTCTGAGCTCCCGCCCCATGCGCCCTTCCGCCCTCGAACACTGGGACGAGATCGCCGCCCGTCTGGACGGCCGCCGCCCCGCCCTCTTCCTCGACTACGACGGCACCCTCTCGCCGCTGGCGCCCCGCCCGGAGCTCGCCACCCTGCCGGAGGCGACGCGGGAGCTGCTGCGCCGCCTCTCCGGCCGCTTCCCCGTGGTGATCATTTCCGGCCGCGGCCGGGAGGACGTGGCCGCCCTGGTGACCCTGAGCGATCTCGCCTACGCCGGCAGCCACGGTTACGACATCGCCGGCCCGCCGGCCGTCGACGGAGGCGCGCCGCTGCGGCTCGAGGTCGGCGAGGGGATCCCCGAAAAGATGGAGCAGGCCGCCGAGCGGCTCCACCGCGACCTCGCGGGGATCGAGGGGGTAGTCATCGAGCCCAAGCGCTTCGCCATCTCCATCCACTTCCGCCTGGCGGACGAGCGCGACCTGCCGCGCATCGAGCGCGCGGTCGACGACGCTGCGGCCGCCGTGCCCGGCCTGCGCAAGGGGCACGGCAAGAAGCTCTTCGAGCTGCGCCCCGATCTCGACTGGGACAAGGGGAAGGCCCTCCTCTGGCTCCTCGACGCCCTCGGCCTCGACCGGCCGGACGTCCTCCCCTTCTACATCGGCGACGACCTCACCGACGAGGACGCCTTCCGGGCGGTCGCCGGGAGGGGGATCGGCATCCTCGTCGCCGGTGAGGCGCGCGAGACCGCGGCGGAGTACCAGCTTCGGGATACGGAGGAGGTGGTGCGGTTGCTGGAGCGGCTGTTACACTCCCGCCCCGCGCAACACGACCTGGAGAGACAACCTTGACCGATCCCAAAGCCGTTCTGGTAGCGCTGGAGAACGCGCCGGCCCTTCTCGTGCCGCTGATCCTCGACGTCCCCGAAGCCTGGCGCAAGCGCCGGCCCCTGCCGCACAAGTGGTCGGCCCACGAGCACTTCTGTCACGTCGTCTCCCTGGAGTCGAAGTTCCGGGCGCGGCTGGAGAAGATGCTGGCCGAGGACAACCCGGAGCTCGAGCCCTTCTATCCGGCGCCCGAGGACGAGGCCGGAGGCTTGCTGAGCATCGATCTCGAGGAGGCGATCGCGCGGTTCCTCCGCGAGCGCGAAGAGCTGATCCTGCGGCTCCGGGAGCTGCCGCCGGAGGCTTGGCAGCGCCCGGGCCGGCATCCGGAGTACGCGGTTTACAACATCTTCGGAGTGGCCCGGCACATCACCCTGCACGACCTGCTGCACGGCTACCGGATCGAGACCTTCCTGCGGCGCGAGGAGTGGCCGGAGCAGGAGCCGCTGATCCACGTCGAGCCGCCGGCGCCCGAGCCGGACGAGCCCACGGTCGAGGCCAGTATCCCCGGCTCGCTGGCGCGGATGAAGCCGGGGGAGATCAACCTCCTGGGTCCCTTCCAGGTGCCGGGGCTGGCGCCGCGTCCGATCCGCGTCTACCTGCCGCGCGACTACAACCCGGCGGAGCCGCACTTCGCCCTCTACATGTTCGACGGCCAAAACGTCTTCGACGACCTGCCGTCCTTCTCCGGCGGCTGGTACATTCACGAGGCCGTCGAGGGGCTGGCGAAGTCGAGGCGCCCGATGCCGGTCGTCATCGGCATCGAGCATGGGGGCCCGGGGAGAAACCTGGAGCTCTCCCCCTTCCCCTTCGAAGCCGAGCCGGGGCAGATCGAGATCCTCCTCGACTGGGTGACCAACCACCTGATGCCCGCGCTGACCGCCGAGCTCAACCTGGTGCCCGGTCCGTTCGGAGCCGTGGTGGGTGGTTCCTCGATGGGCGGGCTCGCCGCTTTCTGGTCGCACTTCCACTATCCGCACGCCTTCGGCGGAGCGCTGGTGATGTCCCCCTCCTTCTGGGTGGCAAACCAGGCCATCTTCACCGACATCGCCACGCAGCCCACCCCGGAGGTCTCCCGCATCTACATCGACGCCGGAGCCCGCGAGGACAAGGGCCGTGTCGTCGAGGCCGTCAAGAGAATGGCCGAGCACCTGGTCGAGAGGGACTACGACTCCGACCGTCTGATGTGGCGAGCCGACGCCAAGGGCACCCACAGCGAGGCGGCCTGGAGAAGGCGGCTGCCGGCGGCGTTGCGGTTCATGTACCGGCGGGGGTGAGTCGGGATCTCCACCATTCCAACAACTGGTCCGCGATCCAACGGTCATGGTCAGGAGAGGACGCCAACCCCATGAAGCGGATCTGAATAAGTCTCAAGTGTTGGACGATTTCATCCTGCGTCGTACCGCGACGCAGCATCGTGAGGATCGCCGGCGCATAGGAGTCATACTCGTCAGGCGGCAGGCCATCCTCCTCGAGCGAGTCAATGACGCCGATGGGGTCCCAGCGAGCCAGAATCTTTCGGACGCCGAGCAGTTCCTCGTCAGCTCGATCTTCCATCAATCCTTACTGTACCGCGGAGGGCGCCGGCGCGATTGGAGCCCGCGAGTAGAGACCCACTGGATGGCCGTGGGATCGACGAAAGCTCGTCCTCTAAAGCGCTTTCACCCCAGCGGCGGATGATACGCGGAGCTCGCCCCGATCCAGGTCTTGTCCTTGTTGAAGTCGACGCCCATCATCTTCCCCTTGCTGATGCGGACGAGGTTGTTGATCAGCATGGGGCGGTCTTTCCAGACGAACATCATGCGGACCTCGGCCTTGGCGGGCTCGTCCGGGGTCTCGAGGGCGGGGGCGTAGTCGACCCGGCGCTGGAGGATGAAGTTCTCCGGGTCCGGCAGCGAGCGCAGGCGCTCCCGCGTGGGGCCCAGCTCGACGCCGAGGCCGGCGAAGGAGAAGAGCGGCTTCAGCACGTAATTCTCCAGATCCTCGGGGTACTCCCGGAGATCGCTCACGAACCAGGTCGGCGGGCAGTAGCGGCTCTTGATGAAGGGGAGCGAGAACTTGCTGATCTTGAGGTACCAGTTCGGGTGCCCCACCCAGGTGACGTCCACCAGGTCGCGATGGAAGATGCGCGAGAGGTCGATCCCCTTGCGCTCCAGCTCGTCGAAGATCACCCGGTTGTAGATCCGCCGGATCGGCACTTCCCGCCCGTCCCGCGGGTAGAACAGCCGCCCCCCACGCTCGATCACCTCCCGGGCGTCGACCACCGGGATGCCCAGGAGCTGCTCGGTGACGCAGAAGTCGATCCGCGTCTTCTGGTGCATGGGATCGATCTCCAGGAGCACCGCCTGCTCCGGATCGCAATCGCCCACGATCACCTCCCGCAGGGCGGCGGGATAGGTCTCGGCGGTCAGCCCCGAAAAGTAGGGGGACCAGTCGTCCGGGACCGCCGGGAAGTGGGAGCGGAACTCCTTTTCGAGCAGCCACTGGAAGCCGTAGAGCGAGGGGAACCCCTGGAGCTCGATCAGCCGTGGGGTCAGCTCGCCGTCCTCCCCGCGCACGATGGCGAAGTCGACCTGGAAGAAGACGGTGTGCCCCTCGTCGCCCGGCACCCGGAGGTGCGGCGGCACGGCGCGGTCCGACTGCTTCAGGTACTCCTCGGAGGTGACGAAGCCCAGCACCTCTTCGGCCGCCGCGATCAGCTCGCGGGTCAGGCGCTCGGAGAGGAAGAGCGGCGTCTCGCAGATCCGGAAGATGGAGGGGCAGCCCGCGTCCCGCTCGAGATCGCGGACCATGTCCTCATAGCGCTGCTGGGTGAAATCGGCGTTGTAGGCGCGGCGGATGTCTGGAACCATCGTGGACCGTCACTCCAGCCCGAGGTGGGTTTCCTGCACGATGTAGTCGACGACGCTGCGGATGTCGCTGGTCTGCTCCCAGACCGCGAGCTGGCGGTCCGCTCCGGTCCCCATGCGCAGGATCTTGTGGATGGACTCGATCTCCTCGCGGCTCCCGAGCTCGTCGACGACGTCGTCCACGAAGGCCAGCAGCTCGTGGATCAGCGCCACGCAATCCACTTCCTCCTGCTTGCCGAAGTCGATCAGCTTGCCGGAGATGCCGTGGCGGGCGGCCCGCCACTTGTTCTCGGCGAGCAGCAGGCGCCGGTAGAGCCGGAAGCCGAGGTTCTGGCGGATCAGCTTGTAGAGCTTGACGGTGACCGCCTGGATCAGCGCCGCCAGCGCGATCGTCTCGTCCACCCGCATCGGCACGTCGCAGATCCGGAACTCCAGGGTGTTGAAGAACGGGTGCATCCGGATGTCCCACCAGACCTTCTTGGCGTTGTCGATGCACTTGGTCTTGATCAGCAGCTTGATGTAGTTGTCGTACTCGGAGAGGCTGCCGAAGTGATCCGGGATGCCGGTGCGCGGGAAGCGGTCGAAGACCTTGCTGCGGTAGGACTTGAGGCCGGTGTTCTGCCCCTGCCAGAAGGGGGAGTTGGTCGACAGCGCGAAGATGTGCGGCAGGAAGTAGCGGGCAGCGTTCATGATGTGGATCGCCACCTCGCGATCCTCGATGCCGACGTGGACGTGGAGGCCGAAGATCAGGTTCGCCCGCGCGATCTGCTGGAGATCCTCGACGATCTCCGTGTACCGCTCGTGGGGGGAGATGAGCTGGTCCTTCCAGTGGGCGAACGGGTGGGTGCCCGCCGCCGCGATGGTCAGCCCGTTGCGCCGCGCCAGCTTCGACAGATTGCTGCGCAGCGAGGTGACCTCGCGGCGGGCCTCGTGGATGTCCTGGCAGATGTTCGTCCCCACCTCGATGACCGACTGGTGAAGCTCGGGCTTCAACTGGTCGGCGAGCGTGTGCTCGTCGTCGAGGAGGTACTGGACGTGCGAGCGAAGGTCGCGCGTCTCCGGATCGATGAGCTGGAACTCCTCCTCGATCCCCAGCGTGAACAGCTTCGCTTCGGGCATGAGGGTCTACCCCTTGCTGGCGACCGTCGTCTCGTTGCCGGCGACGGGCTTCGCCGTCTCGGCGGTCGCCCTGGCGGTCGTCCCGACGACGGAGGCCCCCACGGCGGGAGCCGGCTCCGCCGCCGCCCGGCGGACGTACTGGCCCCAGCGCAGGTTGTCGCCGCCGCCGATGTGCAGGGTCGCCTTGCGGATCACCATGTCGGCGGCCTTCTCGACGATCCAGGAGAAGTTGTCCTCGCCGATCGAGTTGACGTCGGCGTCCGGCGCCGGGTTGCAGAAGTCGATCGCGTAGGGGATGCCGTCGCGCACCGCCATCTCGACGGTGTTGAAGTCGTAGCCCAGCCAGAGGTTCAGGGCGAGCACGTCGTCGTGCACCTTCTTGAGCAGCGCGGGATCGACCGGCGGGCCGTTGCGCACGTAGCGCTCATGGAAGGGCCGCCGGGGGTCGTACTGCATGATGTGGATGTCCTGGCAGTCGAGCGCGTAGCAGCGGAAGTACTCGTTGAAGACGATCTCCTCCTGGAGCATCATCACGAGCTGGCCGGTCTCGTCGTAGGCGCGGAAGAGGTCGTCCGGGCTGGTCACCCGGTAGACGCTCTTCCAGCCGCCGCCGGCGAAGGGCTTGAAGAAGGCCGGGAAGCCGATGTAGTCGAAGATCCCGTCCCAGTCGAGCGGATAGGCGAGGTTGCGGAACGACTTGCCGCTGGTGTCCGGCGGGTGCTCCTTGGAGGGGAGCAGCACGGTCTTGGGGACGGCGACGCCGATCTTGGTCGCCAGGCAGTTGTTGAAGAACTTCTCGTCGGCGCTCCACCAGAACGGGTTGTTGATCACCGCCGTGCCGTTGAGGGCCGCGTTCTTCAGATAGCCGCGGTAGAAGGGGACGTCCTGGGAGATGCGGTCGATGATGACGTCGTACCCCGAGGGCTCCCCCTGGACCACCTTGTCGATGCGGACCGCCTCCGCCACCACTCCGTCGGTCTTCCTCGAGTTCACCCGGTCGATCAGGGCCTGAGGAAAGGTGTCCTCCTGCCCGAAAAGGATGCCTACTTTCTTCATCTGTTCCCTCCGATTTCGTCCCGATCTTCGGACCTCGGAGCAACATACCACAGGGCCCCTCGCTCCCCGATTCCGGCCAGCTCCCGGGCGGCGGAATCCCCTACTTGAAGAAACCCGGGCTAACTCATCTTGCCCGTTGACATTTGGGAATTCGTGCCCCAACATATTGTTGTGTCGAGGGTCCACGCCTCCTACCTGGAGTGACGTGGCGGTTCCAAAGAGGCTTGGGCGGCCCACGGAACCGGGCGGGTTGGGACCCGCCGATGATGCACACGCCCAGGAAGGAGGTGGTCCAGTGATAGAAGGTAAACACGGTTCAGTGGAGGTGGCGTCCTCGTAAGGGGATTCTCCACGTGTCCGTGGCACCGGACGGGTAGTCCCCCCAAGGGGAACCCAACGCCACCGAAACGGACCCTTGAGAGCCCGGCCCCGAAAGGGAGCCGGGCTCTTTCGTTTTGGGCCGAACCCTCACCCCCGGCCCCTCTCCCGTCCCCTCCCACCCTCCCTCACCGGGAGAGGGGAGATCAGCAAGCCCGCCTTACGAAAAACCCGCGCCGGAGCGTCCCCCTCTTCTCCCGGTGAGGGAGGATGGGAGGGGACGGGAGAAGAGGGCCGGGGTGATGAGGCTTCCAAAATAGTACGACCGGTCGTATAATCCAAGGCAGGGCAAGGCGGGGCCGGGAGTCTGACTTCTGCTCAAAAAATCGAACGATCGTTCGTATACCTCTAGGAGATCGATCATGACCGACGCTTTCATTCTGGATGCCGTCCGCACGCCGCGGGGGCGCGGCAAGGCGGGCAAGGGCGCCCTGTCCAACGTTCACCCCCAGGAGCTTCTGGCGCAGACGCTCAACCGGCTCGTCGAGCGGACCGGGATCGACCCGGCCGACGTCGACGACGTCGTCGCCGGCTGCGTCTCGCAGGCCGGCGAGCAGGGGGCGAATCTCTCGCGCAACGCGGTGCTCGCCGCCGGCTGGCCCGAGGAGGTCACCGGGACGACCGTCAACCGCTTCTGCGGCTCCGGGCTGCAGGCGATCAACTTCGGCGCCATGGGCGTGATGGCCGGCGCCCAGGACCTGGTGGTGGGCGGCGGCGTCGAGAGCATGTCGCGGGTGCCCATGGGTGCCGACCGCGCCGGCCAGGACGGCGAGAACATGACGCTGCGCGGCAAGGTCTTCCAGGTGCCGCAGGGGATCAGCGCCGACGTCATCGCCTCTCTCGAGGGGATCTCCCGCGAGGAGCTGGACGCCTTCGCTCTCGAATCGCAGCGCAAGGCGGCGGTCGCCCAGAGCTCCTGCTTCTTCAGCCGCGGCATCTTCCCGGTCAAGGACCCCGCCACCGGCGCGGTGCTGCTGGAGAAGGACGAGCACCCGCGGCACGACACGTCGATCGAGGGGCTGGCCGCGCTCAACCCCGCTTTCGTGGCCCTGGGCGCGACGCCGGTGGGTCCCGCCGGGGAGACCCTGGATCAGATCGCCCTCGCGCGCTACCCGCAGCTCGGCTCGATCCAGCACGTCCACACCGCCGGTAACTCCAGCGGCATCGTGGACGGCGCCGCCGTCGTGCTGATCGGCTCGCGGGAGTATGCCGAATCGCGGGGGATCAAGCCCCGGGCGCGCATCCGGGCGATGGCCACCATCGGCTCCGAGCCGCTGATCATGCTCACCGCCCCGGCCCCGGCATCGCGCAAGGCGCTGGCAAAGGCCGGCATGGAGGTGGGTGACATCGATCTCTGGGAGATCAACGAGGCCTTCGCCGTGGTGCCGCTGCAGACCATCCGCAGCCTCGGCATCGATCCAGAGCGGGTGAACGTCAACGGCGGCGCGATCGCCCTCGGCCATCCGCTGGGCGCGACCGGCGCGATCCTCCTCGGCACCGCCCTCGACGAGCTCGAGCGGCGGGACCTCAACACCGCCCTGATCACCCTCTGCATCGGCGGCGGCCAGGGGATCGCGACGATCATCGAGAGAGTTTGACCCTGAGAGGAGGGAGGGAGATGGACGTTCGGATCGACGACCGGCTTCGCATACGCGCGCTCGACGGCTTCGAGCTCGCGGCCACTCTTTACGAACCGGTCGCCGAGCCGGTCGCCGGCACGGACCGGCGGACGGCCGTGCTGATCAACTCCGCCACCGCGGTCAAGCGCCGCTACTACGATTCCTTCGCCCGCTACCTGGCGGGCGAGGGGCTCACGGTGCTGACCTACGATTATCGGGGGATCGGCGGCTCGCGCCCGCGCAGCCTCGCCCGCTTCCCTGCCCGGCTGCGCCAGTGGGCCGAGGAGGACCAGGGGGGCGTTCTCGACTGGATCGCGGGCAGCCTGCGCCCCCGCAAACTGCTGGTCGTGGGGCACAGCGTGGGCGGGCAGATCGTCGGGCTCGCCCCCGGCAACGAGCGGATCGCCGGAGTCGTCGGCGTCGCGGCCCAGAACGGCTACTGGGGGTACTGGCCCTCCCCCTCCCGCTATGGGATGGCCCTGCGCTGGTATCTGGGGGTGCCGCTGGCGAGCCGCCTCTTCGGCTACGTCCCCGGCTGGCTCGGCACCAAGGAGGACCTCCCTGCCGGGGTCGCCCGCGAGTGGGCCGCGTGGTGCCGCCGTCCGGGCTTCCTCTTCGAGGGGCATGCCGAGCGCCGCCGCGGCTTCGAGCGTTTCGCCAAGCCCTTCCTGGCCTACAGCTTCGCGGACGACGGCTACGCCCCCCGCGCCGCGGTCGAGAGCCTGCTCGACGCCTACCGCGAGGCGCGGGTGGACCACCGGCACGTCACCCCCCGCGAGGTAGGCGCGCCGGCGATCGGCCATTTCGGTTTCTTCCGCGAGCGTTTCCGCGAGACGCTCTGGCGGGAGTCGGCCGCCTGGCTCAGCGCGCAGGCCGCGGCCGCCGCCTGAGCGCCATCCAGCCGCCGGCGGCGAGCAGAAGGGTCAGGAGGATCAGACCCCACTCGCTCAAGGTGGGGGTCTCGGCGATCGGACCGGCTCCATAGATGAAGGCGGCGCCGCTGCCAGCTCCAGCCGGGCACGCTATGCCGGCGGCACCCGTCAAGATCGTGTGGCCGTCTTCCGAGAACGACATCGCGCCGCCGGACAGGCCACGCTGCTGCTCGATCCAGCCATCCTCTCTCCGCGCGTAGACGGTCCCCCCTGGCCTCAGCGTCATGAGAAGGGTTCCATCCCCCGACAGTGCCGCCCTGAAACCGAAGCCGAAGGTGCCCAGGGCGCCGAGGACCGGCCGCTCGGTCCAGCTTCCGCCGGCACGCACGAAGGTCCGCAGCACGCCACAATAGCCGGACCCATCCTCCAACTGATGGCCACACCCCGCGTTGGGGTTGTTCAGCACAGCGGTGTTGCCGTCGCCCGACAGGGTCACCTCGGAGACGGGGACCACCGGCACAGCGAGATGGTTATTGGTGTTGATGGCGAGCCTCTGCTGCCGGACCCAGGTTCCTCCGCTGCGGACGAACACGTAGGCCCCGACGACCCTCGCGTAGCCCGTCGTCTCCTCTTCCGGGCCGTAAGTCACTCCCACCAGAGCGGTGAGGCCGTCTTTCGAGAGGTCGACGGACTCTCCGAACTGGAACGATCCGCTCTCCTCCGTCAGGGGGGTCTCTTCACTCCAGCTCTCGCCGCTTCGCGCGTAGACATGAACGACCCCGCACGGGCCTGTCTGCGGGCAGTTGTTCGGCGCTCCCAGGATGGCGGTCCGCCCGTCCGCGGAAAGAGCCATGGTACGGATCGGTCCGAAGGGGGGCTGGAACGAGCCGGACGTCTTCAGCCTGGCGGTCTCGACCCAGGAGCCGCCGATCGACCGGAACACATACGCGACCGCGCAATCGGCCGAATCGATGCAATCCGTCGAGCGCGCCCGGAGCAGCGCCGTGGAGCCATCTCCCGAAAGCGCGACGGCCTGCCCGAGCCCGGCGTTGGCCGCCGCGTCCGACGCCGTGAGCCTGGCCTGCTCGCTCCAACCATTCTCCGAGCGGACGAAGACGTAAGCCGCTCCGCAGTCGGCTCCCGCCGAGCAATCGTCGCCAGGAGCCCCCACCAGCGCGAGGGTCGCATCCGAGGAGAAGGAGACCGAGGTGCCGAAGTTGTCGCCCGCCGCGGCATCCGAGGCCGTGAGCTGGGCCTGCTGAAAGAAGCTCACCGCCGCCGCCTGGCTGGCGGGCAGGAGAAGAGCGCTGAACAGGAACAGAGAGACGACGATCTTCCGTCCGGATTGCATAGGGGCTCCCTTCAGATCAAACGCCGCCGTTGGAGGAGAACCAGGGCGCCCACGGCCAGCGCGAGCGTCAGCAGAGCGAGCCCCGCACTGCCCAGGGTCGGGATGCCGACGGCGAGTGGCGCACTGGTGAACAGGTACGCGGCGCCACAGCCGGTCCCCGCGGAGCAGGATTGGCCGGGAACGCCCAGCAGGGCGGTCGTTCCATCTCCGGACAGGGACACGGGCCCTGCGAGGGCGCCCGCCGACAGCCCCGGAGGAGCGAACTGCCGCACCCGGGCCCAGGCTCCTCCATTCCGTGCAAAGACATCCGCGGTACCGCAGGAAGATCCGGGAGCGCAGCCTGCAGGTCTTGAAACGACCACCGCCGTCTGTCCATCATCCGTCAGATCGAAAGAGGTCCCGAAGTCGTCGAGAGCGGACAACCCGGAGAGCACGGCCTCCTGGGACCATGTCGATCCGGTCCGGATGAACACAAAGACAGAGCCCCCACCGGCGAAATCATCGGTGTCCCCCCGGACCAGGAGGGTGTTGCCGTCCCCGGAGATCTCGGCACTGACGGCGAATTCGAGAACCCCCGCAGGAGGAGCGATCAGGCCCTGAACGCTCCAGACATCGCCACTGCGCGTGAAGACATAGACCCGTCCAGAAAAATAGCTGCCGAAATCGTAGCCCCCCACCACCAGGGCGGTATTGCCGTCCCCCGACAGAGCGACCTGGCCGGCGAAATAGGGGCTGGCGCCCGGGCCGGGTTCAACCAGCTTTTGCCGTTCCGTCCAGACGCCACCGCTCTGGGTGAATATGTAAGCCGAGCCGCAATGGGCGACGATTCCACAGGAGGTGCCAATCGCCCCGATGATGGCGGTGTTCCCGTCTCGCGAAAGGGATGTCGTGATACCGAAATATCCCTGGGCCTGGGGATCCAGGGCCCTGAGGGTCTGTTGCAACGTCCAATCGGTCCCGCGGCGAGAGTAGACATAAGCGATGCCACACCTGCCGCCGGCTTCGCAACTGGCGGTAGGGACCCCCAGGAAAACGATATTGCCGTCCCCCGAGATCGCAATGCTGAGACCGGTCTCTCCCGGGGGATTGCCCGGCGAGCTCAGCTTGGCCTGCTGAACCCAGGTCCCCCGGTCGCGCACGAACACGTAGGCCGCCGGCGCGCAGGGGTGCGCCGAGCAGTCCCCCATGGCGGAGTCGACCAGAGCGGTGGAGCCATCTGACGAAAGGATGACCTGGCGGCCAAATCCTGCTCCCGCGCCGGCGTCGGAGGCGACGATCTGCGCCCAAAGAGAAAAGTCTTCCCCTTGCGCCAGGATCGCTCTGCCCGGGGCCAGGCTGACCAGGGCCAGGATCAGCAAGGCACACGAATTTCTCATCCTCTCCTCCATCATGACTCGAAGGACCGGCGGGACACCGTCAGGTCAGCCTGCAGAAACTCTGGACTCCTTTATGCTATCCCAGCATTGAGAGGAATGTAAAGAGGCTGTGAAGCCGCCGGGGATCAGCCCTCCGGCACGATCGAGTCGAGGGCCTCGATGATGGCCGGCACGTCTTTGCTCTCGGTGTCGCGGATCATCTGGACCGCCTGCCTGACCAGCCCCGCCGGCTGGGCCACGACCTTGCCGAGGAAGGCGACCTTGGCGTCGATCGTCTGGACCGCCATCGTCCAGGCGGAGGGCGGCAGGAGCGAGAGGAGGCTGGCATGCATCCAGGAGTCGTCGCGCGCCGCGTCCATGCTGAAGTCGAGCACCTCGATGGCGTCCTTGCCGCCGATCTTCGCCAGCAGGCCGAGCAGGGGGGAGAACTCGCAGACCGTCGCCTCGACCTTGGGGAGGAGCCCGGACAGGATCTGATTGATCCTGTCGAAATCCTCGTGGAAGCCCGCGAGCGCGGCCCCCTGGAAGGTCTCGCCGGCGACCACGCCGAGGTCGAGGTTGATGTGGGCATTGATCCCCACCAGGAGGTCCTGCAGGATGATGAGCCGCCCCGACTGCATCCCCTGAAAGGCCACCTGCCAGCTCTGCGTCAGTTTCCCGCCGGAGGTCCAGGCGTCGTAGGCCGCGAAGTACCGGCTGGCGAACAGGGCGTCGAAACGGTCCATCCGCGGCCCGTCCTCGAAGTACCCGGAGGCGATCCCCTGCTTCACCGTCAGGGTGACCTGACGGTAGAGCGCCGGAAAGTACCCCAGCGGATCGCGCTTCGCCTTGCAGCCGGCGATGATGCCGTCGAGGATGCGGAGGACGTCGTCGATGTTGGTGGCCTGCATGCTCCCCTCCTGGTGACGGGGGGAGCTTATCGCTCTCTGGCGAGGCTACGAAACCGCGACCGCCCGCAGCCGTTCCGCCGCGCCGCGCAGATCCGCCACGAACAGCGCCCGTGCCTCGCGGCGGGCGATCTCGTCCGGCATCCGCAGGAGGGCCGAGGGGTGGTACGTCGCGGTGAGCCAGGGGGCCCAGGGGGTCTCGAAGAACTTGCCGCGCTCGACGGTGATCTTGAACTTCGGTCCCATCAGCGTCTGGGCGGCGGTGGCGCCGAGGCAGACGATCACCCGCGGCTTGACGATCGCCAGTTCGGTCTCCACCCAGGGGCGGCAGGCCTTGACCTCCCCCATCGTCGGCTTGGCATGGATGCGCTTCCTGCCGCGCGGTTCCCACTTGAAGTGCTTGACGGCGTTGGTGACGAAGACCTCCTCGCGCGGGATCCCCGCCTCGGCCAGCGCCTCGTCGAGCACCCGGCCGGCCGGTCCCACGAAGGGCTTCCCCGCCAGATCCTCCTGATCCCCCGGCTGCTCGCCAATGAAGAAGGCGGACGCCTCCCGCGGCCCTACCCCCAGCACCGCCTGGGTGGCGTTCTTGTAGAGGTCGCAGGCCGTGCACCCCTGGGCCGCCTCCCAGAGCTTCGGAATCGTCGGCCGCTCGGGGATGAACTCGAAGGCGGACGGATGAGTTATGATCTTAGGCATCATTTTCTCCTCCACGTCGCGTAAATACAAGATGTGTGCCACGAAGTCGCGGCTTGCCGCTACCGCCTGCAGGCTCCCCCCATGTCTTCCCCCCGCGCCTTCTTCTTTTCCCCAAAAGAGTGTCACGCGGGTGTCACGGTTCGCCTTTGGGGGTACACTTACGGGATAGAACCGGTTCTGAAGTTGGAGTTGTTGACGCGGGAAGCAAGGCATAACGTCAAGCAGGCCCGCAATCTGTTGCTATATATCTATTTGAGAGGAGAGAAAGTCATGAACCGCATTTCCAGCACCGTTGTCACGGTCGCCCTCGCCGCCACCCTGCTCGCCGCCGCCGCGCCCGCCGCGCAGGCCCGCAATCTCGAGAAGGCACAACCTTCCGCCTCGGTCGTCGCCGGCGGACTATTTGATGCCGCACTGAAGTGGCTGGGTGGTTTCTTCGTAGGTACGCCGCAGCGGCAGACGGCCCGGAGCACGGAGAAGGTGACGATCTACCCGATCCCTCCCTTCAAGCCGATGACCGGAGCATGCATCGATCCCAACGGCTGCCTCCTCGGAGGCGGGGTTTAGCCGGCGGCTATGCCGTCCTCCCCCCGCGTCCCAGGCGCGGGGGGATTTCTTGGTTGAGTTGTTTTCCGGGAGGTGAGTAATGCTGCAAGATCATCCGACCGTTGAGGATCTGGAAGGCTTCCTGAGGGATGCGTCCCGGCCGGGTCATGCCGCGCGCAATGCTAAAGTCCTGCGCCACTTGCTCGCCGAGTGCCGGGTCTGCCAAGACCGGCTGGAAATGATGGGGTGGGCCGGCAGCCGGCTGGAGCGGCTGGTGTACCTCCCAGGGCGTATAGGTGCACCCAAGCAACCACAGGCGAAGGCGAAGAGCTACAACTACGATCGCGCGTTCGCCCAGGCCGAGCGGGCCATCGAAGACTTCCTGGCGGCGACCCCCTCTCCATCAGTGCTCCCGGAGCGACTTCTGGAAGAACTGGATCGGGTAGCGCGAGACCGGCAGCTCACGCTTGTAGAGGAAGATGAGCGCTTCGCGATCCCGCAACTCGTGCAGCCACTCATCGAGCGCAGCCATGTGGCCCGGTATGCGGATCCGGAGACGATGCTCCACTGGTCTCGAGTCGCGCGCGACATTGCTGCCCGCGTGACTGCTGAGTCATTGGGCAGCGCTGCCCGTCTGGCGGATCTGCGGGCACGGGCTTGGGGCCAGTACGGCAACGCGCTACGTGTCGCCAGCCGGCTCCGCGAGGCGGAGGAGGCGATGATTACCGCTCAGGCTTACCTCGACGAAGGAACTGGAGATCCCATTCTCAAGGCCCGGCTATGCGAGCAGATAGCCTCTCTCCATACCTTCCAGCGGCGCTTTGATGCCGCCATCACCACGCTTGCCGATGCTGGCGAGATTTACCGTCAGTTAGGCGAGCCTCATGCTTTGGGACGGACGCTCGTCCAGCAGGCGATTGCTTCGTTGTATGCGGGCAAAGCCGAGACCGCCGTCGACCTCCTCAACCAGGCGATCCCATTGATCGACCATGAGGGAGAGCCTCACCTGCTGCTGGCGGCCTGCCACAACCTGGTCCAGTGCTATATCAACCTGGATCAGCCGGAGCAGGCGCTGTCGATCTTTTCGGAAGCCCGGGACCTCTACAAAGAGTTTGCCGACAGCCTGATCCTGCTACGGGCCAATTGGCAAGAAGGCCAGTTGCTGCGCGACCTTGGCCACTTGCGTGCAGCCGAGACCGCGCTTCTCCGCGCCCGGCAAGGCTTCCTGGAGCGCGACCTGATGTACGAAGTGGCGGTCGTCTGTCTCGACTTGGCCGCACTTTATATCAAGCTCAAAAATGTCGAAGATCTCAAGGAGACCGTGATCGCCACGGTACCCATCTTCCGCGCCCTCCAAGTCGACCGCGAGGCGCTGGCCTCCCTGCTCCAGCTCCAGCAGGTCGCGGATCAGGAGCACCAGGCGATGGAGCTGATCCGCTTCCTCAACGCGCGAATCGAGCCGTTCGCGAAACGCGGGCTGCTCAAATGAATCGTCCGCGGCGGCGCCGGCAGTCCTCGGGCGCACCGGCGCCGCTTCGTTGCATTTCCCCCTCTCGCCGGCTCCTGCCATGCCCGCGGCGGGCGAGGCCTTCGGGGCCGCAAACGGCCTATACTACGATCCTCTCTGTGTGTCACGTTTTTCCCGGCTGGTACACCAGTTTGGTTAGAGACGTATCCATTGAGTGTCGTAATTTCCGCGGTTTCCGGTGCCGGACTTCGAGCTGGAGCCGCGTTTTGCTGGAGAGGAGATGATTGCCATGTCACGTATGCCCCGCGTTCGTCTGATTCTCGTTGCCACAGCTCTTCTCGCACTGCTCGTGGCGCCGATGGCCGGTGCCCTTACCCTCGATTCTCAGTCGATTCACCCGGCTGGCGGCAGTTGGATCGGTGGCGTTCTGAGCTGGGCGCAGAATCTCGTCGGACTGCACCGCCCCGGCCACCCCCATGGGCAGTCCGGGCGGCAGACGCCAAACCAGAAGGCGGACAGCACGATCAACGCCACCCAGAGCGGCGGCTGTATCGATCCGCTCGGGCGCCCCAGGCCTTGCTACTGAGCGCCAACGATTCCATGGATTCCATGCCTCATCTCATTCCAGGTCAAGGGGTGTAACATGTTTTCAGAGCATCCAAGCAAGGAGGATTTCGAGAGTTTCTTGCGAGGGAATCCTCGTTTGGGAAGAAACTCGCGCAATCCGCAGATCATGCGGCACCTCTTGAATAATTGCGCCTCCTGCCGCGACCGTCTCGCCCTCATGGGCTGGAGTAAGGACCGGCTGGGCCGTCTGCTTCAGTCAACGGCTGAAGAGGCTTCCATGGAAGCGGGCGCCAGTGCCTATGATTACAGCAGTGCGTTCGCCGTTGCAGAGCGCTCGGTCTCCGCTCTGCTCACGACCGAGCCGCCTGCGGATGTCCCCGCTCCCATCCTCTTGGCAGAGCTTGAGGCCCTTGCTGCCAGTGAGCAGGCCGAAAGGATGCGCGGCGGAGCACCGTTCGTTACGCCCGCGCTCGTGCGCCTCCTGGTCGACCGCAGCCATTCAGTCCGGTACACGGATACCGGCGAGATGCTGCATCTTGCCGACCTGGCCCGCCTCGCCGCCGACGGGTGCTCCCCCGGACAGACGGGAGACGAGATGCGGCTGGCCGATCTCCGGGCGCGCGCCTGGGGGCAGTACGGCAATGCCCTGCGTCTCTGCAGTCGTCCGCGGGAAGCCGAAATGGCGCTGGCGACCGGCTGGGAGCATCGCGAGCAGGGTACCGGGGATCCCTTGCTACGCGCCTGGATGCTCGAAAGGGCCGCTTCGCTACTGGTCTTCCAGGGGCATTACGAAGTAGCCATCGAACAGTTCGAAGAGGCGGGACAGATTTATCAAGGACTCGATGAAAATCACCAGTTTGCCGGCACGATGGTCCAGAAGGCCATCGCTTCAATCTACTCCGGAGAAGCCGAGCAGGCGGTCCACACCCTGAACCAGGCGATCCCCTTGATTGATCATGAGGAGGACCCTCACCTCCTGCTCGCCGCTTGCCACAACCTGATCTGGTGCTACGTCGACCTCGACCAACCCGACAAGGCCTTGACGCTTTACAATGAGGTCCGCGAGCTCTATCAGGAATTCGACGATCCATTGATTCTCCTGCGGGCGACCTGGCAGGAGGGGCGGCTCCTCCGCGACCTCGGTCACCTCCGGGCCGCCGAAACCGCCCTGCTTCAGGCCCGCAAAGGCTTTATGGAAGAAGAGCTCATCCACGAAGTCGCGCTGATTTCGCTCGACCTCGCGACCGTGTACGTGAAGCTGGGGCTGGTCGAAGAGGTCAAACGGACGGTGCTGACGGCGATTCCCGTCTTCCACGCCCTGCGGGTGAAGGTCGAAACACTCGCCTCCCTGCTGCAACTCCAGCAGGTGGCCGACCAGGAACAGCAGGCTCTCGAGCTGATCCGCGGGCTCAATGCCCGAGTCGAGTCTCTGGAAAAGAAGAGACCCGTCCGTTGATTCCTGGAGGCGGAGGCAGCCGTTACTCCAGAGGCTGCCCCGCCCCCCTCCCCTTCTCAGCCTCCAGCCCGCCAACTCTCGGATTGGCAGGAGGGGGAAGATGCGCTAACCTGCAGAGAACGTCTTCGACTTTTCCTCGGGGACGGCGAACGCCGTGGACGGCCATCCCAACGCAGAGGACTTCGAATGTCTCCTTCAGCGGAGTCCCAGGCCCAGCAATGCCGAGCGGAATGCGTCGGTGGTACGCCACCTTCTCGCGGGCTGTGAAGTCTGCCGCACGACCCTCCGGGGGCTGAGGGGAGCCCAGGCTCTTTTCAGCCGGATGTTCGATCTGCCTGACACGATCGGCGGGGCCAAATCACCCGCAAGCCACTACAGCTATGAATGGGCTTTCGCGAGAGCCGATCGCGCACTACGCTCTCATCTCACCCAGGCCTCTCCACCGGAATGGCCGCAGGAACAGCTCGCCAAATTGGCGAACCTTCCGGAGGGGGAGCAGATTCGCCGCGTTCGGGCCGGCGGGCCCTTTGCCGATCCCGAGATCGTCCGGAGCCTGATCGACCGTAGTCACTCCGCCCGTTATCGGAGCCCCCGGAAGACCTTGCACCTCTCGCTCTTGGCGCGCTTGGCCGCGGATGCCTGCACGGCCGACAAGGCCGGCAGCCAAGAGCAACTCATGAAGTTGCAGGTTCAGGCCTGGGGAGCTTTTGCCAACGCTCAAAGAATCTGCGGCGACCCTTTGGCCTCCGAGGAAGCGTTCGCGATCGCCTTTCAGAAAGAGCAGAGCGGTAGCTGTTCTCCACAAGTGCGTGCCGCCCTGCTGTCTCAACTCTGCTCGTTGCGGATCTTTCAACGTCGGTTTGAAGCTGCGCTCGATCTCGCCCAAGAAGCTGAAGGCATCTGTGGGGGCATCGAAGAAGAGGGGTTTCTGGCCAGCGTTCTGGTCGTGAAAGGGATTGCTCTGCTCTATTCTGGGGAAGCTAAAAAGGCGGTCGATGCCTTCCATCAGGCGATCCCGAAGATCGATCGGGAGGAGGATCCTCTCTTGTTTCTCGCGGCTCACCATAACCTCGTCCGCTGCTACATCGATCTCGGCCAGCCGGATGAAGCCGTGTCTGTCCTTTTCGAGGCTCGCAGCCTGTATAAAGATTGCGATCCCTTGATTCTCCTGCGGGCGATCTGGCAGGAAGGGCAATTATTGCGGGAAGTCGGACACTTGCGGAACGCCGAAGCCGCCCTGCTGCGCGCGCGCCAAGGCTTCGAGGAACAGGGCTTGTTCTATGAGATGGCGGTGGTCTGCCTTGATCTCGGAGAGGTCTACTGGAAACTTGGACTCCTTGATCGTCTTCGGCAGTGTCTTGCGGAAGCCGTACCGATCTTCCGCTCTCTGCGGGTTAGCCGGGAAGTTCTGGCCTGTCTCCTCCGGCTGCAACAGGCAGCCGATACGGCATCTCCCTCCGAGAGTTGATGCTGCCCGGGCAAGACTCAGATCTTGCCCCGCTCCTCTTTCCAGGCCTGCCGGCGGGAAATCGCGGCTTTGACGACCCGGAGGCTCTGCTCGAAGCGGCGATCGAGCGCTCTCTGGGTCGCGGAGTCGTTCGCCGAAGTCGTCAGCTCCATCTTCTCCTTTCCCGGGGTATCCGAATCCCTGGCGTCGAAGCCGTAGAGCCAGGCAAAGAAATCGGTGGGCGTCGTGCTCAGCAGCGGGAGGAGCTCCAGGACATCCTCGAATCTCAATCTCAGATGTCCGTCGAGCAGGCTCGACAGGCGCCCCGGCTCCCAGCCGAGACGGCTCTCGAGGGTCTCCGGAGGAGCTCCACTCTGGACGATCAACTCCCGGAGCAAGCCAGCGATGCGGCGTTCTTCAGGGTGTAAAGTCATTCAGAATCTTCTTGTTTTTACTATGTTACAGGAATATGCAGGGCGAGACCAGCTTCTTTGAAGCCGCGTAGAGTATCATCCCGCTCCAGCCCATGCGCCGCCGAATCGTCCGCCTCCTGCTCGTTCCTTTCACCGATGTCATGAACGGGCTCGACCGCTGCCTCGACCGCGGCGCGCGGGGCCTCGTCCTCGCCGCCGTGGGGCTCCTCGGGGGCTGGTGGATCTACGTGCCCACGCACGAACTGTTGCACGCGGCGGCCTGTCTGGCCTTCGGTGGCGAGGTGACAAGGCTGGAGATCGACCGGCTCTATGGCGGCGCCCTGATCGCGCGGATCGTCCCTTTCGTGGTGCCGGCGAGTGAGTACGCGGGGCGCCTCTCGGGGTTCAACACCCGCGGCCGCGATCTCATCTATCTGGCGACGGACCTCGGCCCCTTTCTGCTGACCCTCTTCCCGGGAGTCTGGGCGCTGCGCCGGGCCGCCACGGCGCGGAACGCGGCGCTGTTCGGGGCCGCGCTCCCGTTCGCGCTGGCCCCCTTCCTCTCGCTCACCGGGGACGCCTACGAGATCGGCTCGATCCTCACCACCCACCTCCCCCCCTGGACGGAGCCAGCCACCCGCGCCCTTTTGCGCGGGGATGACCTCGGGAAGAAGTTCGGCGAGCTGACGAGCGTGCCGGGCGCCCCCTGGGGGGGTGCCCTCCTCGCCGCGCTGCTCGGGGTGGCCTGGGCTTTCCTGACCTATGGATTGGGCCACGCCGTGGCGCGGGCCCTGGGGCAGGCCCCCCTCCTGGCCTCCCCCCCGAAGGGGAGAGAACCCCAGGAGAACGCTTAGGCCGACAGCTTCTCCCAGTCGGAGTCCGGAGCGTCGGTCGCGATCGCCAGGCCGCCGTCCGAGCCGACGAAGATCGGGTCCTTGACCACCCGCACCTTGCCGCCGCCGACGACCTGCAGCTCCTGCTCGAGACGGGGTCCGAGGCCGCGGATCAGCCCGGTGCCGCCGGAGAGGACGATGTTGTTGCGGACCTTCTCCTGATACTCGGGCTGCACGCGGGAGAGCAGGTCGAGCATCGACTCCACCATCGGCGGCAGGATGCTCTCGCACGCCTGGCGCATGTCCTGGGTGATGTCGAGCTGGGTCGGCTTGCCGTTGACCGGGGCGGTGACGACCACCGGGTTCTTCGGCGGCCCCACGAAGCTCCCCGCCTCTTTCCATTCGCGGACCATGTGAACGGAGAACTTCGCCTCCGGGTAGCGGCCGCGGACCAGCCGGGTCAGCGTCTCGTCGACGAAGTCGCCGGCCTGGGGGAGGGTGCGCTGGTCCTCCTCGGTGGGCAGGCGGCCGTTCATGACGCAGAAGTCGGTGGTGCCGGCGCCGCTGTCGATGATCATCGTGTGGAGCAGCGCCTCGATGCCGTAGGCCACGGCGAACGGCTCAGAGACGATCAGCAGGCTGTCGACGGCGTTCTGCAGCGCCTTGCGCACCTGCTGCTTGTTGACCCGCAGCGCCTCGGCCGGCACGCCGACCACGGCGCGCACACGGCCGTTACGCGAGTCGGGATCGACCCCGACCAGCGACAGCAGGTGGCGCAGCAGCTCGCGCACCGCCGCCTCGTCCTTCTCCGAGCCGTCCTTGATCAACCCCTCCTCGAGCGGCCGGTGGAGGTCCAGCATGGAGCGGTTCTCCAGCGCCTCGCGGCCGATCAGGACCGGCTTCTTCAGCACCCGTCTGGCCACCATGTCGAGGGGCCAGCCGACATAGCTCTCGATCACGTGGCGCTGGCCGTTGGACGCCGAGATCGAGCTCCTCGACGTGCCCAGGTCGATCCCCACGTGGAGAATCTCGTTTTTCTTGTCACTCATCGCGATTCCTTTCTTGCGGCCGGGGCCACTTCCGGGGTCTCCTCGACGCTTTCCGCGTAGGAGCGTATCCCCTTGGCGAGGGCCTCGGCGATGTACTGCCGGTATAACGGTTTGGTCAGCAGCCGGGCCTCCCCCTCGTTCGACATCGAGGAGACCTCGGCCAGGATGGCGGGCATGTCGGTGGTCAGGAGCACGATGAAGGGGGCGGTCTTGACCCCCCGGTTCTGGAGCTCGGGGCTGACTTTGCCCAGCGACTGGAACAGAGCGCTCTGCACCGTCTCGGCCAGCTTATGCGACTTCTCCTGCCGCACGCCGGCGTAGATGCGGTCGAGCAGGCGCCGCATGTCGGTCAGGGAGTAGCCGGACTCCCGGTTCTCGGAGGCGGCGAGCCGGTTGAGGTAGGGGTCGTCGGTGGTCCCCATGTAGTAGGTCTCGATCCCCCGCGAGCGCCGGTTCTCGATCCAGTTGAGGTGGATCGAGACGAAGATGTCCCCCCCGACCCGGTTGGCAAGGGCGCCGCGCTCCTTGAGCGAGACGTCGTGGTCGCTCTCGCGGGTCATCACCACCTCGAAGGACTGCCGCGCCAGCAGCCGGCGCAGACGCTCGGCGATGTCGAGCGTCAGTTCCTTCTCCAGCATCCCCTCCGGGGTGCGGGTGCCGGTGCTGCCGCCGCCGTGCCCGGCGTCGACCACGATCTTGCGGACCGCCAGCGGGAAGACCGCGGCGTCGACCGGCTGCAGCGGGGCGGCCGGCAGCGGCACGGATGCCGGCGCGACGGCCGCCACCTTCCCGGGAGCGCGGTTCAGGGCCGCGCGCGCCTGGACGGCGGTCGGTTCCGGGATCTGGCGATTGGACTGCGAGGAGACTAATCGCGAGGAGATCAGCCGCGACGAGCCGAGCAGGATGACCGCGAACAGGATCCCGGCGGCAATCCGCGTGGCCGGCGTCCAGCGGCGCCGCTTGCGCAAGGTTCGCGGCAGACGGCCCTCGGCGAGGTCGACGTTCTGCTGCACCAGGTCGTGCAGGAGCTGGCGCTTGACGCGGTCCACGTTCGCCATCAGCGATTCCTGAGCGGCTTCAACGGCGTGCTTCGTTCCGGCGCTACTTCAAAAAGGATATTCAGGGGGAGGAATATTACTACACCGCGGGGCCGCGCGGCGGCCTTATTTCCTCTGCAGGTGAATCCGCAGCCGGTGCGGACCGGACTCCACCTGGGTGACGGTAACGTTCGGATGCGCCAGATCGAGCACCACGTGGAGCTCGCTGCCCTGCGCTCCGGCGTGCAGACCGGTGCGGATCTGCAGGACCTCCGGAGTGCCGGCGACCAGGCGCGCCTTCGCGAACTGCTGGCGGATTCCGGAGAGGCGGAACAGCTCGCGCGGCGGATTGCCGTCGAGCCGGCTCTGCTTGTAGACGGAAGCCGGGATCGCCCCGTTCCCCCAGAGGATCACGTCCGTGCCGCCGCCGGCGGCCTCGAAGGTGATCTTGTCGACCGCCGTGAGCACCGGACCGCCATCCTCGGGGACCGCCGGGAACGGCGCCACGGGAGGCCGGACCGGGGGCGGAGCCGAGGAGGCGGGAGACCCGGGGATTGCCGGCGCGGGAGCCCCGGCAGCCGCGCCGCCGGCGACGGCGGCCGGCGGGGTCGCCGACGCCTCGGGGATCGCCGGATCGCTGGTGCCAGGGTCCGTAGCCGTAGTCGGGGCCGGCGCGGACGGCCGGGCCCGGGGCGCCCTCGCCGGCCGCCGGGGGGGAGCCGCCTGGGCGACCGTCTCCTCGCCACCGAGACCCACCCAGCCCATCAGCCGGTCGCGGAACAGGAAGAGCACCACCGCCAGCAGCAGGCCGGCCGCCAGCAGCGCCAGCGGAAGCACGCGGCGAGGCTGCCGTACCGAGGCATGGCCAAAGGTGGGCGCGAACATCGGCGGCGCTTCGGCTCGCGGCGGCTCCGGCCCCGGGAAGAGATCGGGGAACGGCTCATCCAGGGCAGAGGCGCCAGGGCGGCCGGGCTCGTCGGCGGCCGGGAGCCACGAGGAGAGCTCCGGCAGCGGAGCGGGCGTGGGATTTGCCGGTACCGGCGGCAGATCGAAGACGTCGCGGTCGACGAGCGGCGGCTGATTCAGCGGCGGTGGCGGCGGCGCCGGCCGGGGCCAGGGCGTCGCGGCGGAAAGCGGCGGCGCCAGGTCGGGCGGCGGCGCCAGGGGCACCGGATCCCGGGGTTGCTGCTCCAGGTCGAACGGCGTACCGCCGAGCGCGACGTGCTGGTCGACGATGCGGTAGACGAGCTCCCGGCTCCCCTCGGCGAGCTCGAGGAAGTGGAGCCCCATGCCGCAGGGCCGCGTCGGACCCTCGTCTTCCAGGCGGTTCCAGACCACCTCGCCCCGCCCGCGGATCAGCTCGAAGCCGTCGCCGAGGCGGAACTCGAAATCGAGCACGGTGCCGGGAGGCTGGGGCACCCGGGTGCGGATGAACATGCCGCCGGGCGAGATGTTCGCCGAGTACTCGCTGATGAAACCGTCGAAACGGTCGAACTTGAACTGCACGCGCGTTTCGAGAGGAACGCGCCGCGAGTCGCGGGGGATATTCGAGTAGTCGACCATGTCACAAGCTGGCTGAGGCCCGAATCATAGCAGCATCGTGGTAGCTTCGAAACCGGAGAGCCAACCGGTCGCTTCTTTTCAAACTCTCCAAAGGAGACCCGCCCATGAGAAAGCTCTTTCTTCCTGCCCTGCTGCTCATGACTTTCGCCCCCGCCATGGTCCCCGCGGCCGTCCACGCCGACGAGAAGGCGGACATGCAGCGCATGGCGCAGGAGCACCAGCACGACAAACCGACGCCGAGCCCGGCGGCGATGCAGGAGCCGGCGCAGCCCGTCACCGGCGCGGAGGTGACCTACGGCGAGGCCGGCGGCAAGCCCCTGCGCGGCTACGTCGCCCGCCCCAAGTCGGCGCAGGGGGCGCTGCCGAGCGTGATCGTCATCCACGAGTGGTGGGGGCTGAACGACAACATCCGCGCCATGACCCGGCGGCTCGCCGGCGAGGGGTACCAGGCCCTGGCGGTCGACCTCTACGGCGGCGCTCACGCGGACACCCCCGACGCGGCGATGAAGCTGATGAACGCCGCGATGCAGAACCCCGCCGCCCAGGACAACCTGAAGCTCGCCGCCGCCTGGCTGGAAGGCAAGGGGGCGAAGAAGCTCGGCGTGATCGGCTGGTGCTTCGGCGGCGGCTGGTCGCTCGGCACGACCCTGCTGATGCCCGGCAAGATCGACGGCACGGTGATCTACTACGGCCACCTGGAGACCGATCCCGCCAAGCTGGCGGCCGTCAAGCACCCCGTGCTCGGGCTGTTCGGCGCCGAGGACAAGAGCATCCCGGTCGACTCCGTCCGCGCCTTCGAGAGCGCGCTCAAGAAGCAGGGGACGCCGGTCGAGATCAAGATCTACGAAGGCGCCGGCCATGCCTTCGCCAACCCCTCGGGCGGCAGCTACCGTCCCGACGCCGCCAAGGACGCCTGGCAGCGGACGATCGCCTTCCTCGCCCGGACCCTTAAGAAGTAGCCGGCACCGGTAGCCTGGTGAACAAAAAAGGAGGGCGGCGAATCACTCGCCGCCCTCCTTGAAACAGCGAAAAATCTGTCTTACATCTTGGCGGCTTTGGTGACGATGACGCGGGTGGCGTCCCATTTGTCGCCGTTCTTGGTGTAAGTCACCGAGACGGTGTCGCCCACGTGCAGGTCGGCCATCGTGATCGCCTTGCCCTTGGCGGTGATCTTGGTGGTGTCGGTCACGGTGTAGGTGTCCTTGACCGTGATCGTCTTGGCCGTCGGGTCCATGGCGGTGAGCGCGCCGCTGGTGTGGCCGGGCTTGACCTTGGTGGTGGTCGTGGTGGTCGTCTTCATGGCCTTGGTGGTCTGGGTCGCGGTGCCGCTGGTGGCCGTCTGGGCCGCCATGGCCGCCGTCGCACCGAGGGTCAGACAGGAGACAAGGGCAATCGTCGAAAGCTTGCGCATGGTAGCGCCCTCCAAAGATAGGCCGGAGATCATCTCCGTCCAGATGGAGGATCTACTCTGCATTGAGGATGCCAAGAGGTAAAAACTTTTACAGACTGTTTACTTCTGTAAACTTTCCGCAGGAGAAGGGGCCTGAAGCTCGCTCCAGAAGACCTCCTTGGCATGCCGTTCGGACGCAAACGCGCCAAAATGGCGGTATTGCCAGGAGAGACCCTCAGAGCAGGGAGGCGTGCCGGGCCGCTCCCAGGAGGGCCGCCTGGTCGTTCAGGATCACCCGCACGGGGATCTTCTCGAGATAGGGGACGAAGCGCCCCTTGGCGATGAAAGCCTGGAGAAAGGAGCCGGAAACGAGCCGCGGCAGGATCTTGGGCGCGATGCCGCCCCCCAGGTAGAGGCCGCCGGTCGCCGTGCCCAGCAGGGCCAGGTTCCCCGCCAGGGCGCCGTAGGCGACGACGAGCATGTCGAGGGCCCGCGAGCAGAGGCCGCACCCCTGCGGTCCGGAGGCCATGGCCGCCTCGCCGATGACCTTCGCCGGGTCCTCCCCGCGGCCGAGCGCCTCGCGCACCCGCGGATTCTCCGGTACTTTCCGCACGTCCCGCAGGAAGTTGTAGAGGTTGAACAGGCCCGGTCCCGACAGCACCCGCTCGGTGCTCACCCTCCCGAAGTGCTCGCGGAGATAGCGCAGCAGGTCGATCTCTTCCTCCGTCCGTGGCGGATAGTCGGCGTGCCCCCCCTCGGAGGGGACGGGCACCCAGCGGTCCCCGACGCGCGGCAGAAGGGCCATGCCGAGGCCGGTGCCGGCGGCGATCAGCGCCCGGTTCCCCGCCGGCTCCGGGCGCCCCTCCTGGAGCACCGCCACCTCCTCCGCCTTCAACAGTTGGATCCCCTCCGCCGTGGCGACCAGGTCGTTGATCAGGGTGAGGCGCTCGACACGGAGGTCCGCGGCGATTCCCGCGCCGTCCACCACCCAGGCGAGGTTGGGAGTGCTCGCCCGGTTCTCGATCACCGGCCCCGGGATGCCGAAGCAGGCAGCCTCGATCTCCTCCCGGACCGTCCCGGCGCCCAGGAACTCGTGGATCACCGCCGGGAGGCCGGGAAAATCCGGGCTGTGGAACTTGTCCGAACGGACCCGGCGCAGCCCTCCATCCTCCTCGCGCTCGAACAGGCCCAGGTTGGTCTTCGTGCCGCCGACATCCCCCGCCAGGATCATGGACATCTCTCTTCCTTTAGAAAGCCGTCTCCAGATCCTGGATCAGGCGGCGGAGCCCCTGGTCGTCGTCGCGGCCGAGCTGGACGCGCAGCACCTCGCGCCCCCGCTGCTCCAGCGCCTGCCGGTCCCCCTCGGCCTGGGCGTGGATCAGGGTGCCGAAGGTGTAGTTGGTCTCCGGCACCGGCAGGTCGTCCGCCGCGCGGTCGACGAGTTGGAGGAAACGGCAGCGGTCCGCCCCACCCTTGTGGAGCTGCCCCGTCGAGTGGAGGAAGCGCGGGCCGTAGCCGAGGGTGACGGCGAGCCGGGTCTTCTCGTGCAGCGCGGCCTGGAGAGCGCGCAGCTCCTCCGACTTGCGGGGGGTCGGCGCGAGATAGGCGTGGATCCCCAGGTAGTCCCCCGGCCTGGCGCCGCGCACCCACTTGGTCAGCGCGGCGGCGAGAGCCTCGGCGTCGGCGGCGCGGACCTCCCGCTCGGCGGGGGGCAGGATGCCGCTCTCGGCGGCCTTCATCATCTTGCCCGCCAGCTCCTTGGCGAGCTGCACGTCCGGCTGGTCGAAGGGGTTGACCCCGAGCACCGCGCCGGCCGCGGCGGTCGCCACCTCCCAGCGGAACATCTCGGCGCCGAGGTCGTAGCGGTCCGAGAGGCGGAAGCGGGCCACCGGATGGCCGGCCCCCTCCAGAGCGATGAGGCGCTGCTCGATGGCGGCGACGTCGTCCCCCTGGAGCAGCAGGGCGGCGAAGAAGCGGTCGTCGCCGTAGGCTTCCGGCGGCCCCAGCGGCTCTCCCGCGACCGGTACGATCCCCCGGCGCTCGCCCCCCGCGAGGATGGTCTTGCCCGTGCTCTCGGCGATGAGCTGCTCGATCCAGTCCGGGAAGGACTCCAGCGAGTGGGAGGTGACGAAGGTCACCTTGTCGCGGCCGGCCAGGGCCAGCTCGCCCATCGCGGCTCCCAGGCGGAGGCCGGGATTGCCGTCGGCGTTCTCATTGGGGCCGCAGGCCTCGGCCATGGCGCGAGCCCGCGAGAGAAGGCGGGCAGGGTCGACGCCGAGCAGCGCCGCCGGCACCAGTCCGAACGGGGTGAGAGCACTGTAGCGCCCCCCCACCTCCTCGGGCGCGTTGATCACCGCCCGGAAGCCCCGCTCGCGCGCCATCTTCTCGAGCGGCGTGCCGGGATCGGTCACCGCCACGAAGTGGCGCCCCCGCTGCGGCACGTCCTTCAGCAGCTCCCAGAAGTAGAAGAAGAAAGAGCGCATCTCGGTGGTGGTGCCCGACTTGCTCGACACCACGAACAGGCTCTTCTCGGGATCGAGCCGGGTGCCGAGGGCGCGCACGGCGTCGGGGTGGGTGCTGTCGAGCACCGTCAGCGCCGGATTCCCGAAGGCGGGCGCGAACGTCCGCGCGAACACCTCCGGGGCGAGGCTCGACCCGCCCATCCCCAGCACCACGGCGTCGCGGATCCCCTCCGCCGCCACCTCGCGGGCGAGGCGCGAGAGCGTATCCACGGCGGCCGTCATGCTGTTCGGCAGATCCAGCCAGCCCAGCCGGTCGCTCAGCTCCGGAATCGGCTCCGGCGACCAGAGCCGGTAATCCTTCTCCCACAGCCGCCTGCCGAAAGCCTCCTCCTGCCATCCCGCCAGCCGCGCGTCGACCGCCGCGGCGTATCCACCCAACCGGAGATCCCCTTGATCGCTCATGCTGCTCCTCCCTTCCTCAACCGTCGCCTACCTTATCAAACCCTCACCCCCGGCCCCTCTCCCGTCCCCTCCCGCCCTCCCTCACCGGGAGAGGGGAGAAAGGCAAGGCAGGAAGGAATGTAGGGGAGGGGCTTGTCCCCTCCCGCGCCCCGAAGGGCCGACTCCTCAAATTCCGCCCTTTCAGGGCGAGGGAGGGGACAAGCCCCTCCCCTACGAAAACCCGCGCCGGAGCGCCCCCCTCTTCTCCCGGTGCGGGAGGGCTGGAGGGGACGGGAGAAGAGTGCCGGGGTGATGAGGGCTCCCATGCTACGATCCGGCCTCGAGGGGAGAGAGCATGCGGGAAGCGCTGAAATCGAGTCTGATCCTGGCCTGCCTGGCCGTCCTGCTCGCCGCCGGATGCCGGCCGCAGAGGGGGCAGAACTACACCGTCCGTGCCGAGGTGGTGGAGCTGCCCAGCGACGCCAACGGTCACCTCTTCGTCCTTCACCATGAAGCGATCGACGGTTTCGTGACCCGCGACGGCAAGGCGGAAGGCATGGACTCGATGACCATGCCCTTCCTGGTCGCCAAGAACATTCCGTTGACGGAGATCCGGCCCGGCGACAAGGTCGAGGTCCTCCTCCACGTCGACTGGCAGGCCGCCGAACGGGCGGTCGAGATCATCGGCCTGCGCAAGCACTCCCCCGACCTGCATCTCGAGTTCCGCGCGGCCCGGCCGCCCGGGAAGCCATAGCGCCACAGAATCTGAAGGTATTCGATCCGAAGGAGGATGTTTTATGCCGGTACGTAAAGCCAGTGCGGTCTGGGAAGGGAATCTCAAAGAGGGTCACGGGACGGTCAAGCTCGGCAGCGGCGCCTACGAGGGGCAGTACTCGTTCGGCTCGCGCTTCGAGGAGGGGACGGGCACCAACCCCGAGGAGCTGATCGGCGCCGCGCACGCCGGCTGCTTCTCGATGGCCCTCTCGGCGGGCCTCGGCCGCGCGGGCTTCACCCCCACGCGCGTGGCCACCACCGCCAAGGTCCACCTCGAGAAGGTCGGCGAGGGGTTCAAGATCACCCGCATCGAGCTCGACAACGAGTCCGCGGTGCCGGGCATCGACGACGCCGGCTTCCAGGAGCAGGCCCGCAAGGCCAAGGAAGGGTGCCCCGTCTCCCAGGCCCTGGGCGGCGTCGAGATCACCCTCACCGCGCGGCTGGCGGGCGGCTGATCCGGGGGTCTGCCCTCGCCCTGATCGGGACACCCGTGGCCTGCGACCTCAACCCCTATCCCCTTCTCCTGAAGGAGAAGGGGGACGACTCCGGAACAGATTGCCCGTAAGGCCCTCCCTCTCCTTCAGGAGAGGGACCTAGGGTGAGGTCGCGGGCCACGGAGGCTCACCGGGGAGATATGTCAAATCCTCTTCTTCCGCAACGGAAATATCGACAAGGTTCTATTTTCTCCTTGACTTCTCCTCCTGTGGCCCATACCCTCGCGTTTACTCACTCCAATTGCTGAGAAGGAGAAGTTTGCAATGGTTTGGAAGAAGAGTGACGACCCACCGACCCAGCACCCTGAGCCGACCCCCGCACCGCGCCCCATGACCGCCTCGGCGCCCACGCCCTCGCCCGCGCCCATGTCCGCCGCGAACGAGCCCCCCCGGCGCAGCTCGACCAACGCCACGATCGGCCCCTCGATCTTCATCAAGGGGGACCTTTCCGGCGAGGAGGACCTCGTGATCGAGGGCCGGGTCGAAGGGAAGGTCGATCTCAAGCAGAACAACGTGACCATCGGCAAGAACGGCCGCGTGCGCGCCGACGTGTTCGGAAAAGTCGTCATCATCGAGGGAGAGGTGGACGGCAACGTCTTCGCCCGCGAGCAGGCGATCCTTCGCCAGGCCGGAGCGATCCGGGGCAACATCACGGCTCCGCGCGTCATGCTCGAGGACGGCTCCCGCTTCAAGGGGAGCATCGACATGGAGGCTCCGAAGGAGACCGGCGGCAATGCTTCCCGGCACTCCGACCGTGAGGCGAACCGGCCCGAGGCCACTGGAGTGAAGGCCACCGCCTGATGAGTTGGTTTTCCTCCCGCGGCTCCGGCCCCCGCAAGGAGCAGGGCCGGGTTCAGACCGAAGTCGTCGAGCCCGACGTCCACCGTTCGCTCGCGCTGGCGGCCCTCTGTGAAGAGATCCGCCGGCGCAAGCTGCAGGTGCTGGACCTCGGCTCGGCCGTCGGCTCGAACGTCGAGTTCCTTTCTCAGTACGGCTGCAAGCTGTTCATCGAAGACCTCTATGCCGCCCTCTCCTCCCGCGCGCCGGGAGAAGGCGAGCTCGCGGGCCCCAACTTCTTCGCCGAGTTCCTCTCGCTGCCCGAGGATACCCGCTTCGACGTGGTCCTCGCCTGGGACCTCTTCGACTACCTCCAGCGCAAGGAGCTGGCGGCCTTCTCCGAGCAGCTCCGGAATCTCACCAACCGCGGCGCCCTCATCTTCGCGCTGGTCTCGTACCACAAGACGATCCCGGCCCAGCCGTACCGGTTCCGGATCAAGGACGAGCAGCACCTGATCTACGAGCGGCGCACCGGCGCCGACCGCCCCTCGCCGCGCCTCGCGCCGGCCGAGGTCACCGGCCTGCTCAAGGGGTTCCGCGTCGACCGCTCCTTCCTGCTGAAGCACGGCATTCAAGAGTACCTGCTGGTTCGCGAATAGGGACGGGGACCTGAGCCCCCGTCCCTCGTCCCTTCTCTAGTCCACCACCGAGATACCGATGAAGGCCCGGCAGTCGTCCGTCTGGCAGCCGGGGGGGTTGAACGAGGCGCTGGTCTCGATCCAGACCGACACCCGTTTGCCCGTGATCCGGGCGGTGTGCACGATGCTCATCGCCTGCTCCACATAAGCGGTGTTGGTCGTGCCGATCCCGAAGTAGGGGTACACGTGGCCCGTCGTGGGGTGTGACCAACCCTGATCGCACCTCACCATGTACCGGCGGCCGAAGACGATCCTCGATTCGACGGGCTTGCAGGTCACGAACACCCGGTCGGGAATCGGCGGGTCCGCCAGCGCCGGCCGGGGAACCGGGAGCAGGGTCAGAGCGTAGAAGGCGAGAGCAAGGGCGAGGGGAAGGGAGCGATGGCGCATGGGATCCTTTCTATGGCTATGGCTTTATCTCTTTGGCGTGAGCGGGTGAGATTCGTTACCTTTCGCCGGGACCTTGCCAAGGAAACCGCCCTGGCCTACCGTGAAGGCATGACGACCCAAGAAACCCCTCAGCTACGGCAACTGGGCTCCACGACCGTCTTTCCCATCGCGCTCGGATGCATGGGCATGTCCGGGATGTACGGCCCCGCCGACGACGACGAGAGCATCGCCACCATCCACGCCGCGCTCGACCATGGCATCAACCTGCTCGACACCGGCGACTTCTACGGCATGGGGCACAACGAGATGCTGATCGGCCGCGCGCTCCGGGACCGCCGGGACCGCGCCCTGCTGTCCGTCAAGTTCGGCGCTCAGCGCGCTCCGGACGGGAGCTGGATCGGCTTCGACTCTCGCCCGGCGGCGGTCAAGACCTCGCTGGCCTATACCCTGAACCGCCTCGGCGTCGACCACATCGACATCTACCGCCCGGCGCGCCTCGATCCCGCGGTGCCGATCGAGGAGACGATCGGCGCCATCGTCGACATGATCAAGGCCGGCTACGTCCGCGCCATCGGGCTGTCCGAGGTGGGGCCGGAGACCATCCGCCGGGCGCAGGCCGTGCACCCGATCGCCGACCTGCAGATCGAGTACGCGCTGATCAGCCGCGGCCCCGAGGAGAAGATCTTCCCGCTGCTCGCGGAGCTCGGCATCGGCGTCACCGCCTACGGCGTGCTCTCGCGCGGGCTGCTCAGCGGCTCCAAACCGTCGGGCAAGGGGGACTTCCGGGCCTACCTGCCACGCTTCAGCGGCGAGAACGGCGAGCGGAACCGGCGACTGGTCGAGGCCCTGGAGGCGCTCGCGGCGGAAAAGGGGATCAGTCCCACCCAACTCGCCATCGCCTGGGTGCTCGCCAAGGGTAAGACCATCGTGCCCGTGATCGGCGCACGCAAGCGGAAACAGCTCGCGGAATCGCTCGGCGCCCTCCAGGTCGAGCTGTCGCCCGCCGACCTCGCCCGCGTCGAGGAGGCCGTGCCCGCCTCCGCCGTTGCCGGCACCCGGTACGACGCGCACCAGATGCGGATGCTGGACAGCGAGAAGTAGCCGAGAATGCCCGGCGGATAGCTCGCCGGCTCCGGCGGATGACTCGCCGGCTCCGGCGGATGACTCGCCGGCTCCGGCGGATGACTCGCCGGCTCCGGCGGACAGCTCGCCGGCTCCGGCGGACAGCTCGCCGGCTCCGGCGGATGACTCGCCGGCTCCGGCGGATGACTCGCCGGCTCCGGCGGATGACTCGCCGGCTCCGGCGGATGACTCGCCGGCTCCGGCGGATGGCTCGCCGGCTCCGGCGGATGACTCGCCGGCTCCGGCGGATGGCTTGCCGGCTCCGGCAGATACCGCGCGGCGAGCCCCGGTCCAGCTTGCCTTAGAATCAGCGAACGATGAGCCCATCCGCGGAGGCCCCGCAATCGATCCGGACCACCTGCTGCGTCGCTGGCGGCGGGCCCGCGGGGATGATGCTCGGCTTTCTCCTCGCCCGCGCCGGCGTCGACGTGCTGGTCCTCGAAAAGCACGCCGACTTCTTCCGCGATTTCCGCGGGGACACCGTCCACCCCTCCACGCTGGAGCTGATGAACGAGCTCGGCCTGCTCGATGAATTCCTGCGGCTGCCGCACCAGGAGCTCCGTCAACTGAAGATCACGGTCGGAGATCGCGACTATCCCGGGCCGGACATGAGTCACCTGCCGACGCGATGCAAGTTCATCGCTCTCATGCCGCAATGGGATTTCCTGAATTTCCTGGCCACCCACGCGAAACGCTACCCGGCCTTCCATCTGCGGATGAGCGCGGAGGTCACCGATCTGATCGAAGAGGGCGGCCGCGTCGTCGGCGTCAAGGCCAAGACGGAGCAGGGTGAGCTCGACGTGCGGGCCGATCTCGTCTTCGGCACGGACGGGCGGCATTCCACCGTGCGCGAGCGGGCGGGGATGAAGGTCCAGGACTTCGGCGTCCCCATCGACGTACTCTGGTATCGCATCCCGAAAGGGGCCGGCGAGCCCACGCCGGCGCTGGGACGGGTCCGGAACGGCAAGATCCTGATCACGATCGATCGCGGGGATTACTTCCAGTGCGCCTCGATCATTCAAAAGGGTACGTTCGAAGAGATCCAGAGGCAGGGGCTGGAAGCCTTCCGCGCCGGCATCGTGAGCGCCGCGCCCTTCCTGGCGGACACCGTGGGCGAGCTCGACCGTTGGGATAAGGTCAAGCTGCTGACCGTGCAGGTGAACCGCCTCCGCGAATGGCACCGCCCGGGCCTGCTCTGCATCGGCGACGCCGCACACGCCATGTCCCCCGCCGGAGGGGTCGGCATCAATCTCGCGATCCAGGACGCGGTCGCCGCGGCCAACCTCCTCGCCGCCAAGCTCCGGCAGGGAACTGTCACCGAGGACGACCTCCGCAAGGTGCAGCAGCGGCGGGAGATGCCCGTCCGTCGCATCCAGGCCGGCCAGGTCTTCGTCCACCGCCGCATGTTCGGCCCGAACGGAGAGCCCTTCCCCTTCTCCTGGCCCGCGCGGAAGCTGATCGCCCTGCTGGCGCCCCTGGTGCGAAGGGTGGCCGCGCGGGTGGTCGGCCTCGGCTTCCGCCCGGAGCACGTCCAGACGCCGGACGTTCAGGTCGGCGAGCCCTGAAAACGCCGCAACTTGCCTAGACCGTGTAGCGGCTCAAGCTTGATATGCCGCAAGTAGACGTTGAGACGCAGCATTACCTCTTAAAATCGCCGCGACTCCGCGAGAAAACGCCGCAACGTCTACACACGACTTCGTCCAGGAGTCTCATCTTGCCTTGAGGTTGCCAGAGAACGAGCGGTGACATCCGATAAGCCATCGAACAGCGGCTCATACCGCCGCATCTCTTCAAGAATTCACCGCTTACCCTCAAGAGTTTGCCGCATCTTACGGACAAATCGGCGCAACTCAGGCCCACTTTGCCGCAACGCACTGCCCAATTGCTGCATCAATTCACTGAATCGCCGCAACTTACGTCAAATCAGCCTCTTCTAGTCGCGAAGTATCAGCATTTCTTTCTCTCTCAGCTCCGCCAAGAATGGGGAATGCCGCAACCCAAGCTTGCTCTTGAAGTCAGCCCAGCTAAGTTTCGGCAGTTGAAGCCTGCCGCTCATGGTTCCGAAGATCATTCACCGCAACTTTCCAAGGGAATGCCGCTTCTTGGGATTAGAATGCCGCATCTTGTGCCTGGCTGCCTTCATGCAGAGGTCAAGTTGCGGCAATGAGAGGAGATCCAGCAGACAGGAGACTTCCCCTCACGGGCTTTCTGGCACCGCCTGATCCAGTTCGACCCGCGTATGGACATCGGAAACCCGCCCTGAAAGGGCGAAATTTGAATAGCTTGGTGCTTCAGCGCCAGACAGGCAGCCCCATCTCCTAATCCGCCCCCAAGGGGGCGGTGCCTTTCAGGGCGTCCCTCCCCGCTCTGCTAGCATCTGCTGAACCATGGCCTCCCAAGACGTCCCCCAGACCGGAGCGAGTCGCCGCCTCCTGAATCCGAAGCGCTCCGCCCATGCCACGATCCGCGGCTATCTTTACCAGACCTGCCTGGGCGTCCTGCGCTGGCTCGATCTCCAGCCGGACGAGATCCTCCTCTGTGAGGGGGATGAGGACCTCGACCGCTTCCTGCTCGGCGGCGGATCCGTCAGCGAGCAGGTCAAGGCATACACGGGGGCTTTAAGCCTCTCTGACCGGGCGGTGCTGGAATCCCTCGGCAACTTCCTCCGGAGCTACGTCGCCCTCCGAAAGAGTGGGGAGACCCGAAGATTCCTCTTCACCACGACGGCCCAGGAAAAGAGGCCGACCGCCAAGGGCCTGGATTTTGATCTCCTGGCCGACTGGAAAGCGGGTAAGCGCACGAAAAAGGTGGTCGCCGGAGTCCGGTCTCTTCTCAAGCCGTCAAAGAAGACAGACAACCACGGGGAAGAGACAACAGACGCCGTCGCCTGGCTGGACGGGCAGCCAGAGGGCTGGAAGGACTTCATGGACGCCGTCGAGTGGTCCTTCGACGCGCCGGATCTGGACGACGTCCGCCAGCACATCAAGAATCGGCTTGCCATACGGGAGGACACCAGCACCCTGCCCGCCGAGACCTTCCTCGAACGGCTGATCTCGCACGTCTTCAGCACGTCAATTCAGCCAGTTCCGGAGAATCGTCAACTCACGCCGAAGACCCTCTCTGATCTCGTCGAGACCGCCCGAAAAGATCTCCGGACCTGGGAGAAGACGCCGGCTGCGCAGCGGCTCCGAGCCGTCTTGGATGAACTGCAGCAGGTGCGCCATCTCCTGTCCGATAACGTCGCCAAGATTCCCAAGAATGCGGCGCCCGGCAAGCTTCTTACCGCAGCCTACGAAGTCATCCCCTTCGAACAGGAGGGCCGCCGCGAAGAGCTCGAATTCCTTGCCAATTGGTGCAAGGGCGAGGAACGGGATAGCGTCTTGCTCCTTACCGGAGAAGGAGGCTCGGGCAAGACACGGTTGATGATCGAGTGGTGCCGCCACTTGCGTCATCAAGGCTGGCACGCCGGGTTCCTGAGACGGGACCGCGAGGCGGTAGAACTCGATCCCTTACTGGAGGGCGTGGCGCCTCGTCTGGTCGTCATCGATTATGCCGAAACCCGCTTGGAAGCGGTCGAGCCGTTGCTGCTCAAAATGGGGCTGGCAGCCGAAAGCGGGGGCCCGAAATTGCGTCTTGTTCTCCTCGCCCGGCGGCCCGCGGAATGGTGGTCCAACCTCCCCCGCCAGGGACGCGAGGTCGAGGATTTGTTACTGAGGTCTCCTGAGCCTCGGGCGATCACTCCGCTGACCCCGAATGATCCTGAAGAACGAAAGCGGGCCTTTCAGATGGCCCTAGGAGGCTTCTCGTTGCAGATGGGCCACAAGCCTCCGCGAGATTTTCGCACCCCTGACCTGACGAGAAGAGAATTCGAGCGCGTTCTTTATCTTCACATGGCGGCTCTGGCGGCCATCCGGGGCGAGCGCATCGAATCCGCGGAAGGCGCTCTCCAGCAGACCCTCGCTCACGAGCGGCTCTTCTGGGATCAGCAGGTTTCTGGTCTTGGACTTGATGGGACGTGGACACCCCTAATGAGCGAGGCTCTGGCATCCGCGGTGGCGGCGGTCACTCTCGTCGGAGGAGCCAGGAGCCTTCAACACGCCCAAACGATTCTCGATCGGCTTCTGAAAGGCTCTCCTCTACAAGCTCAACACCTTGCAGTCTTGCTCGGCCTGCTTCGGCAGCTTTATATGGGACTCGAAGACGACGGGAGGTACATCGATCCCTTGCAACCAGATCTTCTAGGGGAGGAACTAGTCGCCTATGTCCTGAATACCGATGGTAATTTTCTTGAAAAACTTCTTGAAGGTAGCGACTCGCAGGAAGGTTACTCGGCACTGACAGTCCTGACGCGCCTTGCCCAACGTCTTCCACGCTTTGGGAACTGGATCGGTATTGCCCTGCGAAGCAAACTTGAGACTTTAGCCTTGATTGCGTTAAATGTAGCTATTGAAACCGGAGATCCGGTTGGTACACAACTAGCAGCGGTCCTTGAGAAAAGCGATTCTATCGACACGATTCTTCAGGTACAAGAGCGTTGCGAGGAAGAAGAATTCCAGCTTTCTGTCCCACTGCGAGAGGTAGCTTATGCTACGACGCAGAGAGCCCTCGTGGTATTCCGGGAAGGACGCGACGAGTTGACCACAGAGGAGTTGGGCGAATACGCGAGGCTATCCTCAAACCTGGGTAACAGGCTTAGCGCACTCGGACGACGCGACGACGCTCTCGATATCACTCATAGCGCCGTTCAGATCTATCGGCTTCTTGTACAGCAATATCCTGATGTCTTCTGGCCCGATCTCGCCAGGAGCCTCAACAATCTGGGAAATTCGCTCCGTATGCTTGGACGATTTGAGGATGCTCTCGGCGCCGGTAACGAGGCCGTTCAGATCTATCGGCTTCTTGCACAACAACGACCCGACACCTTCCTGCCGGATCTCGCTATGAGCCTCAACAACCTGGCAGCCTTGCTCAGCGCGCTCGGACGACGCGGGGACACTCTCGACGCTGCCGAAGAAGCCGTTCAGATCAATCGACTCCTCTCAAAACAATCGCCCGACACCTTCCTGCCCGAACTCGCCATCAGCCTCAACAATCTGGGGGCCGCGTTGAGCGACCTTAGACAATCCAAAGACGCTGTCAAGGCCAGCGATGAGGCCGTTCAGATCTACCGGCTCCTTGCACAACAACGGCCTGACGCCTTCCTGCCCGAGCTCTCCATGAGCCTCAACAACCTGGGAAATAGATTCAGCGACCTGGGACGACACAAGGAAGCTCTCGATGTCACAAGAGAGGCTGTTCAGATCCGTAAACTCTTAGCGCAACAACGGCCCGATGCCTTCCTGCCTGACCTCGCCATCAGTCTCGACAGCCTAGGGTGCAAGCTCAGCAGGTTCGGACAATTAGAGGAAGCTCTTGACGCGACAAACGATGCTGTTCAGATTTATCAACTCCTTGCAAAGCAATGGCCTGACGCCTTTCTACCTGAATTCGCCTCAAGCCTTAATAATCAAGGAACGCAGCTGAGGGTTCTTGAAAGAAACGAGGAAGCGCTTCAAGCATTCGAGAGCGCAATTAAAGCTCTCAGCCCTTCCTTTCTTCGTCTTCCTGCCGCATTTGAAATTCGGATGAACGCGATGGTTAAAAATTACCGTTGGCAAGCTGCAGCTCTCGGCAGAGAGCCTAACAGTACGCTCATCGGTCCTATAAATAAAATACTTAGCGCTATTCCTTACAAAGATAACTCCAAAAAATAAGCGGAGTTGGAGGATGCCTGCCCCGGTCAAGCGGTGGCATTGGCGGCGGCATGCGCTCCGCCGGAAGGTTACCTGGGTTTCACTGGCTCAGATCGGCAGGATATGAGGCCTATAGCGCCCCAAAATCCGGTCCCGAGCCGCGCCTCGCGTGCCATACGGCCCTGATGACAACCTCACGCTCATCGTAGGTGTAATAAATGTGCGACATCAGCCGCTCGAGATACAAGCGACGGACACCAGACATGGGGGCAGCGGGGTAAGGCTGACCAATCCCTGAGACGACGGACAACATCTTGATTGCCTCACTCAGGTCGCGGTCAAGGATCTCAGGCCTTGCCGAATTCTCCCGCCACCACTGCTTGATGAGACGAACGTGCTCTCGTGCTGTCGCCGTGAAACGGACTCTGCGCCGTGTCACAGAGTCCGCAGTTCCCTCAGCACCTCTTCAGCATCGATGAGCCGGCCTGCCTCGACATCTTCCTGAGAGGCGACGAGAGCCCGGTGGAGGGCGGCACGATCAGCCGGGTCGAGCCAGTCACCGGGATCGAGAGGCAGGAGGTCCACTTCAGTTCCCTCGGGAAGCTCCGTCGGCTCGTCCACCAGGAGCCGGCCGTTATGAACGCGGGCCTTGAGAGTCATGTAGAAAGGATACTACGAATCCCTGATGGCGCGACTACCGCCCGTAGATCCCATCCACCACTTCGCTCACCCTAACGCTCCTTTCGATCTCGGGATCGAACCGCTTCGACTCGGCCAGGCGCCGCGCCCAGTCGAGGGTGGCCCGGCCGAGCCAGTCCTTGGATTCGCGGGTGACCACCTGGCCGGAACGGCCGTTGAAGCGCTCCAGTTCGAAGTCGTAGAAGCTGCCGCCGACGTTGCGGAACTCGGCTCCGCCTTCGGTTCCCAGGAGGGCGGCGCGGATGACGCAGTCGCGGCCGGCGTGGGCGTTCCAGCTCACGGCGAGCGAGCCGACAATGTCCCCCTCCTGGAGATCGAGCCAGGCGCTGGCGAAGTCATCGACGGCGGTCTCGCCGGACGGGGTCAGGCGGCCCAGGGAGAGACGCTCGCCGCGGCGGAAGGCTCCGCCCCGGACGCGGCGGATCTCCGGATCATCCAGCAGCCAGAAGGCGAGATCGATCAGGTGGACGCCGAGGTCCATCAGGGAGCCGCCGCCGGCGAGGCGGGGGTCGAAGCACCAGGGCTTGTCCGGTCCGTAGGCATTGTGGAAGACCAGATCGAGGCTGAAGATCTTCCCCAGCTCTCCCGCCTGCACGACGCGCCGCAGTTCCTGGGCGCCGTCGGTGAAGCGGTAGGAGTAGTCGACGCCCAGCAGGCGGTCGGCCTCGCGGGCGGCTTTCACCATGGCGCGGGCCTCGCGGGCGTCGAGCGCCAGCGGCTTCTGGCAGAAGACGGCGAGCCCCCGCTCCAGCGCCGCCAGGGTCTGCGGCGCGTGGAGGGCGTTGGGGGTGGCGATGACGATGCCGTCGAGCCCCAGCTCCTCCGCCCGCTCGATCAGGCCGTCGAAATCGGTGAAACGGGCCGCCTTCGGGTGGGCCTCCCCCGCCTGGGCGAGGCGGTCGGGAGCCGACTCGCAGACGGCCGCGATCTCGGCGGCCCCGGCCTCGGCCAGGGCGTCGAGACGCATCCGCCCGATCCAGCCGAGTCCTACAAACCCCAGCCGCGGCGCGCTCAAGCTCCGGCCTCCGGCATCACGACCGATTTCAGGAACCCCTCCGGCCGCTCCTCGGAGGTGGCGAAGGCGCGGTTGATCTCGGCCAGCGGGAAGGTGTGGGTGATCAGCGGCTCGAGGTCGAGCCCGCCTTCGGCCAGCAGCCGCACGCCCTCCTCCATTCCCCGCTTGTAGATCTCGGGGTCCCGCTCGTGGGCGTTGACGACGTCGATCCCCCGCCAGTTCCAGAGCTGCATGTTGACGGTGCGCGGGCCGTCCTGGTGATAGCCGGCGATGATCAGCCGGCCGCGTACCCGGGTCAGCTCGCCGCCGAGGTCGAGCGGGCGCTGCTTGCCGGTGGCCTCGATCACCACGTTGGCCATCTCCCCCTGGGTCGCCGCGCCCACCCGGCTATGGACGTCGTCGTCGTAGGTCAGCGACTCGTCGACGCCCAGCCGCTCCGCCATCTCCTCGGAGAGCTTGTGACGGGAAACGGTGATCACTCGCGACGGCGCCGGAGCGTCCGGAAGGTTCAGGAGCTGGAGCATCAGGGCGCCGAGAAAGCCGGTGCCGAGCAGGACCACCACGTCCCCCTCCTTCACTCCCGTGCGATGGGAGACGTTGACGGCGCACGCCACCGGCTCCCCCAGCACCACCTTGCCGGCGAGGGACGCGGGGAGCGGCACGATGTCCGCGGCGCGGGCGACGTCGTACTCGGAGTAGGCGCGATAGGTGAGGGCGGTCACCGGATCGCCGGCCTTCAGCCCCTCCACCCCCGGCCCGAGCGCCTCGACGGTGCCGAAGATCTCATGCCCGGGAGCGCCGGGCTTCATGGGATATTCGAGACCCTGGATTCCCTTCCAGGGCCCCATGTCGGAGCCGCAGACGCCGCAGCCGCGGACCTTGAGGAGCACTTCCCCCTCTCCCGGCACGGGCGTCTCCATCGGGTCCACGGTGAATCGGCGAGGTTCCAGCAAGGTTGCGGATCGCATGGGTGTTCTCTCCTGCTGAGATGGTTCTCTGCTCAGACAAAAAAGGCGGCGAAGAACGCCGGAAACGGCGACGTGGATATGCAGGTTTTGGGCCGAGGGGGAGGGAGGCCGCGGAGGTGGAAGGCGGCGTTGAGGGCGACCGCAGGTCGCCCCTACAACCTCCGGCGCAACGTGTATGTGGGGCGCAGGTTGTAGGGGCGACCTGCGGTCGCCCGCAACGTCCCGGACTCCGGAACGCCCCCTCCTGGCCTCCCCCGTTCCGGGGGAGGAAAAAGGCGGGCGCTCCAGAAACGATCACCCCCTGGAATCAAAAACCCGCGCCGCCCGCAACAGAGCCACCGCCGACTTCGCGTCGTGGATCTCCCCGCTGGCGGCTTTTTCGACCGCTTCCTGGAAGGGCATGCGCTCGATGTGGAGGACTTCGTCCTCTTCCAGGACCTGCTTCGTCAGCTCGAGACCGGTGGCGAGGAAGAGCCAGATCTTCTCGTCGGCGAAGCCGGGGGTGGACCAGATCCAGCCGAGGGGCTCGAGCTTGGAGGGGCGGTAGCCGACCTCCTCCTCGGCTTCACGGCCGGCGCAGGTCTCGGGGGACTCGCCGCCGTCGAGCTTGCCGGCGGGGATTTCGAGGAGCCAGCCGCCGGTGGCGTAGCGATATTGGCGGACGAGGAGCACGGTGCCGTCGTCGAGCACTGGCACCACGGCGGCGGCGCCGCGATGATGGACCAGCTCGAGCTCCACCTCCTTGCCGTTGGGGAGGCGGACCTGGTCGACGTCGACGTTGAAGGTGCGGCCGCGGTAGATCTCGCGGCTGCCGAGCCGCTCCCCCTGGGGGCGCTCGCCGCCCGATCCGCTCAACCTTCGATCCTCGCGCCGGTGCCGCGGAGCTGGAGGATGCGGAAGGGGCCGCTTCCCACGGTCGCGGCGTCGAACTTCTGGCCGCGCTCCTCGGCCAGATGCGCCTGCCAGGAGACATATTGATCGCGAGTCATCGGGATCGCCTCGAGCACCCCCTCGGCCACCGCGAGCTTCCCCTTGGCGGTGACCGGGAAGACGATCACCCCGTCATCCACCTTGACGCGCAGCGACGATCCACTCTTGGTCTCGGAGAGCTCCATCCAGCACCCCTTCATCGGGCAGACCTCCGCCACCTCCCCCTCGATGCGGACCTTCTTGCCCACGTAGGCATCCGGATCGGCGAGGATCTTGGCGACCGAGGTGGTCTCGGCGAGGGTCACCCCCGTGCCGTAGCTCTTGGCGCCCTCCCCCAGCAGAGGGGAGAGGGCGAGGAGGATCAGAGACAGCGAAAGGGAGATTCTCTTCATGATCAGCGATCTCTCCCATCTTCCTGGCTGGGAACAGCCATCTCGGTCTCCTTGTAGCCGGCCGGGATCTCGAAGGTCGAGGCCGGGATGTTGGCGTTTTTGTCGAGCTCGGTCACTTCGACGGTGGTGCGCGAGGTGGTCGCCCCCTTGTTCCCCTTCTGCGGGGTCGAGGTGCTGACGGTGACCATCTTCAGGGGGAAGCCCTCATATTGCCCGGCCTGGGCGGCGATCAGCTTGTCGAACTCGGCGTTGCCGGTCCGCGGCGGCTCGGCCCGCAGCCAGACGCCCAGGCCGGGGTCGGTGAGCTTGGTGGTCGCCCAGACGTCCTGGTCGCTGACCACGTTCGTCGTGTTGCCCATGCCGAGCACCTTGATCGTCATGGCGTAGGAAGTGCGGGACTTGTAGTGCCGGGTGGGAACCCCGACGACCAGGCCCCCGTCCTCTTCCGCGCCCTTGGTCGACTTGAGGCCGGTGAACTGCACCTTGAGCAGCGGCCCCATGCCGTTCATCACGGCGCCGACCGTGCCGAGCATCCCCTGGAGGCTCCACTCGGCGTAGGTCTTCTCCTTGGGATTGACCAGGAAGAGGGTCTTGCCGCCGTCCTTGCTGAGGATGTAGGTGCCCTCCTGGGTGAAGGGGTTGCCGTTGCTCGACAGGAAGGCGACCTTGACCTTGTCGCCCGAGACCCACCCCTCGGCCTGGACGTCGCTGCTCCGCGACCTCTGCCCCTCGGCCTCGGTCTTGGTGACGGACTTGTAATGGATGCCGGCGAAGGCCGGAACGGCGGCCAGCAGGACCGCGGCACTGATGACGGAAAGCGTGAGTTTTCTCAAGCGCAGCTCCTCCTAAGACAGGGAGCGATGATGCCGCATCGGGTGGGGGGGTGGCAAGGCGGAGGGTGGTTCCCGGGGACGGCGGTCCTCGCTCGCCCGGGATTGAAATCCCGGGCTACCGACAGTCGCCCCTTCCCGGGGCTCTGGAAAACGGGTTTGGAAGTCCCGGATGGGACGGCCGTAGGTAGCCCGGGATTTCAATCCCGGGCGGAGGCTACAATGCCTCCCAGGAGCGCGCCTGTCCGCCGCCCCCCTCGCAAGGAAAGAGAGCCCTCATGACCTTCCGACGAAATCTGGCCCTGATCCCTCTCGTCTCGATATTCACCTCAGTATTCACCTCAGTAATGACCGCACCGCTGCTCGCCCAAGCTCCCTCGCGCTCGCCCCTGGCGGCGCAGATCGGCGAACGCGGCTTCCTGCAGGTACAGTCCCCGAGCTTCTCGAAGCTTCCGGCCAACCAGAAGCTGGTCGCGTACCACCTCTATCAGGCGGCGGTCCAGCTCGATCCCATCTTCTATGACCAGATGTCGGCCTACGGGCTGACCGCCAAGCGGCTCCTCGGCGCCCTGGTCGAGGACCCCAAACGGCTGCCGGAGTCGTCGCGGCAGGCGATCCTCGACTACACGATGCTCTTCTTCGGCAGCAACGGGAACCACAACGAGACCACGGGGGAGAAGTTCCTGCCCGCGTTCTCGTTCGAGCAGCTCTCCCAGGCCGCCGAGCAGGCACGGGCCAAGGGGGCGCGCCTCGGCACGCAGGCGCAGCTCGCCCAGACGCTGAAATCGTTGCAGGCTCCCCTTTTCGATCCCAAGTTCCAGCCCCAGCTCACCACCAAGAACCCGCCGCAGGGGGAGGACATCCTCACCGCGTCGAGCAACAACTACTACCAGGGTGTGAAGCTGGACGAGCTCAAGGGATTCACGGAGAAGAACCCGCTGAACTCGCGGCTGGTCGACCGCGGCGGCAAGCTGGTCGAGGAGGTCTACCGGGCCGGCACGCCGGACGGCAAGATCCCGCCCGGGCTCTACGCCCGGGAGCTGAAGGCGGTCAACCGCGAGTTGGAGGCGGCCGCGCAGTCGGCCGATCCGGGGCTGGCCAAGGTGCTCCGCGCCCTGGTCCGCTTCTATCAGACCGGCGATCTCAAGGACTGGCACGACTACAACGTCCTCTGGATCCAGAACGACGAGGAGGTCGACTTCGCCTCCGGCTTCATCGAGGTCTACCGCGACGCCCGCGGCATCAAGGGGTCGTCGCAGATGGTGGTGGCGGTGGTCGACCAGACCCTGGAGCCGCTGATGCGCAAGCTGGCCGAGAACGCCGTCTATTTCGAGCGCAAGGCGCCGTGGGAGGAGCGGTTCAAGAAGCTCGACGTCAAGCCGCCGGTCGGCAAGGCGATCGAGACGCTGATCGCGACCGGCGACTTCCACGTCTCGACGATCGGCGACAACCTGCCGAACGAGCAGGACATCCGCGAGAAGTACGGCACCAAGAGCCTCCTGCTGACCTCCTCGGTCAACGCCTTCAACGCGACGCGCGGCTCCAAGGCGGCGGTCGAGTTCTCGGACGACCCGGACGAGGGGACGCTGTTCGAGAAGTACGGACCGGTGGCGGACAACCTCCACACGGCCCTGCACGAGATCATCGGCCACGGCTCGGGCAAGGTGGCGGTGCCCAAGGACCCTTCTTCCTACCTGCGGGAGTACTACTCGACGCTGGAGGAGGCGCGGGCGGACCTGGTGGCCTACTGGAACATCTACGATCCGAAGCTCGCCGAGCTCGGGGTGTCCGACGTCAAGGAGGTCGGCCGCGAGCTCTACCGGCAGCTCGCGCGGGCGGGGCTGACGCCGCTCAAGAACTATCCGACGGGGGACACGGCGCAGGAGGACCACGACCGCTCCCGGCTGCTGGTCGCCAACTACCTGATCGAATCCGGCGCCCTCAAGCGGGTGCAGAAGAACGGCCACTGGTATAACGAGGTGACGGACTACGACAAGGCGCACGAGGCGGTGGGCAAGCTGCTCGCCGAGATCATGCGGATCAAGGCCACCGGGGATTACGACGGGATCAAGGCGCTGGTCGACAAGTACGGCACCCACTTCGACCCCGCCGTGCGCGACGACGTTGCCGCCCGCTACAAGAAGCTCGACATCCCGATCTACGTCTCGGGCGTCTACGCCAACCTGGCGCCGGTCAAGGACAAGGCCGGCAAGGTGACGGACGTCAGCATTTCGTATCCGTATGACTTCCTGGCCCAGCAGATCGCTTGGGCCCGGGAGAATGGGACGTTGGGGTTTTAGGGAACTTCTGTAGGGGCGGCCCTATGTGGCCGCCCTGGGTGGTGGGACAGGGCGGCCACATAGGGCCGCCCCTACAGAAGCCGAGGTTTACCGCAGCCGCACTCCCCGCTCCCCCAACTCGCTCTCCACCGCCCGCACCAGCCCCTCGCTCACCGCGTTCATCTCCTCGATCGAATGCTCGGAGAGGTCGTTGCGGTACTCCAGGGCGAAGGTGACGGTACGCACCGGCTCGCCGTTCTCCTCGTGCTCGAAGAGGTCGACGATCGAGACCTTGCGCAGCCAGTCCGGGCCGTTCTTCCGCAGACAGCCCGCGACCTCCCCCGCTTCCACCCGGCCGCCGAGGGTGAAGGCGAGCATGCGGACGCTCGGCGGCCGCAGCGGCGGGAGCGAGAACGAGACCGGGCTTGGCTCGTGGCGCAGGGCGTCGGCCTCGATCTCGAAGTAGTAGGGGCGCGCCTTCTTGATCCCGAAGGCCCGCGCCACCGTGGGATCGAGCTCGCCGAAGATGCCCACCCGCCGGCCGTCCAGGCGGATCGTGCCCTGGCGGTAGGGGTGCAGCACCGAATGGAGCGGCGCCTCGGGGTCGGGATGCGTGACCTCGAAGGGGATCCGCAGCTCGGTGCCCAGATCCTCGACGATCCCCTTGAGATACCAGACGTCGACCGGACGGGGCTTGTCGGCCCAGCTCGGATCCCGGGAGGGGCCGGTGGCGATCAGCCAGAGGAGCTCGCGCTCGTCGTTGACGCTGTTGGCCGCCGCGGGGTTGCGGTGGAAGGTGCGGGTCCACTCGTACATCTTGATCTCGTCGACGCCGAAGCGGAGGTTGTCCGCGGCGGCCTCGACCGCCTGGGCAAGACCGTTGTTCTTGAGCAGGGAGAACGAGCGGTCGAGGGCGTTGGCGGTCTCGACGTGGTCCCAGAGCGGATGCCCCTCGGCGATGCCGAGGTTCTCGGCGAGCTGCCGGCTGTAGAACCCGTTGGTCATCACCTCGTAGAAGCCGAGGCCGAGCAGCACCTCCTCCACCCGCTTCTTGGTGCGCTCCCAGGGGGACTCCTGAACTCCCATGGCGACCGCCGGCAGGGCGAGCGGCAGCTCGTCGTAGCCGGCGTTGCGGGCCAACTCTTCGTAGAGATCCTCCCGGTTGTGGACGTCCCACAGACGGCCGGGGGGCACCCGCACCGACAGCTCTTCGGGGCCACCCGAGGTGGTGAAGCCATAGCCGGCGAGGCGCTCGGCGATCTCGGTGGCGGAGAACGGCCGGTGGAAGTAGGCGCTGACCCGGTCGGGACGGAGCGCGATCGTGCGCTCGGGGTCGCGCCAGTCGCCGGCCACTCCCACGCCGCGATGATGGGCGCCGGCCCAGGTCTCCAGCAGGTGCGCCACCCGGCCGGCGCCCACCAGCGGCAGCGAGGGGTCGCCGCCGCGCTCGAAGCGGGCCGACGCCTCGGTGGAGACGCGCAGGCGGCGGCTCCCCTTGCGCACGGCGACCGGATCGAAGGCGGCTGACTCGAGCAGCAGCCGGCGGCTGCCGGCGGTCGCCTTGGAGTCCTCGCAGCCGATGACCCCCGCGATGCCGAGGATCTTCTCGTCGTCGGCGATCACCAGGATCCCCTCGTCGAGGGTGATCGGCGCCGGCTGGAAGAGCAGCCAGGCGCGCTCCCCCTGGCGGGAGAGGCGGACAGTGATGCCGCCCACGATGGCGTCGGCGTCGAAGACGTGCGTGGGCTGCCCCAGCTCCAGGTTGGCGATGTTGGTGGCGTCCACCCAGGGGCTCACCGACTGCATCTCGGCCGCGATCAGCGGATGCAGGACCTCGTCGGGCAGAGTGCCCCCCTCGGGTCCCGCCTCGATCAACGTCGCCGTATAGAGCAGGCAGAGCTCGCTCTCGATCCGCAGCCGGACGGGGGATTCGCCGGCGGTGAGCGGCAGGACGGGCGGCAGCAGCAACTTCCCCTTGAGCCGCGCCGCGATCTCCCGGGCGACCCCGGCGTAGCAGCGGTGATCGCCCCGGTTGGCGAGGAACTCGAGGACGACCGCCGGGTCGTCCCCCTCGTCCTCCATCCGCTTGACCTCGAGGCCGACGTCGTCCATCAGATTCCGCACCTCGACCGGGCTCGCCGGCAGGGCCGGGCAGTAGCGCCGCAGGTGATTCAGGGAGATCCTCATTCGTCACCCCCGTGGATCGCCCGCAGCAACCGGAGATCCTGCTCGTAGAGGCTCTTGATGCGGCCGAGCCCGATCCACTGCGAGGCCATGCGGGTGGTCCCCCAGCCGAAGGCGATGCCGCTCACCTCGTCGGGGTCGTAGCCGAAGGTCTGCAGCACGTTGCGGTGGATCATGCCGGCGCCGATGATGGTCACCCACCCCGCGCCATGGCAGGCCGAGCAGCCGATCCCGCGGCAGGTGATGCACTCGATGTCCATGCCGAGCGACGGCTCGGTATAGGGGTAGTACTTCGGCTTGAAGCGGAAGCGCCGCTCCTCGCCGTAGAGCCCCTGGACCACGAAGCGGAGGATCCCCTTGAGATGGGCGAAGGTGAGGTCGGTGTCGAGCCAGAACCCCTCGAGCTGATGGAACATCGGCATGTGGGTGGCGTCGACCGCCTCGTTGCGGTAGACCCGGCCGGCCGAGGCGATCTTGATCGGCAGCGGCGGCCGCTGCTCGAGCGTGCGCGCCTGCACGGGGGTGGTGTGGGAGCGCAGCAGCAGCCCGCCGTCCACGAAGAAGGTGTCCTGCATGTCGCGCGCGGGGTGGTGGGCCGGGATGTTGAGGGCGTCGAAGTTGTAGAACTCCGTCTCGATCTCGGGGCCGACCTCGAGCTTGAAGCCGAGCTGCCGGAGGACGCCCAGGCAGAGGTACTCCACCTCGGTCACCGGATGGCGCCCGCCGCGGCGGGGAGCGATCCCCGGCATCGAGAGGTCCACCCACTCGGCTTCGATCTGCGCCCGGCGGCTCAGCTCGTCGAGGCGCAGCTTCACGGCGTCGAGCTCGGCCTCGATGCTCGCCTTGGTGTCGTTCAGCAGCTTGGCGAACTGGGCCCGGCTCTCCTCGGGGACGCTGCGCAGATCCTTGAGCGCGGTCTTGAGGCCGCTATTCTTTCCCAGGTAGTCGCGCCGGACCTGATCGAGCCGGGCCAAGTCCGTGACCTGGCCGAGCTCGCTCCGGAAGCGCTCCTGGATCTGGACGATGTCTTCGATTTGCATGGCGACGCGCAGGATATCTCAACCTGCCCGCGTCAACCTGCCAGCGCCGCCTTGTATTTCTCGTGCCGGTCGATATAGACGCGGACGAACCAGCAGGAGGGGATGACCTTGAGGCCGCGCTCCAGAACGTCGTCCAGGGCGACGCGGACGAGCTCGTCCGCGATCCCCTTGCCGCGCAGCTCGTTGGGAACGTAGGTGTGGAAGAAGTTGAGCCGCCCCTCGCCGGCCGGCCCGTACTCGCAGACCGCCTCCCGGCCGTCGATCACCGCATAGTATTTGCCCGCCCGTTCGTCGTGCTTGACGTCGATTTCCATCGTGTCCTCCTCCCTGTTCCTGTCTTCAATGGACGTGCCAGCCTCCCCAGGGTTGCGTCCAGGCATTGCCATCTATCTCTGAAAGACCTAAAATAGTCGCACTACGCCTCTTCTGGGGCGGCCTCGGAACCAAGGACGATCATCATGAATGTCTCGCGTTGCGGTTCGACCTCGGGATCGGTGGGAACCTTCCACCGGCCCAGCGGCTCTCTCCTCTACTCGCCCGGCTCCTCGGATCGGGATGCCGGCAAGCCGGTCCGCAGGTCCGTCCTGCTGCTGGACGACGATCCGTCGGTGCGGCGGGACCTGGGGGAGCTCTTCCGGATGTCCGGCTTCGCGGTGAAGTCCTTCTCCACCGCCCGCGAGTTCCTCGCCTACCAGCGGCCGTCCGACACTCCCGCCTGCCTGGTGCTCGACGTCGTCCTGCCGGACGCCAACGGGATCGACCTCCAGCGGCACCTCGCGAAGACCGACCCCGATCTCCCGGTCGTGCTGATCACCGGCCACATGGACGACGCCCTGCGCGAGCGGGCCCTCGGCTCCGGCGCCTTCGCCTTCCTCGCCAAGCCGCTCGAGTGGCCGGCTTTGCGGAACGAGATCCGGCAGGCTTTCGCCTGGATTTCGTGAGGGGAGGATAGAGCCCGGATTTTTCCTCCACCCGGAACGGGGGGAGGCCAGGAGGGGGGCTTCCCGGAGTCCGGAACCGCTCCTTGTCTGGGGCGCCCCCTCCTGACCTCCCCCTGAAGGGGGAGGAAAAAGGCTAAAATCCGCCCCCATGTCAGCTCGAATTCACATCTCGGTCTCGTTGCTCCTCCTCTCCCTGCTCACCTTCGCCGCCGCGCGGGCCGCCACCCTGCCCGCGGGATTCATCGAAACCCGGATCGCGTCGGGGCTCGATCAGCCGACGGCGATCTCGATGGCGCCGGACGGGCGCCTGTTCGTCTGCGAGAAGAAGGGCCGCCTGCGGATCATCAAGAACGGCGCCCTGCTGCCGACGGCGTTCCTCAAGGTGACGGTCATCGGCGACGGCGAGCGCGGATTGCTGGGGGTCACCTTCGACCCCGATTTCGAGCACAACGGCTACGTCTACATCTACTACACCGTCCGCTACCCGAAGATCCACAACCGGATCAGCCGGTTCACGGCGGACGGCGACCAGGCGGTCCCCGGCAGCGAGAAGATCCTGATCGAGCTGCCGCAGCTCTCCACCTACTGGCACAACTCCGGCACCCTGCGCTTCGGTCCGGACGGCAAGCTCTACGCCTCGGTGGGCGAGAACTACATCGCCGCGAACTCCCAGACCCTGGCCAACCCGCTCGGCAAGATCCTGCGCCTGAACCGGGACGGCTCGATCCCGGCCGACAACCCGTTCTACACCCGGACCACCGGCACCGCGCAGGCGATCTGGGCGATGGGGCTCCGCAACCCCTTCAGCTTCACCTTCCAGCCCGGCACCGGACGGATGTTCATCAACGACGTCGGCGATCATGCCTGGGAGGAGATCAACGAAGGGGTGGCGGGAGCGAACTACGGCTGGCCGGTGGTCGAGGGGCCGTCGACCGATCCGCGGTTCCGCTCTCCGCTCTTCGCCTACCCTCACGGCAGCGGCCCGGAGAAGGGGTGCTCGATCACCGGCGGCGCCTTCTACGATCCGGCGGAGGCGAACTTCCCCGAGGATTACCGGGGGAAATACTTCTTCTCCGACTACTGCAACGGCTGGATCCGGCGGCTCGATCCCACGACCGGGGAGACCTCCACGTTCGCGAGCGGAATCGTCTTTCCGGTCGGCCTGATCGTGGGCGATGACGGCAGCCTCTTCTATCTGGCGCACCGCAACGGCGAGGTCTACCAGATCCGCTACACGGGGAGCCAGGCGCCGACGATCACGACCCAGCCGGCGGACCAGAAGGTGGCGGCCGGCGAGTCGCCGGTGCTCTCGGTGGAAGTCAACGGCGCGCCGCCATTCACCTATCAGTGGCGGCGCAACGGCACGCCCATCCCGGGGGCCACGGGAGCGAGCTACACGCTCCCCGCGGCCACGCTCGCCGACGACGGCGCGCTGTTCAGCGTCATCGTGCGGAACGCCGCCGGCCGGGTGACCAGCCGGGCGGCTCGGCTGACGGTCGTCAACGGCCACCGGCCCACGGTGACGATCGCCGCGCCGGCGGCGGGCACCCTCTACAGCGGCGGCGACACGATCGCCTTCCGGGGTAGCGCCGCGGACGTGGAGGACGGCGCGCTGCCGCCTTCGGCCCTGACTTGGCGCGTCGACTTCCATCACGACGCGCATCTCCACCCGTTCCTCCCGGATACCTCCGGGATCGCCGAAGGCTCGATCAGCGCGCCGCGGCTGGGCGAGACGGCGCCGACCGTCTGGTACCGCTTCCATCTCTCCGCGCGGGACGCGAGCGGCCTGGTGGGCGAGACCTACGTGGACGTCCTGCCACGGCTGGCGAAGATTGGGGTGGAGACCGATCCTCCCGGGCTGCAGGTGAAGCTGGACGGCAAGGTGGAACCGTCCCCTCTCGCGGTGACCGGAGTCGTCGGGATCACCCGGACGCTGGGCGTGGTGTCGCCGCAGTCGCTGGGCACGGACCTCTACGCGTTCGTCTCCTGGTCGGACGGCGGCGCGGCCACCCACGACATCGCGACGCCGGCGGCGGACACGACCTGGACGGCTGTGTTCCGGAGGATCGAGCAGGCGGACGGGATCGGCCTGATGGGCACCTATTTCAGCGGACCGGAGCTCAGCGGGACGACCTTCGTACGCATCGATCCGACGGTGGACTTCAACTGGGGCACGGGATCGCCGGCCCCCGGGATCGGCGCGGACCGCTGGAGCGTGCGGTGGACGGGGCAGGTGGAGGCCGAGGTGAGCGGGCCGCACACCTTCTTCGTGCGTAGCGACGGTGCCCGGCTCTGGGTGAACGGGACGCTGCTGGTGGACGGCTGGACGGAGCACGCCCCGCGGGTGGACCAGGGGACGATCGACCTGGTGGCCGGCCAGCGCTACGCCGTGCGGCTGGAGTATCACGACCTGGCGGGCGAGGCGGGAGTACGGCTGCTCTGGTCCGCGCCGGGGCTCACCCGCCAGGTGGTGCCCGCCAGCCAGCTCTTCCCTTGAGGCGGGCAGGAGAAGAGCCTCCTGTGGTACATTTGGCGCCGGCTTGCCGCCTCGCGGAAGCCGACGCCCTCCGGGTCCCCATCGTCTAGTGGTTAGGACACCGCCCTTTCAAGGCGGCGACACGGGTTCGAATCCCGTTGGGGATACCAACTTCCCCCTTTGGCGATCGTTCGCCCGCTCACCAGACGCGGCAGGCGTTCTCGCGCACCATCGGCGCCTTGGGCGCGCAGTTGAAGGCCTTCTGGAACTCCGGCATGTTCGAGACGACGCCGTTCACGCGGTAGCGCCCCGGTGAATGGGGGTCGGTCTGGGCCTGAAGCCGGGCGGCCTGCTCGGTGGTGTTCTCGCACCAGATCTGCCCCCAGCCCAGGAACAGGCGCTGCTGGGGGGTGAAACCATCACGCAGCGGCGGCGTCGATCCCTTGAGGGTGTCTTCGAGAGCCATCAGGGCAATGCGCACGCCGCCGTTGTCGGCGGTGTTCTCGCCCAGGGTGAGCTCGCCGTTCAGGTGCACGTCCCCGGCGACAGTGAACCCCGAATACTCCTCGGCCAGACAGGCGGCGCGCTTCTCGAACTCCTTGGCGTCCACCGGCGTCCACCAGTCGGCGAGGTTCCCCTTGGCGTCGAACTTCCGCCCCTCGTCGTCGAAGCCGTGGGTCAGCTCATGACCGATGGCGGCGCCGATGGCGCCGAAGTTCACGGCGTCGTCCGCCGACTTGTCGAAGAACGGCGGCTGCAGGATGCCGGCCGGGAAGGTGATGTTGTTCTGGAAGGGGTCATAGCCCGCGTTCACCGTCGGCGGCGTCAGATCCCACTCGGACGGGTCCACCTTCTGGCCGATCTTCGCCCGGTCGCGCGCCGTCTCGAAGGCCGCGGCGCGCTCGCCGTTGCCCAGGGCGTCGCCGCGCACGATCTTCACTGTGGAGTAGTCGCGCCAGCGGTCGGGATAGCCGATCTTGTTGGCGACGGCGGCGAGCTTCTCCAGAGCCCGCTTGCGGGTGGCGTCGGTCATCCAGGGGATCTCGCGGATGTCGCGCTCGAGAGCCGCCTCGAGCGCCGCCACCAGCTTCGACATGCGCTCCTTCCCCTCGGTCCCGAAGGTGGCCTCCACGTAGACCTGCCCCAGAGCCTCGCCGAGCTGCTGGTCGGTGAGCCCGACGCACCGTTTCCAGCGCGGCGGGAGCTGCTTGGCGCCGGAGAGGGTCTTGTCGAAGAAGTCGAAGCTCTCGTTGACGAAAGCGGCGGGCAGGAGCGGGGCCGCGTCATGGACGACGTGCCAGCGGAGATAGGTCTTCCAGTCGTCGAGGCTCCGCGCGGCGAGGAGCTGGCTCATGCCCTTGAAGAAGTCCGGCCAGGTGACGTTGATCGCGGTGAAGGCAGGCGTGCCGATCGCCGTGAAATAGGCGTTCCAGTCGAAGCCGGGAGCCAGCGCCGCGAGCTCCTGGCGGGTCATCTTGTGGTCGCTGTTCGCCGGGTTCCGGCGCTTGACGCGATCGAGCGAGACCTTGGCGAGGCCGGTCTCGATGTCGACCACGGTCCGGGCGTCCCGGGCCGCGGCCGCTCGCGGCTCGCCCAGGAGCTCGAACATCTTCTGCACGTGGACGAGGTACTGCTTGCGCAGCTCCGCGAACCGCGCCGCGTCCTCGATGTAGTAGTCGCGGTCGGGCAGCGCGATCCCGCCCTGGCCGACGGCCGCGATGTTGAGGCTGGCGTCCCGCAGGTCGGACTGGGTACCGAAACGGAAGAGCGCGGGTACCCCGCGCGCATGGATCCCGGCGAGGAGCGGCGCGAGGTCTCGCTTCGACTTCAGGGCCGCGATCCGGTCGAGCTGCGGCCGCAGGGGGGTGAGACCCTTGGCCTCGATGGCGGCCTCGTCCATGCAGCTCGCGTAATAGTCGCCGATCTGCTGGTCGATGGCTCCGCGCTTCGGGTCGGCCTTCGCGACCTTCTCGAGGATGTCGCGCAGGACGTACTGGTTGCGCTCGGACAGCTCGGAGAGGCGCCCCCAGCGCGAACGGTCCGGCGGCACGGGGTTCTTCGCCATCCATGGGCCGCAGGTGAACTGGTAGAAGTCGTCGCAGGGCTGCACCGAGCGATCGAGAGCCGTGGCATCGAAACGCGGTGCCGGGCCCTCCTGGGCGAAGGCGGTCAGGGCGGCTCCCGCGAAGAGCGCGGCGGACAGGACGGTAGGGCGAAGGATTCGGGGCATCAGGTCTCCTCTCGGACGTGAGGTTTACATGAAACCGGCCCGGGCGGGCAAGCCGCGTTCAATCGCTCTCTTCGAACAGCAGCCGCAGATGGGCCGCCATGGCCTCCGCGCCGCGCTTCACGATCGTGCGGTGGTCCCCCGGGGCGTCGAAGATCCTCACCCTGCCGTTCAGCAGCCTGCCCCAGCCCAGCGTGGGGTCGCCGTTCTCCCGGAGCGCAAGATGATCGGTGGCGCGGAAGAGGTGGACCTCGCCGCCGTAGGAATAGGGCTCGCGGTAGGACGACAGGGCGCGGCGATTGGCCTGGAAGCGCTCGAAGAGGCGGCGCAGCTCGGCGAGCTCAAGATTCGGGGAGAGCAGGCCGACCTGGCGGCCGAGATCGAGGGCGATGGCGAGCGCGGCGTCGGCGTCGAGGCCGTCCAGGTCGAGATCGGGGAGCTCGAAGCCGGGGGGGAGGTCGAGATCCCCGCCGTGGAGCTGCTCCAGGGCGGTGGCGAAGAGGGTCACCATCTCCGTATCGGTCCGCTCGGGCTCGCCGACCCAGCGGTCCGGCGAGGCGGCGTCGATCACCGCCAGGACTTCGGTCTTCTCCCCTTCAGCCTCCAACTGGCGGGCCATCTCGTAGGCCACGATGCCTCCCATCGACCAGCCGGCGAGCCGGTAGGGTCCCGCCGGCTGCGCCTCGTGGAGCGCGGCGACGTAGCGCGCCGCCATCTCCCGGACATCCCGGAGCGGCGGATCGGGGGACTGCAGGCCATAGACCGGCTGGCCAGACCCCAGATGGCGCGCCAGCTCGCGGTAGGAGACGACCTCGCCGCCCACCGAATGGATACAGAAGAGCGGCCGGCGGCCGGGCGCACCCGCCTGGAGCGGCACCAGCACGCCACGATCCGGCGGCACGGCGGGTCCGGCGGTCATTCCGGCCGTTCCCCCCTCCGCTTCGATCCGCCGCGCCCCCTCGGCGTGCTCCGCGCGCAGGAAATCCGCGAGGCCGGCGACAGTCGGATGGTCGAAGATCGCCACCACGTGGACGACCTCCGACAGCGCCTGCTGGAGGCGGTGGATGAAGATCGCGCTGGTGATCGAGGTGCCGCCGAGCTCGAAGAAGTCTTCGTCGATCCCGATCTCGCGCTCCTCCGGCAGCCCCAGAACCTCGTGGAACTGGCGGACGAGAAAGCGCTCCAGCGGGTCCCGGGGCGCTACGCGAACCCCTGGGGACGCGGCGCCGGCGGCCTCCGGCGCGGGGAGCGCCCGGCGGTCGACCTTGCCGTTCTCCGTCAAGGGGAGAGCGTCCAGGAAGACGAAAGCCGCGGGGAGCATGTAGTCCGGCAGCCGCTCGGCCAGCGACCGGCGCAGGACGGCGGGATCGGCCGCGTCTCCCGCCAGGTAGGCCACCAGTCGGTCCTCGCGTGCCAGGACCACGGCCTCTCGCACGCCGGGCTGAACGGCCAGGACGGCCTCGATCTCCCCCAGCTCGATGCGGAAGCCGCGGATCTTGACCTGCTGGTCGATGCGGCCGAGGTACTCCAGGTCGCCGTTCGGCAGGCGGCGGGCCAAGTCTCCCGAGCGGTAGAGCCGCGCTCCCGCCTGTCCTGAGAAAGGATCGGGGACGAAGCGCTCGGCGGTGAGGTCCGGCCGGCCCAGATAGCCTTGCGCGAGCCCGGCGCCGCCGACGTGGATCTCGCCAGGGGTGCCGATCGGCGCCGGCCGCAGGCCCGGGTCGAGCAGGTGGACGGCGAGGTCCGGGATCGGCTCGCCGATCAGGCTGCCCGCCGCGAGGTCCGCCACCCGCACCGGCCGGTACGTCACATGAACGGTGGTCTCGGTGATGCCGTACATGTTGATCAGCCGCGGACGCTCGTCGCCGTGACGGGCGAACCAGGGGGCGAGGCTCGCCGGCTCCAGGGCCTCGCCGCCGAAGATCACCAAGCGCAGGGCGAGATCGGGGAGTGCGTCGCCGAGCACCGCCTCCTCCGCCCAGAGGAGCTGGCGGAAGGCGGAGGGGGTCTGGTTGAGGATGGTGACCCGCTCCTCGCGCAGCAGGCGGTAGAAGCCCTCGGGCGAGCGGCTCTCCCAGTAGGGGACCACCACCAGACGGCCGCCGTGGAGCAGGGCCCCCCAGATCTCCCAGACCGAGAAGTCGAAGGCGTAGGAGTGGAAGAGGGTCCAGACGTCGTCCGCGCCGAAGCCGAACCAGGGCTCGGTGGCCGTGAACAGGCGGTGGACGCTGGCGTGCGAGATCACCACCCCCTTCGGCCGGCCCGTCGACCCCGAGGTGTAGATGACGTAGGCCGGGAGGTCCGGATCGGCGGGGATCTCCAGGCGCTCGCCACCGCGGCTCTCGATCTCGTCCCGCTCGGCGTCGAGGCGGACCGTGCGGACATCCATCGTCAGGTCCCCCGACGTCACCAGCAGCGAGGCGCCGCTGTCCTCCAGGGTGAAGGCCAGGCGCTCGGCGGGATAGGCCGGATCGAGCGGCACGTAGGCGGCGCCGGCCTTCAGGACGGCGAGGATCGTGACCAGCATCTCCGCCGACCGCTCCAGCAGGAGGGCCACCCGGTCCCCCGGCCGCACGCCGGAGGCTTGCAGGTGGCGGGCGAGCCGGTTGGCGCGACGGTCGAGATCGCCATAGGTGAGCCGTTCCGCGCCCACCGACAGCGCCGGAGCCTCGGGGGCGCGGTCCACCTGGGCCTCGAAGAGACGGTGCAGGCAGCCCGGTCTTCCGGCCGCCGTGGCGCCCGGATTCCACTCGGCCAGGAGCTGGTGGCGCTCCGCCGCGCTCAGCAGCGGCAGATCGGCGAGGCGCCGGCCCGGCTCGTCGATCCAGGCTTCGAGCAGGGTGCCGAAGTGCCCCGCCAGCCGCGCCACCGTCGAGCCGTCGAAGAGGTCGGCGTCGTAGAGGAAGATGCCGGCGATACTCGAACCAGTTTCATAGAGGTTGACCACCAGATCGAACTTGGCGGTCTCGGCGTCCGTCTCGAAGGGTTGCAGGGTGAGGCCCGGCAGCTCCAGGTAACCGTCCGCCGGCGCGGTCTGGAGCTGGAAGGTCACCCGCAGCAGCGGCGGCCGGTGCGGGTTGCGCAGCAGCCCCAGCTCGTCCACCAGCCGCTCGAAGGGGATGTCCTGGTGGGAGAGCGCGCCGAGCACGGTCTCGCGGGAGCGGGCCAGGAGCTCCGGGAGATCGGGATCTCCCGCCAGATCCCCATGCAGGACCAGGGTGTTGACGAAGAAGCCGATCAGCCCCTCGATCTCGGCCCGCGAGCGGCTGGCGACCGGCATCCCCACCGGCAGCGCGGTCTGGCCGGTCTCCCGGTGGAGCACCGCGGCGAACGCGGCGAAGAGCCCCATGAAGAGGGTGGCGTCCCCCGCGCGGGCCAGCCGGCCCAGCCGCTCCACGCTCCCCGCCGCCAGCTCCCAGGAACGGCTGCCGCCGCGGCCGGAGGGGGCCGGCGGGCGCGGGCGGTCCGCGGGCAGCTCCAGGGGGGCGAGGCCGGCGAGCCGCCGCCGCCAGTAGCCGAGCTGCTCCGCCAGCACTTCCCCACGCAGCCAATCCCGCTGCCAGACGGCATAGTCGGCGTACTGCACCGGCGGCTCGGGGAGCGGCGACGGCAGCCCCTGGACGAAGGCGGTGTAGAGCCGGGTCAGCTCGGGGACGAACACCGCGCTCAGCGACCAGCCGTCGGCGGCGATGTGATGCGTTCCCCAGAGCGCGACGTGGTCCTCGTCCGCCAGACGCAGCAGCAGGGCGCGCAGCAGCGGCCCGCGCTCGAGGTCGAACGGCCGCGCCCCTTCCGCCTCGGCGATCCGCCGTGCCTCGCCGGGACGGGCCGCTGCCGGCAGGGCGGAGAGATCGATCACGGTGCGCGGCAGCGGCGCCCAGGGGTGGATCTCCTGCACGGCGCCGGTGGCGGTGGCGCGGAAAGTCGTGCGTAGCGCCTCGTGACGGCGCAGGATCTCGGAGAGCGCGGCGGCGAGCGCGCCGGCGTCGAGCCGGCCGACGAGGCGCACCGCGCCCATCATGTTGTAGACCGGGCTCGCCGGCGCCAGGAGCTGCAGGAACCAGAGCCGCTCCTGGGCGAAGGAGAGCGGCAACGGATGGTCGCGGGGGACCTTGGCGACCGGCGGCGTGGATCGAGCGAACGCGGCCCCCCCGGACGTCCGCAGCGTGCGCTCGATCCACGCGGCCAGATCGGCGACCGTGGGCGCCTCGAAGATCACCCGCAGCGGCAGCTCGATCGCGAAGGCGCCGCGCACGCGCGACACGAGCTGGGTGGCCAGCAGGGAGTGGCCGCCCAGCTCGAAGAAGTTGTCGTGAGCGCCAACGGCGTCGAGACGCAGCAGATCGGCCCAGAGGCCGGCGAGCCGCTCCTCCACCGGCCCCCGCGGCGCGGCGGTCCCCGCGGCCTGCCGTTGGGGTGCCGGCAGCGCCCGCCGGTCGACCTTGCCGTTGGGGGTGAGCGGCAGCGCCGGCAGCTCGACGAAGGCGGCCGGCACCATGTAGTCGGGGAGCCGCGCGAGGAGGAACGGCCGCAGCCGGCCGGCGAGATCCGGCGCCGCCCCCGGCTCGGGGACCACATAGGCCGCGAGGTAGCGGTCCCCCCGCTCCTCGCGGACCACCACCACCGACTCCCGAACCCCCTCCAGGCGGCCGATCGCCGCCTGGATCTCCCCGGGCTCGATGCGGAAGCCGCGGATCTTGACCTGCTGGTCCGCCCGGCCGGCGAAGACCGCCTCGCCGTCCGGCAGATAGCGGCCGAGGTCCCCGGTCCGGTAGACGCGGTCCCTCTCGTCGCCGGTCGACAGGTCGGTGAATGGATTGACGCGGAAGCGCTCGCGGGTCAGCGCCTCGTCGCCGAGATAGCCGCGGGCGAGGTGGGGGCTGCGCATCCAGATCTCGCCGACCTCGCCGATGCCCGCCAGCCGCTCGGCGGCATTGACGACGAGAATCTGGACATCCTCCATGCCGCGACCCAGCGGCAGCACCTGCCGGGCCCGCTGGCCGGCCGCGCCCGCCTCGGCGTCGACGACGTGATAGCCGACGGCGCGCTGCGTCTCGGTGCTGCCGTAGAGATTGACGCAGGTGACCCCCGGCGCCAGCCGGCGGAGGCGGTCGACGTCCAGCCGGGTGAGCACGTCCCCCACCAGCAGGACGTAGCGCAGCGACGGGATCGGCGCAAGGCCGGTCCCATCCCCCGGCGGCTCGGTCAGCACCTGCCCCATCGCCGGGGTCAGATGGGCGACGGTGATCCCCTGCCGCGCCGCCCAGGCCGCCAGCCGGCCGGGGATGAACATCTCCTCCGGGTCGGGGGCGCAGAGGGTGGCGCCGGTGCAGAGCGCGGTGAAGAGATCGCGCTGCAGCGGATCGTGCGCCAGCCCGGAGAGCAGGCTGTAGCGGTCCTCTCCGGTGAGGCCGAAGCGCTCGCGCTGCCAGGGGAGGAAGTGCGACAGCGGGCCGTGGCGCCCGAGGATCCCCTTGGGGGTGCCGGTCGATCCGGAGGTGAAGGCCACGAAGGCGAGGTCGTCGGGGCCGGTGGCGGCGGGCTCCCCGGGGGCGGGAAACTCCGCGAGCAGGCCGGCAGCCCCCTCGGGACCGCCGCCCGGCAGTGTGACGCGGCCGGGCAGCCGCCCCTCCGTCTCCCAGCCGGCGAGCAGCTCCTCGATCTCCGGAGGCGGTGCCCCGGCGTCCGCCAGCGCCACCCAGGCCCGGGGCTCGGCGAGGCGCAGGATCTCGGCCAGGCGCGCCGCCGGATAGGCGGGGTCGAGCATGACGAAGGCGCCGCCCGCGGCCAGCGTTCCCAGGACCGCCCAGGCGACGGGCGCGCTGCGGTGGGCCCAGATCGCCACCCGGTCTCCGGGCTCCACCCCGGCCGCCCGCAGGTGGGCGGCGAGGCGGCCAGCGGCGCCGGCGAGCTCGCCGTAGGTCCAGCTCCCCTGGGGGTCGACCACCGCCGCGCGCTCCGGGTGCCGGCGGGCGGCCGCCAGGAACAGCTCGTGGACCGCGCCGTGCCACCGCGCGCCCAGCGGCCGGGTGGGATCGGGCAGCACGGCCGCGGCCTCCGGGGTCACCAGCGAGATGTCCCCAACATGCTGGCCGGGCTCTCGCGCCACCGCCTCCAGGAAGGCCCGGTACTGGCGGAGCATCTCCTCCATGCGCGGCGGGTCGAAGAGGTCGGCGTTGTAGACCAGATCGAAGCGGATCGCCTCCCCCGACTCCACGGCGTAGACGGTGAGGTCGAACTTCGACTCCGGCTCGGGGGCCGGCCCGGCCTCGACCTCCAGGCTCGGCAGGCGCCCTCTCTCGGGGGGGAAGTTGAGCATGTTGAAGAAGACCTGGAACACCGGCGTTCGCGAGAGGTCGCGCTCCGGCTTCAGCTCCACCAGCAG
>Ga0070665_100000139_pt1 | contig 135881 bp, 125 predicted proteins | sample KBSS13metaG_FD_65862 | JGI IMG/M metagenome (GOLD analysis project Ga0070665, IMG submission 65862) | Switchgrass rhizosphere microbial communities from Kellogg Biological Station, Michigan, USA - KBS S1-3 metaG | ecosystem: Host-associated > Plants > Roots > Rhizosphere > Soil ...
CGCGGCCCGGCAGGCCTTCGACGGCGCGCGGCGGGAGTTCGCCGCCCGGGGGATGGCCTACGACGCGGCGCTGGTCTCCCTGGAGCTCGCCGTCCTCCTGATCGAGAACGGGGAGACGGCGGAGGTCCGCGGGCTGGCCGAGGAGATCGCGGAGATCTTCCGGGCCCGCGATGTCCATCGCGAAACCCTGGCCGCCCTCGCCGTTTTCCAGACCGCCGTGGCCGTCGACGCCGCCACCGCCGACCTCGCCCGGGACCTCGCCGCCTATCTCACCCGCGCCCGCCTGGACCCGGAGCTGCGCTTCGAGCGGGAGCGTTGAGCCCGGAAGTCACGCTCTAACCGATACTTACGCCATCCGGCTCCGCCCAGGCCGCACTCGCCGTGCGCGTGGGGGACGGTTTGGCCCACGAATGGGCCGCTCCGGCCCATCAATGGGCCGGAAGCGCCCACTACTGGGCCGGACCGCCCCACAACGGGGGCCGACTGGCCCACCAGTGGGCCGGACCGCCCCTGGAGGGGGACGGGCTGGCCCATTCATGGGGTGCTCTGGCCCACTACTGGGCCGGACCGCCCCACAACGGGGACCGGCTGGCCCACCAGTGGGCCGGACCGCCCCCGTCCGGGGATCGTCTGGCCCATTAGTGGGCCGGAGCGGCCCATTCGTGGGGCCGAGCGGCCCATTCGTGGGCCAGAGCAGGTACTCCGCCCGTCAAAGCGCCCGACTCGGGGATCGTAACGGCGCTTTCCTGGGCCGACGCGCCGGAGAGCTGGGGGAAGACAGCCGGCGGGAGGGCGCTCCCGGCGAAGGCCTGGGCGGGAACGGCGGTCTCCTGGGCCGGCATGAATCGCCTGGCACTTCGTACTGCAGTAAAATTGCTTCCCAGTCTCGATTTCAGCTAAGGGGAAAAATCATGACGGGACGGTTCCTGCTGGCGGTCCTCCTCACCGCTTCGCCTCTTACGGCCTTCGCGGACACGACCATCCGCGCCCATGAAAGCAGCACCCGGGACGGCAAGGCCTGGGGCGAGTCGTACGCCGAGTACCACTCGAGCCGTGGGCTTCGCATCGACATCACGGTTGACGGCGAGACCTCGCCCAGCATGTCAATCCTGTTCCTGCGGCAGCCCGACCGGGTCTACTTCCTCCACGGCGGCTCGGTGGACGTCCTGGACCGCGAAAAGCTCCGAGCCCAGGAGGACGGCGCGCCGGCCGCGGGCCCCACTCCGAGGATTGTGGCGCTCAAGACACACCGCACGGTCCAGGGCTTCGCCTGCTCCGATTTCGAGTTGCAGCGGGAAGGTTTGCCCACCCGCTATCTCTGCCTCGCGCCGGCCAAGTCCCTGCGGCTGCCACCCGAGTTCGTCGCCGACATGCGAGACCTGCAGGGCATGATGTCCCGATCCTTGGCTGCCATCGAGCGATCCCATGGCTTGACGCCCAACGCCTTCAACATCTTTGCCCTGGCCGAAGGGTACCCCGTCCGCGCCTGGGAGACCTCCGACGGCACGATCACCTGGGAGAGCCAGATCCTCTCGGTGCAGGACGGCGCCCTCTCCCCCGACCTCTTCCAGGTCCCGGAGCCTCCGAAGTAGGGAAGAACGGAGTTCCCGCCCTGCCCGCCAGGATTCACTCCCAGCCGCACGAATCGCCTGGCACTGGGGAATCACCTGGCACCTCGCCCCCCGGCGCCATGCCTTGCCGCCAGCCTCGGGTACAATCGCCGGACTTTACAAGGAGATCTCGATGAAAAGAAAGATGCTCGCGCTCGTAGTCCTGTCCGGGATCGCCGTTTTCGCGTCCTCCGTCCCCCGGGCCGAGGCTGGCCCGTACGACTGCGGCACCTTCGTGAATTACTGCATGGGCAAGCCCTCGAACACCGTGTGCTACTGCCCGGCCAACAGCGAGCACCCGGGCTGGGGGGCCACTTGCGGCAGTTGGAAAGTGGCGTGCTACCGGTAGGCTCAGCAGATTCCGGTAGAGCCGGCGCTCTCCGACTCGGTGAAGGAGAGCGCTTTGGCTCAAAGGCCTAGGGGCGCAGCCGGGGCAGTCTCCTGCGGCGTCACACCGCCTGGACCATTGAACGGCCCGATGGAAGACGCTAAAGGGATACGCGGGCGAATCGCATGGCACCTATCGTCGGCCCTCTGCCAGGGACATCAAGCCGCCGCTAATCGCATGGCACCTCGTCCCGTCCCGGGCACCTCTCTCCACCTCTCTCCGAAGGAGAACTCCTGGGAGCGCCGGGCTCTCAGGGAGAGCGTCCCTCAAACGATGCTGACAGCCCGCTAGCAGGTCCGGGTGATGTTCGGACAACCGAACGTGATGTCGCAGTAGGTGTTGCAGGACGGCAGGATAGTGAGCGCGTTGGCAGCGGCCCCTCTCACGGAGCCGAGCGCGGGGCTCTCCAGCGCCCGCAGGGTTTCCCGCGAGAGATTCAGCTTCCAGGGACTCTTTTTCATCGGGTTCCTCCTTAAAGATCTCCAGTCCGGTCCGCTCTCTTGCAGAGACCGTTCCCGCTTCGGCACGGCGCCGGAGCCCGCCGAGGCGAAACACCTGGCACCTCGCCCGCGTGGGGAGACGGCGGAGGTCCGCGAGCTGGCCGAGGAGATCGCGGAGATCTTCCGGGCCCGCGACGTCCACCGCGAAACCCTGGCCGCCCTCGCCGTTTTCCAGACCGCCGTGGCCGTCGACGCCGCCACCGCCGACCTCGCCCGGGACCTCGCCGCCTACCTCACCTGCGCCCGCCTGGACCCGGAGCTGCGCTTCGAGCGGGAACGGTGAACGGCCCCCCGGATAGGGCTCTTTCGAGGGATTCGCCCTGAAAGGGCGGCATTTGAATAGCTTGGTGCTTTAGCGCCAAGTTAGCCGTCCACCCTCCGACGACCGATAGGACGCCTCGACCTATCCATAGTCCGCTTGGCTTATTGATAGCCGGCCCGGTGTATCCATCGGCCGGCCCGACCTATCGATATCCAGCCCGACCTATCGATATCCGGCCCGACCTATCGATATATCAGCCCGACGTATCGATAGCCAGCCCGGCTATCGGTAGGCCAGGCCGGCGTATCCATAGCCGGCCCAGCCTGCCCATAGGTCGACCGGACCTATCGATATCCAGGCCGTCGCATCGATCCGCCGGCCCGGCCTACCGATAGCCGGGCCGACCTACCGATAGGTCCGATCGACCTATCGATAGCCGGCGCGACTGGCCATGGGCCGGCTCGACGTATCGATAGCCGGGCCGATGTATCGATAGGTCCGCTCGGCCTATCGATAGCCAGCTCGACGTATCGATCGTCAAGCCAACCTATCGATAGGCCGAAGGGTTGGGCGAGGAGACGGGGCGTGCCGAAGCACGCCTGGGAGGAGAATGGGGAGGGGGGACCGGCCATTCGCCGGCTGGCTCGGAGGCGGCCGGCGCCGTGCCGGTGGGAGAGGGGGCCGCTCTCGGCTGCTTCGTCTTCGGCTGCTTCACCTTCGCCGTCAGGTTCCGCCCCCGGAACGGCTGCATGCCGAACTCGGCGAGCTTCTCTGCCCGGATGCCGTAGTGCTGCCAGAGAATCGCCTGGCACCTCGCTTCCAGCGAAAGCGGCGGGCGCCTGGGCCGGTGCCAGCGAAAACGACTCGGGGAACAGCGGCAGGCTGAGGCGCGTTTCGGCCACCTGCCAGGGACCAGGGCCGCGCCCGCAGGGCGGAATTTATCCAGCCTGGGGTGTCAACCCCAGGTAGGAGGCCCAAGATCGACAAGCCCCGTAGGGCCGGCATGTCTTTGCCGATTCGAACTGCCGCCGGGGTGCCGGCCCTTCGGGGCTTACAGGATGAGGGTGGACCGGTCCTGGGGTTCACACCCCAGGCTGGATAAATTCTGCCCTGCGGGCAGGCCACTCCAAAAACCCCGGCTCTCCCCGATCCCCCCCTTGGGTGTAACACCGCCCGGACCATTGAGTAGCTTCACGGAAGAAGCTAAAGTGATACCGATCTCACGGTCGGTACACCTTCATGCGCCTACGAGTAGCCGTCACAGACAACAACTGGTTCCGCTTCCTGCGGAGCCTTCCGGATGTGGACGAGGTGAATTTCTGGATGCCGGGCGGTGGCGCTTTCAAGGCCCTCTCTCCTGGGGAGCCGCTGCTCTTCAAGTTGCACAAGCCGGAGAACTACATCGCCGGCGGCGGCTTCTTCGTCCGCTACGTCCTTTTCCCCTGGAGCTTTGCCTGGGAGTTCTTCGGCCAGAAGAACGGGACCTCGACCCGGGAGGAGATGAGGCGGAGGATCGAGAAGTACCGCCGCGCGCCAGTCGGCCCCAACGACCAGATCGGCTGCATCCTGTTGCGGGACCCGTTCTTCTTCGACGAGCCGCTCTGGATTCCGTCGCCGCCGGACTTCGCGCTGAACATCGTCCAGGGGAAGAACTACGACACGGAGACGCCGGCCGGGAGGCACCTGTGGGACGAGGTGACCGCCCGTCTCCAGGGAATCGCCGGCCCGGCGAGGATCGCGGCGGAAGAGGCGCCGGTCCTCTACGGAGATCCGGTGCTCGTCCGTCAGCGGCTGGGCCAGGGCACCTTCCGTGTCCTGGTGACCGACAACTACCAGCGCCGCTGCGCGGTGACGGGAGAGAAGGCCCTGCCGGCCCTGGACGCCGCCCACATCCGCCCCGTTGCCGAAGGGGGCCAGCACCGCCTCGACAACGGCCTCCTCCTCCGCACCGACGTCCACCGCCTCTACGACGCCGGCTACGTCACCGTCACCCCCGACGGCCGCTTCCTCGTCAGCCGCCGCATCAAGGACGACTTCGACAACGGCGAGCCCTACATGCCCTTCCACGACCAGCGCATCTGGATGCCCGGAGACCCCGTCAGCCAGCCGAACCGGGAGGCTCTGGAGTGGCATGCGGAGGAGGTGTTTTTGGGGTGAGGGGGGTTGTCCCGAAGATCACCTCTGCGAATCGCAGGCACCTCGCTTGGGTGCTGGTCTCCCTGGAGCTACCTGCCTATGAAACGCCTGAGCCCACGATCCGGGACTTATTTCGGGACTTCTCTGGTTGACCACAACGCATTGCACCTAGTATAGTAACGTCACGGAAAGTCAATTCTGTGGCCTGTCTCCTCCGTTGAAGCCAACGACTAGAGGGTCGCTTACCATCAGCTACCGTTGAACCCATCAATAGGTTTGTACGATAAGCACCAACATACTAAAGCCTCGCAGATGCCATCTCCTGAAAGCCTCCACCCCAAACCACTCCCTATCGTAAAGTGGCCAGGAGGCAAGCGCTTCCTTAGTAGGCATATCTTGGCTCTATGCCCCGAGCAATTTAACCGCTACTTTGAGCCCTTCATGGGAGGCGGAGCAGTCTTTTTTTCTCTGCATCCTTCCCAAGCAGTCTTGGCCGATGCAGACCCAGATCTAATCAATTGCTACACCCAAGTCCGAGATAATCCACAACAAGTAATATCCTATCTCTCTCGACTCAAGAACAATGAAGATGAATATTACAAGATAAGAGCAAGGCGCCCACGCTCAGAAATAGGCCGCGCCGCCCGCCTGATTTATTTGGTTACATTGAGTTTCAACGGTATCTACAGGCTAAACTCTTCCGCTGAGTTCAACGTTCCATATGGACGAAAAACGCACCTAAGAGTGTGCGACAGAGAAAGAATTAAACTCGCTAGCAAGGCCTTAAGCACAGCTTCACTACACTGTTGCGACTTTGAAGTAGCCATCGCGAAGGCACAGAAGAGCGATGTCGTATACCTTGACCCTCCCTACACAGTCGCACATAGTAATAATGGATTTGTCAAGTATAATTCAAAAATCTTCTCCTGGGCAGACCAAGAGAGACTAGCCGTGATTGCTCGCCAGCTTGCTCGACGCGGCTGCAAAGTTATCGTCAGTAATGCTGATCACGAGTCCATAGCCAAGCTTTACAGTGATTTTTCTATGATCCGAGTTCAAAGGCCATCAAACATTTCCGCCAAAGTCGAATTCCGCAACAAAATAACTGAATGCATTTTTTATCGGTAGGCACACAATGCTGGATAATATCGAAGCTATCGAAAGCCTCAAAAGCCTAGCCAGGGCAAGGTCCAAAGACTATGAAACAAAGACTATTCACCCCTCTTTCGTAGAAGAGTTCACAGCTCAAGGCTGGATAATTGACAAGAAGAACCGAAAATCAATCCGGTTAAAAAAGAGGAAGAGCCACCAGATTTCACTGGAGGATCGAGCATGGACTCTTCTCTACAAGATGGGCTTCAGCTATCTTTCATCGAGCGGAGGAGGACGCCTTATCGACCCTAAGGACAGAGACGGCAACCAGGTACCCATTAGTATAATTGGCATCAACGAAGATATTGCCCTAGCCATCCAATGCCTCTCTTCAGGAGGCCTTAGTGACAACCATAGCCTACCCAGCCATATTGACAGGCTTTCTACTATCCGCCCTCTATTCTCTAGATCTGCCAACAGTCAGTTCTACCCAGACAGAAAGCAACAGGCCGTACTCGCCATGTTCGCCACCAACCATAGACTTTCGGAAACCGACCGCACGCATGCCAAGGATGCAAACGTTGTTTTATTCGATGCCCAGGATTTGGCATACTATGAGAGCCTTGTATTACATTTAGGTCCTGCCGCTAAATATCAATTTTTTGCCGACATGCTCCCGGGCAAGTCGATCCCCGCACTTTCGATTCGCATACCGGCCGTCAAGACAAGAATGGGCAACACATCCTGCTATACATTCTCAATATCCCCTGAATATCTATTAAAAATAGCTTACGTATCTCATCGCTCGAAGGGTAAGGCGTCAGACGTACACACCTACCAAAGAATGATTAGCCGCAACCGCCTGAATAAAATTCGTAAGTACATCTCGGATTATGGCATATTCCCCACTAGCATAGTCGTAAATATGGAAAGCAGAAGAATCCGCTTTGAACGCATAGAACAAGACGATCAAGATAACGGAGTCCTCGGATGGCTCGACATTAAGCCGGCATATAAGTCCGCCTGGATAATTGACGGCCAACATCGCCTATTCGCCTATTCGGGGCATGAAAGAGCAAAGAAGGCGCGTTTAGCAATTCTTGCGTTTGAGGGCCTACCTCCTAGCAAGCAAGCCGGTCTTTTTATCGATATCAATGCTAAACAGAAAAGCGTAAAGCAGTCGCTGTTACAAGAACTCTATGCGGAACTTCATTGGGATTCGGAAGATCCAGAAGTTCGCATAAGAGCCATTGTCTCAAAAGCAGTACAGACACTTGACTCAGATCCAGACTCTCCTCTATACCAAAGGATTCAGACTGCAGATTCGACAAAGGACACGTTGCGATGCATAACGCTGACAAGCCTCTACGGAGCGATTGAAAAAACAGAATTTCACATTGCCAAAGAAAGAAAGGGACAAGTGCTTGAATTTGGCCCTCTTTGGGGAGGCGATAATAATTCAACCCTGCGCCGGACCGTTCACATTCTAAAGGCTTGGCTGAATATTATACGGACAGCTGTAGCAGACTGGTGGGACAAAGGCTCAGGAGAAGGGGGCGGCCTCGCCATGAACGACGGCATTACCACTTGCATTAACGTGCTCAGGAGTGTCTTTCTTCATCTGCAAGAGCACGGGAAGAACTTAAGCGCACTTAGCAATGAGGAGCTTGCACGCGAGACTGCTGCTTACGGAGAAGCTCTTGGTCAGTATTTTAATTCATTATCAGAAGATGGCAGAAAGGGGTTCCGGGATCTTCGGGGAATCCAAGGACAGACAAAACGCACACGCAGATGTCAACTATTCCTGCGAGAACGGTTCTCAGAGTTCAACCCGCCTGGGTTAGATCAATTCATCGCAGAAGAGAAAGCACAGACAAATATTAGAGCCAAGGAAGTTATTGATCGGATAGAAACTAATTTGCAGAAACTCATCGTAGAGGAACTGAAACGTGAATTCGGCACAAGCGATACAGAATGGTGGACCTTGGGCGTACCTAAAAGCATACGCCTGAAAGTTACACAAAGGTTCGAGGAAGAAGACGGCCGACGAGGCGGTAAAGAGTACTATTTTGACCTTATCGATTACAGGACAATAGCAACAGCAACCGAAAACTGGGAAATATTCGAACCTCTGCTTGGTTACGGAAAGGGCAACAAAGAAAAAAGGACTAGCTGGATGTCATTCGTGAACGAGAGACGCAAGATTGTTGCACATCCAACATCTGCCATCTCAATACCTTTGGAGGATCTAGCTCGGCTTGAAGAGTATGGCACATGGCTAGACAACCAGCTCTCCGTTGGCATAGAGACCAGTCCAGACGGAGAGTCTGAACTAGAAGGCTTATCATAGCTAACAGGAGCGACAGTCGAAGAGCTAAGGAATGTCAAGGACAAGACGGGGCTCCGGCTCAAAGGGGCGGAACCCCGTCTAGCTCACAATCCAGACCACTCCAAATGCCTTTGCAACGCCTCCGGACTCGGCCGCTTCGAAGAATCCCTGGGCATCCTAAGCTTTCGACTTCTGAGTTCTCTGTAAGCATTACCGCCAAGCTTAGGCGAGAGGACAACCGTCATTCCCTCAGGCTCCACTGCAATAAGCCCCAAATCGAAGAGCGTATGGATGTCTGCACGCAAGAGTAAACCGTTGCTGACGTCATTTGTGGCCGGACCTTTATACGGCACAATATGTGCAGCCTCTAGAGCGTCAACGGCGTCACAGGCGGTGACAGCACAACGCCGGTCATAGGCAGCGAGCAGGTTCTCACGGAATTCCCTTTGGCCTCGCCGGCGTACGATCTGAGCCAGCACTCTCTCTCGGGCGTCAACGATACTGCTGGCATCAAAGGATTGATTCGCGGAAGCCAATCGCTCCTGCTCTGCGGTGAGCAACTCAATCTCGCTTTCGAGGCTTGCTGAATGTGCGATGTGATCCGGTCCAAATCCCTCAAAGAAGAAGTAGCCTCCGTCCCAATGTGCCACGATCGCTAACCCTAAGATTTGGTATCGGACGGGCGACTTGTCGCGGGTCTGGCGCATTACGCCGACTGGTATCGAGTCCCGCAAGCAGAGCAAAAGGCCGCGATTGGTAAACTCTGAGTCCCGCTGACTGGGGTCGTCATTTTCCTGAAAATATCCGTACAGCCAAGTCCCGTCTTCCCGGAAACGAGGCCCGATTTCAGGATAGGGACTGTTCAAGACCTGTCTTGCGCTGAGAGCGTACTCAGACCAGTTCGGTTTGTAGATCCCTTTCGCCTGAGTAGCCAAGAAGGTTTTGCCATCAGCATCCTGGATAGCCGCCGGCCATGGCTGCTCTGTTCCAGCGTGGCGCTGGAACCACTCCAGGGCATTGCGATGCCGTGCGGGGAGGCGAGCGAGTAGGTCGCTTAGAACTTCCACTTCTTAAGGCAAGCCCATGGGTTAGATGAAGGAATAGCATGAGCTCTCGCCAGGATCAATGATCGGAAAGCGTAATTAGCAGACCTGAGATTGTTCCTAGGATCGCCGTTAAGGATCTATGACCGTAGAAGGATGATGAATTACGGGTAGAGATGTCCGCTTCCAGGGTTGTCTTGCTGCGGAAGCACATCGATCCGATCCGCATCCTGGCTGAGTGACTGCTGCTGAAAGGCACCGCCCCCTCGGGGCGGGATGAGGAATGGGGGGACTCTCTACCTGGCGCTAAAGCACCAGGCTAATCAGATTTCGCCCTTTCAGGGCGTGCCGGCGACGAGCACGGCCTCCGCAACGTCGAAGTAGAAGCAGGTTCTGGTCGCCGGACGGCTGATGGTGATTGACCCGCGAGACGAGCTGACACGCCGCCACCATGGAGGGTGCGGCGGACGCGGCCAAGGAGCGGCGCTTTCAGCCGCCCCGCCAGGGCGAAGCCTCAGGCCCTGCGCGCCCCAGGCCCTCCGGCTGCTTGGGTAAACGTAAATTTTCTGTCAAAATACCCTCGCAGACCGTTACTCTCTGCTCAGGAGGATTGATGCTCAAGCGCCTGTTCCTTCCATTCATCTTTGCCGCGCTGCTCGGCTCTCTCTCGGTTTCCGACGCGCTCGCCTGTTCTCAGGGCGGCCAGTGCACCGGTTTCGGTGGCTGTAATTTTACCCAGTACCTCTACAACTTCGACTTCAGCGAAGGGTGCGCCTGGAGCTACACCGGCGGGACCAGCGTCACGGCCTCGGGGGGCACGCAGATGTGCAACCTCTTCCCGAGCTATCTCACCCTTGGCTACAACGGCGGCGCGGGGGCCTTTGCCTGGCAGTTCGTCACGATTCCAACCAGCCAGACCGGCACGCACTGGACGCTCGGCTTCAATCTCGAAGCCCAACCCACCAGCGGGAGCTCGCCTGGGCTGGACACTTTCTTCGTGAGGGTCTATGACGTCACGACCGCGAGCGACCTCGTCGTGACGTCGGCGATTGCCGCGAACAGCTCGCCGTCGTGCCGCCTCTACACCGCCAGCTTCACCGGCGATCTGCATGGCCACCAGATCGAGGTGCTCACGATCGCGAACGTGGTCCACGCCGACGCGCACTTCTACGTAACCAGCGTCTCTCTCGACGGCGGCCCGTAGTCGCGACTTCCCGAACCCCGTCCCGGTGCCGCCCCCGCACGAATTGCTTGGCACCTCGTTCCAGGGCCTACACCGGGAGGAGAGGACTGTTGCTGAAAAGCACCGCCCCCTCGGGGCGGATGAAGCTGAGATTGTGCGGAGAGCGCCGATCTCCCCACCCGGGCGGCCCCGCAGGGCCGCCCCTACATCTCGAAGCAGCCTTCGAGCTTCTGCCGTGCAGGCTCCCGACTCACCGCAGATACGGAGCCACGTTCTCCGCGATCGTCCGGAGCTCCTCTTCGGTCAGCGGCAGCCTGGTGCGAAAGGCGTCCCACCCTTCCCGGGGGGAGAGGGCTTCGGGCACCGGGCCGTCGGTCCCGTAGAGGATGCGCCGGGGGCCGATCTGCCGGATGCGCTGGGCGATCGTCCGCAAGGTCTCCTCGGAGGCGCCGGCGACGGCCACGGCCTCGGCGACGTCGAAGTAGAGGTTCTTCGTCGCCGGACGGCCGGCGGACACGGCGTCCGCGTAGGCGGCCAGGGCCGAGTCGGAAAAGGCCTCCCCGCCCCAGAGGTGCGCGATCTGCACGGGGATGTCGGGCGCCGCCGGGAGGAGCTGGTTCAGCAGGATCTCGGCGTGCTCGCGGCCGTAGGTCTGATCCGCCCGGACATGGACGATGATCGGCAGCCGGCGCCGGTTGGCCGCCTCGAACACCCGGCGGACCTTCTCCACGTGCTCGGGGTTCTTCAGGTCCACGACGGACATGCCGAAGTGCAGCTTCAGGCCCCGGAACCGGGAGTCGCTCGCGCAGCGGTCGAGCTCGGCGAGCGCGTAGTCCGCGAGCGGATTGAAGCTGCAGAACGCGACGAGGCGATCCGGGAACCGCGCCGCCTGCTGTGCGGTCCATTCGTTCTCCGCCCGCATTTTCGCGTAGGCGTCCGCGACCGGCGCATTCTTCGGCGAGTCGAACCAGTAGGCGTCGGACAGCACTACCGCGCGGCGGATGCAGGCGGCGTCCAGGAGCGCCACGAGCTTCTCGCCGTCCTCCGGCTCCTCGACGAGGGGGCCGGGGAAGGTGGGAGTCTCGGCCGCGATCCGCCAGACGCCGTCGGGCCCCTTGTCCAGCTCGACGAAGAAGTGCCCGAAGTGTTTGGCGGCCGCCCCTTCGCCCCGCGTGAAGTAGCCGGCGACATGGCCCGCGGCGCCCTGGACCCGGTAGACCACGGGCGTAAAGCGGTACGCGCGGAGGAAGCGGGCGCTCAGATAGGCGGCGACCTTGTCCCGCCCGCGAATCCAGCCGGGATTCTCGGTGCTGAAGACCACGCTGTCTTCGGTATAGAGCTCGGCGAGGCCGGCCTTATCGTTCCAATGGGCCTCGACGTCGCGCAGCAGGCGAGCCAGATCCTGAGGCAACTCGACGGCGGGCAGCGGCGGACGGTTCACCAGCTCGGCGCCGGCCGGGCTCAGCAGGTGCTGATGGTGATCGACCCGCGAGACGAGCTGGCATGCCGCCATCGCGGCGGGTGTGGTGGATGCGGCGGCTGTAGCCGAGGCGGCAGCGCTTTCAGCCGCCCCGCCGTGGCGAAGCATCGGCCCTTGGGCGCAACCCGCGGCCAGGAGGGGCAGAAGGGGAAGGAGGGACTTCGTCAGGCTCGGAAGGATGTTCCGCAGGCCGGCAAGGCTCTTGGGCATGGGGGAAGCCTATCAAATTTATAGAACGGCTCCGCCAATTTTTTGCCATATTAGCTGGCTTCTGGATCTCTCCGATTCTCATACCGCAGTCTTGCCGGATCGGGCAGGGCCGACCTCCCCGGCGCGGGGAGATCGGCGAGGTACGTCGGGGCCGGTTAGTTGTTGTTGACGGGCTCACAGTATTCTTTGCAGATACATCTGCCTGCCAGCCCGCTGCACTGGCGAACGCTGGTGCAGCTCGCGTTACAACAGATCGGCTGACAGATCGTGGCCGCGCTCGCGACTCTCGGCGCGACCCCTACCCCGAGGCTTCCGGCCAGAACGGCTCCGGCGACAGCCAGCTTCACGATCTTCTTGCGCATGGTGACTCCCTTCAGGTCGGATAGGCTCCTCGAGTCTTGCGACGACGGCCGCCGAAGACCCGGGCGCCTGTTTGTTGCATATCTTAAACTAAGTATCAGATCCAAATTTCGGGAGGAGATCCCAGCATGCCCGAGCAGCACGTACCCGTCCTCATCGCCGGCGGCGGCACGGTCGGTCTGTCGGCGGCCCTGTTCCTGGCCCATCACGGGGTGCCGGCGCTGGCCGTGGAGCGCCGGGCGGCGATCTCGATTCATCCGCGGGCGCTGGGAATCGGCGTCCGCTCGGTCGAGATCTTCCGGGAGATGGGCCTCGAGGAGCCGGTGCGCGCCCTCGGGGGGCAACTGGCGGCCGGCCAGGGGCGGATCTCGGCGCGGAATCTGGCCAGTGCCGACTGGACGTCCCTCCCCCAGCGGGGGGCTCCCGCGGTGGCTCCCCCCGCCGATCCCGTTGCGGCCCTGAGCCCGGTCCAGGGGGGCCTCTGCAGCCAGGATCTCCTTGACGAGATCCTGCTCGCGGCCGCCCGGGAGCGCGGGGCCGAGGTCCGCTTCGGCGCCGAGGTGGTCGCCGTCGAGCAGGACGCGGAGGGGGTGACGGCGACGCTGGCCGAGGGCGCTTCCCGGAGGACGGTCCGCGCCGGCTACCTGATCGTCGCGGACGGGGCCGGCGGCGGGCTCCGCGAGGCTCTCGGCGTGCCGGCGTCGGGGCGCGGGCTGATCGGGGGGCCGATCGTCAACATCCTCTTCCGCGCCGACCTGAGCGGGGTCACCCAGGGGCGCGCCTTCTTTTTCGGCGTGCTCACGAACGACGAGCTACGGCCGGGATTGCTGATCACGGTCAACGGCCGGGACCGCTGGATCCTCCACGTCCCCTACGATCCCGAGCGCGAAACGCCGGAGGATTTCACCCCGGAGCGCTGCCGGGATCTGGTGGCGCGCGCCGCGATCGGAGTGCCGGATCTGCCGGTGGAGATCCTCAGCGCTCTCCCCTGGCGCGTCGCCGCCCGCCTCGCCGACCGGTTCCGCGAGGGACGGGTCTTCCTGGCCGGGGACGCCGCCCACGTGGTGCCGCCCACCGGCGGCTTCGGCATGAACTCAGGGATCGCCGACGCCCACAATCTGGCCTGGAAGCTGGCGATGACGCTCCGCGGCGAGGCCGGCCCCGCGCTGCTCGACAGCTACGACGCCGAGCGCCGCCCCGTCGCGGGCTTCACGATGGAGCAGGCGCTGCTCCGCCTGGAGCGTCCGGATCTCCACTTCGACCCGTCCCGGACCACCGAGCGGCGGGAGGCGGGCTTTGCCGACGACGCGGTGGTCCACCTCGGGTACCGGTACGGCTCCGCCGCGCCTTTCCTCCATGACCTGGAACGGGATCTCGACGGCACGCCCGGCTCGCGGGTGCCGCACGCCTGGCTGGAGCGGGAGGGGCGGCGCGTCTCAACGCTCGATCTCGCCGGCTCCGGTTTCGCGATCCTCGCCGGCGCAGAGGCCCAGGACTGGTGCAACGCCGCCCGGGCCGCCGCCGCCCGCCTGGGCGTGGAGGTGAGGGTCATCCAGATGACCGCTGTCGATCCCGAGGGGGCGTGGTGCCGCGCGGCGGGCGTGGGGGATCACGGCGCGCTGCTGGTGCGGCCGGACGGTTTCGTGGCGTGGCGGGCGGGCGGGGCGGAGGGGGATGGCGGGGCGGTGATGGAGGGGGTGTTGCGGGGGGTGTTGGGGCGGTAGGGCGGTGTCTTCTCCTCCCTCTTCAGGGGGAGGCCAGGAGGGGGCGCCCCAGCCAAGGAGCGGTCCCGGACTCCGCAAAGCCCCCCCTCCTGACCTCCCCCCGTTCCGGGTGGAGGAAAAAACAGAGGCACCGGCAGGCTTCCTGCACAGGATCTCCCACGATCCCACGACGGCGTGGGGAGAGAGCGGATTCACATCTTCAGAGGAGGTGCTTCATGGTCACACTCGCGGATGCGCGCCGGGTCATCGCGGCGGCGGAAGCCAAGGCGGCTGATATCGGCCAGCCGATGAACATCGCGGTCGTCGACGCCGGCGGCAATCTGGTCGCTCACGTGCGGATGGACAACGCCTGGATCGGCAGCGTCGACATCTCGATCAAGAAGGCCTGGACCGCGCGCGCCTTCGACATCGAGACCGGCGATCTCGGCAAGCAGAGCCAGTCCGGCGATCAGTTCTTCGGAATTCACGCGTCGAACGGCGGCAAGGTGATGATCTTCGCCGGCGGCATCCCGCTCAAGCGCGACGGCCAGGTGGTCGGCGGCATCGGGGTGAGCGGCGGGATGGGCAAGCAGGATCAGGCGGTGGCGGAGGCGGGGGCGGAGGCGTTTTGAGGCTTCGCTGAAGTGAGCGCCCCTTCGGGGCGGCCCTCACTCTCCCAACCCTCTCTCTCCCGTCCCCTCCCACCCTCCCGCACCGGGAGAGAGAGGGCCTTAACACTTGTATAGCTAACTTCTCCCGCCTCTCCCGGTGCGGGAGGGTGGGAGGGGACGGGAGAAGAGGGCGGGGTGATGAGGGCCCACCTGCGATAAGCTCCCTCCCCCGCCATGCCGCCGATCCTCCGAACCGTCTCCGCCACCCGCTACGTCACCCCCTTGCGCGAAGGCGGCTCGCTGCCGGCGATCGTGGAGGCGGACGACCTCGGCTTCTACGTGCTCAAGTTCCGCGGCGCCGGGCAGGGGCCGCTGGCGCTGGTGGCCGAGCTGATCGCCGGCGAGATCGGCCGGGCTCTCGCGCTCGAGGTGCCCGAGGTGGTGCGGGTGGACGTGGACGCGGCGCTCGGCCGCAACGAGGAGGATCCGGAGATCCGCGACCTGCTCAAGGCCAGCGTGGGGGTGAATCTGGGGCTCGACTACCTGCCGGGCTCGATCACCTTCGACGCCGCCGCCCGCGACGCCGTCGAGGCCGATCTCGCCTCTTCCGTCGTCTGGTTCGACGCCTTCGTCACCAACGTCGACCGCACGCCGCGCAATCCCAATCTCCTCTGGTGGCACAGGGTCCTCTACCTGATCGATCACGGCGCCGCTCTCTACTTCCATCACAACTGGCCCGCGACGGCGCCGGCCGTGGAGCAGGCGGCCCGCAGCCGCTTCCCCGCCGTCCGCGACCACGTGCTGCTCCCCTGGGCGAGCCGGATCGAGGAGGCCGACCGCCGCCTGCGCCCGCGGCTGAACGAGGCCCTGTTCGCGGCGATCGTCGAGCAGATCCCGGACGACTGGCTGTCCCCCGATCCCGGCGCGGCGGCGGACCGGCGGGCCGGCTACGTGGACTACCTGACGCGGCGCCTCGAGGCGGCGCCGCTGTTCGTCGAGGAGGCGGTGCGTGCCCGCGCGCAGCTCGTTTGACTACGCCGTGGTCCGGGTGGTGCCCCGCGTCGACCGCGGGGAGATGATCAACGCCGGCGTGATCCTCTTCTGCCTGGAGCGGGACTTCCTCGCCGCCCGCGTCGAGGTCAACGAGCCCCGGCTGCGGGCGCTCTGGCCGGAGACCGACCTCGAGCTGGTCCGCCAGCATCTCGAGGCGATCCCTAGGATCTGCGCCGGCAGCCCGGAAGGGGGCCCGATCGCCCGGCTCACGATCCGTGAGCGCTTCCGCTGGCTGGTAGCGCCGCGCAGCACCATCCTCCAGGTCTCCCCCGTCCACGCCGGCCTCTGCGAGCACCCCGAGCGCGGGCTCGAAGAGCTCTTCCGGCAGATGGTGGCAATGCCGTAGAGGCCGGAAACGAGGTCCCCGCGGCCGTCTGTCTAGCCTGGCAGCAGATCTTCTCTCCAGGAGGCTCAGATGAAAACGCGATCGACCGAATGGATTTTCGCCGCCGCCCTGATGGCGGTCATGATTCTCCTCTCCGGATGCTCCCTGCTCTCCTCGCCGGTCACAGACTTCGGGAAGCAGGGTCCCAAGGGCCTCTCGAGATTCGATGAGGTCGACAAAGACGTCTATCGCAGCTCGCAGCCCGACCTCGATCAGCTCAGGGAGCTGGTCGAGCGGAATGGCATCAAGACGGTCGTCAAGCTCAACTGGGGCTCCGATCCGGTCCTGAAGGATGTGGAACCGATTCATCGCACCCTTTATGGGCCCATCACGCCTTCCGTCGAAAAAATTCGAGAAATCCTGCAGCAAATCCATGATGCACCGAAGCCGGTGCTCATCCACTGCACGCACGGCGAAGACCGCACCGGGCTCATCGTGGCGCTCTACAAAGTCTGTAAGAAGACGGCAACGCCGGAGGAGGCCTTCAAGGACATGGTGGCGCACGGCTTCCACCCCTATCAAGGCCTCTGGAACTCCTGGGTGCGCGACGTCGGCTGGACTGGCGGAGATCCCAGGGCCGTCTGCCCACCCGAGGATAAGGCGGCGAGCCGGGCCCCCTTCCCTCAACCGACCGATCGTGCTATTTTATCTCCATGAGCAAGGGCGAGCAGACACGGCAGGAGATCGTCGAGCGGGCGCGGGCGCTGGCCGGCGAGGTCGGGTTGGAGGGGCTCTCGCTCGGCGTCCTGGCGGCGGGGATGAACCTGTCGAAGAGCGGCCTGTTCGCGCATTTCCGGTCCAAGGAGGCACTACAGGTCGCGGTGCTGCAGCGGGCGATCGACCACTTCATCCAGGAGGTCATCGCGCCGGCGCTCCGGCAGCCGCGCGGCGAGCCCCGGCTGCGGCGGCTGTTCGATCTCCACCTCGCCTGGATTCATGGCAATGCGCGCGGGGGGAGCTGCTTCTTCATGGCGCTCACCCACGAGTACGACGACCGCCCCGGCCCCGTCCGCGACCTCCTCGTGCGGTCGCAGCGCGACTGGTACGACACCATCGCCCGGGCCGCCCGCGCGGCGGTCGAGGAAGGGCACTTCCGCGCCGATCTCGATCTCGACCAGTTCGCCTACGAGTTCGTCGGCATCGGCATGGTCTTCCAGCAGGTCGCCAAGCTGCTCGAGGACCCGCGGGCCGAAACGCGGGCCCGCGCCGCCTTCGAGACCCTGCTCGGCCACAGCCGCCCCTGACTCCCTTTCCGCTTTCCGCAAGGAGATCCCATGCAATCCCTGGACGCCACTCTCGCCCTTCCTTCCTCAGTAAATAGCACGACCGGTCGTCTGCGTCCCATCCCGGCTCCCCCCTGGCTGCGGACGGGGATGCAGGTGGCGAGCGCGCTGGCTCCCGCCGCCGCCGCGCGGGTGGCGCGCAAGCTGTTCTTCACGCCGTTGCGGGCGCGGGTGAGGGACGAGGAGCGGGCGGTGCTGGCGCGCGGCGAGCACTTCGCGCTGGAGGTGGGCGGCCAGCGGGTGGTGGGGCGCGCCTGGGGGTCGGGACCCGCCGTGCTCCTGGTGCACGGCTGGGGCGGACACGCGGGACAGATGACGCCGCTCGTCGATCCCACCGTGGCGGCGGGCTTCCGGGCGGTGGCGATCGACCTCCCCGGCCATGGCGAGTCGGAGGGGAGCATCTCCTCGCTGGTCCACTTCGCCTCGGCGCTGCGCAGCGCCGGCGCCCTGTTCGGGCCGGTGCGGGGTGTGGCGGCCCACTCCTTCGGCGCCGCGGGCACGGCCTACGCGATCTCCTCCGGGCTGGCGGTAGAGCGCGCCGTCTTCTTCGCCCCGCCGCTGGGCTTCGAGTCCTTCTGGTTCCGGTTCCGGACCGGCGTCGGCGTCTCGCCGCGGGTGATGGATCGCATGCTCCGCGAGGCCGAGGAGTGGCTGGAGGTGCGCTTCGACGGCATCGCGCCCGCCGACGTCGCCCCGCGGATGACCACGCCGCTCCTCGTCCTCCACGATCCCGAGGACCGCGAGGTCCCCTTCGAGGAAGGCGCCGAGCTCGCCCGCCTCTGGCCGGGAGCCGAGCTGCGCGCCGCCCCTGGCCTCGGGCACCTGCGGATTTTGCGTGACGAGGGGTGCGTGGCGGCGGCGGTGGGGTTTCTTCTCGCTGAGGGGGACGCCGGTGGCCTGCGACCTCACCCTCGGTCCCTCTCCTGAAGGAGAGGGAGGGCCTTCCAGGACTGGTGATCCGCGTAGGGTGCGCTGTGCGCACCTTCAAGGTCGTCAAGGCGTGCACAGCACACCCTACGGGCAACCCGGTCCGGAGTCGTCCTCCTTCTCCTTCAGGAGAAGGAGATAGAGGATGAGGTCGCAGGCCACGAAGGCCCGGGCTCACTTTTTCCCAGCACTTGCACCAGTATAGAAGTACTCATATCGTCTCTCTCAGAGACCAAGGAGACCTATGTCAAAGCTTCGGTTGGTGCCTCTCGCGTTCGTCCTGATGAGCCTTGCCGCTTCCCTCAGCGCCTCGGCCGCACCGTTCGCGTTGTTCTGCTCCCAGGAGGATCCGATGGAGCGGGTCTTCCTCGCCGCCGCCCATAAAGCGCAGCTCCCCACCAAGTGCGGCCCCTACTGCGACAGCCCGGGCAGCTATGTCACGCCGACCGCGACCGCCATCGGCGCGTCCTGCGCGATCGCTCAGACCAACCTCACCACGCAGCTCAAGAGCTACGCGAACTCCTTCTGCGGGAGCTGCCAGCTCGTCGTCGTGACGACGGTGGCCTGCCATGCGACCGGAACCGGCTACTCGGTGTCGGGCTACGCCACCTACGGCTGCCGCGACAGCACCTGCTGAGTGGAATGAATCAGGTGGAGTAAGATAGGAACGCTCCCTGAAAAACCGGAGGCGTGCCGCAAACACGCCCCCGGTCCTTACGGTCTACTGCTTACAGGGCGGTGGGATTTCGGGGGGCCTCGTTCTCCTTTCCCTTACCGGCGTCCGGCGTGGAACCCTCCGGGATCTTCGGCCCCGGCGCGGCCGCGGGCGGAGCCACCGGCTCGGTCGGCCTCTTGCCGGTCCGGGGGCGCAACGGGCGCGCTCCGAACGCGATCACCCTCTCGCTGTTCGGCCCGAAGAAGGCCTTGATGGCGGACCGGATCCGGGAAACCTGGACGTTCCCCTTCTTCATCAGGCTCTTGCGCTCCACGGTGTCCAGCTGCTTCAGGGACTTGCGGTCTTCCAGCCGGGCCGTCAGGGCCTTGGCCTCCGCCAGGATCTGCTCCAGCGGCGCCGTGTAGCCTTCGATGCCGGGAACCTCGGTGGCGCCCGTCTTGGCGTTGGTGAGCGCGCTCTCCCAGGCGACGATGGCGTCTGCGATCGATGTCTTGGACATGGTTTTTTCCTTTCTGTTCTTTCTTGTCTTGAGTTACCGTCAGCCGAGCTGACGGGCGAAATCGAGGAGCGGCATGTCGATGCCTCTCCGGTTCGGACGCTGCAACAGGAGAGTCATCTGGTTGGCGGTCACCACGAGATGGATGGCGTGGCGCTCCGTCGCCGCCAGACCGGCGATGAACGCGGCCCACTTCGCCGCCGCTCCGGCCTGGGTGAACTTGCGCGTCCGGGCGAGCGCGTTGCCTCTCGCCGCCAGCCGCCAGCCCGGCATCGTCTTCAGCTCCTCCTGAACCCGCTCCGGCTTGAGCTTCCCCACCGGCCGCGGCGGCCGGCGCAACCGGACCTTCGTCACCCCGCCGGCCATTTGCTGCTTCTCACTGCTCATCTTGAAACCTCCTTCTTCACACATCCGGCGCGTGATTGCGCCGGAGAAAACTGCTCCGGTAAAAAAACCTTTTCTTTCTACCCCCGCGGGCGTGCCATCCAAGGCTTCAGCAGCCTTGCCATCGCGGCCAGATGGCGGGCCAGTTCGGCCAGCTCCGCGCGGGAGAGCGGCTCCTCCACTCGCCGGCGGAATCCCAGCGTCTCGAAGGGGACCTCCAGCACCTCGCTCAGCAAGGCCAGCTCCTCCAGGCCGGGAGCCGTCCGTCCCCTCTCCCAGCAGGCGACCCGCTCCCGTGGCACCCCCAGCCGCCCCGCGAGCTCCGCCTGGGTCCATCCCCAGCGCTTCCGCGCCTTGGCAATCCGCGCTCCCAACTCCTTCTTCAGCACCCTTTTCGGGTCCTCCTTGCGGCTCTCTGGCGTGTCCATGGGTGCTAATGGTTGACGAAGGGTTCTTATCTGTCAACAAAATTTTTCTTCAGAGTCCATCCGGTCGCCCCAGTGCCATATGAATGATTTGTCCCGATGGGCGACAAGTTTTGGCGCGGCGGAATATCCCGTTCCGTGCGGCGGGATGGAAACATCCTGACTACGGAATCGACGGCTGCCGGAGGAAGGGGGACAATCTGTTCCATGGATGGAACAAATCGCCCCCCTTCGTGAGATTGGAGGCACTCAGCTTTGCAGGAATGTTTTCGCCCGCGGGCATCCAGGACCATGCCGGTCCGGACCGCTCCCACGGGTCGAGGAGGAGATCGAGATGTCTCAGCGCAATCGGATCGTCCTGGCCGCAGCCGTCCTGGCGGCGGCTCTCTGCGGGGTAGCCCCGGCTCCCTCCCATGCCGCCGGGCTCCGGCCGTGGAGAGTCCCCGTGGTGGGCGTCTGGGAGCTGGCCTGGAACCGGCTGGCCGCGCTCCTGCCGCAGGGCACCTCGCGGAAGCCGGCGGCCCGGCAGGAGAAGGAAGGAGGAATGATCAATCCCAATGGCGGCACGACCTCCAGCTTCGCCCCTGCACCTCCTGCGAGCCCTTTGGCCAACGGCGGGGTTTAAGCAGTCCAGAGAGGCGGTGCCCCCTCCCACTTTCGCGCATAGATGAGTGGTGGCCCAAACTCGCTCTGTGAGAGAATGCGGAGACAAGGGAGGAATTCGTGGACGACAACCATCCGACTCCGCGGGAGCTGGCAGGGATTCTGTTGGGCGGCGTCTCCGCCGAGCGGGCCCGGGCCGTGATCCTGCACCTTCTGCATGGCTGTGAAGGGTGCAATCTGGCGCTGTTGCCCTACCTCCCCCAGCGGTTCCTCACCGAGGGCCGTCCCGAGGCTCCCCCGCCTTTCCCGCCAGAGGCTTATGACGCTCCGATCGACCGGGCCTTCGCCGCCGTCCTGCGCCCGCGGGTTTCCCCCGCCGGTCTCCTGGAGGAGAGCAAGAGGGAGGCCCTAGCTCTTCTGCTCTCGGGCGGCCTGGAGTCCCTCGCCGAGGCTCCCGCCACGGTAACGGGGTTGCCCCTCTTCGAGGCACTCCTCGAGCGGAGCTGGGGCCTGCGCCACGACGATCCGCCCCAGATGGTGCAGCTCGCCCGGGCCGCGGCGCTGCTCGCGGACGGCCTGGACGAGGACGAGACCGGCGCCCGGAAAGCCGCGGACCTGCGGTGCCGCGCTTGGACGGAGCTGGCGAACGCCTGCCGCGTGGCCGACGACCTCGACTCGGCCGACGGCGCCGTCTGGCAGGCCCTCGGGCACTTCTTCCAGGGGACCCAGGACAAGCTCCTCCTGGCTCGCTTTTTCGATGTATACGCCTCTCAGCAGGCGGCCCGCCGCATCTTCGACCTGGCGCGCGGGACGCTGGACCTCGTCGTGATCATCTACCGGCGGCACGGGGACCTTCACCTCGCCGGCCGGGCCCTCATCATCCAGGGCATCTTCGCCGGATATGCCGGCGATCCCGAGAGAGCCATCCTGCACTTTCAGCAGGGTCTCGCGATGATCGACGAGACGCGGGACCCCGGCCTGGTCTTCTCCGCATTGCAGTGCCAGGCCTGGTGTCTCGCCGATTGCGGCCGCTACCCGCAGGCACAGCGGACCCTGGGGGAGCTCCGGCGCCGCGGCCTCGTCGCCGGCGGCCGCCTGGACGAGCTGAAGCTGCGCTGGCTGGAAGGGCACATCGACGCCGGCCTGAAGAAGTTCGGTCCGGCCGAGAGCGCCTTGCGGCACGTGAGGGAAGGGTTTGAAGCGGCCGGCCTCGGCTACAAGGCGGCTCTCGCCGGGCTGGAGCTGGGAGCGGTCTGGCTGCAGCAGGGGTGCCTCCAGCAAGCCGAGGAGATCGTCCTGGAGTGCGCCGACGTCTTCCTGGCCCTGCGGATCCGGCGGGAGCTCATGGCCTCCATCCTGGTGCTCCGGAAGGCCGCGGAGATGCGCTACCTCGACCTCACCCTCCTCCAGCGCGTCATCGGCCTGCTGCACCGGGAAGACCGGAATCCCAAGACCTCGCCGCGGGACGAGCCGTAGAGGGGGTGGGGGGCTCGCCCTCATCAAAATATCCGTGGCCCTCGCCACCCGGGATTGAAATCCCGGGCTACCGACAGTCGCCCCTTCCCGGGGCTCTGCAAAGGGTTGTGGGAGTCCCGGACGGGACGGCCGTGGGTAGCCCGGGATTTCAATCCCGGGCGGAAAGACTGCGGGCTCCTCCCGCCCGCTACGTGCGCCCGATCAGCTTCTCCAGAGTCGCCTTCAGCATCTCGTGGATCTGCTCCTGGCTGAGCGGCTCCTCCTTCGCGGGAGGTGCCGGCAGCGTGACGCTCTGCAACAGCTCCCGCAGCCGGACCGCGGTCTTCGAGGGCTTCGTCGCCTGGACCGGATAGGCCAGCGCGAAAAACTCCGCTGGCTCCATGCCGGCCGCCCGGCAGACCGAGATCAGGTGATCCACCCGGAGCGGGCTGGAGCCTGAAAAGAGCTTGCTCACGTAGCTCGGACTCATCCCCAAACGCCGGGCGATCTCCCGGTTCGAGATGCCAAGAATCCGCAGGCTCACCTTGAGCAGGTTGATCAGCCTCTGAGTCTCTGGATCCATCTGACGAGGATCGTATAACGATCTCCGGAGGCTCCACAAGAACTCTCCAGGACATTGGTTGACAAATAGGAACTCTCGTTCTATAAATTCGCCTATTGGTTGTCGCTGGAACTCGCGATTTCCGCCCAGCGATTGACGACGGCGGTTCCGGTACACCGGGATTCGATCCTACGAATGGAGAACGGGAGAATACCCATGAGTGACGAACAGACCGAGCCCCTCAATGCCTTCAGCGGGCCCTACCTCGAAGCGGTTCACGAGCTCGACGACCCCGCGACGGCCCATGAAGCCGAAACTTCCGGTCCCTTTTCGCTGATCGAGGAGGAGGGGATGGTGGCGCTGTACCATGCCTGGGAGAGTTCCGCGAGGGGGGACGCGCCGCTGGCGGTCTTCCACCGGCGGGAGACGGCGCTGCTGTTCCAGGCGATCTGGCCGGCGGCCGGCCGGAGCAGCCTGTACCGTTTGCGGGACGAGCCGGCGGCCCGGGGGTACAGCCTGGAAGAGGACGGGCAGATCGTGGGGAGGCTCCGCAGCTTCGATCCTGGGGCGATCGTCGGCGGCCACATCGCGGCCTACCTGGCGCGCACGCCGTTGAGCCTGGCGTTGCTGGTGGAAGCCGCGGGACCGACGGCGCAGAAGCACATCGGACGCATCCTCGGCGCGCGGGTGCTCGGGGGCAGATAGCCTCTGGCCCACGAAGGGGCCGCTCTGGCCCACAAATGGGCCGCTCCGGCCCACTACTGGGCCGCTCGGCCCCTCGACGGGGGCGGTCCGGCCCATACGAGATCTCGTAAGTCCCCGGACGGGGGCGGTCCGGCCCACAAATGGGCCGCTCGGCCCCACAAATGGGCCGGACCGCCCCACTGCGGGGACCGTCTGGCCCACCAGTGGGCCGGACCGCCCCCGTCCGGGGATCGTCTGGCCCATTAATGGGCCGGAGCGGCCCACTGGTGGGCCAGAGCAGGTACTTCGTCCGCCAGAGCAGCGAACTCCTCCGCCAAAGCGCCCCGCTCGGGGATTGTCCCGGCCCATTCCAGGGCCGGAGCGCCGGAGAACTGGGGGATCGCCGCCAAGGCCAGGGCGGGAGCGGCGAAGGGCTGGGCGGGAGGGGCGGCCTCCTGGGTTGGCGCCAGCGCGACGAGGCCCAGGGGAGTCACGACAGCCGGCCGCGAAGTGGCTGGCACTTGACGCCGCCGGCAAGCGGAGCCTGTCGCGGGCTTAAGAACAGGTCTCCTGTCACAAGGCGAAATCGCCCGGCACCTCGTTCTGGTAAGAATGCGCTTATCTCTTACCTGATACAGGCCGGGCAGCCAATTGCTTTATAAACCGCTGACCACGCTTAGTCCCATTTGCCAGATCAACTAACTGACTGAAGATATGTTGATCTGAGGTAAGGCGACGAAAGCTCTGAAGATCTAACTCCCCTTTGATATACGCGTTCACAACAGCAGTTCGCAAGCGTAAGCACATGTCCCACTGTAGCCACCAAGATATTTCAGGAACGCAACGACCGAGAATATCGTAAGCAACGTGAGGCAAAGCTGACTTACCAATGTCCCGGTGCACAGATTCAAACGAACGCTCTAGCATGGGTTCGCAGCCCTTCCGCGGACGGACGATCGAAATCATCAAAATAAAAACCAGAAAAACCTGCCTGCTTTGTCCTCTAACATCATCTCGAGCATTATGGAGTCCCGCAGCCCAAGGCAGGGGCCCCATATCCAGAACTTCCGGGCTGTCATAACCTAGAATATCTGCAAAAACAGCAAGAGCAGTTGTCGAAGAAGCAGATTGTATAAAGCCCCCGCAGAGGAACTCATATTTTTTATCTGCAAGCACCTTGATCCACGCTTCTCCCACCGCCAAACGAAAGCCTTCTCCTAATCGCTCAACCGTGTTAACCATTAGTCGTATTGTCACTTCAGAGAACCGATCAAACACCTTGGTCGCGAGCAAAGAATCGCTTACCACAAGCAACCTTTGAATTATCCGACTCGCAAGCGATAATTCATCTTCAGGTATAAATTCAACCAAACTCGAAATCTCGGCGGGAGGTAGACCCGCTATTTTTTCACTGTCTAGAAGCTGCGGCTTGGCCCGAAGTAACTGCCTCCTCAGCCTGGGTCGCTGAGCAGTTTCTTTTAAAAAGACGTCGGAATCTATAAGCCTTGCGATTCTAGATAATAAGTCTTCACTTAGACTGCTTTGGCGTTCTAAAGATAGGTTCAAGATTGACAAGATTTCGTCGGAGCGACTCAGCCATAGCCCATCAAGAGCCGTAAGTGCCTCAGTCGGCAGTGCTGGTAGCGCCACTTCCTCGGGATGGCTTACAAAAAACTCTAGTATGCCCAATGGGTCGCTGGGCGGCAGCAGTGAATACTGATTGTCACCACAAGAAATCAGATCTTCCTTCAAGAGACGAGCCTCATCAGGGGAGGGAAGTGCCCGCACAACTTCTTCTATAATATGGGTCAGCTGGTCAGCTGACACTGAAGCAGCTCGCGTTGCGAGGTAAACCTCGGCAAGTAGACGAAAACAACGGCGCCCCTTACGTATATCGGATCCGTACCTCCACAAGAAGCGTCGGAAGGCTGTTAACTGCCTGCACCGTAGGTCCTCAAAGGAAATAATCTCCCAAGCTTCTGCCTCGACAAGGCTTGCTGTCTTCTTGGGGCTAACCTCCTGGCCCAGCGCTACACAAAGATCAAACTGAACGCCTAGGTTCGCCGAGTCGTTCAAGCTTACAGCAGTGCGAAATGTAAACGTTCTACGCAGCCGCGGCCATTGCTGCGACCATGCAGCGAATATTGCCTCATCGAGAGCTCCCGGTGAACTTAAGAGAACTACTGGTCGACTTGACGAGTATAAAGCCCTTATAACGTGTAGAATCTCATCTGTGGCGATAGGACGGAGCTGATCAGTGAATCTGGCATCCTCCCACAAGGCCAAGTTTAGTCGCAGCGGCTGGCAATAAGAGTCAAAATTCTCCATCATACCTGGACGACGCACCACTTTTGCAAGCACGCCAAGATCAATGAAGCGAGGAATATCAGCATAGGCAATCAGAAGAACGTGAGTCCATACACAACCTGGCCGCGGCATCTCTGGCGCAGGCCATGTTCGCATCAGTGCATAGTACTTAGCTCCAGGCAGCGGCAACCCAGTCCAATATGCGTCAACATCAGAAAACGATAAGCCTGGAGCAAAATCGCTCAAGACTAGTAACAGAGAAATCAGCCCACCAGGAAGACCAATCGAAGATGCCAGAAGGCGATGCCCGTCTTTATATCCAAACAGACATTGGTGCACAGAAATCGGGGGCTGTACTTTAAGAGCCACCCTAATACTCCTCTGAAAGCCATACAATGGGGTCGGTAAGATCATCAGTGTGCGGCTCAGGGCCAATACAGCAAATTCGCTCACTTGGAGTCATTCTTAGAAGGTCTTTTCTCTGTTCGCCAGTTACATCGCCCCCTTGCGCAGACACGCCATAGATCCGCGACTCGAAACTATCCGAGTTTGTTACAAGAAATTGATGAAGCAAAGGCAGTTCACGAGCTAACCATTGAGCCGGAGCGCATTGACTTCCGACCATAAGATCCCATGCAGATACAAGCACAACGACTCTGCGCTTCCGGATTTCGAAAGGGGGTTGCTGCAAAAATTGGAGCAACTCTACAAGTTGCACCTGTTCGGGTACCAGTTGCGGCCCCCACTCGCTCCCACGTAAAGAGCGACCAGATTCTTCAAACCCATTTAGTATAGGAGCAAGATCGAGAATCGTCATGCCGTCATGTGGTCGGTCGGCAGTGACAAATAGCATGATGCCTCCGCAGCCATTGAAAGATTCTATATAAGCTGCGGGGCAGCACCGGGTTGCTAATTGACGCTCAAATGATTCGCCCGAAAGATCTGGAAAGGTTAGTATAGCCCTGTGGCCCGTCACAAGCTCGTGGACATGAATCGAAACACTTACTTCGGCTGCAATGGAGGTTCGCGGCACCTCTTCACATCGCCTCCAAGCCTCAACGATAGTGTTGAGGTGCTGATGATCGCCAATGAGCTTGTCCAGAACGAGCTTGGTCGGCACTTCGCCCGCATTAAGCAAGTGCCAAAGAGCAGCCAGAAAGGTGGTCTTTCCTGATCGCGGAAGGCCAATAATACAGTGATGCAGAGTCGTCATGGAAAACTTCCCATCCGAGTGCGCAAAAGCAGCCTATCGAACTCGGACTTTATAAGAGGGGTCAGCTCAGCCAGAGGTATAAAGTAAGACCGAGGTGTTACCCAGTCGGCGAGAAGTTCATCGATCCCATGGGCAGCACAAAGCTCGCCGGATGGGTCACGCGCTGCCACTTCCCAGAATGAAAGCTCTGCGAGCTGCTCGGCAAAGTCGGCAACAAGTCTATGTTGGAAGCTCAGCAGAGATTCTTCAATTGCACTTCTTTCAGCAAGACGCTTTATAAGATCAACTTTGGTTGTTATTACTTGCACTCGGGAAGCTTTACCAATCTTCCCCGCATCGATAAAAGCGCGCAGGCTTTGCCGCACAGCCTGCAGGGCACCGGCATGTTCAACTGGTTCGGCGATACGCGCTCCATCCAAAAGAAGAACTAAGCGATCGGCCTTCTCGATCTCCACTAAATCGTCCAATATTGATGAGTTACTTCGGGCAAGACTGTAAATTTCGCCGGCCCGATCTGACAGCATCAAATCTGACCTACTCGCATCAATACCTCCATTTCTAATCGCAAAATGGAAGAACCGTAACCCTTCGGAAATCGAAGTACGTGGAGTGTCGGGATGCAACCGGCCCGAGTCTATTCGCGCGTAATGAGACCTCCTCTCCAGACCGACTAAAGTACGACTTCCCGCAAAAAGACAGCCAGCGAACGGCCCCCTCAGGAATCGATCGTATATTGCGCAAATCAGAGTAGTCTTTCCGCTATCACGCTCTCCGATAATCGTGATGAACGTCGCACCCCGCCAACGTAGAAACTGATCAACTTCCTCAACATTCAGCGGTTCACCCTGAGGCAGAACAATTCTCTCATCCCCAGTTTGGGGCAGATCATCTATTACGTCAATGTCGCCGTTGTCGTCAAATCCTGCAACGGCTTCTATACCGAAAAATGGACACGATCCAAGGGGATCATGACCTTCAACACATGAACCAGTAAGTGCGACCTCACACTCCGACTTACTACAACGAACCTGAACAATAGGTACCGACATAAAGATCAATCCAATCGTGAAAGAAGCAATCGTTCTCGGAAGACCTGCGTTGCCATATCTAGGGGACCAAAGATAGCTTGCGGCTCGAGCTTAGCAGCATTCTTAAAGGTATTGTGCCAAGCTGGGCTCTCTCCAACATCGGAAGCCTTCAAGAAGGCTGTAAGGATGGGACAAATATCCGGTAATCGAGCGAGTTTCTCACCAAGCTCGAGCCGAGCGAATGCATCACGAGGAAAGGCGTCAACAGCAGCCATGATGGTTATCTTCTCAGCTACTGTTTTTCGGCCAGCACCGATTGTCCTATGCAGGATGGCAGGAGCAGCGGCGGGACCTACAGGGCTTTGCGTTAAATCAGCGAGATCTAAACCAGCCATAGTTGCCGCTAGAGCATCATCCAGTTCAGAAAAAGGCTTCTCCAATAAGCGACTCCATCCACCGATATGCCACCAAAGTATTTCAACCTCCTCTCGAAGGTACTTCACTTGCCAAGCCAGATCTTCAAATAATTTGCGAGTCTGGTTACTCGTGCTCCGGGCAGAAGCACTTGCTTCTTGTAAGCTTGGACCCGGATTCAGCACGCCAACCTCTCCAATGGCCTTTCGCTTCTGTGTCGAAGCAGGCATTAGACTCTCCACTTTGGTTGGGCGCGAATTAATGCTCTTCTCATACAAAGCTTGACGCGCATAACTAACTAACTCTGGATGCACCAATGGCATGCGATTTCCAGCAGCAGCCGTAGTAAGCAAGGCTAGGCATGCGGAAGCCTTGCCATCTTCGAGCGCCGCAGTTAAGAGGCATGCAGAAAGAATTGCGATCTCACGCTCGTTTTGATGCATTGAAAAGCTAGCGTCGTTCTCCTCAAAAGCTTCACGAAACCATTCTGCACCAGACGAGACGGTTAGCCCAAAATAAAAACGAATCATATCAATAACCATCTTTGAATTCAGCTTGCTACGCACCCTATCAAACACCTCCAAACGCCGACTTATTATTTCTCTTCCAGGAGATACTCCTGCGGATCGATAGATATCAGCAAAATTAAACCTGGACATGATGTTAGGCCTCCTAATTGGGGTCTGCCCTGATCATCTTGATTCCATTGCTGCTTGGATTTCTCGGTCCAGATCCTCCAGCAACCCACGATCCCGAGCCCGAATGAACACTCTCCGGAAACGCTCGAAATCGGGTTGGTTAAGATCCTGCTCCTCCAAGAGATCAAGTTTACCAGCAATTGAAGATTTTTGGCTTAAAGTCAGCTTGAAGAAGCGTACGCTGATGTCCCGTAGCGTGTCCATCGGTTCGCTCCTTGCCGGTTCAAGTGGAAGGGGGCTTCCGCTTAGAACCGCACTTTCGACCGGATTCGTTGCAGCAAGAGATGAAGGTACCCACGCGTCTAATTTGATGGTGTGCCGAAAAACGTCGCTCTCTCGGTCCATCTTCGCACGGAACTGATCAGGACGCTGTTGCCAAATACGTACATGAACACGAACATCCAAATATCTGTCGAGTTCGCTACCGAAAACTGTGAGTTCAAGTAGGTTATATCCAGGCTCCCACCCCCGCTCCGTTCGATCCGGATGAGCCGCACTCGCAGCAACTCGGACCCAATCACGCCCCATCTCAATACGATTTGTGTGTTCATGACCAAAGAGATGGATTCGAGCGACATCGTTTAGATGATCTCGAAGACTGTCTCCGTGACGCAACCAGTGATACGGGTGATGGCACATAACAAGATGTTCAACCCCTTCCTTACGGCTAATCTGGAAACATGCCGGATCGACGAATAAGTCACCTGCCCTATCTGCCGTGCTCGATACGAAAGTCGAATTTAATCCTGACAACCGCAGAATAGAGCCATCATTTAGAATGAGTTCTCGAGTAGCGATACTTCGCTCAGGCGGAAGGAGATCACAAAAAAACTGTCCTGCAAACAAATTGTAATTATTCAAAGATTCGTAGAGTAATCGTTTGGCTTCCGGATCAGAGAGTAGCCCTCGTAGAATTCCGTCCAACGCCACATCACTCACCGCCGCCTTTATATCGTGATGAAGAGCTTGGATGACATGTCGGGATGCTACACTCCTTACCACGTCGTGATTGCCAGGGATAACGAAGACGTTCGCCAAGGTGGTGCCACATCGAGAGCAGAGGTCCTCTAACCAGGACAAAGCGAAAGCGTACTCGGCGGTATCACCAGCAAACGCCACATCTCCCGAGATTAAGACGCCCGAGAGAGGTGTGCCGAGCTTCGCGCACATACCGGCTGCGTCAAGTAGGAGCTCATTACGTAAGTGACTATTCGGGTCCATTGCACTCCCCACTTCTCCAAAGCGGAAGTGGATGTCTGATAGATGAAGGAGTAGCATCTGAGAATTGTAGACACTGTCGCTGCTCTTGTCATCTATGCAGGCAGAGCGCTTTCTCTTCAGGCTACCAGGCTCGATCGCCTAGCCGTACGCCGTCGCGACCTGGCTGCCGAGGAGCAGGAGATCCTCGCCCACGAGGCTCAGGTCCTGGCAGATCCAGCGCTCCAGACGGGACTCCAGGTCCAGCTTGGCGGAGGGGAGCCGGACCGGACGGTCGGCCTCGATACTCCAGAGTTGCATCTGAATCGACATGCGGGTGAGTTTCCGTCAGGAGTTTCAGGGTTCGGCGGCTATTTTGGCATACCCCGGCGGCCAACGGCTCGGCCGGACCCTGGAAACGGGGCGATGCCTTCCGGCGATGGCCCCGCGGTTCAGGAGGCGTTGGGTTCCGCCCTTTCAGGGCGGGTGTGGATTGGGGGGGCTGCCCACCTGGGGTTGAAACCCCAGGCTATTCAAATGCCGCCCCTCCAGGGCGGGTTCCGGTGGTTCAGGTAGGGGCCGGTGCCAACGCCCGCCTCTATGGACAAGCAGGGGAGGGCAAGAAAGGCGTCAGTTGAAAGCCGGCTCGAAGAACCCAAGCGATCAGGGCCGGCGGAGTCGCGCCGGCCCTGGTCGGCAAGGATCAGCAGTAGTTGGTCGTGCAGGTGGCCTCGCAGGTCAGGCAGGTCTTGCGACCGCTGTACTGGCACTCGTCGGGCCGGATCGTGAAACCGCCCGCGGCCTGCTCGAGCTCGCTCCGGGTGAGACCGGCCAGCGTCTCCCGCTGAAGGGTGAGCTTTTTGGGCGTTCTCTTCATGATGTCTTCCTTTCAAGGTATCCCAGCGGCCTATGCGCCCTTGGGTATATCTTGAAGGGTGCCCGCTGGATCGCCGAGCGCGCCCTGGCCCCAGGGGCGGAGGCTTCTCCGGCATCCGGCCTCCCCTCCCCCTTTACCGCTTCGACTTCCGCCAGCCGTTCGCCCGCGCCTCGGCCTCGGTGCAGAACCAGGCCTCGCCGCGGTCCGGGGAGATCTTCGTCTTGTCGTAGAAGCTCTGGCCGGGGAGGTGGTAGATCCGCTCTCCGGTCTTGAAGGAAATGTTCCCCTTGACCTCGCAGCCGGGCGGCGGAGCCGCGCAGCCTCTGGGACAGCCGGGGTCGGCGGTCTCGGCGGGGATCTCGGCCGGCGGCGCTTCCAGGCTGGTCCGCACCGGCGGCTCGGTCACGCTGGGCGGCGGCGAGGGGCGCGGCGGGCGAGCTTCCGGAACGCCGGAGCCGCTCGCCCGCAGGAGCAGCACGGCCACGATCAGGACCGCCAGCACGATCCCGGAGCCCGGGGTCCTGAATCTCGGCCTCCTCAGCCAGCGATCCACCCGATGCGCGAGCCGCTCGATACCCATGGCTTTCTTGTAGCTCGTATTATAGTCGGCATCGAAACGTATAGACATCAAGCGTAGACACGCTGGTGCGTTTCTTTGTTGATAACAGGACCGGATCGCCATTTCTCTGCCCGGGCGGCCCGGCTCGGGTAGACTCCCCTGTATGAGCCTCTCTCTAAGCCCCCCCTATCCTCCGCTCGCGGGGCACGAGGATCTGCTGGCCCAGCTCGAAGCCCTGGGGTTTTTTCGGTACACCCGTCCGGAGCGGCTCAATCCGGCTCGTCACGCCATTCTGCAGGATGGATGGTCGGGGATCTTCGGCGAGGAGGGGCGGCTGTTCGCGGTGGACGCCGAGGAGCTGGCCGAAGGCGGGGTCGCCGCCTTTTTCGAGGAGATGAGGCCCCTTCTCGAAAGCCAGGGGGTGGCCGTGCCGCCGCTGGTGGATCACATCACGGTGGAGTACACCCTGCTCGCGGGCGACGACCAGTTCCCCATCTGGACGCGCGACGACTTCAACCGCGATCTCGACAGCGAGCCGGGGCGCATCTGGGGCGCCAGCTCGACGCGGACGGTGCAGATCCTCAATCACTGGCTGGAGGCGGCGGAGTCCGCCGAGCGCGCCTACGGCGTGAACGGCGGCAACGACTTCTTCGTCCTCTTCCTCACCCCCGAGCTGCTCTCGCTGGTCCAGCGCGCCTCGGTCGCCTCGCCGCGAGAGGCGCCCTATGTGCCCAACCTGGAGTATCCGCGGTTCGGGCAGCCTGAGTAGGGCGCCGGGCGTGGAGCAAGCAAGCAAGCTCGGGATTGAAATCCCGGGCTACCGACAGTCGCCCCTTGCCGGGGCTCTGCAAAAGGGGTTTGTGGGTGTCCCGGACGGGACGGCCGTGGGTAGCCCGGGATTTCAATCCCGGGCGGCGAAGCCCCCTCTACCTCGGGACGTACTCGTCCTTGCTCAGGGAACCGTCGTGGTTGCGGTCCCGGCGGTCGAATTCCTCGGCGTCTTTCCGCCATTCGGCGCGGCTGAGGCGGCCGTCGTGGTTCTTGTCCAGCATGCGGAAGAGGCCTTCCCGGCGGGTCCGTTCGCGGTCGAGGTTGAGGAACTCGTCCCGGCTCACCGCGCCGTCGTGGTTGTGGTCCATGCGATCGAACTCGCTCGTCCCGGCCGTCCACTCTTTTCCGGTGAGGCGCCCGTCGTGGTTGGTGTCGAGCTGGGAGAAGGTGTCGGCGAGGGCCGGCTCGGCCGGGGTGGCCTGGCTGGAGGGCTTCATCTCGCCGCCGTCCAGGGCGCCGTCGCCGTTGGTGTCGAGCATGGCGAAGGAGACGGCGCTCCCCTTCCACTCGGCGCGGGAGACCTTGCCGTCGTGATCGGTGTCCAGGTTGGCGAACGGCTGTCCCGAGGGCGCCGGCTGGGCGGCCTGGGCGGACGGCGCCGGCGCGGCGGCCGGCTTCTTGGCACTCGCGGCCTGGACGGCCGGCACGGCGAGGGTGAGCAGCATCGCTGCGGGTATGAGTTGGGGAATTCGCATGAGACCTCCTCCAGGTTGCCCCCAAGGGCGTTACCTAGGCTTGTACGCGAACAGGGACATTTCCGTCTAAGCGGATGAGGGCCCTCATCACCCCGGCCCTCTTCTCCCGTCCCCTCCCACCCTCCCTCACCGGGAGAAGAGGGAGACCGCCGGCGGAGGTTTTCCCGTTCCCCAGCCGTTTAAGCCCCTTCTCTCCCGGTGCGGGAGGGTGGGAGGGGACGGGAGAGAGGGGGTTGGGGGAGTGAGGGTCCGAGCGTAGCGAGGCGCGGCCCCGACGTGACAAAAACCGGGCACACGAGTTGCTTGCCCGGGATAACCAATGATGGCCCGCGAGACACACCCCAGGGACCCGTCCATTCCTCCGGAGCCTTCGCCCCCAGTGGCGGAGACCGGTTTGACCTCGGATGAGCGCACCGCCATCCAGGCCGCGGCGGAGGCCGAGGGGTACTCGGAAAGCTTCGCGGATCTGCTCTGCCGGTTCGCGGAGCTGATCGGGACCGACGAGGTCCTCCGCGAGCTGGAACGGCTCGAATCCAGAGATCCGCAATCCTGAAGCACGGCCCTGGAGACAAGATTGCCGGCCTTTTGGGCCTGGCAATTCCGGGCGCCTGCTTTTTCCTTTTTACTGAGCGGAAGTAATAGAGGATCTCCGATCTTAGTGATCGCGAGGGTTCCGGCTCAGTCCTCCCGCTTCAGCACCACCACCGCCCGCCCGGCGACCTGGACCTCGCTGCCGGCGGCGTGGATCTCCTCTTCCTTCTCGGGAAAGGGCTTGTCGGTGTCGAGCACCTTGCTCCAGCTCTCCCCCCAGTGGAGGCGGTCGGGGAGGCGGAACGCCTGGGGCTCGTGGTGGGCGTTGAAGAGGACGTAGAAGCTGTCGTCCGTGATCGGCTCGCCGCGCTCGTCGCGGCTCTCCATGGCGCCACCGTTGAGGAAGACCCCGAGCGATTTGGCGGAGCCGTGCCGCCAGTCGTCGTCGCTCATCAGCTCGCCGTCGGGCCGGAACCAGCCGAGGTCGCGCACCCCCTCGCCGTGGATCGGCTTGCCCTGGAACCAGCGGCGGCGGTGGAAGACCGGGTGCTCGCGCCGCAGGGCGATCAGCCGCGCGGCGAACTCGAGCAGCCCGTCGTCCAGGGTCTCCCAGTCGAACCAGGAGATCTCGTTGTCCTGGCAGTAGGCGTTGTTGTTCCCCCGCTGGGTGCGCCCCATCTCGTCGCCGCCGAGGAGCATGGGGATCCCCTGGGAGAGGAACAGGGTGGTGAGGAAGTTGCGCTGCTGGCGGGCGCGCAGGCCGACGATCACCGGATCGTCGGTGGGCCCCTCGACGCCGCAGTTCCAGGAGCGGTTGTGGCTTTCGCCGTCGCGGTTCTCCTCGCCGTTGGCCTCGTTGTGCTTGTCGTTGTAGGAAACCAGGTCGCGCAGGGTGAAGCCGTCATGGGCGGTAATGAAGTTGATGCTCGCCGAGGGCTTGCGGCCGGTGCTCTCGTAGAGGTCGGAGCTGCCGGTGAAGCGGTTGGCGAAGTCCCCCAGGGTCTGGTCCTCCCCCCGCCAGTAGTCGCGGACGGTGTCGCGGTACTTGCCGTTCCACTCCGACCAGAGCGGCGGGAAGTTGCCCACCTGGTACCCACCCTCCCCCACGTCCCACGGCTCGGCGATCAGCTTGACCTGGCTGATCACCGGGTCCTGCTGGATGATGTCGAAGAAGGCCGACAGGCGGTCGACGTCGTGAAGCTCGCGGGCGAGGGTGGCCGCGAGGTCGAAGCGGAAGCCGTCGACGTGCATGTCGAGCACCCAGTAGCGCAGCGAGTCCATGATGAGCTGCAGCACGTGCGGGTGGCGCATGTTGAGGGTGTTGCCGGTGCCGGTGTAGTCCATGTAGTAGCGCGGGTTGTCCGGCATCACCCGGTAGTAGGCGGTGTTGTCGATCCCCTTCATCGACAGCAGCGGCCCCAGGTGGTTCCCCTCGGCGGTGTGGTTGTAGACCACGTCGAGGATCACCTCGATCCCCTCCTGGTGGAGGATCTTCACCATCTGCTTGAACTCCTGCACCTGCTGCCCCGTAGAGCCGCCCGCGGCGGCGTACTCGTTGTGCGGGGCGAGGTAGGAGATCGAGTTGTACCCCCAGTAGTTGCGCAGCCCGCGCTCGAGCAGCAGGCTGTCCTGGACGAACTGGTGGACGGGCAGCAGCTCGACGACCTTGATCCCCAGCCGCTTCAGGTGGGCGATCGCCGCCGGGTGCGCCAGGCCGGCGTAGGTGCCGCGCAGCTCCTCCGGGATGTCCGGGTGGCGCTGGGTGAACCCCTTGACGTGCACCTCGTAGATCACCGACTCGTGCATCGGGATGCGCGGCGGCCGGTCGTTCCCCCAGTCGAAGAAGGGGTTGGTGACCACGCACCGGGGCATGAACGGGGCGCTGTCGAGGTCGTTCCGCGAGGTCTCGGGCTCGTCGAAGTGGTAGGGGAAGACCGCCTCGTTCCACTGGACGGCCCCCTCGACCGCCTTGGCGTAGGGGTCGAGCAGCAGCTTGGCGGGGTTGCAGCGCTTCCCGGCGCCGGGGTCCCACGGCCCGTGCACCCGGTAGCAGTAGCGCTGCCCGGGCACGACGTTGGGCAGATAGCCATGCCAGCAGAGGGCGGTGACCTCGGGCAGCTCGATCCGCGTCTCCTGGCCCGCCTCGTCGAAGAGGCAGAGCTCGATCCGCTCGGCCATGTCGGAAAAGATGGAGAAGTTGGTCCCGGCGCCGTCGTAGGTGGCGCCCAGGGGATATGGAATTCCTGGTTGAATTTTCATCAGCGGCCCTCCCGCGCTCCCGCGCCACGGCGGCGCGGCGAAGTATCCATGCCGAATCATCGATGCCGGATCGGCGCCGGCGAGGTTTGCAAATTGCGTGCTATGGGGGCTGGGCGGCGGGCGGCCGGAACCCCGGCCGGCGGTTTTGTCTTTTTCCTCCCCTCCAGGGGGAGGTCAGGAGGGGGCCCGCCCCAGACAAGGAGCGGTCCCGGACTCCGCAAAGCCCCCCTCCTGGCCTCCCCCCGTTCCGGGTGGAGGAAAAATCCGTTCCCCCCCTACACCCACCCCATCCGCTCGCGCAGGGTGGTGACGTGCGCGACGTGGTGCTCGCCGTGCCAGGCGTAGAGGCCGAGGATCTGGTCGAGGGTGAGGACGCCGTGGTCCGGGTGCCTCAGGGTCTTGTTGAAATCCGCGGCGGGCATCGCGCGCAGCAGCGCCACCCAGCGGCGGTGGAGGTTGTCGAGCAGGGCGAGCGAGACCTCGACCGGGACCGAGCGCGAGTCCGGGAGCTCGGCCCAGCGCGCCTCGTCGTAGGTCTTGATCAGGGGCTCGTTCTCGGTCAGCGCCCACTTGCAGCGGAGATAGGCGTTGAGATGGCTGTCCGGGACATGGTGGACGACCTGCCGCACCGTCCAGCCGCCCGGGCGGTAGGGGGTGTCGAGCTGTTCGGCGTTGAGGCCGGCGACCGCCTCGCGCAGCCGGTCCGGCGCCCTCTCGATGCGGGAGATCAGCTCCCGGCGCTGCTCGGGATCGAGGTCCCGCTCCATCTCGGCCTTGCCGACCGGGTACCGCAGATCTGTCGTCATTCTCTCTTGTCTCCTTGAGCGCTACCGCCGTCGAGGGTCGCGGAGCATGGCCGGAAGAGCATAGCAGGAGAGCTCGGGTGGGGGTCTTTCCCTGCAACGGAAACATTGGTATCCTTCGGCAGAAATCCGTTGATCGCGTCAGTGCGGAGTATGAGTCTCGCCGGGGTACGGTGCACGCTACCGGTGCACAATCCGTGCGCCCCGGCTTTCATTTCGTGGAGATGATCGATGACCCAGGTCCACCAGATCGGGAAGCACACGACGTCGTACGAGGAGCCGGACATCCTTTTCCTGAAGCTCGTCGGAGAGGTCGACAACGTGGAGGTGCGCGAGATCAATCAGAAGCACCTCGACTACAGCAGGAACCGCGACCACATGTTCTACCTGCTCGACCTTTCCGAGCTCGACAACCTCCCCGCCCAGGTCCGGCGGGAGGCTTCCGAGACGGTCAAGGTCCTGCCGCTACGGGGCACCGTGGTCTATGGCGCCCCGCTGAAGGCCAAGATCCTCGCCAAGCTGCTGATGACCGCCGTCAATCTGTTCAAGGGCGGCAAGAATCAGAACGTCGTCCAGTTCACCGACACCGAGGCCGAGGCCAGGGCCTGGCTCGACAAGCGCCGGAGCGAGCTCACCGAGGCCGCCTGACGGCGCGGCGCTCCACCTCCTCCCCGCGGCTGGCACACGGCTTGCGGTGTCTCCACGGTCGAGGAGGTCTGTATGGAAAAGAACGTGGGAAAAATCGAACGCTGGGCCTCGCTGCTGGGGGGCGGCGCGGTCGCCGCGTACGCCCTGCGGCGCGACCGGCGGCTTTCACCGCTCGGGGGAGTGCTCGCGCTCGGGGCCGCGACGCTGCTGTTCCGCGGCGCCACCGGCCACTGTCCGGTCTATGGGCCGCTCGGCCTGAACACCGCCGATCTCGACGAAGACTGGACGCGCCCCCTCGCCCGCGACGAGAAGAGCTTCCGGGGCCAGTGGCCGCTCCCCGAAGGAGCGCGGCTCGTGAAGCCCGGGGAAAAGGATCGCGACCTCGTGGACCAGGCCTCGAAGGAGTCCTTCCCCGCCAGCGATCCGCCGTCTTTCACGCCCACCCGCGTCGGGTGAGATGAGCCCTCACTCCCCCGCCCCCCTCACGAGGGCGGGGGGTGATGAGGCTTTTTGAAGGCGATGATTGCGCAATCTCTCCGTCCTTCTTATAATCGGCGGAACATTCACGGGTGTTCAGGAATCATCTCCACGCCGCGCCGGTGCGCGGCCTCGGATTGCATTCCCTCCGGAGGAGGAGTCGAGATGCCGAAACAGTGCTTCAAGGAAAATGCGTGCGGCGAGCAGTGGACGGGGCTGGAGCTCCCCGACATCGTTCACATGAGGCTCCAGGGGAAGGTCACTCTCGAAGAGTGCCGGATGCTCAACGATGCCCATATCGCCTATGGGAAAGAGGTCCCCTACTTCTTCTACCTCATCGACCTCACAGAGCTGGAGGACCTCCCCCCGGCCGTGCGGAAGGAGGCTTCGGAGACCGTCAAGCTCCTGCCGCTGCGCGGGACCGTGGTGAAGAACGCTCCCTTGAAGGCCAAGGTCCTCGCCCGGCTGCTGCTGACCGCCGCCAACCTGTTCCGGCGCGGCCCCGAGGCCAACCCGCTCACCTTCTGCGATACGGAGGACGAGGCGCGGGCCTGGTACGAGAAGCGCCGCCAGCAGATGGGCGAAGTCGCCGCCTGACCGGGCCAGCCCCGCACCTCTTGACTTACGCCTCACCTGTGCCTAGCCTGGGCAGGTGAGGCGTTCCTCTACCCCCCCGCCCTACGCCGAGCTGCACGCGGCCTCCGCCTTCTCGTTCCTCGACGGCGCCTCGCTCCCCGAGGACCTCGTCGAGCGGGCGGCGGCCCTGGGCCTGCCCGCCATGGCGCTGGTGGACGCCAACGGCGTCTACGCCGCGCCGCGCTTCTTCCAGGCGGCGAAGCAGGCGGGGATCAAGGCGCTGGTGGGCGCCGAGGTGGTGCTGGAGGACGAGCCGAGCCTCTGGCAGAAACGGGCGCGCTTCGGCCCGCTCGGCCTGGTGCCCGATCCCAAGGCGGCCGATCACGGCTCGAACCGCGCGGTGGACACCCAGGCGCGGCTCACCCTCCTGGCCGCCGACCAGACCGGCTACCGCAATCTCTGCAAGCTGATGACCGCCGCCGCGCGCGGCCGCGGCAAGGGGGAGGCGCGCGTCGCCTGGGACCTTCTGGCTGAGCACGCGGCGGGCCTCCACTGCCTGACCGGCGGCGAGGAGGGGCCGCTCGCCCGCGAGCTGGCCGAAGGGGGGATCGATCCCGCCCGGCGCCTGCTCGAGCGGCTCGCCCATCTCTTCAACCGCCGCCTGCACGTCGAGCTGCAGCGCCACCGCCTGCGCGAGGAGGAGCACCGGAACCAGGCGCTGATCGATCTCGCCCGCAAGCTCCGCCTCCCTCTCCTCGCCACCAACGGCGTGCGTTACGCGAATCCCGAGGACAAGCCGCTCCACGACGTGCTGACGTCGATCCGCCACCACACCACCCTCGACGAGGCCGGCCGGCTCCTCGCCGCCCACCGCGAGCGGCACCTGAAGAGCGCCGCCGAGATGGCCCGGCTGTTCGCCGATCTCCCCGAGGCCCTGGCCGCCAGCTTCGAGCTCTCTCAACAGCTCGACTTCACCCTCGCCAACCTCGGCTACCGCTTCCCCGAGTATCCGCTGCCGCCCGGCGAGACGCCGTCCTCCTATCTGCGCCACCTCACCTGGAACGCCGCCCGCGCCCGCTTCCGGCCGCTCACGGCGCGGGCGCAGGCGCAGATCCAGAAAGAGCTCGACCTGATCGAGAAGCTCGATCTCGCCGGCTACTTCCTGATCGTCTGCGACATCGTCGACTTCTGCCAGCGCGAGGGGATCCTCGCCCAGGGGCGCGGCTCGGCGGCCAACAGCGCCGTCTGCTACGCGCTGTCGATCACCGCCGTGGATCCGGTGAAGATGGAGCTCCTCTTCGAACGCTTCCTCTCCGAGGAGCGCGGCGAGTGGCCGGACATCGACCTCGACCTCCCCTCGGGGGACCAGCGCGAGAAGGTCATCCAGTACGTCTACCAGCGCTACGGCCCGCACGGCGCGGCGATGACGGCGACCGTCATCACCTACCGCGACCGCTCGGCCACCCGCGAGGTCGCCAAGGTCTTCGGCTACAACGAGGAGCAGATCGACAAGCTCGCCCGCCAGCTCGGCAACTGGAGCTACGACGCCTCGCACGGCGAGCAGAAGTCGTTCGCCGCCGAGCTGGCCCAGGCCGGCTTCGATCCCGAGGAGCGGCGCCTCCAGCACTTCGCCGATCTCTGGACGCGCATCCACAACCTCCCCCGCAACCTCGGGCAGCACACCGGCGGCATGGTGATCGCCGCCGGACGGCTCGACGAGGTGGTGCCGCTCGAGCCCGCCTCGATGCCGGGGCGCGTCGTCATCCAGTGGGACAAGGACGACTGCGCCGACCTCGGGATCATCAAGGTCGACCTCCTCGGGCTCGGCATGCTCGCCGCCCTGGAGGAGATGGTGCCGACGATCCGCACCCGCGAAGGGGTGCACGTCGACCTCGCCCATCTGCCGCAGGACGATCCCAAGGTCTACAAGATGCTGCGGGACGCGGACACCGTGGGGGTCTTCCAGGTCGAGAGCCGCGCCCAGATGGCGACGCTGCCGCGCAACCGCCCGGAGAGGTTCTACGACCTGGTGATCCAGGTGGGGATCATCCGCCCCGGGCCGATCCTGGGCAACCTGGCGAACCCCTACTTCGAGCGGCGCAACGGCCGGCAGCCGGTGGTCTACGCGCACCCAAGCCTGAAGCCGATCCTCGAGCGGACGCTGGGGGTGCCGATCTTCCAGGAGCAGCTCCTGCGGGTGGCGATGGTGGCCGCGGGGTTCACCGGCGGCGAGGCCGAGGAGGTGCGGCGCGCCATGGGCTCGAAGCGCTCGGTCGAGCGGATGCAGGCGATCGTCGAGAAGCTCCGCCGGGGGATGAACGAGCGGGGGATCACCGGCAAGCCGCAGGAGGAGATCGTGCAGGGGATCAGCTCCTTCGCCCTCTACGGCTTCCCCGAGTCGCACGCCGCGAGCTTCGCGCTGATCGCCTACGCCAGCGCCTACCTGAAGGCCTACCATCCGACCGCCTTCTATCTCGGGCTGCTCAACGCCTGGCCGATGGGCTTCTACCACCCGGCGACGCTGGTCAAGGACGCCCAGCGGCACGGCGTCGACGTGCGGCCGGTGGACGTGCAGACCTCGGGGGTCCTCTGCCGCTGGGAGGACCGCGAGCTGCGCGAGGGGGAACGCGATCCGCGGACGGGGACGGCGCCGCCAGCCGGGGCGATCCGTCTCGGCTTCAAGTTCGTGCGCGGGCTGCGCGGCCGGGCGGCGCTGTCGATCGAGACCGAGCGGGCCAGGACCCCCTTCGCCGACGCCGGGGACCTGGTGCGGCGCTGCGACCTCCATGAGAACGAGCTGCAGAGCCTGGCCTCGGTGGGGGCGCTCTCGTCGCTCGGCCTCACCCGCCGCGCCGCCCTTTGGCAGGTGGCGCGCCTGGCCAAGCCGGCCGGCCCGCTGCTCGAAGGGCTCCCGGACCCCGAGCCCTCACCGCTGCCGGAGATGACGGCGGTCGAGGAGACCCGGGCGGACTACGGCGGCGTCCAGCTCACCCTCGGCCCGCACCCGCTCGCCTACCTGCGCGAGCAGCTCGCGAGAAAGGGGGTCACCCCCTCCTCGGGCCTCGACGCGCTGCCGAACGGCGCCCGGGTGCGCACCGCCGGCTCGGTAATCGTCCGCCAGCGTCCCGGCACCGCCAAGGGGCTGCTCTTCATCACCCTGGAGGACGAGACCGGCATGTCACAGGCCGTGATCCCCCCGGACCTCCTGGTGCAGCACCGCAAGCTGATCGTGGGCTCCCCCGGCCTCGTCGTCGAGGGGGTCCTCCAGAAGCGGGACGGGACGATCTCGGTGAAGGGGGAGAAGTTCTGGTCGCTCAAGGAGCTGGTGGCGGTGCCCAGCCACGACTTCCGGTGAGCGATCAAAGATAGAATCTCGCGGCCTTCGAGGAGAATGGAATGAGATCAAGATCCCTAGCCGCGACCGCCCTGCTCGCCCTTCTCGCGACCATGCCCGTCTGCGAAGCGAAGCCGGCCGTGAAGGACGCCTTTCTCACGCTGCCCGACGGCGCGAAGATCCACTATCTGGAGGCCGGTCAGGGGACGCCGATCGTGTTCATCCCCGGTTGGACGATGGCGGCGGATATCTGGGAGGGGCAGATCGCCTACTTCTCGAAGTCCCATCGCGTGGTCGCCTATGACCCGCGGTCGCAGGGGCGGTCGTCGAAGACTCCGGAAGGGAGCTATCCGATCGCCCGGGGCGCCGATCTCCATACGATCCTCGATACGTTGCACCTCGACCAGGCGACGCTCGTCTGCTGGTCCATGGCGGCGGCCGAGTGCGCGGCCTACGTCGACTTCTACGGCACCGGCCAGATCTCCGGGCTGGTGCTCGTGGACGGCTTCGTCGGCGATCTTGCCGATCCGCAGCGCGCCGCCGGCACGCTCCAGTACATCGCGCAGATGCAGAAGAACCGCCGCGCGCTGACCGATTCCTTCGTCCGCTCCATGTACAAGAAGCCCCGGAGCGAGGAGTACCTGAAGCACATTCTCGATGAGTCGCTCCAGACCCCGACCGACACCGCTGTCGCCCTGTTCGTGGGCACCCTCGCCTGGGACGGCTCCAAGGCGCTCGCCAAGATCGACAAGCCGACCCTCCTCGCCGTCACCGAGAACGCCTTCATGCCGGCCTACGAGAAGATGCACGCGGCAATCGCCGGCTCGCGCATGGAGGTCTTCCAGTCCGGCCACGCCCTGTTCGTAGACGAGCCCGAGAAGTTCAACAAGCTGCTGGAGGAGTTCGTCGGCTCGCTGGGAAAGCCGGCGCGTTGACCCTCCTGGGGAACTGACTTACAGTCCCAGAAGGGAGGACGATCGATGCTAGCGGATCTCACTCTGAAGATTGACCGGGAGCTGATTGAACGGGCCGAGGCTTTTTCCCGGAAAACGGGCAGGTCCGTCTCCGACCTGATCGCGGAGTACCTCCAAAGACTGCCGGAGCCATCCCGGGAACCGGGGACGACGCCCATCGTGAGCTCGCTGCGTGGAGTCTTGCGGGAGAGCGGTCTCACAGAAGAAGACTACCGTCGCCACCTCGAGGAAAGGCACCGTTGAGGGTCCTCTTCGACACCAATGTAGTCCTGGACCTCCTTCTCGACCGCGCCCCCTTCGCCGAAGCCTCGGAACAGATCCTCTCGCGAGTTGAAGCGGGAGAACTGTCGGGTTATCTCTGCGCGACGACCATCACCACGATTCACTATCTGGCGGCAAAGGCCCTCGGGGGCCGGAGAGCCCTCGCCGAGGTCCGCAAGCTCCTGGCGCTCTTTGAGATCGCTCCCGTCAATCGTCCCATTTTGGAAAGCGCTTTGGAGTCTGATTTTTCCGACTTCGAAGACTCCGTCCTCCATGAGGCAGCCATGCAGGTGGGAGCTGATGCGATCGTAACGAGAAATCAGTCCGATTTTCGTCAGGCCCGACTCCCTGTCCATTCCCCGGAGGAAATGATTCAGATCCTTGGTCAGCAATCCCAGGATGGATGAGAAGCTTCGCGACCGAGCCGACCTCCCCACCGCCGTCGTCGGCGCCGGGGCCGCCGGGCTTCTCGCGGCCATCTTCGCGGCGGGTTCTCCGGGACACCGGCGGCGCGTGGTCCTGCCGGAGCGGACGCGCGACGGCGGCCGCAAGATCCTGGTCAGCGGTGGCGGGCGGTGCAACGTCCTTCCTTCCGCCGTCGATCCCGGCCGGTTCGTCACCGACTCCTCCCCCAACACGCTGCGGAAGATCCTGAGCTCCTGGCCGCTGCCCGAGCAGCGCCGGTTCTTCGAGGAGGAGGCGGGCATCCCCCTCGTCCTGGAGCCCGAGACGGGCAAGCTGTTCCCCGTCTCCAACAGCTCGCGCGCGGTGCGGGACGGCCTGATCAACCTCGCCCGGCGGCGCGGCGTGGAGATCCGTTTCGACGTTCTGGTCGAGGATCTCGAGCCGCCGCGGGACGGGCACCCCTGGACGGTGCGGCTCGCGGGCGGAGAGGTGATCCCCGCAGCGGCCGTGATCCTCGCGACCGGCGGGCTCTCCCTGCCGGGCACCGGGAGCGACGGCACCGGCTTCGCGATCGCCCGCCGCCTCGGCCACACGGTCCATCCGACCTATCCGGCCTTGACGCCGCTGACGCTCGATCCTCCCCGCTATGCCCCGCTCGCCGGCATCTCGCGCACCGTGACCCTCCGCGCGCCCGGACCGAAGCGGACCGCCACGGCCCACGATGGGTTCCTCTTCACTCATCGCGGCTACAGCGGCCCGGCGGTGCTCGATCTCTCTCATCTCGCGGTGCGCTCCCGCCTCGCCGGTGGACCGCCGCAGCCTTTCCTCGTGCAGTGGACAGAGCTCGACGCCGCCGCCTGGGACGGGCTTCTGCGCGAGGGCGCGGGGACCGTGATCAGCCTGCTCCGCCGGCACTTGCCGGACCGGCTCGCCGAGGCGCTCCTCGCGGACGCCGGAGTCGACGGCTCCCGCGGGTTCGCCCAGCTTCGCCGCGAAGAGCGCCGGCGGCTGGTCGCGGCCCTCGCCGAGCACCCGCTCCCCTGGACCGGCGACGAGGGGTACCGCAAGGCCGAGGTCACCGGCGGCGGCGTGGCACTCTCGGAGGTCGATCCCCGCACCCTGGAGAGCCGCCGCCACCCCGGCCTCTTCCTCTGCGGCGAGATCCTGGACGCCTTCGGCCCCATCGGCGGCTACAACTTCCTCTGGGCCTGGGCCACCGGCCGGGCGGCGGGGCTGGGGTCGGTGATATATTGAAATGAATTTCGCCAGCCCGTCATAGGTAGCCAAGGAGCGACCATGTCCGATTTTTCCTTGGGAAAGGCACTGCTGCACGCGGTGATCGTCACCTTTCTGTTCGTGGCCATCGGCCGGGCCTTCGCCATGGTCGACGCCTTCCCGAATCCCAACCGGATCGGCGAGGCGGGCGTCCTGGTGCTGTGCGGGGTCTTCGCGGTCACGCTCGCGGCGTCCTTCGGCCTGCAGAGCGGGCGCGCATGGCTGCTCTTCGGAGGGCTCGCCGTCCTCCTCGTCCTGCTGGGCCTCCAGGTCCACTCCTTCCTCACGCTCGCGCTGGACAAAACGACGTTCGCGCCGGCGCCGCTGACCGCCGAGGAGAGGCAGCGCCCGGAAACCCGCGTCATCGACGACAAGGCCCGCATCTGCCAGAACGGCCTGGGCTTCTACCTCCCCCATCCCGACGGCTTCCGGCCCCTGACGCAGCTCGAGGACAAGCTGAACAAGAAGTTCGCCAAGGAGAACCCGAACCTCGCCCAGTGGGCCTACGCGAACTACGAGACCGGCGAGCAGATCCTCCTCATCGCCGCCAAGGACGTGGGCAAGACCGAGGGGAACTTCCGCGCCTTCGCGAGGGGGGTCCAGAGCGGCGTCAAGGCCGACCCGACCATCGAGCTCGGCGACGAGGATTTCAAATGGACCGATGGCCAGGGGGAGTACACCCTGAGCGCCGTCGTCCAGGGATCGGCCCAGGTCGAGATGCGGTGCCTCTCGCGGGCCGGCGGGGGTCTCGCCTCCACGCTCGTGGTCTGCGCCGAGACCGGGACCACGAATGGGGAGAACGAGGACGCCCTGGAGAAGGTCCGCAAGGGCCTTCGTCTGTTGCCCTGCGTCTGATCGTCTGCGTCTGAAGCTGGCTGGAACCGATGTTGCACCCCGCCCTCCTCGATGAGAGAGGGGGCGCATGGAAGAGCGTGACGCGGTCGTCGTGGGAGCGGGACCCAACGGGCTCGCCGCCGCCATCGCGCTCGCGCGGGCCGGCTGTTCGGTCGAGCTCTTCGAGGCGGGCGAGACGGTGGGGGGCGCCGCGCGCTCGGCCGAGCTGACGCTCCCCGGCTTCCTCCACGACATCTGCTCGGCGATCTATCCGCTCACGGTGGGGACGCCGTTCATGCCCAGCCTCCCCCTGGAACGGCACGGGCTGCGCTGGATCTACCCCCCGGTTCAGATGGCTCACGCCTTCGACGACGGCACCGCGGCCGTCCTCGCCAGGGGGTTCGCGGAGACCGGGGAGAGCTTCGGCGAGCCCGAGGACGCCCGCGCCTGGGAGCGCCTGTTCCGCCCGTTCTCGGACGGCTGGATGGCGCTCTCGCCGGATCTCCTCGGCCCCCTCGGCTGGCCCCGCCATCCGTTCCGCATGGCCCACTTCGGGCTGGTGGGGCTGCGCGGCGCGGCCGGCCTGGCGAAGAGCCGGTTCCGCGGCTTCCGCGCCCGCGCCCTGTTCGCCGGTCTCGCCGGCCACTCCTTCCTGCCGCTCGATCAGATCCCCACCGCCTCCTTCGGGCTGATGCTGGGGGTCACCGGCCACGCCGTGGGCTGGCCGCAGCCGGAGGGGGGAGCCCAGCGGATCCCGGACGCCCTGGCGTCCCTGCTCCGCGAGGAGGGGGGGACGATCCGGACCGGCCATCGGGTGAAGTCGATCGACGAGCTCCCGCGCGCCCGCGCCTACCTCTTAGATCTCACCCCGGCCCAGTTCCTGAAGATCGAGGGGATCCGCTGGCCTGAAGGCTACCGCCGGCGGCTCGCCCGCTACCGCTACGGTCCCGGGGTCTTCAAGGTGGACTGGGCTCTCTCGGAGCCGATCCCCTGGAAGGCGGAGGCGTGCCGGCGGGCGGGGACGGTCCACCTCGGCGGACCGATGGAAGAGATCGCGACCTCGGAGGGGGCCGCCTGGTTCGGACGCGAGCCCACGCGCCCGTTCACCCTGGTCGGCCAAGCGACCCTGTTCGATCCGACGCGCGCTCCCGCCGGACGCCATACGGCCTGGGCCTACTGCCACGTCCCCCACGGCTCGACGGCGGACTACACGGCGCTGATCGAGGCGCAGATCGAGCGTTTCGCCCCCGGCTTCCGGGACGTCGTGCTCGCCCGGCACACGATGAACACCGCCCAGCTCGAGGCCCACGATCCCAATCTCGTCGGCGGCGACATCAACGGCGGTGCCGCGACGCTGATGCAGCTCTTCACCCGGCCCGTGGCGCGCCTCGTCCCCTACGCGACGCCGGACCCGCGGGTCTTCATCTGCTCGTCGAGCACGCCGCCCTCGGGGGGCGTGCACGGCATGTGCGGCTATCACGCGGCGAAGGCGGCGCTGAAATCCATCAACAAAGGAGTACATCCATGAAAGTTCTGGTCACGGGAGGAACGGGAGTCGTCGGCACCGCGGCGGTGCGCGCGCTGCTGGCGGCGGGACATTCGGTGCGGCTGTTCTCGCGGCACGCCGCCGCGGACGCCGAGCGCTGGCGCGGCGAGGTCGAGACCCACGAGGGGAGCGTCGCCTCCGCCGACGAGGTCACCGGAGCGGCGGAGGGGTGCGACGCCATCCTCCACATCGCCGGCATCGCCGAGGAGAATCCGCCCGAGTCCACCTTCGAGCGGATCAACATCGGCGGCACGCGGAACCTGATCCAGGAGGGGGAACGGGCTGGGGTCCAGCGGTTCGTCTACGTCTCCTCGCTCGGGGCCGAGCGCGGCCGGTCCGCCTATCATGCCTCCAAGCTCAAATCAGAGGCGCTGGCCGAGGCCTTCCCCGGCGAGTGGCTGATCTGCCGCCCCGGCAACGTCTACGGCCCGGGGGACGAGGTGGTCTCCTTCCTGCTCCAGCTCGTGCGCTCGTCGCCGGCCGCGCCGGTGATCGACGCCGGCGATCAGCCGTTCCAGCCGATCTACGCGGAGGATCTCGGCGCGGCGCTCGCCCTCGCGGTCACCCGCCGGGAGCTCGACCATCAGGTGCTCCTGCTGGCCGGCCCCGATGTCACGACGACCCACGACCTCCTCGACAGGATGGCCCGCCTGACCGGCCGCAACCCGGTGCGCATCCCGGTGCCGGCCGCCCTCGCCTCGCTCGGCGCCCAGGCGGCCTCGCTGCTCGGCGTCAAGCTGCCGGTCGACGACAACAAGCTCGGCATGCTGCTGGATGAGAACGTCATCCGCCCCGGCGAGGTCAACGCGCTGACCGAGGTGCTCGGCATTCAGCCGACCCCGCTCGACGAGGGGCTCCGGCGCCTCGCCACCAGCCAGCCCGAGCAGATCGCCGCCGAGGGCACCGGCCCGCTGACGCGGCGCATCTACCACGCCCGGCTGACCGGGGTTCAGCGCTCGCCGTCCGACCTCTTCGCCGAATTCCGCCGCCGCTTCTTCGAGCTGGTGCCGGAGAGCACGATGGGGGACGCGGGCGAGCCGGCGAACCCTCCCCGGCTGGAGACGGGAGAAACGCTGACGCTCGCCCTGCCGTTCCGCGGCAACGTGCAGGTGCGGATCGCCGAGATCGCCGGCGCCGCGATGACCTTCGTGACCGTCGCCGGCCACCCGCTCGCAGGCTCGGTGGTCTTCCGCTTCGTGGGGGCTCCCGGCAGCGACCTCCGCTTCGAGGTCGAGACCTGCGACCGCCCGGCGACCGTCCCGGATGCCCTGGCGATGTTCCCCTTCGGCTCCATCCTCAAGCGCTGGAACTGGACGACGGTCGTCCGCAACACCGCCGAGAGCCTCGGCGCGATCCCGCCGGTCGCCGTGCAGGCGGACGAGCTCCCCCTGAGCGAAAGCGAGGAGCGGGAGGCCATGGCGGCCCTGCGGCAGAAGGTCTCGAAGCTCGTCCGCGAGGAGGAGCCCGGCCTGCGCGAGGAGGCCAAGGGGCGGGTCGAGGAGGCGTTCAAGCCGGCGTAGGCGGACGGCGCACCGAGAACACGAGGTGCTCCAGCTCGTGGAACTGGACGTGCTTCCCGGGGGCCATCCCGAGCTTCCGGGCCACGCCCTGGGAGGGGAGGTTCTCGGGGCGGATCAGCGAGATGACCCGCTCCACTCCCAGGGTGTCGAACGCCCAGGTCCGCACCCCCAGCGCGGCCTCGGTGGCTAGGCCCCGACGCCAGAAGGGGCGGTGGATCAGGTAGCCGATCTCCGGCTCCTCCACTCCTTCGACGAGCTGCAGGGCCAGACCTACCTGTCCCACCGGCTCGCCCGTGGCACGGTCCTGGACCAGCCAGAGGCCGTGCCCGTCCCGGGCGTAGCGGCCGAGCTGGCGCTCGATCCACGTCCGGGCCTCCTCCCGCGAGTAGAGCCGGGGGTAGTACCGCATCACCTCCGGATGCGCGAGCATCGCGGCGACGAAATCGAGATCGTCGAGGGACATCTCGCGCAGGGCGAGGCGAGGGGTCTCGAGGATCTGCTTCACTAGCGCTTCAGATGGGACTCGCTCACTTCCTCGAAGATGAGCCACTTTCCGCTGGGATCCGGGCCAACCAGGATGGAAACGGGACTCGAGACTTTCTCCACCGACGAGTAGCGGGTGACGTTGATGCGCACCCGGTTTCCTTCCATTGCGTAGGTTTCATTGGTGTAGGTACTGACGTCGCCGACCTGCCGGGCTTTGGGCATGTAATCCTTGAGGGCCTTCTTGAATCTCGACGCGGGGACCGTCATCGGGACGATCTTGCCGTCCGGCATGTACCGCTTGTTCTTGATCACTACGCTGTCCGAGTACAGATCGACCATCGCCGGATCGAAGGCGTGCTCCAGCGTGACATAGCGTTTGAAGAAAGCCTTGGCCTTGGCGATGACATCCCCTTTGGGAACGGCGGTCGGGGAGGCAGCGACGATCTGGCAGAGGGCCAGTGCGAGGATTGCGACGGTGATGAACGTTCTCTTCATGGAGTCTCCTGAAAAATCGACGACGGGCGATTCTAGCGGAGATCCGTCAGATCCTCTCCTGGAGCTCCTTGCCGTAGACGATCTTCCACTCGCGGCCGCCATCCTCGGGCGGCGGCTTGAAGGCGGGCTGGCGGCCGAGAGGGCGGAAGCCGAGCCGCTCGAAGAAGCGGCGGGCCGGCTGGTTGGTCTCGTAGACCACAGCGCGCACCCCGGGGAGTTGGTGGCGCCGGGCTTCCTCGAAGAAATGCTCTACCAGCCGCACCCCCACCGCCCGGCCGCGGGATTCGGGGAGCAGGTTGATGTGCAGATGTCCGGGATACCCCTCCTCGTCCGGGGCCTCGGCCTGGCGGCTTTCGGCGAGAAAACCGGGCAGGTCGGCGAGCAGGCGCCAGAGCTCCCGGCGCCAGAGCAGCCCGCGAACCAGCGAGCGCGCCACCGCCGACGGGACCACTCGCCAGACCTGGACGCGATGGAGCCCGCGCTCGTCGAAGGCGCCCGCCAGATACCCGACCACCCGCTCCTCCCGCTCGGCTACCCAGACGCTGCCGGCCGGGAAGTCGGTGTAGGCGCGGATCATCAGGTCGACGAAGAGGCGGGGCTCGATCACTCCGTCCCCGCCGCCGCCATAGGCCGTGGACAGGCAGATCTCCCGCACCGCCTCGCGGTCCCGCGGCTCGTAGGGGCGGATCTGTACCGGGTGATCGTCCATCCGGACTGATCTTAACCGCGACGTCCTGCCAGGTGTCTCGCCAGATCCTCCGGCAGCACCCAGTCGGCGCGGCCGATCTTCTCCCAGGCGAAAAGCGGGAGGAGATCGGCCGGCCGGCAGGGCTCGGCGCGGTCGAGCAGGCCGAGGGAGTGGGCGAGATAACCGGCGACCGCCTCGGGGTCGATCCCGGCGTCGCGCAGGGAACGGAGAGTCAGCCCCTGATCGCGCTTGGAGAGCTTCTCCCCCCGGGCGTTGACCATCAGCGGCACGTGGGCGTAGGCCGGAGGCTCGCCGCCCAGGGCCTCGATCAACTGGATCTGCCGCGCCGTCGAGGCGAGGAGGTCGGCGCCGCGCACCACGTCGTCGATCTCCATCGCCAGATCGTCCACCACCACGGCGAGCTGATAGGCCCAGAGCCCGTCGCGCCGCTTCAGCACGAAATCTCCCACCGCGAGGTCCACCCGCTCCTCGATCGGACCCTGGACGCGGTCCACGAACGACACCGGCAGGTTATCGACGCGAAAACGGATCGCCGCGTCCGGCCGGCCGGCTCCACAGAGCTTCTCGAACCAGCCGGAATCGAGCTCGCACGGCCGGAGCGCGGCGGGGTACGGCGCCTCCTCCGGGCCGTGCGGAGCGGAGGCCATGGCCTGGAGATCCTTGCGCGAGAGGCGGCAGGGGAAGACGCGGCCGGCCAGGGCGAGCCGGCGGAGCGCCTCTTCATAGAAAGCCGACCGCTCGGACTGGGTATACGGCGCGAAAGGGCCACCGGTGTCCGGCCCCTCGTCCCAATCGAGGCCGAGCCAAGCGAGATCCTCGATCTGGGCTGCGGCCATGCCGGGTACCACGCGCGGAAGATCGAGGTCCTCCAGCCGCCAGACGAACCGGCCGCTGCGGCTGCGCGCCGAGAGCCACGCCGCGAGCGCCGTGCGCGAGTTGCCGACGTGGATCATCCCCGTGGGAGACGGGGCGTAGCGGCCGCGGGGCTTTCGGACAGCGCTCATCGACAGGTGACGATACCGCCGTTTCGGGAAAGTGGAGAGATGGACCGGCCGCGGGGCGGCCGGTCCCGAGATCAGGGTGAGGGCGTAGAGATCAGCCGTTCCAGGTCGCCGTGAAGGGGAACTCCCAGAGGTTGTTCGAGACGAGGGTCCCCTGGTAGGCGGTGTAGAACTGATTCTGGAAGGCGGACAGCGCGGGTCCGATGGCGGAGCCGGCGCCGTTGAGGTCGGTGAAGTTGATCTGGTTCGCGCTCCAGGCACTGCCATTGAACGCGCAGCCATAGATCTGGGCGGTATGGGCGCCATGATAGATCGCGAACAGCAGCCCGCCGTTCACCGCCAGGGAGACGCCGTTGAAGCACTGGGCGCCGTTGATGTCGTTGACGTCGGTCTGAGATCCCCAGTTGGTGCCGTCGGACGTCGAGCAGATGTAGAGATCGGCTCCGTTCAGGCTGGTGCCGGCTTTCCCCTCATAGCCCATGTAGAGCCTGCCGTTGTACGCCGCCAGGGCGGGTCCCGCCGTAGTGGTCGTCTGGGCGCTGTTCTGATCGGTGACGTTGGTCTGCGAGCCCCAGTTCGAGCCGTCGGACGAGGAGCAGACGTACAGGTTGTTCGAAAGCCCCGAGCCGCGATACGCCAGGTAGAGCTTGCCGTTGAACACCGCCAGGGCCGGGGGGGAATCGGTCTTGGCGTCGTTCTGACTGGTGACCTTGGTCTGATCCCGCCACTCGGAGCCGTCGAAATAGCAGACGTAGAGGTTCGAGGAGCCCGAGCCCTGATAGGCCATGTAGAGCTTGCCGTTGAAAGCGGCGAGGGCGGGGCTCCCCGACGTCTTGGCGCCGTTCTGATCGGTAACGTTGATCTGCGAATGCCACGTGGAGCCGTCGAAGTAGCACGAATAGAGGCTCGACGACGTTCCCCAGCCCTTGTAGGCCATGTAGAGCTGGTTGTTGAAAGGCGACAGGGCCGGCGTCACGGAAGTCTGGGCGCTGTTCGCGTCCGTGATGTCCACCTGGCTCCCGGTTTCGACGGACACGGTATTGGCCGTAGCACTGGTCGTGGCGGCGGCGGTCGCAGAGGTCGGGCTCATTGCATTCTCCTCCCAGGTTGGCGTCCGGATCTCGTCCGGAGCGGTTGATCGTTCAACCCTGGAGTGGGACGTGCGAGGCGGTTATCGCACCCCTCGTGCCGGGCGAAGATCAGCGCCCTGGGCCGGGTCAGCTTCCAGACTGAAACCGGAAGAGGTGCCGCATCTGAAGGCGGTGGAAAGCGTCCGGGGTCCAGGCCACCAGCCGGTCGCGGAGCCGGCAGAGCGGGGCGCTCTGCCACTGGCCGATCCAGCCGAGGTGGACGGCGCGGCGGGCGATCCCTGCCGTCCGCGGCCGGCGCAGGGCCTCGTAGCGGCGCAGGGCAACGGCGGGGTCCGGGATCGCGCGCAGGCAGCCGGCGAGGACGACCGCGTCTTCGATGGCGAGGCAGGCGCCCTGTCCCAGGTTGGGGGTCAGGGGATGAGCCGCGTCGCCGAGGAGGGTCACTCTCCCCTTTCCCCAGCGACGTGCCGGATGGCGGTGAAGGACGTCGGTGCGCAGGATCGCATTCTCCGGAGTCGCCGCGATCAGCTCCCGGATGGGCGCATGCCAATCGCCGAAGACGCGCAGCAGTGAATCGCGCAGAGCGCCGGGCTCGTCGTGGCCGCCAGGGGGCGCGTTGCTGGTGGCGTACCAGTAGACCCGCCCGTGCTCGATCGGCACGATGCCGAAGCGATGGCCGCGCCCCCAGGTCTCCGAGCTGCCGCCCGGGCGGGGAGCGAAGCCCTCCGGGGTGACCGCCCGCCATGCCGTGTAGCCGGCGTAGGGCGGCTCGCCGTCGCCCAGGAGCTGCTCCCGCACCCGCGAATGGAGGCCGTCGGCTCCCACCAGAACCGCGCCCTCGACGCGCCGGCCGTCGCGCAGCAGAAGGGAGACGCCGTCCGGTCTCTCCTCATAACCCACGCATTCGCAGCCGGTGTGAACCCCCTCGCCCTCCAGGGCCTGAAGGAGCACCCGTTGAAGGGTGGCGCGGTGCAGGGAGAGGAAGGGGGCGTCGGGCTCGATGTCGCGAGGCCGCAGACAGGCCAGGAGGGTGCCGTCCGCGGTCCAAAGATGGAGCTTCTCCTCGACGCAACCGGCCTCGGCGACGGCGTGGTCGAGCCCGATCCGCCGCAGGGCGAGCACGGCGTTGGGCTGGATCGCGATCCCCGCGCCGACCTCGCGGATCTCCGCCGCCCGCTCGAAGACCTGGACCTCGCACCCCGCCCGGCGCAGGGCCACGGCGGCGGTCAGGCCGCCGATGCCGCCTCCCGCCACGAGAATGGGCCCGTTCGCCGGGTCTCCTATCGCTTCCCCTCCACCCGGAACGGATACCCGCCGATCTCGGAGGCGGAGCCGTCCGGCTTCACTCCCTCGACGCGCAGGCGGTAGTCGCCGGGCGCGAAGAAGGAGGCGGGGAAGGTGATCATCAGGGCTTCGAGCGCGTTCGGCTCGAGGCCAGATTGCCGGAAGACGGTCCCGCCGCCCGCCTTCGTGATCGTCGCGCGGTAGCTCGCGAAACGGGGATCGGCGCCGACGTCGACCGCGAGCGCCAGGGCATCCCCGGCACGGGCGGGATCGATCGTGGCAGGCTTGCCGTCGTCGCTCCGCAGGGCGGAGAGGAGGAAGACCGGCGTATTGACCAGCGGACCGGCGAGACCGCGCGGCGCCTCCGGCGGCTTCACCTGGGCGATCCTCGCCTCCAGTTCGCGCCGCTCCGCGATCCGCCGGCTCTCGCTCGCGTCGAGACGATGCTCCAGCTCCTGGTTGGAGCGGCGCTGGGCGTCGAGACGCGCTCGCCACTCCTGCCGCTCGCCCTGGCCGCCGGCGAGCAGCCAGAGCGCCGGCAGCGCGGCGGCTAGAGCCAGAACGGCGAGGGCCACTCCCCATTGTACCAACCGTCCCCGCCGGGCCAGCCAGGCGAACAGCCCCGCGCTCACCACCGCGCGGGCCGCGTCCTCGGCCGCCAGGGTCTTGAGCCCCTTCTGGAAGCCGCGGGCGAGCTCGAGCTGCTCCATGCATGCGAGGCACTCGACAAAGTGCTCCTCGAACCGCGCCTCCTCGTCGGGCGGCAGCAGGCCCTGGTGATAGCGCTCCACCAGGCTGTTGTTTTCGATATAGGCGTGATCCATGAGGTCAGAGTCCCCCACCGCGCGACACTCCCCTCCAGAGTGTGATCAGGACCAGAATTATCGCACCCGCCACCTGCGCGGCTTGGGTCCCGCCGCCGAGCCTCTCGACCATCAGCTCCTTGTAGCGCTGCCGGGCGCGATGGAGGACGCGGTTGAACTGCAGGCTGGAGAGGCCGTAGTCGGCCGAGATGCGGTCCTTGTCCTCCTCGGCGATGTAGAAGCGGAGGAGGATCTGACGGTCGCGCTCGTTCGCCAGCTCCTGGAGGACCCGGCGGACGAGCAGGGCGTTCTCGCGGGCGAGGAGATTCCCCAGCGGCCCCTCGCTGGGCGCCACGGCTTCCAGGACGGCGTCGCTGTCGGCGTCGGTCTTCCGGCGGGTGATCTTGCGGTAGTGCTCGATGGCGAGGCTGCGGGCGATCTGGGCGAGGAAGCCGGGCAGCTTGGCCGGCTCGCGCAGCTCGCCGCGGCGCAGCTTCTCGAGGCCGAGGCGGAAGGTGTCCTGGAAGAGGTCCTCCGCCTCGGGGCGGCCGTTGGTGTGGCGATCGAGGATGATCGCCACACCGCGGCCGTACAGCTCGACCACCCGCTCCTCCGCGCGCCGGTCGCCCGAACGGACGCGCGCGACCAGTTCCTCCAGCGCTTCGGGGGTTGTCTCGTAGCTGGCCAGAAGCGATGTCCCCGCGTGGTCCCGCTTGGGTCCCGCTTGAAAAAATAATGCGGGCGGATTCTAGCACGCGGCCGGTCGGCTACACGCCAGCCTCCGGCGTCGGGGGCGGCGGCGTCGACGGCGGCGTGCCGCTCCCTCCCCAGACCGCCATCTGCTCGGGATCGCCGTAGGTCGACGAGCCGTACAGATGGACGGTTTTCCTTCCACCCGGCATCCAGGTCTCGGCGGCGGAGATATAAAGGTAAAGGGGTCGCCCCCTGTAGGAGCCATTCCAGCAGAGCTGCTCGCCGGCCACACGCAGCTCCATAGACTGCTCGTGCTCCACCTCATCCTGCGGAGCCGTGGGCACACCCGCGGCCGGGGGATCGGTGGAGAGCTGCACGACCCCGTCCTGATCGAGAAGGGCAAAGCCCGCGGAGACCACGTAATCCGCCGAAAGGAACGGCTTCCTGTCGCCATACTGGCTGCCCGTACCGATCATCAGGGTCCACTGTTCCTGGATCCCATGGCCCTCCACCCCGGCTCGCCACTGGATGTACCAGGTGCCCACGAAATTTCCGATGTTCATGCTCTCCTCCCTTCGATCGTAATAGTGGTGCATGGAGGCGGATCATCGCACCCCCGTTTCAACGCCAGTCCCCCTCCAGGAGGAACGCGGCCCAGAAGTAGGGATCGCGCCAGCGCCGCTGCTGGCGCACCCAGAGCTGGGCCTGCCGCAACGCCGCCGCGGGCGGTAGCTTATCGACCCACAGGCCGCGGTAGAACCGGGCCATCAGGGCCGCTGTGGCGAGGTCCTCCACCCGCCAGAGGCTCGCCACGACCCGCGGCGCCCCGGCGTATTGAAAGCCTCGAGTCAACCCGATCAGCCCCTCGCCGCTCACCTCCTTGCCGAGGGCGGTGCGGCAGCCGCTCAGGACCACCAGATCGGCGTTGAGCTGAAGATTGTAGATGTCGTGCAGGTGGAGGAAGCCCTCCTGGGGGTGGCCCCGCGAGTCCACCATCGAGAGAGCCAGCCCCGAGAGCGCCGGCCGCTCGGCGTCGATCACTCCATGAGTGGCAAAATGGACGACCTGGAAACCGCTCAGCCGGTCACCGAGAACCCGCGGGAGAGCGGCGTCGAAGTCCAGCGCCACCAGGGACTCCCCTCGTGGAGCGAGCGCCGCGATCGCCTCCGCCTCCCGGCGCGAGGCGGGCAGACGCGCGAACACGGGCGGATCTCCTTTCGGAGACCCCTGCGCGGTTACTCGGGGGTCCTGGCGGTCGAAGACCGGATCGGCCAGCACAGCGAGCCGCTTCGCCGCCGGCTGGCGCCTCGCCAATGCCTGCCGCTGCACCGCCAGGGCCGAGGCCGAGGGGAGAGCGACGACTTCGTGGCGCTCGAACAGGAGAACAGGTCTCGCGTCTTCGCCGGACGCCTTGCCTCCCGGCAGCGGCAGGGCGCCGAAAGGGATGTACTGCAAGGCTCCATCCGGCACCACGACCAGGCGCTGCCGGTCGAGCCGGCCGGCAACGGGCCCCAGCAGCAGGCGGCCGAGCGCCGCCGCGTCCTCGGCCTCACGGTGCCGGTCCTCGACGTCGAAGCGGCTCATCTCCTCGTTCACCCGCAGGGCGAGCTCTTCGATCCGGGCTCGCCCAGGCAGCTCGAAGCTCTCGATCCTGTCCAGGGTGACGGCCCAGAGATAGCTCCGCTGCTTGCCCAGGAAGTAGCTGAGGAGGATCGTATCCGGATCCAGGAGCGCCTGGATCCCGGCCACGCTCAACGGCTGCGGCCGGGTGAGCGCGGCGAAGCCGGGGCTCCGCTCGCGGATCTCAGCCTCGACGGAGTCGAGGTCGCGCAGCACGGCGAAACGCTCCTCCTCCAGCGCCGAGCGTTCGTCCGCTCCTTTCGAGTGCTCCCGCAAGGCGCGCTCGGTCTTCGCGCTCAGGCGGCGCAGCAGGGAGGTCCGGTGCTCGAGCAGGGCAGGGTCGACCCCCTGGTGGATATCGATGCCGGCCTCGCTCAGCAGCTCGACCAGGGTGCGGGCGCGGGCGCGCTCGCCGGTCTCCAGGGCCGCCCGGTCCCAGCCCGCGGCGGGCTCGGCACGGTGGCTTTCCATCAGCAGATCGAGATCGAGTTCGTACGCCTGATGCTGCAGGGCGGAGAACGAGGCGCGCAGGTCCGGGCTGCCGATCCGGGTGCGCAGCGTCTCGACGATCTCCAGAACCGTGCCCGCATGCTTCCGGGCTTCGGCGAGCTGCCCCAAACCCCGCTTCGCGCGGGCGATCCCGAATTCCATCTGGGCCTCTCGATAGCGATGTCCGGCGGACCGTTCCAGCCGCAACGCCTCCTCCAGGCTCTCCAGGGCCTTCGTCGGCTGCCCCGCGGCAAGATGGAGCTCGCCCCGGTTGCGCAGCGCCTCGCCCTCGTCGGCGAGGGAGCCGGCGGTCCGTAGAAGCTCGACGGCGCGATCGAAATCGGCGAACGCCGAAGCGGTGTCCCCGAGTGCCAGGGCCGCGCGTCCGAGCTGGGTCAACGCCACGCCCTCGCCCCAGGGGTCACCGATCTCCCGGCGCAGCCCCAGGGCTCGCTGGTGGCATTCCAGAGCCTCGCGGGTCCTGCCGAGATCCCTGAAGACCAGACCGAGGTTGGTGAGCGTCGCGGCCTCCTCCGCCCGGTCGCCGACCTCGCGCCGCAAGCGCAGGGCTTCCTCATAGGCGGAGACGGCCCGCTCCCGCTCGCCGAGCCCCTGGTAGACCAGCCCCAGGTTGTGGAGGACGAAGGCCTGCCAGCGGCGGTTTTCCAGCACGCGGAAGACCTCCAGCGCGGCCCCGAAATCGGCGAGGGCCTCCTGGTTGTCCCCCAGCTCCTGATGGAGCAGGCCGATGTAGTTGAGAGTCCGCGCCTCGCCGGCCCGGTCGCCGGTGGCGCGCATCCCCTCCCGGGCCTGGCGGTAGCGGTCGAGCGCCTGGTCGGGCTCGCCCAGGATGTCGTAGACCCGGCCGAGGTTGTTGAGCGCGAAGGCGGCCAGCGATTCGGCCTTCACCTCGCGCAGCACGGGCAGGGCGTTCTCGTAGCAGGCGAGCCCCGCCTTCAGCTCCCCCTTTCCCAGATTGGTGGCGCACAGATTGCCCAGCGAGGCCCCCTCGCCGTAACGGTCGCCGATCTCCCGCTGCAGGGCCACGGCCTTCTCGAAAGCCGCCCGGGCCTCAGCGGTGGCGCCCAACTGCCAGCGGTCGAGCCCGATCTCGTTCCAGGTGGCCGCCTCCCAGAGCCGGTCGCCGAGCCCCTGCCAGAGCGGCAGCACCTCCTCCCCCGTCTTCAGGGCCTCCCGGGTGTCGTCGACCAGCCGCGCGAGGACGGCGGCGGCGTAGAGGGCGCGGGCCTCCCGGGGGCGATCCGCCGCGGCCCGCCACTCCTCCACCGCCCGCCGGTACGCGGCGAGGGCCTGCCGCCGCGCGGGTGTCCCTTCCCGGTAGCGCTCCCCAGCCAGGGACATCGCCGCCTCGGCGGCCGCGCGATGGCGATCGGCCTCGGTGGCGCGCGCCAGCTCGTCGAGGCGGATCTCATAGCGGCCCGGCGGGGCGGCCGGCTCGCGGGCGATCACCTCGACGTCATAGATGCCATCCTCCGCGGGCTCGACGACCAGGGTCTCGGTCCCCTGGCGGTCGAAGGGGGCGTCCACGACGATGCGGCGGCCGTCCGGCCCCTTGGCCGCCAGCTCGACGTCGATCCCCTGCTGCTCGACGGCGATCTGCCAGACGCGCCCGGCCGCGAGCTCGACCCGGAAGGCCTGCGTCGCGCCGGAAGCGAGCTCGCGCTCGGCGGATTGTCCGGGGATCAGCGGCGCGGCGGTGGGCGAGGCGCCGAGGAGAGCGCCGGCCAACGCCAGCCATGCGAGCGGGCGAGCGGCTGGCCGAAGACGAGGCATCGTGAATCGCCGTTTCTCAGTCCCGAGGGGAAGAACGCGACGATGATAGCAGGACGGCGGGAGACCCGTCGCGGGGCGGTTCTTCGGGTATATTCAGAAGCCTTACAGGAAAGGAGCGATCATGAAGAAGACGAAATCTCCAAAGCTCACTCTGTCCAGGGAGACCCTGAAAGCGCTCGACGCGGAGGGCCTGCGGGCTCCGCGGGGCGGAGTGACCACGCCCACGAACTGCATCACCTGCGGCCAGGTTTGCGTCGACGAGACCATCGTCACCCGCTACAACTGCTGAGCTTTCGCGCCCCCGGCCACGGTCCGGGAGGCGCGTCGGGAAAATCCTTCTCGATCCTTTTCGTCTCATAATGCCGGAAGCCCCGCGCCTGGTAGTTCCGCAGGGCCGCCGGCCCGTCGAGCGAGCAGGTGTGGACCCAGAGGCGGGAGGCCCCCATCTCCCAGGCGCGCTCGATGGCGGCGGTCAGCAGGGCGCCGCCCAGGCCGCGGCCCAAAAAGCCGGGCAGGAGGCCGAAGTAGGCGAGCTCGACCTGGGCCCCGGGCTGGCGCTCCAGCTCGAAGTAACCGGCCGGGGTCCCCTCGAGGGTGCCGATCCAGGTCTCCAGCTCCGGCCGGTCGACCCAGGCGCGCCACTGGTCGTAGGTCCACTCCAGGCGGTCGATCCAGTACCAGTCGCCCCCCACGGCCGTGTAGAAGAAATGGTTGAGCTCCGGGCACGGGACGCGCGCCTGCTCCACCCGGAAATCCGCCACGGGAGGGCGGGACGGGCGGAGGTCCGCCGGCGAGGTCATCTCCAGGGAGTAGATCTCGATCTCGCGTCTCATGCCGCCGCGATCCTCAGCACCTTGGCGCCCCGGATCCTGCTCCCTTTGAGCTCGCGCAGCGCCTGATTGGCGGCCTCCAGGGGGAGCTCCTGGACCTCCGGGTGGAGCGGAATCTCGGCCGCCAGGGCCAGGAACTCGCGGACATCGCCGCGGGACACGTTGGCGACGCTCTTGATCTCCTTCTCCATCCAGAGGTCGCGGGGGTAGTCGAGGCCGAGAAGGGCGCTCTTGTCCCGCTCCTCCTTGCGGATGGCGTTGATCACCAGCCGCCCCTCCGGCTCCAGGTTCTTCAGCGCCTCGACGACCGGCCGCCAGGCGGGGGTGGTGTCGATGATCGCGGCGAGCTTCCCGGGCGGCTCCGCGGTCGCGTCCCCCGTCCAGACGGCGCCCAGCTCGCGCGCGAACGCCCGCTCCCCTTCATTGCGGGCGAAGACGTAGACCGGGGTGTTGGGATAGCGATGCCGCGCCATCTTGAGGACCAGGTGGGCCGAGGCGCCGAACCCCGTCAGGCCGAGGCTCTCCCCGTCCTCGATACCGGTCAGCTTCAGCGAGCGGTAGCCGATCGCCCCGGCACAGAGCAGCGGGGCCGCCTCGACGTCCTGGAAGACCGCGGGGATCGGATGGGCGAAGGGTGCCGGCACGGTCATGAATTCGGCGTATCCGCCATCGGCGTCGCGGCCCGTGGCCACGAAGGAGGGGCAGAGATTCTCGTTCCCCTCGCGGCAGTATTTGCACCGGCCGCACGCCGATCCGATCCAGGCGACGCCGACGCGGTCCCCCTCGCGAAGCCCTTCGGCGCCGGGCCCCAGGGCGTCCACCCGCCCGACGGCCTGATGGCCGAGCACGACCGGCAGTCGGGGCGGCGGCATGCGCCCCTCGATCTCGTCGAGCTCCGTGTGGCAGACCCCGCAGACCGAGACCCGGATCCGGACCTCCCCCGCTCCGGGAACCGGCACCGGCAGATCCGCCATCTCCAGCGGCTCGGGGTTTTCGTCGAGATTGGAAAGAGCAGGGAGGATCATTGCTCGCATGGCGCCGGTCACCTCCGGGAGGCCTGCTCATAGAGCAGGCGGGCCATCAGGACGCCTTGACGCAGTCCCATGGCCTCTCCCAGCGGAATCACCTCGCCCAGGATCGCTCGTACCTGCCGCTGCCGGCCGGTCTGTGCGTAGACATCTGCCAAGTCCATAGAAATACGGAAAACATCGCCTCCAAGATGATTCTCCAGAAAGATTTCCCGGGATTCCCGCATAAAAACCTCCGCCTCGGCAAATCGGCCGAGGTCCCGAGCGACTATCCCTCTAAGCCCTATCAACCGAGCCCGCAGAATACGGTCCCCTAGCTCCTGGTACAGAGGTTCACTCTCCTTGAGGAGCCTCCAGGCCTGCTCTGGATGGCCAATCAAGGAGAGGGCGCCAATCAGGTTGTTCTTACCGGCGAGGAGAAGGCGTGGGTCTCTCTCTGGATTCACTCGGTTGAGACCCATCTGAAATTGTAGGATTGCTTCCTGGTAACGGCCCTGTTCGCTGAGGTGCAGTCCTTTCTGGATGAGCGTAGAGCCTTCGAAATGTGGATCATCTACCTCGTGGTAAAGGGAGATCGCCTTATCAGTGAGCCGTATCGCCTCATCATACCGGCCTTGGACGTTTAGCAGGGAGGAAGTGAGGTTGAGCAGCTCAGCCTTCGAGTAGGGGTCCCCGTCATCCTGGAGTTGAAGGCACCAGGCTCGGTGCATCGCCTTCTCGGCCCGCCAGAGGTCGAACACGATCCGGAAGCCATTGCCTAGATAGGCCCAGGAGAGCGCCTGAGCATCCACCACTAAATGCGATCCGTATCGGGCGGGATCGAGATGCTCCGCTGTCTCGACAGCGAGCTCCGCGAGATCGAGTCCGGCGGCAGGATCAGAAAACCATTTTTCCTTGCTTTGCGCCCGCAGGAGCTCACAGAGTTTCAGAGAGTGGAACCGCTCCTCGTCGCGCACCCGCTGGCGACGCTTGGCGAGGGGTTCCCGCAGCAACTCAGCGAGCAGGTATTCAGAGCTGTGGCCTTCTCTCTGCAAGCCCTCCAGTTGCTCCGCGATCCGCTCTGCCGCACGATCGAACGCTTCGTTGTACCCAGGCCGAAGCCAGGAATCCAAGATTTCGAGTTGAGCCAGCGCGGAGATTTCATCGGCCCGGTCCCGGCAATCGGAGCAGAGCGCCAGATGCCTCTCGATCCCGCGCGCCTCATCCGGGGGCAGCTCGCCCTCAGTGAAGCGCGACAGGGTCTCCCGGGTTGGGTGATGGCGGCCCATATGGACAGTCTACTCGCCTCGCTACGGGATCAACGCCGTCCTGATATGGTGCGCGGGCACTCAATCCGTAAACCCGAGGAGATTCCCCATGCGGAAGGAACCCGCCGTTCTGCTCGTGCTGGGCGCCCTAGCTCTCGCCGCCTCGGCGGTGAACGCCTACGACCGGGTGACCTGGCTCCTGGAGGTCTTCCCCATTCTGCTCGGGGTCCCCCTCCTGATCGCGACCCGGCGCCGCTTCCCGCTGACCCCGCTCGCCTACCGGCTCCTGTTCCTGCACGCGCTGATCCTGATGCTCGGTGGCCACTACACCTACGCCAGAGTGCCGCTGGGGTTCTGGGTCCGCGACCTGCTGGGCCTGGCGCGGAACCACTACGACCGCCTGGGGCACTTCGTGCAGGGGTTCGTGCCGGCGATCCTGGCGCGGGAGATCCTGCTGCGCCGGGGAGTGGTGCGGCGCGGCGGCTGGCTCTTCTTCCTGGTCACCTGCGTCTGCCTGTCGTTCAGCGCCGTCTACGAATTCTTCGAATGGGGTTCCGCCGTGCTCGGCGGCGCGGCCGCGGATGACTTCCTCGGCACCCAGGGAGATACCTGGGACACCCAGTGGGATATGCTCTGCGCCCTCCTCGGCGCCCTCACCGCCCAGCTCACCCTGAGCCGGGTGCACGACCGCGAGATCGCGCGGCTGGAGGGGGATCCCCGATAAGGAGCTGCTGATAAACGGCGGCGCGCTCCGGCCGGTCCCAGGCCGCATAGAGGTCTACGATTCGCCGCAACGCGGCCGGGGCGTAGCGGCCACCCTCGCCCGCATCCGCCTTGAGGATGGGATAGCTGCCGAGCAGCAGGGGCTCGGCTTCCGCGAATCGCCCCTGGGCCGTAAGGCAGCTTCCGAGGACGCTCTCCGCATCCGGGGTTCGCCAAGGGCTCGTCTTGGACGTCTTGAAAATCGCCAGAGACTCCCGCGCCAGCGGCTCCGCTTCGCCGCCCTTCCCCTGAGCTGCCAGGACTGCCGCGAGATGGCGAAGGAACACGGCCCGGGGCACACCGCTCGGCGCCATGCCCAGAGCCTCGCGGGCGAACGGCTCGGCCTCTCGCGGACGGTCCTCGACCATCAGGACGAAAGCGAGGTTGCTGAGGCTTTGCGCCACCTTCGGGTGGGGGCCGTCATAAACCTTGCGACGCATCGCCAGGGCTTCCCGGTAGAGCTCTTCGGCCTTGCTTTGCTCCCCTTCTGCCTCCAGGACCGAGGCCAGATTGTTGAGACTGGTGGCCACGTCCGGATGGGGCTCGCTACCCAGGATTTTCCGGCGCATCTGCAGGCCCTTCTTCAGATAAGGCTCGGCGCCGGCGTTGTCTCCCCTGTTGTAGAGAAGGAATCCAAGGTTGTTGTAGGCACGTGCCAACTCCTCATCGCCTCCGGGGATCCGCCGCTTGAGGCTCAGGGCTTCGCGGAAAAGTGCCTCTGCGCTGTCGTGCTCCCCCCGCGCTTCCAGGAGCCCTCCAAGATTATTCAGCCCCGCCGCGTAGGCGGGGCTCGACGTAGCTCCGCCCCGGCGCAGAGTCTCCAGAGCCTCCCGGGCGAGCGCCTCGGCCTCGGTCTTCTCCCCGATCTCCTGGAGCGCCAGGGCCAGATTGAGCTCGCTCGAAGCCACGTCCGGATCATCCGGCCCCAAGATATGCCGGCGAATACGCAACGAGTCTTCCAACAGCGGCTTGGCCTGATCGTACAGCCCCAGCCGGCGGTAGACCCGTCCCATCGTCTCCATTAGCGCGGCCCTTGTCTCCAGTGCCTTCTGAAGCTTCCCGGCGATCTGCTGGCGCCCCCGGTCCAGGACTTCTCGGGCGGTGATCGTCTTCCCCCGCGAGCTGCTCGGGTTCGGGATGGTGAACAACTCCTCCAGAAATCCCGAGACCGCCTCCGCCCGGTTCTTCTCTCGCTCCACCTTCCTCAGCAACAGGGTGACCGTGACGCTGAAGCTCAGGATCAGCAGCAGCACGGCCGCCGCCGCGGCGACTCCCGTCTTGTGGCGACGAACGAACTTGCCCAGCCGGTAGCCCGCCGTGTCCTTGCGGGCGAGGACCGGCAGACCGTCGAAGTAGCGCTGGACATCCGCCGCGAGTTGCTCCGCCGAGGCGTACCGCCGCCCCGGTTCCAGGTCCATGGCGCGGAGCACGATGGTGTCCAGATCCCCTGCCAGCCGCCGGGCCTCTTCCCGGCGTTCCACGGCCGCGCTCGGCCGGATCGTCTTCCCCGCGAGGATGGCCCGCTCCAGGGCTTGGCGATCGTCCGCCGCGGCGAGATAAGGCGAGCGGCCGGAGAGCAGCCTTTGGAGCAGGACCCCGAGCGAGTAGACGTCGCTCGCGGTGGTGATGGTCTCCCCCTTTACCTGCTCGGGGCTGGCGTACTGGAGCGTCATCGGCCGCAGCCCGAGCTCCGAAAGCCCGGGATCGGTCTGCCCGGGATCGAGCAGCTTGGCGATCCCGAAGTCCAGCAGCTTGGGAACGCCGTCCGCGGTGACCAGGATATTGCCCGGCTTCAGATCACGGTGAACCACTAGATTCTGGTGGGCGAAATGGACGGCCGCGCACACCTCCCGGAACAGTGCCAGCCGCTCGCGAAGGGAGAGCCCCACGGCGTACTCGTCGATCGGGCGCCCCTCGACGAAATCCATGACGAAATAGGGCCGGCCGTCCTCCGTCGTGCCGCCGTCGAGGAGCTTGGCGATGTTGGGATGATCGAGATGGGCGAGAATCTGCCGCTCGGCGCGGAAGCGGCGGACGATCGTCGCCGCCGAGCCCATCCCCACCAGCTTGAGAGCCACCTGCCGATCGAACTCCTCATCCGCCCGCACGGCGAGGTAGACCGCCCCCATGCCACCCTGGCCGATCTCCCGCACCACTTGATAGGGGCCGACGCGCTGGCCCGCCACGAGTTCCTCGGGCCCGCCGGAGAAACGACCGAAGAGCGGCTCCTCGATGAAGGCCTCGCTCTCCTCCTCGAAGGCGAGGAGCGACTCCACCTCGGCCCGCAGCTCGGGGTCCTCACCGCACGCGGCGGCCACGAACGCCGCCCGCTCGGCCGAGCCCGTATCCAGCGCGCCGTCCAGCACCGCCTTGACCTCTATCCACCGCTCAGGTGTCACAGTGCTCCTTCCCCTTCACGATTTCGGGTTTTTCATGAATGTCCGCAGGGAGACGCGAGAAACGCTGGCTGACATGGTCTTTCTCGCCGCGAAACTCGCGTCTTCCGGTATCGAGCGGAAGCACACGCCGTAAACCTGAGAGCTCCTCTGAGCCCTCGTTCCAGAGATCTTGGCGCCCGAGCGCGCCGATCTCGAGGAGGACACCATGCTTCGTGACAGAAAAGTCATCATCCTCTCTTGTCTATTGATGCTTGCCCTCTCTGTCTGCTCTCAATCCCTTGAAGCCCAGAAGGCGGGAGAAGATATCTTCTCGCAGAGCGGCTTCATGAGTAGTTTGAGTGGCGGAACGCCATCAATCAAGTACATTCCCATCCATGTGCCACGGATCGGGGGCGCTTACGAAGTTAAGATCAACTTCATCAAAGTCGAGACATCAGCCGCCGCGGTGGACGCCTACGTCGATTACGTCAACAAGCAGGCGAAAGCCCGGGGAGAGGCGCCAGGCTCGGCAAAATGGGATGAGCTCCGCGAGCGCCTGAAGGCGGTCATCTCAAAGGCTGACTTCGAAGTTCTCGATTCCGCCGGCAACTCCGTGGGCCGTGCCGCCGATCTTGGATTAACCACATTCTTCCGGACAGTGAAGTTTACGGCCAAAGGCTCCGACTACCAGATCAAGCTTCGATGTACATCAGGTGCGGGCGCCTATCACCTCACGCTCGAGTGGTACTGAGCTCCAGACAGGACCGTGACGGCGTGGCGGCATCTACCTCCGGCTCAGCTCACGCAGGAGCCAGAGCTTGGCCTCCCTCCAGTCCCGTTTGCTGGTGGTGGGTGAGATGCCAAGCAACTCGGCGATCTCTTCGTGCTCAAAGCCGTAGAAGAACTTGAGCTCGACGATCCGGTGCTGCCGCGGATCGAGTTCCGCCAGCCGGCCCAGAGCCTCCTGGAGATCGGCGAGGTCGACATTCTGCCCGTGGCCGACGGCGAACGCCTCTTCAAAAGGAACCTTCAGCAGGTCCTTCCCCCGCTTCGCCGTCTGCCGGGCCTTGCCGTAGTCCATGAGCACGCGTCCCATGATTCGGGAGGCGACCGCGAAGAACTGCTCCCGGTTCTGCCAGTCGGCCGACCGCTGGTCCATCAGCTTCAGATAGACCTCGTTGACCAGCGCTGTGGGCTCCAACGTATGCCCTTCCCGCTCGCCGCGCAGGTACCGGCGGGCCATGCGGCGCAGGTCATCGAAGATCAAGGGGACGAGACTCTCCAGGGCGGCGAGATCGCCGCGGGCCCAGGCATGGAGGAGGTCGGTAACCTCGGGTTTGGAAGAGGACATAAATCGAGAGGATTGTAGCAGAAGCCGGGTGGGGGTAGTCCTCGGGGCTTACTGACGCAGCTCACCCAGGCAGAAACCACACTGACGCCCTACAACCGGTTCACCGGGACTTTGAAATAGATTGCCGAGACCGGGTGAAGGGCCCCGGGCTACTCCGAGGTCATCTTCGAAAGCGGAGACCTAACTGTCCGGATATTGCCATCAGGGCTCGGGAGTCAAGCGCCAGCTCAAGCGCCGCAGACGACCAGGAGCAGAGCCCAGTCAGGTTGCATAACAGCCCGAACTTCAGAAGCGATATCATCGTTTCTCCTTTCCTTCAGGTTGAGACCGGCGGCTCTGTCTCGGCAACGCAGAATCAGCCATCTCTCAATCCAATGCAGCCCTCTCTCGTGGAGGGTTGCGAGTATGTTTTGTCCATAACCTCGACGAACCCCGGCTGGAAGGACCACGGTGGGTAGTTATGATAATCGGCAGCCTCGCAGTTCTGAGCTTTCAGGGCGTCGAGCGAACTCTCCGCGACCAACGTGTCTTGGGGCATCTGTCTGAGGAGAGGCGCATCACGCCGCCCTGGAACAGTCCAGGCGCCCCTGCTTTGGGACACGCACCCAGACATCTACCCGCGATGGTATCTTCCTCTTCTCTTCCTCGCGTTTGAGGGTAAGGAGAGGTGCCCCCAATGCCCAAGAACCGTGCGGCGATGTCGTTGCTCTTCTCGATGGTGTCTTTGTGGGTCGGCCTCGCGGCGGCGGAGCCGCCAGAGCCGGGACCGAAGGCCACCTCTACGTCAACAGTCGAGCCTCAACCGGCAGAACAGATGGCAGCTTCGGCAGGCGAGAACCAGCGTCTCGTCGGCCGCGGGGTGGTGGTTGAGAGCGTGGGCAAAGGCTCGGCGCTAGAGAAAGCTGGCCTGCGGCCAGGGGACTTGATCCTCCGCTGGCACCGCCTTCCAAGCCCTCCGGCGAACTCCGAGGAGGCAAACGGCTCGCTCGCGTCGCCGTTTGACTGGTGGGAGGCTGAGATTGAACAGGCGCAAAGAGGCCGGTTACTTCTTTCAGGTGATAGAAATGGAGAAAGCCTGACGCTTGTGGTCGAGCCCGGAGAGTGGAACACCACCGTCCGGCCGAGGTTTTGTCCGCATACCCTTAACTTGTACTCGAAAGTCTCAGGTGCCTTGCTTCACGGGAGCATCGCCCGCGCTCTCTTCCTCTGGCGATCCTTAGAACGGCAGGCAAAGAGCACGGAGCGCGCTTGGCTCTCCCACTGGTTCGCAGGCGAGTTGTGGCAGCACGGTAATTTTAAGGAGGCATTTTCTTTGGTAACCCGAGCGTTGCAGCGCGAGCGGAATCCGGAGATACGAGCGTCCTTCCAGGAACTCGCTGGCGAGATCCTGGAGCAACAGGGTGCCCCACAGAAAGCGGAGCAAAAGCTCCTGGAAGCCTTGCGCCTTAGAAGCAGACCTAGCGGTCCCAGCCTCGCTGAAGCACTAATTCACTCACGGCTCGGCACCTTTTATCTCTATCAGGGTACGATGGACAAGGCGGAACACCACTACTCGCTTGCCATGGATATTCGCGAGAAACTGGCCCCTGACAGCATGGATCTCGCATCCAGCGTGAATAACCTGGGCGTCCTTGCTCTTGAACACGAAGACTTCGCAGCGGCGCTACGATACTTCCAGAAGGCTCTTGAGCTTCGCAGCTCTCTTGCTCCTGGCAGTTTTGCCGAGGGGCAAAGCCTCTATAACGTTGGCCTGATCTATGGAAAAATGGATAATGAAAAACTCTCCGAAAAATTTTATCGAAGAGCTCTTACATTGTTTGAAAGAATAGACCCCAAGAGCCTAAGCGTTGCAATGACCCTCAACTGCCTGGGAATAACGTATCTCGATCAGCAAGACCTTGATCTTGCCAGATTTTATTTTGAGCAAGCCTTGGAGATTCTGAAAGCGGTTACCCCACAGAGCCTTGATACTGCTGATACCCTCACAAACCTAGGTTACACGTCTTTCCAAGAACGCAACTTCACTAAGGCGGAACGTCACTTCAGCGAAGCTTTGAGAATACAGAAAAAACTTGCGCCAGGAGGCAAGGCGACCACAAACAGCTTAAACAATTTGGGCATTACATTCGCTGAAAAGGGCGACTTCCTAAAATCTCTGAAGGCACATCAAGAAGCCTTGCGAGTACTCGACAATATAGCCCCCCGAGGGACAGAAGTTGCTAGCAATCTATACAACATTGGCGTGCTGTACGCTGAGAAGAAAAATTCTTCGAGAGCTCTTGAGTTCCTCGGTAGGTCGTTGTCCTTAAGAGAAAAGCTTATCCCTTCCAGTCATCTTCTTGCAGAGACCTATGCGACTCTGGGGAAACTAGCTCGGGACACCGGGGATCTACGAATGGCTGAGGCTTGGTATGCAAAGGCGATTCGAGTTTTCGAGCAGCAGGTTCTCCTTTTGGGATCGGCGAGAGCAGGGACCGTGCCACTTCGAACTTCTGGAGAAGAAATCTATCACGGGGCGTTGAGCGTGGCCACCCGCAGAGGTGATACCAAGACAGTCCTCGAGTTACTGGAGAGACATCGAGGAATACAGCTTGCGGAAATGATTTCGCACCGCGAGGGCTCGGTGCTTGAAGGACTACCTGATAGTACTGCCTTGCAGCTACGAGAGTTCCAGAAAAAATATGAAGAGGTTTCCATGAACCTTGAGGCGCTAACGGGCCGCGAGATTGAGCAGAAGGCGGGCACCTTGATCTCTAACCTCAGCGAGATCCAGCGGCGCTACTCGGAAACGATCGAATCGACCCGAAACCAAGGCCACAGCGCCTTCACATTCAGGTATCCGAAAACATTCTTCAGCTCTGATTTAACGAATGTCATCAAACCAGGCCAAGGATTGCTCTACTTCTTGATCGTCGATGGAGAAGTTTGGTCTCTCCTGGTTTTGGAGAATCTCCAGATGAACCTCAGGCATCACTCTCTGAGCGCGAAGGATGCGAATAGCAAAATAGAACGGCTAAGATCGCTGGATCAGTTTAATTTCAGTGACCCTGTGATCGAAGCCTCTGAAAGTGCTGCCCGAGATCGGACCGCCAAGGAGCTATACGATCTTCTCTTGCGTCCCCGAGAAGCGGCCCTGGCTTCGCTATCTCGCCTTCTGATCGTCCCAGACGGTCCCCTGCACCTCCTCCCATGGGGTTCTTTGATCCGTGACGACACTCAAAGCAGCGATGCAGGGCCCCATTATTTAACTGGGTGGAAGTCCATCCATCTCGTGCTCTCGGGGACGGTCTACGCCGAATTGCAGAAGAGTCGGCATCGGCCCGAGGAGGTCAACGCAGCGCTCAGCCTTGTTGCCTTTGCCGATCCTAAGTACTCAGTCGAAGGCCCGGAGGAAAAATCGGAAGGGATGGCCGACCGTCGGAGCCGGTCCACGGTTCGACCACACCGCTTCAACTGGCAACCGCTCCTCTTCAGTCGACAGGAGGTAGAGGGAATCGCTCGCCTATTCCCCTCCGATAGGACCAAGGTCTACCTCGGTGAAGAGGCTACAGAGGAACACGCAAAGACGATTGGCGACGTCGCCCAGATCATCCACTTTGCCACTCACGCGCACCTGGACGACCGCTTCCCCCTAAATTCGGCATTGGTCCTCAGCACGCCAGAGAGTCTTGTCGGTGATCGAGAGAATGGACTGCTCCAGGTATGGGAGATTTTCGAGCGGGTCCGATGGCACGCCGATCTCGTGGTTCTATCCGCCTGCGAGACTGCTCTCGGCGAAGAGCAGGGTGGAGAGGGGTTGCTTGGCCTCACCCGCGCGTTCCAGTACGCTGGAGCACGCAGCGTGCTGGCCAGCCTCTGGAGCGTGAACGACCAAGCCACGTCCGAGCTGATGATCCGATTCTACAAGCACCTTCTCGCCGGCCTGCCCAAGGACCAAGCCCTTCAGGCGGCCCAGCAGGAGCTGATCCGCGGGCCGATCGAGGTGACCAACGACAAGGGCGAGCGGGTGCTCAAGGACTTCAGCGCTCCCTACTACTGGGCCGGCTTCCAGCTCTATGGTGACTGGCAATGAGAAGCGAAGCAGGATGGTCTCTTAAACTGACAGTTCACGGAACAAGAGCCTGCGACCGGAGGGGTGAATGAGCAACCGAGAAAGACCGGAAGGCGAGGCCTCGGCCATCGCACCGGAGCTTCAAGAGGACGACAGCCTCGGGGCGGACGCGGCATCCGGGCCTTTCACCCGTTTCGTGCGGGACTGCGAACCCGGCCGTGAGCCCGAACCGGCCCTGGCCTCGGCGATGTGGTCGGCGTTCGGACGGGCCGTTCGCCAGGAGTTGCGCCGCCGGTCGCTGAGCCAGGGCTTGCCGCAGTGGTTGGGGATCTACGGCTTCCGCGGTTGGTGGGAGGCCACCGGCCGGGGCGGGCCGTTCGAGGATCTCCTGGCGGAGGCCTACCGTTACGTGTTCGTTGAACGCTTTCCTGCCTTGAAGGCGCAGACGCTCGCCAAGGCTAACATCGAGGGCGTGGTTGTCGCCTCGATCCGCCACTTCCTGCACGATCGCCAGCGACTGCACGATCGTCTCGGTGCCCGCCTGTTCGAGGTGTTGTCCCTCGCGGTGGGTCACGCCGTGACACGCGGGGACCTGACCGTCGTGGCCGGCTCCGCCAAAATCGGAAGCTCCACGGTTCTGGCGGTCGGTGAACGGGCGTCGTCCGCGGATCTGGCCACACCGGAAACGCTCGCCCCGATTGTCCGGCGGTGGAATGACCTGCTCCTGCCGGAGCTGGTGACGGCCTCTCGGGCGGACAAGCGCCGGCTCATCGAGGAGCTCGCAAGGCATCTCGCCGAGTTGGAGCTCGCGGGGGTCGCCGCCTTCCGTTTCGGAGACCTGATAGCACCGTTCAAAGCGGACGTACGCCAGCGCTGGTCGGCGCTGCTCGTGCCTGACGAGGAGGAGCCCTCAGATGACGAAGGTGCGCGCGGCTTCCGTCGCCTGCGCCGCAGCTTCGAACCGACTTTCGAGACCCACGTGATCGCGGCGGATCGGTTTGCCAAGCTGATGGATTGTGCCGATAGCGCCATCGAGACGAGCCCTGAGTCCGAACGCACCCGGAGCTATCTACGCCGGGTTCTCCTTTTCGTGCGTGCCTTTGCGAGCGAGGAAGGCGAGACCCTGGAGAAGGAAAGCGGAGAAGACCAAGATCAGCTACCCTCCTTTCGTCGTCTGGCCGAGCACCTCAAGATCCCGCGGGAGCGCTTCGGTGAGCTGATAGGCACCTTGAAGAGCTTCTTGGAACGGTGCCGTAAGCGGTTGGATGGCGAGTTCGCCCGCGTCCGTACGAACTCACGGAGGCCTGAGGAGGTGCAGTCATGACGGACGAGACGATGCCCTCGGGCCTCTGGCAGGAGACTCGGCAAGCAGCGGAAGCCTGGGAACAGGCTAAGAACCCTCGCGGAGACGAGCCGGCCGAGCTCAGCCCAACAACCGTCGGTCAGGTGCTGACCCTCGCTGAGCTTGGCGAGCCGCGCTTGGCCTGGGCGACGTTGCGCCGGCAGGAGGGAAAGACCGAGCGACGACTGCTGGCGGCAGCGGACGTCAACCCACTGGTGGGCCCCGGCGACGTCGCGGTCACCAGCCCCGAGATCGGCTCGCTCACCCTGCGCTGCCGTTTCGCGGTCTGGGTGAGCGATCGAGAGCTCGGCACGACCACTGTTCTCGGCACCTTGCCGCCGGAGGCGCTGGCGCGCGCCGACTCCCGGTGGCAGGCCATTGAGGCAGGCGGACCGGTCGGCACCTTCAGTGAGCAGGAGACCGAGGAAGACCCCGAGTACCAGGATTGGATCGAAGACGTCGTGCGGCCGGCGGTCGGCAAGCTCGAAGCGAGGATCGGCGCCGCCGCTCCGAGCCCCCTTCCAGCGCTTCCCTTCCCCACCCGGCGCTCGACCGAGCCCCGGCCGTCCAGGCGCGGAGTCTGGATGCGATGGGCGGCCGTCTTGGCTTTTGTAACGCTCGGCGCCAGCAGCGGCTTCCTCTGGTGGCGGCAGGGGCAGGAGATCGTCGGCTTGCGGGCCGCGGCAGCGGCCAGCGAGGCTGCCCACCGGCAGGTCATCGCGGAATTGGAGGCCCGCCGAGCGGCTCTCGAAGCGCAGTATAAGGCGCGGCTCGAGCAGTCTGGCGAGGACCGGGCGCGGCTCGAATCCGAACATTTGGCGCAGTTGAGGGAGCTCGAGGCGGAGCTCGCGAAGCTGCGGCAGGTGACCGAAGTGAAAAACCCACTGCTCGCAGCCCTCGAGCCCGACGCAGCCCTGCGGGGACCGACCCGGCTTGAAGTCGGCCCGGAGGTCAGCCACTTGGTGCTGCTACTCCCAGTGGACGACCCGGCCGGTACGGAGTTCCAGATCGAGGTCTCCGAACGGCATTCGGGCAAGCAGGTTTTCGTCCAGAAGGGGCTCCGGGCGGATGCCCGTGGAGAAGTGCGGCTGGGTCTTCCTGCTGTGCTCCTGCCGCCGGGCAACTATCGCATACGCCTGTTCCGCAAAAAAGGTGAGACGTTGCGTCTAGTCCGTGAGCACGCGATCGAGATCACTGAGGGAGACAAGGGTCGGCGGCCGCGTGGGTAAGGTCACGGCATGCCGTGCCTTTATCGCAGATGGTCATCCTGGCTCACGTTCTCGAATTGCGACTTAGGAGGCTTCCGTCCATGCAGACCGCCTGGTTCCGTCACCGCTCCGCGTTCGCCTTGTCTTGCTTCTTTCCGTGGATTACTTTCTTGCCGCTGTCGCCTCCTCCCGCGACCGGGCCGCCAGCCGTAGCGGTGGAAGCTCGCGTGGCCGACGAACCGAAAGCAACTCCGCCCGCTCCCGAAGAGCCGCAGGTGCTGCCAGGCGTGGTTATCGAGGATATTCCGAAGAACTCGGTGCTGGAGAAAGGAGGGTTGCGGGTGGGGGATGTGATTCTGGGTTGGGAGCGGATGCCCAATCCGCCGGCGAACCCAGTGGCGGCTAGCGGAAAGATCGAAAGCCCTTTCGACTGGATGTGGTTGGAAATCGAGCAGGCGCCGCGGGGAGTTGTGAAGCTGGCGGGGAAGAGGATGGGAAAGGAAACTTTTTGGGAGGTGGGGATGGGAGCGTGGGAGGCTCGCGTAGTGCCAAATTTCGCAGATCGGCACCTCGCCTTGACTCTGACCGAAATAGTTGCGGGGCGAAGAGACGTCTTAATATCGGAGGGAAATGCGACCAAGAGCCAAATGCAATACCCCCTTGCTACCAGTGACACCTTATGTTGGTTTGCTTTTCGTCTGGGAACGCTGAAACCCGCAGCGGTAAGTGCGATTATTATTCCGACACTTAAACAGCCGGAGTCCGAGAGGCACGGCACTGCAGGCGCGAGATTACCCCAATGTGTGTTGCGCACAGTACTCACCTCGATGCGCGTTAGCTTGGATCCAACTCCCTGCAATGAATCGGAACTCAATCGTGTCCTCTCACCTGCCTGCCGGTTCTACACCGCGCGCCTCCTTGATTCTCTGGGCACTGCAGCGTACGAGCGCGGTGACCTTGATGAGGCTCAAACGCTTTTTCTGGCTCTCTTGGACTTCGATCAGTCGGATAAACCAGCTCCGCTCATTAAAGCCCAAGGCCTAAACAATCTTGGCGCAGTTTCCTTACAGCGGGGCAAACTAGATAGCGCACTCACATATTGGGAAGAAAGCCTTAGCCTTCGTAGCCGAAATTCGCCAGGGGATTCAGGAGAAGCTGACAGCCTTAACAATGTCGCCACCGTGCACCTCTTTAGAGGAGACCACGTCAAGGCAGAATACAACCTAAAACGGGCGATTGACATCTACTCCAAGCTGGGCATTATTAGTATTTCCTTCGCCAATATTCTGACTACCTACGGAGTATTGCTTGAGCAGGGGGGAAAACTGGACGAGGCAAAGGCAGTTCTTGAGAGGGCAGCAGGGCTTTGGGCGCAATTCAAGGGGAGCGAGACCAGCCATGCTGCGGCATTAAACAATCTTGGCGGCATCTTGCTGCAATACGGACATGTGGATGTCGCGGAAGAAATATTCAGAAAGGCAATGGCAATTCTGGAAGAGGCGTCCCCTGGCAGCATTACCGTTGCGCATGTCATGAAAAGACTCGGCGGCCTCCTAAGAGATCGATATGAGTGGGAGGGGGCCGAGATGTTTCTGCGAAGGGCCGCTGAGATCTACTCTGCAAATAAGGTGGAGGCTAATTACCTGGGCGACTGCCTAAATACCTTAGGATTGGTCAGCTTGGAGAGAGGGGATGCAGCCGGCGCACGCTCTATCTTTGAGAAAGTTATCCAGCTATACGAGAAATTCTCAGTCCAGAGCTTAGATCGATCTGCCGCCTTGGCAAACTTGGCTCGAGCAGAGCGCCAGCTTGGCCAGATAGATCGGGCTAGGCTACATCTCCATAAAGTGATCTCAATCGAAAATAAGCTGGCCCCCGCCGGCCTTAAGATTGCACAATCATTTCATGAGCTTGGCGATCTTGCCGAGCTACAAGGAAACTTTTCAGCTGCTACAGAACAATTCGCAAAGGCTCTCGAAATCAAGGCAAGGCTTGCGCCCGGAACAGAGACTGAGGCGAGGACGTGGTCGAGAGTCGGTCTCCTACGGAGGAGGCTCGGTGATCTCGTCGGGGCTGAGCAAGCACTCTCAATGAGTATAAAGTCCCTTGAAGTGCAAGGTGACAAGCTGGATCGAGCATTTGGCTCCCAGGAGATCTTTCGTTCCCAGAATTCTATTACGTTTAGAAGTCTAATAGCTGTCCAAATTGCCCAGCACCTGTTAGATAAGGCATTCCTCAGCAGCGAAGAGTTCCGAGGAACTGTGATGGCAGCCAGGCTAAGAGAGAGGAAGCTCTCCTTCCCGGAGATTCCAACTGATCTCCAAATAGAAAAAGATTCCCTGGCGGTTCGGTATGATCGAAATACTTTGGAGCAGGAGCGCGTTTGTGGCCTAGCTGAGCAACCACTTTGTGACAAGCTCCGACAGGAGGCTACGGGCCTTCGCGATCAGCTCTTGCTTCGACTAGCTGAGATTCGCCGCTCTTCCCCCCACCTCGCAACTCTTCAGCACCCCCAATCCTTGAGCGTTCCTGATATCCGAAGCGTACTCGACGAAGGCACTTTAATGCTCTCCTACATCATTGGGGAGAGCGAGTCGTACCTCTTCAATCTAGGTCCCGAGGACGACCTTCGTGTCCAAGCCTTGCCGATCGGTGAAAGCGAGCTTCGTCAGCGGGTCGAAAAGTTTCGTGGCTTGATTGCTGAGGCGCAAGGGACGGCTCTGGGAGAGTTCCGGGCGGCGGAACTGCGCCGGCTGAGCAAGGAACTGTACAACCTCCTCATCGCTCCTGCAGCGGATCGTATTGAAAAGGCCGAGCGGGTGTTGATCGTAGCTGACGGCCCGCTCCATTATCTGCCCTTCGCCGCGCTCCTACGCGAGACGTCTAGTGAGGACGAGCATCCTCACGACCAATACCTCGCGGAGTGGAAGCCCTTCCACTCTGTGCTTTCTGCCACCGTCTACGCGGAGATCAAGAAGGACCGGCCAGGCCCTACGAAGTCCCAAACGGGTAGTCCACTCTTTTTTAGCGCCTTCGGTGATCCGCAGTTCCCGGCGGGTCTCGAGACTAAAGGGCCGGAGCAGATCGCAGACATCCGCGTTCGCTCCGCAATTCGACGCGGTATTCTACAGTTTGAGCCGCTACCTTCCTCTCGGCGAGAAGTAGAGGGCATCGCCTCTCTCTTCCCATCAGACAAAGTGGCGATCTTTCTCGGAGCCGAAGCTACCGAGGAGCGGGCGAAGGCAATCGGCAAGGGTGCCCGCATCCTCCACTTCGCCACGCACGCACGCCTTGATGACCGCTTTCCACTGAATTCCGCGCTAGTTCTCACTATCCCTGAGGGATTTCCGGAGGACCGGGACAACGGTCTGCTCCAGGTGTGGGAAATTTTCGAGAAGGTGCGCCTCAATGCTGACCTTGTGGTTCTTTCCGCCTGCGATACCGGCTTGGGGGCAGAGCAGGGTGGGGAAGGGCTGATCGGTCTCACCCGCGCCTTCCAGTACGCTGGGGCGCGGAGCGTTATAGCCAGCCTCTGGAGCGTGCGAGACCAAGCGACCTCCGAGCTGATGATCCGCTTCTATAAGCACCTCCGCGCCGGCCTGCCCAAGGATGAAGCCCTGCGGCAGGCCCAGGTCGAGCTGATCCGCAGCCCCATCGAAGTCGGCAACGAGAAGGGCAAGAAAACCCTCTTCAATGCTTCCAAACCGTACTTCTGGGCTGGATTCCAGGTGTACGGGGATTGGCAGTAGAACTACCTGATTCTTCGAACGGCCTCTTTGCGTTCCATGTCTCGCGTTTAAGACTAGAGCCGACTTAGCGACGAGGCCGCAAGGACCTTCGAAAGCTGAGACCTTCTACGGTAAGCCCAAAAACCTTCGCCAGCCCACGAGCACCTTGGCGATCGGGGACCCAGCGTACACGGATTAGAACGTCTTACCCTTTGACATCGCATCTTAATAAAGACTCAGGCCTTGAGATGGCACTTTCGCGCAATACTTGAATCAGACGCCAGACTCGTTTCTTGATTTGACCAAGAAAATCTGGGGTGGCTCGCCTGCAAGAACCGCCGCCTACGTTCCTCTAAATGGGGACCATGCTCCCCATATCCAGCAGAAATCGCATCTCTCTACAGCAACGGGGACCGGTCACGAGGTTCCCAAGGACCTCGATGGCGGTTCCTCTTAGCATGGTGGTGCCTGTATGAATGCGGGTATCGCCCTTTTTCTTCCGGCAGGCTACGCGTACTCGATCTGCATCTCATACTCCCCTACCGCTCTTCCTTGCCGTCTCGCAGCGGCGTCCTCTCCTTCCCCCCAGGAAAGCCCGGCAATCTTCAAGATGCCCCTATTTTAACACATCTGAACCCATCCGCCGCTGAATCCCGCCAATCCCGCGCAAGCCTCCGTTACGCCCCTCCCGAGGCGAGCGTGGGACGCCTCGAAGGCCGGCCGGCCAAGTCCCAACGGGGACATCCCAGAACCGCGAATCCATTCACGTTCTTGGGGGCCTCTCGGCCTGAAAGGGGTAGGTGTATGTTCACGAAATCCAAGTCCCGCACGGCTTCGTTCCCGATCGTTGCGCTGTTGCTCTTCGCTCTCGGCTCCATGGCCCGCGCTCAGACGGCCGCGGATTGCGCGGCGGCGCTCCAGTTCTCCGGCGGCGGCGTCTCCCTAGCCGATACCGCGACCACCACCACGACCAAAAAGGTGGACGAGTGGGACGGCGACATTCTGAAGCTCCACGTCTCCCGCCCCGGAATCCTGGTGGTCTCCGGCGAGGGTCCCGCGGTCCAGGGCTCGCTCTATGCGGCCGATCCGTCCTCGGGCTCGCCGCTCCTCGAGGACGGGGGTCAACTCGGGACGGCGTACCGTCCTCTCACCATGGTGGTCCGGCCCGGAGAGCACTGCGTGCAGGTGACGCCCCCTGCCGGTGCCACCGGCAACCTCCGCCTGCGGGCCACCTTTTTCGACGTCTGTGGCCTGGGACCGCAGGATGACCACGGCGACAGCTTCCTCTGCGCCACGGAGATTGCCCGGGGAGCGCCCCTCACGGGGGAGGTTTCGGCGGCCGACCAGGACGTCTTCTCCTTCGAGTTGGCCGCGGCCGGGTCTGTCACAATCACCCTCACCGGACCGGAGGAGCTGGCCGCCAGCCTCCATGGCGAGGACGGCACGCTGCTGGCCGCGGACAGCCGGGGGGCTCGCACGCTCGGAGCCGGGCGGTACTTCGTGCGGATCGAGACCGGGATCGGCGAAGGCGGGATCTACGGGATCGGCGTGTCGGTGAGCCCGTAGCGGCACCCCGTCTTCTACTTCCGGGTCCCCCATTCTCGAAAGAACGGGGGACCGTTCCGTAGCGGCACTACCGCCCCGCCGGATTGCGACACACCGGAGCACTCACGTATCTCGCCAACCCGCTCATGCGACACAAAACCACGAAACCTCGCATGCCCGGAGCGGAATTGCGATACAAAGGAGCACTCGCGAGATCCCGCCCCCCGCGATTGCGGCGCGGCGGAGGGCTCCTGGGATACGGCCCCCTCGAATTGCGGCACCGCCCTCTCGAGTTGCGTGACACGATTCGAGGGGGCCGTGCCGCAATCCGATGGGGGCACTACGCAATCCAAGGGGGCGTGACGCAACTCGTGGGATGCGTGACGCAATTCAAGGGGGCGGTGTCGCAACCCGCGGATTGCGTCACGCAATCCGCGGGGGCCGCGCCGCAATTCCCGGGGCGCGTGCCGCAATTCCAGGGGGCTGTATGCCAGTTCCCGGAGCGGGGGACAGAAATCGGTAACGCCGTGATGCAACTCGCCTCGCCGGTGCCGGCCTGGGAGATTTTCGTGATGAAGAGAGCGGGGGCGGAATGCCTGCTTCGAACCTGATCGACGCAATACTCTTCGACTGCGACGGCGTCGTCCTCGACAGTGAGACGATCTGGGACCGCTGTGAGACGGAGTTCCTGCGCCGGCGCGGGATCGCCTTCGACATCGCGCGCACCAAGCCGCTGATCACCGGGCTCGGGCAGCGGGCGGGTGTCCTCCTGCTCCAGGAACAGTACGGTGTCGAGGGGGATCCGGACGCCCTGGTCCTCGAACGGCTGGAGATCATCCGCGAGCTGTTCGAGCAGGAAGTCCGGTTCACCGAGGGTTTCCCGGAGTTCTACGAGGAGAAGGTGCGGGGGCGCTACGCGACCTGCATCGCCACCTCGATGCCCGAGGAGCTCTTCGCCGTCGCCGACCGCAAGCTGGGGATCGCGCGCTTCTTCGACGGGCGCGTCTACTTCCCCACCCACGTCGGGGGGCGGGCCAAGCCGGCGCCGGACATCTTCCTCTACGCCGCCGCCCAGCTCGGCGCGCCGCCGGAACGCTGTCTCGTCATCGAGGACTCCCCCCGCGGACTCGAGGCCGCCCGCCGCGCCGGCATGACCTCGATCGGCCTTGCCACGACCCACGGCCCGGAGATGCTGGGAGAGGCGGACTGGGTGGTCTCGTCTTTCGCCGAGATCGAGCTGCCGCGCTAGACTCCCTCTTCGCCCAGAGGGAGGGAGCGCCCATGGACTTCGCCGTCTCCGAACCGATCCGCGATCTCACCGCCGCCATCCGCCGCTTCGTCGACGAGGAGATCCTCCCCGTCGAGCGGACCGTGCTGGAACAGGGCTTCGGAGCGGCCGGGCCGGAGATCGCGCGCCTCCGTTCCCGGCTGCGCGAAGCGAATTTTCTCGCCCTGCACATGCCGAAAGAATGGGGCGGCGGCGGCCTCTCGCTCCTCGAGTTCGCGCCGATCGGCGAGGCGCTGGGACGGAGCGTGATCGGCCACTATGTCTTCAACGTCCAGGCGCCGGACGCGGGGAACATGGAGCTGCTGCTCCATCACGGCTCCCCCGAACAGAAGGAGCGCTGGCTGCGGCCTCTCGTCGCGGGGGCGATCCGGAGCTGCTTCGGCATGACCGAGCCGGAGTTCGCCGGCTCCAACCCTGTCCGCCTCGGCACCACCGCCCGCCGCGAGGGGGATGATTACATTCTCGACGGCCACAAATGGTTCACCAGCGCCGCCGAGGGGGCCGCCTTCTGCATCGTGATGGCGGTCACCCATCCCGACGCCCCGAAGCCCCACGCCCGGGCGAGCCAGATCCTGGTGCCTACGGACACGCCGGGATTCGAGATCGTCCAGAACCTCGCCGTCATGGGCGAGCGGGGGGAAGGGTGGATGAGCCATGCCGAGGTGCGGCTCGACGGCGCGCGGGTGCCGGCGGCGAACCGCATCGGACCCGAGGGGGCGGGGTTCGCCCTCGCCCAGGAGCGGCTGGGGCCGGGGCGCATCCATCACTGCGTACGCTGGATCGGCATCTGCGAGCGGGCGTTCGACCTGATGTGCGAGCGGGCCGCCAGCCGGGAGCTTAGTGTCGGCAAGCCGCTCGGGCTCCGCCAGATCGTGCAGGAGTGGATCGCCGAGAGCCGCGCCGAGATCGACGCCGCCCGCCTGCTCGTGCTGCGCACCGCCTGGCGCATCGACCGCGAGGGGGCCGCGGCGGCACGGGACGACGTCTCGCTGATCAAGTTCCACACCGCCGCCGTGCTCCAGCGGGTGCTCGACCGGGCGATCCAGACCCACGGCGCTCTCGGGCTCACCGAGGCGACCCCCCTCGCCTTCTGGTGGCGCCACGAGCGGGGCGCCCGCATCTACGACGGCGCCGACGAGGTCCACAAGACGGCCGCCGCCCGCCGGATCCTGGAGCGCTACGGTATGAAGAGGGGGGACGAATGATCGATTCCGCCAGAGCCGTCCGTCCCGGCGAGGAGATCGACGCCGCCGCCCTGGCGGCATGGCTCGGCGGGCGGCTCCCCGGCGCCGAGGGGCCGATCACGATCGAGCAGTTCCCCGGCGGGCACTCGAACCTCACCTACCTCCTGCACGCCGGCGGCCGCGAGTTGGTGCTGCGCCGCTCCCCGTTCGGCTCGCAGGTGAAGACGGCCCACGACATGGGCCGGGAGTACCGCGTGCTCTCGCGCCTCCACGCCATTTATCCGAAGGCGCCCCGGGCCCTCCTCCACTGCGACGATCCCGCGGTGATCGGCGCGCCGTTCTATCTCATGGAGCGGGTGCTCGGCGTCATCCTCCGCCATCCGAAAGCCCCGGCGGGAGTCGACCTGCCGCCGGAGCGGATGCGGGCGATCAGCGAAGCGGCGGTCGACGGGCTGGCGGACCTGCACGCCGTGGACTGGCGGGCGGCGGGGCTGGAGGATCTCGGGCATCCGGAAGGATATGTGGCCCGGCAGGTGGAAGGGTGGAGCGGGCGCTGGCGGAAGTCGCGCACGGACGACGTGCCGGACCTCGACCACGCCGCCGCCTGGCTCGCCGCGAATTTACCGCTCGAATCGCCCGCTGAAAGCGGCGCGGCGCTGATCCACAACGACTACAAGTACGACAACCTCGTCCTCCATCCCCAGGACCTCGGCCGCATCGTGGCCGTGCTCGACTGGGAGATGGCCACCCTCGGCGATCCGCTGATGGACCTCGGCACCAGCCTCGGCTACTGGATGGACCCGGACGACGCCCCCGAGCTGCGCCTGCTGCCGGGGGGACCGACGGCGCTCCCCGGCAACCTGAGCCGCGGCGAGGTGGTCGAGCGTTACGCCGCGCGAAGCGGCCGTGACGTTTCGGATATCCTGTTTTATTACGTCTATGGATTATTCAAGATCGCGACCATCGCGCAGCAGATTTACTTCCGCTACCGGCAAGGCCTCACTCACGATGAACGTTTCGCGAATCTGATCGGAGCCGTGAGAATCCTTGGCCGTACTGCCTTCCGCGCCATGGAAACCGGGCGAATCGATCATCTGGGCTCATAAAGAGTTATTCAAAAAAATCGATCTTGCTCTCGATTCGCGAAATTTGGAGTTCGCCGGAATCCGGGTGTATACTGGATTTAATTTCCTGTTTTCCGAAACGCGAGGTGAACCGTGAGGTTCGACGAATGTCTCAAGATCATTAACCGTCGGATTCGTGGCGCCGAGCAGGAGGTAGCCCGCCGCCAGCAATTGGGTTTGCAAGTCCGGCCCTGGCAGCACCGCGTCCAGGAGCTGGTGGAGATGCGGCGGGAGATCGCCGCCTTGGCGACGCCCGAGGATCTGCGGATGAAAGCACCGGCCAACGTGCCGCCACCGCCCTTCCAGGCGTCGCGGTAGACGCCCAGGGGCGGAACCAGGCCGGGGGATCAGGCCGGGGGATCGATCGTCTCGTAGAGCGCGGCGTAGTCCTCCCGCCCTTTACCGTCCTCGACGGTCTTCTTGACCACCTCGCGCACCCCGTCGAGAGCGGTGGTGTCGAGACCGAGCGTTCCCGCCTCGGAGCGCGCGAGATCGAGGTCCTTGAGCAGGAGATCGGCCGGGAAATTCGGACTCGCGAAGTCGCGCGCGCGCATCTGGGGGAGCTTGCGGTCGAAGGTCGGGGCGTAGAAGGCGCTCTTGCGCAGGATGTCCATGAAGAGATCGACCTCGATTCCCTTGCGCTCCACCATTCCGAGGCTGAGCGAGAAGGCCGCCGAGAGCGAGGCGATGAGCTGGTTCATGGCGAGCTTGAGCGTCGCCGCGTGGCCGACCGGCCCGACCCGCTGCGGCTCCGGCCCGAAGCAGCGGAGCAGATCGCCCCAGTGCTCGAGCTGCTCCGAGCTCCCCCCCACCATCACCAGCAGCTTCCCTTCCTCGGCCTGCGGAACGCTCCCCAGCACCGGCGCCTCCAGGTAGTCGCCGGCGGCGCCGCGGACCTCCTCCATCAGCCGGACGGTCTCGGCGGGGGCGATGGTCGACATCTGGATCACCGTGCGGCCGCCGAGACTGGGGATGAAACCGCCGTCGGAGAGCAGCTCGCGGACCACGCTGCCGTCGCGGACCATGAAGATCGCGCACTCCCCCGCCTCGATTGCCTCGCGGGCGCTGGCGGCGATCCGCGCTCCCTTCCGCGCCAGCGGCTCGGCCTTCTCCCGGGTGCGGTTGTAGGCGATCAGTTCGTGGCCGGCGGCGAGGACCCGCTCGGCCATGGGGCGGCCCATGAGACCGGTGCCGATGAACGCGACTCGCATGGCATCCCTCCTTCCCTCTTCCAGCGCTTCCTATATCACGTCCGATGCCAGGTTCAGGTTTGAGGCCCAACGGGCCGCCCTCCCTCAGCCCAGGGCATCGCCCTGGGATCCGTGGACCCTGGAACCCGATGCCGCAAAAGCAACCATGAGGTGATGCCACCACCAAGCCCAGGGCGATGCCCTGGGCTGAGGGAGGGCGGCCCGTTGGGCCTCAAACCCCTACGCCGCGATCGGCTTGAAGAACGCCTTCCTCACCCCGGCGAGAATGAGCAGCGTCAAACCGAAGGTAGCCACGATTGCGGCGCCCGTCGGCAGGTCGAGAAGGAAGGACAGGGCGACTCCCGCCGCCGAGACCAGCGCGCCCATTCCCCAGCCGATCGCGAGACGCGGCCCCAGGCGCTCGGCGAAGAGCATCGCCGTCACCGAGGGGACGATCAGGAAGCAGAAGACGAGGAGCACGCCGGCGATGGCCACCGACGAGGTCACCACGAAGCCGAACGAGACGTAGAAGAGGAAGTCCCAGAACCGGATGTTCAGGCCCCGTCGCTCGGCCTCCTGCTCGTCCATGGAGATCATCAGGAAGCGCTCGCGGAAGATGTAGTGGAAGACGCCGACCAGGGCATAGAGGACGGCGGTCTTCGCCAGCTCGGGCCAGGTCACGGAGAGGATGTTGCCGACCAGCATCTCCTTCAGGTGCTCGGTCTCCTGGGTCGCCTTCGACATCACCAGGATCGACACCGCCGCCGCGACCGCGTAGGCGATGCCGATCACCGCCTCCTGCGGGATGCGGGTCTTCCGGTGGACCCGCGAGAAGGCGAAGATCGCCGCCCCCAGGAAGGTGAAGCCGAGCGAGAAGAGGTAGGCCCCCATCGAATGCAGGTCATGGCCGAGGAGATAGGCGACGGTCGATCCCAGGGCGGCGATCTGAGCGAGCGAGAGGTCGACGAAGATCACCCCGCGCTCGACCACGTGAACGCCGAGATAAGCGTGGATGCCGGTCAGGATCAGGCTCGCCACGAACGCGGGCAGAAGCAGTTGGAAGATGCTCACTTCTTGCCTTTCGCCGCCGCGATGAACGCGTTGATGTTGGTGTCGAACAGCGTGAAGTAGTCCCCGACGGCCGGCGTCCCACCCACCGAGGGGTAGAAGATCACCACCGCCGCCCCGGTCTTGGCGGCGATGTAGTCCGGCGTCTTGCGGTCGAAGTAGGGCTCGACCAGGATCGCCGGCACCTTCTGAGCCTGGATCAGGTTGATGATCTCCAGCGTGTGCGAGGGGGACGGCGGGATGCCCGGCTTGGGCTCGACGTGCCCCACGATGTTGAGCTTGAACGCCTTGGCGAAATTCGGCCAGGAGTCGTGGAAGGTGACGATCCGGGTGCCCGCGTAGGGGGCCATCTTCGTCCGCCACTCCGCCTCTTTCTGGGTCAGGCGGGCCTCGAAGGCGGCAAGGTTCTTCTGGAAGACCGCGCTATCGGCCGGATCGAGCTGCGACAGGCGGGCGGCGATCGCGCGCGCGACCACCCGGCCGTTCTCGGGGTCGGTCCAGTAGTGCGGGTTGCCGTACGGGTGGACGTCGCCCATGGCGCGGGTGACCTGGGTCGTCGGCCGCTGCAGGATGTCGGTGCCCACCGAGGCGTCCAGGTAGCCGGGGTTGCCGGGGTGGATCTTGTTGTTCCGGCTCTGGTCGATCAGCGGCGGCAGGTAGCCGATCTCGAGCTCGAGGCCGGCGACGATCAGGAGGTCGGCGCGCGAGAGCTGGAGCACGAAGGAGGGCTTGGCGTCGACGAAGTGCGGGTCCTGGTACCCCTTGGCGAGCGCGAAGGTCTCGACGCGGTCGCCGCCGATCGCCTGCGCGATCGAGGAGAAGTCCTGGAGCGAGGAGACGACGCGGAGCTTGGCGGCCTCCGCGGCGGAGCCGAAGCCGGCGAGCGCGGCGAAGATCAGGAGGATCGGGAAGATTCTTTTCATGGCATACCTCTAGAACGGATGGGCGCCATGGGCGCCGATCGCGAATTGGAGTTGGAGGAGGAGCTCGTTGGCGGTGTAGTCGGTCAGGCCATAGTGGCGGCGCCGGAACTCGGCCCGAAGCTGCGAGAACTCGCTGGGCCAGAAGGTCAGGGTGCCGGCCGCGCCGGTGTCGCGCGCCGATTCGTCGTCCGCATGGTCGGAGGCCTCGAGACGGGCGCCCACGAACCAGCGCTTGGCGAGCTGATACTCGCCGGAGGCATACCAGCCGAGCGCCGTCTGGACACCGCCCGGCTGGTCGCGGAGGCTCCGGTAGATCTCGCCCCGGAAGATCGCCGAGCGGTAGGAGCCGGTCTGCAGCGGCTTCCAGCGGTAGGCGAGATCGAGCCCCTCCAGCCGCGTGCGGGCATTCGGTTTCGAGCTGTTGGGGCCGACGCCGTAGGAGAGGCCGAGGTCCAGGTTGGTGGAGTCGGTCAGATCCTTGAACACGCGGTAGTGGCCGTTGTAGGCGAGGTCCCCGCGCCGCTCTCCCGCGAACGGCCCCCCCTCCTGGCCGCTGAAGACCTGCAGCGTCCCCTCGGTGAAGGTGTCCCCCACCGGCAGCAGGCGGGCGACCGAGACGCCGGTGCCGATCCACCCCTCCTCGCCGCCCAGCAGGTTGACCACCGGCAGCGGCTCGTCCGGCCAGGGGAGGACGTGGAGATGCAGGGTGTTGACCTTGCCGAAGGAGGCGCGCATGCGGCCGACCCGGGCCAGCAGGTTCTGGGGGAGCGCGGTGAAGGTGACAAATCCCTCCTCGACGTCGACCCCCTCCTCGCCGAAGGAGAGGAAGAAGTCGGCGCGCGCGTAGGGATCGACGATCGCCTGGATGCCGACCTCGGACTCGCGCAGGCTCGCGGAGGGGAGGTTCTCGACGCGGTTCTGGCCGCCGACCGCGAGGAAGTTGCCGATCACCGAGATCGCGGGATTGAAGTAGTTCGAGGTCTGCGACGCGCCGCCACCGCTCGCTCCAGCGGCCGGCTCGGCCGGCGCGGCGGGTTCCGGCGCGGTGGGCTGAGGCGGGGTCTCAGGCGGGGCGGCTTCAGCAGGCGGAGGGGCGGCTTGTCCCTGCTGGCCCTGCATTTCCGTCAGGCGCTTCTCGAGGTCGGCGATCCGCCGCTCGTACTCGGCCTTGAGGGCATCGAGCTGAGCGCGGAGATCGGCAACGGGGTCGTTCGTGGGCGCCGCGGCTTGCGGCGCCGGTTCCTGGGCGGCGAGTGAGCTCGCCGGCAGAGCGGCGAGCCCGGGAAAGAAAATCAGCGCGAGCGCAATGGAGCGATACGCGGGATTCCAGACGGCCATGTGCGTCTCTCCCGATCGGCGACATCCCGATCCTTAAAGATTCCGTTGCTGCCGGGCAGCCTCGCGATGAGGCGGCCGGCGCGATGTGAGCGGAACGGAAGCTCTAGACGGCGGGAGGAGCGCGGCTGCGGAGGTTTTCGCTGGAGAGGGTGCGTACGGCAACGTCGGGCGGCAGATGGGAGGCGGCCCGATGAGCCGTGGGAGCGCAGACCGAGAGGGCGGGCGAGAGGATCGCCGCGAGCCCCGAGACCATGCAGACCGGACACTCGGTCGTCCTCTCGAGCTCCATCCCTCCGCCATCGCGGAAGGTCGGAGCCTCGCGCTGGTGCTGGGCCTGGGTCAGCGACTCCAGGCTCTCGCAATGAGCGGTGTGGAAGAGCGGCGCCGTGGCAAGCAACTGGAACGCCGCGAAAGCGGCGACCAGGAGCAGGGTGGCGGAGGACCGGAGTCGGTTCATGGTCGGGAGCGTCGTGCCGTTTCGGCACGACTGCACGGATAGTAACATCAAAGCCTGGACATTATTTCTTCCTCGTCAGCCGCTCCGCCACCTCCCGCATCACCCTCTGGGTCTCGTCGCTGAACCACTCGTCCAGCACGCCGAGAATCTCCTCCTCGTCATCGCCCGCGAAGAGGGCGGCGAGGTCGGCGCGGGCGAGGCGGCGGGTGGCGGTCATGGCTTTGGGGGGGAGGGCGAGGAGCGACTGGCACCATTCGACGGCCCGCTCCACCACCCGCTCGTGGGGGGCGAGCTCGTCCACCAGGCCGATGCGGGCCGCCTCTGCTGAGGAGACCAGCAGCCCCCCGACGCAGAGCCGCTCGGCCTGCCGGCTCCCCACCAGATGCCGCATCATCCTGTAGATGACCGGCGGCAGGAACAATCCCACCTGGACCTCGTTGAGGCCGATCCTGAAGTCGCCGTCGGTCATGATTCGGGCGTCGCAGAAGAGGGCGATCACCGCGCCGCCGGCCGGGCTGTGGCCGGTGATCGCCGCCGCGACCGGGATGGGCGAGGTGGCGAGGGCGCGCATCATGGCGTAGAAGTCCCGCCAGGCGGCCAGGATCGCCGGCCGGTCGAGCTGGACCAGCAGCGGCACGTCGAGGCCGCCCGAGAACATGCGGGGGGAGCCGGAGATCACCAGCGCCCGGGCGCCGTCGCCGGGGGCGGCCTCGACCGCGTCGCGCAGGGCCGCGATCAGCTCCGGGGAGAGGGCATTGGCCGGCGGACGGTCGAGCCGCAGCTCGCGGATGGGGCCGTGATCGAAAGTCTGGATCATGGATGAACCTCCTCAGCGGCGGATCGTATAACGAGGGTCCGCCGCCGGGATGGTAAAATCATCGGGTCCCGGCTCATCCTGGAGAACCTGTTGGAAGACGGAAAGATCAAAGAGTTTCGCCAGCTCCTCACGACGATCGAGTCCAACGCCGAGCAGGACCAGCTCGGCGAGCGCGACCGGCTCCTCGAGCGGAACCGTCAGGTCTACCGATTCCAGGAGATCAAGAAGGAGATCATCCTCCCCACTCTGCGGGCCCTGATGGTCGACCTCGATCGCAAGGGGCACCTGACGAGGCTGTGGGAGAAGACCCCGGAGAAGCTCCGCTTCGACGTCCAGATCCAGACCCGCGTCCCCAAGCGCGGCGCCATCGAGATCTCGCTCCACCCCTCGGAGCCCAGGCTCAAGGTCGAGTATGGCTGGAGCTCCGGCGCCCGGGAGGAAGAGACCTACCCGATGGAGAAGATCGAGGCGGCCTTCGTCACCGACCGGATGATGCACCTGCTGCGCGGGCTGCTCTAAAAGAGCCCCCTACAGCCGGGGATCGACCGGCTCGCTCTCCAGCGCCAGCACGCCGAAGACGCATTCGTGGACCCGCCGCAGGGGCTCGCCGCGGACGAAGCGTTCCAGCCCCTCGATGCCGAGGGCGAACTCGCGCATCGCGAGCGAGCGCTTCGCCCCGAGCCCGCGCTGGCGGAGTCGCTCCAGGTTCTCCGGCAGGGTGTACTCCGGGCCGTAGATGATCCGCAGGTACTCCCGCCCCCGGCACTTGAGCGCCGGCTGCGCGAATCCCCGCTGGCCGCGCGCGACGAAGTCGAAGGGCTTGACCACCATCCCCTCGCCCCCTTTGCCGGTGAGATCCTCCCACCAGCCCGTGGCCGCGGCCTCGCTCGCCGGGTCCGCCAGGTCCACCACCCGGTAGGGGGTGGCGACGAGCAGCTCCGGATCGGCGCGGCAGACCTCGGCGAGCGTCTCCATCTGCCAGACGTGATCCTTGTCGATGTGGACCACCCCCTCGCTCGCCAGCAGGTGGAACGGCGCGAGGCGTAGATCGGCGATGGAGGCGACCGGCCAGCAGTAGCGCCGGTAGGCGTCCGCGAACTGTTTCGACAGCTCGTAACGCTGGCGATAACGGGCCAGCAGTGGGCCGGTGTCGATCCCGCGGGCCCCGGTCTCGGCCAGCCGGGCGACCGCCTTCGGCAGGGCGATCCGCGCCGCCGCCCCGACGGCGGCGTACTGCTCGCGGATCAGCTCCTGGGCCTTGACCGACCAGGGCATCAGCTCGGCGTCGAGACAGACCCAGCCGGTGTCGAGACGCTCCCAGAGCCCGGAGCGGTCGAGGGCCTCGCGCACCCGGAGCAGGAGCGCCTGCTCCAGGGCCGGATCGTCGAAGAAGCGGCGGCCGGTACGGGTGACGCAGGTCCCGATCCCCTCGTCCCCTTCCTTGGAGATCCCGAAGCGGCGGCGGGCCTCGTCGGCGTCGCGGCAGACCACCAGGACGGCCCGCGAGCCCATGTGCTTCTCCTCGCAGACGACGCGCTCGACCCCCTCGGCGCGGAAGTAGGCGAACGCCTCGGCCGGGTGCTCCAGCAGATCCGGCCGGCGGCTGGTCTCGGAGGGGGACATGGTCGGCGGCAGGTAGACGAGCCACTTCGGATCGACGGCGAAACGGCTCATCGCCTCCAGGGCCGCCGCCGCGTTCTCCTCGCGGATGGTGACGTCGTTGCGCAGCCGGGTATGGATGATCCGTTTGCCGGTGACGTCCTCGAGGTCGAGCACGTCGTCGTGCTCCTGCTGCGGAGTCAGGCTCGCCGCCAGCGTCAGGAAGTCGCGGGGCGTTCCCGCGTAGATCTCGCGGGCGGGCACGGAGACCAGCTCCAGCTCGGGGTAGCGCAGGGCGGTGAGCGCGCCACCGAAAACGCAGCCGGTGTCGATATTGATCGTGCGGTTGAGCCACCGCGGCTCGGCGACCGGCGTATGGCCGTAGACCACCATGGCCGGCCCGCGATACCCGGCGGCCCAGTCAAGGCGGACCGGCAGGCCGAGCTCGTCGACCTCGCCCGTGGTCTCGCCGTAGAGGGCGAAATCGCGCACCCGGCCGGAGGCCCGCCCCTGCATCTCCTGCTTCATGCCGGCGTGGGCGGCCACCAGCTTGCCGCCGTCGAGCACGTAATGGCTCACCAGGCCGTCGAGGAAGGCGGCGACCCGGACGCGGAAGTCGGGGCTCTCCTCCTCGAGCTGCTCGATCGAGCGCTCGAGCCCGTGGCCGATCGTGACCCGCTTCCCCCGCAGCCAGCGCAGAAGCTTGGCGTCGTGATTGCCCGGCACGCAGAGGGCCGAGCCCCCCTCGACCATCGCCATGACGATGCGGAGCACGGTGGGAACGCGGGGGCCGCGGTCCACCAGATCGCCCAGGAAGACCACCTTCCGCCCCTGCGGGTGGCGCCAGACGCCGGAGTCCGGGGCGTAGCCGAGTCGCCCGAGCAGCTCTTCCAGCTCGTCGCCGCAGCCGTGGATGTCGCCGATCAGATCGAAAGGGCCGTGATCGGACCGGCGGTCGGGCCAGAGGGGGCGGCGCTCGACGGCGACCGCCTCCACCTCCTCGGGGGAGCGCAGGGTCCAGACGTGACGGAAGCCCTCTTTCTGGAGATTGCGCAGCGAGCGCCGGAGCTGGCTCTGCTGGTTGCGCAGGACGTGCGCGCCGAGATCGCGGTCGGTGCGCGTGCGGCTGCGCTCCTCCAGAATCTCCCCCGGCAGGTCGAAAACGATGGCCACCGGTAGCACGTGATACTCGCGGGCGAGCTCGATCAGGGGCTTGCGAGCCTCGGGCTGAACGTTGGTGGCGTCGACCACCGTGAGCAGCCCCCGGGCCAGGCGGCGGCCGGCGATGAAATGGAGGACGGCGAAGGCGTCCGTCGTCGCCGACTGGTCGTTCTCGTCGTCGGAGACCAGCGCCCGGCAGAAGTCGGAGGTCAGAATCTCCGTCGGCTTGAAATGCCGGCGGGCGAACGTCGACTTGCCGGAGCCGGTGGGCCCGACCAGCACCACCAGCGCGAGCTCGGGGAGGGCGACGTTCATCAGTCGCTTCCCTTGTGCTCGCGACGGATACGGAGCAGCAGATCGTTCAGAGCGCTGTGGGCCGAGGGCTCCTCCGGCAGATGGCTCGCTGCGGTGGACTCCTCAAGAACTCTCCGCAGCCGCTCCACCTCCACTTGGTGAAACGCGAAGTCATCACCACCCAGTTCCCCCTTTTCCGTCCCAGTAACCTTGCGTGCCACAAGGTCATCGAGGAATGGGAGTCCCATCTCCCCGTTGCACTCGAGAAGATTGCCATTCACCTCTCCCGTCCGCATCAGGTGGATGCCGGTGAGCAGCACGCGGTAGACATAGAGCAGCGTCTTGAGTCGGTGCGGGGCCTCTCGGGCGAACATCTCCCACTGATTGCGGGCGAACCCCCGGTAGTGGCGTAGACACCCCCGGGTGATGCAACCGCGGGCGATCTCCTTCAGCTCCTCATGTTCCGGGCTAGTTCGCAAGACGAGAGGGGAGTAGAGCTGCTCCAGGACATAGCCGTTATTCCGCAGCAGGAGCGAGAAAAACTTCCTTACATCGTGAGTGACCAGATCGACTTCCATTCCATCGCGATCGTGCGACAGGGAGATCGTCTCCGCCGGCTCGCCGAGCCCCAGGCACTCCGCGACTGGCAGGACATGGCTTCCGCGCAGGTCGAAATCAGAATCCGGCGAGGGAAACCCATACAGATGCGCACCGCTCACCGTGGCGAAAAGGAGAGGATATGGGTGCTCCGCCAACTCAGCGGCGAGCCGGGCGTCGGTCAGATCGGTCATAGTGCGCTCCTGCGCGCGTGGATCAGGAAAGCGTTCGCCCATTCGTAATCCGGGCGTTCGGGCAAGGTCGTGGCGGCAAAGGCCCGCTCGAAATCCTTATGAAGAGTGAGACGCCAAGCATCCACATCCTTCCAAGGGACCTCTCCCCGTTTGATCGCGAGGAGGCGCTCCCGATGTTCGCTCACCTGGACGGGAATCGTCCCCTCCTTCAAAGCCTCAATCCCCGCGAGCAGCAGCCGGATCAGGTGCATGGCGTGCTTCCACTTCGGTGCGCCGGTAGTGCGGATGTCCGTCTCCAGCCGCTTGAATTGCGACATTACGTAGCCGTTGTACGTCTGATAAATCAGCTTCGACAGGAACCTGGAGCGGTTCGCGATCAGCTCATCCGCGAGCGGAGTGCTGAATTCGACCAGCGGCGTATACAAGCATTCGAGCACGTTGGGATTGGCTTTCAACGCCATGGTGATGAATTTCCGGAGCTCCCAGTAGCACTCCTCGGTCTCCCGGTTCTCAAGCTGCTCTGGGAGATCGAACAGCGACCAGTGCAGATCCGCCGGCGGCAGATAGAAACCCCGGCGATCGATGTCCGAGCCCTCGCCGGCGAGTCCGTAGGCAAGAGAGCCGATAACGCAGCGATAGATCACGCGGTCCGCGAGGTTCTGCTCGATGTCGGAGGGCCTCACGCTCGCCAGATCCTCTATCTGGACCTGCTTGCGGACGCTCAGGTGCTGGCGCTGTAGCGAGACCTCCCGGCCGTCCGGCAGGAGGACGCGGTAGGCATGCGTGCTGTCGACTGGCGACTTGACGACCTTACCGACGGCACCCGCCGGGCAGACCAGCCTACCCCGGGCGTCGCGGACCTCGGACCGGGTCACTACATGCGTCCCGACGGGCAGGATCCACTGCGGGAAGGAATCCGTCACCGGCCACCCTCCCTGGAAAAGACGCCCATCTGCGACGGCGCGCCCACCTCGGGATCCTCGTCCCCCACCGGCAGATAGCGCACGGCGTAGCCGAAGCGGGCGGCGACGGCCTCGGCCCAGCGCCGGAACTCCTCCCGCGTCCACTCGAAACGGTGGTCGCGGTGGCGGAAGCGCCCCGCCGGCAGCGACGGCCAGCGCACGTTGTACTCACGGTTGGGCGTGGTGAGCACCACCGTGCCTGGACGGGAGAACTCGAAGACCACCCGCTCGAAGGCGGCGAGCCGCGGGGGATCGAGATGCTCGACGACCTCCACCACCGCCGCGGCGTCGTAGCCGGCGAGCCGGCGGTCGCGGTAGAGCAGCGAGCCGTGGAGCAGCCGGATACGCTCGCGCTGCCTGGGCGCCAGGCGGTCGAGGTCGAGCCGGTCGCGGGCGGTCTCCAGCGAGCGGGAGTCGACGTCCATCCCCACGATCTCCTCGAACTGGCGATCGGCGAGCAGGCGCTTGAGCAGCTTGCCGTCGCCGCAGCCGAGGTCGATCACCCGCGTGGCGCCGCTCTCGTAGAGGACGGCAGCCACCTCGTCGAGCCGCCGGTCGTGCAGCCGGAGGGGGCGCTCCAGGCCGGCCTCCTCGGCGTCGCGGACCCCGGCCGTCTCCTCGGGGCGGACCTCTTCCTCCTCCACGGCGAGGCGGGCGATCGCCTCGCGCACCAGGCTCTTCTGATGCTTGAGATAGCGCCGCGTGATCGTCTCCCGCTCGGGGTGCGCGCCGAGCCACCCCTCGCCGTGGCGCACCAGCTTCTCCACCTCCGGATCGCCCACCCAGTAGTGCTTGTCGTCGTCGAGCACGGGCACCAGCACGTAGAGGTGCGACAGCAGATCGCTCAGCCGGCAGGTGCCGCGCAGCACCACTGTGAAGTAGCGGCTCAGTCCCCAGCCTGGAAACGTGGGGTCCAGCACGTGGGCATCGGCGCTCACCGCGTAGCCGAGCGGCTCGAAGAGGCGCCGGAGGAGCCCCTCGCCCCCCCGGCAGGGGAGCGCGGCGAGGCGCGCCTCGAGCGGGATGGCCGTCGCCGCCAGCTCCGGCAGCCGCTCGCAGCGCCCGCCGAGGGCCGTGCCGAGGACCCGCGCGATCGCCACCGCCAGGAACGACGAGGCCACGTAGGGGCGGTCGTTGACGTACTGGTCGAGCGAGGCGCCGCCGCCGCGCACCAGCCCCACTGGATCGACGTCGAGCAGCAGCGCGGCCGTGCAGGCGCTCTCCTCCACCTCGGGATAGAAGACGTGCACGCGCCCGAACGGCAGCTCGAACGACTGCAGCCGGTCCGGGTGCTTGTGCAGCAGGAAGCCCAGATCGGTGGCCGGGATGTGGGTCGTGCGGATCGTAAGCAGCATGGGGGGCGGGATTTTACAGGACGAACGGCGCGTTCTCTCCCCGGACCTTGTTATGCGGCGGTACCACTACACGATCCTGCTCCTGGCGATGTTCTCCTTCGCGTCCCTGTTCGCGCGGTCCCGGCCGGGCGCCGGCTCCCCCGCCGTCGCGGTCGATCCGGCGCGGCTCGAGGCCCACGTCCGGGCGCTGGCGGAGACCTTCGTCCCGCGCAACGAGTCGCATCCGGAGAACCTGGACCGGGCCGCCGCCTACATCCGCCGCGAGCTCCAGGAGGCGGGAGGACGGGTGGAGGAGCAACCCTTCGAGGTCGGCGGCACGACCTACCGCAACGTGATCGCGCGCTTCGGCCCCGAGACGCGGGAGCGGATCGTGGTGGGAGCCCACTACGACGCCGCGGGCCCATACCCCGGCGCCGACGACAACGCGAGCGGGGTGGCGGGGCTGATCGAGCTCGCCCACCTGCTCGGTAAAAAGGCCCCGCGGATACAAGTGGAGCTGGTCGCCTACACCCTGGAGGAGCCGCCCCACTTCGCCGGCTCGACGATGGGGAGCGCCTACCATGCGGCCGCGCTCAAGCGGCAGGGCATCCCGTTGCGGGCGATGATCGCCCTCGAGATGATCGGCTACTTCACCGACGCGCCCGGCAGCCAGCGCTTCCCCTTGCCGGCCATGAAGCGCCTCTACCCGACCCGGGGGAACTTCATCACGGTCGCGGGGAAGCTCGGCCAGAGCGCGCTCGTGCGCCAAGTCAAGAAGGCGATGCGGAGCGCCTCGCCGCTCGGCGTCGAAGCGATCAGCGCTCCCCCTTCCCTCCCCGGCATCTCCCTCTCCGATCACCGCAACTACTGGGAGGCCGGCTACCCCGCACTCATGATCACCGACACCGCCTTCTACCGGAACGACAATTACCACACCGCGAGCGATACGCCGGACACGCTCGATTACAAAAGGATGGCGATGGTGGTCCAGGGGCTCCACGCGGCGGTGATGGGGTTGGGGAAGTAGGGGGTATCGACGACCCACCGGCTCATCCGGCCAGATCTCGGGCCGCCTGAACCTCAGCCTCGGTCTCCTCCTCACGGAGGTTGATGGCGGGGACACCGATCCTGGCAAGCTCATAGAGGAAAGCCACCCGATCCAAACCGGCAAGTTGGGCCGCTTTGCCAGACGACAGCCGACCCATCTCGTACAGCTTGGCCGCGGCCAAGAGCCGCAGTTCGCGGGCGAACTCGCTGTCCGACAGCTTCAACATTTGAGGAAGCCCGGCGGGATAGGGAATCACCGCCTGCTTCATGGCATCGGAGTCTGCGCTCATGGTCCACCTCCCTTTTCATACTAGTAGGCTGTCAACGCAGAATTGACACGTTGATGGGAGAGTCCCCTGGGAGCACCGGCGTCCCGCCGGCAACTAACTCAAGTAAGTAGGCCGGCGGGACGCCGGCGCTCCCAGGATCTAACCCCTCAAAATTGTGCTGACAGACCACTAGCAGTGCTCGAACCCTGGGGGTTCTTTCAGCGCTATTCTCCGCGCGTGCGCCGCCCGGCCCTCTTCCTTCCCCTGCTTTTCGCGCTCGCCTGCCGGCACCCCCACGCCTCCGGCCCGCTCCACCAGGAGGCCTACGTCTGGCAGCGAAGCTGGAGCCCGGCGGTGCGGGAGGCGGTACGGCAGGCGTCCGGGATCTCCGGTCTCGTCGTGCTCGCCGCGGAGGTAGATCTGCGCCAGGGGGCTCCGCGAGTGACCCGCGTGCCGCTGGATGGGTCCTTGAGGAATTCGGGGAAACCGGTCGGTGCCGCCCTGCGGGTGACCACGTTTCCGTCGCGCTTCGCGGATGAGCCAGGGATCGTCCGGCTCCTTCAGGGATTGACGCGGGAGGTGGGGGCCGAGGCCCGGGTGAAGGGGATCGCCCTCTCGGAGATCCAGATCGACTATGACTGCCCGGAATCGAAGCTCGACGACTACCGCGGGCTCCTGCCCGTTCTGCGCAAGGCGGCCGCGCCGGTCCCCGTGGCGCTCACGGCCCTGCCGAGCTGGATGCGGCAGCGGCGTTCCTTCGCGAAGCTCGTCGCGGCGGCGGACGGCTATGTGCTCCAGGTTCACTCGCTGACGCCGCCGGCCAGCCCGCGAGGGGAGATCCCCCTGCTGAAGCCCGGGGAGGCTCGGGACTGGGTCGCGGAGGCCGCCCGCTTCGGGAGGCCGTTCCGGGTAGCGCTGCCCACGTACAGCTATCTGGCGGCGTTCGATTCCAGCGGGAAGCTGCTCGGCCTTTCCGCCGAGGGGCCCCTCCTTTCCTGGCCGGAAGGGATCTCCGTCCGTCCTGCTCGCAGCGATCCGGCGATCCTGGCCGGGCTGGTCCGGGGGTGGACGCGGGACCGCCCCTGCGAGCTCGCCGGCATCCTCTGGTACCGGCTGCCCGTGGCGGGGGACCGGCTGAACTGGACCTTGCCGGCGCTGCGGGCCGTGATGGCCGGACGGATGCCTCAGGGCGAGATCCGAGCGGCTGTCCGTGAGCCCGAGCCCGGGCTGGTGGAGATCGATCTGGTCAACGCCGGCGACGGCGAGGCTGCCGCTCCCGCCACGGTTCGGGTACGATGGAAAGGCGAAACGTTCCTTGCGGCGGATGGACTGGCGGGCTACCGGGTGACCCCCGGCGAGGACGAGATCCGTCTCGACCGGCCGCGGCCCGCATCCTGGCGTCCGGATGAGCGCCGGACCATCGCCTGGCTGCGCTTCGCGTCCCGGACGGAGATCCACGTTGAGCTACCGAAAAATCCCGGCTAGAGCCGCTCTCGTCGCCTTTCTCGCCTCTTCGCTCGGCGCGTTCGCGCTCTGGGCCTGCGGGCCGTTCTTCCCGCCGTGGCTCTTGAACGACGAGGCCGGCATCCTCGAAGCGCCGACGACCTGGCTGCGGGACGCCCTCCAGCCGCTGCTCCCCGCGGCCAAGCCGGCGTTCGCTCCGGTGGTGGACGAGAAGGGCCCGATCCAGCAGACGGCGGCGGCCGACCGCAAGGATCTGGAGACGGCCCTCGCCGGGCTTTCTCCGGAGCGTCGGCAGGCAGTGCTGGATTCCTACATCAAGGTGCGCGACGCCATCGCCGCCTACAAGGAGAAGGAAGCGACCTGGAAGCAGGAGGTGGCGACGGCGTACGAGCCTCCGCCCCGCCCGGCGCCGCTGGCGCCGCTCGCCGTCCCTCCCGGCCTGCCGGGGGAGCTCGACGACTATCTCCGCGGCGCCATTGCCTACCACCAGGGGAAGCTCGACGTCGCCCGCGCGGCCTGGGAAAAGCTGCTGGCGCGCCCCGCACAGGAGCGCCGCCTGCGCTCCACCTGGGCGGCTTTCATGCTCGGCAAGACCGCTCTCGCCAACGATCCAGCCGCCGCGATCCGCGGGTTCGAGCGCACCCGCGAGCTCGCCTCCCAGGGGTTCCCTGATCCGCTCGGGCTCGCCGAGGCCAGCCTGGGATGGCAGGCTCGGGCCGAGATGAACCGCCAGCGCTTCGACGAGGCCCTGACGCTCTATCTCCAGCAGATGAAGACGGGAGACCCGATGGCCGTGCAGTCGATCCGTCTCACCGCCCGCAAGCTCCTGGGCGATCCAGCGGCGCTGTCCAAGGCGGCCCGCTCCCCCGCGGCGAGGCCGATTCTGACCGCCTACGTGCTCTCGCGCTGGGACCGCACCGATTACGACGGCCCTCTCGATCCCGCTCCGGCCCGGATCTGGCTCGACGCCGTCCGCGCGGCCGGCATTCGCCAGGTCGAGAACGCGGACCGCCTGGCGTGGATCGCTTATCGGGCAGGGGATTTCGCCGCCGCCGAGGAGTGGCTGCGGCGGGCGCCGGCGGAGGCCCCGATGGCGCGCTGGATCCGCGCCAAGCTCCTGTTGCGGGCCGGCAAGCTCGCCGAGGCCGAGGCGCTGCTCGCCCAGGCTGCCTCCGGGCTGCCGGCCACCGCCGATCACGACCTCTGGGAAGCGTACGAGAACGGAGTTCAGCCGGCCGTGCGCCCCCGCGCCTCCGGTGAGCTCGGCGCGGTCCGCCTGACGAGAGGCGAGTACGCGGCCGCCCTCGACGACCTCCTGCGCGGCGGCTGGTGGGTTGACGCCGCCTATGTGGCCGAGCGGGTGCTCACCGTGGACGAGCTGCGCGCCTATGTCGACAAGACCTGGCCCGCCGACCTCGCCGGCCGGTACAAGCCGGGCGAGCCTCGGAATGTCGACGAACCCGGAGATACCTGGGAGATCCAGTTCGCGGGCCTCGCGCCGCCGCCGGCCGAAAAGATCGCCCACGACCTGCGCTATCTCCTCGGCCGCCGCCTGCTGCGCACCGGGCACCGCTCCGACGCGCGCCCGTATCTGCCGGAGAACCGGCGTGCGGCGCTGGACGACCTCGCGCGCTCCCTGTCCCAGGGCCGCGACGCGGCCCGCCCCGCCGCCGAGCGTTCCCAGGCGCTCTTCCGCGCCGCCTGCCTCACCCGCTATCAAGGGCTGGAGCTGCTCGGCACGGAGATCGAGCCCGACTGGTTCGTCCACGGCGGGTCGTTCGAGGAGGGCTCCTTCGCCGAGGACCGCGCCAATGCCAAGACGCACCCCCACCTCGGCCCCTCGCCCGACGAACGGCAGCGGGTGGCCCGCAACCGCGCCGCGCCGGACAAGCGGTTCCACTACCGGTATCAGGGAATGGATCTGGCTCTCGAAGCGGCGAAGCTGCTGCCCGCCGGCACCGAGGAGAGGGCCGGCCTGCTCGCCACCGCCGGCAACTGGGTCGAGGGTCTCGACCCGAAGGGCGCCCGGCCGCTCTACGATGCCATCCAGAGCTGCTGCGCCAACACCGGGATCGGCCGCCGCTCGCGCAAGGTCCAGGCGATCACAAATGTCGAGGACGCCTGTCCGGCGGACGTAAAGCCGAAAAGCGAGGAGGAGAACTAAACCGCCTCGCGGGCTTCCACGAAGAACCGTCGGGTCCAGATCAGGAACCCGAGCCATCCCAGCCAGAGCACGGCCATGAGGGCGAGGAGAGCGGGATTGGAGTACATGTCGTAGAGCCCCATCCTGTCGATCTGCTGCAGTTGCGCCGCCGGCATTTTCATCGCCTCGTAGAACTTGCGGATGCCGGCGCTCCCTTGCGCGAGGAAGAAGGCGCCGTTGGCGCAGCCGAGGACCCAGCAGGCGACGACCGCCCACCACGCCGCCGGCCGCCGGTGGTACACCCCCCACGCCAGAGCCGCGCAGAGCGCGGCGAGGACGAGGAAGCCCAGGATCGCCGGCGCCCCGGTCAGGATGGTTCCGAACATCGGCAGCACGCCATAGGAGATCCCCAGCAGCGCGCTCATCGCCACGAAGGCGAGCAGCAGGGTGAGCGCCAGCACCGGCGCCGGGACGCGGTCGGTCCAAGGAAGGCTCGGATCCTTCGCCGCGAACGTCGCCCTGACATTGGGCCCGCGGTAGAAGAGCACCAGGATGCCGGGGAGCACTAGATAGATCAGGATCAGGAAGAAGGACAGGCAGCCCATCGTCACCGCGCCGATCGCCTCGTTCCCAGGCCCCGCGGCGGCCGACATCGCCGCCATCATCTTCGGCAGGATGAAGATCATCATCAGGACCGCGAAGATGCCGCTGAGGAGCCACATCCACGAGGTCACCAGTCCGATCGTCCGCGCCCACCGCCGCGCGCGCAGCGTTCCGACCCCCAGGGTGCCGAAGTAGGCGACTCCCAGCAGGTAGAAGAGTCCTCCTCCCAGCATCGCCCGGGGGCTCATCGCCGCCTGGCCTTCCGGCAGCGAGCCGAGCGACAGGGTGGCCATCGCCATGAAGGCGAGCATCAACAGGCACAGGAGCGCCAGGCAGATCTCCAGGATGCCGATGACGACCAGGCCGGCGGTGCGGTCCTTGGGCGCGGGATACGACGGGGCGAGATCGCTCATGGGAGCTTCCTCCGGGAACGGCAAGGGCTACGGTTTCAATAAAGATATCATCCCCGCGTGCCCCCCTCCCCGCTCCCCGCCCTGCTCCGCTTCCACTTCGCCGTCGGCGCCCGGCTGGCGATGCGGCTGCTGGTGCCGGTGATCGCCACCGCGTTCGGCGCCGGGATGCTGCTCGGGCCGGATTTCCTGAATTCGATCTCCCACGTCCTGTTCGGCGTCCGGGCTTCCGGCGGCACGTCGGTGCTGTTCGCCGCAGTGTTCCTGGGCGGGGCGGCGGAGGCGGCGCCCCGGGTCTGCCGCGGTCTCGGCGGCTGGCTGCGCCACCTGCCGGTGAGCGGGCTCGCCCACCGCCGGGCCGCGGGCTTCGCGATCGCCCTCGCCCAGCTCCCGTTCCTGCTCGCGCTGCTCTTCCTGGCCACCTACGCCTCCCTCGCTCCCGCCGCCCTGCTGGCGGACGCTCTCAAGCTGATCGTCACCGCCCTGGCCGCGGCCCTGTGCGCGACGCCGGTCGAGCGCCCCTGGGCGTCCTGGCCGCTCGCTCTCGCCGCCGCCGTCCTGGCGGGCTCGGGAGGATGGGGGACGCTGGGCCTCGCCGCGGCCCTGCTGGTGGCGGCGGATCTCGCCGCGGGCTCCCTGGCGCGGTCCGGAGCCCCGGCCGTCCATCTCTCCCGCAACTCGGGAAGCCGCCTGATCGAGCTGCGGATCGCCTGGCGGGCGCTGGGAACAAGCCTGTTCGGCGCCTGGGTGCTCGGCCTGCTGCCGGTGGGGGCGGCCTTCGCGTTTACCGCCAACAACGCCCTGGCGCCGGAGTACGTGCGGCTCGCGGCGCGGCTCGGCGCGGCCCTCGGGATCGTCTTCGTGCTGGCGCAGATCGCCGAGGCGCTCGCCGTCCGCCGGCCGGCGTGGCCCTGGTCGCGCTCGCTGCCCTGGTCGGCGGCCCGGCGCGCCGGCGCGGACGCCCTGCTGCTGGGGGCTGCCGCCCTGCCGCTCGTGCTGCTGGCGGCGCGGATCGATCTTGCCGCGCTGGCGGTGCTGGGCATCCTCCCCTTCCTAGCGGTGCGGGCGGCCGGCGCCATGCGGCGGGCTCCCGAGCGGCGGACCGGCGCCGCCGGAGAGATCTTCTTCGAGGGCGCGCTCCTCGCCGCCCTGGTGGCCCTGCTGCCGTGGACCGCCCTGCTCCCCCTCGCCGCGACCCCTTGGGCGCTGCGGGCGGCGGCGGAGCGCGAGCGGCGGCAGAAGGTCAGCCGCTGGCTGGAGCTCCACCACCTGGCGGCCGGCGATCCGCAGTCCTGGAGCGCGTCGTGATCCGGCTCCACCAGGCCGCCTTCTCCTACCGCGACGCCGAGCCCGTGCTCGCCGGCGTCGACCTCGAGATCGCGCCCGGGCTGACCCTGCTGCTCGGCCCCAACGGCTGCGGCAAGAGCACGCTGCTCAAGCTCGCGGCGGGGATCGAGCAGCCGGACTCCGGACGGATCGAGATCGACGGCCACGACCTGTGGACCGACGAGGTGGCGGCGCGGCGGGGTCTCGCCTATGTCCCCGAGCAGCCGGACCTGACCCCCTACGCCACCGTGCGCGAGGTCCTCGACCTCGTCTGCCGGCTGCGCGGCGAGCCCCGGGAGCAGGGGCGCGAGGCGCTGGAGCGCGTCGGCCTGGGCAAGCTCTCCCACCGCTCGGTGCGCGAGCTGTCGATGGGGCAGCGCCGGCGGGCCGTGCTGGCGGCGGCCCTGGTGGGCACGCCCCGCAACGCCCTGCTCGACGAGCCGCTGGAGGCCATGGACCGCGGCGCCCGCGAGGATCTTCTCGCCTGGACCGACCGGCTGGTCGCCGCCGGCGCCGCCGTGGTGGTGGTCTCGCACGAGATCGAGCCCTTCGCGCCACGGGCCACGCGCGCCATCTCCGTGCGCGACGGCCGGTGCGTGGACGCCGGCCCCCTGCCCGCCGATCCCGCCGAGAGGCTGGCGCTGCTCGACCGGATGGCGCGCGGGGAGGCCCCGGATCTTGAGGTAAGGTTCGCCCCATGACCGACACCGACCACCCGCTCGAGCTTTCCGGTCCCGAGATGCGCGCGCTCGTCGAAGCCGCGCTCGACCGGATCGTGGCCCATGTCGAATCGCTCCCCACGCAGCCGGTCTCGGACACCCGGGCCGGCTTCGAGCTCGCCCCGTCGCTGGCCGAGCCCCTGCCGGAGGAGGGCGCGGCGGTCTCCGGACTGCTCGACCTGCTCTTCGAGCGGGCGATCCCTCCCTCGTTCAACACCGCGAGCCCCGGCTACCTCGCCTACATTCCCGGCGGCGGCCTGTTCCATTCCGCGGTGGCGGACCTGATCGCCGATTCGACCAACCGCTACACCTCGGTCTACGGCGCCGCGCCCGCGCTGGCGCAGCTCGAGGCGAACGTGATCGCCTGGTTCTGCCAGATCGCCGGCTACCCGTCCGCGGCTCGGGGGACGCTGACCAGCGGCGGCTCGCTCGCCAACTGGACGGCGCTGGTGACCGCCCGCCGCGAGCGCCTGCCCGAGAACTTCCTCTCCGGGGTGATCTACGCCTCCGACCAGTCGCACTACTCGGTGGCCAAGGGGGCGATCCTCGCCGGCTTTCCGGAGGCCAACGTACGCGAGGTGCCGACCGACGATCTCTTCCGCCTGCGCGCCGACGCCCTCGCCGAGCTGATCGCGGAGGACCGCCGCCGCGGGCTCACCCCCTTCCTGATCGCCGCCAGCGCCGGCACCACCAACACCGGCGCCGTCGATCCGCTCGCCGAGCTGGCGGACCTCGCCGCCCGCGAGGGGCTCTGGCTGCACGTCGACGCCGCCTATGGCGGTTTCTTCCTGCTGACCGAAGAGGGGAAGCGGACGATGCGGGGGATCGAGCGGGCGGATTCGATCGTGCTCGATCCGCACAAGGGACTGTTCCTGCCCTACGGCACCGGCGCCGTCCTGGTGCGCGACGGCGAGGCCCTGCGCCGCGCCCACAGCCTGACGGCGGACTACATGCCGGGGATGCAGAACGATCCCGACCGGGTGGATTTCAGCCAGTACTCCCCCGAGCTCTCGCGGCCGTTCCGCGGCCTGCGTGTCTGGCTGCCGTTCAAGATGCACGGCGCGGGGGCCTTCCGCGCCCAGTTGGAGGAGAAGCTGGCCCTCGCCCGCCTGGCGGCCGACCGGCTGCGCGCGATGCCGGGGATCGAGATCCTCGCCGAGCCGCAGCTCTCGCTGCTCGCCTTCCGGCTGGCTCCGGCGGGGGTGCCCGAAGCGGAGCTGAACGAGCTCAACCACCGCTTCCTCGACCGCGTCAACGCCCGCCAGCGGGTCTACCTGACCCCGACGCGCCTGCGCGGACGGTTCGCCCCGCGGATCTGCGTCCTGTCCTTCCGCACCCATCGCGAGCGGATGGAGATGGCGCTGGAGGACATCGCGGCGGCGCGGGACGAAGTCTTGGGAAATCCGGTGTAGGGGCGGCCCTATGTGGCCGCCCTGTCGGAGGCGCCACAAAAACGAAAAGGGCGCCCACACAGGGGCGCCCCTACAGCCTTCTGAACCACCAGCGCCTTACAGGCCCGGCGGCTTCTCGTTGGCCATCGGCTTCTCGCCGGCGGCGCCGGGAGCGGCCTTGGGCTCGCCGATCGAGAGCAGCTCGACCTCGAAGATCAGCGGCGCGTTGGGGCCGATCGTGGCGCCCGCGCCCTTGTCGCCGTAGCCGAGGGCGGACGGGATGTAGAACTTGTACTTCGAGCCGACCTTCATGAGCTGCACGCCCTCGGTCCAGCCCGGGATGACCTGGTTGAGCACGAACGTGGCCGGCTGGCCGCGGTCGTAGGAGCTGTCGAACGTCGAGCCGTCCATCAGCGTGCCCTTGTAGTTCACGGTCACCGTGTCGGTCGCCTTCGGAGTCGGGCCGGTGCCCTCCTTCTCGACCTCGTACTGCAGGCCGCTGGCGGTCGTCTTGACCCCGGCCCGCGCCTTGTTCTTCGCCAGGAAAGCCTCACCCTCGGCCTTGTTCTTCTCCCCGATCACCTTCTGCTTCGCTTCCTGCTGCTCCTGCACCTGCTTCTGGAACTCCTGCATCGTCGACTGCATCTCGGCGTCGGTGAGCATCCCCGCCCCGCCTCCCAGGCCGTCGCGCAACCCCTTGACGATGAGGTCGGAGTTGGCGTTGACGTCGTTCTGCTTGAGCGTGCGGCCGAGGTTGTAGCCGATCACGTAGCTGGCCCGGTCCTGCACGGATTCCGGCTTGCCGGCCTGCTGGCCGGACGGCTGGGCAGGGGCGGCGGACTGAGCCATTGGCTTCGCGGGCTGGGCCGCCGGCTTCTGCGCGGGCTTGGCCGTCTGCGCACCGGCCACCGCGGTCGCCGCGAAGAGCAGCGCGGCGGGGAGAATCAGGGACTTTCTCATACGGGTCTCCAAGACGTTGGGTAATAAATTCCAAGGGAGAGGACGTATCGCGCTCTCCGGCGATCAGGACATCTTAACCCAGCCGCCCGGCCCCGGATTCCCGGCCCGGTTCCTGCAATGGCTCAATCCGGTCCTGGCCGTAACGCCGGCGCGGGTCGATACGCCGAAAGGTAGTGCCTGCTTTCGTCATCTATGACATGGTAAGGATCTCCAGCTCACCCATGACCCGACCCAGCGTTTTCTAGGTTCTCTATGTCACCGCACAACCTGCGTGCCGCCACTCTCTTCGCGGGGCTCTCCGCCACCGCTCTCCTCTTTCCCGGGGCTCAGGAGAAGCCTTCTCAGCCGGCGCAGCCGGTTCAGCAGCCGGTTCAACCCTCCGCTCAACCGGCTCTCCGGCAGCGCCTGCAGCCGATCCTGCGCGCCCGCTTCCCGGCCTCGGGCGAGCCGCCGGCCCTGTCGGCCGCCGGCGGCTCCTTCCGCGCCGCTCCGGATCTCTCCTGCTTCTACGACCGCCGGAGCTACGCTCCCGCCTGGATCGGCGACCGGGGATTGCGGCCGGAGGCCGACGACCTGATCGCCGCCCTCGCCGAGGCCCCCGCCGACGGCCTCGACCCCGAGCGCTACCGCCTCGCCGACCTGCGCCAGCGCCTCGCCCAGGTGAAGGGCGCTCCCACGCCCGGCGACCTCGCGGAGATCGACCTGCGGCTCACCGACGCCTTCCTGCGCCTCGCCGCCGACCTGCGCAACGGCGCGGTGAATCCGCAGCTCATCTACCCCGATTGCGAGCTCGACATCCCCGAGGTCGACCTCTCCGCCCTGCTGGAGGACGCCCTCGCCGCCGGCCGCCTGCGTCCGGCGATCGCCGGGCTCGCCCCCGCCCACGACGGCTACCGCGCGCTCAAGGCCGCCCTCGCCCAGGCCCGGAGCCTCGCCGCCCGCGGCGGCTGGCCCGCCGTGCCGGACGGCCCGCCCCTGCGCCCCGGCGACCGCAACCCCCGGGTGGCCGCCCTGCGAGCCCGCCTCGAAGCCTCGGGGGACCTCGCCGCGGACGCCTCTCCGCCGGAGGCCCGCGACCTCCTCGACGCCCCTCTCCAGGCCGCCCTGCGCGGCTTCCAGGAGCGGCACGGCCTCGATCCCGGCGCGGCCGGCAAGGCCACCCTGGCGGCCCTGAACGTGCCGGCCGATCAGCGGGTGCGGCAGATCGAGATCAACCTCGACCGCTGGCGCTGGCTCCCCCACGATCTGGGCGAGCGCTACATCATGGTGAACATCGCCGGCTTCACCTTCGACCTCGTCGAGGACGGCCGCCCCGCCCTCTCGATGCGGGTGGTCGCCGGCAAGCCCACGAACCGGACGCCGATGTTCACCGGCCGGATGACCAGCATCGTCCTCAACCCCTCCTGGCACGTGCCGGCGACCATCGCCAAGAAGGAGGTCATCCCGCACATGCAGCGCGACCCGGGCTATCTGGCGCGCGAGGGGTTCGAGGTCACCGGCAGCGGCTCGAGCATGGAGATCCGCCAGAAGCCCGGCCCCAAGAACGCCCTGGGGAAGGTCAAGTTCCTCTTCCCCAACCGCTTCGACGTCTATCTCCACGACACGCCGTCGCGCTCGCTGTTCAGCCGCACGGTGCGCAGCTTCAGCCACGGCTGTATCCGGGTCGAGAAGCCGGTGGAGCTGGCGGAGTACCTGTTGAAGGACAATCCGGCCTGGACGCCGGAGAAGATCGCCGCCGCCCTCGCCAAGGGGCGCGAGCAGTGGGTCACGATCCCGCGGCCGCTCCCCGTGCACCTCGTCTACTGGACCGCCTGGGCCGACGCCGCCGGCACGCTGCAGCTCCGGGACGACATCTACGGGCGCGACAAGCCGCTGCTGGAGATCCTGGGAACCGAGGCGCCCGCGGCGCAGGTGGCGGCGCCGTAGGAAGGGTGCTCACCCCACCCGCAGCCCCGGAAACACCGCCACCTCCGAGCCATCCGCCAGAAAGGCCGAGCTCGGCTCCCCCGCCAGGGGCCCGGCGAAACGCGGACCGTAGAGGCCAACGACGTCGCAGTCGAGCACCGGCCTCAGCAGCGGCCAGACCCGCCAGCGCGGGTGATCGACCCGGTACTCCACGGAGCCGCCGCCGCGGAGCGAAGAATATCCCCAGTAGTGCTCGGTGATGAACTCCTCCTCCGAGCCGGGATCGGCCTCTTTCGGGGACCCCGCCACCACCGCGCCGATGCCGTTCCACCGCCCGTGGAAACGCCAGCCGTACGTCACGTGCAGGCCGCCCCGGGACGGGTCGCCGATGATCGAGTGGCGCATCGGCAGGGAGACGTACTTCTCGCCGTAGAGCAGCCGCGCCGTGCCGGCGATGGCGAAGCGGGGGACGATCTCCTTGACGAAGACGACGCCGCGCCGCCAGCCGTCCTCCGCCTTGCGGCGGACGTAGAAGCGGAGGTTCACTTCCTCGAAGTCGCGATGCCCGGGGATCGCGATCCCCCGTACCCGGGTGTCGAGGAAGAGGAAGCCGACGACGCTGGCGAAGGTCTTCCCCTGCCAGGAGTCGAGCTCGGTGCCGGCCGGCACCAGGGGCGCGAGGGCCTCCGGCGGCACCTCGTAATTGAGCATCGCGAGGTACTTCCAGCGCGCGGTCAGGAAGGGGCGGGGGTCCACACGCCGATAGTATCCGACTGCCGCAACCGTCTCGCCGGATCGTAGGGGTAGAAGGAGAGCACCTCCTCCCGGCGGAGCCGCTCCTGGAGGCCCTGCCAGAGCTCGACGCCGAAAAGGTCGCCATGCTCGCGCAGGAAGGCCTCGCGTGGCTTCCCCTGAAGACCGATAAAGGTGCGCAGCTCGGAGGGGAAGATGTCGTCCTCGCCGACGCTGTACCAGGGCTCGGCGGCCATCTCCTCCTCCTCGTTGCGCGCCGGCGGCGCCTCGCGGAAGGTGAGCGCGACGAGCGGGCAGAGCTCGTCGTAGTCGTAGGAGAGGACGCGGCCGTGGCGGGTGACGCCGAAGTTCTTGAGCAGCACGTCGCCGGGGAAAATGTTGGCCGCGGCGAGCTCCTTGAGGCACCGCCCCCAGTCGACCGCCGCCGCCTCGGCCCGCGCCTCGTCCACGCGCTCCAGATAGAGGTCGAGAGGGACGACCCGCCGCTCGACGTAGCAGTGGCGGATCGCCACGTCGTCGCCGGTCACCGAAACGGTGCGGGCGGAATCGGCGAGGAGCTCTTCCAGCAGCCCGGGCGCGAACCGGCAGCGCGGAAAGGTGAGGTGCTCAAACTCCTGGAAGCCGACCAGGCGGCCGACGCGATCGTGGAGCCGCACGGTGCGGTACTTCTCCATCACCCGCTCCCGCGTGGTGTTCTTCTGCGGCGGGAAGGCGTCCTTGATGATCTTGAACACGAACTCGTAGGAGGGGAGCGTGAACACCGCCATCACCAGGCCGGCGACCCCCGGCGCCGGGACAAAGCGGTCCTCGGTGCGGGCGATGTGGGCCGTCAGGTCGCGGTAGAGCTCGGTCTTGCCGTGCTTCTTGTAGCCGAGGGAGGTGTAGAGTTCGGAGACCCGCTTCCTGGGCAGGATCGAGTGCAGGAAGCCGATCACCTCGCGCGGGCTGGCCACGTCGACGTGGAAGTACCAGCGGGCGAAGCTGAAGACGACGCTGGTCTCGTCCTCGGTGTGGAGCACGGCGTCGACCTCGATCCCCTCGCGGTTGTTGAGCAGCGCGAGCACCACCGGCAGGCGGGCCTCCCCCCGGCGGGCGCGCCCCACGAGGTAGGCCCCCTTGTTGCGGAAGAAGACCGGCCGCAGCACGTCGAGCGCGTCGATCTCCGCGCCGCCGAACGCCTCGGCGAGCCCCCGCTCGAGCCGCTCGGCGGCCAGCGCGGCGTCGCCGGCGAGGTCGCGGAACGGGGTCTGGAAACCGGCATCCTCGAGCACCCGCCGGATCACGCCGGCGTCCACCCGGCGGATGGCGTAGACGCGGGCGCTCGCCATCTCCCACCCCTGGAAGGGGACGGGGAGCTCGCCGGCGGTGTAGTCGAGGGCGGGATCGACGCCGTCGTGCGGGAAGACTTTGCGGGTGAGGGAGTTGAAGTAGGTCTGGGCGATCTCGAAGTCGTCGCGGCCGAGGATCTCGCGGGTGTAGGCCGCCTTCATCTCTCCCCAGATCCCGCGGGCGCAGAGGCGGTCGCCGAGCTGCGCGCGCAGGATCGCGATCGTCTCGTCGAGGCTCCGCGACGGCAGCTCGAGCTTCTCCACCGTATCGCGCCGGATCCCTTCCCAGTCGCGCTCCTCGAACCGCCGCCGCACCCGCCCGGTGATCGCGCGGAACGCCCGGTGGTGCTCGTCGAACGCGCGGCGGATGGCGGCGGCGCCGCGCGCGGCCAGGGTGGAGAGGTCGCCGGGGAGGTCCAAATGGGACCTCTCAGCGCGATGGCGCCAGTTGCCGCCTCGCGACTTGCATCAGCAGGCGCAGAGCCTCATTCACAGACGTTTCATCCGGAAACGCCGCCGCCACATCAGGGTCTAGCCGCACCAGGTTCGTACCTTCCTGGAAGCGCTGCGCGTACTTGCCTCGAACTCCGTCCGGAAGGCTGGACAGGTCATACTCGGGGAGGAGCTCGTCCTCTTCAGCCTTGGCCGCTTTCTTCATAGAACCTTCTTTCTGGACGCGTCGCCTCCCGCGCGCTGATGATCCGGATTCCTTCGTCCCGGTCGGTGTACGACACCATGAGAATTCGTCCCCGTCGGGAACTTCCCACCATGATGTAACGGCTTTCGCCCAGCGAGTGCCCCGGGTCCGAAAACGTCCAGGACAGCGGATCGGCGAACACGGTAGCCGCCTCCTGAAAGGATACGCCATGCGTGGCAAGATTCCTTGCCGCCTTCCTTGGATCCCATTCGAATTCCATGGCGAAGGGTGTCCCCCCAGAAGCTCATTGAATGAAGTTGACGGTGGCACGTCAGTCCGCCAATTCTATCCCTATCCCGCAACAAAGAGTTCGATGGCAGTATAACCGGAGAGAACCTCAGGCGCCCACGCTCATAGCTCTGAAACGTGTTATAGAATTTCCTTGCGGACCGAACGTGTAGCCCGGTCCGTTACCCCCGCGAGCGGGCCTCCCGGCCGCTCCTCGATGTCCACAAAAGGAGTCCAGACATGAAGAAGATCCCCGCCTTCGTCTTCGCGACCCTGCTGGCCATCCTGTTCTGCCTGCCCGCCGTCGCGGCGCAGCAGACCGCCAGTCCCGGCCTGACGGCTCTCCCGTCGACGGTCCCCGAGGTCCTGCTGGTCCAGAACGGTCCCCCCGACGAGTTCCCCGGCCAGGGGAACGTCTGCAGAATCCCCCCGCCATTCCAGCGGGAGTCGTGCATCTGCCCCCTCTTCTTCGATCCGGTCTGCGGCTGCAACGGCCAGACCTACTCGAACGCTTGCTTCGCGAGCTGCGAGGTGCGGTCCTTCACCGCGGGTGCATGCGAGGGGTTCGGAGGCTAAGACCCTGGGGGGAGCGCGCGCTTGACAATCCCCGGCCGTGCGCGTACCTTCCCCCTCCGGCAGGCAACGGACAAGCCTGTCTCAGTAACCAGTGAACGTGAAGGGACCTGGCTTTTGAACGGGTCCCTTTCGTGTTTCTGGGGCAAATTCAAAGAAAGAGAGTTCAGGAATGCGCAACACCGGAAGAGTGAAGTGGTTCAACGACGCCAAGGGTTTCGGGTTCATCACGCCGGAGGACGGGCAGAAGGACTGCTTCGTCCACCACTCGGCGATCCAGGGCAGCGGCTTCAAGTCGCTCGCCGAGGGTGACCGCGTGGAGTACGACATCGTCGACGGCAACAAGGGCCCCGCCGCCAGCAACGTCGTCAAGATCTGAACCACGGTTCACTCGCCGACCGATGGAGCCGCTCCGCTGGGAGCGGCTCTTTTCGTTTGCAGGCCCTTATCCCCCCAGCGTCTCCTGGAACAGCAGATCCCCGATGCCCGTATCCTGAAGCCCCGTGTCCTGGTAATAGGAGGCGGTCGCCGTGCCGGCGGCGTCGTCGAGCTTCAGGATGACGTAGCCGTGGTTGTAGACGCCCCCCGTGCTGCCGAGCATCACCGGCACGGCGGGGTTGTTGGGGCTGGACAGCAGCGGGATCTTGTCGCCGCCCGCGCAGACCTTGTAGGGATCCTGGGCGACGAAGACCGGCACCGCCGCGCAGCCGATGCACCGCCCGCGCCGCAGCCCCGCGTAGGGAGCGTAGATCTCCAGGTTGTGCTCGTGCCCCCAGAACCACGCCTCCACCTGATCCAGCACGTCGCCGAACTGGGATTGCAGGTGGGTGTTCATCGTGCGGTCGGGGTTGTCCTTGGGGCCGATCTGGTTGAACGCCGAGAAGAGCTGGTGATGCGAGAGCAGGATCGTGCGCCGGCCGCCGGCGGTGGCGATCTGGTGCTTGTGCCAGGCGAGCTCGGTATCCTCGAGATAGGTCATGTCGGTCGCGACGTCGAAGACGTCGCTGTCGTGCAGCCCGGTGTCCATCCCCAGGAGCTGCCAGCGGGAGCTGCGCAGGCTGAAGAAGCTGTTGGTCTGGAGCTGCCCCGGCGGCGCCAGCGGCGGCTGGTTGAGCTGCCCGAGCAGGTCGTAGAACGGCCCGCCCCCCGAGTACATGTCATGGTTGCCGGTCATGTTGAACACCGGCACCGGGTTGTCCGCGCCGCGGCCGAGGACCTCGTTGACGAGGTCCAGCAGGTACTTGGCGTTCTCGCTCGTGGTGCCGGAGTAGTAGACGTCGCCGAGGTGGATCAGGACGTCCGGCTGGTGAGCCGCCACCCGCTGGAGCAGCGCCTTCGCCTCGGCCGTGCCGGTCCCCCAGTCGGCGATCAGCGCCACGGTGGCGTTCTCCTTCAGAGGCAGGGGCGCGGGATCGTCCGGCCCCTTCGACGGCCGGTAGGGGATCTTCCCCTTGTCGATGTCGAAAAACTGGACGTACTCGGTCACCGCCTCGGCCCAGAGCGGATCGCAGGTGCTGAAGCGCAGCGAGTCCTCGAGCTGCTGGATCTCGGCCTCCGGCCGGTGCTCGACCTTGGCGGTCGCGAGCTGCAGGGCGAGATGGGCGCACTCGTCGTCGGAGCAGGCGGCCGGCCCGGCCTTGGGCGCCGGAGCCGCCGCGGGAGCCGCGGCCGTTGCGACCCCGCTCAGCGCGGCCGAGCCGGCGGCGGTGGCCGCGGCCACTACCGGATGGTCCAGGGTCGGACGGGTGGCCGCGCCGCCGGTGCCCGTCCCCTCCTTGCGGTGCAGAACCTCCTCGACGACCGACTGCCAGCGGGAGATGTGCGGATCGCGGAACGTCTTCAGGCTCATGGCTTGACGTGCCTCACGTAGGTGTCCCAGAGCTCGCCGAGGAAGAAGCGGCCGAACTTCGCCATCGCCTCCGAGGTCTCGGTGAACGACGTGGCGCCGGGCGCCTTCATCGTCGACATCAAATAGATGAGCTGCTTGACGCCGAGGGTCAGGATTCCCGCGCCCACCACCGGCCCGCTCTTGTCCGTCCCCTCGTGGAGCTTGGAATAGAGGGTGGTCGTCGCCTTCCAGAGATCGAAGATCGGGTCCTGCCGCACGTCCTTCTGCCCCGCCAGGTAATAACTCTTGCCGCCGTGCTGGAAGCCCATCTCGTAGACCATCAGCTTCAGCTTGGGATCGTCCGTAGGGCTGAACAGGTTGAAGATGCCGGAGGTCGACGCCAGGCCGTCGCCGAACGGCGTGAAGTCGAGCGTGCCGGTGAGCGCCCCTGGATGATCGGCCTCGGCGATGAAACGGTCGAGGTCCTGGATGTCGATCGCCGCGTGCAGGGTCATCTCCGAGCCCTCGGCGCGCCCCCGCTTCTCGCCGTCCGCCGGATCGATCGCCCCCAGCGCGAAACCGCCCGACATCACCTCACGAAACGAGATCCCTATGGTCTGTGCGCTCATCCGCCCCTCCTTCGGAACGATGAAAGAAATGATTTCAAAGCTCGGCGTCCGGGGCGATCCCGGTGATCCCTTCCGCCACCCGCTCCGACAGGGCCGAGATGGTGGCCGTCGGGTTGGCCCCCACCGCCGAGGGGAGGAGAGCGCCGTCCGCGACGTAGAGGCCGGTGTAGCCGAAGACCTGGCCGAAGGTGGGCAGGTCGGCGCTGGTAACCCCCTTGGACGGATCGTCCGCCAGCACGCATCCGCCCAGCGGATGGACGGAGACGTTCTTGCGCAGCGGGTGATACCAGGTGGGAAGCACGAAGAAATCCTTCCCCTCGACCTCCTTGCCGTAGCGCTTGCACTCCTCGACGATCGCGTTGTAGAGCGGCATGCTGTCCTGCTGCGGCCAGTCGATGGTGACCGACCCCTCCTTGTCGAGCGACATGGTGCCGTTCGAGCGGTCGAGCCCCATGCAGAGCAGCACGCTGGTGTTCCAGGAGATGTCCCCCGACAGCAGGTCGCTCAGCGCCCAGCCGACGCTCCCCGGCGAGTTGCCCCGGATCCAGCGCCCGAAGGCGTTGCGCAGCCAGAGCCAGATCGCCTGGAGATGCATGTAGCGCGGCTTGATCCCCTCGACGAACCAGGAGGTGAAGACCGGATAGCTGGCGTCCTCCAGGATGAAGGCGTGATCCTTGATGAAGTTCTCGAAAAGGTTGCAATCGATCCGCTGGGTGATCACCGGGCCGTAGTTCGGGTTGGCCGGCGGCATCCCCTTGGCCGGCTTCTCGTGGCCGATGACGAACGACAGGAAGTCGCCGTTGCCCGAGAAGCGCTTCCCCAGTTGCGAGCTCAGCCGCGGCAGGGTCTTGTAGAGGTCCCGGCAGCGCATCAGCAGCTCGGTCGAGCCGAGCGTCCCCGCCGACACCACGACGCGGTTGGTGAGCGCCTTGTTGACCAGCTTCTTGCCCTGGTTGAGGTCGTAGTAATAGACCGCGTAGCCGTGCGAGCCGTCGGCCGCGGGGTCCTCCTCGCCGCCGGCGCCGAGCGGCACGATCGTGTGCGCCAGGTGCTCGGTCAGCACCTCCGCGCCATAGCGGTGCTCGGCCACGTGCAGGTAGTTGAGATCGATCGTGTTCTTCGAGTGGGTGTTGCAGCCGACGTCGCACTCGGCGCAATAGACGCAGGAGGTCTGGAGGGCGCCGTAGCGGTTGCGAGCCTGCTCGCCGATCGGCAGCGGGTTGTCGAAATCGTTGCCGAAGAAAACGTTGATGTCGACCAGCTTCGAATCCCGCCCGGTGGCCTTCGCCACCTGCTCGAAGAGGCGGGTGCGGGTGATCTCCCGGCGGGGGTCGCCGTTGCGCGGGATCGGCCGCGAGCCCAGCACCTGCTTGGCGATGCTGTAGTAGGGGGCGAGCGCCGCCTTCTTGGTGGTCGCCGGCCAGCGCTCGTCGAAGACGTGCTCGGGGGGCTCCAGGAAGACGTTGGCGTAGATCAGCGAGCCGCCGCCGAGGCCGGCGGAGAGCACCACGTCCATGCGGTGGAAGTTGCGGATGTCGAACAGGCCGTGGGCCTCGGAATCCTGCATCTCCTTCGGCCGCGGCCGCTGCTCGCCGGGGACGTCGCAGATGTTCCAGAAGTTCCGCGCGAAGTCGTGCGGCGCGCGGGGGAACGAGCCCATGGGATACCGCTTCCCGCGCTCCAGCACCATCACTTTTCCCGGCCATCGCTTGCTCAGCCGGCAGGCGCTGATCCCGCCGCCGAACCCGCTTCCGATGACGATCGCCTCGTATCTATCGGCCATCGCGGACCCCCACTTTTAAGATCAAGTGAATGTACAAGATGGTAGCACAGGGACAATAAAAGGGGCGCCCCCTTGCCACCGGGCGCCCTGAAAAACAGAGACCTACAGAAGCAGATGGATCGGCCCGGCGACCTCACGGGCTTTCCGATGAATGGCTCTCCCCCCAAGGGCTGACCGCCCCAGGATCGCGGCCCCGGCGCCGCGGTGACAAACAGCAAAAAATCAGAGGACTTCGGTGAAAGAGTGTGGCCGCCCGGCGGAAGCGGGACAGCGGTGGAAGCGTTTTCTGAAAGCGCTTCCACCGAGACCGACCTTGCCCCCCCACCCCCTCGCATCCTAGACTCACAATGTCCCATGCCCCTCTCCTGGACCATCGACGCGGACATCCGCCGGGCGGCGACCCTGCCGGCCGAGGTGTACAGCGATCCGCGCTGGTTCGCGGCCGCCCGCGAGCGCGTCTTCGCGCGGAGCTGGCAACTGGTGGCGGACACCGATGCCGTCCGCGTCCCCGGAGCCACGTACCCCTTCACCCTGCTCGAGGGGATCCTCGACGAGCCGCTGCTGCTGACCCGCGACTCCGGCGATCAGGTCCACTGCCTGTCGAACGTCTGCACCCACCGGGGGACGCTGGTCTGCGAGCACGCCGGGGTGCAGCCGGCGTTGCGCTGCCGCTATCACGGCCGGCGCTTCGCGCACGACGGACGCTTTCTCTCGATGCCGGAGTTCGAGGGCGCGGAAGGGTTCCCCTCGCCGGCGGACAACCTCGCCAGGGTGCCGTTCGGGACCTGGGGGAAGCTGGTGTTCGCGGCGCTCGATCCCGCCTTCCCGCTGGCCGAGCTGCTGGCCGAGATGGACGCGCGGGTCTCCTGGCTGCCGCTCCACGAGGCGGTGTTCGATCCTGCCCGCTCGCGCGACTACCTGGTGCGGGCCAACTGGGCGCTCTACTGCGACAACTACCTGGAGGGGTTCCACATCCCCTACGTCCACGCCGGGCTGGCCGGCGCGCTCGACTACGGCGAGTACCGCACCGAGCTCTTCCCCTGGGCCAACCTCCAGCTCGGCGTCGCGAGCGGCGGCGACGACGTCTTCGATCTCCCGCCCTCCTCCCCGGACTACGGACAGCAGATCGCGGCCTACTACTACTGGCTCTTCCCCAACACGATGCTGAACTTCTACCCCTGGGGGATCTCGGCCAACGTCGTCCGCCCACTGGCGCCGGACCGCACCCGGGTCTCCTTCCTCTCCTACGTCTGGGACCCTTCACGGCTCGACCGCGGCGCCGGCGCCGGCCTCGACCGCGTCGAGCGCGAGGACGAGGCGGTGGTCGAGAGCGTCCAGCGGGGGGTGCGCTCGCGCCTCTACCATCGCGGCCGCTACTCGCCGTCGCGCGAGCAGGGGCCGCACCATTTCCACCGGCTGCTGGAGAGGTTCCTGGCATGACGCCCCCCCGGACCGCCGCGCCCCATGTGCAGGCCGCGCTCTCGCGCACGGCCCAGGCGAGGCTGTCCGCGCCCGCCCCGGGCCGCCCCTCGGCGCCGCACGTCCAGAAGGTGGTCGCCGCGGTGCAGGCGAAAGCCGCGACTCCTCCTCACGGTCCACGGCCCGTGGCGGCCCACGTCCAGGCGAAGCCCGCGGCGCATCCGGTGCGTCCTCCGGCGCCCCATCTCCCGCCGCCCCTGCGCCTCCCCGCCTCTCCGGCCCGCCCTGCCGCGGCCCAGGCGAAGACCATCGCGCCGCCTCCTGTTCCGCGCCCGCCGGCCCCTCCTCCGGTCTTTACCCGTCCATCGGCACTACTGGCGCCACTCCCCAAGCGGCCGGTGACGGCGGCGATCCAGCGCAGCGCGGTCATCCAGCCGGCAACCCAGGTCTCCTATTTCACCAGTAACTTCGCCAAACGGGCCCGTCACTATCGCCGCGATAACGCCGTTGGTGGCAGGAACCTCGCGACCGTCCGCTATCGGACCAAATCGGGCGGTTCGTGGGGAATATGGAAGTACAAGACCCTGCCCTCCGCGGGTCATCATTCCGAGAAGCGGCTGTACGATTTCCTGGAGGGCCTGGGAGTCGAGTATCAAGTGGACTGGGTGTACACGGAGCTCGCCCCTTGTGGCGACGACTACCACAACTGCGCCCAGCGGCTGGAGGAATGGTGGCCCACCGCCGACGTCTACTACTCCGTCGACTATCCCTCTGTGAGCGACGTCAGCTCGGAAAGCGACGACGACGACAAGCAGACCAAGAAGAGGAATAAGGCGAAGCGCCGGCGGAAGCGCGGGACCGGCACCCTCGGGCGGTTAGGGACCAAATCCAGGAAGTACGATTCCGACGAGGATGACCCTCCCACCCCGGGGGACTTCAAGCCGGCGCTACGGCGGATCTATTCTCCGGCGCACTACTCCTCGGGTTGGGAGCTGTAGGCCATGCCACGCACCCGCATCTCGGAGACGGTCGGCGCCTGGGCGGTCCTGAACGAGGCCGTCACGCCGGAGACGACCGCCGGCTCGCCGTATCTCCAGCAGGCGCACGCCAAGCTCCAGGGCTTCCTCGACGAGGTCCAGCGTCTCCAGGCCGAGCAGGCCGACTATCAGGCGCGCAAGCAGGAGGCGACGCGGCGGATCAACGAGATCCTGGCGGAAGGGCGCCGGCTCGCCTCCAACATCCGCCGCGTGCTCAAGATAGAGATGGGGATCCAGAACGAGGAGCTGGCTCGTTTCGGCATCCAGCCGTTCCGCGGCCGGAAGTTCGCGAAGCGCCCCGGCAGAGCCGCGAAGAAGGCCGCGAAATCGGCGGCGGCGAGCCCGGAATCCCCTGAAATCCTCGAGAAGTAGCCTGCAACTCCAGGGAGCATGATGCTCCCCCGATCTACAGAACATCGTCAGCGGACAACCGCCCTGTAGATGCCGGGAGCGTCACCCTCCCTCGATCTACAAAACTCCGTAAGCGGGCGACGCCTCGTAGATGCGGGGAGCATCGTGCTCCCCCGATCTACAGAACGTCGTAAGCGGCCGGCGGCTTGTAGATGCGGGGAGCATCATGCTCCCTCGATCTACAGATCACCGTAAGCGGACGACGTCTCGTAGATGCTGGGAGCATCATGCTCCCCCGATCTACAGAGCGTCGTAAGCGGACGGCGTCTCGTAGATGCGGGGAGCGTCACGCTCCCCAGATCTCCAGAACGCCGTCCGGGAAAAACGCCTTGCTGCCCGGGGAGGCGGGCCGCTGATATCCTCTCGCCACCAAAGCCCGGAGAGCCGGGCGCGTTCCAACGGGAGATGACGATGATCAAGCTGGTCCTGCTCCGCCATGGAGAGAGCCAATGGAATCTGGAGAACCGGTTCACCGGCTGGACGGACGTGGACCTGACGCCGAAAGGGATCGAGGAGGCGCGCGAGGCCGCACGCCTGCTCCAGGAGGGGGGCTACACGTTCGACGCCGCCCACACCTCGCTGCTCAAGCGGGCCATCCGCACGCTCTGGATCACTCTCGACGGCATGGATCTGATGTGGATTCCGGTCCACCGGAGCTGGCGGCTGAACGAGCGCCACTACGGCGCGCTCCAGGGACTCAACAAGGCGGAGACCGCCGCGAAATACGGCGACGCGCAGGTGCTGATCTGGCGCCGCAGCTACTCCGATCCGCCGCCGCCGCTCGACGCCGGCGATCCGCGCTACCCCGGCCACGACCGGCGCTACGCCGATCTCTCGCCGGCGGAGCTCCCCCTGGCCGAGTCGCTCAAGGACACCGTCGCCCGCTTCCTCCCCTACTGGCACGAGACGATCGTGCCGGAGCTGAAAGCCGGCCGGCGGTTGCTCCTCGCCGCCCACGGCAACAGCCTGCGGGCCCTGGTGAAGCACCTCGACAACGTCTCCGAGGAGGAGATCGTGGGGCTGAACATCCCGACCGGCATCCCGCTGGTCTACGAGCTGGACGACGACCTGAAGCCCCTCCGGAGCTATTACCTGGGCGATCCCGAGGCCGCCCGCAAGGCGGCCGAGGCGGTGGCGAAGCAGGCGCAGCGGTAGGCGGTCATCACCCCGGCCCCCCCTCCCTCACCGGGAGAAGAGGGCCCCTTACGCAAAAATTTTGCTCCCCTCGCGTCCTTCCCCTCTATCCTTCTTTTCCCCTCTCCCGGTGAGGGAGTGGGGGTGGGACGGGAGAGGGGCCGGCACGGCGAGCCACGCGTCCGCCGTGGTAAGAGAGGCTCGTTAGGTGCGGGGACTGCGTCCAGCTTCGCGGAAAACTACTCCATCGCCTCCAGGACCCTCCGGAGCAGCGGCCCCGGGAAGGGTGTCCCTTCCGGGGCCGCGACACTCTCGTATGCTTGCTTCAGCGTGTCGCCGCGAGCCAAGCCGCCGCGGCCACGGTCCGTGCGATGTCGGCAGCGTAGAACTCGTCGATGCGGCGGTCGGTGGGCTGGTGATAGTCCGGATTGAAGCCGGTGGCGGTGGGGCCGGGGAAGGGGTTCTCCGAGGCGAGGCAAGCCGGATAGCCGTATTTGTGGAAGCTCGTATGGTCGCTGGTGCCCGACGCCGGATCCAGGTAGGCGCCGAAGAGAAAGATCTGCGCAGGGGCGAGGTTCGGTGAGACCTCACCGGCGACCGCAGCGACTAGGTCCGCGAGCCGCTCCGAGAGCAGCTGCACCTTTGGATTATCCCAGCACCCGGCATGCAGCTCAAACCGGCGTTGCCGGCTGGAGGTGAAGCCGATCATGTCCATCTGGAAGACCGCCACGATGGGAGCTTGCAGCGCCGCCTCCTCCTTGGCGTAGGCACCGCTGCCCACGAGTCCCCGCTCCTCATCATTGAACAGGAGGAAGCGGATCTCGCGCCGCGGGCCGGCCACGGCGGCGTCAAGCTGAAGCAGGGCGCGGGCGGCGCAGAGCACGCCGGCGATGCCGCTCGCGTCATCGTCCGCCCCCGGCGCAGGGTCGGTCGCGACGTGGTAGGGGGTCTTCTTCGCTGCCGTTGAGTCCAGGTGAGCGGAGATCAGGACGATTCCCTCCTTGTCGCGGGCCGCTAGGCTTGCCTCGACATTGGCCAGCTCTCCACCCCGGAAGAAATGCAGGTGCACGGCGAGGCGGCCCGCGCCTAGTCCATTGAAGTCGTCGGCGAGCGCGCCAACCGCCACGGCGTTGCCCGGATGGAGGGCGTGCCGGCTGGCGATCCTGGCCCCACCCGCTACCGGCCGGGCGCCCGTGTAGCGCTCGACGTCGAGGCACAGCGCCGTGGGCGTGATCTGCGCCGCCAGAACCTTGCGCTCCTCCTCGCTTAGCAGGGGGCCGGCCGCCGCCCTGGCGAGCACGGTCCCGAACAGCGGGCCGGCCGCCTCGACGATCTTTGCCAGGCGCGGGTTGCGGGCCGGATCGGCTGGTTCCAGCAGCGCCGGCGAGCCCTCCAGCTTCAGGACATGGCCGTGCCGACTGCCGCGGAAGTGAAAGCTCTCCACCGGGCAATCGGCGGGTAGGGCGATAAGCAGGCCCTCGTGCGTCGAGGCGAGGACCAGGGGCGCCGACTCCCGGCTGCCGAAGAAGCTCGCGGAGTTGCCGGCCGGGATCAGGAAGTCGCCCTGCGCCCGCAAGTCGTCGCGCAGGAGGTAGAGATCGGTCGCCAGCGGCCCGTCTCCGGCTCCCAGCCGGTCGACCCAGAACCCCAGGTCGTCCAGGCTCGCCGCCGCGGACGCCCCGGCGATCGCGTACACCACGCGGACCGGCTCTCCCGCCGCGGGCTCGGCGGTGTCGTGAAACGGCACCAGCGGCTGGCGCCGCAGCGCCTCCCGCCAGTCCGCCGCCTCGGCCGTCGTCGGGGGGATGCGGATGCGCAGGTAGAACAGGGGCTCGCGCTCGCGCAGCACGGTCCGGGCGAGGCTGGGATGGGGTGCCACGAGGAAGCCCGCGGCGCGCGCGAGGGCGCGCCCGGCGGCATTCTCGCCGACGAAGAGCAGTGCGGGACGCCTGCTGCTACCGACCCCGCCTTCACCGGCTTGCGCGGCAGCCTGCTCGAAGAGCTGGGGCGAGTCCTGCGCTCCGTGCAAGACGAGCTCCGGGGCGAAGAAGGGCAGCAGTCCGGCGCGCTCGAGCGCCGCGCCGGCCCGCTCCGCCGCAACCGGACCGGGGTCGAAGAGGAGGCCCAGGCGCACGCCCTCCTGGCGCATTTCCTCCAGCACGGGAAGGACGTTCGGAATGGCGGCGATCTCGATGCGGCCAGCCGCCGCGAACCTGCGCACCGCGGCGAGCGTACCGAGCTCGAAGAAGGCGACGGCATCCAGCAATGGGACCATGGCAGACCTCCTCTCCTGTGCTGCGGATCTCCTGGACCTCCTCCGGCCCAGGCTTTCTGTGAGATGGATCTCCCGGACCGCCTTCCGGCTTGAGGCGGAGCGGCGGCCCGGGGGCCCTCGTGTCCTGTCCGGGTCGCCGCCCGGCTCCGGCGCTGCGGGTCAGTTCGCGGACTTGAGATGGCCGAAAAAGCTCAGTACCCCCGCCGCACCACGCTCGGCCTCCGACGGCGCCTTCACGTCCTTCTCGACCAAGTAATAGTTCTGGCAGAAGCTCCCTTCTGCCCCCATGCGCGCTTCGGCACGGGCGCGGGCCGTGATGTCCTTTGAGATCCGCGCCACCAGGAAGCCCGCCAGGTACGCGCTCTTCTCGTCGACCGGGGCATCTTCTTTGAGCTTGGTGCCGTCGACCGTCGCCTTAGCGACAGTCAGTGCTCTCGCCAGAGCTCCCACCGCCCGCGCCAGGGCGTGGAGGTGATCCCGGCTCGGTTCGATCGAGACGCCATTGTTACTGAGGTACGTGAAGTCGTCCCGGAAGCGGGCCTTGAAGCCGTCCCGGACGTGAGTCGTGGACATCGGACGCGCCCCCGCTGCGATCTGATCGGCGACCTTGTTGAGCTCGGCATCGACATCGAAGGTGGGAGCGCTCTCGTCGACCTGTTCTTTCTCTTTCATCTCCTTGCCTTCCTTTCACCCCTGCGGGGCAGTTGACCGTCTTCGTTTGATGGAACGAGCCAGATCCGAAATCCGAACAGGCGCCAGCGTCCCCGCTGCTACGCCGTTTCGGCGGCGCGCAAGAACGCCTCGCGGGCATCGGCAGCCGCGGGCAGGCGGCGGTGCGCGTCCGGGTGGAGCCCGCAGGTGAGCAGCTCGGCGACCTCCGCCAGGCAGTCCGGACGAACGCTGCGGATATCGGGGATCTCTCCCTTCGCCATCCTGCGCATCGCCGCATCGAAGGAGATCCCGGCGAACGGATGCCGGCCCGCCAGGGCTTCCCAGAGGACGAGATGCAGGCTCCAGAGGTCGTGGGCCGGTGAAGGCCCGGCGCCCGCGAGTGCCTCGGGCGACATGTAGAGCGGTGTGCCCACGATCTGCCCGGTGAGCGTCATGCGGAGCTTCCGGTCGGTGATCGCCGACAGGTTGACATCGGGCGCGGGCGTGTCGAGATGGACCTCCTCACGCAGGCGGGCGAGGCCGAAGTCGAGCAGCTTCGGGATCTCGCCGGTGAACCCGATGTTGCTCGGCTTGACGTCCCGGTGCAGCAGGCGCTTGCCGTGCATCGCCTGAAGTGCCCCAGCGAGGTCCACGCCCAGGCGGAGAACTTCCTGGGGCGACATGGGCTGGCCCAGCCGGCTCGCCAGGGTGCCACCGGCGAGGTACTCGACGACGAGCACCGGCACTCCCCGCCAAGTCTCCGCGCCGAAGATCAGCGCCAGGTTGGGATGGAGGAAGCCCGCCATCGAGCGCGCCTCCCGCCTGAGGCGCTGCAGGGCCTCCGAGCCCAGGCGCGGTAGCGTCTTGAGCGCCACCTGCCGCCCGAGGGCGAGGTCGCTCGCCCGGTAGACAACGCCCATCCCGCCAGCGCCGAGGACCCGCTCCAGGCGGAATTTCCCAGCCAGCTCGTACGGGATGGCGGCCGGCGCGAGCAGCCGCCCGCAGGCGCAGAGGCCCTCGGCCCGGGGTGCAACGCGCCCGCAGCCACGGCACTCTCCCGCAGGCTCCTCCGCCGCCTCGACGCCTCCCGCCCAGCCGTCCCGGCTCGTGACTCTTTCCAGCGCCAGCGACGCCGCGGCGACGAAGGCGGTGACCGCCTGCCGGTCATCGCGCGTGTAGGGCAGCCCGCCGCGCGTCGGCCCCAGGACGAGCAACGCGACGGTCTCTCCGCGGGACGAGAAGAGAGGCACGATCAGGTGTGCCCCGGCGTCGGCGATCCACTGGCGGTCGTCCGCGGTCAGCCAGCGCAGCAGAGACCCGCGGTCGTCCGCCGACAGCGAGACCGGCTCCGGCGAGGCTTCCGCCAGCCGCGCTAGGCCCGAGGCAGCCGCCAAGGAGCGCGGACCGCTCTCGACGGCCACGTAGCTGCTCCGCATGGGATCGCGCAGCAGCAGCGCCGAGCCATGGGGCGAGACGAGATCGTCTAGCCGCTCCCGGATCAGTAGCGCCAACTCGGCGGCGGTGCGGGCGTTCTGGGCGTCGCGGCTGAACGCGGCTAGCACCAGGGCAGAGTCCCGGCGCCGTCCGACGAGGATCTCCTCCGTCCGGTGGAGGAAACTCCCGCGCAGCGTATAGAGAACCCAGGCCAGGAGCGCGAGGGCGAGCAGGAGCGGGACCGGGGCCTCGGTCGCGACCACGGCGATCGGGCGGTCGCGCTGGCGGTACAGGAGCAGGAGCAGCAGTCCGGTCGGCAGCATCGCCAGGGCGAGGATGCTGCCGCGCGCCAGCGCCAGGCGCGCCGCGTTGCGCAGGACTAGGCGCGCGCCGAGCAGGCGGTGCGCCACCACGGCGTAGGTCGTCGCAAACGGCACGGTGAGGAGCGGCAGATAAACCGCGTAGGACGCCCGGTAGTGCACCGTTGGCCGACTTATCCACTGCCCGAAGGTCGGCGAGGCCGCCTCGGCAAAGACGACGGCGAACAGCGGCACGACGCCGAAGGCCAGGCCCGAAAGGAACCAGCGCACCCGGCGCCGCTCGTCTTCGCTCGCATGCCGACTACGCCGCCAGGCGATGAACGGGGCGGGCAGGCACAGCAGGGAGAGCGAGAGCCAGTAAAAGCCCGATGGCAGGCGCAGCAGGGGTTGGAGCGCGGTGAACGCGGTCCCCCCGGGAGGAGCTGCCAGACGGGCGAAGGCATTGACGGAGAACAGCAGCAGCCCCAGGGCAGAGCTCGTCCAGACGGCGCCCTGCACCACGGCCGCCCAGCGGTCTAGCCGCAGAACGCGCGGGAACTCACGGGTGAACCTCCAGAGCAGGAACGGGAGAAAGGTCTCGGGCAGGAAAGCGTTCAAGGCGACGGCGACGGGTCTCACCGGGGAAAGCTCCGTCAAGACGGAGAGGAAACGCAGCGACGCGGCCGACGCCACGCAGAGAAAGAAGCCCGCCAGAGAGAGCGTCCGGCGGTCCTGCCGGCCGGCGCGAACGAGCACCACGCCGGCACCGCCAAAGACGAGCGCCGTCGCCAGCACGAGCGGCGCCGGCACGGCACCCTGGCCCGGCGGGCCGGCAAGGAAGCCGACGGGCGCACAGATCACCTGCAGGCCGGCGAGGGCGAGTTGCAGGCGGAGGGCGAGCGGGACGTCCCCCGGCGCCGTCGCCTCGCCTCCTGGTGGCATCGCCGTCCCGCCCACCGGCGCCACCCGGCGGTCCTGGCCCAGTGCCTGGATCAGCCGGAGCCCGGCAGCCTGCTCCGCCTCGGGCAGCCGCGCGAGCCGCCGCTCGACCTCACCCCAGTCGATCGCCTCGCCGTCGGCCACGGCCGACGCGACCTTCCGCAGGAGCCGGGTCGCCCTAGGCAGGCTGGATCTCCTGGGCGAGGCGCAGCAGCGCCCGCCGGACCGCGACCCGCGCCGCGTCGGGCGAGGAGCGCCCCGTAACGAGCGCGAGCTGCTCGTAGCTGAACCCCAGCTCGATTCGGCCCACGATTAGCTCCTGGTCGCCAAGTTCTAGCCGCGCTAATGCCTCGCGGTAGCGCTCGGCGCTCTCGCTCGCTATGGCGCGATCGAGCGGCGAAGTCCCTGTGTCCGCGAAGTCGGAGCCTGCCTCTTGCGAAGTTTCCACCAGCCCCGCCCTGCGGACCTCGTCACGGATGCGGTTGCGGATCGACTCCTGGAGATAGGCGCGCAGCGCCCCCTGGCGCCTCGGCTCGACCTGACCCAGCCGCCGGAAGAGGTTTAGGAATGCCTCCTGGACGAGATCTCCGGTGTCCATGCGCCGTCGGGCCCAGGGAGGGAGCCGCCGTCTGGCCCAACGCTCCAGGCTGGGCAGGAGCCGGGCAAACAGCCGGCTGAGCGCGCTTGAATCGCCCACCCGGGCACGGACAAAGAGGCGCAGGGATGTAGAAAAGCGAGAGACCGCCGAGGCCCGGTCCCCCAGGAGCCGGCTGGCAGTCATGGAAGCACTGTCCCGCGGCTGCGCGCCCTTGTTGTCCGAACTTTCTGATTCCAAGTTCGCTCGCTGTCTGCTAAAGGACAGATTCTAGCGAGCCGAACTTCCAGAGTCAAAAAAAGGCGGCGCCCGGGCATGGAGTGAGGCGAGCGGTTTCAGCACGGGGCCACCCCTTCTCTCTCCAGGGTGGTCCGTAGCCTGCCGAGGCACTGCTTCAACCTCCTGTAGAGCCGGCGGTCCTCGATCTCCAGCACCGAGGCGATCTTGCGCACCGTCCAACCGTCCTGGTACCTCATCCTGAGGATCAGTCGGTCCCGGGCTGGCAGTTCCCGCAGGGCCCTTACCAGCGAGTCCGTCGCCTTGCGCAGCTGCGCCCTTCGCTCCCGTTCCAAGATTAGCTCGTCCGCGCTCGCTGTCGATGACAGGACGTGGAACGCCTCCTCCCCTTCCTGGCGCGGGCGCCGCCGCGCCGGAATCCTGCCTGCAAACGCGAGCAACTCGTCGCGAGAGGCGATACCCCGCCGGCGCTGCAAGACCTCCAGGGCGCTCTCCAGGGAGTGGCCGTCCCGCGACACTAGACGGTCCAGCTCCACGGCATCCTCGCCGAGTCGATGGGCTTCGGCACAGGGACGCCACTTCCCCCACGCCTGGGTGCGGAAGTCGAGGAACAGCCGGTGGACGACCGTGGCGAGGAATGTCCGTAAGCTGCTCCTGCCCCGGAAGCCGCGGAAGATCCGATGATCACCCTCCACCATCTTCAGCCAGACATAGGAAGAAAACTCCTCCGCCTCCTCGGCTCGCAGACGATGGCGACGGGCGACGTGTCGGATTAGGTCCTGGATCAAGTCGAGATTGGATTCGAGCATCTGCCGCGCGGAAGGCTGCGATTCGGACATGTCATCCCCTCCTTCTCACCTACAACGAACGAAGGGCCGGATCGGAACAGGTCACGCGAGCCGCCGTTGAGCCGGTACCTGACCTTCGGGGCAGGGTCTCCAGGCTGATGTCGAGCTGAGGCAGTGGGCGTTGACTTCGTGGGGGCAATGTCGGGCCTCCGTCGGCAAGCGCTGTCGTCCATCCGAGGCGACGCCAAGGCGGAGGATCTCCTCATCAATGGGGAAAGATGCGCTGCGGCGCTGGCATAAGAAGCTTGAGCGTCTTCGGCCGAAGCGCTCAGCCGGACAGCGTATAGCTCTCTCCGGGAATCGAGCCTCGGCGGGTAGTCCGCAAACCCGCCCCGGGGTACGCTCATGGAAAATATCCTCTTGAGGCTTCTCGGTTCGCAGAGTCAGTATCCGGGCTTCGGTGAGCTTCATCTGCATTAGTAGTGACCTCTCCGGAGCAAGGTCTCTACTATATAGAAGCAGGAACTTCAGCTAGGGGGGCCGCGCAGGGCGGTCCTCTCGCTTTAGCGGCCTGTTGTTCTTCACGGGCTTGGAGTGCCGCAAGCTTCTGGTGCCAGAGCCTCAGCGCGTCCTTTCTCTCCGGCCAATAGGAATAGAGGTTGTAGGTTCCGGGTGGCCTCACCCCTTCTTGAGAGGTAAATCGTCGTCCGGCGGATCGGGGAGGGCATCGCGGAGCACCGTGCGCAGGGTCTGTATCGGGCTGATCGAGCTTTCCAGGGCCTCGATCAGGCCCTGATCGAAGCGGTTCAGGGAATCTTCGTAGGAGGAGCCGGGCACGGCCTTCGGCTCCATCAGATCCCGGATCTTCCTGGCACAGGCCGGGCACCCCTTGACGAGGTGCTTGACGACCATCCGGCTCTCCTCGCGCGAGGCGGTTCCCGAGACGAACCGCTGCAGGATGTCTTCGGAAGGGTGATCCATCTGATGTCCTCCCTGCCCGTCGAGGGCTCAATGCGCTCTCAACAAGGGTGATCCGGGGAGGACATCCATTTCAGAACAGCCGGAAATAAGGCATCTCCGGCCGCTACGTCACTGGCACGAGGTCGCGTATCCCGAGCAGCAGCCCGTCCCCGTGCAGGCCGTGGTGATCATGTTGCGCTGAATGGCCCCCGTGTTGTTCTTCGCCCGGAAGTGGCCGACTCCGTCCGAGTCTCCCCCGCCTGTGTTGTATACGCTCCAGTCGCTGAAATTGTAATCGAATTGCGCCGCGGTGGAACCGCGCCCTACGTTTAGTTGCGATTTGACATTGGTATACGAGTCGAATTTCGAAGTGTCACCGCAACCGGTATAGAAGGAGTTGGTGGAGCAGGCGATCTGATCGTTGTAGCCGGCGCGGATCGAATAGAACTGCGTCGTCCGGCCCGAGGGCTTGTCGCGGTAGCCGCCGTCGCCCATCCGCGGGTTGTAGCCGGGAGAGATGTGGGGGAAGAAGCCGAAGATGTTGGAATCGAAGACGTTCTGGCTGCCGCAGGTGGTGACCGCGGGGTTGGCGTAGCCGGCCCAGTAGCAGGAGGAGAGGCCGCGCAGCCCGCCGGAGATGGCGATGAACTTGCGCACGCTCCCCCACAGGCTGCCGTAGTCGATGGCGTGAATGCCGACGGTGACCCCCATCGAGTGAGCGATCACGTCCACCTGGGATTTGCCGGTGTAGGTTTTGACCGCGTTGATGAAGTCGCGCACCATCGCCGCCCTGGTTGAGTTGTGATAATTGAGTTGCGGCGCGCTCCGCTCAGAGGAAGATAAATAATTGATCCCGAATAGCTCACAATCGTTATAGCCAGCGGCGCGGAACTCGTCGTAGACGGACGGCACCCCGGTCGCCGCCGGGTAGTCCCAGTTCTTCGCCTCGTCGCCGTTGCCGTGCAGGAAGACGATCGGCGTCTTCGTGGCCACGCAACCGCCGCCCCCGAAACCGCCATTGGCGGCGCTGGCGGGGTTGAAGCCGCCGGCGAACTGGGTGGAGGTGCCGGTGTAGTCGAGGGCGTGGAGGGGGAGGGCGAGCAGGGTGAGGATGGGGAGAACGGACAGCAGTCTTCGGTTCATGGTTTCCTCCTTGGAAAAGGGATGGGCATTTTTCCTCCACCCGGAACGGGGGGAGGTCAGGAGGGGGGCGTCGCGGAGTCCGGGGCTTCTCCTTTTCTGGGGCGCCCCCTCCTAACCTCCCCCTGGCCAACCCTCCCCCGCCCTCAGGGGGAGGAACCAGATCGCTCCCTCGCAGCCTCTTCTATAATTCAGGCCCGGAACGCCACCGCCGCCTGGTTGTACCCGACCCCGGAGCCCACCAGCACCACCAGATCCCCGGGCCGGATCTTCCCCTTCTCGCGGGCGTCGTGGAGGGCCATCGGCACGCAGGCGGAGCCGGTGTAGCCCCATTCCTCCATCACCGTGTGGGTGCGCTCCGGCGGCAGGCCGAGGTCGGCCATCACCAGCGCGATCGAGGGCTTGCGGACCTGGGTGAAGATCAGGAGGTCGATGTCGGCCACCGCGAAGCCCCCTTCTTCGGCGAGGCGGCGCACCAGCCGCGGCCACCCCTCGTGATTGATCTCCGGCGGGTAGCGCTGGACCATGCGGACGCGGTGGCGGCCGGCGCGCACCGACTCCTCGGTCACCGGCTCGGCGGAGCCGCCGGCGAAGATCCCCCAGTAGTCGGCGTAGGCGCCGTCGGCCTGGAAGGCGGCGTTCAGGAAGCCGGGCTCCGCCGCCGATTCGAGCACCGCCGCCCCGGCGCCGTCGCCGTAGAAGAAGGTCATCGGGTCCGCCGGATCGGCCAGCTTGTGCATGAGGTAGACGCCGATCACCAGCACGGTCTTCAGCCCCGCGTTGGTCGCGATCAGCCCGGCGGCGGCGGCGAAGCCGGTGGGGAACGAGGCGCAGGCGCAGCCGACGTCGAAGGTGCCGGCGTTCTTCGCCCCCAGCTTCTCCTGGACGACGACCGAGGTGGCCGGCGTCAGGTAGTCGGGCGAGTCGGTGCCGAGGACGATCAGGTCGACGTCCTGCGGCCGCCGCCCCGCCCCGTCGAGGGCCTGGCGGGCGGCGCGGACGGCGAGGTCCGAGGCGGCCCAGTCGTCGGGCGCCCACCAGCGGCGGCGGATGCCGGTGGAGGCCTCGAACTTGTCGATGAGGTCGGCCGGCTCCGGGAAACGCTCGCGCAGCAGGTCGTTCGAGATCTCCCGCTCGGGAAGGTAGAGGCCGGTCGAGATCAGGTGGGCGAAGCGCGGCATGCGGACTCCGGGGTCAGGAAGGATCAGGAGATACTGTGGCCAGGAATTCCAGCATGATTTTTGACACAAGCTCGGGCTTTTCGATGACGATCGCGTGGCTGCCGCCGTCGACGATCTCCAGCCGCGCGCCGGGGATGGCCGCCGCCAGCAGGCGCGAGCGGTCGAGCGCGAACATGCGGTCCTCCGCGGCGGCCAGGACCAGGGTGGGGCTCTGGATGCGCGCGAGATCGGGCGTCAGATCGAGCCCTTCCAGGGAGGAGATGATCGCCGCGATCCCCCGGTACCAGGCGGCGGGGAGGAGCGCGGTCTGGCGGCGATGGGCGCCCAGCAGCTCGGCGTTGGCGGCGAGGTACTCGGGGCTGTAGGTCACCGGCAGGATGAGGTCGAGCACCTTGCCGCCGTCGCCGCCGGCCGCCGCCGCCAGCGCGGCCTCGCGGACGCGCGTGGAGCCCTCCCAGAACTCGGGATCGACGCGGTCCGCGGCGGTGATGGCGGCGAGCGAGACCACCCGCCCGGGGTGGAGGGCGGCGAACCGCAGCGCCACCAGCGCCCCGAACGAGGCGCCGGCGACGTGGACGCGCTCGAGGCCGAGGCTGTCGAGCAGGGCGGCGACGTCCTCCACGTGGGCGTCCAGGCGGGGTGGCGCCTCCCCCGGCGAGAAGAGCTGCCCGCGGAAATCGCAGCGGATCACCCGGTACGTCTCGCCGAGCGGCGCCGCGACCGGTTCCCAGGCCCCCATGGTCATCATGCTGCCGTTCAGGAGGAGCACCGGAGGACCGTCCGGATTGCCGGTGAGGCGGTGGGTGAGGATCGAATCGGTCATGGAATCTCCCTGGAAGGTTCCATGGAAAGATACCGCTCCCGCAGCTCCCCTTTCACAACCTTGCCATACGGCGTCCGCGGCAGGACATCCACGAAGACGAATTCCCTCGGCACCTTGTACCGTGCCAGCCGCGCTTCCAGGAACGCGACGATCTCCTCGGCTGCCGGCGGCTCGTCGCCGGGGACCACGAAGGCGATCCCGACCTCCCCCCAGGTGGGGTGCGGGATGCCGACCACGGCCGCGTCCCGCACCTGGGAATGGAGGAGCAGCTCGGCCTCGATCTCGGCGGGATAGACGTTGACGCCGCCGCTGATGATCATGTCTTTCTTGCGGCCGGCGATGTAGAAGAAGCCGTCGGCGTCCCGCCGGGCGAGGTCGCCGGTGTGGAACCACCCCTCGGCGTCGAGCGCGGCGGCGGTGGCCTCCGGGTTGTTCCAGTACCCCCGGCAGACGTGCGGACCGCGCAGCAGCAGCTCCCCCACATCTCCGACCGCCACCTCCGCGCCGTCCTCGCCTTCGAGGCGCGCCTCGGTGAACAGCAGCGGCTTGCCGATCGCGCCGGGTTTGGCGATCGACTCCTCGATCGTCATCGCGAAGCAGTTCACTCCGACTTCCGTCAGGCCGTACCCCTGCCGGAGCGGCACGCCCCGATTCTGGTAGGCCTCGACCAGGTAGGCCGGCAGCGGCGCGCCGCCGCTCACCAGCTCGCGGACGCTCGACAGGTCCGCCGTTTCAAACCCGGGATCGTCCATCAGCAGCTTGTAGATGGTCGGCACGCCGAGGACGATCGTGCAGCGCTCCTGCTCGATGACCCGCCAGACCTCCGCCGCGTCGAAGCCGCGATGGAGGATGAGGGTGCCGCCGATCGTGAACAGCGGCACCAGGAAGACGCAGAGGCCCCCGGCGTGGTAGAGCGGCGTGAAGATGGGGCTGACGTCGTCGGGCCGGAGCTGCCAGGAGGCGGCGGTGTTGTAGCCGTTCCAGAGGATCATCCGGTGCGGCAGCATCACCCCCTTCGGCTTCCCCGTGGTGCCGGAGGTGTAGAGCAGGCACCAGAGGTCCTCGGGATCGCACCGCTCGGGAGCCCAGGGGTCGGCGGTCCCGAGATCGGCGAGGCGGAGGTGGCCGGGAAGGGCCGGCTCGTCCAGGGAAAGCCAACAAGGGACAAAAGGGACTCCAGGGACGACAGGGACTCCAGGGACTCCAGTCTGCTGTCCCTGAAGTCCCTGCTGTCCCTGAGGTCCCTTGTTCAGAAGCTCCGCCAGACTCCTCACGGTTTCGGCGTGCTCGGCACCATAAAGCAAGCCCGAGACTCGAGCATCCTCCAGGATGCCCGCCAGCTCGCGCGGAGTGAGGCGGGTGCCGAGCGGCACCAGGATCACCCCCGCCTTGGCCGCCGCGAAGAAAGCGTCGACGTACTCGACCCGGCTGTCGGCGAGGATCGCGAAGCGGTCCCCCTTGCCGACGCCCAGAGCGCGCCAGATCCGGGCGAGGCGGACCGCCCGAGCGTCGAGTTGCGCGTAGGTGAAGCGCTCGCCCGTCGGGACGTAGACGAGCGCGGTCCGGTCCGGAGTGAGGCGCGCCCGTTCGCCGAGAAGATCGCCGGCGATCTTCATTTCAGGTCCCGAGCACCAGGCCGCCGTCCACCGAGAGCACGGTGCCGGTGATGAAGCCGGCGGCGTCCGAGGCGAGCCAGAGATAAGCCTCAGCGACGTCCTCGGGTCTACCCAGGCGCCCCAGCGGCGTATGGGCGACCATCCCCTCCAGCACCTTCTCGGGAATCGAGAAGGCCATCTCAGTGGCGATGAAGCCGGGAGCGACGGCGTTGACCCGGATGTTGTGCTTCCCCAGCTCGCGCGCCCAGGTCCGGGTCATCGAGATCACGCCGGCCTTGGTGGCGGCGTAGTTGGTCTGGCCGAAGTTGCCGTAGAGCCCGACGACCGAGGAGGCGTTGAGGATCGCCCCGCCGCCGCCGGCGATCATCCGCGGCGCCACCGCGCGGGTGCAGAGGAAGACCCCCTTGAGATTCACCGAGATCACGGCGTCGAAATCCCCCTCGCTCATCTCGCCCGTCTTCTCGCCGTTCTTCCACTTCACGAGCTGGGCGTCGCGCACGATGCCGGCGTTGTTAACCAGCACGTCGATCCGCCCCCACCGCTCGAACACCTCCGCCACCGCGGCCTCGACGGCGGCGGGATCGGTGACGTCCACCTTCTGGAACGCCCCATCTTCTCCATCACCTTCCTTGACGTCCCAGACGGCGACCCGGGCCCCGGCCGCGGCGAAACGCCGGGCCGTGGCCTTGCCGATGCCGGCCGCGCCGCCGGTGACGATGACAACTTTGTCTTGCACTTCTAGAAGGCCCACCGCAGCCCGAGCTGGATCTCGCGGCCCGGCAGGGTCGCCCGCGCCCGGCCGAAGTTGGGGTTGCGCACGAACGGCAGATTGCGGTTCGCCAGCGTTGGCCCGGAGAGGAACTCGGCGCTGTCGATCGAGGTGACGTCGTAGTTGACCGTATTGAAGACGTTGAACCCCTCGACGATCACGTCCAGGCTCTGGCCGGTGAGGATCGGGATGCTCTTGGTGATGCGCAGGCTGAGCTGGCGGAACGCCGGGCCGTCCTCGTCGTTGCGCTCGACGCCCGCGGGGCGGTCCGAGTTCTTGCCGTCGCCGTTGAAGTCGTAGCCCAGGCGGTGGTTCCACGGCTGGCCGGAGCCGTACTCGTAGATCGGCGCCAGCGTGAGCCGCCAGGGGAGGTGGATGATGCCGGTGAGGACGAAGCGGTAGCGCTCGTCGGCGCGGCTGCGGCCGTACTCGGCGTCGATGTTCGACGGGTCGTTCGGATAGCCGAAGGGGAACTCGGGGCTGAAGTCGTCCGAGATGTTCTTCTTGTCGGCCACGGTGACCGAGGCGGTGAGCAGATCCCCCCGCTTCAAGGCCCCGTTGAGCTGCAGGATGAGCGCCTTGTACTCGCTGCGACCGTCGTTGCTGTACACGTTGATCTGGTTGTAGGTCGCGTTCGGCCGCACCGGATTGGCATTCCCCGCGAAGTTGACGTCGCGGATGACGATCTCCTTGCGCCCCTTGGCGTAGACCGCCGACGAGTCGAGGAAAATGTGAGAGGTCAGCGCGCGGGTCCAGCCGAGGCTGGCCTGCGTCGACTCCGGCGTGTCGAGCTCGGGGGCGAGAATCGAGATGTCGGGCTTCAGCAGGACGCCGGTGTGCGTCGGATCGTTCGGATTGAGCACGAACGGGGGGGTGTTGAGGCCGAGCAGGGCGCCGTTGACCCGGGTGCGGGAGACGCGGCCGGTGATCCCGTTCTGCTGCCGCTCGACGCCGGCGGGCACCAGCAGGTAGCGGCCGTTGAACAGGCCGACGCCGCCGTGGAAGACGTTCCTGCCGTTGGTCGACGGATCGAAGGAGAAGGCGACCCGCGGCTGGATGTCGTTGGTGTCCTTCGGCCGCGCCTTGGTGACCAGCGGATGGGTGAAGCCGGGGTTGTTGCCGCCGTCGTCGAGGTCGTAGCGGATGCCGGCGTTGACGGTCAGGTTCGGCCGCGCCCGCCAGTCGTCCTGGAGGAAGACGGCGTAGCGGTTGGTGTCGTAGGTGACGTCGGCCGAGCCCTCGCCGTAGAGGTAGGCGAGCGGGAGCGCCCGGGTGTCGGTCACGTAGGTGAAGAGGCCATACTGGAAGGTGTCGATGCGCGACCGCTCCTGGTGGTGGAGGTAGGAGGCGCCGGCCTTCACGTCATGCGCGCCGCCGCTCCAGTGATAGGTGTCGCGCAGCTCGTACTCCTTGCCGTCCCCCAGCAGGTCGCCGAGGATGTTGGCCCCGGTCTGCAGGGTGTTGCCCGAGGAGAACCACTCGCCCACGGCCTGCGAGTTGGTCGGCTCGAAGAACTTGCGCCGCCCGCCCTGCGCCCGCAGCTCGTTCAAGCGGCCGCTCGACAGCACCGCCACGTCCTCCAGGGTGATGTTCCAGCTGTCGCGGTCGAGCCGCTGGCCGGTGGACTCGTCGTTGACGCCGCCGACGCGGAAGTTCTCCTCCCGGTAGCGCTCGATCACGAAGTTGCCCCCCAGGGTGTTGGCCTCGGAGAGGTTCTGGTCGAGCCGCAGGAAGGCCAGGCTCTGGTCGAACGGGTGATCGAGGTCGTCGGCGCGCGAGGCATAGGCGCCGGCGGGGCGGAACAGGGTGATGTTGCGCTCGTTGATCTGCTCGAAATTGGCGAAGTAGTGGGCGCGGTCCCGGACGATCGGGCCGCCGACGCTCACGCCATATTGATCGCGGGAGAAGTCGTTCTTCTTCTGCTCCAGCGCCCCCTGCGAGCGCAGCGCGTCGGCGCGGTAGAAGCCGAAGGCCGCGCCCTTGATCTGATTGGTGCCCGTGCGGGTGACGATCGACAGCGCGCCGCCCGCCGTGCCGCCGATCTCGGCGTCATAGCGGTTGTTGATCACCCGGAACTCGCCGATGGCGTCCTGGCTGAAGCGGATCTTCGAGAGGCCGAGGGCGGCATCGGTGAAGTCGACGCCGTTGACCAGGATGGTCGCCTGGCTGGCGTTGCCGCCGGCGCCCACCACCGGGCCGCCGGTGACGAAACGGAAGGCGCCGCGCTCGCGCTGCACGCCGGGAGCGATGAAGGCCAGCCGCTGGAAGTCGCGGTCGGGCACCGGCAGCGATTCGATCTGCTCGGGGACGATGTTGGTCGAGGTATCGGTCTTGTAGACGTCGACCAGCGGCACCGTGGTGCTGACGTCGATCGACTCGGTGACCGCCGGGCTCAACGTCGCCCGCAGCCGGGCGGTCTGGCCGACCCGCAGAGCCACCCCTTCCTGGGTGACGGGCGAGAAGCCTTGCAGCTCGATGTCGGCGCGGTAGGTGCCGGGCGGCAGGGCGGGCAGCGTGGCGGACCCTTGAGCGCCGGTGACCTCGACGCGGGTGAGGCCCGTCTCCGTGTTGCGCAGCGTGACGGTGACGCCGGGCAGGGGCGTGCCGTCCGTTCCGGCGACCAGAACCTCGACGCTGGCGGTCGAGACCTGGGCGGCCAGACGATCCGCTCCCAACCCACCCAGCGCCAGGGCGAGGGCCAGCCCCAGGACTCCCCTCCAGCGCGGCAGAAGCTCCATCTTCCTCGACATGAGATCCTCTCCTCGCGTCCGACGGGACGCTTCAAGATGCATGGCGTTCAATCCCGCGGCTCGAGGCCGCGGCGCAGGATGTTCGAGAACTCGTTGACGGCCTGGTGCGCGTCCAGGCCGAAGTGCATGGGGACGCCGAAGCACTTCTCGACGGTGAAGAAATAGAAGAACCAGCGCGTCGCGAGCATCACCGCCACCAGCGGATCGACCTCGCCCAGCTCCCCCGCCTGCTTCCGCGCGGCAAAGCTCTCCGAGTAGGCCGCCGCGAAGCGGTCCGCCATCCGCTGGTAGAAGGCCTTGATGTGCTTCCCCTTGAACTCGATGACGTCGATGTAGATCAGCAGGATGTGCGACGAGTTGCCGGCCACCACCTGCTCGATCGCCGCCGCCATCGCCTCCAGATCCTCCGGGAAGCGGGCGGCGGCGAAAATCTTGTTGAGCGGCAGCTCGGGATCGAGCAGCACCTCCCAGTACTGGTCGATCAGTTGCTGGAAGATCGCCTCCTTGCTGCCGAAGTGGTGGTAGAGGTTCCCCACCGACAGACGGCAGCGGCTTGCGATCTGCCGCATCGAGGTCGCCCTGTACCCCTGGCGCGAGAACAGCGACAGCGCCGCCTTCAGGGCCTTGCGGGTCGAGGCGTCGGACTTCTCTTCCTGGGTCTTCGGTCGCGGCATCGCCAGCTCTCGGGATCGGATGTTACGGAACGAGCGTTCGGTTTTTTTGATGGTAGGGGCGAGGGTGGCGGATGTCAAGGGGTAGAGCGTTGGGGCGACCCCGCCCGGGCATCAATGCCCGGGCTA